>Ga0209666_1000001_pt1 | contig 513685 bp, 464 predicted proteins | sample SaaInlV_125m_DNA_FD_184679 | JGI IMG/M metagenome (GOLD analysis project Ga0209666, IMG submission 184679) | Marine microbial communities from expanding oxygen minimum zones in the Saanich Inlet - Saanich Inlet SI037_S3LV_10m_DNA (SPAdes)... | ecosystem: Environmental > Aquatic > Marine >...
CATTAACTATATGTAAGTTTTCAGTTTTATAAGTTTCTGTGTCAATAGTTGTAGTTTTACCTACAACTTCAAGATTGCTTGCTCTTAAAGTACCTTCGACATAAAGATTTTTATCTAAAATAGTATCGTCTTTAACTTTAAGTTCACCATCTATAATTTGATATCCATTAACCAAAACATTACTATTTACTACTAGATCACGTTTAACTAAAAGGTTTTTATCAATTTGAGCATCATTATTTACAAGCAAATTGCTCATAACTTGTAAATCGCGTTTTACTAATTGATTATTATCAACTACTAAGTCATTATTTACCATTAAGTTGCTCATAACTTGAAGATCGCGTTTTACTAATTGGTTATTATCAACAACTAAATCGTTATTAACAAATAAGTTACTATTAACTCTGAGGTCTCTTTTAATTAATTGATTATTATCAACTATTAAGTCATTATTAACAAATAAGTTACTATTAACTTTAAGATCCTTTTTAATTAATTGATTATTATCAACTACTAAATCATTATTAACAAATAAGTTACTATTGATTCGGAGGTCTCTTTTAATAAGTTGATTATTATCAACTACTAAATCGTTATTAACTAAAAGATTGCTATTAACTTTAAGATCTTTTTTAATTAGTTGGTTATTATCAACTACTAAATCATTATTAACTAAAAGATTACTATTAACCCTAAGATCTCTTTTAATTAGTTGATTATTATCAACTATAAGATCATTATTAACTAAAAGATTACTATTGACTCTAAGATCTCTTTTAACTAATTGATTATTATTAACTATTAAGTTATTATTAACTAGTAAATTGCTATTTACAACTAGATCTCTTTTTACTAATTGATTTTTATCTACAATTAAACTATTATCTACTTGTAAATTGTTCATAACTTGTAAATCTTTTCTAACTAATTCATTTTCTTCAACAACTAAACTACCTTGTACAAGTTGATTATTTTCAACTAATTGATCACCTTTAACTAAACTAGATCCTTCTATAACTTGATTTTTATTAACATATAAGTCATTATTAATGGTTGCTGCTTCTTCAATATAAAGATCCCCATTAATATCAAGTTGTGCATTTGGTACCTTTTTAATACCAAGTTTAATATCCTTATCTATAATTATAAAATCATTGCTTAAATTACTAGCTTCTAATATATGATTATATGAGTCTCTATGATCTATTTTAATAGATGAACCATCTGCTTGATCATTAATTATATGTATATTTTCAGTATTATAACTTTCAGTATTTATAATAGATCTATCTCCTACTATTTCTAGATTACTAGCTCTTAAAGTTCCTTCAACATAAACGTTTTTATCTAAAATAGTATCTTGTTTAACTTTTAGTTCACCATCTATAATCTGATAACCATTTACTAAAAGATTGCTATTAACAACTAGATCACGTTTAACTAAAAGGTTTTTATCTATTTTAGCATCATTATTTATAACTAAATTACTCATAACTTGTAAATCACGTTTTACTGATAAGTTATTATCAACAATTAAGTCATTATTAACTTGTAAGTTGCTATTAACAGTTAAATCACGTTTTATGAGTTGATTATTATCTACAATTAAGTCGTTATTAACCACCAAGTTGCTATTTACAGTTAAATCACGTTTGACTAACAAGTTATTATCAAATTGCCCATTGTTATTAACTAATAAGTTGCTATTTATAGTTAAATCACGTTTTATAAATTGATTGTTATCAACAATTAAATCGTTATTAATTAGTAAATTGCTATTAACAGTTAAATTACGTTTTATTAATTGATTTTTATCTACAATTAAGTTATTATTAACAAATAAGTTGCTATTTACAGTTAAATCACGTTTAACTAATAAGTTATTATCAAATTGACCATTGTTATTAACTAGTAAATTGCTATTAACAGTTAAATCGCGTTTTACTAGTTGATTTTTATCGACAATTACATCATTATTAACTACCAAGTTGCTATTAACAGTTAAATTGCGTTTAATAAGTTGATTGTTATCTACAATTAAGTTATTATTAACTAATAAGTTGCTATTAACAGTTAAATCGCGTTTAATTAATTGATTATTATCAACTGTTAAATTATTATCGACTTGTAAATTGTTCATAACTTGTAAATCTTTTTTAACCAATTGGTTTTCATTAACAACTAATGAACCTTCAATTAATTGATTATTTTCAATTAATTGATCACCTACAATTAAACTTGTCCCTTGTACAATCTGATTTCTGTTAAGTAAAAAATCTCTATTAACTGTCAAAGTCCCATATATATTATAATCACTTTGTGCTGTTTGAACTCCTGACACTGTTAATGATCCATCAATATAAGCATCGCCTAATAAATCAAAATCTGCGATAGGAACTTTTTTTATACCTAATTTTGCATTTTTATCAAATATAAAAAAATCTGTTAAATTACTAGCTTCTAAAATATTATGATTTGTATCTTGATGTTTTATTGTTAATGCTGGACCATCACTTTGGTCATTTTGTATTAATAAATTTTCAGTTTGATATGAGTTTGTTTCAATAAAAGTAGTATCTCCTAATACTCGAAGATTTGATGTTTTTAAAGTACCGTCAATAGTGACATCTCGATTTAAATTTATTAAATCATTATTGAATTGTGCTAGTTTTTTTTTCTCACCGTGTGTTATTGCAATATATGGTTCGTGATGTTCATTATCAGTATCTACATTAACTAATTCTGCACCAAATATAGCCCCACTATCTTGATTATTCCAATTATATAAATTGCAATTGTTTGCTACTAAATACATTTGAATATCATTTTCAGTTGTTGAGAACTTACTAGCAATTGCAAAATTAGAACTCTTTACAGAGAGTTTTATTCTTTCGTCATTGTTATAAGACATATTACTCTAATTGAATAAGTTATTTTATTTTTATTCATAAAAAAACAAAATTTTATTTAACGTATCGGGCATCCTCCACCACGACATTCTTCAGACATATCTGGGTTTTCCTCATTCATAATATTCGCCGAAGTAATGGGTTTAACTTTTTTAATAAGTTCTTCGTATTTTTCTTTAGTAATTTCTTCAAAAGGTGCTTGAGCAAAACCGTGATCGTTATGTAATAAGAATGAACAAGTTTTCACATTACTTGTGTAGTTATCTTTTAACCATTTTTTAACCATATCTAGTTCATTTAATCTATAATAAATAGTACACGATACAGAGTTATCACTCCAAACATTTTGTAAATGTTTTACAACTTCTAATTGATCAATTGCAGACATATCTTTGGCTAATGTAGTTCCCATTGGATAATAGCAAGGGAATTCTACAATCATTGTATTTTTATCATCTGTACCATCAAAATTTCTTTGATATTCAACATAATATCCGTTATCTCTACATAAATCAATTAAATCATTGCTAGAAGCAATACGGATTCTACGAATGAAATATTGATAAATTGCAGGATGACATCCAGAAGTAACTCCTGCAAGAAGCGAAAGAGTACCACTTGGTTTAACTGTTGTTAGTTTAATAGATTTAGGGAAATTCATTTTTTCAGAATATTGAACATCGTATTCTCTAATATATTCGTATAAAGGTTCTAACCAAGATTTTTGTTCTTCAGAAGATTGCATATATCCAGTAATACCAATACCAATTCTACTATTTTTATGAATAATATTTTGTGTATCAATATGATGACATTTTAATCTTAGTGAATGTTTACAGATTCTATAGACGATAGTTGCAATTTCTTTTAATTCATCATAAGAATCAATATTTGATAAATAAATTTCAGATAAACAACAAGTTTCAAAATTGTTTAATGAAATTTCACAACAGGGATTATATCCATCAACATTAGGATCCTTATATTTTTCACCATCCTTAATTCTTCCAATTTCTCTTGATAGTTTAAGATTTACTAAACCATATGGTTCACTTGTTCCCATATATCCCTCCCAAAATTCCTCAGGTAAATCATCTGTATTTTCACAAACTACCGAATTATTAGACATACATCTCCAATTGGGAATGTTACCAGATGCCCAATCTTTAGCTTTTAAATAAGGAATATCGTCATGATCACCTAAACTAACTAGCGCTGATCTTCTGACATTTCCAGCAACAACAATAGTAGCGATAATATTAATAATATCAAGACAATCTACACTAGATAGTTTTTGTCCTTTCTTTTTTTGTAAAACAGATTGGATATTTTTGAGTCCTTTTACTAAATCTTCTGGACCCGAAGCAGTTCCTCCAAAACCTTTAATTTTTGTCCCTTTATTTCTAATTAAAATAGTGGAATAAGTAAATGATTTACCTTTAAAGAAATATGCTTCAAGTATTTTTTCAAGTAAAGATACCCATCCTTCTCTAGAATCTGGAATAATAAAATCAGCATCTTTAACATCATTTCTTGTAATATTGATATCACAATCAAGAAGAGGTGGTAATTTTTCAATATTATGTCTTTGAATATTGAATCCAACTCCCGTTCCTAACATAAGAACATCAAAAATCCAAGTGAATGGTTTAACAGGTTCGTCAATTTTAACAAATGCACAATTCTGTAAACTCATTGTTCCAATTTTATCAACTGTTTCAGTTCCTAATTGCCATAAAAATCTGCCAGCAACACTACATTTTAGTTTTTTAAGATAATAATAAGCTTTTTTAAGTTCTTCATTTGTGAAATTAATATTTAACTGATTTTGACAAGCATTTAGAATTCTTTGAATACTATTTCTATATTCTTCTGTATATTTAATAGATACATCTTCATCATTATATTTTTCCATTACTCGAGAATAAGTTCTTTTATATGTTATATAACCTAACATACCCCAAGGTGTTTCTACATCATCTGGAATTTTATCAATATAACTTGTATTATTTCTTTTATCGTTTCTACCTTTTCTATATTCAATATAATGCTTTGCTGTATCGTAATATGATCCTTTCATGAGATTTGTCTCTACTATATTCTGAATATTTTCTATTTCAATATTTTCCTTATTATTTTTTTTTGAATAATCTAAAATATCATTGTTTATATTACCGATTAATTCATCAATATTATTACATACTGTATTTGAATTATTAAAAGCTAAGTGCAATACATTTTTAATCTTATCAATATCGTATGTAGAAATGGTATTGTCTCTTTTAATAATTTTTAAACTCATATATTATTAATAATTTTAAATTTTAAATAATTTTACGCATTATATTTCATTGAATCAAAAAAATCTAAACTTTCATTGTCTTTCATATATCTAATAATTCCCGGTTCTCCTTCTATAACAGATTCATAATTATTATAACTATATTTTTTATCACAACTACAGGGCAATTCTAAATTTTCATCTTTTTCACTTTCTAAATTACGTATTGGTATATTAGGGAATGTTTGATTTTCTTCTCCACCTATGCATACTCCGTCGCAATTTAAATAATGTTTTTTATTTTTAAAATCATATTGTATATTAAATAATTTATCTCCACTTTTAGTTTTTACATTAACCTTATAAACTCCATTATTTTTATCATATAAATCTTTTTGTTTTTTACATCTTGATGTTTTTAATGCTTTTCTATTAATTAAATCCCAATATATTATAAATCCTATCAATAATAATAACAATATAAATAATATATTTAGTATTATTTCGTATGACGTCCATCCTGATGTTATTTTTTCAAAAAATATTGTATTTATTTTGAATAAACTATCTAATTTTTCATTTGCTTTACTTGATAAATCACCAAGTTTACCTTTTAATTCTTTTGAGGCTTTATCTGCCATTTTAATTTGTTTATTATTCTTTATATATGAAATATATATTTTTTATTTATTATTCACTATTATCTTGACTATCTAAATAATCCTCGAAATCTTTTTTATTTTTATCACCATCTTTTGCATTTTTATTATTATTTAGTTTTAATTCGTTTTTATTTTTTTTTATGATATCATTAAATTTTTGTTTCGCAGGTATTAATTTATCCATTATGAAAAAATTTTCAATTAAATTATTATTTTTTTTTTTATATTTATTATAATCTGTAAAATTTTCATATTTATTTTGAATTTCTTCTTCATATTTTTCTGCTATATTTCCTCCAATACTTTCTTGAATACTTTTATCTTTTGTACCACTCCAATTATATTCTGGATTAAATGTTTTAATAAAATTAAATCTTTGTCTAAATTTATCCTCATCCAAATCAGGATCCATAAATTTTATATTTTCATAATTCCAATCTTCTAAAAGATTCCATACAGCTTGACCATTACATATAATTGACCTATTAGATTTTTTATTACATCCTTCTGCAGCATCTAACCATCTAAAAGCCGTCTTTGATCCTTTGAAAATACCAATTGAATCCCAAACCATACTTGCTGGCCACCATCCTAAAGTTTTTTTTATAATCCAAAAAACATATACAGTAACAAATAAAACTAACCAAATAGGGATAATCCACCAATGAGATTTTCTTATCATTATTGCGAATAATTTACATATATTTTTTACTATTGCACCTGGTGCATTATCTAAATAACTTTTAAACTCTCTCCCATCAGTTTTGTCATATGAATCTTTATTATTATCAGGTGGTGTCACTCCTATCATAATATAAGTAAGGCGATCGTAAATTAAGTGGACAAAAATTAATCTAAGAAAATAAAAAATATAAGAAAATATTAAGCCAAATAATAATATTGTAAATACAACAAACAACCAGTAAAGTAATGGGTAAAACCCTTTACCACTAGTAAGTGTAAATATACTTCCAATTCCAGATTCTTTTTTTTTTTTATCTTTGCATAATTCATTGTAATTATCCTCGTGTTCTTTGTTTCCAACTGTTGTATTTTCTATATCGCAAATTTTACTGCAGGAATCTTTATACTCTTTATATTTATCATCTTTTTCACATTCACTTTGACTCATACTATTATTGCATTTTCTCATAACTTTTAATCTTTCATCATTTATATTAATTTTACATATATTTTCTAATATAAATAACTCTTTTTCTGTTAATTTTTGCCCACCTATATCGATACTATTTTTATCACCAGGATTTATATTATTTGCCACATAGTCTTTTATATTTTGTGTTTTACTCATAGCAGATTTTTCAATATTTTTAATTTTAGTATTTAAGTCCTCAACAGATTTAGGTAATTTACTATAATCAACATCAACAAATCGTTTTTTATTATTTATATTTCTATAATCATTATAATCATTTATTAATTCTGGTAATTTTGTATTTTTATTACATTTTTCATAATCTTTTATATCTGTACAAAAATCTTTATCTGCACAAAAATCTGTATCTAGATTTTCTGTTTCTCTTTTAACTTCGGCCTGATATTTATTATCTATACAATTAAATACTAAATTATCTTCTAATATTTTTTTATGCATAGATGTAATTTGCCTTAATTTACGATCTTTCATCTTTTTACATTCTGCTTTTCTACCAGAATCTTTAATTTTTTCCAATTCATTTTGCCATTCGTCTGGTTTCATTCCACTATCATTACTTTCAATCAAATATTCATTTTCATAATTATCTTTTGTCATTTTAGATTCATACAAACAGGCTTCATATTTATGCTGAACTAATTTTTCAGGTCTATGTGTGTGTGGATCTAAATATATTTCATCATGATAAAAATGAGTACTAATTTTATTTCCCATTAATTATTAATCACATTTTAAAATATTATTTTCTGTTATCATAAATGTTTTTATATCCATATCTTTAATAATATTATCATTTAGTTTATTATTATACATATAATCATCATATACCAAAATTAGTTCATTATATAATTTTTCATTATCAATATTATTTTTTTCAAGTATAATTTTGATTTCATCATAAATATTCTTATCATTAATCATAACAAATAATTTATATTTTTTTTCAATAAAACAAAAAATCATTTTTTTAATTTTAAAACAAATATATATAAAAAAGATAACTAATTATAAATTATATTAGTAATGATTAATAATAATTTAAATGTAAATAATAGTAAAATAAAATCACCAGCCTATTATGGCAAAATTGCAGCAAACTATTCTGTAGGTACAGAAGATCTAGGTTTTGATGGTTTAACCTGGTGTGTAATAATAAAAAATAATAAATATGTGTGGGTAAGAAAAACAGAAGACTTTAATATAATGAATAATGAAATAAATAATACAATAATATCAAATAATAATTTAGTTAAAAATGACAAAAATTTAAAAAAAAAGAAAAAATATACTACATATAATGAATTTTTAGATATCAAAATGAAAGAATTAAAAGAAACTAATTTAAATTTATCTCCAAAAGATTTATTTTCACAAGCCGTAAAAGAATGGCACTTGATAAAAAAAAATGTTGATGAATTGAATAATTATTTAAATAAAAAAAATGATTAATATACTTAAATAAATTAATTATATTTAATAATATAATGTTAATTACATTAAAAAAGTGTAAACCTATCATTCTAATTGATAGTAGTTATTATGTTTTTTATAGATATTTTGCGACATATAAATGGTATACAATGCAAAAAAAAGAATTTGATGAAAAAACTTTTAATGAATCATTTATTAAGCATATGTCATCTGATATCAAAAAATTAACAAAGAAATGGAAAACAGATATTAATAATATTGTATTTTGTTGCGATTGTCCAAGATCAAAAATTTGGAGAAATGATATTTATAAAGGTTATAAAATTACAAGACAGCAAAATCCAAACTTTAATCAAAATATTTTCAATGTTTTTAAAAATAATATAGAATCTAATAATTATAATATTATTAATATTGATAGATTAGAAGCAGATGACATTATTTATCTAATGCATTGTAAAATAAAAACAGAACATAACAATATTATTGTAATTACTAATGATAATGATTATTTACAGTTATTATGTGATGGAACATCTATTATAAATATGCAATTTAAAAATATTAATGTAAGAACAAATTGTACAGATGGCAAGTCTAATTTATATTATAAATCTTTAATTGGTGATAAAAGTGATAATATACCTAAAATTTCTAGTTTAGTTAATAAAGAAGTGGCATCAAAATTATGTGAAAATTATGAAGATTTAGTTGATTGGTTAAATAAAAATAATATTTATGATAAATTTATGTTTAACTTAAAACTAATATCATTTGAATATATTCCTGATGAATATGTAAATATATTTAATAAAACTTATAAAATTGATGTTAATTAATTGTTATTATAATAACTAAGAACATTTTTATTTATTAGAAATGCTTCTTTATCTAAATTTACTAATTTAATATTTTCCATTTTTTTTGCTCGAGATAAAGCAGTATATAATTGACCAGGTGCAAAATTATTATTACTTGCATCAATTTCTACCGCATCTAAAGTACATCCTTGAGCTTTATGAACTGTTAAAGAATAAGCTAAAGATAATGGTATAAATATATTATAAGTTAAATCATTATCGTTGCCATCTCTGTAATAATCAATTTTGTGTAAATTATTATTAATATCTTTTATAATAACATATTTTTCATTTAAACTTGTAATAATTCCTCTAGTACCATTAACAAGACCAAGATCTAAATTAATATTTCTATTAACCATAACTTGCAAATTTTTAATTAGAGATATATTATATTTAGTTTTGTCTGTTTTTTTATCATTTGTATAACAATTATATCTATATATTTTTTCATTATCTGGTATATCAATATTATCTTTTTCTAAAGCTTGCCCATAATAGCAATCAATTGTGTTATTAATTTTTATATTTTCTAAATCATTATTTTTATCTAATAGATCTAAATTTATATTAGTACAATATTGAATATCAAAATTATTATTGTTTATTTTATCAACATCAATATTTAAACAATAAAGTTTAGTTGGTATTATACTGTTGTTAAATTCTGTATTTTGTAAACTTAATAATTTATTATATGATTTTTTTGTGATTTTTCCATTTCTAATACTATTTAATATTGTTTGGAAATCATTATCATCTTTTTGCCTTATTATTTCTTTTAATTCAATTTTAATTATATTTAATTCTTTCCATAGTTTTGATTCAAAACAATATTTACTATCAACTGGTGGCAATTGGCAAAAATCACCAACTAATACTAATTGTATATTACCAAACGGTTTATTATTTTTTTTTATAGATTTTATTACACATGATATTTTTTCGAAAAAGATATCATTCATCATTGATATTTCATCAATAATCAATAATTGTAATTCTTTAATTTTGTTATATACTTTGCCGTTTTTTTCAATTTTTTTTACTAACGTTTCAGTACTAGAATTTCCAAGTCCTATACCTAAAAATGAATGCAAAGTTTGACCTTTAATTAATAATGCTGCGCAACCTGTTAATGCAGTTATTCCATATTTAATATCAGTTTCTTTAAGATATTCAACAATTTTACTAAGTAAAAATGATTTTCCAACACCAGGTGCACCCGTTAAAAATATAGATTTACCTTCTTTAACTTTATTCAAAGCATCTAATTGTAAAATATTTAACATATATTTTAATTATAATAATAAAAAAATATATAATTAATGTCATTTTTTTAAGCGTGCTTTCTACAAATCCATCTTGCCTTATGTCTACAATCACATAAACAAGTGAATTTACTTTTTAATGTATTATTATATGACAATTCAATCCAAGGTTCTAATTTTTTAGGCTTATTTACTTTATGTCTTTGGCAACAATTACACTGATTTAACTTAATAATTTCATTTTCAGCAGTAGATCCATCAGGGATAAAATCGAAAACGTCCATATTTAATTTAATAAAATATTAAATAATCATTTTTTATTATTTAAAAATAAAATTAAAATATTTATTATGGATGAATATATACCTTCTTACCTAAAAAATCACACTAGATGCCCTAGATGTAATAATAACTTAAGTAAAGAAAGAGTTTTATCATTTTCTTATTTAAATGAATGTAAAAAATGTTCTAATATGGGAATGTATAGTGATAATCAAAATTATTATATGAGAAATAATGATTATAATAGAAATTTATTATACGAGTCTTGTAGTTGTAAAACAGAATATATTTATAAAAATATAATAAAGTGCGATAATTGTATACGTTGCGACGAATGTAAAGAAAAATTATCATATAAAACACTATATGATATAAATAGTATAAAATCTAATCATTTATGTAATAAATGTTTCGAAAAAATAAACTATAATATAACAGAGAATGTAAATTATTAAATAAATTTATCCAAAAACGCTTTCACTATTATAAGTTACATATAAAAATCCATCTAAATCTTTATGTTCTTCATATAATTCACCAATTGTGCTTGTATTAGGTGGTAATACATTATTAATAAATATAAAAATGGCTCTATCCGGTTCTAGTTTAATTCTTTTTCTTATAATACAAATTAATTCAGCCAGTTTTGTTATTTTTGGTACTAAAAATTTACTTTTGTCAATAACTTTAAGATCACAATTATTAGCTTTTGATACAATAACTGGTACTCTATCTGGATATTTATCTAGTACTTTTTTTGATTCTTTAATTCTATCACCATAATTGACTTTTATTTTAAAATCGGTCATATTAATAATAAATATTATTTATTTTTTAAATCTAATAACAAATAATGGTTGTTTATATTTATAAATTGGCAAATTATATTCAATATACTTATCAATTTCTTCAAAATATAATCTTCCTTTAAATTCTTTTAGATTATTTTCATCTTGTTTAATATATTGATTTGTTATTTCTTTAAATTTATTAATAAAACTACATAAATTAGAATCATATAAATTAACTGTATTACCATTTTTGGTTTTATAATTTTTTAAATTGTTAATAATATCTATAACAATAATTAATCTATCTTTTTGTGAATAATATTCCATATATATAAAAATAGTACATTTCTTAAAATAATTTATATTTTTAAAAAGCTTTTGAAAATTTTATAAAAAATAAAGAAATGTACTATTTTAATTATTTTTAATTAAATCTTTAATTTTTTTAATTTGATTTTTATAGTGTTCTAATGGTTCTTTTAACAAAATAAAATTAAGTAATAATTCTACCATATCTTGATATTTTTGGGTTTCTATATTTGTGCATATTTCTTCTTTATTTTCTATAGCAAATTTTTGTATTTGTGTACTATTTTTCTTTACTAATTCTTCTGCTAATGCATTTAAATCTTCTAAAATATATTCTTCTTTCATTTTAACTAAAGCGTAATTATTTTTATCTGAATCTTTAATATTATTATTTTCTGGAAATTCTTCATTAAAATGTATTTCTTTAGTTAATAAACTTGGTATATCATATGCCTTTTTAAATATTTCCAACATTTTTTCATAATTTAAATAATCAATACGTTCGTTTCCATAGTTATTAACATAAATATTATTTGTAACATTATTTTGTGTCCCAATATTATATTGTGATTCAATATTATTAATTGTGTTATAATTAATTGTTTCATTTTCTAAATTAGTTTTTCTAGCATAAATAATACTTCTTGGTTTACAATTATTTCTTTTTATATGATTTGATTTACTAGATCTACTTGAAAAACTTATCATACATCTTGGACAAGTTAAATCATCTATACCTTTGCAAGTTTCTTCATGTTTTATTAAACTTTTTAAAGTTTTATAAGTTTTATTGCATTTTTTACAAATATTTTCCAAATGGTGAACAATTTTTTCATTTGGGTGAACATTTTTTCTTTTTGGGTGAACAATTTTTCCATTTGGGTGAACAATTTTTCCAGTTTTGGCAAATCCATTTTTATCACTTGTTATATTATTATGTTTAGCAATATGATGTCTTTCCAAGTTATATTTCTTGTTAGTTTCATAATTACAAACTGCGCATTTAAAAAATAAAAGTGAGCAATTTTCGACCATTACTATATTAATGGTATATTTTAATCTTATATATAAAAAACGTTATCAAAATTTTTAATTTTTGCTCACTTGCTCACTACTTTTTTTTATTTTGAAATTTTTTTTCAAAAAAATAGCGTTTTTTTATTTTTACATTTTTTATAAAAACTATAAAATTATAATGATAAAAAAATAAATGGCAAAAATCTGATTTTTTATCGCAAAAAAACGTAAATTAGAAATCACGATATTAATTTTTAGATATTTCAATTGGATTATCAGTAATTATTCCGTTTATTCCTAATTCTTTAAGTTCTTCAATATCTTCTTTTTTATTAATAACATGGCAATATACATTTATTTTTTCTTTTAGTTTTTTTATAATTTCTATATTATTGTTTGGTTTATAATTAATATTAATACTATAACATTCATTTGCTAATGAAAATTCTAAATTATTTTCTGATAAATCATCAACAATTAAACTTCTTTTAAAATTAGGTATATATTTTTTTAAATATTTAATAATATTTTTTGAATAAGAACATAATATAATTGATATATTTAAATTAATATTATTTAATCTTTTAGCAACTTCTTTAACAAGTTTAAAATCATTTTTATTATCATAATATGATTTCAATTCTAAAAATATATTTATTGACAAACTATTAGAAATTAAAATAAATTCCGATAAAGATGGTATTTTTTCATTTTTAAATTTATTGGAAAATTTAGAACCAATATCTGCTTTTTTTAATTCATCAAAATTATAATTAATAACTTCTCCCTTAAAATTACTAACTCTATTTAATTCTTTATCGTGAAAAATAACAGGAATATTATCTTTTGCAAGTATAGTATCTATTTCTATCCAGTTAATTTAGTTTATTTTAAGCATATTTAAAGATGATAAACTATTTTCAGGCGCTAGATTCATATCTCCCCTATGACCGATAATTTTAAAATACATTATCTTATTAATAACAATTTAATAAAACAAAAATAAATTTTTACGTCTCTTAATTGTTTTACACCTTTGGAAATTTAAAACGCCGACTTTAAGTAAAATGTATTTTAGCAATTTTAACTCTTTTAGTTAAAATGAGTTAAAAATAAAATATTTAGTAATAGTATAGAATGCCGAAATATACTTGCGAACGCTGTTTGAAAGAGTTTTCTCAAAAATCCCACTATACTAAACATCAAAATAAAAAAATACCTTGTCAAGATAATAAAGGAAAAATAGAAGATGTTGTTGAAAATATAATTATTAATAAAAAAATGATTTCAAATAATAATGAAAATAATATTATAAATATAATGCCATCAATTAAAACAATGCGTTACCTAGGAAATAAAACAGACCATCTAGATTTTATTGAAATGGTATTAGATAAATATAAAGATAAATTAGAACCAACATTATTTGATGGTTTTGGAGGCACTGGTAGTGTTACTCAATACTTTAATCAGAAAGGATACAATGTTACATCAAATGATATAAATGATTATTCATATAAATTATGCTATTCAAGAAATAATATAACATTAATGGATTTAACTTTTAAAGGTCTAAAAATGAATATTAACGATGTTTTAAATCATCTAAATACTTGTAAAAAAAAAGGGTTTATTTATGAAAATTATTCACCTAATTCCTCTTGTAATTATGAAAGGAAGTATTTTACGAATGATAATGCCGAAATAATTGATGGTATAAGATGTCAAATAGAAGAATGGTATAAATCAAAACAAATAACACAAAAAGAATACATTCATTTGATAGCTATTTTGATAGAGACTACAACATTATATTCAAATATTCCAGGCACATATGGAGCGTTCTTAAAAAAATGGGATAGTCGTGCACTTAAAACATTAACATTAGATATGGAAATTCATAAAAAATTATTATGTCATAGTGATATTGTAAATAATAAAACATATAATTCTGATATACGAGATATAGTTAAAATAGTACAATCGTGTAACTTTATGTATTTGGACCCTCCTTATAACGAGCGGGATTATGCTACATATTATCACGTATTAGAAACTATATCAAAATATGATAATCCCGAACTAAAAGATAATATAACAGGAACAAAAAAACAAATTACAAAATCTAACTGGTGTAGAAAAAGTAGTGTTATTAATGAACTTGATTATGTAATTAAGAACTCTAACGCAAAGGTTGTACTATTAAGTTATAATAATGAAGGAATAATGAAGGAAGAAGATATTAAGAGAATATTTGAAAAATATGGAATTTATTCCAACCAAAAAAAAGAAGTAAAACGATTTAAATGTAATAAAACCGAAAATAGTGTTGTTGTTTATGAATATATTCACATTTTGGAACGTATACCTACTATTGAAGAAATACCTACTATTGAAGAAATATCTGTTGTTGATTATGATGTTCTAACAACGACAACACCACAAGGTTATATTTCTAACATTTGTTGTTTGGAAGGCATGACAAAAATTCCACCAAAATCTATTGATTTAATATGTTGTGATTTACCATATGGTCTTACAGAATGTAAATGGGATACCCCTATTGACCTTGATAAGTTATGGAAATTATATAATAATATTTTGAAAGATAATGGAACAATAATATTGTTTGGACAACAGCCATTTACATCTAGATTAGTAGCTTCAAATTATAAAATGTTCAAGTATTCTTTAGTATGGCAAAAATCAAAACCAGGTGGATTTGCACAGGCACCATACAAAGTATTATGCGAACATGAAGATATACTTGTATTTACATATGGAAAAACAACACAAAATTCAAAAAATCGTATGACATATAATCCACAAGGAACAATTGATTGTAATATTAAAATGAAAGGTAAAACAGGAACAACAGAACATAGAAAAGGACGAAAAACACAAAATGATTATGTTCAGACAACAACAAATTATCCACGTAGTATTTTAAAGTTTAATAATGAAGGTAAAGTAAAACACCCAACACAAAAACCATTATTGTTAATTGAATATTTAATAAAAACGTTCTCCAATGAAAATGAAGTAGTTCTTGATAATTGTATGGGTTCCGGCACTACAGCTATTGCGTGTATAAAAAATAATAGGAAATATATTGGTTTTGAAAAGGATACTAAATATTTTGAAATTTGTAAAGAACGTATTAATGACCTTAAGAAAGATGAATAAAGAAACCTTCATTATCAATAGCAAATTTTACAGGAAATTCAAGATTTTTATACTTATCAATACAATCAATACTGTTAATTGTTATACATAATCCTTTTTTTATAGTGTAATCAGGATACAATCTGTTTAGTTGTTCTATAATTTTTTCTAAATGTGTATTGGAAAGTTGTTTAACTCCTTTTCCAATTTCTTTTTCTAGTTTTCCTTCAATAATCTCTATTTCTTTACGTTCATCATTCCTGAATACAATATCTGGACGGGGCATTTTCTGTCCTACACTGAGGATATCGTTATTGTGTCCTTTAATACAGGTTAAAGCACAACCACCATGATTTGAGAATATAGTTTTATTCGGTGAAACATGGTCATATAAAATTGTTGCAATTTTTTCAGTCATATCACTTTCAATTTTAAAATATTGACTTGGTAACATTGGTCTTTTTTTAACAGTACAACCTTCAAACACTATATTTATATCATGAATCGAATACCATAGTTTTGACTTAGGACATTTATCAAAATAATTTTGTTTAATGTTATGATTAGTAATAATATATTTATTATGGTTTGGTTTTTTTGTTACATTTTCAAACGCATTTATAATTGCTGCAAGGTACCCAACATTTGGGTCGTGTGAAATAATTCCGGTTGACTTACCATTCCCTTTATCTAATTTCAATGATATGTTAATATTATTATCTACACGACTTAAACGAATACTGGAATTGCCTTTTTTTTCTGGTATAGCGTTTTTAGATACAATAATATCATCACAAGATTCATATGGTACTATCCCATATTTTTCTTTAATATTAATAAGACTACCTTTATTTAGTGAATACATATTAATATTTAAGGTTTCCATTAATCTCATACCTACTATTGCTGTTTGTGTAAGTTTATCTTTCCAATTACTATTGTACCAAAACATAACTTTTTTACCCTTAAAATTTGGATACATAGTATCAAAGGTTGTAAATTTTGTAATTCTTTGATATACTGCTGTATTTCTTGAATCATTATCTGATGTTTTTGTTGATTCAAGAATAACTAATGCTTCTCTAGCATTTCCTTTCGTTAAATCAACTTCGTCGTTAAATAACATATAATCTACACATGATGTTTTACCTTTGAATAACTTAATAATAATAAGTAAATCGTCTAATTTTATAGTCCAGACACCTTTAAACTTTTTTTTACCTTCTGTATTACTAGTTATATTTGGAATAATATAGTCATTTGATATTGAGTCAGGCATATACACATCTATCATATGCAACATTAACTTAATTTCATCTATGTTAGGGTATTCTTCTGTTAAAACAGTAAAAGTTTGCGCCATTGTATTTATAATATTATTTTCATTATTATCAAAAATCAATTTTTTAATTATAATATATGTCAGCACACAAAAGCGTAAACTATAAAATTACCACAGTTCAGTATTATTTATCTAAAAATAAGAACCAAGTGCAAACTTGTAAAATATTCCAATGTCACCCAAGAAGTCTAATGCGTTGGGTAGATAAGTATAACAAACATAAAAATATAACACGAAAAAAGAAAATATCAAAAGCATATAAAGTTAAAAAGGAACAAGTTGATTATATTCTAAAAATTTTACACGATGATAAGACAATCACGATGAATGATATGCTTCAAAAAGTTAAAGAAAAGTATCCAGGCTTTTATATTACAAGTAGACATATTAGTAATATTGTTAGGGATAATAATATTACATTAAAATTAACGAGATTTATAAATGAACCTACAAAACGATTTGGTAAAGATATTAATATAAATAAAAATATTAAATTGTTCTATGAAAAAGTAAAACAATACAAAATAGATGATATAATTTGTATTGATGAAACAAGTATAAAATCATTACAAAAACGGAAATTCTGTTATAGTAGAAAGGATAAGAGATGTGTTGTAAAAACACATTCACAAGAAGTATTTAAGAAATATACTGGCATTTTTGCTATATCTACAAAATGTGTATTAGGTTGGAAATTATATGATAAAGGAGGAATTAATAGTGAAAGGTTGTATGATTTTTTACAGGAACATATAACCAATAAATACAAAAACAAACTTATCATTATCGATAATGCGAGTAGTCATAGAAATCAAAAAATAAAAGATTTGGTAAATAAAGATAATGAAATACTTTATTCCGTTCCTTATCAACATTTCACAAATGCGATAGAAAATTGGTTTAGTGTCCTAAAATCAAAATTACAAAAGAAAGAGGGATTAACTTATAATCATTTACAAAGCAATATAGAAAATGTTTTGCGTGATATACCATTAATAACATTTAAGAATATATTTAAGGGAGTTTATAAGCGTACAGAAAAATATAAACCAAAAAATAAAACAAGAAAAATAAAGAAAAACTATCTATAAAGTCGGCGTTTTAAATTTCCAAAGGTGTAAAAAGATATAATTTATAATAAAGTAAAAATTTTATCATAATATTCTTTATTAATTTCGCATCCTTTAAAATTTCTATTTTTATTTTTACAAGCGATTGCAGTTGTTCCGCTTCCTAAAAATGTATCTAATACAACATCGTTTTCATTGCTATGTTTTGAAATTAATTCTTCAAATAATTTTAAACTTTTTTGTGTAGGATGAAATCTATTTTTACCACCTTGTAATGGAAACATATAAATTCCATTGTCATATTCGCTATTAAATACAGGTTTATTTTTCTTTACACCAACTAGTGCAATTTCTCTAACATTTGTTAAATAATTAATTTTAGAATTTAAAGGTTGTGGATTAGTTTTAATCCACTCAATAAAACGTAATTGTTTAAATTTATGTTTCTCCATTAAATTTTTTAATTCTGTTAGTTTCCAAATATCGAAAAATAAGATTAAAGTTCCACCATCTTTTAATTTATTATAAAATTGCTTTATATATTCATCTAAAATATCCATTGTAAAATTTGAATCCCAATCTCCATATTGTGTTTTAACACAGTATTTTTTACCATATATACTACCATATTTTAAATAATTATTTTTATTAGTATCATCTTTAATATCATTTTTAGTTTTATATTCTTCCCATTCTTTTTCTGTCTTAACAAACTCTATATTATTTTCAATATTATCTTTTACAGTGTTGTAAAATGTATTCATACCAGTATCCTTTGATATAATATAAGGTGGATCTGTTAAAATTAGGTTTATACTATTATTACTAATAGTTTTAAGATATTCTAATCCGTCAATATTTGATATATTAATATCAACCATTTATTATTTATAATATAATAAGTGATTAAATCATTTTTTTATTTAATATAAAATTAACTGTATTATAAATAATATTATCATCTACATATCCGTGTATAGTATGATCTTCCATATAATATATAAATTTGAATTTTTCACTTGTATTTAAAGTATTAATAGTTTTAATAAATAAATTATACATCTCTGAAAATATTAATGAACTAATTTTATTATGAATTTTTTCAATATTATTGAATAAAGTATCTATATTATTTATATTTTTTAATTCTCTATCAATATGTACAAGTAAGCAACCAAGTAAATCTACTAATCCATATTTATTTAATAGATCATTTTTGATATAATATGTTGCTTTTATGTCAAGTAATAAATCTTTACTTTGACAATAATATATTTTTGAATATATTAGATCAATTATATCGTCTGGTAATATTTTTTCAAATTGATTCATATATAAAAGTATATATTATTAATATATATATTATTATGATAAATAATAGTAATATATCTTTAAATATAGAAGAAAATATTATTACACCATTACCCAAATTAAAATTATTTATAATATTAACTGTTTTAACATCTGAAATGGCAAGTTTAATGTATATTACACCCTTTTTAACATTTATGATTAAAAGTTTTAATATTGATGAAGAAAATATTGGATATTATTCTGGTGTAATATTATCATCTTATATGACTGGGCAATTTTTTTCAAATTTATTTTGGGGTTATTTATCTGAAAAAGTAGGTTTAAAACCAATAATATTATTTGGATTATTATCTTCATCAGTTTGTACAATATTATTTGGACTAAGTAAAAGTATAATTTGGGCAATTTTTGTAAGATTATTGCACGGATTATTAAGTGGTAATTTAGGTGTATCAAGAACCTATCTATATTTAATAACTGATAAAACAAATGAAACAAAAGCGTTTTCGTTATTTCCTGTTGCAATATGTGTTGGTGCAATAATAGCACCAGCTATTGGTGGATTATTAGAAACACCTAGTAAAATTTGGTCAGACATAAATGGAAATCATATTTTTAATATATATCCATATTTATTACCATCAATTATTATTTCATTTTTACCTTTTATAGGTTTTATAATGGGACTATTTTTTATAAAAGAACCATATAAAAATGAAACAGAAAATACAGAATTAGGAACGACTACTTTTGTTTTAAATAAAAATATTTATATTTGTATTTATTTATATTTTAATATAAGACTTTCTCTTATTGGTAGTGATAATTTATTTCCATTACTTTTAACAACAAGTAAAAAAAATAATGGGTTAGAATTTTCGCCAAATAATGTGGCAATAGTATTTATGTGTTCTGCTGTATTTTTAATGATTTATTCAATAATATTTATTCCTTTATTAAAAAATTATTTTGGACTATTAAAATTATTTTCAATTGTGCAAATATTTAATCCTTTATCTATTTTTTGTATTAGTTTATTATCTGATTTTAATATTTTAAATAATACAATTTTATCTATAATTTCGTGTATTTTTTTTATTATGAAGGGGTCGTTTGCTACATTATCAGTTGTACTGATAAATTTAATGATAAATAATTCTACAGAAAAAAAATATTTAGGGCGTATTAATGGTATATCACAATCATTTGCTGCATTAGGTAGTATAATAGGGCCAATTGTATCTGGTGTATTATATTCTTGGTCTATCAAAAATGATTATAAATTTCCATTAGATATACACTTTAGTTTTATGATATTTTCAATTATGTCTTTTACAAATTTATTATTTGTAAGTTTTATAGATGATAGTATTAATAATAGAATAGAATAATATTACTAATATGTCATTCTTTTTGTTTTTGTATATTTATTACTTTTAGTTTTATTAAAAGACATTTTGCTAGATTTTCTAGATAATTTTATAAAATTTTTTTTATAAGGTTGTAGTGGACAAGGTGGTGAACTGATATTATACTCAATATCTGTTTGACAATTATTTAATATAGCAATACGTTCTAATTTACTATAATGATCAATTAATGGTAATCTATTTTTTTTACACATTTGTATAATATTTTTATTATGTGTATTTGGAATAATACCAAATGTATATATTAAAGGAAATGATGAATAATTATCTGCAACCTTATGATCAAAAAATATAGGATATTCTCTTATATTTTTACCATCTTTTGTATAATATGAAAAGAATTTTTCTATTTTTTCTTCTTCCATTAAATTATAAATTGGTTTTATAATATATTTATTTTTTGGAAAATATAATTCTCCTTCTATGTTATATTCATTATGTGCATTTTTAACAACATCAATTGCTGTATTAGACATAAATGGTATTAATAAATATAAATCAACCATTTTATTTTCAAATAATTCAATAAAAGAACTTAATTGGGAACCAGAATAACTTGCATCATCTGGTATTATAACAGGTAATTGGAAATCAATATCAGAAATATCATTTACAATTTTAATTTTATAAGTATCTTTATTAATATAGTTTAATAAATGTTTATAAATCCAATAACCTGATTTTGTTTTAAATGAAGTACTAGTATCATCGCTAATAATAAAAAACTGTAATGTATTAACATCTTTTAAAGAGGTAGTTATCATTTCTAAATAACATTTTTTCAAATATTTTAGAAAATTTGTATATGATATATAAGTGGTTTTAAGAATAAATTCTTTAGCAATAGTTCTAATATCAGTATCTGCTTTATCAAACCATATATTCAAATTTTTATTATTAAAATTATGTTTATTTGGTTTAATAATATTATCAATAGAATTATTACTCATAAACTATTTAATATAAATATAAAAATAGTACATTTCTTTAAAAAATAAAAAATTTAAAAAAGCTTTCTAAAATTTTTATAAAAATAGAGAAATGTACTATTTTCAAACAAAATAAAAAAATGATTTTTAAATGTATAGAAAAAATTAATTGAAATGAAAATATGGAACCTTTTGATATAGATATTAATGAATATATTAGACAATTTATTGAACTGAAATATTTTAAAAAAATTAGTTTAATATCTAAAAAATTTTATGTTTATTATTCACTTGATAAATATTTGGAAATTAACACTTTATCCAAAATATATTTTAGTTATGGCAATACAATACCAATATTAATACAATATATTAATAACAATATATTAAGTACGTATAAATATAATACAAATTCAAAATTAATAAAAAATTTAAATAGACATCTAACAATTCCATATTTAAAAGATCTTGCAATTAATAATAAATTATATTTTATAAATTTTATAGTTGAATCACAGTATCATTGTATTAATAATAAATATAAAAATATTATTAATTTATTTGAAAAAATGAAAGACCCTGTATACTATAATTTAAATATTAATGAATTTGTATCAGTTACATCACTTATCATTAATTATATTAATGCACCTTATGAATTAAATTTCTACCAATATAGTAATAAAAAAATTACATTATGTAAATTAATTTTAGCAATGATATTATTTAATATAATAACATATTCTAATTATCATACTAAATATAATAATAAATTAAATGTATTAGTAGATGTACAATATATTAAAATAGATGAATTTAAAGATGTTTTAAATTATTATCAGTATGATTATCCAATATATTTTGTAAAACATATCAATAATACTTTAGATAATTATAAAAATTACAAAATATCAACATAATCATTATTTTCTTCTAACATAAACTGGTTATAATTATTTGAACACATAATACATAATACATCACAATTACTATAGTCAAAATTTACAACATAATTATTATAACATATTACACAATTTTTATTATTAACTGAAAGTTTACTAAAACAATTAGATAAATCGTTCTCCATATTAATTAAATAAATAGAAAAAAAATCAATTTTTTATAATTTATATAAATAATAAATTAAATTATTATAGTATATAATAATGGTTTTTATATTATTATTTTTATTAATAACGTATGTAGATTCATTTGCACTTTATAGTAATTTATATACTTTTAATCAAATAAATAGTTTAATTAAAAATAATAAAGTTTTGCCAAAGGGAAATGAATTATATAAAATTAAATCAGATTATTATTTAAATGGTCCATTAAACAATAAACAGATTAACTATTTTTTTGATAATGGTTTTTTAATTGTTGAAAATTTAGTCAATAATGATTTACTTAAAAAAATGCAAAAATTAAAATTTGAAAAAAATAAATATACAAGTGAATATAGTACAGTTGATTTTAATTCTTGGGAAAAATATCCTATTTTACTAGAAGCTGCTAATGAAATAGGCAAAGCAGTTGCACAATTAACACCAATTGTATCACATTCTGATGATAATTTACATATTGTAAAAGATGCTTTTTTTATTTTTAATGGAGGTGATAATGGAACAAATAAAGGTTGTGATTGGCATATAGACGATTTATTATTTTGGCCATCAAGTTTAGATTCAATGGGACCTGGTGTAAATGCTTGGTTAACTTTAGATGATATTGATGAAAATGGTGGAGGAATGTGTATTGCACCCGGATCTCATAGTAATAAATTTATAGAATGTAGAGAGTCAATTAACTATTCAAGTAGAAAAATTATTGATAATAAGATACCAAATACTTGTCTTATAAAAAAAACTAATCCTAAATGTAAGAAAATATTAGATAGTATTTGTTATGCGCCTCAAATGAAAGCAGGAGATGTAATATTATCAACTAGATTTTTATTTCATAGAACAAGCGAATTTAATAATCCGGAAAAAAGTTGTGATAAAAGAAGATATACAATTAGATATATGCCATCATCATCAAAAATGGATGGTGTTGAAAAATATAGTAAAAAAAATGTTAAATATTATCCTAATAAAACAATAAAAACTTTAAATAATAGTATAAAATATTGGAATAAATTTCCAAAAATTAAATTTAATAAAGAACTAATTAAAAAATATAGTTACGACGATTTATGGTAAATAACAGGCGTAATTAATTATAAAATTATTTAATAATTATGTAAATAATTGTAATTATTAGATATGAGTAATTATATATGGATTGTTAGTTTAGGTGGTATTTTTTCATTTATAGCATCTATGGGTATTGGGGCAAATGATGTTGCAAATTCTTTTGCAACTTCGGTTGGATCAAAAACATTAACAATGAAACAAGCAGTAATATTAGCTTGTATTTTTGAAACATTAGGTGCTGTTTTGATGGGATCGCACGTATCTGAAACAATAAGAAAAGGTATTGCAAATTATGAATGTTTTCAAGACGATCCATATTCGTTAATGTATGGTTGTATGTGGGTATGTTTTTCTGTAGCAACTTGGTTATTTACAGCTAGTTATTTAGAAATGCCAGTATCAACAACACATTCTTGTATAGGTGGTATGATTGGTATGACAATTGCCATAAAAGGAAGTAGTTGTGTTATATGGTATGAACAAAAAGATAATTTTCCATATATTGGGGGAGTTATCGGTATGATTATATCTTGGTTTGTATCACCTGTATTATCAGGATGTATATCATCGAGTTTATACTATATAATTAGACAATGTATATTAAGAAAAAACTATGAAAGTAAATATATATATTTTGCATTTCCTTTATTAGTTGGTATAACAATAACACTAAATACTTTTTTTATAATATATAAAGGTGCAAAAGGACTTGGATTACATAAAACACCATTAGATATTGTTCTAGTTGTTTCTTTTGGATTAGGATTATTTTCGGGATTAATGACAATACCAATATTACCAAAAATATATAAATATATAAATAATAAATATGAAAATAAAAATGATTTAGAATTAAATACTAATAGTTCTGAAAATAAATTAATATCAGTAACACATAACTATAATAATACACACACACTTGTATATAGTAATAATAAAGCCATAGTACTAAATGAATTACCTGAAGATTTAAGTGATATTAAAATAATTGATGAAAATGTAAATAATAATTCAATAACAAATATTGATATTTGTAAATTTACTGAAATTGAAGAAAATGATAAAAGTATTGTAGAAATTATTCATAATAATGCGGAAAAATTTGATGAAAGAACAGAGGATTTTTTCAAATATTTACAAGTTTTCTCAGCATCTTGTGCTGCATTTAGTCATGGTGCCAATGATGTAGCTAATGCTATTGGTCCATTTGCTGCTATTTTAACAATATATTGGGATGGTGATGTAAGAAAAAATTCTGTGATGGATAATAATGCATATTGGATATTAAGTTTGGGTGGTATTGGAATATCAATTGGATTATTATTATATGGTTATAAAATTATTAGAGCAATTGGTATCAAATTATGTAAAATAACACCAGCACGTGGAACAATTATAGAATTAAGTGCAGCATTAGTTACAATATTTGGCAGTAGACTAAAAATTCCCTTATCAACAACACATTGTCAAATAGGTGCAACTTGTGGCGTAGGTTTATTAGAAAGTTCTTGGAGTAATAATATTTCAGGTATAAATAATAAAATATTATTTAAAACAATGTTTGGGTGGGTAATAACTTGTGTTTTTGTTGGATTAATTACAGGATTATTAACAGCACAAGGTATATATGCTCCAAGTTTAAATTAATTAATATATAAAGTTATTTTTATATTATTATAAAATGTATAAGATAATATTTATTAGTATATTTTTATTACAAAATGCATTTTGTTTTACAAATATGTTATTTAGATTTAATCATATTAATAAAAGAAAATGTACAATTAATATGATTAATAATTATGATTGGAAAAAAAATTGGTATCCAATTGCTTTAGAAGATAGAACAGATAAAACAAAACCTTTTGAGTTTACTTTACTTGGAACCAATTTAGTTATTTGGTGGGATAAATATCTACAAAAATGGTGTACTACAGATAATAAATGTTCACATAGATTAGCTAAATTAAGTGAAGGTAGAATAAATGAAAACGGTAAAATAGAATGTCCTTATCATGGTTGGTGTTTTAATCAAACAGGTAATTGTGTTAAAATACCACAAAAAGATGAACCTTATTTAAATAATAAAAGATTTGATATAAATTCTTATAATATTGTATCAAAGCAAGGGATTATATGGGTATGGCCAGAAAATAAAGATTTTAAACCTTCTACTGATTTAATACCAACTTGTCAACCTATTGATAATGGTATAATGACAGATGATTTTTCATTAGATTTGCCATATGATTATAGTCTTTTATTAGAAAATATAATGGATATTAGCCATGTACCATTTACTCATCACGGATCACAAGGTAATAGAGAGTTTGCAAAACCAATGAAGTATAATATATCTGAAAAATTATCAATTAAAGGATTTAAATTAACTAATAAAAGAGATTTAACAGGTCATACCATTTTTAAAGCACCTTGCTATCAACATACATATTTAGAATTAAAAACCATAAATCCTTTTAATATATTTAAAAGTAATAAAAAAAATAGAGATAAAAACAAAGATACATTTATAAAAGCGTGGGTAGTTGCTTATGCAATTCCAAAATCACCAGGACATTCTAGAATTATAGCAAGATTTCCAATGCAAACACCCAATAATATATTTACCAAATTTTTATTATTTAGTAAACCAAGTTTTATAAGACATATGGGACGTAATGAGGTATTAGAAGAAGATACAATATTTTTACACCATCAAGAAAAAGAATTATTAATTAAAAATAAAAATTATTATAATTATAACAATAGTTTAAAATATTATAAATTAGGATCAGAAGCAGATTTACCAGTACTACTATGGAGAAAATGGTTAAAAAAAGTAGGTCCAATCTCTTGGGGAAATGACAGAATAGTCAAATATTTTAATAGAGATAAACAATTAATAGATAGAGAAGAATTTCATTTAAAACATTGTACAATTTGTCAGAAAGCGTATAATAAACTAGAAAAAATAAAAAAAATTATTGTTTATATTAAACCATTAATATTTATTTTAATATGGCCTTTATTATCATATTACTATCCAACAAGAATATATATTAATAGAATTATATCATTTTCATTACTAATGTCAACAAGTATTATTTGGTTTATATGTAATAAATTGCAATTAAATATGAAAAAAGGAAAATATCCACCAAAAAGAAATCTAATAATTTGATGGAATTGTACTATCATTTAGAAAACTAGAATAATCGTCAATATTATTAATCGTATTAGTATTATTTTTTTTAGGTCCTACAATATCTGCAGCTGTTTTATCAATTTGAAATTTTGAAAGTTTGTATCTACGATCTCTTAATGCAATTTCTCTTGTAATAAAATTTTTTTTATTGTATTTATTATAATGATTTTTCTTTTCAAAAAGTTTTTTAATAATGGGAAAACAAGTACAATCAAAACTTAATGTATATGAAACTAAAATAAGAAATACAAGGCAATAAAGATAGTGATTCATTTGTTTATATAAAAAAAATAAATATAAATCATTTTTTTTTAGCAATCATTTGATAAAAATTTTTTTAAGCTAAATTTTTTTTTGTACTTATATACAATAAATATGAAACCAATTATAATTGAAATAATAAAAATATATTGATTCATTTCTCTAATTTTTTCATATTGTTTAAAGTCTTTATTATTTGTTGCAAGATAATTTATATGTAATTTGATAAAACCGTCTATAAGTAATAAAAACAATATAAATAGTGATATATATTTATTTGTTTTAATTAATAATATTAACAAAATTAAAATATAAAATGCATATTTTAAATAATGAAATATATGTTCATTTTTTTCAAACTCAAATATTATAAATAAAAACAAAATTGAAAAATATAATACAATATATTGTAAATAAATATTATTTTTTAATAGATTTATAAGTTTACAATTTATAAAACTAGTTAACATTCCAAATAATAACCATAAATAAATTATATATATTATTCTAATATCAATCATTTTCTATTATTAATAAAGATTAAACTCTTACCCATTTTGTTAAGTCATTATTAACACATTCAACACAACCAATAGCACCTGTTAAAGTATCATTATAAGTTGTACCTATTCCCAAATAATACATTCTTAAATTACCATCTGGTTTTTTTAAAACAAATGGACAAGCAACTCCGTAATTATCCCAAGCATCTAGATTATTGTATCTAGCTTCAAATATAGGACCACCAGGATCTTTTTTATTTTTAAATCTTAATTTATGCCACGTTTCTCCTTTATCTTTTGAATATGCTAGTCCAATAGCATATTTACTAAATATATTACCTTCGGAACTATAAAACATATACATTGTATTATTAATATTTATAATATGTCTAGGACCAACACCGCCATTATCCCAAGTGTTTTTATCACCCGGTTTAAGTATAACACCTTTTTTTGTAATTTTATTACCATATTTATTATCAGATAATGCAGCACCAATCATAAAATTAGGGATATTATTTTTTAATGTTAAACTATGATATGTTATTAACCATTTGCTATTATTATTATCCGTTTCTATTTTATTAATACGTGGAAATCCTGTAAATAAGTTATCCCATTCATTTTTATTTCCAATATCAACACTTGGTTTTCTAAATTTATACCAATCTATTCCATTTTTACTTTTAGCAACTAAACAACGCATTTTTAAACCAGTTTTATTTAATATTTTTTCATTATTACTACCAAAATAATGCATAATATATTTATTATTATCATAAATAACATCAGATACACCAATGTGAATATTTTCATAACTATTATTAAAATTATCTGGTTCCATAACAGATCCTTTATAATAATTACCATTTACCTTACTCCAGTTTAATCCATTATCTGATATAGCTAATCCAATATAGCCAGTTGGCAAATATTTATCTGCAGTAATATTTTTATTCCATTTAACACCATCTCTTCCATAATAATACATTAACCATTTATTATTTTTCTTATTTGGTGGTAAAACAACTGGACAACTAACCATATAACTATCCCACCATTTATCACCATTCATACCTGGAAATAATACTCTACCTTGAATATTTTTATAATGATTGTGTAAACTTGATTTTAAATTTATAAGATTAAAACCATAAGTTAAATTAAAAAAAATTAATAAATAAAAATATTTCATTAATTATTATTTATGTTATTTTTTTAAATAAAAATAAATTAATTAGTTATTATTAGGGAAATAAGTATGACCATAATCCTCATTTCTATAAAGAGTTGATGTTGCAATATTGTCTGTATGATAATTAATTTTTTTTATAATATTTTTTAAAATTTTTGTTTCTTCTTCTAATTTTTTTGTTTGTTCTTTAATATATTTAGTTTCATCTTTAACATTTGTATAAAGTGAATCAGGATCATTTAGTTTAGAAATTGTATTATCAATTTCATTAATAATTTTATTATTTTTAGTAGATCTTAAAGTGTCAGGAACATATCCAACAGGTGGTTCCCATTTTTTTTCTACAATTTTAACACTTTCTGGAACATAACCAATGGGTGGTTCCCATTTATTATCTGTATTATCATTATAAATAGACGCTTTTAGTAATGATAAAGCATTATAAAGAAATTTTTTATTTGAATTAACACAAGTATTTGAATTATTAATAGTTCTTACAAGGGTAGGATTTTGTGAAAAAGCATTAACACAATTAATTAAATAAAGTGATAGAAGAATGATATATTTCATCATAATTTTAATATGTAATATATTTTTATATAAATATCATTTTTTTATTTATATTAAATAGTATAATGGAAACAAATGATGGTTTAAGAATATTATTTATAATTTTAATGTGGATTGGTATATGGGGTTTAGTTAATAATTTGATATTATTTAAAATTAAAAATATTTATATAAAAAATCTAGTATTTTTATTATTAATTTTATTATCATATTTGTATTTAAAAAATACAAAATATTAGTAATAAAATGCCAAAAATATTTATAATAAGTTTATTTATGCTATTTGGATTTTCACAATGTTATATTAATATTAAAATAAATAATAAATTTATTAATTTATCAAATAAAAGCGAAAAAAAAACTAATATAAATTTTGTAGTTTGGAAAGGGTATTCTATACCTAGTGAAAATTACATAAATTTTGGAAAATCTATTATTAAATCTGGATTAAAAAATAATTTAAATATTAATGTAACAATTTGTAATAATTTTGATATACCCACAATTAATAATACTATATTATTTGGTCATTCAAGCGGTGGTTATCATTGTTTAAATAATAAAAATAAAAATTTACTTGCAAAAATAACTTATGGCACTTCGCCAAAATCAGAATATGATAATACTATATTTCAAATTAATAATTTTGATGAAAATATACTAAATATTATTGGAGAATATGATGGTTTTGTATCATATTCAAAACTTTTAAATGCAAATAATGATAAAATTATTTGTACTAAATCTAATCATCATTGTATTGTTGAAAATAAACAAACATTAATATCTAGACTATTACGTATGTATGATAATAAATTAGATGAAGATTATAATATTATGACAAATGAAGTAAAAAAAACTATTATTAGTTATATTTTGCATTTAGAAAATAATAATAAAAAAATATATAATACAAAATATACAAATAACATATTAAAACATAATAATATTTATAAAATTATAGATTATAAGCATTTTCTAAGAACAAAACCTGATATATGTAAAACTTATATGCATTGTGATTTTAAAAATAATAATACATATATCAAAACTAAAGGAATATTCGGAGATATGTTAGAAGATACATTGGAATATAAATATAATAAAAAAATTAAAAAAGTAAGAACAAGTTTAAGTTGGTTATTAAATAAAGAAGATAAAATAGTATTATTTAATTATAAAAAAAAAGAGTATAAATATTTCAAATTACCATACATTGTTAAATAATATTATCATAATAATCATTAATATAATTGATTGGTTCATTGGTTGCAAGTCTACATTGTAAAAATATTCTACTATTTTTATAACTAGCTTTTGGAGATGAAGAATGTACAAGTTTTCTGTTATTAAAAATACATAAATCATAATCTTCCCAGTGATGTGATATTATATTATTATTTTGCATAACATATTTTTTCATAATATGTCTATATAAGTCATAACCTTCTGATTTTTTTAATTCTTTAAATCTTAGAAATTTTTTCGGATTTAAAAGTAAACTTTTTCTATGTTGTGTATAATCTGAATAAACAACTAATGGAGATTCTGTAAATGTATCATCTAAATATCTGTATTTATTATCTATTCTTAAACCAGAATAGTCAAACGTTGATTCAAGTTGTCTTTCAATAGAATTAGAATGAATTACTGTTAATTTTGCTAATTCATTTTTCATACTAATATCCATCATATCATAAGCATCTTCATAACTAGCAAACAACGTATCATCACTATGTGTTGGTGTTGTTAACATATACATACTACTTACAATTGGTGGTAAATACTTGTGTGATCCTACGACATCCTGATGCCATAAATAATTATAATCATCGTCGTATATTGGGTTTTTTTTTGATATTTTTTCTTTTTCTTTTTCAAAAAAATTATTCTTTACTTTGTTAATTAATTCAACTTGTGGAATACTTTGTACTGTATCGGGTTTTGATGTATAAAGTGATATAGATTTATTATAATTATCATCAAAAAGTGAAACAAATTCATAATATTGTTGTGGGCTAATTTTTTGATTTTTAAATATCATTACTGGTACTTTGTTAAAAATTTTTTTAAATTCATAAATATCATTATTTGTTAGATATTTAATATCTACATTTGAAATAATTGCTTTATTTTTTGTAAAAGTTGGAAATGTAATAGAAAATGCATTAATAGAATTAATTAATAATAATATTAAAGTTAAGTATATCATATATTATCTATAAAGATAATCTATATATAAAAATAAATATATTATTTTTTTTTTTTTAATTTAATAAAACTTGTACTATCTATATCATCTAAAACATAATTTATAAACAAATTATTTTTACAATAGCATAAATTTGATATAAATAATTTATTATTAAATAAAAATTTTATTTTTTCCTTATTTTTATCTTTAAAATAAGTATTACAATTTATGTTAATATTCCATAAGGAAATAAACCGTATTTTGTAATTATTTTGTGGATATACAACTTGTAATTGATCTAATAAAATATTGTTAATATTTGTTTTATTTTCTATTAAGTTTGTATTTATATTTATATTTATTAATATATCAATAAAATTTTTAATATTATATAAATTGATATTATATACAGAATTATTTAATAAATTTTTTTGCTTTGTATTCCATATATTTAGTTCAATTATATTTTTTTTTGAAAAAGTACATATAACATAATCATATTGATTATTATTAAATATAAATTTATTTGTACTATAATTAAAATCTAACTTTTGACATTTTAAATTATAATGTATTTTAATATTTTTATTTGATATAAGATGATTTATCATTTTAGTAATAAGCAAATTAATATTATCATTTGTGATATAATAATAATTTATTTTTTTAGATAAATCATTTGTAAATATGTTAATAAAATCATATGCATTTATGCAATTTAATATATTGCTATAATTTAATTCTTTATTTAATATGTCATAATCGGTATTTGTTAGTATACATTTACATAAATCGATAAATGTATATGATAAGTACACATTATAAGGTAAAAGTTTTACCTTTTCAACAACAATATTTATTATATTATAGATTCTTTCATTATATTTTATAGATAAAGGTATAGAAGTTATATTAAATTTTTTTAATAAATTTATATATGATTTATGATTATCGTTATATAAATTATAAATATAGTTATCAACTGTATCTAAATGCATATTGCATTTTTTATCAATAATATCAATAACTAAGTCTGTTTCATAATACTTCATAGCATTATATAAACCTATAATATTAGAACCAAGTATTAATATTCTTTTCATTTAAATTTCTAATAGATAATTAAGAATGAAATATATTAATATATTATTAATTATATTATTAATTATTGTAATTTCTTATATATTAATAATACATTTTACTAATAAAAATAAAAAAGAAGAATTTACATTACTGGAAGATGGTGATATAACAGATATACCATATAGTGAAAAAACTAAAATATTAACATATGATGATACAATTAAATTTGATAAAATAATATATGATGATAATTATGATGAATGTGATTATAAATATTGTAATTTTCTATATACAGATATAATAAAAGATCAATTTAATAATAATAAATCAATTTATATAACAGAATCAAATGAAATTTATTTAAATTTAAATAACAAAAATTATGTTAAAACTAAATTACCTATTTATGAAAATTATAGAATAACAGCGATAACACATAATAATAATTATGAAAAAATATTTGTAGCAGTTAGATTATTAGATTCTGAAAGAAATTCAATTTATTATTATCTAAATAATAGATGGTTTAAAGTTGATTTAGTTAGTTTAGATAATTTAAATAGTGAAATAAATACTTATAAAGGCAATAATGATATTAGTATTGATCTTGCTAAAAAAACTAGAATTAAAAATTGGTTAGATAATTTACGAAAAAAATTAGATAATCCCATACAAGGAGACCCAGACTCAAAAGAAGATTTAGAAGAACAAGAAAAAATGATTTTACAAGAAAAACATACAATTATAACATCGTTAGACTATGATAGTAAAAATGATAAATTAATTTACAGTACTTATGGGTTTAATAGAAAAGTAGAATATGATGAAGATAAATCAGAAACTTTTATAATAACAGATTTAAAGATAATAGAGGTTGATATTGAAAATCTTTTTGTTGATAATAAAGATATACCGCAAAAAATAATATATTATTATTTAGATATTGGAAAAGAAGATGAAGATAATGTCATAATTAAAAATGTAATTAAAACAGAAATTAATAAAGATATTTTAGTATTTTTAGTAGCTAAAAACAAAAATGGTGTTGTTGAAAACGAATTGTACTTTACTAAAATTGTGAATAATAATGATGAAATTAAATATAATACTAATATAATTGAAAATCAAAAACTAGAAAATATTAAAAATGTTAAAATTATTGAAGGTACTCACAAATTATTTGTAACAGATTCTTCTGAAAAAAGTTTAATAAGATTAACAGAAATTACTATCAAAGATGAATATAATGGTATTGCAATATTTGATAATGCTTCTCAAAAAATTGTTAGAAGTTTTAATATGGTGAAGGGTGTAATTTTTGAAAATTATGGAGATGAAGAACTAGAATATATTAAAGATTATTATATTTTTGCTACGAAAATAGTTTATATTTTATCTAATGGTAATAATATTTATAAATATAATAGTTTTACTAAAACACAAATAGATATACCAAAAGAAAAAATAATAGATATCAGTAAAATAACAGTATTAAAAGAAAATCAAATTATAATACAATCAAATAAAAGAATACCATTTTTTTATTATGATACAAATAGCAAAGAAGTTAATATAATTTATATAAGTGATTCTACAGTTTATGACAATATTGACAAATTTGATTTAAATGGTAATATATCATTTTATAAATATTATAATGATACATTATTTAAATATTATTTGACAGAAGAGTCAAATAAATTAGTATTAAAAGGTAGGGACAATTTTAATTTATCATATTATATAATTTTAGATGAAGATAAATATGTTGATTTGTTGGCCGTAGGAGGCGGAGGCGGTGGTGGATATGGTGGTGGTGGAGGTGGTGCTGGAGATATTAAAATGTATAAAAATTTAAAAATGCCAAAAGGTAATTATAAAATAACTGTTGGTAGTGGAGGTAAGGGTGGTGTTGATAATAATAATAAAGAAGTAAATTGGCAGGATGGTAAAGATTTAAATATGGGAGGAAATGGTAATAATACTATTATTGAAAAAATAGATTATCCTGACAATTTCAAAAAAATAGTTGTAGTTGGAGGTGGTGGTGGAGGAAGTAATTTTACAAATACAAAAATAGTTGATGATTATAAAGTTTCATATAATCATAGTAAAAATGCATTAAGAACACCAATATATGGTCAAATTGGTAAAATTGAATTTTCGAGCGGCGGCGGTGGTGGCGCAAGTGGAATGCATCAAATTGAAAATATGTATACATCTGGAAGTGGAAGTCCAGGACAAAAGAATGACGAAACAGCTAGTATGATAGGTGGGCACGGAAATAATATTAGTGGTAATGGTGGTTCATCAAGTATTATAAATTCTCAATTATATTCCGGAGGTGGAGGTGGTGGTGGTCCAATATTAGATAGAAAAGAATATAAATATTTTGAAGTTGCAAAAGATTTAAAACACGGTGAAACACCAATGAATGATACATTGGCATTAGGTGGCGATGGTGTCGAATTAGAAGATATTTATGAATTACCTGAAGATATTCATAAATTTTCACAAGGTGGTAGAGGTGGATTTGTGGGAGAAATAACTAGCTATAGTACAGTAATATATAAAAATAAATTTCAGAAAATAGATTTTTTAGGTTTTGGTTATGGTGGTAATGGTGGTGTAATCATATTAAATAATGATTTAAATAATGATGAATCAATACAGGGAAATAATGGAGATAATGGTATACCTGGTATAGTTATAATTTATGAAAGCGAAAAGTTAGAAACAGAAACAAGAGTAAGTCCTGTAGTTGATCCATTATTAGAACAATATAGATATAGTGAAGAAAACATTGAAAAACGACAAAGAGAAGTAGAGGAAATATATCAAAAATATATTGAGGATTCTTTAAATAGTAAAAAAATGACAGAAATGACTTTTGTGAAATATGATAATAAAAATAATGTTAATCAAATAGCAGAAGAAGCGGCGAAAATAAATATGGAAATAGCACTTGAAAATCAAAGAAATTACAGAGAACCAATAAATGATATAGTAAGAGATACTTATTTACCCTATTCAAGATTAGAATATGATGGTAATAAAGATATTAGTGAAGCGGGTGGTAATGTAGATATGAATAGTCCGGAAAATAATAATAAAAAATATGCAATAATAAGATTGTTTAAAGATTTATTATATAGAAATCCTACATCACGGGAATTAAATACATATTTCAGAAAAATAGTAAATACTCAATTAGATTTGAAAAAATTAAGAAATTTAATAATAAATTCGGAAGAATATAGAAAAGTAGTAAATTTACAATCCAATAATGCTAATTCCGATGTAGTTTATTCAAATGCAAAAGTAAATACAGTTAATCAAATATCTTCATTATATTTCCAAGAATTAGATGAAGAAATACCTAAAAGTTTAATATCTCCATTAAAAGACATCTATGTTTATTTCCAATTTAATGATTACTTATTTAGAGCTTTAATAACAAATCAAAGATATAGTGATTTTAAATCGCATATTTTAGATAGTAAAGATTTGAAACAAAGTGATATAATAGATTTACTAGAACAATATTATGATATGGTTGAGTTAAGAGAAAAAGCAAATAATATTTTAAGATATGATAAGTATCATAAACGTATTAATACAAGTGAAGTATCAGATACTTCATCATTCACAAATAAATACGATGCATTTGTACAAGATACTGATGCTACAGAAGATGAATTAAAAAATAGTTTAGATGATATTATCTTAAAAGATAACTATAATTATAGATTATGGGGAACACAAACACAAACAGATACCTATGATGAATTAGAAGATAAATATGAAGAACTACAAGAAATGAGACAAAATTTAATAGATAGTCAAAGTTTATCACTACAAATGCAAGATTTAAATCAATTAAAACAAACTTTGACATATAATGGATGGGAAGATGATGTAAAGGAAGCAGAAAATAAATATTTATTTGCACCAAGTGAATTTAATGCATTTTTAGAAGAAATAAGAAATAAACAAGCAGGAGTAGAAGGATTTGCTAATATGCCAAAAAATAGAAATAATATAAGTAATTTTTCGCCTAAATATTATGAACAATTTAGAAATTTAATATAATATAAAAGTAATGAAAAACCTTGAAAAAATAATTGAAGGTATAGAAATTAATAATTTAAAAAAAAATTTTTATAAAAATGAAAAATTGTTTAAAGTAGTTGAAAAATTTATAAAAAAAAATAAATTAATATTATATGGCGGTTATGCTTTAAATTTAATATTGCCAAAAAATAAGAAATTTTATAAAAAATATACAGAATCTGATTTTGATTGTTATTCATATAATGCTTTAAATATGGCATATAAATTAGGTAATATTTTAAAAAAAAATAATTATAAATATATTAAAATAAAAAAGGCAAAACACGAAAAAACATACAAGGTTTATGTTGGCACTGTTAACGTAGTTGATTTTAGTCAAATAGAAAAAAAAATATATAATATATTTTTAAGTTTACATAAAATTGAAAAAAAAAAATTAATTTATAACGATAATTTTATATTAATACCAATGGCTCTTTTAAAACGTAATTTACATTACGAAATTTCTAGACCGGAAGGATCATATTATAGATGGGAAAAAATAGACAAAAGATTAAAACTTTTCGAAGAAAGTTATTTTTCAGATAAAAAAGTAAAAAAAAAAAATTTTACAAAAAATCCCGAAAATTTATTAAAATGCAAAAATATGTTATTAGATTATATTAAAATAAATAAGAATCCTATAATAGATACATATGCAATTAAATTGCTTAAAAATATAAAAAACATAAACTGTTGTAGATTTAACAAATATTCGTATTTACTTCAGATTTTAAGTACAACATATAAAAAAACTGTTAAAAATATAATAGATATTGTTAATAAAAGTGTTAATAAAAATAAATATAAAATAATAGTAATTTGCAAAACAAATACAAGTTCATATATTGATATACTAAAAGTTAGAACAAGAATACAATTGTTAGATTTAGAAAATAATAATTTTATAAATTTAATATCAATAATAAAAGTAAAAAATAATTGTTTTTCAATACAAAATAAAAATGGATTTGTTTTAGGATCTTATGATACTATTTTGTGTTTTTTATATAGTTATTATATATCTTATTTAATCGCTTCAAATATTAATAAAAATAGAATAACATCGACCTTAAAAGACACACAATATAATATAAATTTTTATGAAAAATTAATTAAGAATATTGGTACTAAAAAAAGATATTTAAAAAAATGTTATGGTAAAGAGTTATCAAAAGAAGATATATATAAAAAAAATTGGTTTAAACGACTTTCGCTATTAAAAATTTAATGTTCAAATATAAAATTATCGCTATTGGAATTTTTTTTATTATCAATTAAATTAACTAATGATGGAATAATATCATTAGATTTATTATTGATATTAACATCTAAATCTGATTCAGAATCTGAATCGGAATCAGTATAGGTATTATCTATTATAAAGTTTTCTAAATTTAATTGTTCCTTTTTAAAATTATTATTATTTGTAATAAATTCTTCGTTTTTTTTTATAATAGAATTCATAAAATTAATAAAATCATTTCTAATTATATTACTATCTATTTTATAATTTATGTAAATATCTGTAATAATATTACTATTATAGTATAATATTTCATCGCTATAAAGTGGAATAAACATATTTGTTATAATAAAAAATATAGATATTAAATTATATATTATACAAAGAAAATTGCTGTAATAAAATTGTATATAGCTTTTCATATAATTTAATAATTAGACAAAATCTTTATATAAATAATAAAAATATCTATTAATATAGAATGGATAATAATTTACAGATAGAAGATAAATTAGAAAAATATACAATACATATTGATAGTTTAAATTGTAATTTACAAAATAATAATACGGAAATATATGTTGATTTGGATAATGATATTAAAAATTGTATTTATTTTAAAACATTAAAAAGTGAAATATTTGTAAATAGTTTATATAAATATAATAGTTTAATTGATGGTACTGATAATAATACATATTTTAGAAAGGGAGACGAAGTTTATATTGATGTTAATGGTATTGAAAGAATTATTGTTAAAGAAAAAAAGTATGTACCTATTAAAGCAAAAAGTTTAAAACAATATGGTTTAGAGTGGGAAAGATTTTTTGATATAGATCCTTCTAATACTATCAATTTTGATACTGATACTGATAGTATAACTTTAGAAAATAATTTAAGAACAAATAACTGGTTAGAAAATAATATTTTAATTGTTGATGGTAGTTTAATAACAAATTTAGAGGATGATATAATACAAGAGAAATATTTTAGAAATCCCGCGTTTAATAAAAATAAAATATATTATAAAGTTAAAAAACGTTATTACACTAATAAAAAAATATTAGGAACAAAATGGATAAAATCTAGTAGTAAAGGTACTGGCAAAGAGTTTAATAATTTACAATTATTACAAAATTTACATCCTGGTTTAAATTGGATTAAACTAAACACAGATATACATAATGTAGAAGATGGTTTTACAAAAATTAATAGAGAAAATACAATAAAATATTTTCTTGCAGATTATGATGTGTTAAATTGGACAAATGTTACAATACAACCTTCTTCAGGAACTGAAATAAATAATAAATATATTAGACATTATTTATCAAATAAGGATTTTTTAAAATGGGAAAAAATAACAATAAGCGAATATAGAGGGAGCGGTGGTATTCTTACAACTAAAATAAATGATGATATGGATACAGGCGAAATCAGAGATTTACTTCAATCAAAAATTACTTCATCTTCATCTCTACCATCTGAAGTAATAATTAGTATTGATGAATGGCCAATTACTAATAATATCAGACTAGATGAATTATATTATGAAAATGATGATAATACTACTGCTTATATACCAAAAGATAAGGTTGTTCAAAATAATATTGATTTTGATATTCTTTATGATGATACAAAAATAGATTTAGATACAATAAGTACTGATTCTTGGATTATTAGTAATTCACAATATTATACGATTAATACAAAAAATGTAAATACAAGATTAACACCTGATCAATGGAAGTTAACAGGAATAGATAATATTACTGCTAAAAATTATGTTAGAATTAAAGGAATAGATTACATACCAAAAACACAGTATTATTTTACAGAACAAGAATTACAAAATATTAAACTTATTGGCAAAATTTCTAAAAATGATTATATTAAGTTTAATAATAATACATATTATTTACCAGATTATGATAATTTAGGCAATACAGGTTATGTATTTAATGGAACAAAACTAGAAATAACTAAATTTGATATAAATGATGCTGATAATTATGGAGATTTAGTATTATACAATAATACTAGTTCAACTAAATCTGCAAGAAATATTACTTTTAATACAATTGATTATAGTCAAATACTTATTGATAATATATATTTAACAGATAAAAGATATTATGACAAAATTGATATAACAAATGATCTAGATGACAAAATTGATATAACAAATGATGAAGATCCAGAAGCTGATATAACAACTGATGAAGATCCAGTAGCTGCTATTTATATTTTTAAAAATGAATTAACAGGAACAAGTTGTGGACCAAATGATACAAATACAGTAATATTAAATCCAATATTACCAGAACTAAAAAGATTTACAGTTAAATTATATAAAATAAATGAGTTTGGCGAACATGAACCAATCAAAATAGATAAAGATGGAGTATATAGAGTTAAAGTATCATTTACAATTTACTATAAACGTAAAAAAATAACAAGAGTTTAATAATAAAAATATTTAAAGAATAAACTTTATTAATTAATTAAAAGATATGTCCGTTGATATTGCTGCAGGTTTTGATATTGGTACAACAACAAGTTGTGCTGCTATTTGGAAAAATGATAAAGTTGAAATTATTCCTGATATGAATACAGGTTCTAGAATTATTCCATCGTATGTTGGTTTCACTGATGATGAGAAACTAGTTGGAGATCCTGCAAAAAATCAATCTACAATGAATCCTAAAAATACAGTTTATGATTCTAAACGTCTAATTGGAAGAAAATTTGACGATCCTGCTGTACAAAAAGATGTAAAACTATGGTCATTTAATGTAACAGGCGATAGTAATAATAAACCACAAATTAATGTAAAGCATAAAGGAGAAGAAAAATCTTTTCATCCTGAAGAGATTTCTGCAATGGTTATTCAACGTCTAAAAGAAACAACTGAATCATATCTAGGACACGAACTTAAAAAAGTTGTAATCACAGTGCCTGCCTATTTTAATGATTCACAAAGACAAGCAACAAAAGATGCTGGTACAATTGCTGGTCTTGAAGTTCTTAGAATTATTAATGAACCAACATCTGCAGCAATTGCATATGGACTTGATAAGAATGATAGTGATAAAGAAAAAAATATTATTGTTTTTGATTGCGGTGGTGGTACACACGATGTATCTATTTTAACTTTAGATGGTGGTATTTTTGAAGTTAAGGCAACTGGTGGTGATACACATCTCGGTGGTTCTGATATTGATAACATTATTGTAGATTATCTATGTGATGATATTAAAAAGAAACATAAGACTGATGTAAAACAAAATGCAAGAGCACTTAAACGTCTAAATATCGCAGCTGAAAAAGCTAAAAAAAATCTTTCTTCTAGTGCATCTGCTTCAATTGAAGTGGATTCTTTAATCGATGGTGTAGATTATGTTCATATACTAAGTAAAGCAAAATTTGAACAACTAGCTGATCCTATTTTCAAAAGAACAATTGATCCTATTAATCGTTTACTAACAGATGCTAAAATGTCAAAAAGTGATATTGATGAAATTGTACTTGTTGGTGGTACAACACGTATTCCTCGTATTCAAACTTTACTATCTGAATACTTTAATGGTAAACAACTTAATAAAACACTAAATCCTGATGAAGCAGTCGCTTATGGTGCCGCAGTTCAAGCTGCTATTTTAACAGGACAAGGTAATCAAAAAACAAATGAACTACTTCTTCTAGATGTAGCACCACTTTCACTTGGTATTGAAACAGCCGGTGGCGTAATGACTAAGATTATTGAAAGAAATACAACTATTCCAACAAAGAAATCTCAAGTGTTTTCTACCTATGCTGATAATCAACCTGGTGTAGATATCAAAATTTATGAAGGAGAAAGAGGATTTACAAAAGATAATAATATGCTTGGAAACTTTCATCTTGATGGTATTCCACCGGCACCGCGTGGCGTTCCACAAATTGAAGTATCATTTGATATTGATGCAAATGGTATTATGAATATTTCAGCAGCAGATAAAAGTACAGGAAAATCAAATAAAATTACAATTACAAATGATAAAGGACGACTTAGCAAAGAAGAAATTGAAGAAATGGTTAAAAAAGCCGAGAAATTTAAGGAAGAAGATGATAAAAAACGAGAAAATATCGAAAAACGTAATGGATTAGAAAATTTCATTTATAATCTTAAAAATAATGTAAAATCTGATCCAAACAATGAAAATAGTGAACAAGTTAAAGAAGTACTTGAAGAACTAGAACCAATTGTAGAAGAAGGTATTAAATGGTTAGATGAAAATCAAAATGCTTCTACAGAAGAATACGATGCTAAACAAAAAGAAATTGAAGCTAAAACTAATCCATTAATGATGAAACTTTATGGAAATCAAGCACAAGGAATGTCAGAAGAAATGCCACAAAATGTACCAGAAGATGATCTTGATTAAGTAAATAATAATTATTTTTATTAAATTAATATTTAAAAAATGATTAATTATATTATATTATAATAATAAAACATAATGTTTGGTTGTTTGTCTATAAACTTATTATCAGACTGTTTAAAATATAAAAAAAATAATAAAATATCAGATAATAATGATAATTTAAATGTAAAAGATAATAATAGCGATCAAGATAGTGATTGTAAACCACTAATTATAGGAAATGATATATATATAGAGTGTGCTATATGTTTTGAAGTTAACAATTTAAGTAATATACAAGCAATATATCCTTGTGGTCATAGATTATATTGTAATAATTGTATAAAAAAAATTAAAATTAATAATAATGAATGTCCTAATTGTAGGAAAAAAATAGATTCTACCTTATATATTTATGAATATATATTTAAACCAGATGAAGCAAATGAATATATATTTAAAACAGATATAATGCAATAAAATATATAAATACAATTTATATTTATAATATAAATTATGAAAAGGTTTTTTGTATTTTTTTGTTTAATTTATTCTACTTTAGGATTTAATAATTTAAATATGGTTGTTAAATTTAATAGAAAAAAATGTTTATCAATATTGCCATTAGTATATACAAGAAAGGTTTTTGCTGAAAATGAAAAATCAATTGACGAATTAAGAATGGAAGCAAATAGAATAATTGAAATTATTGAGGCACAAAAATCTTCAATTGATTTACCTAAATTAAAAACCACAAATGAAATACCAAATGAAACTGATAGTAAACTAGAAAAAAATAGTGAAATTGAAAGTATAATTAATAATATATTTACAAGTTTTAAAAATGATAATAATATTAAATCTTTAGAAAATTTAAAATCATTTTGTTCTGATACAAATTATGTTAAATTAACATCAACTGAAAAATTAAAAGATACATTTAATGATAGTAAATATGCTATTTTATTAGGTAAATTTACTAAATATGCAATTAGTGATTATAGAGAATATATTGATAAATCAGATATAGATGTTATTGAAGGTTATGAAGTAGATACAAAAGTTTACGCAGATTATAATACAATGATTTATAATAGTATACAATTTGATGATATGCATTATCCAAAAGAAAATGATGAATCTAAATTACATTATGTTATTTATAGATGGAATTTTATAAAACAAAAAAATAATAAATTTAAATTAGAATCTTGTTATTTAGTATCAAATAATAAATAATTTACATTCTCCTGGGAATAGTAATATTTTGTAAATTTTCTTTAATAATATTAAATTTAGTTTTATATTTAATATACTTGCTATTAATATTAATTAAATAAGGATTGATTTTATCATAATATAAATTATTTTTATAAGTATTAACCACAATTAATTTATTTTTAATATAATTTGGTGTATTTTCTTTACAAATTAATACAGTTTTTAGAAAATAAACATTTAAAAGACATAAAAAGGATGAAATATACTTTGCAAACATTATAATAATATTAAAATAAAAATAAATTATCATTTTTTTAATTTAGTTTAGGTTCAATTTTAGGTTCAAGATCTTTGAGTGGGATATCAATTTTACGAACATCATCATCTAATTTTTTTTCACTTTCTAATTTTGTAAATGTTGTACCTTTATATTTACCTAGTTTTAGTTTAGTTATTTCTTCTTTATTATCCCTAATATATTTAAGATCAACAATATCATCAGGTTTATATTTTTTTAGTATTTTATTTAAATCATTTGGATTATTAATATCATCATTATTAATTTTAATAATAATATCACCAAGTCCATCTACTTTTTTAGTTTCATTATTAAATCTCATACCTTTTAGACCAGAAAGTTCAGCAGGACTATCCTTAGGAACTTCTAAAATTAAAATACCTTTATCGATAATTGGAATTCCTGTTTTTTCCGATTCTAATTCAGTGGGATTTCTTTCCATATATGAAATGCCAATAATTGCTCTTTCTACAAATCCAGTATCAATAATTTCTGTAATAGACTTTAATGCATTTTGAATAGGAATTGTAAATCCAATACCAGAAGAAACACCCATACCAAGTGATGCAGTATTAATACCAATTAGTTCACCCTTGCTATTTAATAAAGGTCCTCCACTATTTCCTGGATTAATAGCTGCATCTGTTTGAATAACATTATAAATTTTTCTACCTGTAGGAGCAGCAAGTTCTCTATTATTTGCAGAAATAATTCCACTTGTTATTGTATGATCTTGTCCAAATGGATTACCAATTGCAAAAGCAAATTGTCCAACACGAGTTTTAACAACATCTTTATTATAGTTAATTGTTTGAAGATGTTTTTCAGGAGCATCAATTTTAAGTACAGCAAGATCAGTATCGGGATCAACACCTGTTAATTTAGCACTATATGTAATTTTTTCATTATTATTTGTAGTAATTGTAACTAATGCATTATCTACTTTATTAATAACGTGAAAATTAGTTATAATATGTCCTTTTTTATCCCAAATAAATCCTGTTCCAACACCCTTGGGAAGATCTTCTTTATTTAAATTAAAATTACTAGCAATAGAAGTATATTCTGTACTAATATAACATACAGATGGGATAGAGTTATTATAAATTTTTTCCTGTTCTTGTTCTATATAATAAAGAATGTTATTAACATTTTTTTGATTATTTCCAACAGTATAAGCACTTGCTTTTTTTGCATTAGCAAGTTCAAAAATAGATATTCCACCAAGTGAAGTATAAAGTAGATTTCTTCTTGAATTAAAATTATTAAAATTTTTATTAGGAAGAAGTGATGCAATTGTAGTATATGAATAAACAGTATTTAATAACAAAGAAAATAAAAAAATATATTTCATTTATTAATAATAATAATGTATATTATTTTTAAATAAAAATAAAAAACAGAGTGCTTTAATTTTTTATAATTAGAGATTGCTGTGAGCACTCTAATTATTAATATTTTAATTAAATAATCATTTTTTTTTTAGATAAAACCATAAAGAATTAATAAATTATTATCATTTAGAATATAATTTTTATTACTAATTAACTTTAATTTTTTAAAGCAAATTGTAATATCATCATTTGTATCTCTTTGTCTTTTTTTATTCGTTTTACATTTATATTCAATATATTTTTTAAAAAAATTTTTTATCTTCATAATAGTAAATAACTAATATAAATTTTATATGTTATTTTATAAAAAAATATTTTTAATGATATTATTATTTACAAATATTGTTAAGTTAAATTCTAATATTTTATTTTTCACAAATAATTTCAAAATTAATCAAAAAATTTATTATTCAGTTTTAAAATGTAAAAACATTCTTATTTATGATGAGTTTATGCCAACTTTATATACAAATATAAATATTAAAAATAAAAGTAAAAGAAAGAATGTGTACTCGTTAGAACATATATATCCTTCATCTTATATTGATAAATTAGCTAAAAATGATATGCATAATATTGTAAAAACAAGTAAAAATATAAATAATGCAAGATCTAATTACAAATTTTGTGATATAATTGAATATAAATATAATATTAAAACTAAAGAATGGTATAAAGAACATAATGTAATTGATACATCAAAATGGATTCAATTAGAAAATGATAATTATGTAAATCATAAAAAAAAATTATTTATTCCTAATAATAATTCAAAAGGAATAATATCAAGAGCAATATTATATATGAAATTTAAATATAATTATAGTATCGAGAAAATAATTAATATAGATACATTAATAAAATGGTATATAGATTATCCTCCTTCAAATAATGAAATATATCATAATAATATTATAAAAGAATTACAAAATGAAGATAATATATTTATAAAAAATTATAATAATAAAAGACAAATAAATAATTTAATTAAAGAATTATATAAAAAATGATTCTTTATTATTATTTATAGTATTATGTCTAACGATTTTGATTTATGGGATTTATATGACAGTATTAAAAATGATTTAGATGATTCTGATATAAAAAAAAATAAAATAAAAATATGTGAATGTGATGAAGCAAATATAGTAGAACAAGATGGCATGAATATATGTAATAAATGTAATACAATTATTGATAAATATATAGATATGGGTGCTGAATGGAGATTTTATGGTTCTGAAGATAATAAAGATTCTGATCCTGCAAGATGTGGAATGCCTACAAATAATTTATTACCCAAATCTTCATTAGGTTCTGTAATTGGTAGTGGTAAAAAAGATAATATTGATATGAAAAGAATTAGAATGTATCAAATGTGGAATGCAATGCCATATGATGAAAGAACATTATGGAATATATTTGATAAATTAGAAACATTAACATCAAATCATGGAATATCACAAAAAGTTGTAGATGATGCGAAAATATTTTACAAAAAAACATCAGAAAAAAAAATATCGAGAGGAGATAATAAAGAAGGATTAATAGCATCTTGTATTTATCATTCTTGTCTTGTAAATAATGTACCAAGAAGTTCAAAAGAAATTGCAAATATATTTAATATAAGTCATGTTGTTTTAAATAAAGGTAATTCAAGATTTCAACAATTATTACAAATTAATGTAATATCTTCAAATCCAAAAGATTTTATATCAAGATTTGGAAGTCATTTAAATATGCAAAAAGATGATATTGATAATTGTAAAAAATTAATAGATTTTTTAGAAAAAAACGAAATAATGAATGATAATTCACCAACATCATCTGCCGCTGGTATATTATATTATTATTCTCAAGTAAATAATTTAAAATATACTAAAAAACAGTTTTCAGAAGTTTGTAGTGTATCAGAGGTAACTATTGTTAAATGTTATAAAAATATACTTAAATATAAAAATTATATTGATAAAAATATTGAAGAAATATATGCGTACAATATATAATTATTATTATATATATATAGTTTATATAAATGTGTAGTGAAATAGATTTAAAATCATTAAAAAAATTTGTTAAAGATAAAAATGTAATAATGTTTCTAGGTAATGATGAATCAGATCAATATTCTAGTTCTGGTGAAGTGAAAAATATTATAAAATATTTAAATAAAAATATAGAAAAAAATACTGTATTATTACATTTTGGTGAATTACACAAAGAAGGACAATTGGATTTAGGTCATATTTTTAATGAAGTTGCTTCTAAAAGAAGTGATATCGAAGTAGTATCTATTTTACAATCAGAATTAAAAGATAAAATAACAATTCCTGAATATGTATCTAAAATACTATGGCATGATAATTATTATAGTAAAAATAAAGATATAAAAAGAGGATTTACAGTTAATAATGGAAGCAAAAAACCGATTGCTGGAACAAAAGTATGGTATGATTTACATAAAGTAAAAGATATAATGCGTATATATTTAATTGGCGGAAGTACTGATTATTATGACGAATATAAATTTGGTAAAGATTTAGATATTGAAATAGAATTCTATCCTATTAAAAGAAAATTTAAAGGAGATGGCAAAACACTTGTTAAGAAAAATGGTTCAAGAGAAGATAAATATGGACTATCGGCTGAAATTGATTGTGATGAAGAAGATGACAATTAATTTTTTTATTTTTATTTAAATATAATAATTATATATTTACATATAAAATGTTTTATAGCATAGGTATACCAAAAGAAATTAAACAAAATGAAAAAAGAGTGTCAATAATTCCAAAAGATATAGAAAAATTTACAAAAATAGCAAAAGTTTATGTTGAATATGATGCTGGATTAAACTCAACTTATACAGATAGTGAATATGAAAAAGCGGGAGCAATATTATGTAATAAAAGTGAACTATTTAGTAATGCCAATTTAATAATAAAAGTTAAAGAACCACAAAAAGAAGAATTTAATTTTATTAAAGAAAATCATATTATTTTAACTTTTTTTCACTTTGGTGGAAATCCCGATCTAATTAAAGCAATGATTAATAGTAAAGCTATGTGTATTCCATACGAAATTATTCAAGATAAAAATAAAAATAATATAATATTATCTCCAATGTCTAAACTAGCCGGAGAAAATTCGGTTATTGAAGCGGATAAATTTTTTAAAAATAATTTAACAAATATAATAACAATAATAGGAGTAGGAAATGTAGGTAATGCAGCATTAAATAAAGCACTAGAATTAGGATATAAAAATATAAATTTAATTGATAATAATTATAAAAAATTAGAAATGATGGATGAATTTAATAAAAATATAAATATATTTGAAATGAATACAGAAAATTTAAAATATCTTTTAAAAAAATCTAATATTATTATTGGTTCAATTTATGTTAGTGGTAAAGAAACATATAAATTAATTAATGATGATTTATTAAATTTAATGCCAAATAATTCATTATTTATTGATGTTTCAATTGATCAAGGTGGTATGACAAGACAATCTAAACCAACAACATATGATAATCCAATTATTAAATTTAACAATGTTAATCTATTTTGTGTAGCAAATATTCCAAGTATTGATGGTAAAAAAGCATCTGATATATTATCAAAATTAGTATCACCTTACATTAAAAAAATATTAGAAACAACAGAACGTAATCAAATAAAAGAAATAGAAGGTTTAGATAATGCAATAACGATAGATAATGGTATTTTGTTAAAAAAGTTTAAAGATTAAAATAATATATTATTTAATTAAATATGAAAAAAATTTGTTTTTTATTTATATTTATTAAGTTAATTTCTTGTTATACTCCAAATAATAATTTACCATTATATAATTATTGGAACTGTATTGGATTCAAAAATGATATTAAAAAAGATAAACCATATGTTTTTAATGTTGGCGAAATTCCTTTAATCGCTTGGAAAAGTAATGATACTATTATTTCCACATTAAATGCGTGTAAACATATGGGATCAAAATTAGATAAAGGAAAAATATGTAATGGCAACTTATTATGTCCTTATCATGGTATTAAACATAATGTAGATGATAAATGTGGTATTATCAAAGAATTTGATGATAAATTATGGTGGTCATATAATCCTATTAATGAAAATATACCTAAAATACCATATAAACAAAAAGATTATATTTCTTCTTATTTAACTATTGATATGGATGAATCATTACCATATGCTATCTATAATTCTATGGATTTAAATCATCCAGAGTTTATTCATAATGGTTTAGGATTTGGAGAAAAGGAAGCAGCAAAAAATTATAAAATGCATCAATATAATGATAAAATAGGTATTAGTTTTGATTATACTGCAAAAAATACAGTTAAACATTTAAACTATGATATGAAAATAGATGATTTAACAAATAACTATAATGAAGTTATTTATCCGTCAACAACCTGGTCTCGTGTTTCTATTCCACAAGATAAAGATAAAAATATTATTATTGGAGTATCAATGCTTCCAATTGAAGAAAACTTAACAAGATGGTTTATAACAATTAGACATAATTATATGACAAATTTTATTGGTAAAAATGTTATGATTGAAGCAACAAAATATATTTTAAATCAGGATAAAAATCAGTTTAAATCACAAATTAAAAATAAAGAATTAAAAGATTTTGTTTCCTGGAAAAAGATGTTAAAATTCGAAAATCATTTATCTATATTAAATAAATATTATAAAGATTATAATTATCCAAAAATAGGTGATTTTATTGAAGAATTAAAAAAAGATAAATGGTAATGTGTTTTATAAAATATAATTAATATAGTTATTATAATTAATAATGTATAATAAAGAATTATATGATTTAATTTACAAAGGAGATATTAATAATAGTTTATATCAAATAACAAAAATAATCCTAGAAAACGGTACTAATAATATAGAAATAATAGAAAATACATTTATATCAATATGTTCATATATTGGTTCATTTATATCTATATATGATATAAGATTATGGATAGATGTAGTTGAAGAAACTTATCAATTTATAAACAGTGATAATATTGTGATTAAAAATCTCTATATATTAATTACAAAGTTATGTATTGTATGTGATATAAATATAAAAAAACCTGTTTCAAAATCTGGTTTTTTAACAATAGCAAAATTAAGAGAAAAAATTATTGATGTATTTAATAATTCAAAATCTGATATAGATTATACTTTAGTTAAACGTTATGATGATATTATTCCCCCACCAAATAGCGAAACTTATGACATATCAAAGTTAATAATAGCAGGTATTACAAATATACTAAATGAAGTAGAAAATTTAAATATGGAAAAAATGAATGAAAAGGAAGTATGTTTTGATTTAGCAAATAAATTAAAAGACATATTTGATTACATATCTCGTAAAACTTATAAATTTGAAACTAAATTTTATTATTCTGATAGCGATAGTATGTGGTATATGTGGGGATTATATATTATAACATATAATAATGAATTTGCTAATATAGTTTATAATTTATTTTTAAGAAATTATACAAAAAAGATGAAACTAGACAGATTAGGATTATTATGGGGTGCTTCAATTACTTTAATATATAATATAAAAAAGGACATAGCAAGAGTTTGGAATAAAGACGAAGCAATATTAATAAGAAAAATAAATGATATATCAATGGATATGTATAAATATATTAAAAAAGATATAAATAAACATTTAAATATAGATGATGATGACGAAAAAGTTTATAAAAAACCAAATAGTTTAGATGGATTAGAAATATTAAGAAATTATGTTCCTGTAATAAATGATAAATTATCATTACAGTATAATGAAACTCATATAGATAATAATATAGATGAAACAAAAAAAATAAGATATGATAAAAAATAATATTTTTGTAAATAAAGAGGTGATTTTAATGACTTCTTCAAAAAAAGATAATTTTATGGATAAATTTACAAATTATTTTAATAATGTTTATCATCATAATGATATTCAACGAATTGTGTATAATCATATAAATCTCAAAGAATTAGAAGAAAAAATCGCTCGTAAAAAAAAAGAATTAGATAATCCTAAAAAGAAAAATTGGAAAAGACAAGATGATAATAACATTTATAAAAAATTTTTAGAAAGTAAAAATGTCTTTCCAAATAAAAAAGAAAAAAATAAAAATAAATGGGTATCTAGTTCAAATGAAAATATTAAAAATAATTATAATAATAATAAACGATCTGTTTTGTATAAAAAAAATTAGACGTGTTCTTCTAGTTTGCTGTAATAATGCATAGAATTATCTAAATATTTTTTTTTTTCAATATATTCTTCAATTGTTAATGTTGCCTTTTTATCTAATAAATTTTCACATAAATCTTTATTTTCATTAGTAAAACACAAATTTAAACATTTATAATAAATATAAGAAAACATAAAAAAAATATATTAAATTATGTTTATATATTATACTCTAATTCTATAAAATAATTTTTATTATTTAAGAAATCTATATTTATATATAATTTATTATTTGCTAAAATTAATACTTTACTACCATTTTTATTTGTACTAATTTTTGTTATTTCACTATTACTATCTAAATTTATTTCAGGTAGTAAATATTTATTTTTATTTTGTACAAATATTTGTTTGTTATCAATTATACCCATTATATTGTCTCCTGTTGGATCTGTAAATTTAATAATTTGTGTTATATTTTTATCTCTTATGTTATCATTTGTTATTAAACTAATATCTATATTTTCAAGTTGATTGATTTGATTTAAATCTTCTATATTATATTTTTCAAATACATCAGATTTAGATTCGTCAAAAATATATTTATATAATTTACCATTATCTGTTAAAATTAATTCACCTTTACTGCTTGGAAAAAACGACATTTTGTATTTAAATAAAAATGATGGATTTCTAATATTATTAATCATATCGCATAATTCTTTATCAGGCGAATTATTACAAAGAAACTTAATATTAGATAAATCAACTAAATCATATAAAGGAGTTCTATTTCCACTGTTATATGATTTAATTTCTCCATTATTTTCTTGTTCATTAGTTTTAATTTTAGCAAGTTTTAACATATTATCAATATTTAAAATAATTATATTACCAAATTTATTACAAGTAATTTTTTTAACATTTTTATTTAAAATATCAGATTGATCTAATTCTTTAAACTTATAAACACCATTATAACTATTATAATTAATTAAACAATCATTATTACAACCCACAACATCAAATGTTAAATCCCCATTATTACTATTATATAATATACCTTTATTTGTTGCAATATAAATTAGTGATAAATCATTTGTATAACATATATCATTACCTTGATACTCGCTAATTAGATTCCATTCATCGCCCAAAAATCTACTTATATATATATTTTTTTCTAATCCCATTAAAACAAGTAAATTAAAGTTATTATTTTCTAATAAATATATATTTTTCCATTTATTATTTTTAGGTAATTGTTTATAATTCCAATTAACACCTCCATCTCTTGTTAAATATAATAAATTATTATCATTAGGAATTACAACTATTATATTTCCTTCTTGCGATAAAGCAAAGCAGTTAACACCAAATTTATTATTATATAAATCAATTGTTATTGACGTTTCATATTCTGATATATCAAATGTTTCTTCACTTTCTACAGACACAGAAGGTATTGTTTCCTGAGAACTAATTGGAGTAGTTGGAGTATCAGGTGGAGTAGTTGGTGGAGTAGTTGGTAAAGGTTCATAAACAGTTTTATCACTTGTTTTAGATTTTTTTATATTTCTATATGATGTTATTGTAACAGTTTCGGTACGCTGTATTGGATCATTATCTGTATCAGATTCTAAGATATAATTTGCATAATTTTCTTGTATTGAACTAAAATATAGTATTATTATAATTATTATTATAAATATAACTGATAAAATATATTTTATCATATTAAACTATATATATAAATTATTTTTCTATATTCATAAATTAGAATAAATGTTTAAAATAAATAAAAATGCACTGTGTATTAGAAAATCTAGTAATTTTTCATATCAAGATAAAAAACATAAATTAGATAAAAGTAATTTTGATTTAAATAATTTCAAAAAAAGTTTGCCAATAACATCGCCTAAAGTTATAGAATTACTAAAAAATATAAAAGAATTAGATGCAAGTGATATGAAAAATCATAATAAAAAATTTAAACATATAATATATACTGATATAAAAGAATCTTCAGCAGGTGCTAAAATGATAGCAGCAAGTATGTTATCAGATGGTTATAAAAATGTTTATGAAAAAGATTTAAAACTAAAAGATGATAAAATTTTATTAAAAACCAAAGATAAAAATTTTGCTTTGTTATGTAGCGTACAATTATATGATAAACCTTTTTCTATGAAATTAAAAAAAAATATAATTGCTAAATATAACTCTAGACCTGAAAATATTAATGGTTCTTTAATAAGATTTATTGTTTTAGATCAAGGATATAAAGAAGGCATTGATTTATTTGATGTTAAATATTTACATATATTTGAACCATTAATAACTCGTTCAGATGAAAAACAAGTTATTGGTAGAGGTACTAGATTTTGTGGTCAAAAGGGATTAAAGTTTCAAGAAAATATTGGATGGCCACTAAACGTTTTTAAATATAATTCTTATATTGAAAATAATAAAAAGGAATTTACTCACGATTTATTTATGAATAATAGTGGTTTAGACTTAACTAAAATTTTATTTTCTGTTGAATTAGAAAAAATAACAAAATATGGTGCTGTTGATTATGAATTAAATAAAAATATACATCAAATCAATGATAGATTTAGTAATACAAATAATGAAGATAGTATATATACAAATTATAGAATCAATTCTGAAAAAAAATTAAAATTAGGTAATAAAATATTAAATCCTTTAGATATTATAAGTAAAGGTGGTGGTATAAAAGGTAAAAGAAAAAAAGGATTAAATATAAATTTAACTAAAACTGTTAAAAATAAAAAGAAATTTTTAGAAATAAGAAAAATCATTTCAGAAAAATACAGTGATTTAAAGTGGGAAAAAATAATTCTTAAAAATGGTTGCGAAGAAAAAACAGAAAAAAAAATAGAAAACAAAAAAAAAGCAAAATCTATAGGTGGTGCAAAATCTGAACCAATATTAAAGAAAATAAAAAAATTAAGTAAAAAAATTAAATCTGAACCTATAATGAAATTTAAAAATAATAAAAAAAAAATAAAATCAGAACCTAAACCTGAAAAAAATAAACCACCTTCATTACCACCTAAAGATGAAAGATTAATTGACTTAACACCTACTCAAAAATTTGTATCTAAATATTTTACTCACGAATCTCCTTATAATGGATTGTTATTATGGCATAGTGTAGGTACTGGTAAAACGTGCTCAGCAATATCAATTGCTTCAAGAGGATTTGAAGAACATAATTATACTATATTATGGGTAACACGTCATACATTAAAAACAGACATATGGAAAAATATGTTTCAACAAGTATGCTCATCTATAATTAGAAGAAAAATAATTCAAGGTGAAAATATTCCTAAAAACATTAAGAAAAATTATTTACAATATTTAACTAATAATTGGGTAATGCCAATTAGTTATAAACAATTTTCAAATATGCTTCAAGGAAGAAACGAATACTATAAAATTATGAAAAAGAAAAATGGAGAAACTGATATTTTAAGAAAAACTCTTGTTATTATTGATGAAGCACATAAACTTTATTCCGTTGATACAATTCCTTCTGAAAGACCAAATATCCAAGTTATAAATGAAAAGATAAAAAAATCATACAAAATATCAGGATCAAATAGTGTTAAATTATTGTTAATGACTGCTACACCATATACAACTGATCCTATGCATTTAATTAAATTAATAAATTTAATGAAAGATGAAAATGATCAAATGCCTGAAGATTATAAAACTTTCACAGAAACTTATTTAGATGAAAATGGTATATTTACAAATGAAGGTGCAAAAGAATATTTAGATAATATGGCGGGTTATATATCTTATTTAAATAGAGAAAAAGATGTTAGAAATTTTGCTTATCCTATATTTTATAATATAGATGTTAAGATATCAGAACAAGATAAAAAAATAAAAACATTAAAAAATGATTTAGCAATAGAGCAAGAAAATGTTGAAAAAATTAAAAATGAATTAGAGAATGCTGATAAAAAAAATAAAAAGCCTATAAAAGAAAAAATTGTTAATCATAATAAAAAAGTTAAAGAAATGAAAAAAAGATTAAAAGAATTAACAGAAAAAGATTATAGTCAAGAAACCATTATAAATAGTTGTTTAACAAAAAAAAAATAATTCTATAATATAGAATAATAAATGTTTTTATCAGGTGGAAAAACAAAAGCAAAAAAAATAGTAATTAAAAAAAGAAAAAGAGCAAAAAAAACTAAAAAAAGTGGAGGTTTTGCAACACATATGCAGCAAGACGGAGTACATTACTCCTGTGAAAAATTAGATTCTCATCATAATTCTCCATCTTCTATATCTAGTGGTGGGGATAGTGTATCAACTACGGCATCTTCTCCCACTACCACTTCTAGTAATACACCACCGCCGGTAATTCAAGGTGGTCAAAGTGGCGGTGGTTTAAAAGAAAAAAAAAAATTATTTAAACAATTATTAAATAAAATGACAAAAGATAGTTTAATGAAAAAATGCAGAAAATATAATATAAAAGTAACTACGAAAAAGAACGGTGTAATTAAAGCTGTTAAAAAAGAAACTTTAGTAAATAAAATAGTTGCTGCTAAATTTAAAAAATAATCTTATAAAATAATAGACAATTTAATGAGTTATTTAACTAATTTTCAACAATTAGTTGGTCAGACAGGTGGTGGTATAAAAAAATCAAATTTAAATTTATATAATCTAAAAACATTAAGACAATATGCAGTTAAATTAAATATAAAAACAAATAAAGTAAAAAACAAAAAAAATGTTAATTTAACAAAAGAAGAATTAATAAAAAAAATAAAAAATAAAATTTAAGCACTTTTTTTTTTAGTATTAATATTAAACATATTATTAGATTTGAAATCATTTTCTTGAAATTGATTAACCCATAATCCTTCTTTATATTTTTCGTGTTTTTTATTACAACTATAAGGAGTTATTGGTATACCTCTTAAAATATATAAATCTTTTTCATAATCATAATTAGTAGGTTTAATCGGATCAGTTTCAGTTAATATAATTGTATTTTGATCAAAATATTTAGCATTTAAATAATCAACATTTTTACAAGATAATTTATCAGATTCTAATTTAGGATCATATTCATCGACAGGAACATTTATTATAGTATTGGAATATGGTTTAACAAATTCATAATTAACATTTTTGTCAGGAATATATTTTTTTTCATTAAATTTATCAACACAGATTTTTCCGATATAAGTTTCAGTACATTTTTTCTTTTTTTTTTCATATTTAGAAACTTTAACATAATCATTATTATATTTATTATATTCTAAATCGTTATAAGGTTTAATCATTTTACTTGATACTCTATATATTATTTTTAAAATAATTTAGTGTAATATTTTCTCTTAACTTTTTATAGTATATTATTTATATATAATGACTGTAATTAATATGACAATAAAAAATGTGGATAAAATCATTAATAATATAATACCAAAAAATAAAACAATTATATATTATTATTCAGATAAATGTCCCTATTGCATAATGATTAAAGGTTTATGGAGAGATATTACAAAAAAATATAAAAATTCAAAAACTATAACTTTAATATCTATTAATAGGGATATTAAAGAGATTTTTGATAAATTACCAGAAGATAAACAAGTAGATCTAGTTCCAACATTTATATATTATAAAAATGGTAAAAGTAAACAAGAATTTACTAAAAAAAGAGAATATGATGATTTAATAAAATTTATTGAAAAGTATAATAATTAATTTAAAGATTTGATAATATTATTATTTATTAAAAAAATGAGTACAAGCACAAAAGGCGATGGTAATTCTTTTATAAGTAATGTATTAAATAATAACATTGAACCAAGTGAAGATGAATTAGAATCATTAAAATCAATGGTTAATGAATGGTTTAAATTAGATGATCAGATAAGAAAATTGCAAATAGCAATTAAGGAGAGAAAAGTACATCAAAAAGCATTAAATGGCAAGATAGAGCAATTTATGTTTAATTATAAATATAAGGATTTAAATACACAATTTGGTAGAATTAAAGCTAATGAAAGAAAAGTAAAAATTCCAGTAAAAATGTCAGAAATAAAAGAAAAAATATTAGAATTAAAACATTTATCGGGAGAAGAATTATTTAATGAAATTTTTAATAATGAAAGACCTACAAAAATTAAGCAAAGTATTAAAAGAGTAATTCCAAGTGTTAATTTACAAATTTAAAGAAAATTACCACATATTAGTTTATCATATTCGTAGTTAGTAGAATAATATATTTTTTTTATATCAAATTTATTAATAACTTTCTGACAATTAATACACGGTTTAGAATATTTAAATATATTATTTGTACACGGTGGTCCAATTCTTACGACATAAAGTTCACATTCATTTAAAATACCTTTACCATATTTTTTTATAACATTATTAATACAATTAACTTCAGCGTGATTACTAAAAATATTTTTATTATTGGTATAAGTATTATAACCAGTACCTATTATATTTTTTTTATATACAATAATTGCACCGTGCTTTTGAAACATATTAGAATTTAAAGCAACAGTTGCTGCAAAATCCAAATAATATGATTGTTTGGTATTAATTTTTTTTGGATCTTCTTCATCAAAATATTTGAAATATAGTGATGTATATTTAACTTGATTATGGTAATTTTTTAGTTGTCTTTTATAATTTGCAATATCTTTAGTATTAGTTAGACTATTCAGTGCATCCAAAGAATCTATCATTTTGGTAATATAAACTCAAGTTATATTTTAAATCATTAAAAATAAAATCAATTTTTTATTTTTAAAACCAAATAATTATAAAAAAATGATAAATGTGTTATTTATTTACTTAATATATTATTATATTAAATTAAATAAATGGATATAACATATGATTTAGAATTAGATGAAAATTCACCAATTAAAAAACAAAATGAATTAATTAAGCGACAACTTAAACCACATCAGTTAGCTTGTTTACAAAAAGCTTATATTATGGAAAAAACAGGAAAAATTAACTATTATATTGATGAAGAAAAACATAATGATATTTATAATACTTGTTTAAAAGGTGATTATTCAATTAATACTAATATTGGTATAATTGGTGATATTGTAGGATATGGTAAAACATTAACTGCTTTATCAATTATATCTTCTTGCAATTTAGATGATATTTATTTAAATAAAGAGTATAATAAAAGTTATATTAGTAATACAAACTATTCTTATTTTAGTTATTCTACAAATAATAAAAAAATTAAAAATAATGATACGATAAATCATACAACTTTAGTAATAGTACCAAGAGGACCAGTATATGTACAATGGGAAAAAACTTTAAAAGAAGATACTAATTTAAAATATATTGCAATTAATAATTTAAATTTTATAAGAAAAAACTTACCAGATGAGGATGATATTCTTAAAAACAATGATATATTAAATAATTATTTCGACAATTATGATGTTGTTTTAATAAAAAACACGACATTAGATGTATTAATTAAATATTATAATGATATTTATAATATGAATAATAATATAAATTATAATTCTATAAAAAAAATATATAGATGGAAAAGAATTATGATTGATGAAGCACACGATTTAATTAGATTTGTACCTTTATTACATTACTATCAACTTTGGTTAATATCTGGTACATATGAAGATATGATAAATTCAATAAGATCACCTGGTAGTATATTATTTGATATCAGAAACGTTTTTAATGATATTAAAAATATTAAACTAATGTTAATAAAATGTAATAGAAATTTTATTAGAAGTAGTTTTAAATTACCAGTTCCCGAAGAGAAATATTATTTATGTAAAATGTCTTTACAGTTTGCTACAATTAAAGATTTTATAACAAATAGTGTAATAGATAAATTAAATGCAAATGATATTTCAGGTGCTATTAGAGAACTTGGTGGTAAGGCAGAAACTGAAGAAAATATGATTGAATTAATTACAAAAGATATTAATACAGATATTGAAAATAAAAAAAGAGAAATAGAATATACTAAATCTTTAATTTTACAAAATGATGTTAAAGAACAAAAAATTAAAAAATTAGAAAATGATTTAGCTATATTAAATGACAGATTAATTTCATTAAAAAATAGAATTTCAGAATTAGAAAATAAATCTTGTGCTATTTGTATGGAATATTTAGTTAAACCTATATTACTTAAATGCACACATTCTTATTGTGGTATTTGTATTATGAATTGGATTAAAAATAACAAGAAATGTCCAGAATGTAGAACAGGAATAGAAACAGATGATATGATTGCAATAACTAATACAATTGAAACAGATAATAGTGAAAAAATTTTAAGTAAAATAGATACATTAATTAATATTATAAATACTAAAAAAGATGGTAAATTTCTTGTATTTAGTAAATATGAAAGTGGTTTCTATTCTATAATTAATAAATTAAAAAGTTCTAATATATCATATGGTGAATTAAAAGGAAATACTTCACATATGATGAATATATTAAATGACTTTAAAAACTCCAAATTAAAAGTAATATTATTAAATACTTTATATGCCGGATCCGGTATTGATATTAGTTATGCAACAGATGTAATTATATTTCATTCTTTAGGACTATACAAACAGCAAGCTGTTGGAAGAGCACAAAGAGTTGGCAGATTAGATAAATTATATATACATAATTTATGTTATGAACAAGAAATGCCAAATAATTAAATCTATATAAGGAATTATTTATAAATTTAATTAGATAAATTATGGATAGTACTGCAAATAAAGAAGAAAAAGAAAAAAAAATTGTAGCTTTAGCATTTCAAGGTGAACAATTTTCATCTAAATTTTTATTATGTTGGACAAATACTTTAAGTGTATTATGGCAAAGTGGCAATTATGAATTTTTAATCGCTTGTGGTGATAATAATTCGCTTATTCATTCTAGAATGAGAACCTTAGGATTAAATAATGAAATTCATAAACCATTTAATGAAAATAAATTTGATTATTGGATTACTATTGATAAAAATATGCTTTTTACACCACAACAAATTTTAGATTTAATTACTTCATTAGATGAACATGATATTGTTTCTGGATTATATAAATGTGATGATACTGTTAATTATAATGCAATTCAAAATATAGATAATGCTTATTTTAAAACAAATGGTTCTTATCAATATTTATTACAAGAAGATATTGATAAATGGAAAGAAGATATGAAAACAAAATATTTACCTGTTGATTATGTTGCATTATCTTTTTTTGGTACAAAAGCAAGTGTTATCAATAGTTTAGAATTTCCATTTTTTGATGGTGAAAATATTGTAATAGATAAAGATGATGGTAAAAAATATAATATTGTACCAAGTGAAGATTTTAATTTATGTAAAAAATTAAAGGATAAAAATTATCAAATTATGGTTAATTTAGATATTCGAGTTGGTAATTCTGTTAATTTAATTATTTAATGTTTATTTTTTCTTATACTAAATGATAATAATAATATAATAGATAATATTATACCTTGTGTTAATTGAACTATTAATCCTGTATTAAAGATTTTATTATAATATTCTTTATCTACGCAATCGCAATTTTTAATAATATTACTTAATAATTTAATGTTATGTCTTTGTAATGAAATAACATAAGTTATATAAACAATATAAAATGTTAATAATATTAAAACATAAAATAATGTTATCATTACGTTATTATAATAAATAAAACTAGGTGGTAATAAAAATAGTAAACCTGTAAATATAAAAAGTGGCATTTCTAATTTATTCATATAAGCTATATTACTATCGACACATTCACAGTCAGTATTATTAATATTAAATTTTTGAATATATATTATGTATAAAGATAGTAAAATTAATAGTAGAATAGTGTAATAAAACAAATTTATTATCATCTTTTACTTAACTATTATAAAAAAAAATGATTATTACATTTTATTATTTTTATAAATATGTTTAAAGAACACGTTAATTTAATTATTGATTCACTTAGATTTACTAACTTTAGTAATTATGATTATAATTTTGATTATATTAATTTAATGTATTTTGAAAATTATTATATTATTCATTCTTATTTAATTGCATTTATGTTTACAGTAATTAATAATCTATATATTCACTTTCTAATGTCATATTATATTTATAAGATTCAAAAAATTCTAGATAGTAAATTAACTGAATTTTCTAAAAAAATCAAAAGTAATAATAATAGTGAAAGTGAAGATGAAAGTGATAGTGATAGCGATGATTGTGATAGCGATGATAGTAATGAACCAGTTCTTAAAAGAAATCCAAAAAGAAAATGTAGACGAGTATATTAAAATAGTACATTTCTTAAAATAATTTAAATTTTTAAAAAGCTTTTGAAAATTTTAAAAAAAATAAAGAAATGTACTATTTTTAAAAAATGATTATCAAATGTATATTTTTTTATTATGAAAATTCCAGAAGGATTTCCCGATGATTTAATAGATTATATATATAGTTTTATTTACTATCCAAAAGATAAATTATTACTAGATGATATAATAACTTATACAAAAACAAAAGAAAATATTACTATTTACTTAAGTAAATGGAATAAAAGATATGAATCCAAATATGAATTAATACCAATTAGTTTATTTAATAAAATTTTCTCAAAATTTAATAATTTAAAAGTGCCTTTACCTATATTAAATAATTATAAAGATAGTATATATTTTAAAGCAAATATTAAGTTAATGATTAATTTATTGATAGCAAAAAATCCAAATAGAAGATCTGAAATTGATAATCTATTTAAAAAATCACTTATTAAATAGATCTTTTTTCTTTTCAATATCTTTTGTTAATTTTGTAATAAATAAATCATCTAAATTTTTAACATTGTTTCCCATCTTATACTTATTTATATTTATTTTTTTTTCTTTTAAAAATAATTCATCAATAATAACCTTAGAATTATATTGCTTAGGATTATATGTATTAAAAATTAATTCTTCCAAACATTTTGCTAATATTGATGGATGCATACAATTATTTTTAGTTCCTACATTTTTTTTTATAATTGCATCTGTTAATAAGGGAAAATTTGTCCAGAAACCACATATTAAAGCATTATTATTATTATTTAAATTGGCTAAAGATTTCATTAAAGTAGTTTGTGCCAATTTACTTTGCATATATGGTAATAAATATGTAGTTTTATCATCAATATTATAAGGAGGAATATTAAATAATATACCAGATAATTTATCTGTATTATTATGTTTAACAATATCTAAACAGTATTTTGATAATAATAATGGACCATATAAATTAACTTTAAACATAACATCTAAATTTTTAAACGTAATTTTGTCTATATTATTTAAATTTAAAGTACCAGCATTATTTATTAGAAAATTAGGTTTTATTTTTTTTGATTCTAATTTATTTAATAATTCAGAACTACCATCTAAATCTGTAAAATCTAGTTTATAACCTTTTACATTTTTTTTTAATTTTATACTATTTAATTCATCCGCAACTTTTGTAGATTCATTTTTATTTCTACCTGTTATAACGACATTATAATTATTATTAACAAACATTTTTGCTATTTCTTTTCCTACACCTCTTGTTGCTCCTGTTATTAATACTGTTTTCATAAATATATATTATATTGATTTTTTTATATAATTCTTCTTTTTTTTCTTTTTAATATATAATACTGGTCTGACAGGTCTTTCTTCATCATCTATTTCTAAATATTCTAATATATATATATTATCCATTTATACAACAAAAATAAATCAAACAATAATCAATTTTTTATCAATATCCTTTTTCTTTTAGTCTTTTTGTATTAATATAAATAGGATCATTGGCATTTGTTGGAATATTTGAAAATAATCCTTTTTCACTATTTTTATCAGCTACAGTATCAATTGTATTTGAATCATTTTTGATACAATAATACGTACCTCCGTATTTTAGTAAATAATAATTATCATTGCATTTTTTATTATTATTAAGTATATATAATGAAGTATATCTAGCAGCTAAGTATTTTTGAATAATTTCGAACATTTATATTATTTATATAATATATTAAAATTTTAAATAAATTATATATTATTTAATTAAGATAATAATGTTTAATTTGAGATTATTACATATATATACAATTATATATTTAATATTTACAGCATTATTTATTACAATATTAATAATATTATCAAAAAAAAATGAAATAACTACTAATATTAATCAGGGTATATTAATATTAGTATTCATACTATTATCTATTTTAATATATAATACGTATATACATAATAATTAAATATTATTATTTAAATAGAGTATATTAATGATACCAATATTATTAGAATATATAATTACATTATCAATATATTATTTTATATTCTTTGTATGTATATTATTAATGGCAATGTTATGTTCTGAACCATTATTACTAAGTATATTTATTTATTTATCAATAGTTGGTCTTATTATTATTATAACATACTATATGTTTTTTACAGATAAAAGATTTAATTTAGGATTTGATATTGAAATTACTAATAAAGATACTGAAAAAAAAAAAGATAAAAAAGAAGATACTGAAGAAGATACTGAAGAAGATACTGAAGAAGATAGTGAATTGGACACTAATTTAGAAAATGCAAATAAAGAAGTTCAAAAATGGTTAAAAATTAATAATGATGCCGCTACTATATTTTTATTAGATATAAGAATGTTTAAAAATAATTTCCAAATTGTTAATAATGCAAGTTATTTGAGAAATTATTTAGAAAAAAATAAATTTTATGAAAATGATGATAGTATATCGACAATTGGTGCTTATAGTACTTGGTGGAGTGATAATTTAGATAAAGATAATTATTATTATGATATTGTTAGTAAGGATTATAAACCATATATTTATGTTAAAATATTACCAAAATATCAAAAAATAATATATAAATGGTATAATAAAGACGAGGAAGATCATTCTGATAAAAAAGTAATAGAATGGTTTAAATATTTTAATAAAATTAATGATATAAATGAAATTAAAAAAAATTATGAAAATGATAGTATATATAAGAACGACTGGTATATAGATTATGAAGATTTAACTAAAAATAATATAAAATATAGTGAAGATAATCGGGAAAATAAAAACAGATTTTCTTGGATTTGGGCAATAATTGATACAAATTATTTATTTAAATTATTAATTGAAAATAGCGCAACACTTGAAAAAATAGAAGAATTAAATATAATTGGCGATGAATATTTGGCAAGCAATTTAGAATTAGATAGTTTAAATATACCAAATTTTACAATGGTTGTACCAGATACTAATAACGATGATGTTACATTATATCCTAGAGAAGATTTAACAAATCCTCCAAGTGATAGTTATTGGCCATTTTATAGAATATCTCATTCATATATTTAAAATATAAACTAATATTAAGAATTAAATGCAAAGTATTAGTATATTTATATTTTTATTAATATTTATATTTTGTTTAATTGCTACATTTACATTTATATATTATTTGTATAGGATAAGAAAATATAATGAAACAATTGAAGAAGATATAGATGATGATATTACAGCAAATGTAATTGAAAAATTTTTTAATTATAAAAAAAAGAAAAAAAGGAAATTTTAATTTATTTTTATTTTATCAAAATCAATTACTTGGTCGCAAATGTTTAATGTTTTATCCCTATGTGATATTATTATAATAGTAATATTATTTAATTTTGATAATTTTTTTATTAATGTACACACTTTTTCTTCATTAATATTATCTAATGCGGATGTTGGTTCATCTAACAATAATATTTTAGTTTTTTTCATAAATGCTCTGCAAATTGCTACTCTTTGTTTTTGTCCACCTGATAAAAAAGTGTTTTCATTATTTTTAATATCACTAACTAACATTTTAACATTTTCATATAATTCAACATCATAATCTGTATCAATTAAAATATTATTTTCTATATTACCATCAATTAAATGTGGTTCTTGGCCAACATATGATATCATATTATTATAGAAATATTCTTTATCATATTCTTTAATATTAATATTATCAACTAATATTTCGCCTTTGTCTTGTTCAATTAGACCTAATAATAATTTTAGCAAAGTAGATTTACCAGAACCCGATTGACCTTTTATTCCTATGATTTCAAAAGGTCTTATATATAAATTTAAATTACTTAATATTTTGTTATCTTCACTATATGAAAAATCTATATTTTTAAATTCAATACTTGGGAAACATTTATTATTTTTATGAATAAAATTACCCCATTTATTATTTTCATTACTAGTTTCATATATTTCTTTAATTTTTATTAATGATAATTTATTTTTTATAAAATCTTTTTTAACAATTACTAATTCTCTTATAATATTAACTATTTCTGATGTGTAAACAATAAATTCATAAATATTTTTATAATTAATATTTAAATATTTCCCAAAATATATCATAATACATACTATTGCGCTATTAAATGTATTCATTACTAAAAAATTTAAACCATAAAAATTAGCCTCTTTTTTTTTTAAATATTTTAACTCATTATCTAAAAATTTTAATCTACTTGATAATTTATTTTCTAATCCAAGTGATCTATATGTTTCTATTTTATTTATATAATCTGTTATCATATCTTTTTGTTTATTTTCATTTTTGTTTGTATTTTCAACATTTGTATTATATATATTTGAACTATAACATTCATCCACTATATATTGTATTGATGCTAAAAATATGCACATTAAATACATATACAACGACTTATTAAGTAATATATATGTAACAGTAATAATATTAACAGTATTTCTAACAAACATATTTGTCGATACAGAATATAAATCAGCAACTGCTTTACAATTATTAGTTAATAAATCTATTTTGTATATTGGTTTTTTACTATTTAAATAAGATAAGTCTTTATTAAAAAATTCAGATAAAATATCATTTTTTAAATCTATATACATATAATGAATATATCTAGTAAATATATAACCTCGCAAACCTGCAAATAAATTAGACGCAAATTTATAAATTATATATGATACTATATAAAAATTAATATTATTATCATTATTATTATTATTATTATTATTATTATCATTTAGTAATATTTTCAATATATTAGAATAAAGTAAAGGAACATATGATGCTATAATTGATGATATACTTCCAAATATTAATCCAATAAATATAGCATATTTATATTCATAATAAAGTAAAAATATTTTATCATTATATAATTTATGTTTAATATTTGTTATATTTGTTATATTTGTTATATTTGTTATATTTGACATATTATAATTCATTAATAAACTAATAGTTTTATATGTTTATAAGTAAAAATAACTTTTTATCTACCTCCTCTTAATCTTAAAACTAAATGTAAAGTAGATTCTTTTTGAATATTGTAATCAGCAAGTGTTCTTCCATCTTCAAGTTGTTTTCCTGCAAAAATTAAGCGTTGTTGATCAGGAGGAATACCTTCCTTATCTTGTATTTTGGATTTAACCATATCAATAGTATCACTTGATTCAACTTCTAAAGTAATAGTTTTGCCTGTTAATGTTTTAACAAAAATTTGCATTATCTTTAATAATATATATTATTATTTTTTTATATTATTTTAAATAGTTTAAAAAATAAAAATGATTAATATATAAATGTTATTATATATATATATATTAATAAATATGTTCAAAACATTTTTTAAACTTTTATGTAAAAATACATTTGATTATTGTTATGATAGCAAAGAATATAATTATGATAAAGAAACGGAAATCTTAATTGATCCAAATAAATATAAAAAGTATGATGATATAAAATATAACACAATATTATATCATTCTGATAATGAATTAAATATTAAAACTAATATTGATTATAAATTAGTCGATTATAATGATAATGATACAGATACAGATGGAGAAATTAAAAACGAATATGATTTCATTGATAATGATTCAGATTTTAATTAAAATTTATATAAAAATGATTTAATAAAATAAAATACAAATGAAAAAAGGATTTATATATTGTTATACTCCTTCATTATGTGAAATAGAAGTTATTTGCATTGATATTGCATATAATTATAAATCTATTCAAAATTGTAAAGCAAAAAATGAAATAAATATTTGTAAAATGATATATAATCCTAATATTATTAAAAATAAATTGTTCAAAAAATATAAAAAATTTAATTTAATTAACAATATATTTAGTTATCAAAAAAAAGAAGATATAATTAAAGATATTATTAAATCATAAATTTATTTTTTTTTATTTGCTTCCATTGCTAATTGTCTTGCTGTTTTTTTTACAGGTGTTGTTTCAGATCTAGTAGATTTTTTTGTTTTGGGTGAATTTTCAGATTTTGTTTTGGGTGAATTTTCAGATTTTGGAGATTTTTTTGTTTTGGCCTGTGATGTTGATAACTTAGAACTATTGCAAATTTTTTTTATTATTTTTATTATATCTAATAATATCTTGGCCATTATTTTATAAATATTATGTTGCCAATTAGCAAGAATCTCATCTTTATATTCATCATTGTTTTCCAGCAAATTATATATAAATAAATTTATAAATTTAGGGTTTTTTTCTCTTTTTTTAATTTTTTCCAAATCTACAAACTTAAAACAATGTGGTATATCATTTATTATATAGTAATTATCTTCTTTACTTGTAAATAATCCTGAAAATCTTAAAAGAACACAAAATCCTATTATAATGGTTAATTGACTAAATCTATAATTTGAATAATCAAATATACTAAAATAATAGTTACTATTATAATAGTTTTCTATTTCATTATAACTCATAACACTATCGGCAAGACTAGTTTTTTTTAAATCACTAATATAACTTGAATCATTTTTAATTAATGATTTCATATTTTTAATAAACTGTAGTGTAGTTTCATTTCCTTTTTTAAATTCAATTAAATTTTTACTTTCCTTAAAGTCATCATAAATAATGTTATTAGATATTAACAATATATTTTTAATTAATATATCATATAAATTTTTAATTTCATCATCGCTTAAATCGTCTAACTTACTTTTACTTAATTCTTTTAACTTATCTAAATCTAATGTAGACATTATATCCAAAAATTTTTGACAATTATTTTTTAATATTTCTTTGAAATAATTTGTATGATCTTTTACATCATCTTTTTTAACAAAAGACATAGAATTTGACGAATCCCATATATTGTTAATTGAAATAAAATCATTTGAATGTAAAAAAGCACCAATATCTGAATCCAAACTTATTTCTTGAAATAAATTAAATTCTCTTTCTATAAAAATTAAACCCAAAGTGAATAAATCATACTTATAATATGTTCCGCCTTTTTTTTTCATACTAATTAAAAAGAAACATAATTAATTTTGTATTTTCTTTTATTGATTTTTTCTATTTTTTTATTTAAATTAACATTACCATTATAAAATATTATTGCTTTATTTAATAAATTATATTTTAATATTTTAAACTCTTTTCTAAGATCTTTCAATGTTATATTTTTATATAATTTAAATATATCTTTATAATCTTTAACTTTATTCGCATTATTATATAATAGTTTATGAGAATAATAATTACTAAAAGAATTAATATTATTTTTATCTATATTAGATAATTCCCTAATTTCATTTTTATAAAGAATATTAAGTGTTTCTTGTGTAAAATCTTTTGATAAAATATTATTAAATATATTTAAAATTTCGTTAATTAATTTTGGTAAATTTTCTTTTGAACAATTTGTTGATATAGATATATTTGAATAATTATTATCAGTATAATCAATACTAATACTAAAATTTATATTATAAATTAAACCTAATTTTCTTCTTAAAATATCGTAAAATATACTATAGCCTAATTTGTTAAATAAATTACATAAATATTCTAAACAAATATATCTTTTACTATTTGGAATAATTTTATAATAAACCATAAATTTTATTATATTTTGATTTTTATTTGCAGTTGAAGTATTTTTTAGATAAACTACTTTTAATTTATTATTTTTAAATTTTAGTTTAGTTCTTTTAATTTTGCTTTTATTTTTATTTATTTTTATATTAAAATATTTATTAATAAGTTTAATAACTTCTTTTGTATTTGATTTATCATATGATACAGTTAATATGGTTTTTGCATTTAATAAATAATCTTTAATAAATTTAGTAATATTATTAGCGTTATATTTTTTTAAATAATTTATAGATTTTTTTGATCTTCCTGCAACCGCATAATCTGATTTATCTTTATAAAGATATTTAAATAATTTCTTTGTAAATTTATAATATGTTGATGAAAATATACGATTTAATTCATTATAAACAGCTTTTTTTTCATTATTAACTAAACTTTTATCTGGATAAAAATCAAAAATACCATTAGAAATTATATCTAAATATGCATCAATACTATTGTATAATCCATCTATAAAAAATTCTATGTAATCATTAGACGTATATGCATTAGTAGATGCATTATTTTTATGTAAAAGATCAGATATAATCTTAAATGATTTATATTTATTAGAGGTAAAATGACTAACTAAATGTTCCATATAATGTACTAATTCTGGGCATTTACAGTAATATTCATCAAGAGAACCTAATTTAAATTTTACATCAATACTTACTAAATTAGTACTGTCTAATGGTACTAATATAACATTTATTCCATTTTTCAACTTATAAATTTTTTTTTTAACATTAATATTATCTAATTTATATTTCATTTATCTAATTAAATTTAATATAAAAAAATAAGATTTTGATTAATTAATAATTATTGTATTTTTTACTTTTTCTTAACTGGTGCTTTCTTTTTTGGAACAGGTTTAACTGGTTCGGGTTCAGGTTCTGGTTCAGGTTCAACTTCTTCTTCTTCAACCTCTTCTTCAGCCTCTTCTTCAGCCTCTTCTTCAGCCTCTTCTTCTACCTCTTCTTCTGCTTCTTCTTCTTCATCATCTTCTACAGGAATAACTTCTTTCTTTTTAACTTGTTTTTTCTTAGGAGAAGCAACAGGGATATCGGGTTCAATATCTTCTTCATCCTCTTCTACTGTATTATCTTCTTCATCACTATCTTTAACAAATGCAATCTTTTGATATTGTGCTAGTTGAAATTTAGCAGAACATACTTTCCAAGAACAACCATATTTGCCTCCAGCAAACCAAAGACCAGATAGTTGTACAATTAGAATAGCACGTGCACCTTTTAGTGTTTTAAAGATTTCATTAAAATCTACATCTTCATTTTCCATATTTTTACAATCAATAATAGGTTCTCCAGTTTTATAATCTGATGCAATTTTAGCTTTAAAAGTAGGAGGATGCTTACCAATTTCTTTTCCTGTATTAGGATCCTTATCAATCTTTACAATTGGGCTAAATAGTTTTTTTACAAATGCTTTATTATCATCAAAATCATCTTTAAACCAAGCTTGACGATTAATAAATGCATCATCAATAATTTTTTGTTCTAGTTCTCTAAGTTTATCATAAAATAGTTTGATTTTACTATTATCATCCATACCTCTAAAAGAGACATCTAGCGCTGAACCAGGAATAAATTTATCAGATGGTTCTTCTTCTTTTTTTTCAGAATAAGGTGGACTAACCCCATAAGGAAGATAAAGAGAAGGTGTTTGAATAGTTAGTTTATCATTGCCATAATTAACATAAACTGATTTAGCACCCGATTTCATTGTTTTAACTTCGGAATACTTGATTTTGGATACATCAATTTGCTTAGGAAGTAGTACGCTCATTTGTATATTATATATCTGTTAATTCTTATATAAATTTATAAAAATAATCATTTTTTTTTTACTTTTAACGATATTTATAATTTAAATTTGTTAATATTATAATAGAAAATAGTAATGATAACAATAATAATACTAAACCAAAATATTTAAATATTTTATAATTACATTTAGAACAATTTTTTTTCATTTTCTAATATATTATGACAATTTATTCAACACAGTATTGCATCATAAATTCAAAACTTAAAATAATAAAATATAATACTAATGATATAATAACAACATTATAACAATAATATATCAAATTATAAAGAATACCACCCGGACCTATAATTGATTTATTACTTAAGAGTAATGAAAAAAATAAACCAAATATTATTAAATTCCATAAACGCATTATTTTCACCAATGCTCTTTCAAAAACATTTAAACCTAAATACTTATTTTCAGTTTTAGTTATTTTATCCATTTTGTTTTTTATATTTTTTCTTAAAATATCCGTTGCAATTTTATAGATTGTAAATGCAAAACCAAATATTAAACAAACTTTGAAAAGATCAAGAACTAAATAAAATATATCAACATATGTACTTCCAATTTTTAAAACTAAAAATAATACAGTTGTAATAACAAGTATTGCAATAAAAAAACGAAACCAAGGCGTATGTGTTAAATTGTGTAAGTATTCTTGGCCATAACCAATCATAATTATGTATTCTTATTCTATAATAATTTAAATAAAAAAGAATATTATTAATATAGACGTTAAAATAAAAACAAATGTAAGTTTTAAAAATAGTGATAATAAACTTATAATATTATAATCACATAAGAAATTTGTAAATCCATCGCGATCTTTTTTTGCATCTTTTTTTTTTTCTGTTAAAAATCTATTTAGAAAAAAATAAGGTGCTCCAACTAATATAGTAATTAATAAACCAATATATATTAGATATATTATAGAATCTTTTTTATAACTCATTTACTATTAAAATATAATTATTTTAAAATAGTACATTTCTTAAAAAATTTATAAATTTTAAAAAGCTTTTTAATTTTTTTTTAAAAATAAAGAAATGTACTATTTTTATTTATATTTTATTTATAGAATATGGAAACAATTTACTCATTATATATTAAAATTTATAATGATATACAAAAATGGGGCTATTCTAATAGTGTAGTTAATCAAGCCGGTGGTTTCACTATTGGTTATTCAACATATCATTTTATTACAGCATTAATAATGCTAATAAGTCCAGCATTTATATTAATTAAAGATAATATATATAAAATTGGAAAAACATTTGGAATTGAAAAAACTGGTGTAGTATTTAAAATAATCAAATTTATTTTCCAGATTATAATTGAAGTAGGAAAATGGTTATTTACAATATTATTAACATTTTTACTATTAGAATATATGTTTAATAATAAATTATTAGGATTAAAAAGTAATATCAAAAACGATCAGAAAAAAGATTTTATAATATCAAAAACCGAAGTTGAAAATAGTAAAAGTCCTGAAAAAATAATTGAAGAGGTTAACAAAGAAAAAGTTGTCGGTAAAATTATTTTAGAAGAAGAAGAAAAAAAAATAGATAAAATTATAAATGAAAAAGAAGAATATCAAAATATAGTATCGCAAATAATATAATTATTTCATATGTAAAGATATCAATAATTTAATATTATCAGGTACAAGTTTATATTTCATATATAAATTATTAATTGTTATATTTGTTTCATTTTTTTCAATAACAGGATAATATATATTGTTTGTTTTATCACTATTTTTTTCAAATATAAATAAAGGTCTTTCATCCATATTATTTGTAGCCGATATAAATGTTGATGATAATTTCAAATCATTTAAATCATTTCTTTTATCAGTTTCAGTCGTCGAACCATATTTTATTCTATGTATAAGTAAAATAGATATATTAAAAACATCAGAAATAACTTTAAGAGTTATATCAGATGGAAATAACCTATTTTCACTAATTATATTATCTAATATTCTATTTAAATCAGTGTTTGTATATTTATTAAAATATTCGCTTATAAATTTTTGTTTTGAGATTGGTTTAATTTTAATATTATTAAACCATTCATTTAATAAGGAAGGATCCTCAAATAACTCTAAATTATATCGTTTATCTATTATTAATTTTTTATAATAACTGTTTACAATATTATTAATTTCATCATATGATATACGTATATTTAAATATTTAGATAACCAATTAACAAATTCAATAAACTTGTATTTTGTATAATTACTTTTAACAATTGCCATATTAACCCATTTTCCTTTTTTCCTAGAAACCCATTTTGATTTCATATTTTCATAGTCTCCGAAAAAAATAGAAGGTAATTCTACATTACTATTTTGATTTGTATTTATAACATCTTTTAATGTATAATTATCAAAATTACTAAAACTATTAGGCATACTTTTATGATATTTTAATAATAACTCTGGTATTGTATATTTGCCATCATTAAATAAGGCATTTTGCGAAAATATTAATTCATCTTTTTTGTCTTTTACTATAGAAGACATAAAATCATATTTATAATAAAGTATTATATTATTAATCCAATTTGATACATTTGTTATAGGAGTTAAAGTATTATAGATAGGCAATTCTTCTAATATTATTTTAACTATATTTTTGTTATTTAGTTTTTCAAAATACTTATCATATAAATTATTAATTAATTCTATTTTTTTATTTGTTGCATATAAATTATTAAATTTAGTATCATTATATTTTTTGATTAATACATCTGCAATATATTTTTGCAAATTAAACCAATTATATGAAATTTTATTTTCATTCTCGATATAATTATATAAACCATTTCTCGTATTAGTATGTATTATATTTTGTCCTGTTAATTTCTGTTCAGGTATATTTATATTTGAACTAAACAATTTATCATCTGATAATGTTATATCTCCTATTATATATCTAATATCTAATTGATCACATTTTTTTACTATTTTTGCGTAAACATCTTTACTAATATTTGTAATATTTATATTTGTTTTAATTATATCATCAAAAAATAATATTTTTTTGATATTCATATTTAGAATTAATTTAGGCAATACTGATATACTTATTTTATCAAAATTTAGTAATATATTATTTTTAGTTAAAGCAAAAGATAAACTTAAATCATTATTGATAAATATAGTATCTATATTAAATCTGCTATAATTATCACCAGTTGTTGCAATCCATTGATAATATGTATATAAATTTTGATAAACATTGAAAGTATTACTATATTTATTATTATGTTTATTACATTCATTTAATACATTTAAAACATTTGGAAAATTATTTAACCTAATATTATTATCTATTAATTCATATTTATTTTTAAATTCAATTGGTTCATAATAAGAACCATCCTTTAAAATCATTAATACTTCTGGATTTAATTCTAAACTAGTTAATATATCACTATATGATGAATAAACAGGACATAATATATTTACTTCACTATCGCCACTATATTCCCATATTATTAATAATTTTTTATACAAAGTTGCAACTAATAAATATAAATAATAAGGAGTTTTATCAATAGGATAATCATCGCTTGATAAAAAGTTTATAAATTTTTTATAAGATTTATAAATATTTAATAATCTTGATAAAGAATTCATATCTTTATCATCGTTTGATTTTAATATATTAAATAGTTTTTTATTTTTATTATAAGATTTCTTTAATTTTGTATTATTTTCAGCAATTATTTCTCTAATATTCATAAATGATTTACATATTTCCCCATTTTCCAATGATATGTATGTTATTATATCTAATTTTTTAATTATATCATTTATTAATAATTTTTTATTTTTAAAACCTAATAATTCTGCAATTGAATATAATATACTATCATTTTTAACAATATTTTCCTTTATATTTGTATTTCTATGCACAATTCCCTTTTTAATAAAACACTTCTGAGTTTTATTTATAATTTTTGAACACATACTATATGGTACATCATTTAGTAATAAATTATGTAATGCTTCCGGAATAGATCCATATCTATTTTGTGGTATAGGTGCTCGTTGATTCATTAAATAATTTATATCCTTATCATCTTTTTTTACGCTTTTATCATCCTCTTTTTTTATAGATATACTTACTGATTTCATTTCAGTTTTATCATCATCGTCATCAAAATCTATTTCATCACTTAAAATTTTACATTTATCTAGTTCTTCTTTTTTTTGTTGTTTTTTACCACAACAAGGAGCGCATAATCCTTTTTCATCTGGTTTAATTAATTTTATGTATCTTTTTTTATTAGGATTTTTATCAAAAAATAATTTCATTGGTTGTTCATTTTCAATTGGGCATTTGGCATCTGGATCATCTACATTTAATGGTATTTTACTAATTGGGCACCATAATCTAGGACAAATATAATAGTTTAATCTATTTTTACTACTACCATATTCTAATATATTATCGTAATGGGTCATTTTATTTTTCTCTAAATTTTCCTTTTCCTCTTTTGTTAATACAATTGGTTGAAAATCAGATTGGCATTTATCTCTAGCATAATTATTTGCAATAAGTGGTTTATCAACTGCTTCAATTAAATTCACAAAATAACTATGTTTATCTTTACCAATTGCACCACCCATTAATAGATCATCATCATCATCGTCTCCTAAATCATATTCTAATTCTCCAAGTTTTTCATCTTCATTATCAGAATCTATTTTATCTAAATCATAATCATCTACTTCTTTTTCTTCAATTTTGGGTGATGTTTTTTCAGGAATAATTTGTTTTTTAGCCTGTTCTTTTTTGATTACAACATTTCGTGATGCAGATATTATTTTTGTTATCCAATAAATTAAATAATTTAACTCTTTATAATTTGCCGAATTAATTATTTCTATATCAAAACCAATATTAGATTTTATAATATTTACAATCGTGCCATTATCCTTTTTCTTAATAAATTTTTTCTCTAAATTTAGATCAATATTATCAATTACATTATCTACTTCATCTTTTGTATTTTCTGTTAAACCTAAATTTATCAATTCATTAACAATATCTTCTTTAGTAATACCAAGATTATATCTTGATAAAATATAATCATTTATATTTAAATTTTCACTGTAATTTGATGATCTTTTATAAACACAATTTAATGTATGTTTATCTTTATTTTTAGTTAATTTAACTGCAAATATATCAATAAATGAACTAATTTTATTAGTTAAATTTGAAAAAGTTGTATTATCTATAGCAAATGATATATTTAATTTTAATGAAACTTCTTCCATACGTATTTTTTCTTTAATATGTTTTTGTAAATAATTTACTAATATATCTTTTGATTTTTTAATTATATCCCATCTAATATTTCTTCTGATATCAAATATATATGAAAATATAATATTACCTTCGTTTGTAATAGTTATTTTACAATAACAACTTTTAGCAATTATATAATAAATATTTATGCAATTAACTCTTGATATTTTATCAATATTACACCAATTATATAATTGTTCATATTTGATATAGTGATTTTTCTGAATTTTATATAATATTTTTGATGTATCATTAATCCATTGAATTAGTGCGATATTCTTTTTTGTTTGTAAATTATCAAATAAATTTGATAATATTATTTTATTTGACAACTTACAATATAAATCAACTCTATGATATTTCTCATTTATTTTTTTTATGTTTTTTGTTTCTTGTGAAATTAGATTAAATAAATTTTGGTCCTTATTTTTGTATATTTGATAACTCGGTTTTTTTCTATCTAAAAAATAATATTTGTTTTGTTTTAAATCATCAGGTATATCATCTTGGTATACAATATTTATTCTTTCTAAATCAAATAATTTGTTTTCTAAATTATAAGATATTTCTTCATCTAATTGTTTAGATTTTCTATCAACAGATAAAAATGGATTAACATTATAGCCTTTCCAAATAATATTATTTATTTTATGCGATAAAGATGTTTTCTTATTCCAACAATAAAATTTATCACCTATGTCCTTCTCAATATGTTTGATATATAATGCTATTTTATTTAATGAGTCTTCTAAATTATCATCCTGATATATATATTCTTTAATCAAAGTAGTATTTTTATCATCAATACTATCTTTTGATTTATCAAATAAATAAATCTTATAATTATCTTTTGAAAACCATCTGTAAATTTTTATTGGTATATATGGCTTCATAAAATTTGTATGCCTTTATTATAAATTTATTTTATTTTTTTCCTATCAATTAGTAACTAATTATGCAATCTTGTAATTTACACATTGTTAACTTAGACTTAAATGATTCAATTAAATTTATTTCTAATTTAATTGAAAAAGAAAGTAAATTTAATAATTTATGGAATAATAATATTTTTGATGAAAAAAATTACAATAATATTATGCGTACAATGACGTTTTTCTGGTTAGACGGTAGTGATTATAAGAAAAATGCTTTTTATGAGTTAGATAAATTGCAAAATATACCTTGGTATTATGATTTTTCATTATATCAAGATAGAATTAAAGTTTTGAAAAATATTTCGAAAAATGATTTATGGAAAAATTATAACGATTTTAACGAAAAAACTTCAAAACATTATATCGCAAATAGCGATACGCTTATAAAATATATGCCCTCTGGATATTTAATCCCACCTATTGATAAACATTTAATTGATATAGAATATATTATTAATAATGATAATAAATACGATGAATATGATAATATTGTTGAAAATAAAGATAGTAGTACATTTGATACAATAGAAGAAGAAATGTTAGTAAATAAATTAAAAGAGATTTTTGATAAATTAGATAAAAATAACGATAACGTGCTTAAATCTAGTGAATTAAGAAATATGTATTATATTACAAATGATAATGTAGAAAAATTCTCAAATGATGATTACGAATATCATTTGTGGTTGCAAAATAATCAAGGAAGGGTTGATAATGAATTAAATAGAAAAGAGTTTACTAATAAATATATGTCATCTTATTATTCTAAAGATATTTCATTTGATAATTTGTATAAATATTTAAATACAAAATTTAATAGTTTATTTGAAAAAAACGATACAACATTTTGTCCTATTGAAGTTGATCAAGATGCTGATGAAACAAATGAACCAGATACAGATGATATAACTACAGTTTATAAAAATATATCTAAACATAAGGAAAAAACATTAAAAGATAAAATTATATCGATTGGGTTGTGGACTATATTCGTATTAATAATATTAATTATCTCATTATTTATTATTAAAACATTTATGTAATTTATTTTCTTTATTATAAATAATGATGAATTCTAATAATAATTGTTTCAATATTTTTATATTTATTGTTATTTTATTATGGATTTTCTTTGGTATTTTAAGTTTTATGCTATCAACATTATTTATTAAAAAAAATAGTTTATTTAAATTATTTATGCTATCAATCTTATTTGGTCCTTTATATTGGTTGCTTTTTCTATATATTGAAAATTATTATTCAATAAAACCATTTTATAGATTCAAAAAATAATAATTTTATTGCTAGTTATTAATAGATAACTATATAACTGAATGTCTGATTCAACAGAAAATAATTCAATATATAAATTTTTAGTACAAAAATTAAATGAATTTATAAGAATTGCAAATAATTTTGATAAAACACCATTGTTCAAAATATTTGAATTTATTATTAATATTTATAAAGAAGATAAAAATACACCAGAAGGATTTTGTATTATTATTATATTTATTCTTAAATTATTGTTTGCTATAGTATTTTTAATTTTACCAATTGTATTAACATTTTATTCTATTATTATTTTACTAAACATTAGCACAAAAAGTGTAAAATATGGTTGGTTAGAAGATAAATACAATTATCAAAATAATAAATATGATTACATAAGGAAATTATTTAAAATTACAAAATATTTAGTATTTTCCGAAAGAATATTTATTTATTTAATAAGTTCAATATTATTTATGGTATTGCTTGTTGCATTTTATTTATTTAATTATTGTAAAGATAATAAAGAAGGAAAAGGTAAAAATACTACAAGTAAACCGTATTTTGACTATTTAATTAATAATAGTGTAGATTTTATGAAACTATTAAGAGTTAATATAAGTTTATTTTCATTATTATTATTTATTTTAATATTTTATTATTCTATTTATTTTAATGATTATAAAGACGTTTATGAAAGTAATAAAAGAATTAATGAAATATATTATGAATATTTAGACAAAGATTATATTAGAGAAATTTGTAATAATTTTAGAGATGATAAAAATAATATTAATTCTAAATGTTATTTAGATAAATTACCAACAGATGGCTATTTATTAGACTATATTAACAGAAAAACTTTATCATTTACTGCTGATGAAAAGGTAGACTTTGATAATTTAAATCCAAATGATAATACTAAAACGGCATTTATTATATTAAAAAGTTTAATAACTCATCAATTTTTGATAAATAAATATAATAATAGATTTATACAAAAATATGAATATGATAGTTGTAAAAGCATAGACATTGATTTAATAATGAGTAAAGAAAATAAACTCAGTAATTTATTTGTTTGTTTTAAAGAAACGACAAATCATCCATTTAATATAAATATAATTAATGTGCTTAAACAATATAAAACTAATGCTGGTGCGGCAGCTGATAAAATAACCGATCAAGCAATAGGTAAAATATATGAAAAATATTTATCAATTAATAATGAATTATCTAGACATATATCCACGATTAGCAAAAGTAAATTAAATGAAACTATATTGCAAATAATAATAAGTATAGTTTTTATTATATATTTAGTTATATTCTTTTACTTATTTTGGACTTGAGTTATATAATTATTTTTTTTTAAATTATATTATTAATTATTAAGGAATACTATAACAACTACCTGGAATGTCAACAATGCCAGAACCGCTAGGAATGGGAGGACCACCACCAGGAATGCCAGGAATGCCAGGAACACCACCAGGAATGGGAGGACCACCACCAGGAATGCCAGGAATGCCAGGAACACCACCAGGAATGGGAGGACCACCACCAGGAATGCCAGGAATGCCAGGAATGCCAGGAATGCCAGGAACACCACAACAACAACCACAATTACCACCAGTACAACTTAGTCCAATAGATGGAAAAGCTAAAATATTTGATATGCGTGGAGTGCCAATAACTAGTGGTGATGACTACTTTATAAATGCTGCTAACCAACAAATATCAGAAAGAGACAATAGTTTTAATCAATCTAGACTTATGCCTATGCAATTCCAACAACAAGCACCAGGAACAACATTAGATGTATCACCAACAGAAACGACGCAAGACACTGAATCAGATACATCGAAAAATTTAAATGCAGAATTAGATAAATATAATTATATTTTTGATAATATATTTAAAAGTCTTTATGATAGTCGTATATGCGACTTAGATGAAACAATAACTAATAAGATTAAAATTGAAGAAAAAACAAATGAACTTGAAGCAAAACAAGAGATTATTAAAAATGCTACATATACATTAGAGCAAGAACAACAAAAATATAGGACATCTGTTAATTCACTTACTGCAGATAATGATAAAATTATGAATGAATTAAGGAAAAAAGACGAACAACTTACTGAATTAAAAAATCTATTGGAAACTAAAGCAAGCAAAGAAACTCCAGATAAAGGAGATAAAGAAGAAATAGAAAAATACACGCGAAAAATTGAAAATTTGGAAAAAAATGTTAGAGACTTAAAAACAGAAGTTCAAGAAAAAACTGCTGCAATTTCAAGTATGGAACAAAGAAGTAATGATGCTAAAAGAAGTGCTGACTCTTTATCCAATGATAGCAATGATTATGCTGAACAAATAAAAAAATTAAAAAGAGACCTAACAAAAGCAAATGAAGACTTAGAGCAGAGAGACAGAGACAAAGAGAGAGAGATAGACCGGCTAAATAAGCAAATACAACAATCTAAAGGTGATGAAAAAGAAAACTTCGAAAATGAGCGTAAACAATTAATAAGTAAATATGAAAAAGAAAAAGAAGCTGCTGAAAAAGCAGTACAAGCAGAACATAATAAAATCCAAAATGAGCTGGAATCATATAAAGCGAAATTAAGTGCCTTATCTGCAACAAAAGAACAAATAACCCAAGATTTAAATAATGAAAAATCTGCAAATCAGGAATTAACAAAAACACTGAATAGAAATAATCAAGTATATGAATCAGAAGTAGTAAAAATAAAAGGGGAGGCTGAGAGGACGAATATTTCGCTAGAAAATAACCATAAACGTATTATAGATGCTTTAAAAAGTGACCATACGCACGCCATAAATGATTTGAACAAAAGGTTAGCAACTACTGAAGCAGATGCTTCGAAAGCGCAGTCGATGAATGATCAAATGTCTCAAATGGTTAATGAAATGGATAGAGAGAGAAAACAAATAGAACAACAACAACAACAACAACAACTACAACAACAACAACTACAACAACTAATAGAACAAGATAAAAATAAGATTGAAGACTTAGAAAAAGAATTACAAAAATTACTACAACAGGATAGTGAATATGCTATAAAAAAACGTGATATTGAACAGCAAATGGAAAGATTAAAAAGTAACAAAGACTTTGAAATAAATGAAAAACAAGAAAGAATTAGTAATTTAGAAGAACAATTACAAACACTGCAATCTGAAGCATATAGATGTAAGGAAGAAAAAAAAAATATAGAACAAGAGATTGATGAATTAAGAAATCAAAATGGTGAGTCAGAAGATGAAAGAGAATTTAAGTATGGTTTTAACTGGGAAAGCGTACCTAATAAAAATCATGCTAAATTAAAAGAATATACTGGTAATATTAAAGCTTTAAAAGATTTTAAAAGTCGCGGAACAAAAATATCAGATACAAAAAAAGATGAAATAATTAGCGCATTAAAAAACAATCCACAAGATATATCAATTATAAGTGTTACGCTTAATAATGGAAATAAAATAGATAACTTCCGTATATCAAAATCAACTATCGATACATATTTTAACAATAGTGATTATATTATAATAAGTATTTTATATAATGATAATTATTATACATTTAAAGCATTGAAAAATTCTATTAGACCTTTTAAAAGCAAACTACCGCAACAAAGCAGACAACCGCAACAAAGCATACTACCGCAACAAAGCAGCAGACTACAACAAGGTGGTGAAAAAACTAAAAAAAAAAAACAAAAAAAAGGAGGATTTGGTGGTAGTTATGGGGGGCCCTTTTATAATCCAGGACAACCTATGGCTTCTACGTCTCCTCCACCGCCAGCTATGCCAATGGTAATGTCACCACAGCAACTAGTTTCACAACAACAACCTCAAGGTTCTAATCAAAATCAAGTTCCTAATCAAAATGATATTAAAAATGAATTTCTTAAACTTGAAAAGTTTAATAAAACTTTAGAAAGATATAAATTATCAAAAAACAGATATTTATCAGGCTTAATTAAACGATATAGTGATAATTTTAAATTAATGAAAAAAAAATTTGATAAAAATGAATATAAAGATAATTATCAAAATTTATGCAATGAATTTAATCAAATTTATCAGATATTTAAAGGCATAAAAGAAAAACTAAGTGATCCAAGCATAAAAGAAGAAGGTGAACATGCAAATAAAATTGCAAAAAGTATAGATAATTTTGTTAGTAAAATAAGTCAAAAATTTAATGATCCTACTAAATTAAAAGATCCGCTTTTTAATGATAGTAATCATACTATGATAGAATATATAATAAATTCAATATATATGTTTATTATTTTTATAATTGCAATTGCCAGTATAATTATAGTTATATTGAATATTTTAAATATAATTAGATATTTATACGAATGTTTTAAAGAAATTGGTAATTTAAATCATAATAATTTAAGTACTGGTAATACATTTAGATATAAATTATTCAAATATTTATTTTATATTGATAGTTGCTCAATACCAGATATAATAAATCAATATAATACACCTGGTGCATCAAGTGGAACACTTATAACACTTAGTACAGCAATTAATAAATTTACTTTAGATTTTGGTAATTTTTTTGAAAGAAATAGTATAGAAGAAGAAGAAGGTTATAAAGTTAGTGATAAAGTAAAAGAAGCAACAAGTAAATTAGGCCAAGATGGTATGCGAGAAAGTTTAGGCAATTTTAAATTTATGGATCACGCAACCGATGCACTAATAAAAGAACAAAGAGAAAACTATAAAATTAGAAGCATAACAAAAAAAATGATTGATAAATGGAAAGATGAAAATGAAGATAGAAAAGATGAAGATGAAGCTGTTATTGAAGAAGAATTAGCAGATAGATATGAAGAATCATTAAAGAAAGAATACCGCGAAACTGTTAAAAACAATAACGAACCATTTTTTAATATATTTTTTATGTTAAGATTAAATTTCTTTGTTATTAGACTAGTAATCACTCTAATAAATATATTTTTTGTTGCAACATTAATATTAATTATTCTAAAATTAATTAACGATAATGAAACTGATCAATTTAATATAATGCCAAATTTACGCTCTCATATTACTTCAATTTTTGTAATAAGTGTATTTTTTGTTATTATAAATATTGTTTTATATAAATTTATATATATAAAAATATATGAAAAACAACTTAATACATATTTATATATTCATTCAATAGATTTAAGAATAACAGAATTTATAACAAAATATAAAGATTCTAGTGATATTACAACAATTGACAAAAATTTTTATGATATTTTAAAAGATAACATTGATAATAAAGGTTTGATACTAAATCAAATAAATGCTATAATAGATGATAAAGATTTAGATAAAGATACTATAAAACAAAAATGTATATCTCATATAATGTTATATGTATTAGTATTACATATTTATAATAGTTTTGAAAAAAGAAAAAATAGTCATTTAGATGTGCTAAATAATTTTGTATTACAAGATGGAAGTGCTGATACTTTTAAAATTAATAAAGAAAATTTTAAAGAAGACACTTATTATTCATTTATAGGTTCTAAATTTAGAAAAGAATCAATACAATATTTTGAGGATGATATAGATAATATTGCTGAAAGCAATATACCTGTTTACAACGAAATAAAAGTTGATGTTAATAAATATATTGCAGAATTAAATGATTTAATAGTTATAGTTAATAATGAATTTTATGATGATTATTATATAATACAATTTGGTGTTTACTTTTTAGTAAATTTAGTTATCTCTGTAATATATATTATTACTTTAATGGGTCTAGCAACGAAAATTAAAGCTGTATGTGAAATTTTTAAAGAAAAATGCGATGAAGCAGTACCACTGTACGAATCCAAAAGCCCCACCCCCACTTAGCATCGCCTTGATAAATCACAATAATTAATAATATTATATAATCTTACTAATGTCATAAATATTCCAGAATAATAATCAAATCAAAAAAAAAATATTGATATATTAAAGAGATATAATGTTATTATTTGCAATAATAATATTATTAATACTAATAGTATTTAGTTTAAATATCATTAGTATTATAAAAATTAAATGGAATAATAGTTTTTTTAAAAAAAAGGAAAATGAATGTTTAATAATTAATAAAAATAAAATTTATGAATATGATAGTTATAGATATAATCTTTATAATTATATTTTTAATATAGATAATGAAAATAAATTTGAAAATTCAACATATACTTATAAAAATACTTATCTAGGCATAATTATATTATTAATATTAGTTATTTCATTATTAATTTATAGTTTATATTATAATTATACAACGAAAAATTTGATATTATTAGTATGTATATTAATATATTTATCGTGTTATTATTATATCGGTAAACTAATACTAAAAGATTATGATAAAATAGAATTACTCAAAAATGATAATACTGATAATTTAATAAAATATATGAATGTATATAAAATATTAAATACACTAATGTATTTCAATAATCTTGATAATGTTATGTATGAAGTATTTGAATATAATACTGGCAATATTAAAAATACTAAAATATTAGATAAAATATTAGAAGAAAATATAGCAAAAATTCATTATACAAGTAATGAAATAGAAATAGAATATATTAAATCAAAAGCAATTAGTAATAAAGACTATTTAAAATATATATCTCTTGATTCAATTTCCCCTTTTTATTTTAGAGAATATTTTGAAAATCAATATATTATTATTAGTGATAAAACATATTATATTAAAGATTTATTAGACAACCCTTCTATAATAAATGAAAAAATTGGAAAGAGTTTAAACACTTCCATAAGTATACCAAATAATAATTTTATAAATTATTATGATAAAAATAAATCATTATTATTTAATGTTAACACTAATTTTAAAACTGAATTTGAAGATATAATAAATAGAAATATATATATTATATTAATTTTTATACTATATTTTATATTTTTAGTAATTTTTTGTCATATTTTATATAGTTCTGTAAATAATATTTTATATTTATTAGTAATAGGAATAATTATCGTTTTACTATATTTATTCTTAATGATAATATAATTTTTTATTTATTTTTATATTATGTTTTTATAAGTAGATGGATAATACTGAAATTAAAATAAATTTATATAGAATAAATAATAAAATTCTAAAATTAATATTTTATATAATAATTAGCATATATTTATTTATTCAATTTATACTATTATCTAATTTTTTATTTAAATATTTTAAAAGTAAAAATTATGGATATTTATTAGAAAAAATATGTCAAACAAAAAATACAGAATTTGAATCAGAAAGATTTCAATTATATAATAATATAGATGAATTTAAGATTGAGCATAATAAAAAAATTAATTATACTTTGATTTTATCACTAATATTAATATATGGCATCATATATGGTATGATATTATCATATATTATATATGATTTTTATTATAATATTATTATTACTGAAAATAATGATATAAAAAAAATGTTTTATTATGTTTTATTATCATTAAGTAGTATAATATCAATAGGATATTTGCCATATTATATTGGTATAAAATTTGATAATATTAAAAACAAAATATTATTAGAAGCAGATGATTATTTATTAAATATATTTACTATATTATCAGTTATATTATTAATTGTAAATTATTATAAAAAATTTAAATCAAATTATAATAATATATTATTAATTACTTTAATCATAACATTTTATTTGATTATATATTATATAAAAAAATTTATCAATATGTATAAAAATAACATTGGAAATGATAATATAATTAAGAATGAACTAAATGAAAATGATTTATTAAAAAATTATATAATTGAAATATTTGGTTTAAAATATTATTATGAAAAAATTGAAAAAAACGATGATAATAATATTAATTATTATATATTTCTTGCACAAATATTTATTATAATTTTAATAATATTATTTTTAATAAATAATATTAAAAATATTTTTAATTTTTTTAAAAATTATAATTTAGAACAATTATTGAATTGTTTATTTTATAGAAATAACAGCATATGTGAATATATATTATATAATGCAGCAGATTCTAGATTATTATACAATATTTTCTCACGTCCAATAATAATAATTATTCTTTTAGTAATTATTATATATTCTATATCAGTTTACAATAAATATTTTAATAATTTTATTATTACACAACCAAAAATAATTTATAACGGAAATATTAAATTAATTGATAAAGAATTTAATAAATTATTACATAACGATAAGATAGATTATAATACAACAACAAGTATTGAAAAAAATGTTGCAAATGCAATACAACTTGTTTTATACAATGAAATATTTGGTAAGGTTTTGCAATATGATAAAGATAGTGAATATATAGAAGATTATAATGAATATATTAAACATATTAATTTTGTACCAGATTTTAAATATGATTTTGATAAAAAAGATAGAATTATTAAGTATAGCGAATTAGAAGAATATAATATAAAAAAATATTTAAATAATATTTTTTATGAAAATAAAACATCAAAAGAAAAATGTGATGAAATGAATATTAACAAATATTTTCTTAAAAAATTTATAGAAAATATATATTTTAATGATCAAATAAATGATGGTGAAAAATGTAGTAGAGAAGAATTACGTAAGAAAAAATTAAAATACAAAATATATAAAAGTATTAAAAATATTAAAAATGGTTATAATTATATAGGTAATTCTAAATTTGATAATACAAAAATAGAAATTAATAATAAAATTGATATTAATATAGATTATAGCGTTATTAGTGATATAACAATTAGTGAGATTAATGATTTATTAGGTAAATTTGATTTTGGATATAATATAAAGAAAATATTAGAAATTTATTATGATGAATACATTAATATTTTAAAAACAAATTTATTTAAAATTATTAATCAAACAGGTGTTAATACAGAACATCCTGAAACTGGCCCAGATTGCAAAACAATATACGAATATAAAATTACTAAATCTATAATAAATGATTTTATCTATAATCCTGCAAATAATAATAGAATTAATGATATTAAAAATTTTATAGAATCAAAATTATGTTCAACTTTTAATTCAATTAATACTAAACTTGAAAAGTTTAATTATAAAGAAAATAAAAAAGACAAACTAGAAACATATATTATTAAAAATTATAATGTATTAAATAATGAAAATTTAAATAGTATTAAAAAAAGTGATAATATATCTCCGGGCAGTACAAGCGCTCTTCTAGAATCAAATGATCTATTCAATGACTATACAAAAAAATGCTTTACCGATATATTAGTAAATATATTAATAAATCACAAAATAATTAGATTTGTTTATAGCTATTATTCATTATCTGACATTGATTCTATATTAAATAAGATTAAAGATACATATGATGAAACTATAAATGAAAAATATATTAAGTACTTAAAATATTTATATACAAATTTATCAAATACATATTATAATTATAAGTATAATGATGAAAATAAGTTAAATAAAAAGGATATTACTAATATCTTAATTGAAATTGATTATAATAATATTAAAGAGAATATAAATACTATTATAAATAAATATAATAATGATGTAGATCTTATAAATATATATTTCGAAAAAAATAAAATTTATAGAGACAATGATTTTTCTGATCCTGGAACTGCTAATGAAAATACAAGTATTACTCAAACTTTATTTGATTCATTTGAAGAAAATCAAAATTATTTTACACAACATTTAGATAATAAAATAAAATATATTAGTGGTATTACAAATATTGATGAAGGCGTTTCTGAACCAATCGCTTCCGAACAAACAATAATTAAAGATAAATTAGTAAATTACTACGAAATGTTTAGAACATTGCAATATGATATATTAGAATCTTTACATTACAGTAATTTTAATGAAATTAATTTATCAAGAATATTAGATAATTATAAATATTTTGATAAATTCGAAGCAGTATTTGAAGAATTTATAAATGATAAAGATTTTGTTAAATTAGAAAGTGAAACTACAAGTACAATTGATATACCTACACCTCAAAATTCTAATGATCAAAAAATAAAAAAGTTAAACGCAGATATAAATACTATAAATATATTAACAATATACATTATAGTAATGTATATAATTATAATATTTTCAATAAAATACATATAAATAATTAATTTTTTTTTATATTATAGTTTATTAAAGAATAAACTAATGTCAAAATTATCATTACTATTATTAATAATAGTACTATACTTTATATTTGAACAATTTAGTAAATATAGTTTATTAACTTTAAAATATAATAATTATTACTTATATGGTACTAAATTAAAAAATATATGCAAAAATGAATATTTAGAATATGAAACTCCAAGATTTCATTTAATTTCTAACTTAAACAAAATCAAAACAGATAGTAATAAAGAAGAAGAAAAACATAAGATTATAATTTTAATTTTTGCAATTACATTTACAATGATAATAAGCATTATTTATGCATCAGTAATTTATGCTATATTTTGCGATATAAATAATATTAATAAAGATGAATGGAAAAATTTAAATATATTACATTATATTTACATAATAATTATGTTTTCTATTTGTTTATTAGTAATTATAAATCCTATTATTTTATCAATATATCAACTTAAGGAAAACGAATTATTTAGAAAAGTTTTAAGTCCATTCAATTATTCTGAAAGTATAGACGGTTTCTTACCATATATAATATTATTTAGTGTATTAGTAATATTAAAAGTAATAATTATAAAATATAATTTTAAAACCCCTTTATTTACAGATAAAGATAAATCAGAAGCATCAGGCAAAGAAGCATCAGGCAAAGAAACATCAGGCAAAGAAGCATCAGGCAAAGAAGCATCAGGCAAAGAAACATCAGGCAAAGAAGCAGAAACTTCAAGTTTTAAAGGTATACAAGAATTATTAGTATTTGTAGCATACTCATTTATCTATTTAGGAGTTATATATTTTATAACAAATATATTTATGTTATACTATAATAATAAAACTTATGATGATAATAATGAAAATATAATATTAAAATATATAGATAATATTATTGGATATAAGGAACACAAAAAATTTATTGATTATTATATAATCTCTAAAATAGAATTTGATAATAACAATAATAATAATTTATTAGGTTTAATTTATAATAAACTTAGAGAACAAAATATAGATAATGAAAGTTTCAAAGATATAACTTTTGTAAGTAGCAATTTTAATTATAATAATAAAACTTTTACTAAATCATTTACTCAATCAAATATAGATAAATATAAAACTAAATGTAGAAAATATCTTGATGCAGGTAATGAAACTTTATATGCTGCTCTAACAGGTACTGCACCTCAGCCATTAGAATTAGACAGTGATGAGGGTCTTATAGCTCAAGAAATTATAGTTAAGGAAACATACGATGACATAATTTTGAAATTAATTATAAATAATGTTCAAACTAATTTAGTTAATGATGAAACTAAATTGCAAGAAATTGTAATAGACTTAATAAAATTAATAATGATATTGCAAATCAGTGCTACTATGCCAGGTGAAAACACAGAAATAAATATAAATAATAGAATTAAGACTTATTTTGATAAATATTTATTTTCAAAATTATGTATAACTAAAGTAGAATATGAAAAACTGTCTGAAACAGATAAATTAAAATATAAAGATAACCCATTAGATTATAAAGTTATATTGATGAACATATTTTCTGATGGTAAACTTAATGATGATATATTTAAAGTAAATGAAGATTTATACAATAAAATTGATTCAATAAAATTATTTATTGATGATACGCGATCTGTTACTAAAAAAATTTTAGACTATTTTGATATTTATATAGATAAAATATCAACTGAAAATCTAGTTAAAGGTAATTTAGCAACTTCTTTAGCTGATTATAACATGTTATATAAAAATCAACCTGGAGAAAATGAAAAAGATCAATTAGAACAAAGAATTGATAAACCTATATTTAGAAGAAAATTATCAGGATTATTATTTATATTTATTATGTTTATTTTATCGTTAATTGTACTATATTTTATTATAAAATTTAAAAATAAAGATGATAAATTTAAATATTTATTGGAAAAAATTAAATTAATTATATTACCATTTTCTAGTATATTTTTAATATTATTTATTATAAATTGTACATATGAATATAATAAAATTTTTGAAAAAAATATAATAAATAACGTTGAAACTTCATATAAAATAATGCTAAAAAAAGTAAATAATAATTTTAATTTTGTTATTAATAATGAACATAATATATATAAAGAAAAATTTTCAGTATGTAAACCAGTGTCAAATACAATAGTATCTGTTTTTATGAGTAATATATTAAAATTAAATTTATTTAGTAAAAATAGCGGGCTTAAACAAAACTTATCTTCCGCTTCGAGTGGATATCCACAAAAATTAATAGACGATAGTTATTTAGATAATAAATGTAATAATAAACTAGAAAAACACAAATATGATTTTAAGGAATATATAAATGATATATACTATACTCATTGTTATACTCCAAATATAAATCATATTAATAATTTAATTAATAATTTATTAATAATTGATAGTACAAATTATGATAAAATAGAAAATTTTCATATAAAATTTAATAATATTGATAGTAAAAATAAAATTCATTTTGGTGAAAAAATTAGAGAAAAAATAAAAGAAGAAAAATCAGATATTTTATATGATTTAAATCGAGCAGAAAAAACATTAAAAAATATAATATATAAGTCATTATATAATGTATTAGTTAATGATAAATTATACAATGGTGATACTATAAATGCTGGAATTAATTATTTAAAAAATTATGGTGAAGATAACTTTTATGATGATTTAGATGATACTTTATATAGTAGAAATATTGAATACCAAGGATATAAAAATTTAGTAGATAACATTGTTGATAAATATTCTAATATATTATTATATAATTTATATTTATTATCTGTATTATTATATAAAACTAAAATAAATAATTTAGTCGATTTATTAACATTTTTAAATAATAATTTAAAATCAGGATTAAATTGGGTATTAGATAATCAAGGTAATGCTGATAATTTACCACCTGAATTAGCAGATGCAGATAAAAATAAATTAATTGCAGAACTAAAAAAAAAAGGTAGTGCGAATAATAATGAAAAAATTTATTTAGATTATATTGATAATATTTTGAAAATTACTTTTATTGAAAGTACTGATTATTACATAACCGTAAATAGTAAGTCTTATAAATTAGTAAATAATAATGGGGGGATTAGTTATAATCTTAAAGTATATATTAGTGAATATATTGATAATATAACAGAAGGTTTTAGTGAACTATTTACTGAACTTAATTCAATATTTAATAATAATACAGAATCTAATAATCATAAATTTGTAAATTATATAATAAATAATTATAATAATTTGAATTGCGCCAATGTACATTCAGATACAGTATTGAGACCTATATTAACTGATGAAAATATAGAAGTAATATCACAAGATGATAAATTTAGTTTTCGTTGTAGTAAATTATTAAAAATTATTAATAATTTTAATAATAACTTATTAATATTTATTCAATCATTTTGCTCAACATATAAAAATATAGATAAAATTAATATGCAAGATGATTGTAATGAATATCCTGTACCATTCAAACAATCAAAAGAAAAAATAGAGATTTTAAAAATAATATCACTAGATTATATTAATACTATGAATTTATTAAATACACATTTTAGTAAAGAATTAACAGATAGTAAATTATTAGTAAATTTAAATGAAATTGATAAATTACTAAATAAATTTTTAGCATTATATGATAGTATTGATCTAGAAAACGATGTTCATTCAGTTATAAAAACTAAATTAATCGATAATGATATACAAACCATTTATAAACAAAGTACAATAATATATAATGAATTAAATATAGATTTTAATGAATATATTAAACTTACGTTTGATAATGATTATACTATTGATATAGATGATTTAAGAACAACTGGAATTAAAGAATCTGATGATATTAAAAATACAAATATACTATTTATTGTATTAATTATTATTTATATAGTATCATTAATATTAATAAAATATATTAAATAATAGTAATAGTATATTTTAATAAATTAAATGACAGGAGGTATAGAAAATAAAATATATTTAATTGGAAATAGTTCCGAATATAATGATTATCTTGAATATAAATCAATAGAAAATTTACCATTAAAAAATTTACCTGTTGTTTATTTTCCATTTTATTATGATTCAAATGAAAATGTTAAAGACAATTTAAAAAAATTTACAAATATTATATATAGTAATACAAATGATAATTGTAAAAATGAAATTATTAGAGAAGATGATATTTTTTGTAATAATACAAATGAATTATTTAATAAAATTTCTATATTAGAAGAAGAATGGCAACCATTTAATAAAAATAATATTAAAATCATATCAGGTATAATAATATCATTATGGATAATAATTTTATTTATAACATTAAAGGTTATCCATTATTATTTTAGTTATAATTATACAAATATAATATTAATATCAACAATTATTCTATTGTTTATTGGTATAATATATTCTTTTGTTTTTACAAGTAAAAATTTTTGAAAATATTAATATGTTATTTTTTTTATAATATTAGATTAAAGAAGAAAATATTATTATTTTATTATGGATATTATATGGAGTAATACATATGATCTAAAACCTAGTAATGCTACTAATAAAACAAGTAATAATCCTTTAGGATCACTTTTAGACGATAAATTTGTTAAAAAATTGAATCCAAGAAGATATGCATATTATAAAAAATTTAGTAGAATCTTAAATGATCCTGAAAAAATTAGAAAATTTATGTATACCTTAAAAAATATATCAGAAGATGTTGACGAAAAAAACAAAAAGGTTAAAAAATTAATAAAATTACACGAAGATTTATCAACTGTTAATATAAATAGTCCTGATTATAAAAATTTAAAATTAAATAAAATCAAAGATCTAAATAGTAAAGTTTTAGAAATATTAAAAAATAAAACAGATAGTGATTTTAGTGATACTTCAAAAAATACTAAGGATGATATAATGAAAGATATTGTATCATTATATTCTCCAACTACTAATCAAACTGGTGGAAGTAATATTGAATATTTAAATAATTATTCAAGAAAAATTGAAGATATAATTGATAATAAAAAAGAATCCGACGACACTAAGTTAGCAAAATACAAAAATGTTTTAAGTGAGATTGAAACAGTTATAGAACCAAATAAATCTATAAATATAACTAAAGAGGATAAAATAGTTTTTATTGTTTTTACTTTTATTTTACGTATTATTACATTAACATTAACAAATTGGGCATTAAATAATAATATGATAAATACTTTTCAAAATTTGGTTATATTTTATTCTATTGTTTATTTATTAATATTACTAATATTCACAATGTTAGTAAATATTACTTATAAATATAATATTAATAGTGTTAACAGTGGCACAACAGGTTTTAGTAATTTGGCAAATTTATTTTATTATTTTTATTTGATACCTGGTGCTGGTTTAATTAGAAATAGTAGAATTTTAGCACATTCTATTATTATAGTTATGTTTATGTTTGTGCCATTTGCATTAAAATCTAAAAATGATAATAATGATAAAATAGATTATGATTATGTTAAAAAGAAAAAATTTAAAGAATTATTAGATAAATATACTTTTGTTGTATGGATCTTTACATCAATTATCGCTATTAATTATTAGAAAAACTTATATTAGATTTATTTAGAGTATTATTATGATTAATAATCAAGACCCTATTAGAAGTTTTGTTATTAATGAAATTTTAAAAAATATGGTATATATTAATTTATTATCAGAAAAAAATGGAATTGAAAGAAGACTTAAGCAAGGAGAATTACAAAAACCTGAAAAAAAAAAATTATACAAAAAACTTAATATTCTAAATGATGATATCGATTTTCTCTCAAAAAATAAAACTTCAAAGTATAGTCAATTTTCTTATGGTAGATTTATAAATAATGTATCATTTATTACAAAAAAAGTTAATGAAAATAATGATAAATTTAATGACTTAATTGATACATATATGTCTCTTATAAATAATAATTATTCAGATAATGATCTCAAAATAAAACATTTAAAAACAGTTAAAGATAAAATTTTGTCATTTAAAGTTGAACCATTTATTAGTGATTCAAGTGATAATATCGATGATAGTAAAAAACCAGATGATAATGAAATAGATGAAATGTTAGCTAATTTAGAAAAAGATATAAGTCGTTTATCAAATAATAAAAAATTTAATTATCAATCTTATACGAATTTGGAAAAAGAATTATCTGAAATGAAAAAAATGTATGAAAATGATTATAAAACTCAAAATAAAATTAATAAATTAATACGTTCATTAGAAAGTATTAGTAAAAAAAATAAAAGTAAAGATAATAATTTTGATGATTCAGATATCAAATATGAACTTGAAAAACGATTGAAAGATATGACAACACCGACAACTGATAAAATAAGAATAAAAAGCTACATAAAAAAATTTAATGACATATCTGTTTATAATGATGATAAAGAACTATTTTGGAATACACTAAAATATGTGCAACCAATAGTGTTTAATACAATTGCTGCAGATACTAAAAAATACACAGGTTATGGTAGTAATAACGCTTATTTTAATTTATCAGAGCTAGATAAAGAAACAATAAGGAATATTAGTAGTAGAAATTATATTATATTAGGTGGTGATAATTCAGATGCAAATTCAGTTACAAGTTCAGTTTCAAGTGCAAGTTCAGTTGATAGTTTTCGACTAGCAAAATATTTAATTGGTGGTAATACTAATACTGAAAATTTAGCAAATGATTTATTTAAAGAACTTGGAAATAAAATTGAGCAATCAAAACCCGAAGAAAGATTTAAAACAGATGAAGTAAGACCTGAAAAAGATAGATTAGAACAAGAAAGATATGAAAAGGAAAAAGATAGATTAGAACAAGAAAGATATGAAAAGGAAAAAGATAGATTAGAACAAGAAAGATATGAGAAAGAAAAGGAAAGATTAGATCAAGAAAGATATGAAAAGGAAAAAGAAAAAAAAGAAAAAGAAAAAGAAAAAGAAAATGAAGAAAAGGAAAATGAAGAAAGCGAAAAGGAAAATGAAAGATTAAAAAAAGAAATTAATAAAGATGTTAAAGAAATTAAAAAAGAGATCAAAAAAGAAGAAAAATTTAATAATGCTAAAAAGGAAGAAATAAATGATAAAAAATTAAAAACAAATAAATTATACTTAACAAATGAATTACAGTCTTTACAAAATAAAATTAGTAAATCGCATTTCAATGTAACAAAAAAATATTTCAAATATAAATCAGATATAAAAGATATTAAAACTAAATTAAAAAATAATTTAGGTTTTGAAAATGAAATATCACAATTAGAAGAAAAAATAAAAGATTATCAAAAAAAAATTGATAATACTGATAGATACTCTTACTCTTCATCAAGTGAAATCGATGAAAAAGTAAGAACTATTTATAGTAAAGTTATAAATAATATTGAAGAATCAAGTAAAATATTTGATACTTTTATTGATGATAACTTTAAATCAGATAGTTTAGATAAAGAAATAACAGATTTATTAGAATCATTTAATAATGTTAAAGAAATTATTAACAATGATTATAAAAATGCATTAGAAATATTTTTTAACAACGATAATGGATATAGAATTAATTTAATTAATGTAATAGATTCAAATTTAGAACAAATAGATATCGGTTTCAAAAAAGATATTTTTGAAACAAAAGATCTTATTAATGAACATAAATCTAATTTAAAAGTATTTTTGGATAAAATTAAATCAAGTCGTGAAAAATTTGAAAAAATTAAAAACGATCTTTCATCAGATAGATCAATTAGTAGCGGAGATAGAGAAGATGAAAAATATAGAAATAATCAGAGATATAAAACAAGTATTGAAAATATTCAAGAATTTAAAAAATTAGTATCTGATAACAGTGATACATTCAAAAAAACTTATGTATTATCTGATAATAGTATATCTTTTGACAGATATTTAAATAGTGAAAAAAAATTATATAATAAATTGATGGAAATTTTATCAAAAACTACAAATGTAAAAAAAGAAGATTATATAAATACAGTTGGAGAAAATGGAGCATTAATATCATATAATAATGCCGATATGTCTGAAAATAATAACATATTCAGCAGAATTTGGAATAAATATGAATCAGATTATACAAATAAAAATAAAATTAAAGAAGAAGTAGATGACGATTTTTATAATTCTGTTAAAATTAATGATTTAAATCCCAATAAAGTATTAAAAATCTCAAATATGGATAAAATAATATTTATAATATTAATATTTTTAATAAGACAAATATCATTATTAGCTGCTAATTATGTTATAGAAAACAATATATTATCATCTTTTTATCAAATAATATTATTTTATATTACTATTTATTTAATTATTTTACTTGTATTAATATTATGGATTAATTTAGATACTTATAAACTAAGAATACTATTTAATTACTTAAACTTTCATATTAATAGTTATGGAATAATAACACATATTTCAATATTAATTATATTTAGTATAATATTATACTATTATCTAAAAATAACAAATAAAGACTTAACACAAGAAAAAAGTAAAAAATATAAATTAACAGAAACAGAAAAATTAGAATTTAAATATAAATTACAGATTATTACCTTAATAATATTTGTATTTACATCTGTTGCTGATTATTTAATGTAATATTTTATAATTAATGTAAACTGATCATTGTATTTTAATATAGTTGTGTTTTCTAAATTATTTATTTCTTTTTTAAAATCAATAATATAAATAGAATTATTATTATTGTTATCAATATTGTATACATTTTGTTTTATTAATTTGTTATTTGCATTTATAATTATATTTTCATAAATATTAAAATTATTAAATATATTTAAATTTTTATTTAAAAATAATTTAAAATAATTATAATCGTTTTTAGTTTCTTTATTATAACTTATAATTTTAATATTATCATATCCTAAATCAATTAAATCATTATTTATATCATAAAAAATTAAGTTTAAATTTTTATTATTAAGATTAAACTCAAATTCATCAAGAGATGTCCAAGTATCCCAGTTTTTATTTTTTTCAGAGCAAATAAAGTTATAATAATATTCATTACTACTTGCAGTTATTTTCATTTTAATTAGAGGAGTTAATAATGATAGAAATGATGGCATTAATAATTTATCAGGAATATAATTATATATCTTATAATCAATATCTAAATTTAAACTGATATCTATATTATTTCTATTTTGCTTAAGTATCCAATCTCTATTTATTGAAGAAATTACAAAAGATTTATATGCTTTAGTATTAACAATATTATTATAATTAATTATACTTGTTGGCAAAGTACTTGATTCATTTGTTTTTTCATTATTATCATCAATATTTTTTTTACTAATGTTATTATTATACACGTCAATATTATCATAATCAGGTACAATACTTCTAATTTCTTCTAATTCTTTAATTTTAATGTCCAAATAATCATCATTTAGTTTATTTTCTTTTTCAGGTTCTTTATCAATATGTTGTTCTTTTTTTATAATATTATTATTATTTTGATAAGCATTTTTTATATTATTTAAAAAAAATGTATTTATTTTTTTCAATTCAATAGTATTATCTTTATATTTATTAAACAAAGTTTCAAATATATTATCAAATGTTTTTTTAAAATTTTCATCATTATGTGATAATGTTATATTTAATTTATCTTTTAACATATTAATTGATGCTTTTATCAGTAAATTTTTATTTTGTATATTGTTAAATTCATTCATTATATAATTAATATAAAAAAATAATATTTAAATACTTATTGTTTTTGAGCAAGTTGCTGAGCAGCTAGAGCATTTTGTTTATGAATGCTAAGTGGAAAGTGATGAGCAATAAGTCTTTGTAGGATAAAATAGGTAACCTTTTCATCTTGTTTTACATTAAGAATAGCACGTAGTTTATCATCTGGGAAGAATTCACGACGATTTTCAGGGTTATTTAGATTCTTTTCCTTAACATAAGCGTTAATATATCTAGTGATATCAGTTCTAGATTTTTCAGAACCTAGAGGAATGCCTACAAATTTACAAAGTTCATCAGAGATTTTGCAAGGTTTAGCAAAACCGGAGGGTGATTTCTTAGCGTTATCACGTTTCTTTTGTACTTTGGCTATTACTTTCTTTTGTTTATCATATTCTTTGACAAGAAGTTTTAGAGTTTGTTGAATAGACTTAAGTTCAAGTTGCACAGAAGAGATTTTATCAGTGATATCATTAATTAAAGTATCACCTAGTGGTTTTTCAGTTGATTCAGTCGAAGTAGTATCAGTAGTTTCAACTACTGCTTTAACTTCTTCAACAACTGGTTGAACTTTTTCAGCTTTTTTTCCCTTAGCAGCAGGTTTTTTTTCAGGCGCAGCAGCTACAGGTGCTGGCGCGGGCGTAGTAGTCTTTTTTGCAGTGGCTTTAGTCATATTTATTTTATAATTACATTAATAACTAATTCCTTATATAATTTTAATATAAATTGCGTAAAATTCTTATCATATCTATTTTATCATTTATCGATAAATTATGCCATTTATCTATATTAATATCTTTATACTTAATTTTAAAAATTAAAGACCCATTATTAATTCCTAAACCACTTAATTCATAATATTCTTTATTAAAAGGTGGTATATTTATATCAATTAATTCATCATTAAAATTTAAAAATTTATCATTATACCCTTCTAAATAATCAACTAATGTTAAAGATATATTTGTTACAATATCAATCTTATTATCTTTATTAATAATATGATTAAAATTATCTTCTTCAATTAAAACTAAATCTATTATAATATCATGTTCTATATCGTCATCATCTATATATAATTTACTTGTATTTGGAAATGATGTTCCACATTGTATATCAAAAAACAAAGGTTCATCAATATGCTTTAAAATTAATCTTAATTTTTTCTTCATATTAAAATAAACTTCTTTATATGATACTGATAATGTTATTTTATGTTTAATTGATTGATTAGCAAATTTATATATATTTTTATTTTTTTTATTTATTAAATTGTTATCTATGAATATTTTAGCTAAATTTTTAAAAAAATCACTATTATTCATATCTCCCCAAATGTCTTTCCAATTTTTAATATCTTCATCTATATCATATATTTTTTCATCATTAATTATTTTATTATATGCTTCTGTCGCTTCTCTAAAAATATTAATATGATATTCTTTTATTTCAGCTGATTTATTATGATGTTTATCAGGATGATTTTCTAATACTATCTTTTTATACGCATCTTTTATTTCTTTATGTGTTGCATTTCTAGGTATATTTAAAATTATATAGGGGTTTTTATACATTGTTAATTATATAATAAAATCTAAATATTTTTAAATAATATTTATGTTTTAATTAATGAATAATACATTATCATATTGGAATATATTAAAAAATAATTTCAAAGATATTATTATCAATAATACAGAATTAAATAAAAAATATAATTTTTTGAAAAACTATGAATTTAATGTTTTATTATATACTGTTTATGGATTTCCTATTGATTTATTTATAGATGAGGTTATAAAATATAAATATAATTTGAATACAATAAATAAATTTGAATATACTTGGGAAAAAACAGTAGTTTATTATGAAACACCATATTTTTTTGAAATAGATTTAATGAATCCAACAATACCAAAAGACTTTAACTTTTTAAATAAATTTATACTACACGTATTAAAAAATAAAAACATAACAGATAGAAAACATCTTATTATCATAAAACATATTGATGTTTTAAAAGATAATTTTTCTGTTTTAAAGATATTATTTGAAAGTTTTTCAACTAATGCTTTTTTTATTTGTACAACTTTTTCAATATCAAGTATAGAAAATGCAATAATAAGCAGATTTGCATCATTTAGAATACCACTTTTTACAAATATTGAAATACAAAATATATTTAATAAATATTTCAATATTAATTTAAATAATTATTTAATTATAAACAATAGTAGAAATATTATTTTCTGCATTTTCATAGCAACTATTGAAGAAAAAGAATCACATTTGATAACAAATGAATTTTGTAATTTAAATTATCCACCTTTATATGACTTTATGAAAAATTTTAACAAAAAAAAATATAATTTAGAAGCAATTAGATCATTATCATATAATTGTTTTCAGTATAATATTAAATTATCACAAATATTATCAGATATTTTAAAAATAATTCCTAATAAAAATAAACATGATGTGCTAAAACACGCATGTGATTTAGAGCATAAGTTAGTTTTAACAAATAAGGCAAGAGAACCCTTATATATTGAAGCTTTATTGTGTTATGTTTTGCTGTGATTTTTTTTTACATATATATGATATAAACTCACTATCATTATTATAATATTTACATTTAATAAATTTAAATTTTCTAAATATAGATTTAATATCTATGTATGTATCACATTCATAATATTCTTTAATTAAAGACATTATAATATCATAATCATATATATCACTTTCAATAAAATAATTGTAAATATAACTGCCTCCTATTATATAAATTGTTTCAATATCTTCACAATTATTACAATACTCAATAGAATCTTCTATTGATCCCATTGTTATTGCATTATCATATGTTTTATATCTTGATAAAACTATATTTATTCTATTTGGTAAAGGTTTACCAATTGATTTAAATGTATTTGAACCCATTATTAATGCATTTTTTTTTGTTTCATTTATTGTTTTTGTGGTTATTTCTTTAAATTTAATAAAATCTGATCTAATTTTCCAAGGTATATCATTATTTAATCCAATACCACCATCAAATGTGCAAGCAAGAATTAGTGATATTTTTTTCATAATTTATTATTATATCTAATATACTTTTATATCTAATTATAAATACATTGACATAACTTTTTCATTTTTTTTTACTTTTTTTGAACAATATTTATCATAATAACCAATAGTTACATTATAAGGTAATTCTATTTTATTATCATCGATTTTAATATAACGCATCATATTAATCCAAGAAATTATGTTATTTATTGTTCTTTTTAATTCCCTAACACCATCTTCTTTTTCTATTTTATCAATTATATATTCAAGTAATTTATCATCGAATATAATATCGCCTTTTTTCATATTATATTTTGGTAATAATTCATCAATTAGGTAATTTTTAGCAATCATTAGTTTTTCTTTAGCCGTATATCCTTCTACATTTATTGTTATCATTCTGTCTTTTAAAATAGGATTAATATAATGTTCATTATTATATGTAAATATAATGATAGATTTTGATAAATCTAAGTCAATCTCCTGATAGTATTTATCAACAAATCTTTCATTTTGCACAGGATCTGTTAAATGAATTAGTGTATTTATAATTTCATCACCTCTAGATGTTGTAGAAACTTTATCTAACTCATCAAATAAAAATACAGGATTCATTACTTCTGCCTTTATAAGACAATCAAGGATTTTACCATATTTTGATCCTTCGTATGTATAATTAAATCCAGATAAATAAGAAGCGTCATCAATCCCGCCTAGTGATATAAATGCTAAAGGTATATTCATTGCTTTGCAAATACATTCTTTAACTAATTTTGTTTTACCGACACCAGGTGGACCTTTAATACCTATAACATATCCTGTTTTTTCAGGATTACTAATCCATTGTGCTAAAATTCTAACAATTTGTTCTTTTGTTTCTGTATGACCAAAAATATTATTATCTATGTTTTTTTTTACATTTTCAAGATAATTTGATACGTTATCTTCTTTATTAATATCAATATTAGTATATTTTCCAATTGGTATTTTTGCTAAAATATTAATCCAATTTTTTAATTTAAAATACTCACTTGATGATTTACACATCATATTAAGATTTTCAATTTGTGATAATATCGTACTTTTAATAACATTACAAACATTATATTCTAGAAATTTAAATCTTGTTGGTTTGCTTTCTTTACTATTTATATTTATTAATTCTTTTTCTTTATTATAAATCTTTTCTTTTTCTTCTTCTTCCAATTTTTCAAAATATTTTCTTTCTTCCTTATTATATTTTCTTAAAATATCATCATATTTTTGTTTTTTACAATCTTTAGGTTTAACATCTTCGTCATCATCATCATCATCATCGTTATATTTTCTTTTATTATTTAAAATAAGAATTATATTTTGTAATTTACCTATTTTATCAGTATCAAATTCATAATCATCATATTCTTCTGCATCATCTGCTTCTACGTTATTTATTTCATATAATTCTTCTGATGTATTTCCTGAATCATTTTTTGAATCTTCTGTTAGTTCATCAGATGGTTCATCAGATGGTTCATCTAATGGTTCATCAAATGGTTCATCAGATGGTTCATCTAATGGTTCATCAGATGATTCATCTGAAGGTTCTTCGGATTGTTCTTCTGAAGGTTCATCAGATGGTTCATCTAATGGTTCGTTGGATTCTGAAAAATTATCACTTATTGAATCTGAATCCGAATTATTGATATCATCGTCATTAATTTTTTTTTTCTTTCTTTCCTTTTTTTTATTTAATCTTGTTATCATTTCTTTAATATATATAAATATATTTTATATATTTTTATCTTTTTCTATTTTCAACCTTAATCAAATCACCAACGGGTTTGTTCCAATATTTATTGTCGGCATTTAATCTAGTATATAAACTAATATTTTTCAAATAAATAAATATATTTATTACTATAAGTATAAATCCTATAATTAATATAAATAATACTTTTGAAGAATCTACATTATATAATAATAACATTAATAATAATATTATAAATAAAATTATTATCATATTAATAAAATTTATTTGAAATATAATACTATGTTTATAAATATTATTTAAGTTTTTATTTTTTAATTTTACTTTATTATGTTGTTGATATACTTTATCATAATCTTTTACATCATTCATCAATGTATGTTCCATATTGATATATAATTTCTTAGACTTTTGCAATTCAATTGTATCTAATATCTTATTAAATTTTAAAAATCTATTATTCATATAATTTAAAAGATCATTCCTCATTTTATAAACTAAAATTAATATCTTATCATCATTATTATAATTTTGATTTGTTAATGGAACATAAATGTGTGGATTTGAGTTGCCATCAACTAATTCTAAATAATCATTTTCTTTTAAATCTGGAATAGTATTAAAATTATTGTATGTTATTTCTATTGTTTCATCACTAACCGAACCTGTATTAATAGAAGGTTCGGTATTATCAAAATGATCTTTTATTAAATCTCTACCTGTTGGTTTTTGCGTAACCAAAAGCCATTTATAATAAGGTTCTGATTTATCAGTATGTATTTTTATAAAGTTTTCATTATTGTCTAAGCAAGATTCCGTTGGACAAGTCGCTTTTATACTACTAATTATAGTATCACTTCCTATAATAGTGTCCTCATCATTTTTTTTATAAGTTCTATATTCTTTATAATCAACATCTTCTATATCATCAATCAGTTTTTCAAAAATGTTTTTATCTTTATCTTTATCTTTATCTTTAACAATATATAATTTATTTATTTTATCAGATGTACTAATATCACCATTATTAATATCTTTTAAATTACTAGTTAAAGTGATAGAATTAATTTTATGATAAAATTTATTTGATGTATCTAATTCTACTAGAGATATTGGATATTCATTTCCATAATAATATATTTTATAATTATCTATAATTATATCTGTAATATATTTTTGTTTATAATCTTCGTTGTCAAATTCTTTTCCATCATATTTTAATATTCGTAAATCATTTTTCGATTTATCATCAAGATTTATTTCTTTATTACCACTATCATATTCTACATTTTTAAATTCATAATATACATTATAATCACTAAAGTTTGCAAATTTTTCTGTATTATTATGTTTAGATATATAATAAACTCTATAAATATAATTATATATATACACAACAACTAAAATTGATATCATAACAGATATTGAAATTATTTTAACCTTATTTTTTTGATTAAATAAATATAAAGAAATTAATACTATTGTTATAATTCCAATTATGAAATAATAAGTATATGCTCTAATAAGTAATTTATCATTTTTTGATTTAAGTTTTTTATATTCTGTATCTAATAATTTAATTTCATTTAATTCGTCATTTATATTTTTATTTTTCTTCTCTAATTCATTAACATTTTTCTTATAATTTTTATCAATTGTATTTATATCTTTTTTAACAAGGCTAATATTTACTATATTAGTTTCTTTTAATACTTCTGATAGTTCATTATTACTATCCTCAATATCAATACTTGATATACTTGATATATTTCCAGAATCATCAAAATCAAAATTAATATTATGTATTATATATCTATTATTATAATATTTTTTGAGATTATTAATACTATTGTGATCTTGTTGAAAATAGAAATCATTACTAAATGAATCTGTATGTTTAATATATACATTATTATTTTTTATTTCATTTAATTGATTAATATTATTGGCATAATAAACTTCTGTAATTGTACTAATATCACTTTCACTTTTATGAAAATCTTTAGTTATACTATTAGACAAATATTTATTACTATAAAGACTATCCTTATCATACATTTTTAATTTACCATCGCTTTTAATGACATGATCGCTAACTGATATCCATTTTTTATATATTACAGCATTTTTAAATTCAATGGAAAAATTATTTCTTATATTTTTAATCTCTTTTATTTCAGTATTATCAGGGCCCGTATCAATAATAATTTTTATAATATTATTATTCCCTTTTTTTATTAAAACAGGCTTTTCAAATTCATAACCATCAATGTGATAATCTATTTTTTCATAACCTGTTAAAAATTTAATATTTTTTTCTAAGAAATTTATATTTTTTAAAATTTTATAATTTTTATCGTATAAATCTTGTAATTGTGTTTCAGTAGATTCTGACAACTTTTGATTAAAATTCAAAATAAATTTTTCAGAATCTTTATAAAAAATGCTTAGAACTTTTAAATTATAAAAAAATATATATAATGATATCAGATTTTTATTAAAATCTTCCTCATTTATTTTTTTTAAGAAAGTAAATAAATAAACTTCAATAAAATGTTTAATTTCTATTTCATTATCATTTTCATCATATATTTTATCAATTAATTCTTTAACACTGGTATAATTATTATGTTCTTCTGAATTAATAGAATATCCACCTGGTTCGAAATAAATTGCAAAAACAGTAGCATCATCGGGATCATAATCAATATATTTTTCTGGTGTTCCAGCATCAACATATTCATTAAATTTATCTTCTGTTTTAATATATAATTTTAATGTATTTTCTTCTTTATCATATTTGTAAAAATATTTGGCAGAATCTATATCACTTATATTAATATCAGATAATTCACCTGAATCATCTGATCTATATTCAAATGAGGAATCAATACTATTGTAATTTGCAAATTGTATTTTCAAATGCTTATTTGTTATTATATCATAATAATTAGGTTTGTCATTAATAAAATAAATTAAATTTTCAAGAATTTGAATTACAAGAAATAATATTCTTTCATAATTAAATATATTTTGATTTAATTTATAACTTTCTACTGGACTACCTGCACTAGCGCTAACATCAAGTTTATAAAATAAAAAACTATCAAAATCTATTTTTAAATCAAATAAAATCTTAAAATATAAATTTAATTTATAATCTTCAATATTTCTATCATAATTATATCTTAATTCGTCACTTCTTTTAGACATAACTCCATTTAGTAAATTTTTTTCATCTTCAACACTATATTTATTTTCAAGGTCTTTTCTATCCTGATACAAATAGTCTATAAAACTATAAAAATCTTTATGGTATTTTATATTATAATTATATAAATAATTATAATTAACACCTAAATCTTTTTTTAATAATTGAAAATAATCAACTGTTTTTCTAAAATCTTTGGTAATATTTAATTCATTTTCAGGTTTTTGTGTTCCTTTTATCTTATCCGTAGATTTAATTAATAATACTACTAATCCTGATCCACCATCGCCACCATCTCCATATAATCCACCACCACCACCACCAGAACCTGTATTATCTCTACCAGGCAAACCATCGGGTTGTTTTCTTTTGCAATAAAATTTATTACCATCTATTTGAATAATATAATTATAAAGATATTGTTTATGATCATTTGTTAAAGGAATATCTATTATGTCTATTTTATGCTCATCTTCATCTTTATCGGTATTAAAACTATTTTGTAATGCAGCAAGTATTTCTTGTAATCCTGACTGACTCGCGTGTGCGTCAGTATATTTTACATCATTTTTAGGATAATATCTACTAGTATCTCTATCATATTTTATAAACTTTAATTCATTATTATCTGTATCTATATCATTCTTATTAATTTCAGAATTTTCTGGTATACTTGTACTTGTTATGCCGTCTTTTGTGATACTTATAATATTTGATATCTCATATTCATCAGATTGCAATGTAGTACCATGCGATTCTATTATTTCTCTATAATAAACACCACCAGATCCTCCGCCACCATCACCACCTTTACCAGGATGTTTATCTAAAGAACCACCGCCTCCTCCAGCGCCTAAAAGTACATTATTTGTAATTGAATAAGGTGTATTTCTCTCTCTTATTAATTTTTTATTATAAATTTTATTATCTTCTTGAGATACTTGAGTAAAACATCTACTACCCTCATCCTCTAAATTAAAAATGTCACAATATATTCCATTTATTTGTTCTATAGATTTACCATCTCCGCCATTACCATAACTACCGCTACCACCTGCGCCACCACCACCACCACCACCACCACCAACCCCTATAAGTTTTGTTTCACCCGATGGATAATAGACATCAACGACAGTTTTAGAATGATCTATATTACTAACTTCTCCATCATTTTGTTCCGAATGGTATCTTGAATAATCTTTAAATGCAGAATTATCATAAGATTTACCTTTACCTTTACCTTTATTAATTTTTGTAGGATCAGAAACATTGCACCACCAAGCACAAGACCCCCCGCCACTCCCACCATCTATTCCTTTTCCATATTTTCCATCATTGTCACTATTGTCATCCATTCCTTCAAATTTCAAATCATAGTTTTCACCACTATATTCATATTTAAATTTATTTTCAGTATCATCATATTTAGCATCAATTATATCTTCAAAATTTTTTAATCTTTTATTAGTTTCTAAATTACATCCACCTCCTCCACCACCTAAAGCAACAATAGAATTTCCAATACTTGAATAATATCCTGTTTCTCCATTTATCATATAACCTTTTTTATCTACATTATATTGTGCACCAATTCCACCTTTACCTACCTTAATTTTATAAGATGTATTTGAATACAATTCAATATTATCTATGTAAACTACACTACCACCTCCTCCTCCTCCACCACAATTACCACCTCCGCCGCCTCCACCGCCCACAATCAATACAGAACAATCTAATAATTCACTATCATCTGATGGTGTATTCCTTTCAATATTTAATGTGTAAATTGTACCTTTCCATCCATTTTCATCAGAACTAGGTTCTTGATGACTATCATCGTGCTTAAATATTATTTTCGTATAAGTATCATCCATAATTTCATCTGCTATATATTTAATATCACTAGATTCAAATGCAGATTTTTTATCAGTACAATCTATGGCACAACGTTTATCATCTCGGAAAACATACTTAGAATTATCAATAGATTTAGTTACACTACCAGTATCAAGAGTTGTTATGCTATCAAATAAACTTTTATCATCTTTTATTTTTTTTAGATCAGCACAATAAATACTATCACAATTAGATGCTGAAGAACCTGAAGATCCTGAAGATCCTGAAGATCCTGGAGTATTATATTGTATATAATTACTAGCATATTCATCATCGCCTGAATTCGGACTATGATATAATTTTATAAATCTTTTATTACTTCTTGCAATTTCTGTTGCATTTTTATTAAATCTATTAATATAATATGGTTTATTTTCATTAATATCTGCAACTTCATCTTTATTTGCACTATCAATGGTAAAAGGATTTTGTATCATTGAAACAGATTTTTCATATTTAATTTTAAATGTAAATGAATTATGTATTATAGAATTAACTGTCATAATTTTATATGCCTATTACTATTTATAAATATATTTATATTATTTTATATACAACATCTATAATAGTAATAAATTCCACTGTTTTTATTATTTCTAATGATTTTAACAATATCCCCTTGTTTTAATCCTAACCATTTAGCAATTATATCATTATGATTAATTAAAGGTAAATGTAATTTTGATTTAATCATATATGTTTCTGATAATTTATTAATTTCCTCTTGATCTGTTAGTTTCATATGTTTTGGAACATATTCGTGCTTAGTTGGATTAAATAATAGTTGTTTCGTATAAAAATATTGTAACATTCCTTCATTTTTTTGAAGCAATTTATCATACTTATTTAATTGTTGTAAAATAGGTGCTGATATAACATCATTATTGAATATTAATACAATATTTTTTTTATTGTTGTATTTAGTAATAAATTTAGTAATATTATCACTATATGATTTTAATTCATCTAAAATATTTTTTCTAAGTTTTTTTGCCATACAAAATATAATTGTTGTATTTGATGTATGAAACTCTAAAATTCTACTATCATTGTAAAAATCTTCTCTTTCAATATCTCTTTCGTGTTCTTCAAATTCATCAATATTATCACCTCTTTCTACAAGCATTTCTTTAATATTTGAAATAATAGTATCTATTTCCATAATAATCTAATATCTATTTAATTATAATAATATAAATTATTTAAATCATTTTTTTAAAAATATATAAAAAATAAATATTATATTCAATTAAAAATGAGCAGCGATATAGAAACTTTTGCATTCCAAGCAGAAATTAATCAGTTATTATCATTAATTATTAATACTTTTTATTCTAATAAAGAAATTTTTTTAAGAGAACTTATTTCTAATGCATCAGATGCATTAGATAAAATTAGATTTAAATCATTACAAGATAAATCACAATTAAAGGATCAAGAGGAATTATTTATTCATATTGAATGTGACAAAGAAAATAACAGACTATCTATTATCGATAGTGGTATCGGTATGACAAAATCTGATTTAGTAAATAACCTAGGAACTATTGCACAATCTGGAACCAAAAATTTTATGGAAGCGCTTTCATCTGGTGCTGATATTAGTATGATTGGACAATTTGGCGTAGGTTTTTATTCATCTTATTTAGTTGCAGAAAAAGTTATTGTAACATCTAAAAATAACGAAGATGAACAATTTATTTGGAACTCTTCAGCAGGTGGTACATTTACTATTGAAAAAGATACGTCAGATTATAGTCTAAAACGCGGCACACGCATTGATCTATATCTTAAAGAAGATCACAAAGAATATTTAGAAGTTAATAAAATCAAAGATTTAATTAAAAAACATAGTGCTTTTATTAATTACCCAATTTCAATTTTAGTTGAAAAAACAATTGAAGAAGAAGTAGACGATGATGAAGTACCTGAAACAACTGAAACAAATGAAACAACTGAAACAACCGAATCTACTGAAACAAATGAAACAACTGAAACAACCGAATCTACTGAAACAACTGAAAAGACTGAAACAACTGAAACAACTGAAACAACTGAAACAACTGAAACAACTGAGACAACTGAAACAATTGAAAAGACTGAGACAACTGAAAAGACTGAAACTTCTGATGAACCCACAATTGAAGATGTAGACGAAGATGAAGAAAATAAAGAAAAGGTTAAACCAAAAAAGAAAATAACACGCATTGAAAAAGAATGGGAATCTTGTAATGTACAAAAACCAATTTGGACTAGAAATAATAGTGATATTACACCAGAAGAATATTCAGCATTTTATAAAAGTATTACTAACGATTGGGAAGCAGAATTAGCTTATAAACATTTTTCTGTTGAAGGTCAAATTGAATTTAAGTCGCTATTATTTATTCCTAAAAGAGCACCAAGTGATCTTTTTATAAAAAATAAAAAACAAAATAATATTAAACTATATGTTCGACGTGTTTTTATTACTGATGATTGTTCCGAATTATGTCCAGAATGGTTAAGTTTTGTTAAAGGAATTGTAGATTCCGAAGATCTACCTCTAAATATTTCAAGAGAAATTTTACAACAAAATAAAATACTAAAAGTGATTAAAAAGAATGTTGTTAAGAAAGTTCTTGATTTACTTAATAATTTATCTGATGATAAAGAAAAATACAAACAATTTTACGAACAATATTCTAAAAATATAAAATTAGGTATTCACGAAGATGAATCCAATAGAGAAAAAATAGCAAAATTACTAAGATTCAAAACTTCGAAATCTAATGATGAGCTAATTTCATTTGAATCATATGTTTCAAATATGAAAGATGATCAAAAAGCTATTTATTTTATTACAGGAGAATCCAAAGAATATGTTGAAAAAGCACCATTTTTAGAAAAATTAAATAAAAAAGGTTATGAAGTTATTTATATGACAGATGCAATTGATGAATATATGATGCAACAACTTAGAGATTTTGATGGTAAAAGTTTCGTTAATATTAGTAAATCTAATCTAAATATTGAAGAAAATAAAGAAGATTATAAAGAATATGATGAATTTTGTAAAACTATTAAAGAAATTTTAAATAATAAAATCGAAAAAGCAATTGTATCAAATAGATTAGTTTCTTCTCCTTGTTGTCTTGTAACATCTGAATATGGATGGTCTGCTAATATGGAAAGAATTATGAAAGCACAAGCGCTTGGAGGCAACCAATCAATGAATGCTTATATGATGTCTAGAAAAACTTTAGAATTAAATATTGAACATATTATTGTAAAAGAATTAATTAATAAATTTAATGCTGATAAAAATGATTCTACATTTAAGAATTTAGTAAATCTTATGTATGATACTTCATCTCTTGCTTCTGGTTTTAATATTGAAAATCCAAAAGCATTTTCTGATAGAATGTATAATATGATAAAACTAGGATTATCGATTGACGAGAATGAAACAAAAGAAGAGGAAGAAGAAGTTGTAGTACAAAATACAGATATTAGTGAAGAAACAAGTGAAATGGAAAAAGTAGATTAAAATATTTATTCAAGTTTATTACTATATTTTAATTTATAAAAACTATGACCAGTTAAATATGTAAATAAAGTTCCATTAAAATATAACATCAAATTAACATATAATGTAATCCATAATGGATCTTCAATTAAATTATTTTTATAAGCTAACAAATTATATGTTGCACCAAATATACATAAAGGTAATCTAAAAAAAATATACAAAATTGTATTTAATCTTTTTTGTCTATATTTTGACATTTTATCGTGTTTAAATAAAACCAATGATCCATATTCTATCATACCAGGTAAACCAGCACAACTAATTTTTTGAAAATATAATTGATTTGATTTAACAAATATCATACTTGGTATAATACCCAAAAAGGCAAATATGATATGATGGAAATAATCCCAAAAATTTAAATTATCAAACATTATAATATGATAAATATGTAAACATAAGTGATAATTACTTAAATACATAGTTAAATTTGTTGAATCAATTTTTTCATAATAATTATTAGGATCATTAATAATATTAATAACATATGGTAAAATATTTATAACCGTAATTGTATTTATAACAAAATGTAATTGATACCATCTTGCTTTTTTTGTAAAAATTTGACATAACGTATAATCATATAAATAAATAGAAGATAAGTTTAAACTCGTATAGTATAACTGATCCCAGAACATTTATTTATTATATAATAATATTAAATTTTTATATATTAAAATAATAGATTAATGAGTAAAACTGATTTAAAAAAACAAAAAGATTTGTTTAAGGACTTAGATAAACTTTATGATAAAAATAAACCCAGAATAATTAAATGGCTTACTGATATTGCAACTCAATATAATGGTGTTCATAATAACAAAATAGATAATCTATTAACTACATCAAAAATACAAATTAACACTGTAAACGAATATGGAGTTTATAATTTAATATTGCAATGGTTTTTAAATAATACAGATAAGTTTACAGATATCGAAGAACTTGAATTATTTGATAATATACCATCAACAACCTTTACCGAAATATCAAAAGAAAAAATGATGGAATCTAATTCAAGAAGTTCGCAAAGTTTAAGTGTTGAAGAAGCTATTAAAAAATGGAAAGAAAATCCTACTACTGACCCTTATAATGGTAGTGAAGTTAAAACTTCAATACTTTTAAAAAGTAAATATTCTCAATTATATGAAAAATTTATAACACACTTAACAAAAGGTTTAACACCAACTGATATTATGAATCCAGAAATATTTGAAAATATAAGAAAACAACTTCCGACCAATCATATTTATACTTCTAAAGAAATAGATTATATTGAAAATTTAAAAGGTCTTTATAACGATGATTTAGCAGATGATAAATGGATAGATTTTTTAGTAAAACAAAAAAAACTTTTATATAGTAAAGAACAGATATTAGATAAAAAAGGTTATACAGTTTATGACCATTTATTTATGCATTTTTATCTAAAAAAAAATAAAAAACATTTTCAAGATTATGATATAAAAGAAATATATATAGATAATCAAGAATTTTTATATGAAACTATTAATAATCAAATTAAATTAGTTAGAGAAAATGATATGGATTGTCGAGAAGTTATTGATAGTATGTTAAAGTTTACAAGTGAACAAAATAAAGGTATAAACTTTCAAGTTAAAAGAACGACTGTTTCACAAAATGAATGGCCATATCAAGTTCCACCTCTTTTAAAATTATTTATAGAATATATATATGAGATTGTTTATTATTTACTTCCAATAAAAAGATTAAATGCAATTATATTTGACGATTATTTTTTGTATGGTAATAAAATATCGAGATTAGAATTAGATAATAAGAGGAAAATTGAATATATTGATAATAGTATAAAGTATAATAAATATAGACTAAAAACCATATTAAATTTAATATTAGGGTCAATGTATAATAGTGACAATAGTGAAAAAATAAATATTAAAACATTTTTAAAAATACTATGGTCTGAAGTTAAAGATGTAATATTTGAAGAACAAAGATTTTATACAAATAGAAGATTCCTTTATCCAGTATCTGCTGAAAAAGTTTTATACTTAGATATTACCAAAACTATAGGCGAAGCAGAAATAAAAAATATTAAATCGTTTTTTGTATCTTCTATTTTTGATATTGAAACTGCTCATAAAGAATCACAAGAAAATAACAATGTATTATATGAACCTGTCATAGACCCTTATAATAATTTACCCGAACCACCTAAAATGCCTAGGGCGCCAATTATTAGTCAAGATTTACAAAGATATAAAATGACATCACATATTAAGGGAAAAAAATCAGCTAAAGAACAAGAATTAAAAGAACATACAAAAAAAGAAAAAGAATTTAAAAAGGAATTAAAAAGTTATGATAAAAAATTAAAAGAATATAATGATAAATATTTAGATAAAAAACTATCACCTTATTTTTCAGTAAAATTATCAAGAGCAAAAAGTGTAATAAACGATAAAAATTCATTAAGATTAAGTTATTCACCTTTAAAAGTTTCTGCTAAATCGCTAACCAAATTTAAATCAAGTAAAAATAAGGCATTATTATCAAAATTTGAAAAAGAACCATATAGTAGAACATACAAAAAGAAAAAAGAGGAAGAAAAAAGACTCGAGAAAGAGGGGGAGAAAGAAAAAGAGAAAGAGAGAGAAGAGAGAGAGAGAGAGAGAGAGAGAGAAGAGAGAGCGAGACAACAGGCTTGGGATGCAGTAATCACACCCATTACAGACAGACTGACAGCGAGATGGGAACAAAATGTACAGATGTTACGAGAAGGAGCAGAAGATAGAGAAGCGATTGCAAATACTGAACCTACAAACAATATGAATAGAGGAAGGCAGACCGAAAGAGAGAGAAGACGAGAGAGAGAGAGGCAAAGGATGGCAGATATTTATACACGACAAACTGGAACTCAAGGAGGTAGTAAAACAAAACTTTCAAAATCAGATTTAAAATTAAAACTTGCACTTGAAGCAGATAATCCTAAATTTAAAAAATATGCTAAATCATTGAGTCCTTCTGGTAAATCACCAAGACAAAAATATGTAGGTTGTGACTTAAATGATAATGATCCAATAACACAGGAAACCTTTGGAGATTTACATTTCAAAAAAATTAAATATTTATCAAAAATTAAAACGACATTACCTGATGGAAAAATAGTAACAAATTGTTATGATACTATACCGTTTTATAATTATATATTAGATTGTAATAATAAAGGCATAACACCACTAAATTTAGCAATTAATGCTCCTTTAACACTAGTACAAAAAGCGGAAGTATTTAAAAAAATAAAATTTTTTACAAAAAATCCAACATTACAAATAAATATAGATACAACAAAAAAAATTTTTTTAAAAGCAAATTATAAACCTTCACCGTACCCCGAAGGTCATTATACTATTTACAGCCTTCGTGCACAAATTAATATTGGGTCAATAGATTTTGCTGTAATAGATAGCAACGACATCCGAGGGCAATATTTTAATAGAACAAAATCATTTTTACACATAGGGCCAATAATTTCTAGAGATGATATGTTATTTGAAGACACATCTGATGAAACAGTTTTATTAATTCAAAAAGGGATAGAAAATGGGTCTTTATTAAAAGTTAATACTTATCCTTATTGGAATACAGATAGTTCTAGTACAGGGCATATACCATATAATTATAAATTATTATCATTACCTGCTTTTACTTTTAGTAGTAACGATTCTATACAACAATTAGAAGAAAGAACAAAAGTATTTAATAATAGATTAAGAAGACTTATTTAAATTTATAATTATTTTTTATATATTTAAAAAATAGACACTAATGAGTAAAACAAATATTAAAAAAGAAAAAGATTTGTTTAAATCATTAGATAAATTACTTTTAAATGAAAAAGGAACTATAATTAATTGGTTAAAAACTGCAAAAGTTAATGGTAATTATATATCGGGTCATTTATTAAATGATAATAAATTACAAATAATAACAACTAGTGAATATGGAAACTATAATTTAATATTAAAATGGTTTATTATTAATAAAGATAAATTCGGTGGGTATTATAATTTATTTAAAAATATACCATCAACTAATTTTATTGATATATCAAATATAAATTTGGAATTAGATTCATCAAGTAGTTTAAAATTAAATATAGAAGAAGCATTAAAAAAATGGAAAGAAAATCCATATAAAAATCCATATGACGATAGTGATATTAAAATTTCTATTGTTCCAACAAGTACTTATGGGTTATTATATGAAAAATTTTGTAACCATTTAAGTTCTAATATAGAAAGTCCTATTCTACCAATCACATTTGAAAAAGAAATAAGAAATAAATTGCCTAATAATCATATTTATGCATTTAAAGATATAGATTATATTGAAAAATTAAAATCTAATTATCAAGACGAAGAATGGATTAAATTCTTGGATACTAAAAAGAATTTATTTTATAAAAATGAAAAGGTTAATGATGTAATTGGTTCAACTGTTTATGATTTTTTATTTATGCATTTTTTCTTAAAAAAAAATCAAAAAAAATTTGACAAAAATATAAAGATTGATTATATCGATAATCAACTTTTTTTATATGAAACAATTTTAGATCAAATAAAACATATTAAAGCAGTTGATTTAAATTGTTATGAAATATTTGAAAGTATGGTTTATGTCGCTACAGATAGTAATGGGACTGGGGGAGGTGATAATTTTAAACTTATAAAAAAAAAAATGGGCACAACAGAGTGGCCATATGAAATACCTCCTTTATTAGAATTATTTACAGAATACATAAATGAAATTACTTATTATATATTACCTATTTCTAATTTAAATAAAATAATATATAATGATTACTTTTTATACGGAGAAAACAAACCACGAACAAGTGAAGAAATTTATGATTTAATGAATTCAAGTATTGAATATAATATATATAGATTAAAAACAATAATAAACATAATATTTAGTTCATTATATACAAATGATATAAATGGTGTAAGTAGGACGAACGATATTAAAGCGTTTTTTAATATTTTATTTTATAATATATCAGAATGTATTGGTAAAAAAAACACTTGGTATAAAAATAATGATGTTTATGAAGCTGACGAAAATAAACTCATTACAATTAATAATATTTTAGCATATACACAGTCAGATCTTCCCGTATATAGGGTGGATGAATATAAATTTAAGATGTTTTTTGTTTCAGCAATATTTGATATTAAAACATTATATGAAGAATCATCAGAAACAAATTATACAAAATATGAATTTATTAAAGACCCTTATGATAATTTACCTGACCCACCACAAATACCAAAACCAGTCAAAATAAATCAAGGATTACAAAGATATAAAATGACATCGCATATTGTAGGAAAAAATTCAGAAAAAGAAAAAGAACTTAAGGAATTTGAAGAAAAACAACGTAACTATAAAAAAGAATTAAAAGAATACGATAAAAGTTTAAAACAATATAATGATAAACATTTAGATAAAAAATTATCTCCATATTTTTCAGTTAAATTATCTCGTGCTAAAAGTGTAATAAATGATAAAAGTTCTTTAAGACTAAGTTATTCTCCTTTAAAAGTTTCTGCTAAATCATTAACCAAATTTAAATCAAGTAAAAATAAGGCATTATTATCAAAATTTGAAAAAGAACCATATAGTAGAACATACAAAAAGAACAAAGAAGAAGAGAAAAGACAGGAGATCGAGATAGAAAAATGGAGAGAGCTCGAGAGAGAGAGAGAGACTATGAGGAATGCTTATCTAAGAGAAGAGGATAGGAGAGAAAGAGCGAGAAGAGATCCCGTAAGGATAAGACAAGCTCAAGAATATGCAATGCAGCAACTAGCAACTACAATGGACAGAGAGAGAGCAGAGAGAGCAGAGAGAGAGAGAGAAAGTCTGAGAAGATTCGGATATGGGGGTAGTAAGAAAAAATTATCAAAATCAGATTTAAAACTTAAACTAGCACTTGAAGCAGATAATCCTAAATTTAAAAAATATGCAAAATCATTGAGTCCTTCGGGTAAATCACCAAGACAAAAATATATAGGATGTGATTTAAATGATAATGATCCAATAACACAGGAAGCATTTAGTGATATGCATTTTAAAAAAATAAAATATTTATCAAAAATAAAAACAACTTTAGAAAATGGAAAAATTATAACAAATTGTTATGACACAGTTCCATTATATAATTATATATTAGATTGTAATAATAAATGTACTTTGCCTATTAATATAGCACAAGGTAGAGAACCATTTGATATATTACAATTAGATGAAGTGTATAAAAAAATTAAAAATTTTACAAAAAAACCTACATTAAAAAGAAATATAGATACATCTCATAAAATCTTTTTAAATACATTATATGTATATAATGACGATTATGAATTACACGGTTTTCAATTTTATACAATATATGCAACTATTATTATAGGCTCTATTCCTATACCGATTTCATATGATAATTATAATTATTGGCAGGGTGGAATGCTTAAAATTATTGAAGCACCAATTATATCAAGAGATGATATTTTATTTGAAGATACATCAGATAATACAGCTTTATTAATAGAAAAAGGAGTTAAAAAAGGTTCTTTATTAAAAGTTAATAAATATCCTTATTGGCATAGAGAAGGTAGTCTTACTATGCCAAATCCATTAAATAATTTATTAGAATTACCACCTTTTTCTTGGACTAGACACGATGACTTTGACAGATTAAAGGAAAGAACACATGTATTAAATAATAGAATAGAAAGACTTATTTAATTTTTTAATTTATCAATTAATATAGGATTTATATAACTTTTTAAACATATATGATATGAATTATGTAATTTTTCAGATACTTTTTCAATAGCTTTTTTAATAGGATTTTTAGAATTTTTAATTTCTGGTAATTTAATAAATTCTAATAACATATTATTAGCATTCCAGGTTCTTAGATCCTTGGAAGTAATTTTAGGATTATATTCTTTTAAAAAATTATTAACATCATTAGATGAGCATTTAAATATTTTATCATCATTATTATAATTTTTTTTATTTTTTTTTAAATAATTAATAATTTTTATATTACTACATTCTGATATATTTCTAACACCTTTTTTTCCAATAAAATCTATTATTAGTTTATTTTTGCTAAATTTTAAATGATTATATTGTAAAGTTGTTATACCGAATGAATTATTTTCACATTTATATTTTTCGTTTCCAATTCTAAAACCACAATTAATAATAAAATATATAATAATTGAAATTTCATAATTTTTATCATATTTTGTAGATACATTTATATTATTATTAACATCATCTTTGATTATTTTGAATATTTTGTTTAATTTTAATATTTTATTATATTTTTTTTGATGCTGTGATTTAACATATTCTGGATTATATATAACTTGTTTTCTGTTTTTTTCATCAAAACCATATGCTAAAATTTTTTTATTTTTTCCTTCTGGATAAATATAAACATTTTTATATGCAGGTGGTATTTTAATACCCATTCTCTATAATATAAAAAAAAATAAATAATTAACTTAAAAACAAAAAAAAATGATAGTTAAGTACACTACATATTTTTATAATAAAATGACAAAGCTTAGTCAAAATCAATTGCTCATTGACAAAATATTCAAACCTAATAACCAAGGAATATCTGATTGGATATCAAGAGATGATCTTGAATCAACAGAATTAAAACTTGGCAGAAATGGGGCTCAACGTCATGGAATATTTTTTGGCGATAAAAGATTTAATTGGGAAAAAAAAGAAGGCAAGTCTAGAATAACCGAAGCAATTAGAACAATTGGATATAGTGATAATTACCTACATGGACATTCCCGTCCAATTCGAGAAGACATTGAAAAATATCATAAATCTATGGGTTGTGTTGTTTGTGGTAGTAATTCTGCACTTGTAACTGACCATAAAAATGATTTATATAATGATACAAGAGTTCTAAATAGGGAAACGCAAACTAAAGAAGATTTCCAATGTTTGTGCACACATTGTAACTTACAAAAAAGACAAATAAATCTTATTACTAGAGAAACTGGAAAACGTTTTGGTGCAACAAATATACCACAATTAAGTATATTTGGTATTGATTTTATCAAAGGAGATCAAAATTTTGATATGAATGATATCAATGCAATGGAAGGTACATATTGGTATGATCCAGTTGCATTTATGCAATATATTAGAAATGTCCATAATATCTCAAATTAAAGTAGTAATTTTTTAGTTTAATATTAATTTTTTCATATAAAATTATAATATACTCATAAACTGTATATTCCATATTTAATTTAACTAAATAAAAATTTTATAAATTTCTAAAATAAATATTATGCAAATAAACCATAAAGGATATAACCAATATGGTACATTTACTATATCATTATTATAATATTTCCAGCTATTTTTAAAATACTTAATAAATATTATTTCCGTGATAACAGTTGATAATGTCAATAATAATATTAATATAAGTTTCTTTTTTTTAATTTTAAAAAACCATATACAATAAATTGCAATTAATATAAGTAATAAAAATCTAAGATAATTATTATCAATAAATTTAAATAATAACAAAACTAATAAATATATTATTAAAATATTTATCATTTTCTATACTAAAATGATATAAAAGTTAAAAATGAAAAAGTTTTAACAGCAAGAAAAAAAAGAAACTAGAGAAAAAGAGAAAAGAAAGAAGAGATAAAGGATTACCAACAGATTCTGACGAAGACTTTTAACTTGTAATTAATATATCTGGAATTCTAATTGTACTTTTAAGTTTGTAAATATCTTCAAGTTCTTTTATATCTTTTTTAATGTCAGTTATTAAATTTTTTAATACTGATAATTTTGAATTAATGTCTATTAGGCCTTTTTCTTTTATTTTAGTTTCGCGTTCATTATTTATTTGATTTGTTAGTGAAATAAAGCAATCTTTCGAAACTTCTATAATTGTATTTTGTATTCCCAATAATTCTTCTAAAAATTCTTTTTCTTTATATTTTCTAGCTAAATTTGTTTTGTATTGTTTTTCAGTAATAGTTTTTTCTAAATACTTAATTCTTTCTTGATCTTTCCAATTCTCATAGTTTTCCATTTTTCTAGTTATAGCATTAATAACTATATCCTCAATATGATTAATTGATCTATAAAATTTAAACAAATCAGTAATAACTTCCTCGGTAATAATATTTATAATAGAATAATAATCTCTATATTCTTTCATTTTTATATCAGCATAATCTTGTGCTAGCTTTTGCAGTTTATTTTTTTTTATATCTTGATTTTTTTTAATGTGATAATCAGTATAGTATTTGATTAATTTTTCTTGAGTATAATTTTTGAATAATCTATTTTTTTCATTTATTTCTTTCTTATACATCCAATTAAAATTAGATAATATATTGAAAGCATTTTCATATTCATTTATACACTCATTTGGATTTCTTTGAATTGCAATACCATTTTCTCTGAGATATCTAAAATATTCAGGATTGTGAATAACACCGGATTTTTTAATAACAAGTGTTTTCCAATCAAAAGTAGTATGACAACTAACACACCACATTTGATCGCAACCATCTGTTTTCATAATAGATATATTACATTTCGGACACGGTTTAGTACTTTTGCGAATAATATTAGCAGTTTCTATATTTTCTTCTAAACATTCATGATTATCTTCCATAATAACTAAACAAGTTTTGCAAGTTTTTTTATCGCATAAATCACAAACCCAAGATTCATTTACAAAACCATTACAATCATTATTTGCACAAGGATATTTGTACTTTTTGGTTTCAACTTTGTTTTTTTTAATTCCTAGTTTATAAATGAATGATTGATGAGCATTAATATAATGTAAGGCAATTTCGCTTTCAATTGTGTCTGAATCAAACTCTTTACCAAGTTTTTCTTTATATTCTTCGCGCAATTTAATAACAATTTCTTGATATTTTTTTATTTTTCTATTATTTTCAATTACTGGTAGTGATTTTGGAATCAAAATCATTTCTTCTTTGAAAAGTAATTCTTTAATATGATCCTTCAATAAATTATTTACATAATTATTGCCAAACATATTAACTAATACTTTTCTACTTAGTTTTTTATGACAGTTCATACATTCTTTATCAGTCTTTAAAGTATTGACTATGTATTGCTTATTGCAAGTAATACACGCTTCAAAATTACAGTAAGGACATTTTGTAATGATCGATGAACATATTTCAGAACCATAAACAGTACAAGTACTCATTTTTAGTGTTTATTATACTAAAACAAATCATTCATTTTTTTTTATTTGATTCATACATATTTTTTTTCTATTTACTTTGTTTACATATAATTTTTAATTAGAATTAAAATAAAAAAAATGATTTAACTAATATTATATATTTATTATATAATAAAATGGATAGTCTTACAACTTCTCAATCAATTGATAATACTATTAATCTACTTAAAGAACAAATTGAAACTTTAAAAGAGAAATTACAGGAGGAAAGAGAAGAACATAGGTCAATTTATTCTAAATTGAAAAAAGAAAATGAGTTTCTAATGGAAGAAAATCAAAAACTCAAAAATAAATAATTTTTTTTGTTTATTTATAATAAATGGATAACGACGAACATATTATATTAATAATGCAAAATCAAATAAAAAATTTAAAGGAAAAATTAGAATTAGAAAGAAATGAACATAGATCTATTTACTCTAAATTAAAAAATGAGAATGATATTTTAACAAATGAATTATATAAGCATAAATTAAAATATAATGATTATATATGATTAACAACTATTACTTAGTTTATCTTATTTTAAACTTATTTAGTTTATATTCTTTTGAAACAATAGTTAGTACCAACAATATCAATTTAAAATTAAAACCAAATAATATTACTAGTATTAATAATAATATTACTACAAAAAAATTTAGAAGTAAGTTTTGTTATATTAAATGTAATTGTTTTCCATCACATACGGTGGTTAATGATAATATAAATGTTCCTAATTGGAAAGGATTATATAGTAATAATGTATAAATAAAATAATAATAATAATTAGTAAAATAAATGCTAATTATTAAAAATATAATGATTAAAAGTAATTGTAAATATTGTATAAATAGATATAAAAAATATAGTAAATTTATGATTAAATTTAATAAAAAACATAAAAATAAAAATTTAATTACTAAATTGGTTTTATTAATTAATAATAAAACATATATTAACTTTTATATTGATTATCTAAAATGTTTAAAAAAATTTTACCCTAAAAAATATAATAAATATATAAAAAAAATTAAGTCTTATCAAAAAAAAATATCGAAAAAAAGTACTATTTATAAGTTCTATTTCAAAATAGTACATTTCTTAAAAAAAAAATAAATTTCAAAAAGCTTTTTAAAAATTTTAAAAAAATAAAGAAATGTACTATTTTGAAATATAGTCTTTTAATAATTTACAAAACCTTTCTAAATTTTCTAAGTTTTTTCCATCCCATCCAGAGCCAGCTCTATAATGTAATAAATTATTATTATATAATTCACATGCATAATTTTCATTATTTCTGTTGTCGCCTTCTAATAATTCCAATATAATACTATTATTTTTAAGATTATCTGGAATATCAATTTTATTCCAAGTATAAGCCCATAAATGTTTTATATAATATATATTATCATTTATTACTGTATTATATCTATAACGTATTTGATTTATTTTTGGAAAATAATTTTCATCATTATTAATATCAATTAAAAAAGTATTTGACATACCACCAGTATCGCACTTTTCTGCCAAACCCCAATTTAGTAGACTTAAATTAGTATTTATGTTAAAATAACATAATCCAGGCCATATATAATTTATATCAGATATTTCGTGATGTTTAGTATTATAATATTCTCTGCATTGTAAAACTATAGCACATTTAAATTCTCTAAATTTTTGGATATCAAAATAATCTATAAAAAATATGTCACTATCTAAATAAATATATTCATCTAAATTATCTTTTTGATATTCTAACATTTTATCTAAAACAGTGGAATGCCGAAAAGAAGAACTATTTATATTTATATGGTTATCATTTTCATTTATAATACACTTAATATTTAATTCATTACATTTTTGAGTAATTTTATTTTTCAATTTAGTATCATTATTATTTGTTGAATCTTCAAAATTTTTAGCATCATTAAATACAATATATTCAAAATCTCCAATATAAAATTTTTTCAAACTGTAATATTGTAATTCAATAAACTTTATATTATTAACTACACTTGTTATAAATTTCATAAAAATTTATTAAATATTAATATTATATTTAACGCAAAAATTACTCATTTAAATCTCTTCTAGTAGGAGGTCGAGATATTCTTGAAAAAGAATCTTTATTTTTTAATTTTTTTTCAATTAAAGAATCTAAAAAAATTTCATTATTGATATTGTTATGTTTCATTAATATATCTATTTTAACAGTTAATATGTCTATTTTATTGTTTAATTCTTTTAAGAAATGTAAAATTTTACTTTCATTTTTATCAGACTCAACTGCATATTTTTTGTTTAATGTATTTAATCTAGGTAATTCTTGATTGTTCATTATAATAAATATGTTATATAATTAATTATTTAAATACAATTGATATTTTTAGATTCAAATAAAGCTTGTAATTCTTTAATTTCTTTTTCAAAATTAAATATCAATTCGTCTTTTTCTTTTTCAAAATTAACGATCATTTGTTTTTTTTCTTCTTCGTATTTACTAATTATTTGTCTATATTCTTCTTCTTTTGCTATAAACATCTCCCTTTCTATTTCCATTTTTCTTTCTTTTTGAATATCATATTCTACAGGATTTGAAGATCGACAGGATAACGGACTTATTGAAGATCTTGACATTGCGTAAGTTTGAGATGCTTGTCTTCTAAGTTGTGGACTTTCACTATGATGCTGTTGTATAGGGGTATATTCACGTGAGTCAGGAGTATATTGTTGTTGACTTGGAATATATTCACGTGAGTCAGGAGTATATTGTTGTTGACTTGGAATATATTCACGTGAGACAGGAGTATATTGTTGTTGACTTGGAATATATTCACGTGAGACAGGAGTATATTGTTGTTGACTTGGAATATATTCACGTGAGACAGGAGTATATTGTTGTTGACTTGGAATATATTGATAAGATACTTGATCCTCGTGATTAGATTGAGGTACAATATTTTGAGTTTTTTGATTTATATTAGATTTTTGCGTGGATAAAGGTTGTTGGGTATTATATCTTTTTTTACAATAAAAATCTTCACATCTTTCCATAATTATAAGTTGCTATTATACTATTATAATCTAAAACATAAACAAGCAGAATTACGAACATTATATTTATTATCTATTATATCATCAAAATTTATATTATTAATATCAGAATTAAATTCAAAATTTCTTTCTCTTTCATTTTCAATACTTATAATTATTCTTGCATTATTTTTGTATTCATAGTATTCTTTATTGGATAAAAATCTATTAAGTTCAAAAGTTTCCTCTCTTATTTTTTCAATATAAGTAGTTGTCATTTTTATTAAATCATCCAATTTTTTTATATCACATTCTAAATATTCAACTTTATTTTCTAATAACCAAGAATCAAAAGAAGAATTTAATTGTTGATCAACAATATTTAAATTTTCTGAATTTTCATTATTAATATTAAAATATTTTAAACCAAGATTCCATTTATTCATAATTAAAATACGATTAACATCAATATAGACTTTTTTATTACTATAAGAATGTAATTTAACAATTGAATTACTTGCTATTTCAATTTTATTTTGATAATCATAAAATTTTATAATACTTGTTAAAAGAGTTATAAAAACACCCGAAGATATTATAATTATACTATTTACATTTTCATAATAATAAATAGAGGTAGGTATTATATATATATTACTAGTTTTGTCTTTATTTGTATTTGTTAAATTATAATTATTATAATTGTCTAAATTATTGGTATTAATCATTCTTTGAATAATTAACTTTATAGATTCCAAGAAGGTTATTATAGATGATATTATCAGTATTAAAAAATTTATTCTTGTAAAAGAACTATTATATTTATTTAAAATTTCTTTTGCAATAAATATATAAATTCCAGATTCAATTCTTAATGAATAAGAGATTTTTTCTAACTGATCATTATATTGTGATAATAATTTAAGATTATTATAATATTTAAGAGGCAAATTATCCATTTTTAGTTATTATATTATTAACAAAACAAAAAATAATTAAAGATAATAATACATTAGATTATTATGAGTTATTTAATAACAAACCACGATTATAAACATTTACACGCAATATCAGGATTAATTGCTATTTTAAATTTTATTTATAATATTTATAATTTAATTATTTATAATTCAAATAAGTTAACTATTTATCTTGTATTTAATAATTTATTATTAGCACTTTTGTCTTTACAATTTAAATTGCCTGAAAAAAGAAATTTAGATAAACCAATGATATGGAAAGAGTTTAGATTACATTCTATACTTTTTACATTTCGCCATACATTTATTACAATATTATCATTGCTAAATTTAGATTATTATATTATAAAACATTTTATTATAATTTTAACATTATATTTAGCAGATTTAATTACAAAAAAATATGGAAATAATGAAATTAGAACAACAAATTATATGCCTTATAGAAATAATTTAGATAATGAATCTATAATGAAAATTAAGAATTCTTATACAAAAAAACAGTTTGGTGCTACAATCTTTTGTATTTTAAATTCATCTGATTGTAATTATTTGCCATTATATGGTATTCAGTCTGCACCATTTATGATGACATTAGTAAGAAAAGGCAAAGTTAATACAAATATGTATCATATTGTTTATTCATTAACTTTACAATTACCATTTTATTTATATTTCATTTTTGTTAGAAAACTAGAATTTGGCATAAATGATTTAATATTTGCAATATATTATAAAATAGTATATGATTTACGTATTAAATTTAAGTTAAATAAATATATATTATGGAATATAACTTTGCCTATTTTCTATTATATATATTATAATAATACCTTTCAAAATTATAATTCAAACTATTTGTCTTATTTTATCATAATACGACAAATAATTATAGACTATAATATTTATAAAAAATTATATATAAATATATATTAAAATATTTTATTAATGAATTATATAGATTTATTTAGTGGTATAGGTGGATTTCATCAAGCACTAAAAGATCTAAATTGTAAATGTATATTAGCTTCAGATATAGATAAAAATTGTCAATATATTTATAAAATAAATTATGATATAAATGTTGAAAAAGATGTTAAATTAATAGATCCACTAAATATTACTGACTTAGATATAATTTGTGGTGGATTTCCTTGTCAAACATTTTCAAATGCTGGTAAAAAAAAAACTTTTTCAGATAAAAGAGGTCTATTATTTGATGAAATAATTAGAATTGCAAATATAAAAAAACCTAAATTTATGTTTTTAGAAAATGTTAAACATATTTTAAAAGTAGGCGATGGTGAAGTAATTAAATATATTAAGGAAAAATTATATGAAAATAATTATATAGTCCAGTTATTTAATATATCACCACATACTTACGGAATACCACAACAAAGAGAAAGAATATATTTTGTTTGTATTAGAAAAGATATTTATAATCACAAAGATATTATTTTACCAATAAATGATAAAAAATTAGATTTTGAAAGTTATCTAGATAAAAAAGTAGATAATAAATATTATATTAAAGATGATATTTTAGACATATTAAATGCGTGGGATGAAATGATAAAAAATTTTGATGTAGGAGAAAAAATATCACCAACTATATTAATAAATGAGTATTATATTAATGAAAGAATATCAAAATTTAATGAATATCCTAAATGGAAACAAAAATATATTAGTAAAAACGAAAATTTAATTAATAAATACAAAGATAAATGGGATATATGGTATGAAAAACATAAAGATATTTTACAAAAAAGAGAAATTTTTGGCAAATTAGAGTGGCAAGTTGGAACAATAAAACCTAACGATTCTATTTTTAATTATTTTATTCAGGTAAGACAATCAGGAATACGTGTAAAAAAAACAGATTATTTTCCAACACTTGTTGCTATTTCTCAGATACCAATATATGGAAAAGAAAAAAGATATATAACGCCAAGAGAATGTGCAAGATTGCAATCATTTCCAGATAGTTTTATATTATCTGATAATGATAAAATCTCTTATAAACAGTTAGGAAATGCAATAAATGTTGATAATGCAAAAACAATTATAAAAGCAACTTTTAATCATTACAATGTAATTAAAAAAAATGATTAAGTTATAATTATTAAAATAATAATGTCAAATTTAAAAGATATAATAAATGATTTTATTATCGCAATAGATAAAAATAAAAAATATAAACTAAATGAATTGCTAAAAATTTTAAATAAAGCATATGATAAAAATAAAATAAAAAGAAAACCAACTAAATATAATATATTTGTTAAAAAACATTATACATTATTACATAATACTTATCCATTTTTAAGTAGAGGATTAATAATGAGACAATGTGGAATAATGTGGAGAACAGCTAAAGAAAATAATATAAATCCATTAGAATATAATTTTGAAATATAACTATTCATAAATAGAAATCTTGCTAAAACTATCAATATAAATAATATAGGCATTAAGATTGTAATAATTAAAGTCAAAGTTATCAAACACTGAATCCAGCATTATTGTTATATCAATTTACAAAATAAAAAATCATTTTTTTTCAAATAAATATAATTTATAAACAAATTCTTCAATTATTGTAAAATATTTATCAAATAAATTTTTTTTTCTTATTCTGTGTCTAAATATATTTTTTTTCTGCAAAGACATTAAGTTTATTAAGTCTTAAAATAAATAATCATATTTTATTTAAAAATATAAATGTATTAATATATTATAAATGTTAAAGAAAATACTTGTAATATTGCTTTTATTAAATAGTACAAATTGTTTTACAAATAGTATATATTTTAATAATAGAAAAAAATTAAAATTATGTTGTAATATGCTAGATTTCAATAGTATTCCGCAAAATATAATTCAAAATGTTAGAAAAATTAAAGATGAAAATCATATTGAAGAATTGAGATATTCCGAATTTTTATCAATGGCAGATAAAGGTAATATTGATAAAACTATTGTTGTTGATAATAAAAAAATTTATGGAATAGATTCAGAAAATAATAAATATAGTTCTAATATTATTCCAAATGATTCTGAATTATTTAAAATACTAAATAAAAATAATGTAGATGTAGAAATTGTAAATTCTTTAAATAAAAATGGTATTTTAGAGTCAATTATTAGTTATTTATTAATTAGTTTATTAATTACATCTACATTATCTTTTATTATTAGAAATAATGGTATGGCACAAAGAATGGATATACAAAATAATATAGATTTAGAAAATAAAAATAGTAATACCACATTTACTGATGTAATAGGTATTGATAAAGTTAGATTAGAATTAGAAGAAATTGTAGAATTTTTAAGCAATAGTGATAAATATACTAATTTGGGTGCACAAATACCAAGAGGAGTATTATTAGAGGGAGCACCTGGTACTGGTAAAACTTTACTAGCAAGAGCAGTCGCTGGTGAAGCAAAAGTACCATTTTTTTCTGTATCGGGTTCTGAATTTATCGAAATGTTTGTTGGAACTGGTGCTGCAAGAATTAGATCTTTATTTGAAACTGCAAAAAAATATGCACCTAGTATAATTTTTATTGATGAAATTGATGCTATTGGCAGACAACGTGGTGGAAATAATGGTATGGGAAATGATGAAAGAGAACAAACACTAAATCAATTGTTAACAGAAATGGATGGTTTTGAAGGAAATAGTGGTGTAATAGTAATGGCAGCAACAAATAGAGGAGATATTTTAGATAATGCTTTATTAAGACCAGGAAGATTTGATAGAAGAATTAAAGTAGATGTACCAAATGTTGAAGGAAGAAAAAAAATATTAGAATACTATAGTAAAAATAAAAAAATTAATCAAGGTATTGATTTAAATACTATATCCAGAATGACTCCAGGGTTTTCTGGTGCAGATTTATCTAATTTAATGAACGAGGCAGCTATTTTAACAGTTAGAAATAATAGCACAGAAATAACAGATAATGAAATATCTATGGCATTAGATAAAATTACTTTGGGACCTGCAAAAAAAAATAAATTATTTTCAGATGAAAAAAAAAAATTAATAGCATATCATGAGGCAGGACACGCAATAGTTGGTGCTTTAACACTTAATTATGATATAGTAAGTAAAATAACAATTGAGCCACGTGGAAATGCTGGCGGTTTAACATTTTTTATACCAGATGAAGAAAGATTAGAATCAGGATTATACACCAGAGAATATTTAAAATCTGCTATTTCGGTAGCATTAGGAGGAAGAATTGCAGAAGAATTAATTTATGGAAATGATGAAATAACAACAGGTGCATCAAATGATCTAGAAAGAGTTTCATCAATTGCAAAACAAATGATAACAGAATTTGGTATGTCTGATGTTTTAGGTAATGTTTACATAGATAAAAATGAATTTATTTCAGCAGATACAAAAAATATTATTGATAATGAAGTAAATAAACTTGTTAATAGTTGTTATCTATATTCAAAAAAAATATTATCTGAAAATATAAATTTATTACACTTAATAGCAAAAGAATTGATTGAATATGAAACTATTTCTAATAATAGATTAAATTACTTAATTGAAAATATATAAAAAAAAAATAAATAAATAATAATAAAATGGATTATAAAAAAATAGTTATTTTTTTAGGCATTGTATATATACTTAGATCAGAATATGTATATGATAAATTAAGAAAAATGATTTAATTAATTAAATTATTTAGTTTTTTAATATTATTTTGATTAAAATTTTTGATTTTATATTTTTTCATAATTGTTATTAAATTTTTAAAATAATAATCTTTTTTAGTATTTTTAAAAGTATTATATTGATATAATAAAATATATTTGTGATATAATTTAGCTACCTTATTTACATTACTATTATTTAAATATGGTATTTCTAAATCATTCATTTTTTTGATTATAATGGGATTATTAAATATTTTACTATTAATTTTGTAATTATTAATTATTTTTTTTTGTATATCATATGGAATACTCCAATCATATGATGGACATAACAGTTGTTTAAAAGGATAATCATAAACATTATAAGGTAAATTATCAATAAAAATTAAATTGTTATTAAAAACATAATTACTATATTCAGTATTTTTGAGTAATGGATATTTTTTAGAAAGGTTAATTAACATATTATTATATATATTTGATAATGATTTTTGCATATTTTGATAAGAATATTCTGATGAATAATAAGGTTTATTAAATTTATGTCCAAGTGCTTTTTCAATGTTTGATACTAATCCATTATTTGTCCAATAGTTGCTTGAATTTGTATAAACATAAATTTCTGTATTATCATAATTTTTTTTTATAAATTTTATAAATTTCTTGAAATAAGGTCTCAAAAGCCCTTTTTTTAAATAATTTGTAAAATCAATTTTCTTTTTACTTTTATTTAATTTATTTATTTCATCTAATATTATATTTTCATTTATTGGCCATTTAACATTACCAATTATACAATTATCTATATCAAATACAAAAATAAATGGAAGTTTTGTATTTTTCATTACTCTATTTAATAATTAGAATTAAATAAAGCATTATATTGTGAATTATAATACTGTTGAAAACAGTGTTTTCTAAGTGGTAAATTATTATTTTTAAACACTTCATCTTCGTGTACCCAATCGTTATTTAATCTTCTATCTACGATGCAAGATTGACCACCACCACAAGGACAAGAAAATGAAGTATTATTTTCCTTATTTTTAGAAGATCTTAACCAATAATTATGATTCATTTTATATTAAAATAATTAAAATATAAAAATCAATTTTTATTATTGAATTAATTTTCATCATCTTCTTCTTCAGATTTTATTTTGATTCCTTTCCAACCTTTAGCATCAATAGGATATGCACCTAATATTTTTTCAAAATAAGCACGTAATTGATTTCTATCTGGTTGTTTTTTATTTTTTGGAACATTTGAATAACACCAAATTCTAAAGTCATTATATAATGTATTTAATCCCATTCTTGAATTAGTATCATTACTATCAATTATTAATCTATCTGTTTTATATTGTCCAATTATATCATTATTATTTTTATAACTTTCTGTAGCAATTCTAACTTCCATAGGTTCATTAATTGAATTAGGATTAATTGTTTTATGTCTTTCAATTAACATACTCATAAAAGTTTCAGTCCATCTATCAAATTTATCAGATAGTTCTAAATCCATTGGAAATTCATTTGGTTTTGTAGGATTTTCACAAAATTTAGATAAGAATTCAATAACCCTAATACGTCTCCAAGTACCACCATCATCACTTGGTACTTCAGGTAATTCATTGCAAGTTAAAATCATTTTAAATTGTGGTTTAAACTCAAATGGTTCTTTGTATAAACCTCTACATAAAATTCTATCATTACCTGATAATTCTTTCATAAAACCAATATTAATTTTATCTTGTTCACTTGGTTCTTGCATAACAGCAAATCGTCTACCTTTAGTTCTTTCTAATTCACCTTGAGCACTATTTGATGCTGCTCTTTTTTGAGTTAAAAGAGCTATTGGTAAAATACAGAAATAATCTCCAAGAGTTTTTTGAACAAGATCTAATAATCTACTTTTACCATTACTACCATTACCTGTAAATACATAAAATCTTTCTTGTGATATACTACCATCAATAATACAAGTAATAATATCTAAGACATAATTTCTAACAGCATCATTAATAAATATTTTTGAAAAGAAATCATTAATTTCTTTAACTTCTACAGAATCAGGATCATATGGTATATAATTATTTTTAGTTGAATGAGAAATATAATCATCAGCCATACCATCCCTAAATATATGCATCTTTAAGTCATAAACACCATTTGCAAATCCAATTAAATGTGTTCTGCTATCTAACAATTCTTCAAATTTTTCATCCATAAAAAGACTTTTACATTCTTTCATTACACTATCTTTAAAACCTGCATTTTTTAACTGTCCTGCAATCTTTAATGCCCTTTTCGCTTTTTCAGCATTTGCTGTTTTTTGATCATCGTCTTCAATATTTATTTGAAGACTATTCCAATATTGTGTTCTTTCTATAAACTTATTACATATATCTGTACTTAATGTAATTCTTAAAAGTAATCCTTCTGAAGTTGATCTCCATCTATGTCTATCTTTATCATAATAATACCAAGCAACTTTACTAATTGCTCTAATATCATCTTTTTTAAGTGTTTGAACAACTTTAGCAACATCAAAATGAGCACCATCACTTCTAATACATTTATCAATCCAAGGAAATAATGTACCATCTATAACTTCATTATATTTCAAATCATTATCTTGTTTAGCCCACCATCTTAGAGTACCAATTCCCATATGGTCTTTTCTCATTTTATTCCATAATTTTTGACATTCACCTTCAATATATGAAGTACCAATTTTAGAAAATTCAATCCAAGTATCAAGTAATCTGTAATCAATATTTCTTAAAACCCAACCAAGATTAATCCAATCTTCATAATTTTCAGCACGATTATAGGATAAACATTCTAAAACTAATTTTCTAGATAATATTAATTCATCATCAGATGTATAATTTTTATTAATATTCAAAGATTTTGCAAATATATTATTTTGTAATTTAGCTTTTTGTTTATTATCAATAGAAGGTAATACATGTTTAGTATATTCATCAATTTCTTTTAAAGCATCATCTTTAATCTTACAGATATCACTAGATATTTCTGAATTTCTCATTGAAAATAATTTAATATAATCAATATGATCTTGTGCGCATAACTTATCTGTATGAAACTTACCACATTTATATATTTTTGAAACAGAATAAACATCACAATCAGGTTTTCTACTACCATACATTTGCCAACAATTAACATCTATTATCGCTTTATCAATTACATCTTCATGTGTATTTGTTAGTGTTAAACCTTCAAACATTTTATCAGCAATATCAAGAACTTTTCTACGAATAAAATGTTGTTGATTAAAATTTAATATAATATTTGGATATACTATATGAATACCATCTTTTAATTTATTTCTACATACAGATGGTTTTGATTTTTCCATTACATAAGCAAGATTGTAATCGTCTTTAATATCAACATAATTAGTGATAATTTCATTATAATATTTTAATATTAAATTAATATTTTCATTTGTATATATTCTTTTATATACTGGGTTTTCGTTAACTTCAAAATCATATGATGATATTGGTAATGGAAATCGAAAGTCTAAATCAATTCTTAAAGGACTGGGATTTAAAGGTTTTTCTGTAAAATATAAGTGAATACCATTAGTTATTGCTAAACTATAAATTCTTATAAATTCTGAATATTTATCTTCAGGAATAAATAATGATTTTTTTGGATGACCAATACTAGTATTAGTATATGGTTTCCCTTTTTGAATACTAAATTTATTGATAAATTGATTTAATTCTTCATGTATACCCATAAATTGATTTATATTAACCTTAATATATATAATCAATTTTTATTTTATATATTTTCCTAATAATTGATATTATTTGAAGTATTTATTATGATTGTGGTATATAATTGTAAAATATATATTATATTTTGCTATTATAATATATAAATAAAAAAAAAAATTATCTTTCAATTAAAGAAGTAGAAAAAAATAAATTAAATGACTGATTTAAATTTAGCATACGGATATTTAGATGATACAGTTATAAATACTAATAATGAATATATGAATGATTTACAAATATCACAAATGAATAATACGGATAATTTGGAAGTTGAAAAAAATAATAATAATATAATAGTAGAGAAAAAACAAAAAAAACATAAAATGAATACAACAGACTATGACGAAAGACCTATTATACAAAGACAAAATGACAATTTAAACTTACCAACTACTTTACTATCTAATGATAATGTACCAGATTATCCAGTTGCAAAAAAATATAATAATAATCAACAACAACAACAACAACAAGTTGAAAATACATTTTGGAATAGATTAAGTTATAAAAGAAACGAAGTATTTAAACTTGTAATGTTTTCATTAGTTATATTACTTGCAATCTCCCTTGATAGAATGGCTACATTTTATTTATCTAAATATGTTAATGAAAATGTATTAACTGATAATCAAGAAATGATAATTAGATTTGCTTATCCAGTAATTATAATATTAATTTTATGGTTTTTAAAGGCAATATAAATTTTATATATTAACAGTAATTAATGAAGGTAGATAATTTATATTGTAGTCCTAGTGCAAAAGATAGAAATTCAACTTGTTTATCTAAAGAATCATTAAAAGAATTAATCGATTGTTATAATTTATCAAGAAAAACAAAAAAAGAATTAATTAAATATTATGATAATAATACTCAATTAGAATTATTTAAAAAGCTCGATAATAAAATGAAAAAATTTACAAAAGGTAGTGGTAAATATTGGTTTTGGCCAGATATTATTAAAAAACTAACTCCTAATAATACAAATATAACAAATATAATGCGTAAAATAGAAAAATTAGAACTAAAACCTGAAAAACCTAACCAATGGTTAAAAAATCCAAGAGAATGGTTATCTAATTATGATATTAATAATGTAATGAATCAATATAATTCTGATAAAATTCTAAATTATTGTTATATTGGTACATTTTCAATTGATTTTGCTATTAAAGATAAAAATGGCAATTGTTTACATAGTAATTTTTGTAATATAGATATAAAAAAAGATTATATAAATAAAAATTGTAAATATATTGGTTTTATTACAAATATGGACAAACATGATGAACCAGGATCACATTGGACATCTACTTTTATTATAATTGATCCTAAAAATATATCATATGGTGCATATTATTATGATAGCGTATCAAGAAAAACACCAAAATTAATAAATGATTTTTTGCTATTAATTAAAAGTCAATTAGATAAAATATATAGAAGTAAAACTTTTAATATTAAATATAATACAAAACAACATCAATTTCAAAATACAGAATGTGGTATGTTTTCAATAATATATCAAATTAGATGGTTATCTAAATTAATTAATAATAAAAATCCTACATTTAAAACAATTATTGAAGAAAAATTATTAACTGATAATGAAGCAAATAATGCTAGAAAATTTATATTTAGACCAAATATTAAAGAATTATAATAATAAATTTAATTTTTTAATTATATCCATTTTTGATATACTATATGCACCTAGAGTACTTTGTTTTTCTTTATTTAAATTTAATTTAAGTAATCTTGTATGTTTTTTCAATATTTTTACAAAATAGTGAGTGTTTATATTTCTATTTTCTATATTACTATAATATATATATCCCGCTTTTGAACCTACTCTTCTAATAGCAATAGTTGGATTATTGTCTTTTGAAACAAATTTATAATTTTTGTTTGTTTTAATTTTAATTATTTTAATTCTTTTTATTTTTTTTTTAACCCATATTTGAAATACACATTTTATCGGAAATGAATTATCTGGTAAATTATAACTTTTAACTAAATGAAAGTTCAATGGAATTGATTTTTGTAAAAAAAGTTTATTAAAACTACGAGGTAAAATAAAAGAAAATGAATTACAAAATTCACAACATTTATTTATAAATTTTATTGCAAGAGATGCTTTTTTACCAAAAGGTGGATTTCCTATTGCGTGTATTTTATCATATAGTTTTATAATATTATTATAATTATATTTTAAAAAATTTTTCTTTATAATTTTTTTATTTTCAGGTTTTATATCTAATAACAAATTATTATATGTATTAATACATTTAATAAATGCTCCATTTCCAGCACTTGGTTCAATTACTAAATCATTTTTATATATTTTAATATATTTTTTAAATAAATTACAACATTTTTTCATTACTTTTTTATTTGTATAATATTTATCATATTTTTTCATTATTATTACTTTATTACAATATTATTAGTTATTATATAATTCATTTTTATTTTTAACATAATAATCGTGAGTTGTTCTTGCTATCGCTGATTCTATACTGTCTGGTAATCTATAATATAACATATATATTGATAATAAAAGCGCAATTAAATTAATTGATATTAAATATATATTTGTTTTAAAATCAATTTTTTTTAAATAAACATATAATATATAATTTGATGTTAAAAGTACAATTGATGTTATAAAAATTCTAGGTCCACGTTTCAACCAATATTCTCTTACTTTAGAATGATCTAATCCTAAATCTTTTTTATTAATATTATTTAAATTAACAATATAATTACCAAAATCTAATATAAATTCATAATTATATATATCTAATATATTTGTATTATTAATTAAATAATTATTAATTTTTTTAAATATATTATCTAAATTATCATCATTTTCTAATTTAATTAATAAATCATTATGAGCTAGTTTATCAATTAATAATATTAAATTTTTATCGGATTTTAATTTTGCTATTTTTTTTCTTTTATTTAAATATTTAATTATGTATTTTTTATTATAAATTTGTATATAATAATATGTATATAATTTTGCCCTATTAAATGCCCATCTCTTAAATGGTTTAATAATACAACGAAATATCATTATTTGTTATTATATAACAATAACTCATTTTTTTATCTATCAAATAATGTTAATAGACATAACTTAGTATAAATAATTATAATTGTATATATAATCATATATAAAAATAAGAAAATATTTATAACTATTATGAATTTATTAGTAATAAATAAATTACATCATAAAAATTTAATAGCTTTAAAAAATTATAAAAATTTAAATATTAAATTTATTAATTATATTAGAGAAATTGATGATCAAGATTTAAATAAAATCGATTGTATTTATTCTCCATCAGAATATTTTGATTATAATAAATATAAAGATTATAAAATTAAATTCATATTTGGACCACATTTCTCAGTATTTCCAAATATTAATGTTATAAATAAATTAATTTCTGATAATACTGTTTATGTTCAACCAAGTGATTGGGTGTGTCATTTATGGAAATCTTTTAGTTTTTGTGATAAATTAAATATTAGAACATTGCCTTTTGGTGTAGATACTAATAAATTTATAAATGATAACAAAATTGAAAAAGACCATATTATTATTTATTATAAATCAAGACATCCCAATGAATTAAAACAAATCATAGATTTTATTAAAAATTATGAAAAAAATATTAAATTTTTTTCATATAATAATAAATATAAAGAGGAAGAATATTTAACATTTCTTAAAAAAGCTAAATATGGTATATGGCTGGGAAGACACGAAAGTCAAGGTTTTGCATTACAAGAAGCATTATCTTGTAATGTACCTTTACTAGTATGGGATGTCAAAACAATGAAACAAGAATATGGTTATTGTTATAATAATAATAATTATGCTACATCTATACCATATTGGGATAGTTATTGTGGTGAATTTTTCTATGATTTTAATCAATTAGAAAATACATATAATATATTTATAAGTAAAATAAATGATTATACACCACGTAAATATATTTTAGATAATTTAACATTTGAAAAATGTGAAGATAAATTATTAAACTTAATTAAAAATATATAAAAAGTATAGTGTTTAAAAAAATATATATTTATATGGTTAAAATAGCATTTCATGATAATTGTTTATGTGAAAGAGGAACAACAACTGCATTATATGATTATGCTTACTATAATAAACACTATTTAAATAATGAAAGCATTATAATTTATAATAGCACAAATGATAAAAATGTTTTGGAAGTTATAAAAAAATTTAATAAAGAATTTAAATTATATTCTTATGAAATTTGGGATAGTGTAGACTATATTTTGGAACTTGAAAAATGCGATATTTTATATATGATAAAAGCTGGTAATACTGATAATAAACAATCTAAATATTGTAAAAACATAATACATTGTGTATTTAATACTGATGAATTAGATAATACAGTTTATGGTAAGATATCTAATACTTTTGGATCAGAATGTACAGTTGTTCCACATATGATAAACCTTCCAAATATTGATACAAATTTAAGACATATATTAAATATACCTGAAAATGCTTTTGTATTTGGTAGATATGGTGGTTATGATCAATTTGATATAGAATATGTACATAGTGTAATAGATATAATATCAGATCAATATCCAGATATATATTTTCTATTTGCTAATACTCAGAAATTTTGTAAATTAAAAAATAATTTAATATTTTTAGAAGCTATAATAGATTTAGAAAAGAAAACAGAATTTATTAATACTTGTGATGTTATGATTCACGCAAGAAAAATGGGTGAAACTTTTGGATTAGCAGTTGGAGAATTTTCCACAAGAAATAAACCTATATTAACAAGTGATATGGGTGAGAAAAACCATTTATCAATATTAAAAGATAAATGTTTTATTTATCAAGATGCATCATCATTATATAAATTAATGATTTATTTATTTAATAATAAAGATGAATTAAAACAAAATAATTGGAATATGTACAATGATTATAGTCCTGGAAATATAATGAATTTATTTAATGAAAAATTTATTCTTTAATAAATTATTATATAAAAGATTTAATTATTTTTATATAAAATGAAAATATTTTTTAATGGTTTTTACTCTGGTTTTTTAGACAATAAAAATCCAGGAACAAATATAGATTTTTTTATTTATTTATTTAAAAAAATTTATAATATAGATAGTATTCAAATTGGTAATTTAAATGATTCTAATATTTTATGTGAATTTGATATGCTAATTAATACAAAAACTGCCATTGATGTAAAAAAATGGCAACATACTTATTTATTTAATGGAGAATCAAAATGTTTGTGTGATACTAATAAATATGATTGTGTATTATTTGGTGAAAGAAATAATAATAACATTATAAATTTACCATTATATATATCTTATTTATTTTCCAATAAAATAAATTTTGATAATATTAATAAAATAGATACAGTTCCTAAAAAAGATATTTGTGTTGTTATAAGTAATCCAAATGGTTGTAAAAGAAATTATATATTAAGTAAATTAGAAAAATATTTTGCAATAGATTATTTAGGAAGATATAAAAATAAGTCTAATTTTATTTTAAATGCACCATATAATAGTGATGAATTTAAACAAAAAATTAGTGAATATAAATTTATTATTTCAATGGAAAATAGTAGGGAAGATACATATATAACTGAAAAAATAATATTGGGTTTAAATGCGGGAATTATTCCTATCTATTGGGGTTCCAAAAATATTTATGATTATTTTAATAAAGAACGTATATTAGCATTATTAGAAAATGATAATATTGAATTAGATATTGAAATAAATAAATTAATTCAAAAAATTAATCAAATTAAAAATGATGATAAATTATGGTTAGATATTGTAAATAAATCTTGCTATCCATTAAATATTCTTGAAGAAAATGCTAATTTTAGAAAAATAGATGATGTTGTTTCAGATATAAAAAATTTATTAAAAATTGATAATAAAAATTATTACAATTCTATATCAAAAATTTATACAATTACAAATAAAGAATTTGAAAATGACAATTATAATTCTGTTAGTAAATTTTTACTAAAAGATCTAAATTTAAACGAGAATTTTGTAAAATTTATGTGTCCTACATATAAAAATTTAATAACAGATAAATTATTTAATAAATATTTTAAATCTATTAATTTAAGTCCTAAATTTTTAAATAGAAATATAAAGCGTTCTGAACTATCTTTAATATTAAATTACAAAACTATATTAGAAGATATTGTTAAAAATTATAAAAGTGGATTATTTATTATTTTTGAAAGTGATATTTTGCCTAATAAAGATATAAATAAATTAAATGACTTTATTAATTTTATAAAAGATAAAGAATGGGATTTTATTAATTTAGGTGAGCATCATAATAATATTTTTGGAAATGCATCAATAGAATTATTTGAAAAAATTGATAATAATAAATTAATAGAAGATATTACTAATAAAGATTCTAAATATCGTATAATAAGAAAAACACATACTAGATGTCTAGATTCCATAATTTGGAAATATGATGCAATTAAAAAATTTTTAGACTATATGAATGAAAATGATAATTATAATTTACCATTAGATTATTATATTATTAAATATCTTGAAAAAAATAAAGATATAAAACATTATTGGACAATTAACAATTTTTTTATTAATGGAAGCAATAATGGATTTTTAAAAACAAATATACAAACTGATATTAATTAGTATTTTTACATTTAGATAATAATTCAAAATATTCTTTACAGTATGAATAATTATCTAAATTATTTTTCATACAGTTATAGTAAGCTTCTAATTCATTATTACAATTTGTATTATTTTCGGCTTTTAATTCTATTTTTCTCGGACCCATAATTGAATCTAATGCTCTAGTAGCTAATTGTGACCCTAATCCTAATGTTATTCCTTGAAATACATTATTAATTGCTGATGATAAAAAACCTTCTTTATTTTGAGCATCGATTTTAACTGGTGGGGGTGGTACATTTTTGGTCTTTCTTGAAATTTTATTTCTTTCCATTATTAATATATAATAATACATTATTTTATATATTATTATATTTTATTATATTTATAGCAACAATAATCTCCGTGTTTATTTTTTCTTTTAAATAAACCATTCTGACATTTTCCATCTATTGGTCTTCTTTTAGTTGGACAAGTATTTTTTACTGTTATTTTTTGTTTTTTATAACAACACAATTCTCCATATTTATTTTTTCTTTTTACAGAAAAAATACTACTAGTACATTCTTCTGAATTTTTATCAGGTCTTCTAATTTTAGGATTACAAGTAAATTTAGGAGGATTTTTTACTGTTTTTCTTACTTTTAATTGTTTTTCATCTAATGATAAATTAGAATCATTGCTTTTTCTTGGACTTTTAGTATTTTTTTTATACATTTTTTTAAATAAATGATAGTCAATTGCTACTTTTTTTAAATTATTTTCTAATACTTCAACTTCCTCATATTTTTTTGGTAATATTTTATCATATAATTTATGATCAATTGTTTCGGAAATAGTAGCTTTTTTATTTAGTTTAAGTTTATAAATATGAATATTTATTTCTCTTTTTAAATTTTTATGAACTTTTTCATTAATATCATAATGTGAACAAAATCTAATTGCTCTTCCTTCAATTTGTTTCTTACCAGACATATTCCATACTGGATCTAATAAATGTATATGTTGTATATGTTTAAAACTAATACCTTCTTTAATACTTGGACTTCCTATTAAAACTTTTATTTTATTACCATAAATATTATCTTTACCATTTATAATTTGTTTTATTGTATTTTTTTTAATATCAGATTCTGAACCTGACCATATTGCATAAACTTTATTTTCATATTTTTCCCATTTTTCAGGATTATTATAAACTTCGAATATTGATTTCCATCCATTATTTATCAAAACTTTTTCAATAACATTTATACCAACATTTATAAATGATGTATAAATTACGTGTTTTCCATAAACTTTATCAGAGGTTATTATATTATAAAGTTTATCTATTTTTGGTGCATATTCTGGTAAATTTTCAAGTATTTTACTCATATTATATGTTTTATTTAAACAACTTACAGCAATTTGTCTTTGATATGATAAAAATGCTTCTTTTTCATTGTCATCTTTTTGATTTAATGTCATTGCATGAAGTGTTAATTTATCTTGTGTTTTAGACATTTCAATAGTATGTGTTATAATATTTGGTTTAGGATATGCTGTTTTTGATGCACCAGGAAAATAACTTATTTTACCTTTTAATTTTTCCAAATTATAATTTGTACTTGCATTTGTTAATGCTTCTTTGATATCAAGACCTTTTTCTGGATTTAATAAATAAACTAATTCTGGTAGTTCTTTTATAGAATCATAAATAGGTGTTGCTGTTAAATAAATTAGTTTACAAGAATCATTTGAATATTTTGCTAATAATTTTATTAATACAGAATTAATTGAAATAGTTTTTCTAACATGAGGCAATGGTAATTTACCAAGTGTTTCAATATTAATATATAAATTAATATTGTAAGTATCTGAAATTAAATTATGTACTTCATCAATAATTACCATTTTGTCTTTAGTAAAATTATTAATATATCCAATTATATTTTTAGAATGTTTTATACAATTTAATCTAAATCTTTCATATGATATTATTTCATACTTTTTATCAATTTCTTTAATAAATTTATTTCTTAATTTATCATTTTTAGTAAGTTGAAATTCATTATATTCTTGTTTTGTGAAATATTTAAAATTTGTACAAGATGATATTAATTCATCATAAAAATTATTTTTAAGTCTTGCCGGTAATATAACTAAAATTCTATTATTATTATTTATTTTTAAAAAATCTTCTGCTAATATTATAGAAGTACAAGTTTTTCCCGAACCAATTTCGTGATAAAGTAGAAATTGTTTAATACTATTTAAATTATTTTTAAAATATTCCTTTAAAAATAATTGCTGCGGTTGTAATATAAATTCTTCTTTTTTAATATTACACAATTCATCTATATTTTTTTCATCAAATTTTTGCTTATATTTTTCATATTCTTTAAATATTTTATATCTACTTTTCATATATGTTATTAATTAAATAAAATATATTTTTTAATTAAGATGAATATAAACAATATTATAAATGTTGTATCTGTATTTCTACTATTTATTATTTCGTTTTTAGTAATTAATAGTTCAATTTATAATAAAGAAAAAAAAATAGAACTTTTTCATAATGAAAATAAAGTAGAATTTCATAATGAAGATATTCTTAAAAAATGTCCTAGAGGATGTGGATTTCACGATACTTATGTTCCTAATTGTGATTTATGTACGGAAGATAAGACTGATTATGATAAAGCTACTTTAGAAGAAAAAGCAGATATTGATAAATATCACATAGAAGGTGATAAACAAGAAGAATATACATTAAAATTAATAAATGAATGGAGAAAAATTAATCCATTATGTAGGTTTGTTTTTACAATTCCAATTTATGATAGAGCCAATAATAATGTTCTTGATTTTAAAACTATAAATATCCATCCTTATTATCAAAAAATACTTTATTCTAAATTTAATGAGACAGAAGATGCTGAAAATATATCAAAAATAACTGAATGGATTAATAATACTTTTAATAAAGAAATTATGGAAAATCCAAAAAATATTTATCCATTTCCTGAATTATTATCAAATTGGAAATATATTAGTAATGAACCATCTGAATATATTAAAAATGAATTAGATTATATTATCAGATTGAAATACAATTTATTTAATAATGATATAACAGAACAACCAGAACAAGTTAATAGTGATGTTACAAGTTATCCAGATTATAATACTAATAAAATAGATATATTTGATATTGATGATAATTATAATATAGTAAGTAGTACAAATAGATTAAATACAAAAGATGAATTAATTAAAAATATAAATAAACCACTTATTAATTCATATAAATATGCAAATAAAAGATGGAAATTATTTAATTTAAATACAGATCAGGATGAATTGCCATCTGTTGATAATTATATTATAAAAATACTAGAAAATATTAAAAATGGCAAAGGTTTACACATTAATGATATAATATGTTTAACTAAATTAGATAGAGAAAATGGATTAAAATATTTAAATAAACTAAAAGACATATTAATATTACAAGAAATAGAAAGAAAAAAGAAAATTTTAGAATATTTAACTTATCATAAATTAAGCACAAATGGTTATTTTCAATATACACTTAAAACAAGTTGTAAAAATAATGACAATGATAATATTTATACTGAAATTAAATTAAATGATAAAATTGATAATTCTGAAAATTTAGAAATAGTTCATTATAATAAGTATTGGCCTATATTTAATAGATCTGCTGATTTTGTCGATATTAATCAAAATATTTTAAATAAAGAAGTTCAAAATACTGAAAATACTGAAGATGATGAAAATTATAATGAAAATACACAAGTTTGTTATGATAATTTATGCAGTAGAGATATAACAAATGGAATTGAATGTCTATTTTTAAGTAAATTATCTAAAATCGATTAGTCGTATATTTTCTTAACCGCTAAATAGTTATTATATTCTTCAATTCTATTTTTTAATTCTAATTGTCGTTTTTCTTCTTTTTCTTTATCAGTTTCTTCTTCACTTTGTTCACTTTGTTCACTTTCCTCTTCTTCACTTTCATCTTCTTCACTTTCTTTTTTATTATTATTTAATTCATAACCATTATTAAATAATTGACTACTAAAATATTGTTCTTTCTTTTTATAATTATTTATCAAATTACTTTCATCATCATCGTCTTCACTATAACTATCATCTTTATCTCCATATTTATAACTAATAAAATCTAATTTATATTCTGGATTATTAATAGATTTTTCAAATATTTTTGTTTGTTTTGGAGAGTAATAATAAATTGCAAAAACAATATCATGATCAATACCTCTGAAATTATATAATGAACCATCTGGATTTTCAAAACGTAATGTTAATTTATCTAATTTACCAATTGGGTGAAATTCTCTCAATGGCAATTTAAATATACTATAATCTTCATTTAAACCCCAAAAACTTGTTCTTAATTTTGCTAATCCCATACTATTTTTTGTATATGAAAATGATCCATATAAATGTTGTTCTATTTCTGGACACTTTAATAAAATATATCTTGTACCTATTAAATATACCATACCAGGTGCAATTATAGTTTCTTTACCATTTATATTTATTGAATGATAAAAATTTTCATATTCAATTAGACTATTTATTTGATAATAACTAAATTGATCAAATATTTCATTTTTATATGTATTTACATTATTTGAAAATCCTAATATTTGAAAACTTGTTGATAAATTCATATCTAATATAAATTTTCTTTTAGATTCAAATTTAATAATATTTGTTAATTCAGGTGGATTGCTATTTCCTAAACATTGTAATGATATATCTATATTATCATCTTTATTTAAATAAAATTTATTATAGTCTTTTTTTTCTCTTGTTTTGATTTTTATATTATTTGCATATAATAAAGTATTTAGAGTGTAAATCAGTTTATTGATAGTATAGTTTCCTATCGGTATTGTAAAACTAAATTCTTCAAAATAATTGTCAAGAATTTCTTTATAATCAATATCATTATTTAGGTTAAATTTTTTTACTGGTGTATAAAAATTAACTAAAGAAACATATAAATTTGAAAAACGTATTTTAAAATAATTATTACTTATTTTTACAAAATTTTCCATTTCCAACATTGTAGGTTCTATATTTAATTTACTAAATTTATCTTCACTTATTTCAAACAACTTAGGACTATAATAATTATTATCAGATAATATAACTGTATTATTATCAATTAAATCTAAATCTAAATTAAATTCATTTAATTCATCTGTTGTAAAGTTTGTTTTTAGTTTTAATTGATTTGATAATAATTCATTATGGATTTCTCTTGAATTAAATGGTTTAATTGTACCTATATTAATCCAGTTTAAACAAAAATTTTCATATTCTTCAAATAATAATACAAATAAATCTATATTATTAATCCATTTTCCATAAGGTCTAATATAATTAACTTGTGGAATCCAAGTAGAATTATCAACTAATATATATTTATTTTTCAAATTATTATATTTAATTTTGTAATAATGTGTATCTGATATTTCAATATATGAATTATAATTTAGTTTAATATCTTGAGATGTATTTATTAAATTAAAATTAACTAATTGTGCATAATTTAAACTAATTTCACTGGTATTTATATTATTTAAATAATTACGTAATTCAGTATTACTAATCTTAATATCATCATCTTTTATATTTGTTGTTTTATACCATAAATAACCAGGTTGATTAATTATCATTTTCCATTCATAATAATCAAAATTATATTCAGTAGACATATTATTAAGTTTTAATATATTATTAATTACTTGATTGTCATCATATTTTATGTTATCATTTGTTATACTTGAACTTGGAATTTTTAGCCATTTTAAATTAATTGAAATTGATATATAATTATTAATGTCAAAATTTGAAAAATCATAAGCACTATTACTATTTGATATTATATTAATATCTACTGGTTTATAATATTTACTATCAATTTTAACATAATTATTAATTGTAATTCCTGATAAATCTATATTACCTAAATCATTTCTATCTAATTCAATAAATTTTTGTTCATTATCTAATAATTTTTGATTTAATTTTTCTATTAAATTATTATAATTATCAGTTGATAGTTCTGCAAGATATTTAGGTTTATAATTAGAAAAATATTCCCATTTTATACCCAATCTTTCATTTTCAGTATAATATTTATTTAAAATTTCATCAGAAAAAGCTTCATTTATTATTTTATTACCTAAATTTAATTCACTTTCATTATATAATCTCCATTTATTTCCTACAATTAAATTATCTATTTCACTTTGTTCAATATTATATTTTTCCCAGTTTAAATAAAAATTTGTATTATAATCTAATGTTTCTATATAATAATTAATATCAATATTATTATATAAATCTTCATTATCTGAAAAAAAACTATCTTCAAAATCATATACATTATTACTTATTGCCTTTGATAACTTTTCATATTTTACTAAAAAACTATTTTCTGAATTTGTATCTCTTATATTATTTTGGTTATTTATATTTGTCCATTTATTAATGTTAACAACATTTATATAATTATTTTTTTTCAAATTTGTAATATTATATTCAAGTAATTCATCTTTTGTAAAATTATTAACAAATCTTAATCTATTTGATAAAGTACTATTAGTTATTTTTAAATAACTATCTAAATTATCCAGTCTTAAACTATTTTGATTTGTCCATTCTAATGGACTAGCAATATCATTTAAATCATCAATAGGATTTTTTGTTGTATTTATATAAATTTTTAATATATTTGTATTAATATCTATATTATACATTGTTTTTGGTATAGATACATCTAAAACTTCTATGCCAAAAACATTTTTAAAAGGCATATCAAATGTAATTGAATAATTATTAGGATTTGGATATTCAGTTTTATTTCTTTTACTACTATCTATTATAAATGTAAAGTTTTCTTTGATACTATGTTGTTTCATAAAATCTACATCTTCAATAGACATTTTATATAAATATTATTATATAATATAAATATAAATAAATATTTTTTTTTAAATATGTTTGAACTATCTAATAATTTAAAAATCAATTATAATAAGTTAATAATAATTGGAGATATACATGGTGATTTAAAAAGATTAAAAGATATTCTTATAAATGAAAATATTCTTAATAATAATTTACAATGGATTGCTGACAATGTTATTGTTGTACAATTAGGAGATCAAATTGATAGTGTAAATAGAAGAAACGATATAGAAAATTGGGAACTTTTAAAAGATACTGAAGTATTAAAATTTACAAATATACTAAGTAATATTTCAAAATCAAAAAAAAGTTTATTTATTTCAATTAATGGTAATCACGAATTAATGAATGTTTTAGGTAATTTTAGTTATGTATCAACAAATAGTTTATATAGTGATCGACACGATAATTTCAAAAAAAATGGAATATATAGTAATATATTAGCAAATAGACCTTTAGTTTTAAAAATAAATGATTTGCTATTTTGTCATGCATTAATAAAAAAAAACCATATTGATTTATTGGAAAAATATAACAAAGATATATTTTATATTAATAAATTATGGACAAACTATATATTATTAAATAAAGTTAATCCAGAAGATAAAGAACTATTTGATAAATTAATTTTAGATAATGATGGGATTGTATGGACAAGAAATTTTGATTCAAAAGAAGATACTGAATATGTGCTTAAAAAGTTAAATTGTACATATATGTTTGTTGGACATAATACAGTAGAAAATATTAATTTATATAATAATATTTGGTTATCAGATAATGGAATATCAAGAGCTTATGGTAAAAATAGTTTTCAATATATTAAAATAGAAAATAATACGATTAGTATTATAACTATATAAATAAAAAATGATTTTTACAATTATATTTTAATTATTAATTATGTTTGAATTTTTTGATAATTTAATTGAGAAAAAAGACAGTGAAATAAATGATATTTTAGAAAAAAAAACTGTTAAAAAAAAAGATGCTAATGATAATAAAGATGAATTATCTTATGATGTAAAAAAAATATTAGGTAAACAAAAAAGTCATGAAACAAAAAGAAATTTAAAATCGAAGGCTTATCAAAATAAAGAAATAGAAAAAATGAATGATCTGATGGCAAATTGTTAATTATATATATATAAAAGTATGCGCATATTTATTAATAATGTCTTTAAAATGAAAAAATATGTTAATATTATTAATAATATGAAATTTTTAAACTTATTAAATAATGATGATATTGATAATATAAATAGAAATTTAGATAATTTACTTTTAAAATATATCAAAAATGATATAAAATTAGATTTACAAGATTACAGTTTTTTATCAAATAATCATATTGATACTGAATTTATTGACAAACGTATTAAAAATCTAAAAATATATATTAAAACACTTGATAGACTAAAGAAATTACCTTATATTGCTCAACGTACAAAAGAATGGTATGAATTGCGTAAGAATTGTTTAACAGCTAGTGATCTATATGAAGGTACGTGTAAAAATAATTTACTACTTGCAAAAAAAAAAGCAGGTGTTTATATTAATGAAACTGATTTTACATCTATTCCACCTTTAAAATGGGGCAATATGTTTGAAGATATGGCTATTAGATGTTATAAAAATGATAATAGAAATATAAAAGTAACAGAATTTGGTTTAATTCAAAATAAAGATATTAAAAACTTTGGTGCATCACCAGATGGTATATCTGATTTAGGTATTATGTTAGAAATTAAATGTCCTTATTCTAGGAAAATTCAAAAAAATAATATTCCAGAAAAATATTATTATCAGATTCAAGGACAATTAGCAGTTTGTTGTCTTAATGAATGTGATTATATTGAATGTGAGTTTAAAACATTAGAAAGCGATAGTGACTATATAGAAAATGATTCAAAATATTTTGGCATTATCGCTGAATATTATAATGAAGTAGATAATATTTATAAATATTTATATTCTGATAATAATTTAAGTAAAATGGAAACTTTTACTGATATTGATAATAAAATTAAAGATTTCAATGAAGAAAATTTTATTTTCAAGAAAAAAACTAAATGGTATTTAAATGATATTTATGTACAAAGAATACATTTTAATGAAGAACTTTGGAAAGATATTCTTCCAAAAATTGCAGAATTTTGGTCAAAAGTAAATGATTGTAAATCATTGCCTATTGAATATAAAAAAAAACAAGAACCTGTTAAATATAAATTTATTGATGACAAAGATACTTAAATACTATTAAGTTTGTGGTATACGAGCTAATATACTATCGATAGTATCAATACTATTTCTATTATCTTCAATATTTTTTCTATTTTCTTCAATATTTTCAGAATGCGATGGTATATCCGTTATATCTTCATAAATATCTGAATATCTTCTAAAATATCTGTCATTTTCTATCATTTCATTTTGTATAGTTTGTATATTTTGTATATCATCTATATTTTTTTCACTTTTATTATTAATATTACTAATATTTGTTTCGATTGAACTAAATTTAGGGGTAATATTTTTTATATCTTTTTCAATAGTATTTATTTTACTACCTAGACCAGTTATGTCAATTATTCTTGCAGCATTTTGATCGTTATATTCCTTTTGTATATCTTCAATATATTCATTATTAGATTCAATATAACTATTTATATCAATCATATTATCATTATCTGCATTATTAATTAATAAATTACCTATTTTCATTATTTTTGCATTAACTACATTATCGTTAATATATAATGGTGAATTGTCTTTGTTATCTCCTCCAAAATAAATACCATCATTTGATAATTTACCAATTATTCTATTATCACTATTTAATAATTTAATATTTCTTAAATTTTCTGATTTAATATTATAATCGCCATTTTGATCAATACTCATTAGTAAACAATCTTCATTATTATTACATAATCTAATGTTATTATAAACTTTAGCATTTTTATTTATCATAAAATTATTATTGATATGTTGTTGTGTAGTTTCTACATTATTATTTAATTCATCAATTTTTGTATTAATAGTTTCAATATCTCTATAATAAGGTCTTTCTGTTATATCACTATTCGTATCTGTTATATACAAATTATATGTATTTGTTGTTTCTTGATCTTCGTGATCTTCTTGATCTTCTTGATCTTCTTGATATTCTTTATTGTGATTATCTTCATCAATGTGTTGTGTTTCATCCTTATTTTGAATATCTTCTATTTCAGAAGTTAATGTTTTTATATTTTTATTTTTATCTTTAATTTCTTTTTCTTGCTTTTTTAACTTATTTTTTAATTGAATATGTTTTTTATTTAAATTATTGATTTCATTTTCTATTATTTTTATATTATCTTTATGCTTATTTTGATTTATATAAAATAAACCAAATATAACTAGTAAAATAGTAAATAGTAATGTTATTATTGTTATCAGTAATATTTCCATTTGCTATTTATTTTTTAGAAATATTTTAATTATTTATTTTTACTATTTTTATTTCTGGATCAGTTTCTTTTTTAGATAATGGACCAGTTCCTTGATCAGTTTCTTGTTTAGATACAGGATCATCTTCAAGTTTGGAATCAGTTATATTTGCTCCAGATCCTGATCCTGCTTCAAATCCTGATCCAGATCCTGCTTCAGATCCTGATCCAGATCCAGGTTCAGATTCTGCCACAGATTCTGCCACAGATCCTGCTTCAGATCCTGCTTCAGATCCAGGTTCAGATTCTGTTTCAGATTCTGTTTCAGATTCTGTTTCAGATTCTGTTTCAGATTCAGGTTTAGATTCTGCTTCAGGTCCAGGTTCAGATTCTTCTTCAGATTCTTCTTCAGATTCTTCTTCAGATTCTGCTTCAGATTCTGCTTCAGATTCTTTTTCAGATCCAGGTTCAGATTCTTCTAAATTAGAAATTTTATCTTCCTTTTCTTCTTCGGGATTTTTATCCTTTTTAAATATATCAAAAAAATCAAATATAGTATCGAAAAATCCTCCACCTTTCTGCTGAGTATCTTCGTCACTATCGCTATTATATTCATTTTGTAAATCTTCAATATCATAAACAGGAAAATTAACTTTTTCTGTATTTAATCTTAATTGTAAACCCATTGTTTCTAATTCTTGAACTAGTAATTTAAAGCAATAAGGTGTTCTTATTGTTGATAAATCGTTATTATCACATAAATTACAATATAATATTCTTTTGTCTCTAGAAGTATTATAAGTTGCTAATACACCACATCTATTACATATTATCCACTCATATTTATCTGATCTTTCTGTCATACTTTCCTGCATAAAAGATGACAATCCATGACTTAGTAAACTATCTCTTTCCATCTCACCAATTCTTAGACCACCATTTTTCCTACGTCCAGCTGTTGGTTGTCTTGTTAAAGAAACTTTTGGACCAATTCCTCTTGAATGCATTTTTTCAGCAACCATATGTTTTAACCTAAAATAAAAAGTAGGACCAATAAATATCTCACAACTTAATTGTTCTCCAGTAAAACCATTATATAGTATTTCATTACCGTGCGAATCAAAATTATGTTCAAATAATTTTTTATAAATAACATTTTCATCAAATGGTAAAAATACAGTACCATCACCAAAATGCCCTTCTAAACAACATAATTTTGCAAATACACATTCAACTAAATGACCTATTGTCATTCTTGATGGAATAGCGTGAGGATTAATTATAATATCTGGTTTAATACCATCTTTTGTAAAAGGCATTCCTTCTTCTGGTATAATCATACCTATAACACCTTTTTGACCATGTCTACTAGCATGTTTATCTCCAAATTCAGGTTTTTTAATTTTAAGAAATCTAACTTTACATACAACAGAATTGTCATCTGCTAATTTATTTCCTATAAATATTTTGTCTACTTTACCAAAAAGAGAATTATCAGTTGTTATAGAACAATCTGTATATATAATTTCCTTAACAAATTCTGTAAACACACCTTTTTTAACTTGTTTGTAAACATATTTTTCACTTAACATACCAATTACTACAACTTTTGCACCTTTTGGTATATAAGTTCCTTCTTTTATAAATCCTTCATCATTAATATAATCATAATTTGCATTTTTTAGATTATTTATTTTATATCCTTGATTTTTTAATTTTAATGGATTTGCAAATATTGTTTTCTCATATTGTGATTCAATTCGAGATGTTGCTGTCACTGATTTATAATAAGATAACTGAAATAATCCTCTATCTAAACTATTTTTATTTATCATTATACTATCTTCTTGATTAAATCCAGAATAAGACATAATTGCAACAATTACATTAAAACCATTTGGCATATCATTGCTTGATGTATAATGTGATATTCTTGTTGTAACTAATGGTTTTTGTGGATAATGTAATACATATGACATAGTATCAAATCTTTTGTCAAAATTTGTTGCATATATACCAATTGCTTGTTTACTTTGAGCAGCATGGAAAACATTTCTTGCAGATTGATTATGATTTGATAAAGGTATATTGGCACTTATAGCACTTAACATTGTTGAAGAATGTATCTCAACATGAGTATGAAAATCTGTTAAACTATCTCTATCCATTGCAATATATAATGTATCTTGCTCATCAATATCAACATATTCAATTAAAGCACCATTATTTTCCAAATCTACTAATATTTCTTCATCTGTTTTATTTGAAAATGTATTTAATGATTTAGGATTAATATAATGACTTTTATAATAAAATGAATCGTTTTTATTTGCATCTTCTAAATTATTTATTGTTCCTGTTAACATATCAAACCAATTTGTATAATTTTTTTCTTTTTTAAGTTTTGAACTTATTATTAAAGGTCTGCAAGATCTTCCCGAATCTGTTAGTATTCTAATATCATTATTTTTGATATCCCAAGATATAGATACTAATATATTAATTAAATTATTTCTTCTGTATGCTCTTAATGTTCTAACTAATCTATTAGGATCTTTTGTTAAACCATAATAAGAACCATTTAAAAATATTTTACTTATATTTCTATCTAAAACATCATTGAAATTTTCTAATAATATTATGTTTAAATCATCCAAGCACTCCTTAATAAAATCTACATTTGATGACGATGTAATTTTTGTTAATAATGCCATATTTTTTAAATATCCTACAGAACCACCATCTGGTGTTGCAAATGGACACATTATACCATATTGCTGCGAATGTAATCTATGAGGACTTGTTAATTTTAAACTTCTATCTAATGGCATATTAACAGCGCGTAAATGTGTTAAAAAACCAATATAACTAATTCTTGATAAATCCTGAACCATACCTAATTCAGGATCATCTTCATCATCAAGACCCCACATACCTTTAAGTGATCTCAAAAAACTTTTAGTTATTATCAAAGATTGAACTATTTTATAGATATTATTATCATTTATAAATGCACGATAATTATTTGTTGTTTTCCAAGAACCATAGTTATATGTTCTATCTAAACTATCTCTTATAAATTTTCTTAATTTAACATACGATTCATAAAATAATTGTGATAATAAATATCCACTTATATCTACTCTTTTATAAATATAACTATCTCTATCACTTTCTGGTGAAATATTTAAACAAGTATTTATAAATTGTTTTGTTAAATAACCTAAATATTTAGTTTTATTTTCAAATATAGGTATATTTGGGAATATCTCTGTTAATAATATGCTTTTAATGTGATCAACTGTTTTATATGTGCTTAGTGGTTTCAAATAATTAAATGCGTCTTCTTGTTTATAAATTTCACTTCCACATTCTATTGTTGGTCTTATAAAATTATTAAAAAAACTTTTTTCTACTTCATTTAAATCATTACCAAATATTAAATTATATATATCTTTATCACTTTCAACACCTAACGCTCTAAATAATACAAATAATGGTATTTTATTATTATTTATTCCTTTAAATGTGCATAAAATTGAACCTCTTTTTGTTAAAAAGTTTTCACTTTGTGCATCTTTTTTAACTAAATAAAACTCAACACTTTTTGGTGCTAAAACTGTTTCTCCTTTATCTGCTGTACATTTTATTAAACCCTTATAAGATAAATTATCATCTTCTATTTTCGATACAAATAATCTATTTGTTGTTATTCTTTCTTGTGCAACTATGACTTTTTCTTTACCATCTATTATAAAATATCCACCCGTATCATATATACATTCTCCTAAATTTTTTAATACTTCTGAACCTTGGGAATTTAAAATACAAACATCACTATGCAACATAATTGGTATTGATCCCAATGCTACATTTTTAAATATATTTTCATATATATTTTCATTTTCATCTTTAATTTTTACTAGAACTGTTCCGTATAAATGTGTTTCATAAGTTAAGTTTTTTAATCTAGCTTCATTTGGTGTTATTATTTTTGGAGATCTATCCTCATAAGTTATTGGTCTATCTATATATATATCATCCCCATTAATTCCTCCAACATATACATCAACTGTAAATATAGTTTCTCCTAAATCATTATATTTTATCATTGTTATTGGATTAAATGATTTTATAGTATTTGGTATATTATTTTTAATAAAATCTCTAAAACTATCTTGGTGATGTCCAGTAAATGGGTATTTATGATTTTTAAAGTATAAGTCTAGTATATCCCACTCATTCATAATCCTTCTATTATTTAATTAATCTATATTTATTTTATATTTTTATATAAATACTATAGTTTAATTATAATTAATGGATGTCAATAAATTAATAGATTCTTGTATTGATAAAACTTCTGACTATAACATAGCGGTTCTTATTTTTTATTTACTAAAAAATAAATACAGATATAATGGTTCTTTTAAAAAATGGCAATATTTTGATAGTAAGTCTAAATTATGGTTAGATGATAAAAAAAATGCTAACATTACTAACGATATTCAACACTATATATCTAATTATTTTGTTCAAAGAATAGCAAGTTTAAATACCAATATTAACAATATTGACAATGAATTAAAAGCTTCTAAATTAATTATTTGTGCTAATCAACTAAAAAATAAAAAATATATACTTACTATTATTAAAGAAGCTAGATCTTTATTTGAATATAATGAGTAAATATTATATTAAAAATATAAAAAAAAACTACGTTTATTATGATAACTATATTACTAATAATATTATTATTGAAAATGCTGATAATAAATATAATCTAATTCAAAATTTTACTTACGAACTTCAAAATTCTAAATTTTCTAATAACAGTGTTTATACTGATTATATTGAAAAATGTTCTAATTATGTTATTGCTATTTATATTAAGGATATTCCTATAAAATTTTTTATTTATAGTAAAAAATTACCTTTTAATGAATTAATAAAATTAACCAAATTATATAAAAGAATTTTTATTCTTTATAAATTATATAATTTAAATAAGGTTTTGAATTTTCATTTGCTTTTATGTCCCTTTAAAAGATTTATGCCGAATAGTAATAATCATTTTGATTCTATTAATATTAATGGAGGATTCACATATCCTAATGGTAACAATATTTATATTTATAGATACGATGAATATTCAAAAGTTGTTTTACACGAATTCATACATCATATCAGTATTATAAATGATAGTATATTTATGTTAAACAATTATAATATTAATAAATTGAAAACTTTTTTCAATATTTCTAATACAACTAATTTATTACCTGGCGAGGGTGTTGTAGAATTTTGGGCTTGTTTTTATAATTTATTATTTTTATCTGTAGAATATTGCTTACCATTTAAAACATTGATTAAAAAAGAAACTTTATTTGCTATTAATCAATATAACAAACTTAGAAAATTTAATAAATATAAATTATGGAATGAAAAAACTAATGTTTTTTCTTATTTTATAATTAAATTAATTTTATTATATAATTATGAAAAATTTTTAAAATTAGAATTACCATATAATCACGATACATTTATTAATTTTATTATGAATAATTACAAAAAGAATTTTTTTATAAATTTATATAATAGAAATCCTGACAAATTTACTTATAAAAGTAAAAAATCAATAGATTTTATGCTTTTTAGTTCTTTTTAGGTTTTTTTAGGAGTTTTTACCTTTTTGGCTTTTTTTATAATCAGATACAGCTACCATTCTGTCTTTTTTTTTTAAATATTCCTTATTGGATCCTTTTTTTTTATAAACACGTCGATCTTTTCCTAGAATTTTTTTCGTTTTTATATACTTATATTCAACCATTTTCTAATTATTATAGATATAAAAAAATAATTAGTTGTAATTATATGTTAAAACTTATTATTGATTCAAGAGAAAAACAACTATTTAATTCAATTAAAGAAAGAGATTTAGATAATTACAATGATTTTATTGAAATTGAATCTACTAATTTAGAACTAGGTGATATTAAAATTATCTTGTCTGATGATTTTGAATTGATATTTGAAAGAAAAACTTTAACTGATTTAAATCAATCTATTAATGATGGTAGATATAAGGAACAAAAAAATAGATTATTATCTAATTATAATAGTAATTTAATAACATATATTATAGAAGGTGATGATATATTAAAAAGTATAAACAGAAATGATAAACGAATATCAAGTGTATATTTACATTCATTATATAGAGATAATATAAAAATATTATTTACTAAAAATATTTTTGAAACAACTAATTTAATCTTAACTTTATGTACAAAAATCATAGATAAACCAAATGATTTTACAAATACTAAAAAAGAAACAGATTATACAGATATTGTTAAAATAAAATCAAAAAAAATAAGTAATATTACACCAGATAATTGTTTTATTTTACAATTATGTCAAATTCCAAATATTTCAAGTACAATAGCAAAAAATATTGTTAGTAAATATTCTAATATAAAAGAATTATTAACATCATTAGATAATTGCGATTGTTATGAAAATAAAATAAAATTGCTACAAGAAATCGATAAAGTAGGTAAAGATAAAGCAAAGAAAATTATTGATTATATGAAATTATAAAACAGTTAGTGTTAAAACACCTAAAGTTATTAATAAAAATCCAACAATCATTTTATAAGTTAATTTTTCATTAAAATAATAAACACTTATCAATAAAACAATAACCATATCAATCGCACTAAAAATTCTTAAATAAGCAGGATTTGGAGCTTTTTTAATAATATCATATGATATTATAACAACTATAGAAATAATAAAACCACATAATAATACTAAAGGATAATTAATATTTTTAAAATTATTTATATTATCTGAATTAAATGCATAAAATAATAAAAATATAGTTGATATACAATGAGTTAATATTGGCCACATATGACCTTTACAACTTTTTTCATATTTTTGAACTAAAATTAAAAATATAACTAAAACAGTTTTAATTATACCAAATAATAACCACTGTTCCATTAATTAAAGCAAATATAAAAATTGTATCTATGTTTATAGTGTAATAAAAAAAATTGATAAAATGTATCCTTGATAATATTTACATAAAAAATGGTTTCATTTAAGTGCTTTATTGTGCTACTTGTTGTTCAGTTTGTTGATGCGAAAGTTAGAGTCAGAATGAGCAGTGGTTCTAGTTGTAGTTGTCGCCATAGCATTCAAAAAGAAAAGGATAATGCAGTTAAGAATTATAACAAGATATTCGATGATATGAACAAACTAAATGAAATTATTACAACAAATAATTGCAAACTCGGAGAAGAATTTGATAATATTCAGTCAATTAATTACAATAATATTACTTGTATTAAGTGTTCTGAAAATTATTATCGCAATAAGAATGATGGTAGTTGCAAGAAATGTCCTCCTGGATTTTCTTCAGAAAATGGATCAAAGCAGTGTACTAAATGTCGCAATGGTTTCAATGATAAATGCAAAAATCTAAAAAAATCAGAAGAATATTGCGATATTGGTAGTATTATCAGTGAGAACGGTTGCATCAAATGCGATAATACCAAAAAATACTATATGCCAAAAAAAAATCAAGAAGATAAGTGTCTAGTGTGCAATGACGGACATATCGTTAAAAATAACAAATGTATTGCTTGTCCAGAAGGGACTTATGAAAAAAATAATAAGTGTATCTTGTGCGAAGAACAATCATACAATGATCTTAAAGGACAAAATAAATGTAAAAAATGCAATAATCAAAAATCACTAACATTTAGTACAAAAGGTGGTACACACTGTGAAAATAGTATTTATTATAATTTGCTTGATGAATTCAATAGTATAGTTGAATCGAATACAAATATTATTGATATCAATAAGATACTAAATCCGATGATAAATGTGTTGCAGGTTTCATCAATATTTTATCTAAATAATAAAGATATTATTACTGAGTTTAGTGCTATTTCTGTTTCTTTGATGGCTTGTTTCTATATGTTTTCATAAACTATTTAAGTATTCAAAAAGTGTAAAAAATATAGCATTTGATAAGGAATTATATAAAAGGGATTGTCTAAGTCCTGAAAAAAAATTTATATTTTTTATATTGTATTTTTTTTCAGTTAATCTTTGTGTACATATAACATCTAAAGGATTTGTTAAAAATGTTGCAGTTAAAGCTGATATAACACTAATTGAAATTATATTATAATTATTTAAACTATAATTATTTTTAACTAAATATTCTTTTAATAATTCATAAGTTGGTAATTTAATTGCTCTATATGGCAAATCTCTTAAAATAATAGAATAATAACCTTTATAGAAACCAATAAATCCATTTTTATTATAAATATTATTTATAATAAAAGTAGTATTTTTAATATTTTTGACTTGAATAAATTGCTTAATTTTTTCAACAGGAGTTATCCATAAAGATCCTAATAAATCACTTATAGATGCAATAATAACAAGAGATGATATTTTATAATTATTATAAAATTGTGGATAATTTAATTGCATTTTATTTTTACAATAGGTATAATTTGTAAACACAATAATACTATATGGTACTTGTGTTAATAAAGTAATATTAATTCCTTTATAAAATTTAAAATAATTGGAATAATTTATTTTATTACCATATTGAATATTAGTTTTGATATAATCAATTGGATATAATGTAAAAATAGTAAAACCTTTTGATATAGCAGTATTTAATATTATATCATTAATATTAATAGACATTAATTAAATTTTAACAAAATAATTTTAAATAAAAACTAAAAAGAGCAAAAAAATGTACTATTTTTGCTATTTTTAAACCAAATTTTTTATTATTTTTATAATTAAATTTAAAAATAGTACATTTCTTTATTTTTTTAAAATTTTCTGAAAGGTTTTGAAAATTTTTTAATTTTTAGAGAAATGTACTATTTTTATTAAAACCAAATTTTAATTATTTATATCAATTGTTAATCCATTAATAAATCTCCCACTTTCAGAACATAAAAAATCAATTATACTTAATAAATCATTATAAGTAAATATATTATATTTATTATCATTATATGATCCTGTAAATTCATTAAATCTTTTATAATTACTATCACATATATAATTGCAAATAATTATATTAGAATTAATATAATTTTTTAAACATCTAAAATTATTTAATTTAATTACATATTCAAGTATATATTTAAAAGGTTTTATTTTATTAATGTAATTATTATCAAAATATATATCATTAAATAAATTTTTATATAAAACAGATACAATTGTTCCACAATTAGCACTATTTTTATTCATATATAATATTGTTTTATCATAAATTTTAAAATATATATCGGAAAAAACATTAAGAAAATCATTAATATTATATAAATCAATATTATATTGCATAATTGGAGGATTTAAAATTAAAATATCTAAATCATGTGTATTTGCAAAATATAATTCATAAGTTTCAAATATATTATCAACAACTAAACAATCTTCTAGATTACCCTTTATTATCTTAATATTGTTATAATATTTTGATACTAAATTTTTTGTTAATTTATCAATATTATTTGAATTATTATTATGTGTTAATATAAGATCGTAACCTTTTTTAGAAAGAGAAGTTGATATTAATGAACCAATATTATTATCAACATTAGTAACAATAGCTACTTTTGGAATTAAACAAATATTAGCAGATACATTTGTGGATAATAATAATAATAAAATAAAAAAAATCATTTAAAACTATATAAATAATAAATCATTGTTTTATATATTTATTTATTCAATAAACTTAAACTTATGATTTTTCATTAATAACTTACCATATTCTAAAACAGATATAGCACTTTTCATTCGGCCAATATCATTAGTATCAATTGCATCTTGTACTAAATTATTATCAAGATTTTCATTTTTTTCAAATTCTTTATAATCTAAAATAGCTTTTTTATAAGCTTTAATAAATGGTTTATTATTTAGTTTAATATTGATTACCTTTTCAATATTATTATTTTCAAAATACTCAATTAATGTTAATATACTATTTATAATTTCTTTATTTTTATTTGAAATAGACGTATTTTTATTATCTAATATAGTTTTTTTATTAATAATTACTTTACATCTAACTTCAATAGTTGATTTTGGTGCATTTTGTGGTGCAGATACTTTTAAGTCTACAAAAGATTCTTTAGTTTTTAATAAATTAATTATAGTATCCTCTTCTAATATTTCACTTTTTTTACTTTTTTTACTATTTTCTTCTGGTTTTTCAGTTGATAGTAGTTTACTTGCTTTTCTAACTGTTGTCTTTTTAACTTTAGGTTCAGATAATTGATCAATATATTTATCAAACAATAATTCTTTTACCATTCTTAGTTTTAAATTAATAATTCTATTATATCTTTTAATATCATCTTGATATATCTCTTTTACTTTTAATTCATTTTCAATATCTACCCAATAATTTTCATCTTTATCATAATTTGGAAGTTCATCTAAACAAAGAGCATATAACTGTAAAATAGGTTTCATAATTTGATTTGTAATATAATGTAAATAATCTGGTGTAATATTATTTTCAACAATATAATCAGGATTTTCAATTCTATCACCTTGTAATGTATTTTTATCAACATTTTTTATTTTAATATAAACATATGGAATTCTGTCATTTGCTACTGGTTTATTACCTGGATCTCGAGAACCAATTCTATCTGCTAAAACTTTATGAGCAATTTTAGTTGGATCTTTATATGAAGATCTAAGAGATTTAGTAATAATTAAATCACTAATAGGAGTAGCACCATTAACAAGATCTGTTAATTCATCATTTAGAAATTTAATTGATTCATTTAAATCCTGTTTATTTAGTAAAATATCAATAACTCCTCCATATATTTTTTTTACAATATTTGCATTATCTCTTCTTTTTAAAACAATTCCCATAGATTTTTGTTTAAATTTATTTATATCAAACTCATATAAATTTCCAACATATCTTTTTTTACTAAATATAATGAAAGGATAAAGTGATTTTTCATAATTTAGTTTTTGTGGATAAGGCATAATTGATGCTATATGTTTTTCAACTTTTTTACCAATATTGATTGCATATTCTAATGCCTGTTTACCATAAACAGGATTTGAATTACTATCTTTTAAAGGAAATTTGCAAAATATAGAATCTGTATCGCCATAAATAACTTCTGCGTTATAATTTTCTTCAACAAAATCTTTAGCAGTCATAATCATTTCTCTACCAGTAGCAGTTGTACAAGCAGCAATTTCTTTTAGATAAATTGGAGAAGTTCGTGCACCAATTTGACCATATAATGAATTTGCAGTGACCTTATATGCTAATTGTAAAGCATCAAATACGTCTTGTTCAAAATTAGTATAAGTTTCTTTTATATCAATGATATCAGATGTATTAATATCAACAGATTTATTAGTATCAATATCAATTATATTAGTAATGTTATCTTTTTTGGATACAAAACCAGTAAATACTTCACTAGTACTTGTTGTAATTGTTTGATATTCAATTTTTTTTCTTGTATTTTTTCTTTCTTGTAATAACATCATTAAAATTTGTGCTATAATTCCTCTTTTAGGTTTGCCATCGGCATCTTTTACATTAGCAAATTTACAAGTTTTGATTCCAACTTTCTTTTTTTTATCTCCTTTACCTTCATATAAATCATATGAAACATCTATATAATCAATATTTGGATCATTAATTATATATTTATCATCAATAATATATCTATCGTGTGAAAGATCTCTAGCAATCATTGATGATGGATATAAAGAACCATAATCAAATACAACAATTGGATCATTTAGATAAATACCTTCTTTAGGATCAAGAACAACAGCGCCTTCATACCCATCTGTATCAATATCTAAATTATTGAAATTATTAATAACAGGAATTACAAACTCTTTGTCCATACAATATTTAGCAATTAAAGAAAATACTTTGATACCTTGACCTCTTCTAAATAAGAAGTTAAGAGGAACAAGACATACATTGCCCATACCAATATTATTTTCAAGAATTTTTAGTTTATGTAAAAGTCTATTAACTAAAGCACAATCCTGAATACAATATTTAGCAATAACACATCTATCTGCTGAATTACCTTTAAATTTTTCAAAAAGTTCTTTAGGTTTTAGATCGTCTTTTTTATCGCCTAAAAATATTGATGAAACATTATCTAATTTATAACTATCTAATTTATGATCTTTCTGCATAACTTTAAATAGATCAATAATAATTATCCCATCCATATCAAAATATTTTAGAACATTTTCACCTAATGCTGAAGAAGATAATTCCTGTCGTTTAAGATCACATTTTCTAGTAATTTTTCTACCTAAACCCATTGAAAAATCTTCATTAATACCAAGTTCAATTGTTCTTTGCCATATATAATCCATATCAAAACCAAATATATTATAACCAATTAGTATATCTGGATTTAATTCAGTTATTATTCTTTTCCATTCTCTGATTAATTTTTTTTCATTATTACATTCAATAATATCGCAATTTTCAATACTATCGCAAGTATTTAAACTGACAATATTTTTATAAATAATTTCATCTGAACCATATTTATGAACAGTTGTGCCAATTTGAATAATTTCATCACCTAATAATGAAGGAAGTGCTTTTGTTAATATTTTATTTAAATCATCTTCCATTTTATTTATTTCAGAAATATTTAGTTTTTTTTTAGTATCATCATCATTATCTTCATCATCATCTTCGACATTCACTTCAGATATTTTATCTAGAATTTTGATCATAGTTGGTATATCTTTTTCAATTAAACCTTCAATCGTATCAATATCAACCTTTTTCTTTGGATATACTTTATTGATAATTAAATTATCTTCAATTTCTGTATCAGAAATATAAATATTTTGCAACCAATAAACTAAATATTCTTTATCAATTTCATAACCAGCGCGCGCAACTAAAACTAAATCCTGAGCAACTTTTTTGTAATCTTTTTTAGCAACTGGAAAATCACCATGACTACTAGTGCATTCAATATCAAATGATGCAATTAATAAAGGGGAAATTTTATTAATATCAAGTGGTATTACATTACTATATTTAGTTTCAATATTATAATCACATCTTGTTTGGTTATCAACTAAATTATAATCTTTAATAGAAACCCAACCACACGGTTTGATATTTTGTTCATGAATATATCTGATAAAAGGATCTATATTACTTTCATATAGTTTAAAACCTTCCTTTTTTCTAGATTGAAAATAGTATTTTAAACTATTAAATAAGGCAAGAGATAAAACACTAACTTTAATATATCTGAATAATTTATCATTCGTAAAACCCCAAAACTCTTTTTTTTTAACAAATGTTAAGTCCTCAAAATGCTCTAAATATTGTTTAGCAATAATCTTTTTTTGATATTTTTTACCCTGCCACTCAGCATCATATTTCTCATTTTGTAAAATAGTATTTAATTTAGCAAGTCTTTTACTAAATTCTTTATCAGAAATATCATCCCAATCAGAAGGCGGTTTTACATAGAAATATGGTTTATAATCAACAATATTAACAGATACAGTTTCGCATTTTTGAGTATTACCATACAATAAAATTGTATATAAATCTTGCTCTTCGTCATAGCTTTTTTTAGGTCTACTTTTATCACTCTCTGGAATATACCAATCTGTTATTTGAAAAACTAATTCAGTAGAATTATCAGATAAATCAGGAATAGTCTTTCTTGGAAATTCCATTTATATATGTCTAAATTAATAATTCTTTAATATCATTTTTTTTATTATGCAAAAAATATAGAAGTATCAAATAATAATGAACGTAGGTTTAGAAGCTTTGATAGTTATTGTTTTAATTTTAGTTATTATTTATTTAGTTTATTTACATAATTATAATGCTAATTTATTAAAAGTTAAAAGCACAATAGATAATAGTGATTATTATGTTCAAGATAAAGAAGATGCCCAAGATGCAGCAAATCTAATTGCAAAAATAAAAGATAAATTAAAATCACTAATTGAACATTTAAGTAAACAGTATCCTAGTGATGAAAGAACTATTAGAATAAAAAAAAATTACAGAGAAAATAGTCTTAAAGAAGGTGTAGATGACCCTAATTATACTAGTTATTCTGTAAATAAAGGCGAGCAAATCATATTATGTTTAAGAAATAAAGATAAATTAATGGATCTTAACACAATGATGTTTGTAGTACTACACGAAATTGGGCATTTGGCATCAGAATCTATCGGACATACTGATGAATTTTGGAGTAATTTCAAATGGATTTTAGAAGAATCTATTAATATTGGTATTTATGTTAGACAAGATTTTGATAGCAAACCTGTTGAATATTGTGGTATGTCAATAACATCCAGTCCTCTTGATAATGAAAGTTTATCATCATTTCCATTAGAAACAGATAAAAAAATAGTAGAAGGATTTAAATTAAATCGTAATTATAGATTTTAACTTTTAAATAATAAAATTACATATGATGAAAATAATAAAAATACAAATTTGTCAACAATATAAGCATACTTTACAATTTTATAAAAATTATTAAAATAAAATTTATATTCTAATATTTTGTTATTCATAACACCATTTGTTATATTCAGTTCAATTATTTTATTATTTAATTCAATCAAATAATTATTAATAAAATTTTTCAAATTATATTTTAAAATATTGTTATTATCTAATACATCTATACTTTTATCTGTTTTACATACTGGACAAGTATAAATGATATAAAATTCATTATTATGATAATTAAATTTTTTTTGCATTTTATTGAAACATTCTATACAATTTTTATTATTACAGGTTGAACAAGAAATAATATTATTATTATTTTCAACAATATTATTTAAACATATACTACATTCAAAAATATTTTCTGTTAGTATTGTGTTATTATTCATATTAATATGATATATTTTAATTTACTTATATAAAAAATGAAATATTATAATTTATAAAATAATAAATGGAAAATAATTTTATTTATTATCATTTGAGATATAATAATATTTATGAAATATTTGAAAATATTTTTACAAGAGATATAATTGATATAATTGTTAAATTTATTTACAAAAGAAAAAATAAAAATTTAATAAATGATATAGAAAATTTTATTATTATAAGAAATAAATTATGTAAATTATATTATAATAAATATGCTGATCATTCCTTACCATTATATAATGATAATTTAGAACAATTGCAAATAACAGAAGATAAATATAATCTTATAACAGATTTAGAATTATATTTATACTCCAAAAATAATCTAGGATATAAAATATGGAAGCGTAAATTTGGTTTAAATACAAAAAGTGATATAGATGAATTTATGATAAAATTAGAAAAAACAAATATTGATAGACAAATTAATTTGTATCTAGGTATTTTATTACCCGAAGAAAGAAACTACTTTTATGATCTTATGAAAAAGAATTTTAAGTTTATTTATTAAATATATATAAACATTATTAATAATTAAATAAATAAATAATGATACCAAAAATTATTCATCAAACGTGGAAAAGTAATAATCTACCAACAATTTTCCAAAAAATTTATGATTATAATAAATTAACCAATAATAATTTTGAATATATGTTATGGACAGATGATAATAGTGGATTATATATTGATGAATTTATTAGAAAGGAATATCCTAAAATTTATGAAATATATCAAAAAATTGAATTAGGTGTACAAAAAAGTGATATTGCTAGAATAGCTATATTACACCATTATGGAGGTGTATATATTGATTTAGATATTCTTCTTTTAAAAAATATCGAAAATTTATTTGATTATAATTTGGATAAACTTTATTTTGCTTTAGAACCAAAAGAACAATCTGAATATTTATGGAAAAAAGACAATTATATATGTAATGCATTTTTTGCTTGTTCGCCTAAAAATATATTAGTTGGAAAAATGTTAGATTCTATTGTTGATATATATGAAAAATTTGGAGATGTTATTTTCAATAAATTTAATGTATTTGGTTCCGATATTTTTAAATTTATTGCTGCTTCAGCAAATGCTTTAAATTTATCAGATAAGTATAGTATTTTAGATAGAAAATTAATTTATCCAATTAATGATATCAAATTAGATACATTAGATTGTTCGTTAGATGATTTAAAAAAACTAAAATTAGGTGATTATGGTGATAGTTTTATGGTACACTTATGGATACATTCAAATTTTGAAGGAAAAAATATGTTATATACATTTAATTACAATGAAAAAATAGACATTCATAAAAATATATATAATTTTTTCAAAGAAATGTATCCTAATAATAAATCTATATTAATAGATAATAATTATATTCAAGAATTTCCTTGAAGTGCTAATATTATATTAAGTAAATTTAAAATTAAATCTAATTCCTTAATACTATCAGTAATATTATTAGGTTTTTTTTTATCTAATTCAATATTTAATTTTCCTTTTTCTGCAATTATATTAATTGTTTTAATATTTTCAACATCAATATAAATTTTATTATCAATAATAATTTGTTTTAATTTAGTATCAGTATTATCAATGGTTTGATAATTATTTACTTCTGTTTTATTAATATATTTTGTTGTTTTTTGCAAATAAACAAGTGCTTTTTGTGTTTTTCTAATATCTTTTAGATATTTGGCATATAAATTTCTATCAATATTGTTTTTTTTTAGGTCTAAATTATTTTGTTTTAATGTTAATTTGGGCTTAAATCCAAATGTTGTATGATATAAATAAAACAGTACAATAATACTAAATACGAATTTCATATTTATTTTTTTATAAATAAAATTTATATCATTTTTTTTTATTTTTTTCTAAACTTTTTTATTCTTCCTTTAGTTTCTTTTTCTTTTTTTGCATTTTTAATTTCTTTTTTTGTTAGTTCACTAAAAGTAAGTGGTGTTTTAGACGTTATTCTTTTTGTAGGTCTATAAACAGAATTTTTACTAGTATATCCTATTTTACCTTCGTCATTTTTCCATTCTTCTTTAAACCATCGTGCTAATCCTATTTTTGATTTTTTAATACCATAATAGGCATCATCACTATTATATTTTTTTTTATAATTTTTTTTGTATTCTTTAACTAATATACCGCTTCTATAAGCAGAATGTTGTGGATATTTCAAATAAATCTTCTGTTTTACTTTATTATATAATTTAATATCTTTTGGTTTATTACTCATTTTATTATAATAATATATAAAAATTTAATTATTTATATTATTAATGACAAATTTTGACGAGAATAATAATTATACATATATTTATGGTCTTATTTCATTAAATATTATTGAATCAGAATCTAATGAAAATATTATTAAAAGTTTAATTCATAAAAATAATTTAAATAATACTGTATTAAGTTTTTTAGAAAAATTAGATGGTCAATTTGAAAATAATATTTATATAATTAAAAATAAAAATTTAATTAATTCAATCAATAGTTGTAAAAATTTAGATATTATAAATAATTTTACAAATTATATGGGTTATATTAGATATTATTTTGAAAAATTTGGAAATATTGAATTAAATAATAATAATATTAAAATTACAATTAAAAATAACAATAATAAAATTAGTGAAAAATTAAAAATACCATCTATTATTTCTAATGATTTACTTATTTATGAAAATATTAATTGTATTGATTTTTTAGGATTAATTTATAATAACTGTAATAATTTTTGTGGTAATTTTTATAATGAATATTTAAATATTATTAATAGAAATTATTATCCTAAAATAAAAGTTTATAAATCAGATACAAATGCTATTTTACCTTCCAAAAATAGAAATTCAGACGCTGGATATGATTTAACTATTATTAAAGAAAGTAAAGTTTTTAATAGTTTAACTAAATTATATGATACTGGAATTAAATTAGATATTCCAAATGGTTATTATGTAGAAGTTTATCCTAGAAGTTCTTTAAGTAAATCAGGATATATGTTAGCAAATAGTGTTGGGATAATTGATCAAGGATATAGAGGTAATATTTATATTGCATTAACAAAAATTGATGAGAATTCACCAGATTTAGAATTACCATTTAAATGTTGTCAAATGATTTTAAAAAAACAAGTTTATTCAGATATTGAAGAAGTTTTTGAAGATCTAACATTAACTGATAGAAATCATGGAGGATATGGTAGCACAAACAAAAATTAATAATTGTTGTTTAAATAATTATAAACATTATTATTATTACAAATAAAATCTATTGGTTGTCTGTAAGGACATAATAATTTTTCTGCATTACTATTAACTTTACTAGTAATATAATCAATAAGACATTCTTTATGTAATATATAATTGTTTCTTTTAAAAATACCTATATCTGTATTATTTTCAATATTATCTAAACATATAACACATATATCATCAGAAGATTTATTGCAATTTTTACAAATATTTATTGGAGAATTTAAAATATTCCATCCATTATTAATTAATTCAACTGATTTTGATGCTAAATAATTATTAAAATTATAATTATTTGTCAATATATAAGTTTTATAATAACATAGATCTTCTATTATTTTTGCAAATAACATATTTTTATTTATTATATCCATATTATCGATATCTTCTAGTCCTGTAAATTTTGATATACGAGGACCATAACTATCTTTAGACATTATTAATATATCTTGAATATAATTTGTTTGTTCAAATGGTGGTTCAATATATTTACCATTTGGTATTTTTGTTGTTATATTTAAACTTAATTTAATATCAACTCCGCTCCAAGTTATAGTTTTACCTATATTAACTGTTATAAGAAATTTTGTATGAATTAAAAGTAATGAATCAATGTTTATAGTATCATTTACTTTAAATAAAATATTATTTTGTATATAACTAATAAATTTCAAATAATCAGTAAAATTTTTAAAATATACATCAAATGTGTTTGTTGTTATAACACGTCCTAATGTATCTGTATCATAATTTGTATTCCAAAATTCATTAAAATCATTTTGATTATTATTTGAAAATTTTTCCTTATAATATTTAGATATTATATTATTTAGAACTACTTCACCATATAATATACCATTTAAATCAAATGATTTTTTTTTTAGAATTTTAATTAATGCTCTTAATTCTTTTTGATAAATAAAGTAATTACTATATTTATCTATAACAAAATTAGTATTCATTATTTAATTATAAATAATCCAATTTTTTATATAATAATATAAATGTATGAAAATATTAAAAAATAAAAAAAAATTGATTTAATCATTTTAGTTTATAATTACCTACAAACAAATGAAGGGATCTGCATTCGTCTACGGAAAAGTTTCTTGGAATGATATGGTTGATGATATCGACGATTATGATACCTATAATACTGTAATTCCTATGATATATGATATTATTAATGAAAAAACTACATACGAAAATATCATTTACGATAAAGGTATTATTAATAAATACTCCTCCCAAGAGGAGTGGTTGAATTTGTAAAAAAATCTGTATTTATGTGTTTTATATATTTTTTATATTTCATTTTGTTGATGTTTTTTATATAAAATTGTTGTAAATCGTGGTATTTCAATATTATAATTTTCTTTTATTGCATATTTATTATCCTTTATCCATATTCTAATAATATAATAATTTTTTTTTGGACATATTGATATACCATTTATATTTTTTGATATTTCATTATTAATACCTAAATTTTCACCTAATAATAGTGATGTGATTTCAAAAAATTTGTCTTCTAAATTTTGTCTATATATCTTATATGAAAAACATCCTCCATTTTTATTACTTTCATCTTCCCATAAAGGTAAAATATGTTCGCGCATAATAAAAAACATCCCTCTAGAAATAACTGATTTATAACATACAAATAAATGAATAAAATCATTAATTGAACTAATTGTTTGTAAAAATCTAAAACTATCAATATTCCATTCTATATTATATGGATCATGAAAATAAAAAGACCAAATATCATTTAAATACATATTATAATATTAAAGTATATAATAATTTATTTAAATAGATTTTAAAAATTTTTCATTAATTAATATATCTGATAATAATGTTCCATTTTTATAAACATCTGCAACAATGTTTCCATCTTTATCAAAATAATATGTACTTAAATTTACTAAGTAATTTTTATTATTTAAAATAAAATAAATATTTTCAATTTCATCATCATTTGTTATTAAATTATATAATCGATTTTTCGAACCAATTATATTTTGATCTAATGTTCTATTTAATATAACATTAAATTTTAAGTAATTATTATCAATATTTATTATTACTCTAATTTTATTACCTGATAAAATATTAACAACTTTACCCGTAAATTTTTTATAATTGATATTAAATAAACTTGTATTTTTGTCTGTATGTTTATCTAAGTTTTTATCATTCATTATAATATTAATTATTATCTAATATATATTTATATATATTTAAGAAATAAACATGTTATTATAAACAAAAATTAATTAAATTAAAATGTATCAAACCAGTATTAGAAACAAAAAAAATAAAAAAATTATTTCTAATATTAAAACAAATAGTTATGAACTTGATCCAGAAATAGAAGAATACGCGTATGTTATTAAAATGTTAGGAAATTGTCGTGTTAGTTTAATTACAAATACTGGTAATGAATGTATTGGAGTTATTAGAGGTAATTTAAAAAGATTTAGTAATAGAGTTTTAATTGAAAAAGGAGATCTTATTGCGGTGTCAACAAGAGATTTTCAGAAAAATAAAGTTGATATTGTACATAAATTTAATAGGGATCAAGTTTTAATACTAATTTCAGAAGAAAAAATATCAAATATATTAATTAATTATTATAATAATAACTATAAACTTGCTAATAATTTTATTGAAAATGATAACATTGAATTTAAAGAAGAAGTAGATGATGTTGATTATAATAATATTAATATAACTGATAGTTCAAATTCTTCTGAAGGTGAGATTGAAATTGATGATATATAATATATTAAAAAATAGAAATATGTCTAAAAAAGAGGAAAAAAAAGATAAAAAAGTATTTTATATAGAAGAAAAAATAAAAACTAATATTTTTTATAATATATTTGTTGCTTTAAATGAGTTTGAAATAAATATGAAATTATATCAATTTTATAATACTAAATTAAATAAATACAATCTAATAACTGATTTTTTGAAAGATTTCAATATATTAAGTAAAGAATATTTAGAAGAATATATATTACAGTATGGTTTACCTGAAAATAATGATAATATTAAAATAAATCTTGTAAGTAAGTTTGAAGATAATTATTTTGAACAATCAATAAAAAAAATAAATACTAAATTAATACAAATATTAAATTATCTTAAAAATAATAGCGATGATATGGATACAGATGATAGTATAATATCAACAAATTTTAATTTGAAATATATTACTAATAAAATAATTAATTTAGTAAATAAAAAATTATATTTATTTAAATTAGAATGTTAGGAAGAGTACATTCCTTTCAAATAACAGATGCTGAAAGATTAGGATTTTTATTAGATAAATGCGAAGCAATGTCACTACTTTGTCAAAGAGCAACACAACATTGGAGTTTAATAAAATTTTTATTTCAAATACCATTAATTATAACTAGTAGTGTTATGTGTATTTTAAATTCATTTGATAACGATAAAGGTAATATGAAAATACCTAATGTTGTAGTTAATGGTGCAAGTGTATTAATTTTAGCATTACAAAATAATTTAAAAGTCCCTGAAAAAGTAGAATTATTTAAATCATTAAGTAATAATTTCTTACAAATAGCACATCAAATTGAAGGTATGGAAGAAGAAGAAATTTCAAAAGCAAATATAAATACTATTACTGAAAAATATGATTCTTTTATTATACAATGTTTATTTGAAGATATACCTAAAAAAATAAAATTAGAAATTATTGAATCATGGGAAGGTAGATCATTACCATTACAATTAAATGGATCATCTATATTAAAAAAAAGAATATCGAATAGAAATACTCCTTCTCCTAAAATGGAAGGAATTAATAATATGTGGAATGATAACGATAATCAATATAAAAAAAATGATAATTTAGTTAATGCAGATATAGGAATTCCAGAATTAGAATCTAATATACCTAAATTGCAGATTGATCAGTAGATGATAATCTTTTTAAATCGACTGTTATATCATTGGCTTCATCATTTAGTTTTTTCTTTTTTTTTAATAAATCAATCTTGAATTCTTCTTTATCAAAATAAATATCATTTATATTTTTATATTTTTCATTTTTTAGTTCCTCTAATTTTAGATTATGATTATTATTTATATTTATAAATTCGCTTTCTTTAATTTTAGAAAATCTTTCTAATTCATTTTGTAAAGTTGCCTTTATTTTAAAAATATCTAAATCAAATTTAATTTTTTTCTCATTATATTCAATAATGTTTTTATTTTCAATATATTGAAAATAATTAATGGATTTAACCTTTTTATCATAATCAGATATTTTATTTGATATTTCATATATTTTATCATTTGATTTGATATTATCTAAAATATAATATTGTTTCGAATATTTATTTTTATAATTAACTAATAATGTTTGTGCTTCTTTTAATCCTTCTAAAATTTCTTTATAATTTTTAAATCTAATTATACTACTTAATATTGTTATAATTGTTCCAATTACTAATAATGATATATTTAAAGTAAATGTTATATTATATATCATTAATTTATTATTATTATTATCTTTTGATATATATTCAATAATTGTTAGTCGTAATGCTTCAATAAAAGTAATTATAGAAGATAATATAAGTATTGTTAATGATATTCTATAATATTCTTTATTATATCTATCATATGCTTCTGTTACCATAAATAAACGCGTACTTGTATCTGTTTTTAATTTTATAATTCTTTCTAATAAATTATTAGTTTTTGTTTCAAAATTGTCATTTAATATAATATTACTTGTATTAATCATATGGATTAAATATTTCAGAATCATTATATGATTTTTTTTCTTCATTTTCTGATTCTTCTGATTCTTCTGTATTAAAAAGTATTTCTTCATCTGAAAAAAAATTACTTTCTGGTATTTCTATTTTATAATCTAAATTCAATATTTTTAATAGACCATTTATATTTGATTCTAAAATTAAAGATAGATAATTATTGTAATCGTCTATACACTTTAGATTTATAATTTTATTTTTCATTTATTATTAGTTAACTTTTTTTATACAATTGAATCATTATTTTTTTTTTGTATTAGTTTTTTATACCATTTTTTAAAAAATGTCGCAATATCACTATCAATATGTCTTTTTATCATTATACTATAATAAAAAATGATTTTTTTAAATAAATTAAAATATTAAATGATTTCAAAATTAATATTAGTTATTCAATTAATTTCATTAACATTTGCATTTAATTTACCATTAAAAGCTAATTTAAATTCTGATTTTACTGTAAAATGTAAAATATGTAATTTAGTTATTGATAGAAAATATTATATTCCTGAAAATTGTACTATACCATATGGTTGTCCTTATAATATTAAAAGTGAAAATAATTATATTTTTAAAGGATAGAGTAAATTAAAAACTTATGGCAGTTAAAATTATAAAAAAACCTGTTAAAAATATAAAAAAACCTGTTAAAAATATTAAGAAACCTGTTAAAAATATAAAAAAACCTGTTAAAAATATTAAGAAACCAGTTAAAAATATTAAGAAACTTGTTAAAAATAATAAAAAAAAAGGGGCTGGAAAAATTAAGAATTTTATAAAAAAAATTATACCATTACGTTTTTTTAATAGTAGAATTAAAAAAATGGTAGAAAATTATTATACACCTGCTATATTAATGAGTATTGATGGCAGTGAACGTGTTGAAAATGAAATTAATAAATATATTTTTACATATATTAATGAAAATAATACACGTAAAATTGCAAAAGCTATTGGCTATATTAATAATTATACAATAGAATATGTTAATAGAAAAATGTCTTTAGGTCAAGTAAGTTATAGTAATTATAAAAGTTTAAGAATTATAAATATTAAAGAAGAATACTTTAAAAATAAAATATTTAAAGAAGTTTTTCTTTTTTATATGAGAAATATTGATAAATACGTTAATTATAAATTTTTATTTCAAAATATTGATATAAATAAATTTTATGCGAATTTTGAAACTTTTACAAAAAACTATGATAAGAATAATTTTAAAAATATAATTGATGTTTTAAGCTATATTAAAACTAATTATCCAAAATCTCAAAATCTTAGAAATCCTGTTTTTAGAGATCCAACTGTTAGTGATCCGACTGTTAGAGGACAGGTTGTTAGAGGACAGACTGATAGAGGACAAGTTGTTAGAGGTAAAGCACAATCGTCTTTTAAAGAATTAGAAAATCCTATTAATAAACCCAGAACTAGTGGACCTAGAACTAGTGGACCCAGAACTAGTGGACCTAGAACTAGTAAAAAAGAACAAGAGAATCCTGGACTTTTTTATAAAAGATATCTAAATTCGGCTGATATATTAAATAAGAAAAAAAAACCTGAACCCGAACCTGAACCAAGACCTAAATCTGAATTTGAATCAATTAATGATCTTCAAAATATAATTACAGAACTAATTAAAATTAAAAGAAATAAAAAAGCAAATAATTATTTATATAATTCTGATATGATTAGTAATGAAATTGAAAATTATTCTAAATTTGAATCAATTGTTAAAGAACTTTTTAAAGAAAAAGATTTATATGATGAAACTTTTAAATTAACAAAAGAAAAAGAAAGTTTTCTAAGATTATATTTAAAATATTATAGTTATTTTGATTTGAATGATTATAATGATAATAATATTTTATACTATATGTTTAATTCAAAAGTTATTAAATTAGTTGATATTAATTATCTTATTTATCAAAATAATGATAATTCCAAATATATTATTAATATATTAAACAATTTTTGTTATCTACAAAGTAATATATATAATCCATTTGCAAATATGACTATTATTCTATTTAATAATATATTTACTTGTAATATAAAATTATATGAAGCTAAATACTATGAAAATAAATGGTATAAAATAAATAAAATATTAAATTATACTAAAAATTTAGTTTATAAAAATGTTTCACCTCATTTTATGATAACACATTTTAGTTATCCAAATGTTTTTTTTGAATATGATAAAAAATCAAAAATTATTAAACTATTAAAAGATAAATGTCATCATAAGAATGATAAAGAGTATTATATTCGTATAAATGAAGGAGTGCAATGTAATTTAGATACATTTATTTCAGAAATAGGTGATAATCTTGAATATCACAAAAGTATATTAATGCAAGTATTTATGGCTTGTTTTACATTTCATTTTACAACTGGATTATATATTAATAATTTAAATTTAAACAATATTTTAATTAATAAAACTAAATTTAATTATTTTAAATATAATATAGAAAGTAAATCATTGGGAGAAGACGATAATTCAATATTATATGTTAAAACATATGGTTATAGAGTTATGATATCAGATTTTGATTATTGTAATTCTAATTATGTTATTTATAATAAAAAAAACAAAGAAGAAGTAGTTGAGAAAGACGATGACTACAAGGAAGACAAGAAAGACGAGGAAGAAGATGATGGAGAGGAAAAACATGAAGAAAACTACTATGATATGTATCATAAATATTTTGAATTTAAAGTCGTTTATGATAGCTATATTAATAAACTTAAAGGATATCCAAAAATTTATGATGAACTTACTAAATATTTTAATGATTTTCATGAAATAGCAAAAAAAATACACAAATATATAAAAAGTCGTCAACATTCAAAATGTAAATTTGCAAAGAAATCACTAATTATTCAGTGCTTTGAAAAAGAATATATTAAAAAACTTTTAAGAACTAAAACTGAATTAAAAAATATATCAGATGATTATGAATTTATAAAAGAATTCACAATTGATAATATAAATTTAGATGAAAAAATTGATATTGATAAAACAAAATATTTCAATATGTTTGATTATTTTCCAAATTTTAGGCAAACATCAAGAACATCAAGAACATCAGCTCCAGTTGTTAAAAGACCAGATTCAACAGAAAAAAATTCCAAATTAACGCCAAAAGCTGCTTCAGTAATGATTAATAAACCAAAATCTAATGTACCTAAGGTACTAAGTGTTAGAAAAAAAAGTATTTAAAATAATATAAAAATATAACGATATTGATAACAAATGTTAATCGATGATTATCTTATTTACACGAAAGACTACAAAAAATTATATGGAGAAAATACAATTGTGTTAATGCAAGTTGGATCTTTTTTTGAATTATATTCAATTATAGATGATATCGATAGTGATATTTATAAAATTGCAGATATATGTAATATTACAATTTCAAAAAAAAATAAATCTATCAAAGAAGTTGACATTCATAATCCTTTAATGGCAGGATTTCCATTATATGTTATTAATAAATTTCAAAATATATTATTACAAAATAATTATACAATTGTAATGATTGAACAAGTATCAGAACCACCAAATCCAGAAAGGAAAGTGACTGAAATATTAAGTCCAGGTATGAATATTAACATTAATTCAAAAAAAAGCAATAATTTAATGGTTATTTATTATGAAAAAATCAATCAATTATATGTAGTAGGTGTTTCAATTATTGATATATCTATTGGTTCTAATTTTGTTTATGAAATAGGTTCTAATAAAGATGACAAAGATTTGGCTAATAATGAAGTGTTTAGACTAATTTTAGCATATAATCCTAGCGAACTTGTTATATTATCAAATGATTCTTTGGATGATAGTGATAAAAATTATATAATGAATTATTTAAATATTAGTAATAATATTTTATTACATAAAAAATGGAATTCATTTGAATATTCTGATATTATGAACAAAATTACATATCAAAAAGAAATTTTAAAAAAAGTTTATAAATCTGCTAAAACACAATTAAATATTATTGACTATTTAAATCTTGAATTTTATAATATTGGGAGGATAGCTTTTTGTTGTTTATTACAATTTGCTTATAATCATAATGCTAATATTATTAACGATCTATTTAAACCCACAATTTTAGAAAATAATAAAATTTTAAAATTAGAATATGATAGTGCTTTACAACTTAATTTAATATCACTTAATAATAATGATAAATCTTTAATAGATTTACTAAATAGATGTAATACATCATTTGGTTCTAGATTATTTAAACAAAGATTATTAGAACCTATTATAGATATTAATACATTAAATAAAAGATATGATGATATCGATTTATTATTAAATAATCAAGTTTTTAAAAAAATATCTAATTTTTTAAATAAAGTTCTAGATCTTGAAAGAATCAAAAGAAAAATTATTATTACGAAATTTAATCCACACGAATGGTTAGGTTTTAATAATTCTCTTGAAAATATTTATGAAATATTTAAATTACTAAGTTATGATAATAATTTAAAAGAAATTGAAACTATTATTAATTCATTTCATATAATTGATCTAGATAAAGCATCAAGATATAATATTAATGATATTAAAGGTAATATTTTTAAAAAAGATGTTTATAATGATATTGATGAATTAGAAAAATTATATAATTTAACTAATAATAAAATTCAAAATATTTGTAAAACTGTTTGTGATATTGATAAAAATAACGATTCTACTTTCTGTAAAATTGAATATTCAGAAAGAGATGGATATTATTTATTAATTACAAAAAAAAGATATGATAATGCTAAAAATAAAAACTCTTTACTTATGAAATCCTTTAATATTATAACACCATCGCAACAAAATAATTATAAGTTAAGTTCAAATGAATTAAAACAATATACAAACAAGATTGAAGAAACTACTAAATCAATATCAGAATTATGTACAAAATATTATAAAAAATTTCTAAATAATTTTATTAACTTAAATGAAAAAAATTTAGATAATATTACTAATATTGTTGCCAATATTGATATATCTTGTTGTTGTGCTAAAAATGCATATGAATATAGATATTATCGTCCAAAAATTAATAAAGATTTTGATAAAGGAGGATTTATAAATGCTAAAGACATAAGACATCCTATTATTGAAAGAATTAATCAAAATGTTAAATATATTGGCAATGATATTGAAATATCTAATAAAGGATTTTTATTATATGGCGTTAATGCATCTGGTAAAAGTTCTTTTATGAAAACTTTAGGATTAAATATTATTATGGCACAAAGTGGTATGTTTGTTGCATCTGATGATTTTAATTATTTTCCTTACAATAATATTTTCACAAGAATTTCAGGTGTTGATAATATTTATAAAGGATTAAGCAGTTTTACAGTTGAAATGACTGAACTAAGAAACATTTTACAAAGATCTGATAATTATAGTTTAGTATTAGGAGATGAAATTTGCAATGGAACAGAGTCAACATCTGGTATTTCTATTGTTGCTTCTGCAATTGATCATTTAATTAATAATAAATGTAGTTTTATATTTGCAACACATTTACACGAATTAATTAATATAAATATTATTAAAGATTTTATTGAAAAATCACTTTTAAATATTTATCATATGCACGTATCAATAGAAAATAATGTTATTTATTATGATAGATTACTTAAAAAAGGTCAAGGTTCTACCATTTATGGTATTGAAGTATGTAAAGCACTAGATATGCCTATAGAATTTATGAAGAACGCTGAGAAAATTAGAAAAGAAATTCAAGGTTTAGATGATTTTATTATTAGTTTAAACAAATCCAATTATAATAAAAAAATATTACTTGATAAATGTGAAATATGTGGCGAAGAAGTCAAAGATACTCATCATATTGATTATCAAATGGATACGGATAATAACGGATATTTTAAAAATTATCATAAAAATATTAAACATAATTTAGTTGGATTATGCAAAAAATGTCATAATAATGAACATAACAATACAATTTCAATTAAAGGTTATATCGAAACTAGTGAAGGTGTAAAATTAAAAGTTGATTATAATCCAGATCTTAATCCAGATAATATATCTGATAAAAGTTCAGTTAGTAATAATTCCGAAACAGAAATTATAAGTGATGATGATATTATTAAGTTAAAAAAATACATACTTTATAATAATAAATCTAAATGGTTAATTAGAGAGACTAAAACATCTAAATTTAAAGAAACAGATTCTTCTACTAAAATTGTTAAAAAAATAAACAGTTTACTTAAGAAAAATTTTAATGATATACCATCTTCTTTATATAATGATTTATTTGATAATACTATTTAATTTTACCCCTTAATTTTGGTAATAATATATATTTATTATATATATTACATATTTCAAAAAATGTTGATTTAAATAATATTAATAATTCTGTCATACAATTATAAAACTGTCCTTGTGAAATGAATCTTTCATTTACTATATAAACAAAAATTCTATTAATTCCTTCCAAACATCTATTTAATACATTTATCATTTTATATATATATATATTTGTATTAAAAACTTTTTTTGTTTTTATTGTTAAACTAATAATTGATAATCTTATATATTTATTATGTTCTCCATTTATGTCCACATACGATACAAGTAAAGAAGATTGTCATCGATTCATCACCAGAACGTGTCTGTAATTCTTGATATGATATCTTATTATTTTTACATTTGCCGCATTTTATTAAATCTGTCATTGATACTTGTTTAATTTCATAAGCTTCTTTGAATCGTAATTTTTGTCTCTTAATAATATCTTCCCAACGTTCTGGAAATAATTCCTCTTTAGACATATATGCTAACTCGTGTGGTAAAAAATCTTTAGATTTTAATCTTGATAATAAATTAGTATTTTTAATATAAGTATCTTTATTTAAATTACTATAAATAGATCTACTAATATTATTATAAGTATCTACGAATGCTTGTGAATTCCAAGATAATTGAATATTTAAAGATCTTGCATAATCTATTGATGCATTAAAAATACCAATTTCTAAATCTTTAATTTCTATTTCTTCTAAATCTAATTTTGTTCTTAATAAATTTAAAAATTTATCTCTAATCTCATTCTTATTATTTAAATATTCAATTGACATTTATTAATAATTGATTAGTGTTAAATATTATCATTTTTTTATATATTATAAATTTAAAAAAAATATTATTCATTAATACTCATAATCTTCGTCTTCGTCATCATATAACTCATCTTCATAATTATATTCATCGTAATCATTATAATCATCGTATTCTTCATCATCATATATAGTTAGATTATCGTCTTCTGATTGTTCGATATAAATCTTAGATTCTTCTTCCTCTATTAATTTTTTATAATATTCTACAATATATTGAATATCCTTATATCTATTAAAGAATCCACTATAATGCATCCTTTTTTCCTCTAGATAATCTTGTTCTTCTTTCTCTTCCTTTAGCATTTCATAATATTCATCAGTTTTTCTAAAATCCTTTTTCTTATTTTCCAAAATTACATAATCATTTTTATTTACAAGATTATCATAATCATTTGAAAGTTTATTATACTCTGTATTTACATCTTTTTTATTTAACCAACAGTAATAATTAATTACAATATTTTTAATAATTTTATCACACTCCTCTTTATTATTTTTTAGTTCATTTAATTTCATTGATACAATCAAATGTCCTGAAATATAATCGTGAAGATCGGAATCAAACACAACCTGTTCAAAAGTATTCATTACTATTATAATTTACTTTATGTCTACACATATTTATATAAAAAATAAATCATTTTTTTTTTATTATATAAATATTATTAATTATTATTAATAAGTAAATGCAAGGTTTAAAAAATTTAGGTTCTACTTGTGCTGCAAATAGTTTAATACAAATTATATGTAGAAATAAATATCTAAGAGAAAGTATATTAAATGAAGCTATTCCCGAAAACACACTTTCTTTTGAATTAAAAGATATATTGAAAATTTTATTTATTGACAAAAATTCTATTAGTCCTAACAGATTTATTATGAATTTATATAATACATTTCAGAATTTTATCAATATTGGTGAACAAATTGATATAACAGAATTATGGTTCCTTTTATTTGATAAAATAAGTAGTGAAATTAGTATTAATACAAATATTAGTTATCATAATAATTATAATAATATTGATTTAAATAATCCACTAATTTATGAAAAAGCAAATTATACTATATCTAAATTTAATAATTTTAAATCATCTAATTGGTTAGAAACTTCTCAAGGTTTAATTTTAAATATTATTACTTGTAATAATTGTAAAAATATTTCATATAGTTTTGAACCTTTTATTTCTATACAATTAGATTTGCCAAATGATAGTAATACTTCTATATCTTTAACATCTCTATTTAGAAAATATTTAAAAACTTATGTAAATAAAGACGATTGGAAATGTGATAAATGTAAAATGTGCTGTGAATATACTAAAGAGCAAAAATTATGGAAATTACCTAATGTTTTAATATTTTTTATTAAAAGATATTCTACTATTAATAAAAAAAATAATACACCAGTGAATATCAATGAAAATATTAATATTAAAAAAGGGTGTATTCTTGAAAATGAAAATTTAGAATTGTTATATAAATTATCTTCAATTGCATTACACTTTGGTGATCTTAATGGTGGACATTATATGGCTATTTGCCAAGATGATGAAAAAGATAAATATATATTATATGATGATTTAAATATTAAAGTATATGACAAAAATAATACTAATTTTTTATCTAATAATTCTAGTGCCTATATGGCAATATATTCAATTTAAATAATAAAAAAGTGATTTTTATCACCTTTTTATTTTTTTTATTTTTTTTTTGAGTTATTTTACTCCTTGCTCGCTTTCCACGCCTCCCCAACCTTCCTCATCAAGTCCTGACGAGAAAGTTCAGGGAACTCCTCCTTGATCAGGGGCATTTGCTCCTTCACAAAGAGGTTGTAGGCTGTCGGTTCACGCTTTTTCTTAGGTTCCTCGTCATCTGACTTCTCCTTCTTTGCCTTCTTCGGCTTCTTCTCAGTCTTTACCTTCTTGTCAGAAGTGATCTCGTGATAAACCTGAGTAAGAATCTTACCAAGTTCGGCACGAGTGTACTCCTTCTCAGTGTCCACGTTGGTATTGAACTGGATGACGATCTGCTGAGTAGTGGTCATTTGTCTTGTTGGTTGTTGGTTGTTGTTGGTTGTCTGCTGCTTGTTGCTTGCCAGTGGTTGTTGGTGATAGTAAGATTGAATCTAAGAATCAATTTTTTTATAAATCAGGATTTTTCTGTACAAATCCAGACAAAAAAATGAAACAAAAAATAAAAAAGTGAGTTTTCACCTTTTTATTTTTTTTGGAGTTTATTCTTACTCCTTGCTAGCCTTCCACGCCTCTCCAACCTTCCTCATCAAGTCCTGACGAGAAAGTTCAGGGAACTCCTCCTTGATCAGGGGCATTTGCTCCTTCACAAAGAGGTTGTAGGCTGTCGGTTCACGCTTTTTCTTAGGTTCCTCGTCATCTGACTTCTCCTTCTTTGCCTTCTTCGGCTTCTTCTCAGTCTTTACCTTCTTGTCAGAAGTGATCTCGTGATAAACCTGAGTAAGAATCTTACCAAGTTCGGCACGAGTGTACTCCTTCTCAGTGTCCACGTTGGTATTGAACTGGTTGACGATCTGCTGAGTAGTGGTCATTTGTCTTGTTGGTTGTTGGTTGTTGTTGGTTGTCTGCTGCTTGTTGCTTGCCAGTGGTTGTTGGTGATAGTAAGATTGAATCTAAGAATCAATATTTTTTTTAAACAGGATTTTTCTGTACAAATCTGGTCGTAAAGTGTCAGTCTAAATTTGTACAGAAAAATCCAGATCTAGAAAAAAATTGACAGAATTCTAGTGTCAGAATTATCACCACAAACAGGCAGAAACAAGCAGACACAGGCAGACGCAAGCTGACACAAACCAGAATGTCCTTCAACGCCAACGCTCTTTTCGCAGCTCTCCCTAACGATATTCAGGACAAGATCTGCGAAAAGATCGTGTATCCCCAGTCGAAGGACCTCTTGGACGAGATTAAGACCACACGTTTGAGCTGTTATTTTCACGAGATGCAGAAAGTCTACACCAAGAACCCGAAGAAGTTCGCCACCTTTAAGGACACAGTGGCGATTATGAGGGCAAACGGACACAATGAGCAGGCAGACAAATTTGAGCTGATTATTGGTGAGATACTCAAGAAGCAAGAGCAGGAAAACTCTGAGTAAAAAACACCAGAAACAGAAAAAAAAATAAAAAGGTGAAAACTCACTTTTTTATTTTGAAGTAAAAATAGGTGTAAAATTGAGGCATAAATAAAAAAGTGGTTATTGTCCACCTTTTTATTTTTTTGGGTTATTTTTACTCCTTGCTTGCCTTCCACGCCTCCCCAACCTTCCTCATCAAGTCCTGGCGAGAAAGTTCAGGGAACTCCTCCTTGATCAGGGGCATTTGCTCCTTCACAAAGAGGTTGTAGGCAGTCGGCTCACGCTTTTTCTTGGGTTCATCATCATCAGACTTCTCCTTCTTCTCCTTCTTCGGTTTCTTCTCAGTCTTCACCTTCTTGTCAGAAGTGATCTCGTGATAAACCTGAGTAAGAATCTTGCCGAGTTCAGCACGAGTGTACTCCTTCTCAGTGTCCACGTTGGTAGTGAACTGGTTGACGATCTGCTGAGTAGTGGTCATTGTTGGTTGTTGTTGATTGGTTGTCTGTTGCTTGTTGCTTGCCAGTGGTTGTTGGTGATAGTAAGATTGAATCTAAGAATCAATTTTTTTATAAATCAGGATTTTTCTGAACAAATTTATTTATTTTTTTCAATTTTTTTATATATGGTTTTTCCATCTTTTAAAAGTAAATTATAATCTTTTGTAGCAGAATATTCTAGATATCTACTATAACAATCTCTACATAATCTTACATTTTTTAGTTCTATTAAATTATTTTTATCAATTGGATATGTAAAATTATTCAAACGTCCACCAGAATGTGGTTTGAATTCATACCATAATCTAGACTTTCCTAAAATTATTGGTTTAGATTCTTTTTCAATACTCTTACACGGTCCAGGACAAAATTCTAAATTATTTGCATTAATATCAATAATATTTAATGACATAATTATATATTATAATTATATAATAATATCAATTTTTAAATTTGTTCAGAAAAATATTGATATTAAAAAAAATTGAAAAATCTAACTACAAATTTTATTAGGCATTGTCCTCCAGTTGTTGCCTGTAGCAACAAGTCGGAAAGCGTTCAGGAAAGCGGTTCAACCCATCCTTTCAAACAAACAACAGTCGTTTACTTTAAGGTTTTTAGGTAAAAATAGCAACTGCTATGGCTACCTGTGATATTAACCTTAATGTTGAGAACATCAAGTTCTGTCCTGGTCCCTGCAATTGCAAGGAAATTGAGCCAGAAAATACAATTTTCAATAACAAAAAATGGTATGCATTCAAACCACATTCTGGTGGTTGCTATACTGAAATAAGTTATGCAATTGGCAATTATAGTCTTAATTTGTTGAATGTGCGTTTGTGTCGCTCTTGCAATTCTCGTAATTTTGAGTTTTGGGCAGAGGAATGCCACGAAAGTCTGAACCAAGATGCAGAAACTATTCTAAAAAAACTTAATATAGATATCTCGACGATTCAGAGTCCCGACGTAATTGATGTCTGAAAAGTCTTAATATATACAAGATATAGTTTGTGTTATATATATAATATCTGTTTTTATATTTTTTTTATCTATAAAAAAATGATTTTATTAATATAAGATAGATATATTAATGGATATAAATAATTTACTTAAAGATCCAATAAATTATTTAAAAACAAAAAATAAAAAGGATATTATAAATTTTTTACAAGAATGTGATACTGCGTTTTTTAATACAAGTTCTACACTTGTTAGTGATGATATGTATGATTTAGTTAAAGATTATTTAAAAAAATTAGATCCAAAAAATCCTTATTTTAAACGTGTTGGTGCTGATGAAGAAACTAAAGTTAAATTACCTTTTTGGATGGGTTCTCTAGATAAAATTAAGGATGATGAAAAAGCTATAGATTCTTGGAAAAATAAATATCATGGTTCTAGTATTATTTCTGATAAATTAGATGGTATTTCATGTCTATATTATAAAAATGGTAATGATATTAAAATTTTTACAAGAGGTAATGGAACCGAAGGACAAGATATATCACATTTAAGAAATTATATTACATTCCCAACTATTACTGATAATAAATTTGCTGTTAGAGGTGAATTAATTATTTCAAGAACTAATTGGGAAAAAATAAAAGATATCGGTTCAAATGCTAGAAATGTTGTTGCAGGAGCTATTCATTCTAAAATTATAAATAAAGATTTAATGAGTAATATTGATTTTATAGCATATGATATTCTATCTCCTAAAATGAAAATTGAAGATGTTTTTAATTATTTTACTAAAAATAATATCAAATGTGCTAATTATGTATTATGGGATTTAGATAATATTAATTTACAATCATTATCAAATCATTTAGAATTAAGACGTAATGAAAGCGATTATGAAGTTGATGGTATTGTTGTATATAATAATAATATTCATAAAGTTATTAATGGTAAAAATCCTAAATATGCTTTTGCTTTTAAATCTATATTAACACACGAACAAGCAGAAGTAACTGTTTCTGATGTTGAATGGAATGTTTCTATGCATAAATATATGAAACCTATTGTTAAATTTAATGAAGTTGTTATTGCTGGTGTAAAAATTAAACAAGCAACTGGTTTTAATGGTAAATTTATCAATTCAAATATTATTGGACCTGGTTCAAGAATTGTTATTATTCGTAGCGGTGATGTTATTCCTCATATTTTAAAAATTTTAAGTGTAAGTTCAAATGGAAAACCTAAAATGCCTGAATTAAAATATAAATGGAATGATACACTTATTGATATTATATTAGATGAAGATGGTAAAAATAAAGAACAAGATATTAAAAGTTATACATATTTTATGGCTAAATTAGATGTGGGTTCTGTTAAAGAAAGCACTATTAAAAGGTTATATGAAAATGGTTTTGATACATTGGAAAAAATATTAAAAATTAAAGTTGAAGAACTAAAACAATTAGATGGTTTTCAAGAAAAAAGTGCTATAAAAATTGTAGAAAATTTTGCAAAAATAAAAGATAGTCATTGTGATATTTTATTAGATGCTTCCAATATATTAGGTAGAGGTTTCGCTCTTAAAAAAATTAAATTAGTTAGTGAAAAATATCCTTTAAATAAAAAAGCAGAAATATTAAAATTAACTATTGATGATTTATTAAAAATAGATGGTATTGGTAATGTTAATGCTAAACAATTTGTAGAAAATATTAAAAAGTTTTATGAATTTTTAGATAAAATTGGATATAAATGTAATAGAGTAAATATAAAAGGGGATATAAAGGATGAAAATAAAGTAGAAATATTAAAAGATAAAAAATTTCTTTTCACTGGATTTAGAAATAAAGATTGGGAAAAATTAATAACTGATAGTGGTGGTAAAGTTGTTACTGCTATTTCTAAAACAACCGATTATTTAGTTGTCAAAAATAAAACTGACAAATCAAGTAAAATAGATAAAGCAAATGAATTAGGTGTTAAAATATTAGATATGGGAGAATTTGAGAAGATGATTGGGTAGAACAATAGAAATCATACAATTATTCTATGATAATTAAAATAGATTTTCGTCTATACGATTACGTTTTCCGTCAAATATGTAGAATTCAAAATTGAATCCTGCATCAATACAAGCTTGTTTTTTCAAAAGATTAACTTCTATATTATTTTTATAAGTCCAAGTACTTTTAACTTCATAAATAGTATTTGTTTGTGGAATATAAATATCGCAATAATATCTACTTTTTTTATTATTTTTTTTTTCATACCATATTTCTGGAACTTGTGTCCGTTTTGTTAATATATCTTCAAATGTATATCCTTCTTTAACAAGAATATCTAATAAAAAAGGTTCATATCCTTGAACTTGTATAGTATTTCCACAGATAAACTTAAATTCTTTGAGTTTATAAGATTTTTTAGATGCTTTTTCAGATAATTCAGCATCTTGCATAGGATTTTCTACATTATATCTTTCAAGACATGTTTGTTTTGATTTATCTCTCACTTCTTGTGATTGAAATGGATATGGTACTCCGAAATTTTTAAAACATGTTTCTTTTGATTTATCTCTCACTTCTTGTGATTGCGATGGATGTGATACTCCTAAATTATTAAAACAGGTTTGTTTCATTTTATCCATTACTTCTTGTGATTGCGATGGATATGGTACTCCTAAATTATTTAAACAGGTTTGTTTTATTTTATCTCTCACTTCTTGTGATTGCAATGGATTATCTACATTATATCGTTTAATACATGTTTGTTTTATTTTATCTCTCACTTCTTGTGATTGCAATGGATGTGGTACTCCGAAATTATTTAAAGATGTTTGTTTTGATTTATCTCTCACTTCTTGTGATTGCGATGGATATGGTACTCCTAAATTATTTAAACAGGTTTGTTTTATTTTATCTTTTACTTCTTGTAATTGTGATGGATTATGTACATTATATCGTTTAATACAGGTTTGATCTACTTTTTTTTTTCTTTTGCTTTCGGTACATATTTTACAATACCCACCCGCTTTATAAATTTGTCTAAATGTTTTATTGTGCTTATTGCCACATTTACAAGTAAAATCAACTTTTATATCTCTATTATATGTTTCTATTGTTTTAAAATTCACACTACATTCATCTCTTAAAAATAATTCTTCTAAAAATTGTTTATTATAAACTTTTCTTAATGTTAATGCATTTTCAACATTATATCTTTCAAGACATGTTTGTTTTACTTTTTCTTTTTTTTTGCTTTCGGTACATATTTTACAATATCCACATGCTTTATAAATTTGTCTAAATGTTTTATTGTGCTTATTACCACATTTACAAGTAAAATCAATTTTAATTTGTATATTATATTTTTCTATTGTTGTAAAATCCACAATACATTCATCTCTTACACATAATTCTTGTAAAAGTTGTTTATTATAAACTCTTTTTTTTGTTAGAATCCCTTTATTATTTAACATAATAAAATACTAATAAATTATATAATATATATAATTTATTTTTATATATAAATATATATAAAAATTTTTTTTTACACACACAATGGTGTATTTATTTTTATAATTATTTAAATTATAAAAAATAGTACATTTCTATCTTTTTTTTAATTTTTTAAAAAACATTTTATAAATTATTATATTTTATAGAAATGTACTATTTTTATTCGTCTATAAATGAATACTTATTTATTTTTTTATTAGTTGTAATTTTAAAATCTTTGTCTAATTTATTATTATTAATTTGTAATAATAGATTTTTGTTATTATTTTTATTATAAATATTAACAAAATCCGTAAATATATAATCAAATTCTCTAAACCTAAACACATAATCATAACAACTTAAATTTTAGTTTTTTTATAATTTTATACTATTATATAAAAAAAATGAATAAAATATATTTATTCATTAAATATTGAAAATTGAATATTTACATTAAATATTGAAAATTGAAATAATGTCAGAAAACCTTTCAATTAATGAAATTGAAAGTAAGTTTAGTCTTATAATAAGAAAACCACAAGAAGGTAAAACCTTTATATGTATTAACAACATTATAGAAGATAAAAAAAATATTCATATTGTTTTAACTATGAATACTTTACAGTCGGGAATACAATTTTTTGGAAGAATGGAAGAAGAAATAGACAATAATAATATTATAGTATTCAACAGTAATAAAAAAACAGCGGGTAAATGCCTTCATGCAAAAGAAGTAGCAGACATATATTCACATATAGAAAATAATCCAAATATAAAAGTTATAGTTTGTTGTGCTCATAATAAACGTTTTAAGGATAGTATTCCTAAAATATTAAAAAATTATCCACATTGGTTTAAGCGTCAATTTAAAATTCATATTGATGAAGCTCATAAATATATTCCAGAGAATAGCAATTGGGTTAGATTTTATAACGAATTAGATATAGTTGATTCAATTATTGGATATAGTGCAACACCAGATGGCATATGGGCCAAAGATTGTACGGATCCTTTATTTCATAAAATATTAATTCGCGATATTGAAAAAGAATTACAAATAATTCGCTCACCACATTATTTTGGAGTAAAATGTTGTGATTTTAAACTATTCGGTGATCAAGTAAAAATGAGTTATGAAAAACTTATTGAAATGGCAAATATAAGCTTAGATATATCTAAAAATTCATTTAAAAGAGCTAATATGAATGAAAAAAATAGATGTACATGGTATCAAGAAGATTTCCGATTTAATCTAGGAAATGAATTACTTTTATTAAGTTATATTTCTATATTATTGCCAAAAATAGAAATTTCAAGTAATTCATTTAGTTATCACTTTATACCTGCTTATATTCGTAAAGCAACACATTACGAAATAGTTGAAATAGTTTTGAAGAATTTTTCAACTGCAAATGTAATTACTATAAATGGAAATGGATTTGAACTATATAGAATCAATAATTTAGATAATACAAGTTATAAAGTAAATTCAAGTGATAAAATATTGAGTTCTAAATCACAAGAATATATAAATGAAATGAATTTGGGAGAACCATCTAATATGATACAAGAATTGATTGAGGAATATAAACATTGTCCTACATTTATTACAGGGCATCAATGTGTTGGAATGAGTGTAACTCTTATCAACGAAACTCTTGGGAATTTTGATAGCGTTATAATGGCTCATCAGCATTATAGTAGAGATATTTTGTATCAATTATGTAGATTTCTATTTAATTATATAAAATGGTCTACAGAAAATAAAGGTAAAATAAAAAAAACAATATTTTATTCACTAACAAGATATGTTAAAGATACTTGTCTTGGATACGAAGAACATGTTGAAAATATTTCAGAAAATTTTGCAGGAAAAACGATTTCTTTGCGTGAAATAAATGGTCTTGAACCCGAAACACCTTCTAAAAAAGAATTAAAAAAAATAGCATTTAAATCTGTTAAACTTATTAATAATGAAATATGGAAAAAATTTAAAGTATATGATGGAAATGATGATGAAATGTGGGATAAAACAAAACAATTTTATAATGATAAAATGAAAAAAAATATTTGTCAAAAATCAATTCCAGAACTAATAAATGGATTTTATGAATGTTCAACAACTAAACAAGTTTGTAAACATAGTACTAATGATATTGTAAAAATGAAAAAACAATGTTGGTCTAGTACTTTTCAATTAACAAAATATAGTTTATCTTATGTTAGAATATTTGTGGGATATGAATGCTTAGATGATCCAAGTGAATATACTATATTTGTAAAATATGCTTTATTAGAAGATAATGAATATAACAAGAAATTTTTAAAAGATTATGGTAAATAGTTTCATTTTTGCTTTAAGTGTTGACTTTTAACTAAAACTTAAGTCATTTGTAAAATATTATTTAGAATAATGGATATTATATATTAACAATCATTAAGATTTTTTTATATAAATTATTATTTATATGTGTATATTAAAAAAATAAATAACTTTAATCATGTTATTATGAATATTAAAGAAAATCATTATTGTAGTAGTATATGTAAAACAACTACTGATTATAAATCATCACTGATGTACGTTATAAATGAAGATTATAAATATATTTTATTTACTTATGCCAAAAGTGGTTGTAGTACAGTAAGAATAATTCATACTTATTTGAAATATGAATATGAAATTAATGATGATTTTTTTGAAGATAAACACCACGGAATACAAAATAGAGATATAGATTATTTAATAGATAATATAAATAAATATAAAGATTATAAAAAAATTTTAATATACAGAAATCCATATAATAGATTAGTATCTTTATTTTATCAAAAGGTATGTGGTATAATGGGAGTAACTTATAAAGATTATCTACATAAAGAACCGTATAGATTAACAAATGATATAAATACTTTTGATAAATATTTAGATAAATTATGCAATGGATATTTTGATTATGATCATCATTTTTTACCACAAAAAAAACCTAGTATAATATTTGATCAAATATTAGAAATAAGCGAAATTAAAAATATTTTTAATGGAATTGATAATTATTTAAATAAAAAAATAAATGTAATTTTATCTGATAAATCAAAATGGAATGAGTTAGAAAAGTACGAATATGATGGTGATTTAACTTATTATGATTTTTTTATAGATGAAAATAAACTTATTAGTAATAATAAAATACCAAAGTATAATACTTTGTTAAATAATTATACTATGCAAAAAATAAAAGACAATTACAAAGATGATTTTATTTAATTAGGAAAGTAGTTTTTTTCTTAGTTTTCATATTATTTTTATTTGTCTTTTGTTTTTCTTTTGCTTTTTCTTCTTTTTGTTTTTCTTCTTTTGCTTTTTGTTTTTTAGTTTGTTCCTTAAGTTTTTGTTTTGCTTTTACTTCTTTTTCTTTTTGTTTTTCTTTTTGTTTTTTAGTTTGTTCCTTAATTTTTTCTTTTTCTTTTTGTTTTTCTTTTTCTTTTTGTTTTTTAGTTTGTTCCTTAATTTTTTCTTTTTTAATTTTTTCTTTTAATTCATCAACTTGCTTATTATTTTTTTCTATTTTATTTTTATTTTTAATTTTATTTTTTTTTAATTCTTTATTGGATTCTTTTAATTTAGCTATTTTATCTAAATAAATTTTAGTTTTTTTACTTACACTTGTGTTATATTTACCTTTAAGAGAATAACCTTTCCCCCCCTGTTGCTTTAAGAATTCCAGTTTTTGTTCATTAGGTTTGGCATCAAGTTCTAGTACTAGTTGTTCAGTACTTTCAATAAGTTGCTGGAAAATTTGTGCTTCTACTTCTTCTGATACATCAACTTTCAACAATTCTTGACATTCTTTATCTACCTTGTCTTCAATATTTTCACGTGCTTCACCTTGTTCCTCCATTTGAATTATTCTTTTATCACTATAATTATATATAATTGCTTGTTTAGAGAATTTCTTTACTTCTGTCATTGCGTCTTTTATTGCTTTTTCTATAAATGTTTTAAATTCTCCAGTTCGTAAATCCAAATTTTTCACTACTGCTTCTGTTAATTCTTGTATCACTATTTGTTTTGCTACTGAATTCATTACTTGTATTAAAGCTTGTCTTAAAGCTTGTGTTAATTGTGCTTGTTCAGCGCCAGTTCCTGGTTCTATTAGATAATTTTCTAGTATTTTAATTATTTCTATTAATAAATTTTTTTTATCATCTAATTTTTTTCTTAATACTTCTTCTGCCAGTTCTTGTCCTGATTCGCGTATTCCAACTTCGATTAGTATATTTTGTGCTAATTCAACAACTTCAAATGGCAGATTTTGGTATGTACTTACAATTTCAGTAATATAAGGTTCTATTTTTTCTTGTAGTAATAGCAAAATTTGATTATCTCTTTGATTTTGTTCTGCCTCCGTTTTTATGCCATTATATTTTATTTTATCTCTTTTTCTTTTTTTCTCTTTTTCTTTCTTGTTCTCATTTCTATTTTTCTGTTTTTCATTTTTTCTTTTTTGAGTAGATTTAATTCTTCTTGTATCATTATCATCATCATTATATAAATTTTCTTGAAATGCATAAAGTAAATGTGTATGCATAATTGCGGCACTTGACAATGATTCACTTGTTCCCATCATTGTATCACCCCAATCTTTATCCCCATAGTAAATTGTTCGATCTTCAAGTCCTTGCAATACTTCTTCAAAAATAATAGTATAATATCCTATAAAAAATTCTGCCAAATTATTCCAATGTTCCTCCTCACCCATTCTCATTTCTTTTTTTGCTATTTCCTCCACTATCTCAAAACATTTGTCTCGCCAGTTATTTTCAGGGGATGAATTAATATATAAATACTGTGCCACCCTATACATCCATTTATAGTATGAAGGTCCTTTTTCAGGTTCGTCAAAATATACAACTCCGGCTACATTGTTTATTTTTAGCTTATCTGGAGTAACTTGAGGCAATTCCATTCCGATGTATTGGGGTTTCTGCAGTTTCTCTCTCCTTTTAATTCTCGAACTCTCAAATAATGGTAATATATCTTCTTTTTCTAATTTACGTTTTCTACGTGTATTCGTTGCAGGTGTATCAGGTTGTGATTGAGCATCTGTATCCATTCCTGAATCAGTTGGAGAAGGTCGTACTTCATCTGGAAAATTTCTTCTTCTACGTCCACTCATTGCTGGTGTTTGTGATTGTGATGGTGCTTCTGTATCCATATCAGTGTCTGGTCTCAAATCATATTGAGAAGGGCGTGTTTGATCTGGAAAATTACTCATTGCACGTGTACTCATTGCACGTGTACTCATTGCACGTGTACTCATTGCACGTGTACTCATTGCAGGTGTACTCATTGCAGGTGATAAGTCTGGCATAAATGAATTTCCAAAGAGTGAATCGGTGTCAACATATAGATCAGGTCTATCTGACTCTAAAACGGTTCCACGGGATCCCTTACCACTACCCTTACCGCTACCCTTACCACTGCCCCTACCACTGCCCCTACCACTACCCTTACCACTGCCTCTACCAGTGCCCCTACCACTACCCATTTGTCTATTGCCACCCCACATTTTATGGGTTAATGGACCTTGATATGATGCATTAATATTATTAATAAATTCATGTATTGGTATAGCGTGTGGTGGTTCACGTAGTCCGTGTGACAAGCTAGCATCATATTGAGCAGCAGGGGGCAATTTTGAATTTGCATTCGTAGTTTTGTTAATTCTTAATGAAACATTCTCTGGATTTTGTTGAGGTATCATCACGATATATGTTGCAGATCTATTTGTTTGCTGAGGCTTAAACCACACTGTATGATTACCAAATATTTTATGTGATATTGTAGCCAATATTGCATCGTGTGTAAGTAATGGCATACACATATTATTTAAATAAGTTAGTTCATGTACCTCTTTAGCTTGTAAATAATCACCAACACGTTTAAAATCAGTAAATAATGACATTGCATCATATCTTCTAGATGCATCATTATATAAAATGCCACTATTATGAGAAACTCCATTCTGAAATAATTGAGAAACACCACTACCATTAGCAAAATCTAATCCAACAATTTTACCAGAAACTGTCTTTCTGCATATATTTGGACATAGTTCATCAATCATTTCAGCAAATGACTGTAATTTATCAAATAAATATCTGAATAAATTTGGTGCACCTTGTTCACCTGCCTGATCAACATTACCAATAGCATTTGCTAAATGGTTCTTTATCTGTTCTCTTTTTGGCAAATCATATGGTATAGTATTAGCAGTATTTGTTCTTGATGTCCATAAGAATGTATTTGCTTCTAGTCGCATATTTCCAATTCCTAACATAGCTTCTTCATCAGCTAGATTTACTACCAAGTTCCCATGGTCCCTTTTGTTGTTGCTGAAATCACAATTGTCAGGATGGTGTAGAGGTGCTGCCTTTTGACAATATAATTTAGCTGCTGCATTTGGTGCTATTAAATCAACTCTATCATATTGAGCCGCGTATCCAACCCACATATACCAATTTGTAAGTCCATCAAAATGCGGAGGTGCAATATTCTTTTGACAATCATATTCATTAAAAATTTTATTTGGTGCCATTTGATCTCGCGAGTACCATATACTTCTATAATATTTCTTATCAGTACCTTTAATGAAAGGTGGATATGTAGTTCCATTAACATCTTGAGGTAAACCCATAGTCATATCCCAATTTGATTCTGCAAAGAGTTTTTCATATATTTTATATAATATACTTGCGGATAATTTAGAATAATTTACTGCAGCTTTATGACTTGCCAAATTTGGAACTTTACTATCATGTCTGCCTTGTTGTGGATAATTAAGTAGTAAAAAACGATAAGCCCTTGGATACGCTGCAGTATTTGGATTTTGTTTAACACTCTCAACTGCTATTCCCGCTTGTACAAATGCTGCAGTTAATTGTGTTTCTGGTGCTAATGGCAAAGACTCTCTTATATATTGATAATTTGTATAATAAAACATATCATTATAATATAAGTAGCGTTGTACAAATTCTTCTGGGTCTGTATATATTATATTAACCATAGTTGCGACGTATACTGGATTCCACACTGTAGCTGGTCCATTTGGTGGTAATCGGGATATTAAGTTTCTACACCAAGCTTTTAAAGTTAATACTCCTGGACCAGTATGAACAAGACCTGCTATAGTTTTTGTATGGTTTAAATCATGTAAAGAGTCTGCTAGAGAAGTTAATAATCTTGCTCCTTGTGTTAGATTGTTATATGGTGTTCCGTTTAGACTAACTTGTACTCCTGCTGTGGGAGAATTATATGCATCGTACCCCACATCGTTTAAGGTTCTAACTAGAGAATCTATATTATTAAATGGTGCAGCCATATATTAATTACTCTAACTATATTATACATTTTTATCTCTTTTACTATAATTTATATACTATTAAAATAGACTTATTAGTAATAATAAAATACCAAAGTATAATACAATTAAAAAAATAAAAGATGATTTTATCTAATTTTGTATTTTCATAGAAAATAGCAATTTTCTTCACGATGCCCACTTTTCCCACATATATCACAATGTTTATTATAGTATTTTTGATTATTTGTTTTATATGAATAATTATTATATTTTTTTTTGCAATAATTATTTTCATGAAATCTAGCACCATTTTCTGTTTCAAATTCTTTATTACAATAACTACAACACCATACATTTTCATAATCTGAACTTGTATCTTCATAATCTGAACTCGTATCTGCTTTTTCTAATATATTACCATCTATATCTGTTTTAGCATAACAATCTTTTATAAAATGTGTATTTCTTCCACATCTTGTACATAAATTTTTTGAATGCCACAATTCTTTTTGTAACTGAAATAAAGATATATCATCTAATTCTATTGATGTATATGTTCCACCCCTAACATTTTCTATACCATATTTTGCCATATATTCTTTAACATATTTATCTTCATCAAATTGTGATGTACTTTTAATTTGTTTAATAATAGAAATAGGTTTATATTTTTTAGTCCATGATGAACCTACTCCGTTAATATGTTGCTTAAATCTGTTTTCTACATCTTGTGTTTTACCAATATAATATTTATTATTTTTTAACTTTAGTATATAAATATATTCCATTATTATATATTTATTACAATGGAATATATATATATCATTTTTTAAAAGTTAAAAAAAAGATAGAAATGTACTATTTTTATTCAGTAAATTCATAACCATCTATTTTTATTTATAAATTTAAAGCAACATATAATTAAGTAGTTTTTCTTCAGTATCAATATCTTCCATTGATGAAATTAATTTAATATTTACATGAGGAATTGTTGAATAGAATTCATTAGACAACGATAGTAGTTTTTTTTGATCATTCGTAGTTTTAATTACTTCTTCGAGTTTTTTTAGAACTATTTGTCCTTTTTTAATTTGATTAACTGATAGTTTGCCAAGAGGGTAAATGTTAGAATTCATTATAATAATATTATATAATTAAGTTATCATTTTTTTTTTAAGTTTGTATCAAAAAATATAAATTATTATCTATTTAAAACCTTTCATAAAGTCGTCCATATTTTTTGTACCCATACTTGAATTGCAATTTTGGCAAATGGGTTTCAAATTTGATACTATTAGTTCACCACCATTAGCCTCTGCAATAATATGTCCGCAATTAAAAGACATTTGTGTAATATCTGTGGTTTTACAACAAAGACATTTTGCCTTACCAACGTCTTCGCCAATATAAGTATTCCATACGAGTTTTTTAATAGCGGCAGGAATTGCCTTTTTTTTTCTAGGTTTATTTTCTGAATTTTTATTAATATTATCAGAAGATATTAATTCGGTACGACGCCTTATCCATATACGTTTTCTAACTAAGTCTTTTATATTACATTTTGATGAATATCCATTATCGCCTGCCCAATTAAAAGCATACATCCAACCATTATTATCTGTTCCTGATAAATTTGCTTTTGTGCCTATAAGAACAGACCATTCGTGATCAATCCATTTCCAACCTTCTAAAAGCACAAAATCATCTTTGGTTTGTAATGCTAAATTACTACTATCTCCATTTCTGAAATTTGGTTCATTAGGAAATAAGTGTTTATTAGTAAAATTTTTAAATGGTAGTCTACGCTCATATTCAATAATACGTTCTGTAACAAAAGGTTCACAAATAGTGTTATCAATACTCATTATATTTAATTACTAAATAAATTAAATTATCATTTTTTAATTTTATATGACAAATTATTACTATTTTATAGCTTTTCTTTTTGTTTTTTGTTTTGCCTGTTTTTCTTTTTGTTTTTGTTTTGCTTTTTTTTCTTTTTGTTTTTGTTTTGCTTCTACTGGCATATTAATTAATTTAGTATACTAATAATTAATTATATAATTAATTATATATCCCTATTTCACTTTATAGCATTCTTTTTGGTTTTTTGGAATCTTTTCTTTATCTTTATTGTTATTATGGATATTAAAGAAAATCATTATTATAGTATACGTAAAACAACTACTGATTATAAATCATCACTGATGTATGTTATAAATGACGATTATAAATATATTTTATTTACTTATGCCAAAAGTGGTTGTAGTACAGTAAGAATAATACATACTTATTTAAAATACGAAAATGAAATTAATAAAGAATATTTTGAAGATAAACACCATGGAATACAAAATAGAGATGTAGATAATTTACTAAATAATTTAAACAAGTATAAAGATTATAAAAAAATTTTAATATACAGAAATCCATATAATAGATTAGTATCTTTATTTTATCAAAAAGTTTGTGGTATAATGGGAGTAACATATAAAGATTCTCTACATAAAGAACCGTATAGATTAACAAAAAATATCAATACTTTTGATAAATATTTAGATAAATTATTTTTGGGTTATTACGATTGTGATCATCATTTTTTACCTCAAAAAAAACCGAATATTGCATTTGATCAAGTATTAGAATTAAGTGAAATCAAAAATATTTTCAAAGATATTGATGATAATTTACATAAAAAAATTAATTTAATATTATTAAATAAATCAAAATGGAATGAGTTAGAAAAGTACGAATACAATGGTGATTTAACTTATTATGATTTTTTTATAGATGAAGAAAAACTTATTAATAATAATAAAATACCAAAATATAATACTTTATTAAATAATTATACAATGCAAAAAATAAAAGATAATTACAAAGATGATTTTATCTAATTGTTTTAATCAATTTAATAATAGCTATATTTCTTGCTTTATAAAATATTTCTTTTTGAAATAAGCTAAATGACTCATTTATATTAGGCAAATAACCAATTTTGTTGTAAGTAATTAAACTATCAAATCTAGACATTTGTTAAAATATTAATTAGAATTTCATATTCATTTTTTTTTATTTTAAACTAAAATATAATATTTTTGTAAATACTAGTTTAAAATACATTTTTTTTACTTGTTAAATAAAAAAAATGATTTTATCAAATTAATTTATATTTAACAATAATGTCCAAAATTGTAGAAGAATATCACGATGCAGAAGAGTATATTTCAGATGATAAAATCTGTGATTTTGATATAAATAAGTATATTATCCATTATATTGATGATAATAAATATTTGGTTAAATTAACTGCAAAGCAGTTTGCAAGATTTTGTGATCCGTGGGTATACAATCGTAAAATAAATACTGAAAAAGTTGGAGAACTTAAAGAGCAATTTAAAGTCTTTGACAAAAATACCAGTCCAATTTGGAATGTTAGTCTAGTATTTGACAAATATACACATAAGCCAAAAGATAATATCCCTAAATATATTAAAATTTTGGATGGACAGCATAGATGGCAGTTGGTAAAAGATTTGCTAGAAGATGGTGAAATTGATATCAATTATGAAATATATGCAACTTGTTATTTAATTAATTATTGCGAGGAGAAAAATAAAAATATAACAACTGAATTGTTTAAGAAAATTAACAATAATACACCATTATGTATTGATGATATTCCAGATACTCGTATTCAGGAATTAGTTGATAAAATAATTGAGGATAAAGAACTAAATCCAAATAAAGAAGGCATCAAAGTTGGAATTGCTCAGAGTACAGCACACGAACCCGCAATTCATAAAAAAGAACTATTTAATATACTTAATACGCATTCAAAAAGTTTTAGTCATTTAAGTCAAGATGAAATAATTGTTAATATTAGACTTATCAAAAATAGAATAATGTTGAAAGATTTTAAGGATATATATCACAAGTGTGATACAAATGAAAAACGCTATAAAAAAGCAGAAAGTGTAGACTTTTGGTTAGGACTAAAATCATCTAAGAAATTTTCCCCAGAACAATGGGTGCTATTTATTAGTAATCCACAAGAGTTTGGTAAGTAGAATATATAATTTGTATTTTTTATTTAATTAATTAAAAAAATTATAGATATGTACTATTTTATATTGTTAAAATAGAATGCAACTTATCATATTTTTGATTTTATCATTTTTGATTTTATATTTATATTTAACGTATATTAGTTATTATAAATTAGAAAAAAAAGACATATTAAATAAAAAAATTATATTTAATATTTGTATTTGGAATATTTTACATATTATTTTTTATTTAATATTGTGTTTTATATTAAATGCAAAATTTAATATACTTAAACATATTTATATTTTTTGCATTGGATTATTATGGTATTTAACAGAAAAAAATTTTTTGCAAAAAATAAATAATAATACTATACTAAAATCACAAAATAATTGTTATAATAATATTTTTGAACCCCACTATACAGACTTATTTTTTAATTTGATGGGTCAAATTCTATATATACTTTATTTCTTATTAGTAAGTAAACTATAATTTGCTTCATAAAAAAAGTTATTTATTAACTACATTTGTATATAAATATTTTTGTTTTGAAAAAAAATGATTGATCATTTATCTTCTGCATATAACAAGCAATAAGCAAATAAGCAAGCAAACAAACAAGCAACAAGAAACAAGTGTTAACAAACAATAAAGCAACAAATGGCTACTACTATTAACACAAAGAACTTCTTGAAGTGGACTTCAATCGCTATTCAGATTGATAATCCCAATATTACTAAAAGTGATTCTATTAAAAAAGCAATCAAAGAACTTCAAAAAGAGAAAAAAATGCGTAATTACATTCGTGTACAATCTATTCAGTATCAGAAAGATAATCCTAATATTACAAAAAAAGATTCAATCAAAATAGCAATTGCCGATTGGAAAAAAATCTAAATAATTAATATATATCTATATATTTTTTATAATTTATTTATGTGAAATATTAAAAAGGGACATTTTTTTTCATTTTTGTGATAAAAAGTATTTTGGCTGTATTACTGTCAATGGTGTATTTTAGTTATATAAAATTGGGACAAAAAAAAAATAAAAAAAATTTGGAAAAAAATTCTCAAAAAAAAAATGTAAAGTCGTTGTCGCTAAAATTTCAATTTTATGGTAATAAAAATTCTATTTAAAAATAAATTCTAACATTATATATAGTAATGGACGAAAAGAACGACAAAAAAATACATAAATGCAGCTATTGTGAATACAAAACAAATCGTAAATATGATTTAAATAAACACCTGAATCGTAAGCATAAATATGATATATATATAAATGATGATAAAAATATAATGTGTGAAAAGGTAAGCCCTCGTGGTGAAAAGGTAAACCCTCGTGGTGAAAAGGTAAACCCTCTCTGTGAAAAGGTAAACTCCATATTTATTTGCAAAAAATGTAATAAAATTTATAAGAGTAATAGATATTTAATAGAACATGAAAAAAAATGTAAAGGGGTAGATGATTTAACCTGTTCAACTTGTATGATAAGTTTTACAACAAAACAAGCCAAATCAAAACATATTAAAAGAAATAATTGTAAACCAAGAAGTATAATATATGCTAGAACACCTAATCCAAATAATTTAGAAAAGCTTCAAAATAATATAGATAATATTCAAAATGTAGAACAACTAACAAATAATATTAATACACAAAATAATAATAATATTCAAACACAAAATAATAACTTTATAATAAATAATTATGGAAGTGAGAGACTAGATTATTTAAATTATGAAAAAATGTTAGAAATATTTAAAAAATCATATAATATACCAACACTCCTTACAAAAGAAATACACTTTAATGAAAATTTTCCTGAAAATAATAATATTAGATATGAAAATGATAAATCTGCTTTAGTTAAAAAAGATGATAAATTTATATATAGTAATTTAAATGTTTTAGCAAAAGAATTAATTAATAATAAAGGCCAACTAATGCAAAAATTTGCACTAGAAAACAAAAATGATATATGTTTAAAAATGGGCATAGAATTGTATGAAAAAATTATCGAAAACTTAATTGATTTATTATTACTGCATAAACCAGATGAAAATTATATTAAACAAGTAGAAAATATCAGAGATTTAATTAAAAATACTAAAATTGAAGAAATTTAATATTATTTATACATCATACAAACTTTTTCTATAAAATCTATAGTTAATTTATAATCAAGAGGTCTAATAATATCTCCTTTTGTAGAATCTGAATTAAGCATTATATCCATATTTTTTTTTGTAATAGGATTTTTAATTATTTTTCCATATCCATAATAACTACCCATTAATGCGCCAGCAATTGCTGCATTTGTATCAGTATCACCAACAATTATTTCATTTTTTTTCCATTTACCCTCTAAACATATTTTTGAAAGATTATTTTCTTCAGGTCCTAAACATATAATAGCATCAATTGCATCTTTATAATTATCAAATTGAAATAAACCCCAAAAGGCACAATATAAAGCGTGTAATATATGTCCTTTATTTTCAGTTACATTTCTAAATATATTGTTTGATGCTTCATTAAATACTTGCATTACGCTATCAAATTCAATAAGTTCTCTAATATGTTTTTTTATATATTCTTTATTTTTATTTTCAATTGCCATTTTAATAGCAGATACATATATGTATACACAATTACAAGTTAATTTTGATGGATTTGTAATAAATACATCAGTTTTAACTATATTTTCATCTAAATTTGAAAATATATGTGCATATGCTCTCATTAGTGCTCCATTAGATTGTGATTCTTCCATAATTTTTGCATCATTGTAATATTTATTAAATCTATTTTCATATAATTTATAAGTAGATTTAGGTGCAACAAATAAATTTCTTGTATTTTTTCCCATAAAAGGTGAATTTCCTTTGCAGTTTTCATAATTATTATTTGCCCATAGCATATAATTAATAACTGCTTTTTCCTTTGTATAACCATCCATAATTGTTTTAATTAATATAAGAGCCATCTCAGTATCATCAGAAACTTGCCCAATATCACTAATTTGTTTTCCATATGCGCGATTATATCTTATAATAGGTGTATCCAAAATACCAGTATAATGTGCATATGGATAAAATTCTACAGGAGATCCTAATGCATCGCCTAATGCGTGTCCTAAAATGATACCATATATTTTATCCTTATTCATTTTATTATCTAAATGTTAAAGATTCATTCATTTTTTATTTTAATTTTTTAGAATGATACTAAATTCTAAACAAAAAATGATAATATATTACTTATTTTTAAGTATAAATTAAAATGAATGAATGTAAGAAATTGTTAAATAAATATTCTAAATTACAAAAAATTAATCAAAATCTTTTATCAATATATAACTCATTTTCTAAAAAAGGTCTATGCAGAGAAGATGCATTAATTCAAGGAATAGATATTACAAAAAAAATTAGAATTATGAGAAAAAAATCAGAAAATTATTACAATAAACTAAAAATTCATATTGAACTTTGCATTGATGTTATAAATAAAAGAAATAAGCATTTATTGGATGCGATATCTAGATCAACCTAAATTAATTTTTTTTATATTTAATTTATAAAAAATGATTAATATTATTAACTAATAATTATCACAATGTTCTCATTAATATTTGACGAAATGCCAAATGATAATTATTTCTATATTGGAGGATTGGAAACTTTAGTATCAGAAGATTATGAAAACTATCAAGAGTATGAAGACAATGAAGACAATGAAGACTATGAAAATAATAAAAAAAAATTATATTATGATGAATTATTAGATTATTATGATAGCTATTATGATGATTATAATGATTATTAATAAATTTTTTTATGTATGTGTATAAAAGTATATCTGTTTTATTAATAATCTTTATAATAATAATTAAATAACATTTTCATTATGTTAGCATCATTAAAACGGTTATTTGATTTAATACGAATATGATAAATATTATTTTTTTCTTTAAAGTTGGTTAATAAAGTATTATAATTATTGTTGTTATAAATATCATAACGCGATGTAATGGCATTTGTGTAAAATTTACTAAATAATAAATTTCCAATTGCAACATCATCTATAATATTATATTGTAATTTATGTTTATTTTCAATTAAATATAACAAAATATCTTTTGATAACCAAAATGCAGCACCAGATGCAAAATTATAACCAGAAGAAAGACCTGTATATATATTATTATCTCTTAAATTATTACTTAATTCTAGTACTTCTTTAGTTCTAAAAAAACTAGATAAATTTGTTCTAATTAAATGCTTAAAATTAAAATTAGTATTAATATATTCAAAAGCAAAAATTGTTTTTTTTAATATTTGAGGTATATATCCTTCGCCTGTATCTGCTACTATAATATCATTAGAATCTATAGTAATATTTTTTGGATTTTGTCCAAATAATAAAAATACTTTTATAGATAAATTATTTTTTTTAATATATTTTATAAAAGGTATCCAATAATTTTTCATCATTTCACAATAATAATCATTAGTATCATTTGCAATAACTATAAGTATAATTTGATAATATTTGTTCATATTATCTATGATTACAAAATATTTTAAGATCTAAATTTAGATATTAATCTACTTGCCAATACTATATAATCTAATGGAATATTGTTATGTAGTTTATCAACACCTTCAGATGCCATATATAAAGTTCTTGCATAAGATACAGCAGTACATGAACCTTCATTAGTTTGTTCTTTGACTCTTTTAATAAATTTTAAATTAGATATCAATTTTATTAAATTTTTAGTACCAGCATCTGCTACCTGTTTCCAAGGGTCAATTATAACTAATCTATTATTACTTTTAAATATTGTTCTGGCGTGTCTATCATATGCTATATTAGCAATTTTGTAATCTGATTTAATAAAAGCATCTAGCAAAGGTGATAATGTTTTTGTCGAACGTAAGTTTATATATTTGGGATATAACAAATTAAATTTATTTGGTGATTTTTTATTTAAATAAATATTAGCCTTTTCAATAGTTTTAGTAGAAATGGCACACTTGCCAAATATAATTTGTTTATTTTCATTTAAAATAGGATTTTGTAATGGATTGCCTTTAACAAGTTCAGACACCCATTTAGACTCATTATATGGAATATCAATACCAATTATACCGTGAGTTTTATTTGCATTATTTTGATAACCTTCAGATAATTTATAGGATTTATATCTTTTATTGATTAAGTTAATAGTTTCTACAATTCGTGATATATTTTTTAAATTATCATCATTTAAATAGTACATATAACCGTGTGTTTTATTCCATAAAGGATTAGCATAATGTCTTCCTGTAAAATTTTTAGGTAAATATATCTCAGTATTTTCTCTATTAGCCAATGCGATATCTTTTATTTTACGCAATATCAATGTTCCTGGTCCATATATACCAATTATTTTTAGAGTTTTAGATAATTTAATATCAAGAAAATTATCTTTATCAGAATTTATATTAAAACTCAATGACTGTTTAGTTGTTTTATAAGTTGAATTCCATTCATTTTTCAAATCATTAATATTCATTTCCTTGGCCGTAGGTTCCGCTACCTTTTTTGCCTTAGGTTCCGCAACCTTTTTTGCTTTAGGTTCCGCAACCTTTTTTGCCTTAGGTTCTGCTACCTTTTTTGCCTTAGGTTCTGCTACTTTTTTGGTTTGTTCTAATAATTTTTTACCAATTTTTCCAGTTTTTAATACATATCTACCAGTTTCTGGATTCAAGATTTTATCAGAATTCATTCTAATATAATAAATATATAATTATATAGATACTTCAATTTTTATTATTTTATTCTAAGTAGAAAAAAAATGATGATGTTCGTTGTAATTTACATACAAAATGTCTAGTAATTGGATCATCAGAATTCAGGACGGTAAACACTTTTTTGCAAATGCTAAAAATGGAGTATGGGCTATACGAAACCTAACAAGATATAGAAATATACTAAATAAAATGAAAAAAAGCGATAATTTATACTTTATTCAAAATAAATCATCAACAAATAAGAACGGTTTGATAACAGCATATGGACAATTTAACAACTATTCTGATAGAAATAGTGAATTAATAAATAAGGAAAATAAAGAAAGAGGATGGGATAAGCATCAACCAATATTTGGTGGTATATGGGATTTAGAAATAAAATTTACAAATTTTGTAGATTTAAGAAAAGAAACAATAGGAGAAGTAAATAGTAATAAATTTATAACGGGTATATCAAGTAAAAATGTAGATGCAATAATGCCAAAAATAGAGTTTGAAAAATTTATAGATGACTTTACAGAAATTTTAAATACTATTAAAGTAGTATAATTTTTTTAATGAGAAAAGGAGGTACTTCAAAAACTCAAACAAGAACTCCTAGAAGTCCTAGAAGTCCTAGAACTCCTAGAACTCCTAGAACACCTAGAAGTCCTACAAGTCCTAGAACTCCTAGAACTCCTAGAACTCCTAGAACTCCTAGAACTCCTAGAACTCCTAGAACACCAGCAACAACATCTAGAACACTATTAACAATATCTAGAACATTTAGAACACCTAGAAAACCAAATACTCAAGCAAGAACTCCAAGAACACCTGGTACTCCTAGAGTTGCAAAAATTATAATAAAAAATAGAATAATGTCTATAGATACAAAAATAAAAAGTCCAGTAAATACTAAATGTATTGAAAATAATAGAATAAAATTTAAATCACAATCAATATCAATTGATACAAATAAAGTAATAGGTTTTGGCGGCAATTCAATTATATTAGAAGGTAGTTCAAGAACAAATACTTATGTAGTTAAATTAATATATAGTACAATTGATAAAAAAAGTGAAACAGAAGTAGCAATAATGAAAAAAACATCATTATTACTAGATAGTAAACAAACTAGACATTTAATCAAATTATACTATAATCTAAAATGTAAAGATAATCAAATTAATATAAAATCAAAATACGAAGGCGAACCTGATGACGTTGTATCTTTTAATTATTTAATACTAATGAAAAAATATTCAGGACATATAGTTCAATTACTATTTGGTGAAAGTACATTAGATATAAAAAAAAATATATACTCCCAAGTTTTTTTATCTTTAATAACATTTCATTCTTTTTTAAATATATTACACGATGATGTAAAATTGGATAATTTTTTCTATGAATTACAAAATGCGGATTCAAATGAATATTATGAATATATATTAGTTTTAAATGGTAATCAGTATTACGTATATCTAAAAAAAATTAATTATTCAATAGTAATAGGAGATTATGGTGAATCAAGAGTAGTTTCTACAAAAAAAGATCTATTACAAGATTTTTCTATAATTGAAGAATTAGGACAAAGAAATAGATTATTTCAATCAGGAGACTTTAAATTAGCAAAAGATTGTAGTACTTATCAAGAATATATACTAAATCTAATACATAATACAGATTTATTTAGTATCGGTAAGCCATATGCAAATATTGTATCTACATTTACAATAAATATAGATCAACAGTTAGGAGGTAAAAAGAAAAAAAATAAAAATAAAAATAGATAGATATATAATATACAAGCATTTTTTGCTTTTATTCTATAATTTTGAGAAGTTCCTTCGAAAAGTACTCAGGAAAATTAGGAGATAATTCTCGCAAATGTTCTTTTAGTAAATCTTTTTTATTATAGTAAGCAACTCTGAATTTATGAGAATTATATAATTTTTTATCAGCAAGTATGATAGTATGGGCAAAGCACACTACTCGGATATTCATTGCTGTTTTTGAAGAATAACAAGTTCCAAATACCTTATAAAAATTTGTATTTGTTAGATCAGTCATAAATGATATTGCTTGTCTAGCATCGCCAATATCGTCATAGTTGATCTTTTGAAATTCAGAAATAACTTTTTTGTAGTTGCGATTAAATGTATGTGTAATAATAACAAGTGTATTGTAAAGAACAGATATTTCATTTGAATTCAGAAAATATGCAAAATCCATAGAATATTTTTTTTTTTTTTGCTCTGCAATCTTTCTATTAAAATTGTTTATAAAGTTAGAAATAAATCTAGGTTTCTTATAGTTGTACTTATTGCAGATATGCATTACCACATCTGTAATAAAACTGTCGATATCTTTTGATTCCTTGTACATAATACAAATACGATCATTTTTTGATAGTTTTTTGTAGTTATCATAGAAATCTTTTGAAACTGTGGAAGCAATTGTCATAGATGAAAGAGACAAATGCTTCCAAACCTCAGAAACGATATCCTGATCAAATACAGATGCCATTGGGTGATTGCACGCGATGCCTTGTTTCAGTATGTTCTTCCGCTTTAGTTTCACTCGTTGATGTATGTGCTTTCTAGACAGATACTATCATTTTTTTGCCTTTGAAACCGTTTTTTCGAACAAATGTTGTGAAAGTAAAAAAAAATCTACATAACCCGCTACTAAGGTAATACATACTATCAGCGATTCCTTAAAATCTCAGAAAACTATTAAATGTCTTCGTCAGTGATTTTAATTCTTGACAGATTGTCTTCTGAATAATATGTACTATTCATCCTTTTTGCTTCAAATATATAGTAAGTATTTGATACTTTAACTTATACTGATGTGTTTTCATCAGCTTTCTTTTAATAAATCTAAAATCCGGTATCAATTTCTTACTATATACGAATAGTTATGAGACATTTTTATTTTAATAATATAATAAATTAAATTATAAATCATTTTTTTTTATTTAAAATATAATTACGTACAAATTTTATATGAATATAAATAATTATTTCAAATATTTTGATAAGTTAAATTATGATTTACAAAATGAAATTTTAAGTAAAATAAGAAAATCTCAAAATAAAGATTTATTAGAAGATATAATTAATTTTAAAAAAGCGAAAAAAAAAATTTTTGAAAAATATGAAAATAATGATAGTAATTATGATATAAATAGTGAGTCATTTATTTATTTTCAAATAGAAAGTGATTTGATAAAATATTTTAATGATGATATAACAACATTATATGGTATAACAGAAACAAATATAGAAAAACTAGAAAGAATTCTATCAATAAAACTAAAAATGAAAAAAAATAAAGCATTAATTGCAACAAAAATGATGATAGATAATAAAATTAGTGTAAATAAAAGAATCAATATGCTAATAGGAGCACTAACTATAAAAGAAAGGCAAAATTTCATCGACAAACTAAATACACATTATTTTATCTAAGAAGTGCAATGGATATTCCAACTTTTACATTTATTTCATTAATTCTATCTTTGATTTTATTTTTTTGTTTGACTACACTATCTTTCATTGAAATTATTTCTGAATCATATAACCAATTACGTTTTGCCTTACCATCAATTGTTGAAACATATAAATCATCTAAATCAAATAATACATATCCAGAATCAATAAGCAACTCCGTTTCGTTATATGTCACAGCAAAATTATCATAATAAGATTTATGTTTTCCATAATATATTAAATCCATATAAATATCGAATAAAATATTATATACTTTGTTTAAAAATTTTAGATCATATTCCAATTGAGAAATACTATCACTAATTGGAATATTTATATATTTATCTTTATCATTAAAAATCTTGCTAGCATCATTTTGTAAGTCAAAACCTAGTTGATACATATTTGTAATGTATTGAAATCCAAGTTTTATACTAAAATCATTTTTTTTTAAATATACTTTATAATTTCGTAATTTTCATATAATCTACGAAATAAATAGGGATACATATCAAAAATACTACCATATGGTACATATTTAAATACAGTTTTGTTGTTATCAATTAAATATTTTGTTGAACTATCTCCCATACCAAGTAATTGCGCATAATAGACATTATGACCTGGTTTAAAAGACAATGCATAATCAATTGAAAATTTATTATGAGTGGCAATACATATTTTATTATTAGTATTACTTATTAATAATTCAATTGCTTTATTATAATTGTTATCAGTATCTATTTTATTTTTAAACAATTCGGGATTATATTTATTATAATAAGCGCCTCTAACAAGTTTGAAACCAATTTTGTCAAATTTTAACATATCATTTTCAATTTGTTTTAAACTATTTTTTTTATACATTTGATATGTTTTAAATAAATATAAATTATCTATGTTTTCGTATTTTTTAATTATTTTATCGAAAATAATATTTTCATCATAAAAATCGTTAGTGTGTTCTGCATCAAAATAAATATATTTATTTTTATGATTAGTATTAATAATATTTTTTATAATAATATCAATATTTTGTTCTGCATTGTAAGGTTTAAATGATGATAATTTTAATGCATATCCGATATCATTATTACTAGTCTTAATTTCAGATATTAATAAATTAATTTGATTTACATATTTAATAACATCATATTTATTATTTGCACCTTCTTTAGCATAATCAATTATCGGTATTATAGATTTATCATATAATGTATTGATAAATTTAGAGACAGCTATATAGTTTGTACCGCCTGTAAATTTTGTTAATAACATAATATATATAATGAAAAAAAATAAATTAATTTAAATAGTCAATAAAAATTTGCGATAAAGTACAAGTAGATGTTAATCCATTAATTAAAGCCATTAAACCAAAAAGCATTAATATTATTATTGGTATAATATTTGCATTTTTACATTTACTTAATTCATAAAGTATTATAGAACCTAAAATAAGTATTAAAGATCCAAGTAATGTTTGTATAATACGCATAATACTATAATAATTAAATTTATTACTTCCAATAACATTAACATTTATTATATCATTACCGATATTAATAATATTAGATCCGTGTTTAAAATTATTAAACTGTAAATTTCTATCAACAATAATATTCATATTATCATTAAAATATTTGTCTTTAATAAATTGTGATCTAGCACCAGAACGGCAAACAATATATATATAATCTACATAATTTAAGTGATCTTTAATTGTATTAACATTAAATTTAATCATATTCATAGGTATATTATAGTGCTCGTAATGGTTTGATACGCCAAATCTTTTTGAGTAAACTTCATCACTTTTGCGTATATCAATAAAAATGTATCTCATTATTTTAATTAAAAGAAAAAAAAATTTTCTAAACAATATATTCTTTTAGTATAACAGGTGTTGGTAAATAGTAAGAATTTTTTATAGTTTCAGCAGTAAAATCATTCAAACTTTCATCAGTATAACCATAATGTAATATATCACCCCATATTGATAATTCTTCATCTAGATATTTAATATGATAATCTTTTAAAACCATAATATATTTAGTAATATATCTTTTAATAGCTAAATGTTTTTGTTTAAAATTTTTAATATTTAATATACGAATAATTTCAGCTATATAAATATTATAATCATCATCAGAAATATATCTTTTATAATTAATCATACACATATTTAAATGATAGGAATCTTTCCATAGTATATCCGCTTTACCTATTATACATATATAATATAATTTCCAAATAATATTAAGACCGTCTATATAACAATATGTCCAATAATTTGTAATATATTTATAAAACTGATTTATATAAATTTTTTTATTTTGATATTCTTTAATTTGTTTTAATAAATCATTTGGCTGACTATATATAATCATAGAATAAATTTTATTTTTGAGATCATCGTTAAGTAATTCATCAAATAATTTATCCATATAGATAATAATAATAACATAATTTTATATATTATAATCTAATTGGTTCCATTGGCATTCCTGGTTTTCTATCTTCTTCGGTTAAATTTGTTTTTATTTTCTCTATTTTTTTTTCATTTTTATGATCATATTCTTGATATTTTACTTCATTCCAATCATCACCATAACATCTATTTAAATACATATAAGGATTATTAGGACCATTAACTTCAAATTTGCCAAATTTGTATTTTTTGAGTGGATATAATTCATCTTTTAAAAAATAACATTTATGTAAATGTTTCATATTTTTACTAGCAATTTCAATACTTACTTTATCGTTAGTATTTTCTGTAATAAAGATATCTAAAAATGGAAATTTAACTTCCATATTTTTTCTTGAAGTACCATCAACACTATATATTTTGTAAAATCCATTACCCCAGTTAACTTTTTTCATATTATATCCTTTTTTTTGAAGAGACTCTTTAAAACTATTATCAATTAGTTTTTTTTCATTATTTTTAGGAATACAAATATCAACATCATCATCCCATGGTATAAGACCTTTATGTCTAACAGCACCAAGTAAAGTACCAAAAACTATATAATATTCAATATTATGTTTTTCAAATAATTTACTAATATCATATAATGCTTGATAGCATAATAAAGTATCTTCTGATTTTGGATAAAATAATTGTGAAAAATTTTCAAAAGTATTTGTAAATAAATTTCTATTGTAAAATATAATAATTATTGTAAGAATTATTAATAATATACTTATATTTTTCAATTTAAAATCTATTTTTTTTTTCTTCATATATTCTATATAACCTTTATATTTATATTTAATTTAATTTTTTTTTAGCAATTACTCTTATACAAATAGGATTTTCGTTTTCAAAAACTGCAAAATCTTTATTTTCATCAATATATAATATATCAAATTTATTTTCAAGTAATTTTTTTAGATAATCAATATTTGTATAATTTCTATAATGTTCATTACCATGAAATTTATATTCATCTTTATTTTTATCACTTCTAGTTTCTATAGCAATATATGAATTAACTTTAATACTATTTAAAAATGTAAGATGTTCTTCATTTGTTATACTATGAAATGTAAAGCGAGAATATATTAAATCATAATTTTCTTTATTATAATTGACAAAATCTTCATTATAAAAGTTACAAGAATTATTATTTTTTGGTTTAAACCCATTATTATCTATACCATCAACTTTATATATTTTATTAAATTCATAACTATCTCTTCCGTTACCACAACCACAATCGATAATAGTTTTTATGTTAATATTTTTAAAATAATTAATAACAAAAATGCAAAAATCGGATGCTTTATTTAATTTAATAATATTATTATTATTATTATAAAAATTATTCCAATATATTTTATCACAATTTTCCTTATTATAATTAATGTTATTCATTTATTATATATCAATATTATATTTTTTTCAATTTTTGATGAATTATCAACAGATAAATATTTTTCATAATAACTAAACAATAATTCAAATGATATATTTTTCCTAATAATACTCAAAATCATAAATATAATATTAAGTTCAATAATTTATAAAATAAAATTATTTAATAAATATAGTATAGATAATACAATGAAAAAAAAAACAAAATATATTAATTATATAATACTTAGTTTAATTTTTATATTAATAATTTATATTATTTACAATCTATTTAATAAAAAGATAGAAAATTTTAAAGTAATACCAGATCACGATGATATTATATTTTATAGTTATGGTAGTGAATATGATAAATTTAAAACTCTTGTAAAAAGTGCAACTGCAAATAATATAAATATACATATAAATGGAATAGGTGTTAAATGGAAAGATTTTTCAAATAAATTAGAAAATTTTCATAAATTTTTAGAAAATGTAGATGATAATAAAATAGTAATGTCTCTAGATGCTTATGATATAATAATACTTGATAATGCGGAAAATATAAAAAAAAAATTTTTAGAATTTGATAAATCATTAGTATTTTCTGCTGAAAAATATTGTTGGCCAGATGGTAATATATGGAATAAATATCCAAATCAAGATGATATATTCAAATATGTAAATGCTGGTACATATATGGGATATGCTTGGAAAATAAAAGAGATGTTAAATGAATTAAAAAAAACAAATTATAATTGCTTAACATATGATACAAATAAATATCATGAAAAGGTTGATGATCAAAGATGTTTAACTAGATATTATCTTAATAATGTTAATAATCAGAATGATATAGCACTTGATCATAAACAAAAAATTTGGAGTCTATGTGCTGGAACAAATCGTGAAGATTTTGACTTAGATATAAATACATATAATAATTTATATAATAAAATAACAAATGATAAATCAAGTATTTTACATACAAATGGTGGAAATTCGTGGTATCATAATTTATATGTATAATTAATTATTATTTATACAATATATATAGGATATGAAATATATTATACTATTAAATTTAGTTCTAATATTATTTATTATAATAACAATACTATATTTAATATATTTAAAAATTAAAAATAGATATATTAAATAGTTATTTACTGATAATAATAATAATAAATATATAATTACACTTTCTACAATACCAGCAAATTTTGATACACTTTTACCAAAAACAATTGATAATATATTAAATTTTGATAAAATTGAAAAAGTAGAAAAAATAATAGTAAATATACCAAAAAAATATAGTTTTAGATTTAATAATCAAATAATAGAAGATAATAAGATAAATAATTTTATTGAAAAATATAAAAAAAATAATAAAATATATTTAAATATAGTTGATAATGATTATGGTCCTGGTACAAAATTAGTAGGTGCTTTAGAAAATAATTTAATAAATTTAAATGATGATAATTTATATACAATAATACTAGACGATGATATTATTTATACTAAAGATTTAATTAACATAATTGAATATAATGATAAAATAAATGATAATTTAATATTTGGAACAGGATGGAATTATTTAATAGATGATATTAAAATAGGACAGGCATCAGATGTATTCTATATTAAAAATAATTTATTAAAAGATTTTATTAATTATTTTAATGATATAAAAAACGAAGATCATGTATTATATCACGATGATGTATATATATCTTATTATTTTTACCTAAATGACATAGACTTAATTAAATTTAAGAAATTAAATGGTGCTAGTAAAGGTTATAGGCAAAATGATAATAAATCATTAAAATTAAAATCAATACAAGGTAAATATTCACGAAGTGAATTAAATAAAAATGTAATGCCTATTTTACATAAAAATCAATTAAATAAATCATTAGAAATATATAATTTTGATAAAAAAATTCGATTAGGTGATAATAGTGATGGAGGATATGTAATAGCCGATTTAGATGGTTTATATGATTGTTATATTAGTTGTGGAATATCTAATGAAGCTAGTTTTGATAGAGATTTTCTTAAAAAATACATTAATATTGGTAAAAATAATGCATATGCATTCGATGGTACTATTAAAGATTATCCTTGGCAATATACAACAGATATTCAATTTATAAAAAAAAATATTTCAAATATTAATGATGATAATAATACAAATTTAGATTATTTAATAAATAATTATAATAATATATTTTTAGCAATTGATATTGAAGGAGGAGAATATCCTTGGATTTTAAGTTTGAATCAAAATGATTTAAATAAATTTAAACAAATATGTATTGAATTTCATGGATTAAATGATAATAGTTGGGGAACTCAATTAAAAGATAAAATTAAATGTTTAAAAAAATTAAGTAATACACATTATTTAATACACGCTCACGGAAATAATCATAGTGGAAATCAAAACAATATTCCTGATGTATTAGAACTTACTTATGTAAACAAGAATTATTTTAAAGAAATACCATCTAAAAATAAAACTCCATTTCCAATTAAAGATTTAGATTATCCAAATAAAAAATCAAAGAATGATTATATATTAGATAAATATCCATTTGTTGAAAATTTTGAAAATTTTAATTGGTTATTCAATATATCAAAGTATGAAAATAAAATAACATCCCAAGGAAAACAAGATGGTGTTATTAAATATATAATTGATAATATTTATATTAAAAATAAATATTGTGTTGAATTTGGTTATGATTCTGATAAAATAGATGGTGGTGCTGGTCCAAATACATTGCAATTAATAAAAAATAATTGGGATTATTTACTTATAGATGGTAAATATAATAATCCATCAATAAATCTTTATAAACATATATTAACCACTGATAATATATGTGAAATTTTTGAAAAATATAAAGTACCAAAAGAACCTGGATATATTTCAATTGATGTTGACAGTACTGATATATGGTTATGTGACAAAATACTTGAAAAATATGATCCATCATTTTTTTCAATAGAATTTAATCCTAATTTTCCAATTAATTATGCGATTGCTTTTCCCAATGATGGAAATGTTTGGGAAAAAGATAGATGCTTTGGTTCATCACTAAAAGCAATTAAATTGATGGTTGATAAACATCAAAAATATGCATTAGTATATGCTGGAAATTATAAGACAAGTAAACATCATGATGCATTTTTTATAAGAAAAGATTTAATAAAAAATATGATTATTCCTGAATTTAATAGTTTTAAAGATATTCATCATTATATACATAAACCTTGTCAAAATAATAGAGAAGAAATATTATTAGATTATGAATATTTTTTAATTTCAGGAGATATAATTGAATCTAAAAATAAAGCTAAACAAGTAGCAAAACAATATTTATGCGATTAAATTAAATTTATTTTTATTATATATTTAAAAATTAAAAAAAATAATATATAAAAGAATTATTTAGCAATGACAGAAAAAAAAATAGCAATTGGATTTTATGGTATAACAAGAAGTTTAAATTATACAATAGATTCTATAGAAAAAAATATATTTAATGTTTTAAAAGAAAATAATTTTGATTATGATATATTTGTACATACATATAATTTAGATGAATATAAAAATACAAGAGCAAATGAAGAGTATACCAAAAATATAGATAATAATCAGTATAAATTATTAAAAGCTAAATATTTAAAAATTGATAATCAAAATGAAGTTAAATCAATGTTAAATTTAGAATCATATAGAACTAAACCTGATCCGTGGAAAACAAATTATGAAACTGTAGATTTTTATATTTTAGGTAAATATTCCCAATATAGTTTAACAAAAATTATTGAAAATTCCAATAATAATTATGATTATATTTTATTTGTTAGACCAGATTGTTTATATTTGGATAGATTGGATGTTTCAAAATTTAATTTAATTAATGATAATACTATATTGATACCTAGTTTTGGGCATCAAATGAATGATAGATTTGCTATTACAAATAATAAAACATATAAAATATATGGTAAAATATTTGAAGAATTATTAGAATTAAGTAATAAATATGAGTTACATTCACAAACAATTTTGGGAATGATATTAGAAAAAAATAATATTGAAAACATAAAAATTAAATTTAATTTTGCAAGAATACGCAGTGATGGTAAAGTTGCAAAAAGAGATATTAATGACTTAAAAAAATATAATAATATATTAAAACAATATTAATGTGATTAAATTAAATTTATTTTTATATAGTAATATGATAAAAAATTTATATATTTATTGTGATAATTATGTATATAGATTTACAAAAGAATATATTATATCTATAAATCAAAAGCTTAAAGCAAAAATAATACATAATTTAAACAAAAATATAAATTTAGAAAATGATATTATAATCTTTATACAAAAATTACCAAATATTGAAATAACTAATAAAAATAATAATATATTTATATTAAATACTGAACAGTTAACAAGAAAGAAATGGCTCAAAAAAATATTAATTTACAGTAAGAAATTTAAAATTATTGATTATTCAAAAGAAAACATAGATATTTTGAAAAAAAATAAATTAAAAAATGTTATATATTTTCCTTATATTTATAATAAAAAAGAGATTTATAATTTTAAAAAAACTAAAGATATTTGCGGAATATCCTTATATAATATGCCAAGACGAAGAAGAATTATTAACAGTCCTAAATTTAAAAAGTTAAAAATAGATATAATTGAAGGATGGGATAAAAAAAGAGATGAAATCTTGTTTAAATATAAAATTTTAGTAAATTTATCAGGTTCTAGTAATTATAATATATTTGAAAGCATTAGATGTTATAGATGTTTATTTAATAAAATGATTGTAATTAGTGATATTAAATATAATAAAAATCTAATAGATTATAATAATCATATGTTATTTGTAAAAATAGAAGAAATGCCAGATTTAATTAAAAAAGTAATAGATAATTACGATTATTATTATACCAAATTAGATATTGATAATGTAAATATTAAATTAAATAATCATTTAATAAGTAAAAGTATATTAAAATAATATAGATAATAATAAATAATAATGAATTTTAATAATGTTTTTTTAAATATATTAAATTTTTTCAATTGTTATAATTTGGGTAATGATAATAATAATGATGATATAGTTTTAGATGATGATTTACCAATTATTGATGAAAATGAGATTTTATTACCAAGTAAAAAAGATAAAATAAATTTTTTAGATTATGATAATTTTCATTGGTAAATTATTTTCTATTAGAATATAGTTTAATGAGAAAAAATTTACCAATATTAGTTACAAATAGTGCTTGGAAAAAAATTGAAGATATTGCTAAAATTAAAAATAATAAAAATTTTTTACTATCTGTAAAAAGTGGTGGATGTAATGGTTTCAACTATAAATTTGAAAATATAAATCAAATTGAAAAAAATATGAATTTTCTTAATAACAAAAATGTAAATATATATATAGATCCGCGATCAGAATTTTTATTATTAGGAACAAAAATAGATTATATTACAGAATTATATGAAAGTAAGTTTCAATTTATAGCAGATAAAACAAAAAATGTGTCTTGTGGTTGTGGAACTTCTTTTTCTCCAAAATAGTACATTTCTTTATTTTTATAAAATTTTTAAAAAGCTTTTTAAAATTTAAATTTTTTTTAAGAAATGTACTATTTTAATTAATTATATAGTTAATTAATAGAATTATAAAAAAGTTCCATATGACAAATCCAAAAAAAGAAAAAAAAGTACAGAAAGAAAAGAAAGTACAGAAAATAAAGAAAGATAAAAAATCTAAAAAAGACTATATTAAATATAAAAAAGATTATATAACCGTTAATGAATATATTAAGCTTGCTAAAAAGAAAAAATCCAAAAAAAATTGATTAATAAAGAATTATTTTTATCTATATGTTTTTTGAAAAAAAGATAAATATATACAAATTAAAAAGTGAATTTGATAAAAATTATAAGACAAATACAATTTTAAATAAAAAAATAAATAAAAAAATTATAGATATTAATATTACACGAAATAAAGACTATATATTTTTAAAAGGCAAAGGGACATTTATTTTAAGAAAAATAAAGGACATTGATTTAATAAAAGAATTTGTTAATAATAGATATTTGCCAAGGAATTACAATAACAAAAAAAAATATAGAGAAGTTTATTGGAATAAAAAATATGGATATATCTACAAAAATAATAATGTTAATAATAAAAATATAAAAAAATTAGAAGAAACTGTTAATAATTTAAACATAATTTATGATAATTATGTTATTGATAATAAAAATTTAAATAATAATAATTATGGTATTATTGGTATAGATACAAATTATATAGAACCAAAATGGTTAAATGATATAATAACAAATAATAATAAATTTAATCCAATAATTACTGAATATAACGAAATAATTTTTAGTAAATCTACTATAGATAATAAAACAATTGAAGCATCTATAAAACATTTGAAAAATAAAACAAATAGATTTGATAGTATAAATCCAATTGTAATTTATATAAAAGATACTAGTAAAACTAATATTGATTTAGATACCTTTATAAGTTCAGTATTTAAAATATCAATGATATTATACGATGATCATACGCGAATTATTTATAAAAATAATAATAAATTATTTATAATTGACCCTTGGAAAAAAACAAAAGATAAGGGAACAAAAAATTTAATAAAAAATTATGAAATTAAATTTATTAAAAGAGAAAAAGAACAAACAATTGAAGGATCGTGTACAGCAATTGCATTTGCAAGAAGTTTACATATGGCAGATAAAGGTGTGGATAATATACATTCAAAAATAGATTATGATTACATAGTATTAACAGATAAATTAATATCAAAATTCAGGAATAAATAATATAAAAAAATGATATAATATATTTATTAATTACAAAATAAAAAATATGCATACTGGAATAATATCATTTGCAAATAGAATCGCATTTAATATTAAGTCAAATGATATTAAAGATTTTATATTAAATAAATTACAAAATTTATATAATATAAAAATTATTCAAAAACATTATTTTAATTTAACAAATAATAATCTGAGTTATTTAAATAATAAAACATCTTTATGTTGTTTAAGAAGTAATGGAAATCCATATTATGTATTTTTTACACTATATAATGATATACCTATAATTTATTATATAGATAAAAAGATTCATCCAAATTATCAAAAACCACGAATTATATTAGTAAGAGGATTTTTTGATGAATCATTATTTAAAAACACTTTACTAGATGGCGAAATGATAAAAACTTATGATAACAAATGGATATTTGCGATCAATGATATAATAAGTTATAAAGGTACACATTTAAAAAAGAAAAATTTAGAAGAAAGATTAGATATAATTTACAATTTATTAGAAAATGAATATTATAAGGATGAGAATATAGATGTCTGTGAATATAAAATTAAAACATATTGTTATTTAAATAAAGATTCAATAAATGAATTAATTGATATTTCAAAAAAATTAAATTATTCATCGCGAGGTATATATATATGGAATTATAATATGAATCATAAACCAATATTATACAACTTTAATGATGAAAATATAATAAGTGTAGTAAGAAATATTAAAGATGAAACAAAATTTAAAACTTTAGAAAATACTAAAAATATTGAAACAAATAAAGGCGATATAAAAGAAGATATCTTAATAAAGGAAGATATAAGTGAAAAGGAATTGAAAGAAAATGAAAAAATTTATTGGATATCTAAAACTACAGAACCGGATGTGTATAATTTACATAATAAAGAAAGTTTAAATGAAAAAGCAGTAGGGATAGCGTGTGTTAATAATTTGGCAAAAAGTAAAATGCTGCGTTTAGCATTTAAAAACAAAAATGCTTCAACATTAATTAAATTTAAATGTATATTTGATCAAAAATTTAATAAATGGACACCGGAATATGCAATAATATAAAAAATTGATATTATATTTATTTATAATATCATAGAAAAAATGAGATCTCTGGACTTTATTATAAGTATACTTGTTATATTACTTATAAATATAGTTATTGCTACAATTGTAGGAACAGCATTTATACGCACATATTGTAATTTAAATGAAAATAGTAATATATATTGTATAAAAAATTAGTTATTAATTTTACCCGCTAGTAATTGATTTTCGTAAAAACTATCTATCTGTTCATATAAATCAATAATTTCATTTAAAGTTTCATCGTGATTAGAGATTTCATCATATTTTCTTTTTTTATTAGAAAACATATTATATAATAAAAAAATTTAAAAAAAATAATAATCATTTTTTAATTTGTATTAATAGTTATATTTTTTCTACAATAATTAGGATTCCATATATAGTAAATCCAATATAAAGGACCAAGAAATGGTGGGATAAATGCGATAACAGCACCCATTACAGAATCAGGATTTACGCCACTTTTAAAACAATAAATAGACATAATCCAGGCAGCTATGCCAAGTAAAACCCATATTAAAATAAATATAGAAATGATATAGTAAAAAACATATGAAATACCAATAACTTCATCGGTGTCAGCAAATTTTTCAATTTTATTATCTTTTTTCATATCTAATCTATAATTAGAAGATATATTTTTATGGAGAATTATTTAAATATATATATATTTATTCCTTTAATTTTGGGTATGTTTCCAAGTATATTTTTTAGAGGTGAAAATGATATGAGACAATATAGAGAATTAAAAAAACCAGAACTTATTCCTCCAAGTTATGTTTTTGGTATAGTATGGCCGATATTATATTTATTAATAGGTATATCATATTATATTGCATTAAAAAATAAAAAGAATTATATTTATTATATAATACCAGTTATTGGATTAATTATTAATTATTCATATTCTCCTATATTTTTTGGTAAAAATAGACTATTTTTATCATTAATAATTGTAATATTAACATTATTGTTTGCCATTTTAACATTATTACAATTTAATTATACAGAAAAAAATAAATTAAGTGTATATTTACTAATACCTTATATAATGTGGTTATCTTTTGCGACATATTTATCATACAATATATATATATTAAATAAAAATATAGATAATAATTAGATTTAAATGGGTAAAAAAAAGGGTGGAGCTAATAAATATGATATTTTTAAAAAAAATAAAGATATGTTAGATCTTACTGGTATTTATATCGATAATAAAGATAATAAATGTTGGATTAATGCATCTATATACATGATATTATCAAATCCAGTTATAATTGAGCAAGGTAGTGCGATTGAAAGATATATTAACCCAACAAATGAAATAAAAGAAGAAAATTATCCAAAAATTCGTTTATTTTTAAAAGATTTATTAATGCGTATTAAAAAAAAAACATTACATTTTGATGAAGATCTATATTATGAAATAATTGATAATATTAATGAAATAATTACAGAAAATCAGTTAAAATCTACTAAACTTAATAAATCTTCTAATTATAACGATCCGTATTCAGTTATAAATACATATATAACAAAAGTTTTATTAAAAGGATATACAGATGAAATACTTGAAAATCCACAAAATGCCGTTATAAAAAACAATATTTATTTAAGGCTTGAACATGGAAATTTAGCAACAGAAAAAAGCGATCCTCACCCAGGGCAATATAAAATTTCAACTTTAGAAGATTTACATACAAACGAAAATGAAAAATTATTATCTTTTATAATATCAACTGGGAGGGTTAATGGATTAAGTGGTGGCAACAATGCAAGTCATTTTATAGGCTTTAGAAGAAAAGAAAATAATGCTTGGGAAAAATTTGATGCATTAGAAGGAAAAACTACAAATTTCACAAATTTTGCTAATGTTATTACGCATTTAAAAGAAAAAGTAAAAATGAATTTTGATGATTATCAATATGCATTTAAAGCTATATATATAAACGAAGATAAATATTTTAAAGTAAGAGAAAAACTTTTAACAAAAGAAGCAGCAGAAGATGAAAATGTTAGATTATGGGAAATTGAAGTGCCTGGCAACAAGGTAAAAAAACCAGATAGTGATTTTGATGTTGATGTTGCTGTTGATGGCGATAATGTTGCTGTTGATGGCGATAATGTTGCTGTTGATGGCGATAATGTTAAAAAATCAGAAGACGATGTAAGTGTTGTAAAAGATGATTTTAAGAAGGAATTAGTTGAAGATCTTGTACAAAAAGACATTAAAACAATAATATATATGTTATTTCAATTTAAACAGGCCGAAGAATTTATTAGGAATAAACATAGTGAAAGTTTAAAAGAATTAGCTAAGTCTGCAATACCTGATCTAGTTGCTGATGCCACAGAAAAAATAAAAATTAATAAAGAAATTTCAGAATCTGATAAATTATTATCAATATTAAATGAAATTAAAGGAGATAAATATGAAGATTATACATTTGATAATGAAATAGATTTTAAAGATATAATAATAAGATATATACTAGAAAAAGAAAGGCAAAAAGAAAATCAAGTAAAAGACAAATTTATAAGCAAAGAAATTGATATGTTAGGTGGTAAAATTATAAAAACCAAAAAAGATACTAAAAAAGATACTAAAAAAGATACTAAAAAAGATACTAAAAAAGATACTAAAAAAGATACTAAAAAAGATACTAAAAAAGATAAAAAAAATTTAATCAAGTTCTGATAATTTAGTAGAATTATTTAGTAAAAAATTAGATGGCATATTTGCAATAGGTAAATCAGTACTTGGTTCTTTTAAGTAAAAATCTTTACCATATGATAAAGTTTTATTATTACATCTTGTTTTTATAAAAATTTCTTCGACATTTTCTAAATCATTTTTGTGATTAGGAATAATATCATTTCTAGTATTATATGCACAATTGGTAGCATAGTTATACATTGGATGCGAAGTAGATGTTAAATTCATATTATTTTCATTTGAATCTTTTTTAATACTTTCTAATTCTTTTTTATTTGGTATTAACTCATTTACAAAACCTTTATTGTTAATATTATAAGAATTAATATCGGTTTCTATTTTTTGAAAAGTATTTTTAGGTTTATTAGATACAACCTTTTTTTTGTTTATAAAATAGGTAAAATAAATAAATGTTAAAAGTACAATAATTATAAATAATATTGCTATAATATTATAGTTCATTAATCTAATAAAAATAAAGAAATTAAATTATTAATCATCATCAACAAAATCATATTTTTTATTATTATTTTCATCATTTTCTGCAACATTTAATAACTCATTATCAGAATAATAAGAAATATCATAATTATTTTTTTTATAATACTTTATTCTTGTTAAACCTTTTTGAATAAATAATGAAAATTGGTCCCAGATATCAATACATAATGGTGTATAAATACGCTCACTAGGTTTTTCTCTTAATATTCTACCAATTGCTTGTTGAATATCAGATATTGGACTAGCAAAAATCACAGTATTTAAAGTAGGTATGTTCATTCCTTCAGCTGCCATTTGATAAGTTGCTAATATAATTTGTTTTTTAGAAGATAAATCTAAAACATTTTGTGATAATCCACCAACATAATATCCAGTATCAAAATTAGTATTGTCAAATAATTTTTCAAATTCTTTTAGTTGATTTCTTCTTTCACTTAATATAAGTATTTTTCTTTTGTTTTCTTTTTTAAGTATATCAATTATTAAATTAAAAATAAATATAGTTCTATTTTGATACTTGCAAATATTATTTATCATTGCAGCAGAATTTGGTTTACCATTCCATAATAATATATTATTAGAATATTCTACATCAGATTCAAAATATTTATGAATATTAACATTTAAACTAATTGTCTCTTTTGTAGTAAATTTATAAACAGATTTACCAATATAATATTCAAATACTTTTCGCAATCCATCTTTACGATTTAATGTAGCACTTAATCCTAAAATAATATTTGAATTAATATTTTGAAATGCTTTACTAAAAACTTCTGCACCTGTATGATGAACTTCATCTATAATAACAAGACCAAAATCTTTAAAAATATTTATATCATAATCTCTCATAGCAAGAGACTGTAATGAAGCAATAACAACATCTTTGTCTTCAACATCTACTTTTGACTGTTTAATTTTGCCAATTTTAGCATTAGGAACAAATTGTTTAATAGATTCAATAAACTGTTGATTTAAAAAATCTTTATGCGAAACAAACATAGTTTTTTTTTTGAAATGGCAAGCAATATAAACTGACATAATAGTTTTACCAAAACCACAAGGTACAGATAAGATACCTCCTTTTTTTAAAGGATCATTTGCAGCTTTTATAAAATTATTAACTGGTTCAATTTGTTGGTCCCTAAGTTTTCCATTAAATACTAAATTAGGACAATCAATTCCTGTAGATAAATTATTTTTAGTAGGTACTCCAAATTTCTGTAATGCATAATATCTAGGAATATAAAGTCTTTTACTATTTTCTGTATAAATACAAAATTTTTTTGGTTCACTGGCTAAATTAAAATTTAGATTAGGTGAAACTGTTAATTCATCTTTTAATTCATTTATAACATTTTCATTATTTTCCTTAACAATACCATAACCATAAATTGATAAAATGGTATCCATTACATATAATAATATAATTATATTTCTTAAATATATTTTATATAATTTAATTAGATAAATGACAATTAATAATATATTAAGAGGTGCAGGAATATGTTTATTTATATTAATATTAATTGTCGATGATTTTCCATTTTATAAAAAGATGAAAGAATCTTATGTGCAATTAATATTAGCAATATTCGTAGTATCAGTTATGATTTATGATTACATATTAGGATTTATATTAACAATGATATTAATGTTAATTTATTATGAAGTTTATAAAAAAATTGATAATAAAATAAACAAAAATAAACCAAATAATAACGTAAATAGTAAAAAATATATGTTAAACCCGTTGGAAAAAATTGAAGAAGATTTTGAAGTTAATAACAAAAGAGAAGTAAAATCTTGTGTTGTTGAATATAATTATATAACTCCAGAACATTTACACGATGCCCAAAATAATATTGTAGATGAAAATGGGTATAACAGTGATTTAAAGATAATAAATCCGGTTGATTGTAGTATTCAGGGTTTAGAATTAGGAAAAGATTATGATAATATTACAGGATATAATATTGATGATACAGAAATTGGTTTTAAATTAGAAAATCATAATAATAATACACCATATACCAATAATACAAATAAAATTATGCCAATATATAAAAATTTACCATCTACGCCACAAATTTAAATATAATTAAAATAATAAAGTAAATATAATACAATAAATAATATTAAATAATAAATTAAATTATGATTATTATTAAGTTTTGTATATATATTTTCTGGTATTATTTTTTGAAATACAACTAATAATTTAGAATTTGTTATCAAAAAACTAATAATGATAATGATAATACATTTAACAATAGTATCCTTATCTATTATTTTTTTTTCACCTGAATTTGATTTTTTAGAAGAAGATAATTGTGCCATACTATTAGAAGCGCCAATAAGATTGTCCATTTCATCTTCAAAATCATTAAATTCTAATTTATTTTCCATTTCTTTTTGAATAGAATTAATTTCATTAAGTCTTTTTTGTTCTTCTAATTGTCTTTTCATATTTTCCATTTCTTGTTGTTGCATTTGTTGTTGTATTTGTTGTTGTTTTAAAACATCGGTATTTTGTTGATTATAGGCAACACCTTGGTTTTCTTTATTTTCTTGCATAGTATTTTTATCAAGTTTTTTCAATAAATTTTTAATTTCGGGGTCATCAAGTTCATTGGTATTATTATTATTTTTATCAATTTTGATATTGTTTAAAGAAGTTATCATAGAATTATTTGTGGTTGTCATTAAATAATCTTATATATATATTTTATAAGATGAAAAAAATGATATAATATACGCAAATTATTTTTTAATACAACGACCTGATTTTGGATTACAAACCTTATCTTTTTTCTTACACTCTTCTATTTTCTTTGGTGTACAATTATTTACCTCTTGTTTAACTTCTTTCTTAACTTCTTGTTTAACTTCTTCCTTAACTTCTTGTTTAACTTCTTGTTTAACTTCTTCCTTAACTTCTTGTTTAACTTCTTGTTTAACATCTTGTTTAACATCTTGTTTAACATCTTGTTTAACATCTTGTTTAACATCTTGTTTAACATCTTGTTTAACATCTTGTTTAACATCTTTTATTTCAGAAAAATCTTCTTTTTTAGTATTTATAACTGGTAGTGGTAAAGTTCCAGGTTTAATACAACGACCTGATTTTGGATTACAAACTTTATCCTTTTTCTTACACTCTTCTATTTTCTTTGGTGTACAATTATTTACTTCCTGTTTAACATCTTGTTTAACATCTTGTTTTACTTCTTTTTTAACATCTTCTTCAACTTCTTCTATTTCAGAAAAATCTTCTTTTTTAGTATTTACAACCGGTATAGGTAATAAAGTTTTTGGTTTAATACAATAACCAGTTTTTGGATTACAAACCTTGTCTTTTTTCCTACACTCTTCTATTTTTTTAGGTGTACATTTTGAGTCAATTGAATCAGTATCACTATCTTCTTCAATTTCAGATAAATCATCTTTTTTAACTTTAGGTTTAGGTTCATCACTTTTATTTAATCCAAAATTATTATTGATTTCAAAATTATATGTATAAATATCGGGTATTTGTTCAAATTCAAATTTTTGAAAACTAGATAAAGAATGTATATTAAATATAGACTTATCATTTAACCATTTTTCATAAATTATGTATCTATCGCTAACATATTGTTCATATAATTCGTCCTGAATCATACGTTTATTTTTAAATTTTTCGCTATAAAAAATATTTTTTTCTGAATTTAGTACTTCCTTGGCCTCCATATTTTTAAAATAATCAGTAATTAAATTTTTAAGCTGCATTTGTTTGATATTGTTGATAGTATCATTCATATTAATATTTTCGTATAATTTATATGAAATATCATTTAAAGAAGGTAAAGTTTTATTCATTAATCTAATATAAATTAAATATTTTAATTATTCAGTATTTGGTTCCAACTCAATAGGATTAGGATCACTATTAGTATTTGCTTGTGTATATATATCTGTGTTTTTTTTAGAACCATTAAACATAACCTTATAAAATTCAGTTAATTTTTGTTTATCTGATAGTTGATCTTCATATACACTTCTAGGCACATATTTAATTACTGTTTTTGGTTTTGGACAAACAGATACATTAGTATAATAGGCTTGTATAACTAATACAATTCCAATAAATAAAAATAGTATAGCAAAAATTTTCATTTTTGTTATTATATATTACTAATAATATTAGAAAAATAAATTTAAGAATCTTTATTTATCCATGGATCGTCTTTTGTAAACATATCACTCATTTTAGATGTATTTTCTTCTAAAACTTGAGCAGTATTATCTTCTTCAACAACAGCTTCTAAAACAGTATTTTCAGATTGATTTGAACTAATAGCATCATTTTTACGTTTTTCGAAAATTTCATCTTTACTATCCATATTTTTCTTATACTCTTTCATTAAAGTGTTTAATTGAGTTTCAGAATATTCTTGATCATCTAAGTCATCTGCATTGGGAGACCAAGGACACCAGCAACCTACTTGAGCAATATAAATATTATGATTTTTATCTACTTTTTTCAAAAATTCACATCTATTTTTTGCTTCATTTATAGTGTCAAATGATCCTCTTACCTTGAAACCACGGATACTAGTTTGAAAATTATTATCTTCGTGAAATTTTTTCTCTATTTGCTCAGAATTTATATTTTTATTAGATTTATAATATTCATCAATTAATTTTACATCAGACATATACTTATTGTTATTCATAACGTTTTCAATTAAATCCTTATCATCCTTATATTTATCTAATAAGAAATTAAATAAATTTTTATAATCTTCGCTTATCTTACTAAAAAAACTTTCTAAATAATAACTTTCTTTAGAAACGAGAACATCTTCTGGACTGATGAAAGATACTAAACAATAATTTTGATTTTTAATAGCTTTATCTTCTTCGAGATAGTCATGTTCCTTTGTTGAAACAGTTGTCATAATATAATAAAAGAAATTAAGTTAATCTTATATAGTTTTAAAAATATTATAAATAAATAGATAAATAAATGTTTATAGATTATAAAGAATTATTAACTAGAATTATTAAATATATTATATTAATTTTAACAATAACTATAGCAATTTATATTATACCAATTAAAGATACAGATAAATTAAAATATGGTATATTTATTGGCATAATTGCAGCAACCATATGTTCATTATATGATTATTTTATACCATCTGTATCAGATGATATTAAAAAAGCTATAAAATTATAAAAAATATATATTAATTAAATAAGATGAATTTATTAATAATATTATTAATAATAATAATCGTAATAATTTTACTATTATTTACACAAGTTAAAGAAACTTTTGAAATTAGACATATACATAGTAATGATCCACGTGCAAGTAGTCATACACACGGTACAACAAAATATGCTATGAATGTCGATGATAATGTTTTTTATTGGGATAAATATCATAATGATGAATATGGAGATTTAATAGTATATGCTGAATCGGCTACATATTCGCATAAAAAAAATTTTAATTTAACTCCATTAAAATGGAATCCAAAATATAAAGAACCTAATTGGATTACAAATATTTAATATGGTTTTATAATGGTATCATCTAAATGAAAAATTTTTTTTTCATATTTAGCATAATTTTCCAAAATACTTATCATTTTTCTTGATCGAAAAATAAAAAAATGTAAATTTTTATTTACAATATCATAATATTTTTTATTTAAATTTGTAAAATTTATATAAGATTGTAATAATGATATAATATTATCTCTTATATCAATAAAATTTTTAATATAATATTTAACATCATAAATATCATTTAAAATAAATATATATATATTCATTAATTTATCTAAATTTGTTAATAATTCAGCATATCTAGTTTTATTTATTTTTTCTAAAAAATGCAAATTTTTTATAATACTAACAAGTATTTCATCATTTGATATATATTTTAATTTTTTAGGAACAATATTCAAATCATATACATTCGAACTCAAGGACTTATCTAAATTCAAAATTTTATCATCAATTTTATCTTGAAATGATAATTGATTATTCGCATTATTATTTTCTTTATTAATTATTTGATTATATAAAATATAACCAATTATTAATATTATAATAAGTGATAAAATACTTTTTTTATCTATGAATTTTAAAAAATAAAATATAGTAGCCAGTAATAAAACTAATATATATGTATAACTATATTTATCATACATTACCTTAATTAAACAAAAATATTTTTCTTATATCGATGAAGAATCAACAAAGTAAAATATTAAGGACAGTATAATAAATATAATACCTGTATATAATTTTCTATTATCTTTTAAAAATATATCAAATAATTGTGTTCTATATTCTTGATTATTTAAATTTTTATGATTTATTGAAAAAAAATCACTTAAATCATTTATAATATCAATTATTGTTTGTAAAGTATTTTGATATAATTCAGAAACAGTATATTCATATATCATTTTGTTTTTATTATCAACCTTATTATCAATAATTGTTTCTATTACAGAATTAAATTTTTTTTCAACAGTTTCTTCTATATACTTATTGATATCATTATCTGTATTATTATTATTCATCTTAAAAAATAATAAGAAAAAATTAAATTAAATAATATTCATCATATCAACATCAGATATAAACATCCTTCTACAACAATATCGTGTTGCCCCTAATTCATCTAAAATCTCTTTTGTATGATTATCAGAAAAATGTTTAATCTTTTCTTTATCTTTATTTTTTTTTATTAATTCATCTTTTTTTCTATTATAATAATCAATTTGGTCGGCAACAACTCTACCGCAAGTAAAACATCTAATTGGTTGAATCATTTTATATAAATTATTAACCTTTAACTAATTAAATCATTTTTTTTTTATATAGAATATGTAAAATAATTAAAAAAAAATATATAATATATATTAGTAGAGAAATATATATTTAGATATGTCTGTTAATTATAGATTATGTAAACTTGAAGAAAAAATGATTAAATTACAACCAGCTGATGATACTAAATCCGATGACACAAGTGAAGAATTAAAAAAATTAGTTGCTGATTTAACCGAAAAAGTTTCGACTTTAGAATCGACTTTAGAATCGAAATTAGAAGAAGCTAATAAAAAAATACAATCTACCACAGATACTTCCAATACTAATACACAAAAATTAATGCAAGTTATACAACCTTTACAAACTAGTTTAACTAGTGTTGAAAAACGAGTAGCAAAACTTGAATAAATTATACAGAATATTTTGATTTTTCTTTAATAAGATTTTCAATATTTTGTGTATATTTATTCATATTTATTGAATTGTTTAATATTTCATTTGTTTTTGAAATATATCCTTTATTTTTATTTAAAGTATATACCGCTTCATTCATATAATATTGTGCTTTTTCATAGTTGTTTCTTTTGAAATGTAATAATCCATATATATGTAAAATATCTGGATTGTTAAGATATTCTAATGACTTATATAGTTTATCAGCTTCTATAAACATATTATCATCTATTATTTGATTATTAGTTATTTTAACTAATTCAATAAAATTATTATTTTGTGATAAAAAATTTTTATTTTTTGTTGAAGATGGAAACAATCCTATCTTTGTTCCTTCAAGAAATGTACATTTATTAAATATATATATATCTAATTTATCTTGATTTTCATACAAAAACTTAGATAATGATATACGTAAAGCATATTTAATTTGATTTAAATAATTATATAAGATATCGGCAGTTTTCTTATTAGTCATATAGCAACATTTTGATACTAAAATTTTACTAAACTCAAATTTTAGAAGTTCTAATTCAGAATTATTATTTTCATTGAAATCGGATAATATAAGGAAATCTATATTATCTTTATTTTTTTCTAATTGTGTGATAGCTTTAATAATATTATCTATATAGTCTTTCGTTACTATTATATCATCTTCAATTATAATATTTAATTCATTATCTTTCGCATCTTGTAATGCTTTTCTATGTTTTTCTAAATTAGATAATTGATTTTCATTTAAACTTATTAATTGATTTTTAAACATATTATTTTCATTATCAACATTATAATCTATTCTTTTATTATAATCATCAATATTTTTTTTTATTGTTTCACTATCTGGATCATTTATATAATTAATATCTACTGTGTAATTAAATTTCTCAAATAATATTTTAATAAATGATAAAGAACTATTTATATATGTTGTTCTATTATCTAAATATTTAGATGTTATTAAAAATATATTAACCTTTTTCATTATACTAAAATTCTATTTATTTTTTTATATATTAATAATAATAAATGAATTGTTTTAATTGTAATAAATTAACAAATTTAACTGATTCTATTAAATTATCTGACTATAGCGATATATATACAAAAGATGATATAATATATTGTAAAAATTGTTGGGAAAATAAAAACATTGATTTAATTTGTAATAATTGTATGAATTTTTATGCAGAATTAAAATGCAATAAAAATTGTTTTGATATTGTTATAAATGATAATGATATAACTACTGATTACAAAAAAATATGTATGTATTGTTTATGTGATGGCAATGATTGCGAATATTGTAATAAAATAAATAAAGATTATATCTATGATTTATTTATAAAGAAAAAAAATATAATTTATTATAAATTTAAAAATTATTTTAACTTATTTTTTTAGCTTTGTATATATTTGGGAAATAACCTAAAAATGGTATTCTTAAACCATAACCTTCTATTTCATATGTTGATTTAACATCTAATTTATTAAATACTTCTACGCTTGTAAAATGCAATAACCATAAATTATCTTTTAATATATATACATTATTTTCAGTATCACTAATACTTTGACTACCCTTTTTATTACTAGAACCATATGTATATTTTTCTTCGACAGTTATTACTTTTTTAAATTTAGTAGCATATGTATAAATAATATTAAATATTATTGATATTCCTAATATACAAATAATAGTAATAAAGAACATACGATCATCAAACACCCAACCTTTATTCGCTTTCATTCTATAATATAAAATTAATTTAATTTTACAATTTTGTGTATATTAGGAAAAAATCCTAATGCATTATTAACAACACCAGTACCTTCGATTTCATAACTAGTACCTATTTCTAAATTATTATATAATTCTAAATTTTCAAAATGTAATAACCATATATTATTTTTTAAAATATAAACTTTGTTTTTCTCATCAATAATACATAATGTTTGTATAGTATTAAAATTAGTATCAGTATAATCTATTTTCTTTTTGTTGATAGTAATAATCTTTTTAAATTTAGTTATATATGTATAAATAATATTAAATAATATATAAAAACTTATTATTATCAGTATAATAATTTCTATCATCCTAATTAAAAGACACTTAAAAAAAAAATGTAATTAATTATATGAAATGGTAATAGATATATTACTAGAATTGTATAATGACTGGTTCAATAACAAAGATTGGTGGTTTTCTAAAAATGAGAAAGTTGATACATATTTATCAGATAAATATATTGGAATAATAAAAGATGATGAAAAATTTGATATAACAAAATATGATTCAAAAATACAACTAGCTTGCGTTATACTATTAGATCAAATACCAAGACATTATAAAAGAATTTATAATAATAATTATGATGTTTTTAATTATTCAAAAAAAGCAACAACAATATGTAATTATTTAATAATAAATAATAATATTAATGATTTTACAATAGATGAATTATCATTTTTATATTTACCATATAGACATATTTATGATATAAATATGATTTGTAAAATTATAAATATTTTTATTTATAAATATAATAATTCTGATAATTCTGATAATTCTGATAAAAATAAATGTAAAAAATATATATATAATACATTAAATAATTCTTTTGAATATATTAACTTATTATCATATGATAATAAATTAGAGTTTAAACATTTTGATAATATTGATAAAAATATTTTCTGTCAAAAATCATTAGAAAAATATAACTATCTATATGAGAATAAGGATTCTAATATTTATAAAACTATTTATAATAATTTTATAAAATTAAAAAAAAATGCCACTATTATTGTTTCATTATCTGGTGGCGTTGATAGTATTGTTTCATTATTTATTTTAAAAGATATAATAAATAATTCTAAAATAAAATGTAATTTAATTGCATTACATATTAATTATAATAACAGAAGTGAATCTAAAAGTGAATTAGATTTTGTAAATTATTATTGTAATTTATTAAATGTTAAATTAATTTTCAGAACAATTTTTGAAATTAATAGAAATATGTGTATGAATAATGGTTTAAGAGACTTATATGAAGATATTACAAAAAAAATTAGACTTGATATGTATAAATATGGTTTTTTATCAAATAATACAGTATATGTACTACTTGGACATAATAAAGACGATTGTTTTGAAAATATTATAACAAATATAGCAAATAATAATAATTATGAAAATTTATCTGGTATGGAAATTATAACTAAAATAGATAATATAAATTATTGGAGACCAATGTTAGATATTTTGAAAAATGAAATTATATCATTCGCGAATAATAATAATATTCCATATTTAAAGGATAGTACTCCTAAATGGAGTGCAAGAGGTAAAATAAGAGATATTATTAGACCTGCGTTATGTAATTTAAAAAATAGTGAAAATATTATTTCAGCTTTTTTCGATTTAAAAGATCATTTAAAAAATTCTAATAATTTAATTAATGATTTGGTACTTAATAACTTAGTTGAAAAATTTAATAATAATTATAGTTATAGTAAAAATGAATTAAATAGTTTTAAATATATTAATATATCAACATTATTTTTCAAAAAAATAAATATAAAAATTAGTTTTAAAGCAATTAAAGAATTTTGTTATTATATTGAAAATGTATTAAATAATACATCAAGGAAAAAAATTATTTTAAGTAAATGTTATAATATTAGTCTAATTAAAAAAGATGAAAATTCTTATTATATACAATTACATAATAATTAATTACCTTTGGTTGAATAATTTTTCCAAAACATTTGTGTGTTGATTTTAAATTTAAGAGTAAATATAATTTATAATATTTATTAATAATAGATAATAATGTCTAATAAATATACTATTATAAAAAGTAAAAATGGAAAAAGTAAAAAAGTTGTTGTTGAAGGAGTTAAAAAAGTGTTGTACAAAAAAGATGGAAGTAGAAAAATGTATGTTGTTTCAAAAGGCAAAATGATGCAACTTACTAAATACAAAGAAATGAAAAAAAAGCAAAAGCAAAAGCAAAAGCAAAAGCAAAAATCTAAAAATACACAAAAAAAAAGTAAATTAAATAAAAAGAAGAGTTTAAAATCAAAAGGGGGGGGTCGGCCGCGTAGAAATAACTACTGATAGCATGGCTACGAAAGTACTTCGTAGCAATCTTATATATCCTGGATATGCAGATTTTGTGGATTTAAAAAAAAAACTGATGTTCGCCATAGATAATTCAGTACTATTAAAAGATATAATTAGAGATAAATATTGGGATTTTAATGGCCTGCAGAAACAGCAATATAATACTAATACTGCTCAGATCGTTAAAGATAAATTAAAAAGTATTTATCAAAGTATTGCTGCTAATAGGGAATCATTTCCTTTTTACAATAAAGAACATGTAGAAAATTTTATTTATCAAGTCATAGAACTCTGTAAAAACAAAAAAATGAGAGATTTCAGTCCGATTAGAGAAATATTTAAAGGGATTAATGATAGCAAGTCTGTAATAGCTAGTATATCTGAAGATGCACATAAAATAATTGAAGATTTTGATAAAACAGTTAATACCAGTGCTTTTCGATCCAGAATATTTTCTAGATTGTCTAGATTTAACCCATATTCAAGATATAGTAATTAATTACTATTTTTTACATTGATATGATTCCAGGGACAATGTCTACATTTATTTCCACAACATTTTCTTTGTTTTAAATAAAATTCTGTAAATACTTTATATCCTGTTTCGGGATCAATATACGTATTATAATTATTTTTACAAGCTTCATTATGTACTTTATGAATTAATTCATTTTTAGTTAAATCTTCAATATCAACTAACATATCTTTATTAAAAGAACTCATTATACTTTAATTTATAAAAAAAATTATAATCCTGCGCTATAACGAACTAGTTTAGGAGGTTCTTTAAATTTAACTTTAAGATTATAATTATCATATAATGAATGTGAAACTAAATAAAATATAACAGAAAGTATTATAATTTGTTCAAACATATTTAATAATTTAAAATAATATAATCATTTTTTTTTAGGAGGAGTTTTTTTCTTAGGTTTTTTTTCTTCTTTTTCCTTATCAGATTCAACTTCATTATTAACTTCCTTTTCGGATTCAACTTCTTTCTCTACTTCCTTTTCGGATTCAACTTCTTTCTCTACTTCCTTTTCAGTTTCTTCTTCATTTTTTTTATTTTTTTCTTCTTGCCATAGTTCACTAACCTTTTTCATAAGTTCCTGACGAGATAGTGTAGGATTTTCCATTTTTAGTTTTGAAATATTTTCTTTTACAAATAGATTATATTTTGTTGGTGCTTTTGTTGTTTTAGTTTTTTTATTACCTTTTGTAACTAGTTTATATGCTTCAGATAGAATATTTGTAAGTTCCTTACAAGTATAATCTTTATTTACATCAATTAATTCTACAAATTTATCAATAATTTGTTGAGTATTGTTTGCTACGGTAGAAGACATTATATGATAATAATTTATATAAAAATAATCATTTTTTTTTTATCAATCTAAATATTTTTATTTTTAATTACTACTTTTTCATAATTTAATTTATAAATATTATAAGCTAAATAAGTTGCAAAACACAACCAAGCAATATAGGGACCTAAAGCTAAAATTGGGCATATAGTGCCACAAGGTCCATAAGTTGTTTGCATAATAAACTGAATTAATGTTAATATAGCAAATACTAAGGCAAATATTATTACAATAAAACCATTTAATAGACCATTTTCAGCAAAAAATACAGGCGTATAAATAAAATTAAATATTAAAGCAATAAGTGGTATTATCCAGTATTTAAAATCTTTAAATCTAACCGATATACCACATTTAGATAGTTTTGTAGATACACATTTTGTATCATATAAGGAATATGCATATATACATCCAATAAGTAAATATAATATTGGCCATACAATACTAAAAACATAATTAGGAGGATTATATTTAGGTTTTTTCAAATTAACATAATATTCTTCTGACCATTTATCCTTATAAAGATAACCAATATACATACCAATAATTAAAGGACCAAATCTTAAAAGATTTATAATTATATTTGTTATTATATCAATTTTATATCTAGCATTAACGCATACTATATTACCAATACAATACATTTAATCTATTTAATCTATTTAATTAATAGATTTAATTATTATAAGGTAATGGATGAATCCATTTATTGCATATCCATTTTGAACCACTTCTTAATGGCAAACCAGCGTGTTTAGATAATGGATGTGCTCTAAATTGATCTTCTGCTACATTATTAAAAAATATACCCATACCAATTTTCGGTTTAATAGTTTCATTAATAACAGTAAATTTTGTTTCACCGCCTTCAAATTCTTTAGCATCATTAAGATATATCAAAAGTGTAAATAATCTTTGACCAGATTTTTCAAAAGATTTCGAACATTCATTACTATCACACGCGTCAAAATGCTCATTAAACATACCGCCTTTATCATATTTAACAATTTGCAATTGTTCTTGATTTTCAACAGGATAATTAGATAATTTTGATGCAATATTAGATATTTTTTTTACAATTTCATCATCATCGTCATAAAACCACGCTTGTTTGCTTTTTCGATGTGTTTCATCAACAACTAATTTATTTTGATAAACAGTACTATTTTCTAATCCTTTATTTTTTGCTAAATTTATTAAATGACTACATTCTTCAATACTTAATAAATTATCTAATTTAATAACATAAAAATCACCATATGTTTTTAAATTTATTCTTGCAATTTCTTGTTTTTGAATTATGTCTTTAAATTTATATTTATTTATTATATTGTATAACATAATACATAATAAAATAACAAATAATACAATAAATATAGCTATATATATTTGATATTTCATAAAATTCTATTAATTATTTATATAAAAAAAAATGACTTATATAATTAAAAAGATAATATAAATGGAATTCTGCGATTTATGTAATAATATGCTATACATTAAAACCGATGAAGAAAATAATCTTATAAAAGCCTGTAAACATTGCGAATTTTTCAAAAAAGAAAGTGAAATAAAATGTATTAAGATATCTGATACAAAATATTCGGAAGACGATTTGTTATATAATCAAAATATCAATAAATATTTAAGATATGATCCAACATTAAGAAGAATTAGAGATCCCAATATTAGTTGTAAAAATAGTGAATGCAATGTTAGTGAAGATAAACAACAAATTTTATATATAAAATATGATTCAAAAAATATGAAATATTTATATGTATGTGATCATTGTGGTTATATTTGGAAGGAAAAATAAATTATATTTTTAAATATAAAAAGCAATACTGATATAAATGAATATGATAATAAATAATGTTGTTTTAAAATTTTTGTTTTGTTTGGAAAAAATCTATAATCTTTTTTAACATTTGCAAATTGATCTGTTAATTTAATTTTTTCATTAGTAGACATTGCAGTTAATGTACAATCTTTTATATCATTATTACCTATACAACTAATACATAAATTGGCTATACTATTATATGAAACTTTTGTAATTGGTAAATAATTGCCATTATCTTTTATTTTTAAATTTTCATTACGATTATTTTTTCCCATTATACCAGGTCTAATTATAGTATAATTAATATTATAATTACTTATCTGTTCGCGTAGTAAACATTCGCCCGCATAATTCCACGCTTTACACATAGATCCTAATGTATTCATAATTATAGTAATTAATTTCCAAGGATTTTCACCATTACCTGATATACGAATTATGTGTTTAGTATTTGTTTTATTTGCAGCATATAAAAGATTCTTAATACCATAATAGTTAACATTGATAGGATGCGATAATATTGTTTTCGCATTATATATAATATCAGTTAATTTACTTATTCTATTTGAACCTTGTAAAGATAAACACGTATCACAATCTTTAAGCAATTCAATTAAACTATTTTTATCATTAATATCACCATTAACTATTTGTATATTTGGCAATTTAGAATAATATCTCATTAATTTGCAGGATTTATCATTATTATTTGGATTTTCATAATCTAAATATCGATTTAGAATTTTAATTGGTATTTTATTTTTAGATAACTGTTTAATTACTTTAGAACCTAATTTCCCCGTTGAACCAATAATTGCTATTCTAGGTTTTAATTGTTCTGAGTAATCTTTATATCCGTTTAACATCACGTAGTTATTAAACATAAATGCATTTGTTAAAGTAATATAAAATAATAAAAATATATATTTCATTTAATATAATAAATATAATAATTAATTATTATATAGTTTTAAAATATTTAAAAGATTGAAAAGATAATAATAATAATAATAATAATAATAATGAAAACAATATTAAGATTTTTAAATAAAATTAAAAATTTTTACAAGCAACCAGAACCAATTTTAGGAAGATGGAAAATTAAAAATTGCAACAATAAAATGACAAATATTAATTCTGTTTATCAAAATAGAGATCACTGTGGTGATATTATATGTAAAACACCTAATAAAGCAAATTATTATAAAAACTAAGTAAATGATTTTTTTTATTTTAAAAATATTTAATATATTTAAATGTATGTAATTGATTTAACCAATAATATACCAAGAGAAAATTTTGATTATAATGTCGATAATAATATATACTATGAATATGATTTAGAGAAAATAGAAGAATATAGTCGTATTATAAAAACTATAAATGTAAACAAGGACTTATTAATAATATCAATATTTTATATTTCAATTTATTTATTTGTATTATTTTATCCGTTAATAAAAAGAATAAGATTTAATAATTTTAATAAAATATCACTTATATTTTCAATAATTAAATTTTTTTTAGTGTTAAAAACAATATAAAAAAATGATATTAAATTTATTAATATATTAGTATAAGTATGTATTTAATATTAGATACAGAAACAAATGGTTTACCTGATTCTTCAGGATTAAGTTATGGGGTATATCCAGATTATAAAGATCTAGATAAATACAACAATGCAAGGGTTATTCAATTATCATATATGATATGTGATAATAATTTAGAAGAAAAGGAGTTAATAGACCATATTATATATGCAGAAAATTTTGAAATAAATAATAGTGAATTTCATAATATAACAAATGAAATATCAAAAGCGGATGGTAATAGTTTTGATTTAGTAATTAACTTATTTTATAATAAGTTAAAAAATTGTGAAAAAATTGTTGCACATAATATTAATTTTGATATTGGTGTAATTAAAAGTGAACTTTATAGACGTAAATTATATCATATTATTATTGAATTGGAAAAAAAAGAATTAATATGTACAGTTAAAAAATTTAAATATGTAGTAAAGGCAAAAAATAGATACAATAAAATTAAAGATCCTAGTTTAAAAGAACTATATAAATTTGCATTTAATAGAGAATTAGAAAATGCTCATAATTCAAAATATGATGTTATTAATTTACACGCGGCAGTAAAAAAAATTACTAATAATTCATTGTAAATAAAAAAATGATTTAAATAATAGAATATATAGAAATTTTAAATGGAATCAAAAGCAAATAAAATTATCTCAGATAATGATATTTACAAAAAACTTAATGAATCCAAAGTATCTAAACCTATTATGACTAAATATGAGTTTAATCAAATTATATCCCAAAGAGCTACAATGTTGGCACATGGAGCAGTTCCTTTTGTAGAATTTGATAATAAAGAAATTAAAAATAATATGGAATTAAGAAAAATAGCAATTAAAGAATTAAAAGAAGGAAAGTTGCCATTTATTGTTAAAAGACCTTTGCCAAATAATAAATATGATCTATACAGAGTTAGAGATTTAGACTTAGTAGCAATCCAATATATGTTTTAACCTAATAAATATAATGTAGTAGATGTTGCATATAAAAATGCACCCCATAAACTATCCATTAATCCCACTTTAAATTCGTAATTTTTATAAATAGATAAACAAGTAAAATTATATACACCATAAATAATAAAACCGACAAAAGCACCGTATAATAATGATTTGATTATTTTATTTTTTTTTGAATCTTTATTTGTGAATTTACTTTTAACAAATGGTACCGATAAATATATAATACTAATCATTACTAGAAAATATGTAAAAATTGCATAGTTAAAGTTAAAAACTGGTTTATTTTTTTGAACTTTTTCGATACTTTCAGTATAATTTTTTTTATTTATTAAATAGATCCAAATAAAATCGATAAAGAGTACATAAATAACTAACATAAATATTTTTAAATATTTATTCATTTTATTATACTTCTAATAATAATATTATATTATAATATAATAATAATGCCTAAAAAAAAGAAAATTTTATTGATAAATATAGTAATATTTATTTTAGTATGTTTTAATTTATATTATTTATATGTTATATTCAATAAAAAAAAGAAAAAAGAAAAGTTTAATAATAATAATAATATTAATTTCTTAAATAGCAATGATTGTAAAAATTTTATAATAAATGATGATGATGATTATGTAAAAAAATTTAATAGATATGATTTAATTGCTAGAAATGTTAAATCATCTGATGAATATATTGAGAAAACTTCTAAATGTTTTACAGACTTTACGGATAAGCAAAAAAATGTACTTAGATTATCTTGTAAAAATGCAGATAAGTTTTTTGAAAATTATAACATTTTAATAAATGGAAAAGAATTATTAAATATTCCTTGGAATTTGGCACTATCTAAATATAATAATAATTATGAATATGAAGAAGGATTACCTCATACTAGAAATAATATAATATTTTTATCGGAAAAAATTATACCAAATGAAATTAATAGTGAAATAATTTCTTTATTAATCCATGAAAAAATACATATATATCAAAGATATAATAAAGCTAAAATAAATAAAGTTATAGAAAAATTGGGTTATAAAGAAATAGATAATATGTATATTGATAAGATTAGATCAAATCCTGATTTAAATCATACTATATATATTGATAAAGAAAATAATGTATCAGGATGTATTTATAATAGTGATAATCCTAATTCTATTACAGATGCAAATTGTATAAATTCAGATGTTAAATTAGAACATCCTTATGAATTAATGGCATATCAAATAGCAGACTTGTATAAATACAATAATATGGAAATATACAAAAATATATAAAAGTATATAAAAGTATATAAATGATTTCTATTATTAGTATATAAATGGACGAAATTAAAAATCAAGTACCTGATAATATATCTGATGACACTATACTTGATTATTATTTAAAAAATAATAGTAATGTTGTTTCTACAATTATGGCATTATGGGATTTAAAAGAAGATGTAAAAGAATTAACAAGTGAACAAAAAAAATGGAAAGAAATCAGAGAGACTTGTGATTTATTTGACAATGAAATGTATAATACAATAAGAAATCCACCAAAAGCAGATTGTGATCCACCAAAAGCAGATTGTGATCCACCAAAAGCAGATTGTGATCCAATTGAAACTGATGATGATAATATTGAAGCAGATATTAAAGGTTAATTATTTTTTTTGCTTTTGCTTAAGTTTTTCTTTTTTAAGTTTAATTTTAAGTAATGTATTTTTAATTGTAGTTTTTTTTGCTTCTATTTTTTTTTTATTTTTCTTTTTTTTTAATATTTTTATTTCCTGTTTTATTTTTTTAATTTTATCAAAATATTTATTTATACTATCTACAATTTTTTTATTTAATAAATTACCACCATTTCTACGTCTATCACCTGATCTGCCAAGACCAGTTCGCCCATCAGAATATCTGCGATCAGATGATCTGCTACGAGCAGTGCGCCCATCAGAATATCTGCGATCAGGTGATCTGCTACGAGCAGTTCGCCCATCAGAATATCTGCGAACAGGTGATCTGCCACGAGCAGTGCGCCCATCAGGATATCTACTAGGTGGAGGGGATATACGATGAGGATATCTCATTGGAAGAGGAAAATCTACACGCATATATCCATAACCTGTACCTTCATCGTGTCCAGTAAATCTGCGACCAGGAGATCTGACACGTCTATCACTAGATTCATGAGGAGAACCCCTGTGTCTAGGATCTCTATCAAATCTAACACTATCAAAATCAGAATATCCTGGATTTTCTCTTTTAATGTAATCTTTTAAATTATCACAAAATGTTTTAAATGTATCTCTATATGTTCTACCATATTCTTCAATATTCATAAGTATGTTTGACCAACTATCAGAAATTGGTTCATCAGTAGTACGTGTTTTATTAGTTAGAATGTAACATCCAGTTGCCTGAATTGCATCTGCTAAACTGTCTATGTTTTCAGTATATTCAAAATTTATATATGCTCTTGTTTTTGGGTTATTAATTGTTAAATGAAATGGTGAACAACAACCGTAATAACTTTTAGATTCATTAAGATCAGAAAACATTGTAAAATGTATATTAGCATTATAATTAATTAATAGTAAAATTCTACAATTTTTATAAAATTTTATTTTAATATTAACTATACTTCTATTTAACAACATAATTGTAAAATTATACTCTTTATTATCACAAGGTTTATTACCCATTATATGTTTTTTTAACTTATCTTTTAGCTTAGTTATATCATCTGGTGATAAATTAGAATTATCAATAAATAAATTACTTAAATCATAAAATAACTTTTTGTATTTTGGATTACAACTTTCTGTATGTTTATCTACTCTTTCACAACCAAGTGTCGGATTTCTTGATAATGCACAACCAACTCCCCCTCGCTTTTTTAATTTTTTTTTTTTTATATTTTTATTAACTACTGTCATATCTTATTTTAGATGTTATTAACTTTCTATATAAAGAATAAAAAAAAATAATATATATATGAGTCAAAACGATAATTATATTGTAAATATTAAAACAATACAAGCAACAATATTTAAACAGGTTATTGATGCTTTAAAAGATATATTAATGGATGTTAATTTAGAAATTGATGAAACAGGTTTGAAAATAATAGCAATGGATAATACGCACGTGGTTTTAATTCATTTAAAATTAGAAGCGGAAAAATTTGAAGAATATTTTTGCTCGAAAAAAACTTATGTTGGTATTAATATGTTAAAATTACACATGTTAATTAAAACAATTGGAACAAATGATCTTTTAAATTTATATATTGAAAAAGATGATCCAAATAAACTAGGAATTAAAATAACAAATAATGAGAAAAATGTAGAAACAAATTATAAACTATCTACAATTGATATAGATGTATTAGATGTAACTATTCCCCCCGTTGATTTTACAACAACTATAACAATGCCTTCGTCCTATTTACAAAAAATAATTAGAGATATGCATAATATTTCAGAATATATTGAAATAAGAAATGTTGAAAAATCTTTAATATTGAAATGCAAAGGAGATTTCTGTAGCCAAGAAACAAGACTTGGAAGCGAAAAATCACAAAATATTGTAATACAAAAAAATAAAGAATATGATAATTTAGAACAAGAAATAATTCAAGGCGTGTTTAGTCTAAAATACTTATTGATTTTTACAAAATGTACAAATTTATGTCCATCAGTTGAAATATATTTAAAAAATTCTTATCCGATAATTTTAAGATATAGTATAGCATCATTAGGTGAGATTAAATTATGTCTCGCACAACAGGATATTTAAATTATTTAATTTTACTATAAACGTTTATTTTTTTCTTTGTTAAATATTTCTTAATTCTTTTATTCACAAATTTATTAATAAAATCATCATAAAAGGTATAAACAAATGGCATAATAACATCATCTAATATTTCCTTCCCTAATAAGGCAGAAACACTTATTATTAAAGTTTGATTTAGCTTAATTTTATCATTTTCTTCATTTATTGTTAACAAATCATTATCAAATACGATTGAATCATTATTTAGTTCATTTTTATCATCAATTTCTACAAATTTTCTATAATAAGTTAATGATAATAAACCTTTTTTTTCAGTATTTGAAATTTTTACATAATAAATTGTATATTGATTTGCTATAATATTTTTAATATAATATGGTTTATCAATAGATGTTATATATTTGATAACAATTTCATTTTCATTTAAATATATAAATTTTTTCATAATTTTGACATAAAATTCCATATTGCTTATTTTTGGAATAACATTTTCATTAATATAATCAGAAAAAGTACAAAATTTTTCAACATCTTTTATAGAATAAATTTTTTCAATAATAAATGTATTATCATCTTCTTTTGTAACTTTATTTTTTTCATTACTATCAATAATAAAAATTTTATTTATAAATTTTTCTGTTGAAAATATTTTATATATTGTATTAATATCACTCTCTATTAATAAACTATTAGAATGTATCATAATATATAAAAACTAATATTAGTTTTATATATATTTAAATTTTAATCAAATTATTTTTATTATCAAAATTAACTATATTATTTGAAGAATTAATAACTTTAAATTCAGATATATAATCATAATCACAATTATGATTTTTATAAAAGAAATGCTTTTCACAATAAGTATTTTTACATTTACATTTAAATGTAACAGTATCAACAATTGAAATTTTTTTATTACAATAAAAACATTTACTACCCATACTATAAATAATATAAAAAAAATTAGATAAAATTAACTAATTTATTAGAAATATTTGTATTTATATCTAAGAAATCTATTTTAAAACATTTTTGAATATCTTTATGTTTTTTAACAAATAAATAAATAATTACAAAAAATACAATAAAAGTATATAAAATTAATAATTGATTATCATTTTTCATACTTCCTATAATATTAAAATATATAAAAAATGATTATATATATGATATTATTAATTAATGATAAAAGAATTATTAACAGATAATACAAATTTAATTGAATTATATTTAACAAATAATTATGATAATAATATAACGTCATTAAATATTGATAAAAATATTATTGACAAAATAGAATCTCAATTTAAATTTAAACAAAAAGTTAATTATGTTTCTTTTTATAAGGAGGATTTAGTTTATACATATGAACTTTCATCCGATAGTCAATTTGTTTCTTCAAAAACAGTTGAAAATATTTCAAATTTTAATAAAAATTTTGAAATAATTTTATATAATGAAAATAAATATCCAACATATCAATTTTCTTGCACAAATTCTATTGATAATAAAGTAAAATATAGTATCAAAGAATGCAAAATAAATAATAGAATTTGTATATTAATTAAAGAAGAGGATGATAAGCATTCTTTATTAGTTCAATATAAACATTCAAATAACGTTGATATTGATAAAGTTATAAATATAATTGATAATATTATTTTAAAAATAGAAAATAATATTATTTATTAATAAAAAGAGAATTTATTTATGAGTAATTTAGTATTTTTATTTTCTATTATTATAATTGTAACATTATGTTTTGCAATATTTTATGTATTTGCTTCAATTATAAATAATATTAACAATAATGATAAAATAATAAAAGCATATGTTATTAATTTAGATTATAGAAAAGATAGATTAGTTAAATTTAATCAATCATATAATTTAAAAAATATAAACTATGAAAGATTAGATGCAGTAAATAAGGATAATTTAAATTCTAAACAACTTCATACTAATAAAGTATTAGGCGATTATGGTTATAAATCATTATATAAAAATATAAGAGAATTTCATCATCAATTTAATACTTTAGGCGCAGTCGCTTGTTATATGAGTCATATTAAAACATGGAATAAAATTTTATCTGATAATGTTAAATATGGTCTTATATTTGAAGATGATGTTTTATTTAATAGTGATATAACATCTGAATTAATATTCGAATATATAAATAAAATTCCAAAAGATTGGGATATATTATTACTAAATAAAAATAGAGTAACAATGAAAAATATATATGATAATGTTAATAAAGTAGATAAATTTATATGTTTACATTCATATGTAATTAATAGAAATTGTATTAATAGATTATTACAAGATGTTCTCCCTATTAATCAACAAATAGATTTCAAATTATCTTGTTTAGCATCAAATGGCAAGTTAAATGTTTATTTAGTTAATGATAAAACTAATAAAAATTTTTATAGACAATTTTATTCTCCAACAAATATTCAAACAACTATTATGAAAAATGCTAGCTGGGAATTAAATTGTAATATATAAAGGTTTTAAAATATTTATAATAAATGAATTATGATGATATAATATTTGATAAAAAATGGTTGATAAATCATTCACCATTTTATCAGGAATATAATTTGACACTAAAACAATTTATAGAAGAAGTTATAGATAGAGATAATTTTAATCCACCTTATTTAAAATATCCAAACTATCAAAAAGAAATTAATATTGATAAAGTTAATGAAATGATAGTATCTTATAAAAAAAATCCTGAATTTTTTAATTATAAAAATAAACTTGTATTTAGTTTTGTACCAAGTACACAAAATTTATATATAATGGATGGACAACATAGAATTGAACTAATTAAAAATCTTGTATTAAATAATTATAATAACTGTATTATATTATGTATTTATATTGTCGATAATGAAGAAAAAAATATATCTTTATTTGATGATTTAAATAAAGATTCTTATAAAAATAGTACATATGTTAATTTAGATGATTTTAGCAAGGAATTACATTTAAAATTAAAAGAATATTTTAATAAATATGCATTATATTTTGATAAAAAAGAAAAAAAAGATTCTTATAAAATAACTTTATCAAATTTTTTAGAAAAAATTGAAAATAGTAATTATTTACTGAATTTTACAAATATAAATGATATAATAAATGATATAGAAAAATCAAATCAATATTTTAATAATTATATAGGTTATTTAGAATATTATAATGATAATCCTAAATTATTTTATAAAGATGAACAAGATTGTGTCAAAAATGGTATTATATTTTCATTAACTAATAATAATTTTATTGATTACTTAATAAATAAAAGTGTTAAACCAGAACACAAATTTAAAAAAGATAAAAAAAGAATTTCAAGTAGTTTAAAAAGAAAAGTCTGGGAAAAAGAATATGGAAATGCAAACAACGGAAGATGTCCTTATAAGAAATGTGTAAATACAATTTATAAAAATAATTATAGTTGTGGTCATATAATATCGGAATATAATGGAGGAGAAACAGATATTAGTAATTTAAGACCAATGTGCCACGGATGCAATAATAAGTTAGGAAAAAGAAATTGGACATAAATAATAAAAAATTTAGTATTTAATTTAAAAAATTGATTTTTTTATATTTTAATTTAATATAAAATGTTCTTTGAAGATTTTACAAAGTTATTTAATTGTGCTTTATGTAATCAATGTATTAATAGTAAAGAAAATATAGAAAAAATTATTGAACCATCACCAAAAAGTGAAAGCGAATTTAAATTGTATAAATTTAAAGATAACTTAAATAATAATGGTTTTATAAGTGAAGAAAAAAGAAGAGGAATATACGATGTTAAAAAAGAACTAGAAAGTAAAATGTTATTTGAAACAAATAAGAATAATAATAGAATACCTATTTGATTGTAATTTGTGTATCTTTAAATGATACACATTTTTTATTATTTTTTTTCATATTATATGTAAAACCAATATCTTTATCTAAACAACTTATATCATTTAATTCAAAGTCATCATTATCATCTTTATCATCATAATCTATATCTATATTTGTTGGATTAGTATTTAATAGATCAATCATATATTCTTCATCAAATAATATTTCACTATCTCCAGTACCACAAGGAGTTTGTTGACCCAGCATAACATTTGCAGATACACCATTTACGTTATCATATTCCGCAAATATACTTGCATTAATTAACATATCTGTTGTTTCTTCAAATGATGATTTGGCTAATGGACCAATGTCTCCTCTATTAATACCGTGTCTATCAATTGACATTAATTGACCTTTATAAGTCATTGTGTCAATTAATAATGATAAATGTCGATAATTCATTGAATCTTCACTTGTTACATTTAATAATTCATTATGTAAAGCAGTTCTAGCTGCTTCAATACCAAGTGTTTCATAAATTTCTCTAATATCATTTGAAATAGTTCTAGTAATATCAACATTTGGATTAGATAATATTTCAATTAGATTTGTACCATCAGTATCAAGTACCCATTCAACTAGATTATCAAATTTAAATGTTTCATAATTATATTTTGTGTATTTTTTCTTGTTAAGTGAAACTTTTTTAATGCCTTTATAACCTTTTAGTAATACTTGATAAACAATATTGTGTTCAAGTGCTTTAATTGCCGCAATTTGATCCACATATTCAATATCACTGGTTATATTATTTTTAAGTTTGATTCTGAAAATACATTCATCGGCATTATCATCACTATAAACACTTTCTATAAATTTATCATATGTAGAATTTAATTTAGTATAAATATCAATCATTCTTAAACCATATGATTTCATTTTGTCTTTATTAAATTTCATTCTAATAACCCAAGGCGATGTGCTATTTAGAGTATTAGTATATTCAAAATCTTTATAAACATCTAATAAATCTTGATCACAATTAATATTAGTTGAATAATTATCTTCTGTTTTATCCCAATAAATTTCACTTGATTCTAATATATCTGATAATTTTGTAATTTCAATTGAATTTTTAACATTCATTGCTGCATTTTTTGCTGTTTCAATATTTGCATCATCTGTATCTAAACCTTCATCATTTAAAATAGGATTTACAACAGTTGCTATATCATTTTTCATATAAATTAAAAGTGTTGGTGTTTTAGTTTTCTTAGTAGCGCTTAAAATTTCTTTTAAACGTGGAACGCCACTTGTTGCCTTTACTGCTGCTGCAGTACCAGAAACGTGGAATGAATCAAGAGTCATTTGGGTTCCCATTTCACCAATAGTTTGTGCTGCAATAATTCCAACCATTTCACCAGGTTGTGAAATAGCTTCTTTGAAATATTGTTGTATTTGTGAAATAATATTATCAAATATATCGATAGTGAAATGATAGTTTAATATTAATTTTTTGGGTGTTAAAAATAATCTAACTAATATTTCGAAAAATCGTGTTCCTTGATTTCTGTCCTTAATATACAAAGTATTAATTAACTTATCAATTCCATCTAAGATATAATCAGGTGTTAAATCTGTTTTAACCGATTTAATTTTTAAACCAGATAGTCTTTTAATACTGTTATTAATAATTCTATCAAATGGAATTGGATAATTAATTATTTTTGTTTTTGTATAATTAAATACTTCTTTAATAAGGAAATCTTTATCATCAACTATTTGTTTAAAATGTTCTGAACATCTTTTGTATGATTCTTGTGTAATTGTTTTGTATGATTTTGATGTTAGATATAAATTAAGTTTATCTATTTTTCTTAGATGATAAATATTTTCCATTAATAATACATCTTGTTCAATATATGGTATAAATTGATTTTCAATTTTACATCCATCCATACCATCTTCTCCATATATAAATTGTATTATTGTTCCTCCTGCATTTCTAACAGTATTATCATAATATATTTTAGCATCTTCCATTGCTTTAACTAATCTGCGTTGAATATATCCTGTTTCACTAGTTTTAACAGCAGTATCAATTAAACCTTCTCTACCACCCATAGCATGAAAGAATACTTCTTGGGGACTTAATCCTGAAATAAAACTATTTTCTACAAAACCACGTGCTTCAGGACCATCGTCATATTTAGTATAATGAGGAAGTGTTCTATCAGTAAAACCATAAGAAATTCTTTTGCCATCTACATTTTGTTGTCCAACACAAGCAATCATTTGAGCAACATTTGTTTCTTTACCTTTAGAACCCGATTTAACCATATTGATCATTCTATTAGTTCTTTCATCAATTTGACTTAATCCAATCTTACCTACTTGATTTGTAGTTTCATTTAAAATACCGATTAATTCTCTTTCAATATACTCTTCATTGCTAAATATACTATTATTTTCAATAATACCTCTTCTAATTTCATCTAATTTACTATACGCCTTTTCTTTCATTTCTTTGATTTTAGATTTTAAACTTTTTTCAGTTTGTGTATCAGTTACTAAATCACTAATACCTACACTGAATCCTGCTGTTAATAACCATCTACAAATTAGTCGTTGGGTATTATCTAAAAATCGTTGTGTTTCAAATGGTCCATAATCGTGATATATAACAGGAATCAAACCAGATGATTTACTATGAAATACTGTTTTATCAAGAGAACCATTCTCTTCTTCATAAATGGAATTAGTGATTAAAATTTTATCTTCGTTTTTATTTTTTCTTTCAATATTTAATCCTGGAGGCAAAATTTGTGAATACGCTTGTTTACCAGAATATGTATAGTTTTTATTAGGTTTATCTAAAAATCCTTTAAAATAACTATTAATCATTTGTAAATTTGCCATTGTTTTATCACTTATTTCCACATTATTTTTTGTTAACCTAAATGATCCTAGTAAAGTATCTTGAACAATTTCAATAATTGGTTTACCATCTCTTGGTGCAATAATCATATAAGGTACAGCAGCAATATCTTTTAATTCAGACATTGTTTGAATACTTTGAGGACAATGTAAATTCATTTCATCACCATCAAAATCTGCATTATATGGAGGGGTATCAAGAACATTTAAACGAAATGTTTGATAAGGCATAACAATTACTTTATGACACATCATAGACATTTTATGAAGAGATGGTTGCCGATTAAATAAAATATTGTCTCCATCTGATAAATGTCTATGAACAGTATCACCATAAACTAATTCATCTGCAAGTTTTTGAAGATTTGCATTTTTTAGATTAATAGTAATAGTTTGATTTTTCTTTTTAATTAATTTAGCACCCGGCCATTTATCTGGTCCATTTAATATTAGTGTTTTTAAATAATCTATATTATATTTATTGACTATTTCTGGAAAAGTAATATTAAGTGCTATTTTAATTGGTACGCCTAATTCATCAATACTAATATAAGGATCTGGTGTAATTACAGATCTTGAAGATTGATCAACACGTTTACCATTTAAATTTCCTCTAATTCTGCCTTCTTTTTTCTTCATTCTGTCGGAAACTGATTTTAATTTCCTACCATTTCTTTGTTGAGATGGTGCTAATCCTGGTATTTGATTATCAATGAATGTAAATATATGATATTGTAATACCATAACTATTAATTTAATAGTTTCTTCAGGTGTTCCTTTAGCGATTTTATCATTAATATTATTATTAATTTTGATAATTTCGCTTAATTTGTGTGTTAAATCATCTTCTCGTCTTTGGCCATTTTCTTCAATGATACTAGGTCTAACAGATGGTGGAGGAACAGGTAATACACTACAAATCATCCATTCTGGTCGATTCCATTGTGGATTAAAACCCATTAATTCCATTTCATCATCAGTTATCCTTTTAAAGATTCTTAGTACATCTTCGGCAGATAATTCAAGTGATACATCTTCTACTTCATTCTCTGCGACTCCATCTTTAACTTCTACATCTTTTTTCTTTAAATTTTTCCATTCTGCAATAATTTTCATTGAACCTTCTTTAACATATTTTGTAGGTTGTTTTGAATTACATCCAATGGATCCATCATCTCCACAAAATCTAAATTTGGTATTTGAAATAGTTTTATTGCATAATTTAAAGAATGCTTCCCATCTTTTTTGATTATTTTTAATTAATCTTATTTTTTTAATATCATTTAATATATTTTCATCAGTTGATTTATCTGAAATCAATAATTTTGAACATTTATAGCAAACACATTTCAATATTTTTCTAGTAATATCGAAAAACATTGCATGAAATACTGGTTTTGCTAATTTAATATGTCCAAAATGACCAGGACAAAATATATTTTTTTGTTCACAAGTTGCACATAATTTATTATGTTCTAGAACACCCATACGAGAATCAAATAAACCTCCAATAATTGGCTCACTTCCGGCATATGTATCTGTCTTTGTTATTTCAACTACTGATCTTTTAATAATTTCATCTGGACTTAAAACACTAAATTGAATTCCTTTAACATCTTGGATATCAATTTTTTGATCGCTATATGCTAATTCAGGATATATCGACATTATTTATTTGTTTCTTAATAAATAGTTAGTTTAAAATAACACGTGTTATATTTAAGCACTTTTAAAATAATATCATTTTTTTTTTATAAATTTTTTTAAATTTATATTTTATAGGGTAACAATATGTTAAATTTTAATCTAATTAATAATTGTCAAGAAAACATTGAATTTTTGTCTAGTAAAAATTATATTTCTGATGATAAATTGAATTTAAATATATTTGATTCAGAAAATTATTATAGAGATGTTGGATATTATTACGAAAAACATATTTTTGAAAATTTAGTAAATTATGGTTTTAAATTACCTAATAATATTTTTAAACCAATCATATACAATAACAACTTATTTATTAATAAATTTATTTACCTAACTAAACATTATGTTGAAAATCCAAATAATGATTATTATTTGAAAATTGTTAGTATTGCATCAGAAATGGATTTAGTTAACAAAAATGTATGTGATATTAATGTAAGTTATTTTATAATAAATGAATATAATAAATATTTTTTCGCACTAGAAACAATACGTAATATATATTTTTATATTTCTACTGATAATTTCAATAATAATATTTTCAAAATACCAATAACATATATATTAGACGAAAATAATAATACAATAATTAAAAATACACATTTCTATAATGAAATTGAATTTACATATACGAGAGTAAATGATAACTATATAAATTTAGATATTTTAAATAAAGATAAATTTAATAAAAATATTTTAGAATTTCTAAAACCATTATTAACTTATCATTGTTATTTAATTAATAAAGATAACAATTTTAAAAGTGTTTTACCTTATTCTGATGATATCAAAAATTATGCAAGAAATATATCAAAATTATATGATTTAAAAAGGTTTACATCAATATATAATATAATTAATAGTTTTGATAAATATAATAATGATAACTATTATGTTCAAAAATTTAAAAATAATTATTTTAGTATAATTGCAAAGAAATATGAGGAAAACTATACTTTATCTTCAGTAAATCTAAATATTCCAGAAGATTATATTTATACTACAACTCAAAATAATATACCAATTGATATTGTATTACCAAACACCGAACCATCATATTATACAAATAGTACATATGAAATTACTGAAAAACCTGTCCTTGAAATACAAGAAACAAAAGATAATGATAAAGAAGAAGATGATGTTGAATATGAAGATATAGATGATATAATAACAAGCGAACCAGTAAATGAGAAATATTGGTGGGAATATTTATTTACAAATATATTTATGAAAAATGTAGGTATTATTATAATATCGGTTATAGTAATATTAACATTTTCAACAATTATAAGTCATTATAATAATAGTAATGGCCAAAATGATAATAATTATTATGCAAATATTTTTATATTATTTGGAATAATGATAACCGTTTTAATATTATTTGGTTATAATATTTATTATTATCATAAAAATGTAAATAAAATAGATGAAATAGTTGAAAAATTTAATAATTTTAATAGAGGAGAGTTAAGTATAATAGATGCTTTATTAAAAACACCAGATAGCAGAGACTTTTTAAAAAATATAAATTATTTTAACACAAAAGATTTAGATTTAGAACATTTTAAAATATTATTTAATCGAATTTCTAATTCTAATATTGATATTTCAAGTATTAATCCCGAAGGTACATTAGAATTTAGATTAAAAAATACTGATGATTATAGAACAACTAGTTTAATATCTCATCAAATTGAAACATTAAGTTTAACTGATGTTATTTATAAAACTGCTTTAGAAAAACTAAAAGAATTATTAAAAGATCTAAATAACAAAGAAGTTTATGAAACACAAGAGCGCAATGTTTTAATTGAAGCAGAAAGAAGATTAGCAGAATCATATCATCAAAATGAAGTTATTAAATTAGAAATAGAAAATAAGAAAAAAGACTATGATACTGCTAAAAAAAATACAGATAAGTTAGTTAAAATGTCAGAAGATGTTGATAAAAAATATAAAAAAGAAAATAAAAATTTAAAAGAATTAAAAGAAGAATTTGAAGCTATAAAAAAAAGTTCTGATACATTATCTACATTTGCAATTAGTACTCAAAATTCTTTACAAAAAATGGAAAGTTTAATTAATACTCGAAATGTTGAAGGTTTTACAGATTATCAAAAACCTACTGATATTGATTTAAATGATATTGACTATAGTTCATTTGATTTTGATACTTTTCTTCAAGATTTAAAAGAACAACTTGCTAAAGATCATTATGATGATTTTGATATGTCAGCGTTTGCAAATATATTTACAACAAATGCCGATGGAACTTTTGAAAATATACCTTTAGATACAGCATTAAGTAGATTTTTACAAAAAAGATTAATTGATAGCAAGGAATATATACATATATCTAAACAAGAAATTGATAGCTTAATTGAATCATTAGGTTTAAGTAATATATTGCAAAGTGGTACTGATTTATATAATACAGTTGTTGCTGCTGCAGATATATCTGAATCAATTATAAAAGATGTAAATTTAAATGTAGCATCAATAGAAGTATCTGAATTATTGAAAAAAGTTAAAGAATCACAAAGTTTAGCATCATTATTAAGAATATTTGCAGCAATTGAATTAGCTAAAAAAGATAAATACACTAGTGCTATTAAATATCAAGAACAACTAACTGAATCTGCATTTAAAGAAAGTACTTTTTATAGAAAATTAGCATTAGATGCTGTCGATAGATTATCTTTACATAGAGAATTATTAAATGAACAAAATAAAAATAAAGAAATGGAAGAAACTAATACTGAAACAATTATAAATGATATTAGAAGTATAAAAGAAAATTTAAGTAAGAAAGAAAAAGAAACTATTGATGCAAAAGAATTGGCAAAAGAAACACTAGAATCAATAAAAAAAATGGAAAAAGATATAATTGATAATGATATTTATAATAACGAAAATATGTTGAAAAAAGAAGTAATTGAATTATTAAATTTTTCTATTTATACAAATAAAGATGTGGATACTATTATTAAAAGCAAATATGAAAATTTAAGAAAACAGTATGAAAGTGAAAGTGAGATTGAAAGAATTTTGGAAATAATTAGACAAAAAAAACAAAATTATATTATTAAATTTCGTGAACAACTTGAAGAATTAAATAAAATAAAAGAAATTAATATAAGATTAAATGATTATACTACAAAAGTTTACACATATGATGCTATAATAATAAGTGAAAAACAGAAACACAAGATTGATAAAGAAAGTAGATCTGTAAAAATAAAAGAATTAGAATCAGGTTTAATAGTTAATATTGATGCTGAAAAAAGAATATTAGATAAAATAATTAATTTACAAAATAATTTGAAATATTTAATTAAGGAAAAAACAAAGGATGAAACTAAATTATTTAATATTGAAAATATAAAAAATACTCTTAAAGATTCATTAAATTATAACGAAATAAATATTCAAAGTATAGAAAATGAAGGAAATACTAACTTAGAAAAAATTAATTTGTTATTATCAAAAATTGAACAATCATTATCAGGATTATATATTGAATATGAAAATGTTAAGGATAAAAGACATAATGATAATTTTGATAGAATAGATTTAGTACATATACAATACAAAAAAGAATTAGAATATGTTGAAACTATTAGAAATTTAGAATTAGAAAGAGATAAGGCTTCATTAAATGAAAATTATGAACGTAAAGAGTTAGTTAAATCTAAATTAGAATTATCTAAAATTAATAATGATATACTTAATAAACGTATAGAAGTTTTATGGTTATATAATAAAATTACAATTCTTAAAGAAAAAGATTTAGAATATACTAATAGTTCTTTAAATATAACCTATAAATTTATAGAAGATATTAATGTAGAAAGTATAGATATTAATAATAATTATAAAAAAAATATAGAAATAATTAACTTTAATCAGATTGATCTAAATAAAATTGCAGAAATGAAAACAAACGAAATTGCTATCAAAAATAATTTGATACAAAAGTATAGTGATAATGATGTATATGTTCAAAAATTACAAAATGAAATAAGTGAATTAAAAAAGAAAAAAGATACAGAAAGAATATTAGAAAATCAAATAAGTATAGCAAGAGATGAACTTGAAAAAATATTAAATAAAAAAATAATATTTGAATTAGCTTTAATTAAGGGTCATATCGATTACAATATTATAAAGATTATTAAATTAACAAAAGAAATAATTAATTTATTTATTGAAATTGATTCATTAAATTATAAAAAATATATTGAAAAATTAATTATAAATCAAGATAAAATTAAATTACAAGTTATTTATAACGAAAAATATCGTTTAATTAAAATGAAAGAGCAAATGGAAACTGAATTAAAATATAAGTTAATAACTTTAAAGAAATACGATAATATAAAACAAGATGATCAATACAAAGATGATTTGCAAAAATTAAAAGAAGATACTATTAAAGACAAAGATAATCTCAGAAATGATATAAAATTAATTGATGAAAATATCAAAAAAATATATAAATACGAAACTGATTATAAAAATAAAATTGAAAAAGCAGAAAAAGATTATTTGAAAAAAATTGAATTGTATGAGTACAATATAATGTTAAAAAAAGATACTAATACTAAAAATATTAGAAATTTAGGTAAAATTATGATATTATTTAATAAACTAAATGATGAATATATTGAATCAAGAGAAAAATTAGATAAATATGATATCACAATGCCTAAAATTGCTTTAACTCCTATAATCATTCCAAATAAGATACGCCAAAATATTGAATTAATATTATCTGATAATCCAATGAAATATGAAATAAATGATGATGAATTTAGTAATCAAATTGATAATTTATTATTGACATTATTAGATGGTAATGATTCTGAATTTGTAAATAGTGGAGTTGATATTAAATTTATTGTTATTTTAGATTTAGATTATGATACAGATTATGGAAATAAAGATCAATTTCAACAAGAAACCTTTAAAACTAATTTAACAAAAGAATTATCTGAAGCTATTGAAATTAGTAAAACAATTTTTGATGTACTTGAAGTATCAAAAGGAAGTATTAAAGTTATTTACAAAATAAATGCAAATAATATTTTAGATTCTGATATTAATCCAATTACTTTAGTTGAAAATCTTATATCACAATCTAACGATCCTAATTCTAAGCTACGTGAGGGAACTTATGGTAATAAGATTACAATGATTGAAATAATAAGAGATGATGTATTAACTAAAATTGATTCCCCTTCGTATAATATAGCTTTGCCATCTTATTTAGCAAGTACTGATAGTTTTGATGATATCAGATTTATGTATTATAATGATAGAACTACAAATTATCATAATTTATTATTACACTTTCCATTTATTACATCAGTTAATGTTGGTGATACAACAATGACTGATTATTCGAAACATAATAGATATATTTATAGTGCAATAAGTGGCAGAGGTGTTAATAAAATTTATAAAGACTATATTGAATTAAATAATACATTGTTAAAAGTCGATAATATCAATATAATGGATATGCAAAAATATAGTATTTCTTTTGTTATAAAACTAAATAGTACAAATAATGAACAATTTATATTATTATCAAATGGTACTGTTTCGCAAAAAATACATCAAGATGATGAATTATTAACAATATTAGATTCTCCTTTGCAATATCATAATGAAAATATATTTACAATAGGTTTTATGAATAAACACAAACAATTATATATTAAAAAAGCCTGTAAAAATAATAAATATTATGGTATTAATACTAGTGATAAATTAAAAATAAATGATGGCGAATGGGTACATTTTATAATAACAAATAATGATAATAAAATTACAGTATATAAAAATTTAGAAAAAGTAGTATCATTTAATACGGTAAGTACTCCTAATAATGATAAAGTTTGCTATACAAATAATAGAATATTTGAAAAGAAAAATTTGTATATAGGTGGTATTAAAATAGATTTAGACAGATATACAAAAGAGATAAATAATTTAGTTGGATATTCAGGTGGATTAAAAGATCTAAGAATTTATAATAAAGAACTATCACATATCGACATTAAAAATATATTTTTAATAAACGATGATATTACACAAGAACCATTAGAAACACCACCAATGATACCAATTCAATATCCAACACCAATAGGAACACAAACTTCATATTTATTACAAGAAGATACTGTTAGTGAAACTGTATCACCTTATACATATCAACAACTACTTAATGATGAACAATCTGAAGATTCATCATATATACCACCTGCGAATACTGGAAGTAGCACAAGTAGTACTACTAATACTGGAAGTGGAACAGATAGTAGCAGTCAAGAAACTTGTGATAATACACATAGACATTATTTTACACATACACATTCTACAAGTAATCCAAAAACAACAATTAGTGCCTTAAATATGCATTTAGATAATACATCAATGTCAACCGGTTATGAAGAAAATATGCAACCAATTAGTAACGATGATCTTTACAAAAAATTTGGTAATTTAAATACTTTTACTATGAATAACTTAAATTCATTATTTAGTTAGACTAAATAAATTCTTTTCTTTTTTTAGAGTACATACTATTTATGGTTTTAGATAAAATAACTTTTAAAAGTAAAATAGATTTAAATACTTTTAGAGAATATTTTACTTTTGATAATTTTGGTGATAAAGATTTCATTGAATTATTATTGAATGAAGATTTAACAAAATCTATATCTGGAACAACTGAATATGATAGATATTATATGCGATTTTTTAATTCTAAAAATATTATTTATTATTACGATATAAATGGAACTAAAACAAATGGCGTGAAAGATAATACATATGATTTAGATTTATCATTAATAGCATCACAAAATGCTATCAAATATATGTCATATTTAGATTTATTATCTGGTTTTAATCATAATTTAGGATTAATAGTAAATAAAACTGGTTCAGAAGATACTGGTAATGGAATTATTGACGAAACTTCATTGATTAGTCACGAATTTTCTATTCCTATTAATTATATAAAAAGAGATGGATCACTATTTAGTAATCAAAATATACCAGATATATGTAATGATATATCTTTAAAATTTAAATTAAATACAATAAATTTAGATTTTACAGAAAAAAAATTATATGATTTTTTTACTGAAAGTACAGCAAAAATAGAAAAAACAAATTCATATTGTGATTATGATATCAATAAAATTAAAAATTTATTTAGTTATTTTGAATTTAATAATTATTTTGATATTAATCAATATGCAAATTATTATCATTTTGAAACATATAAATATGAGTTTAAATTTTTAAAATCAATTTTAAATTATAATATACTACTATCATATTATAATACTATTGATAGTTTAGATAATAGCGTATATAAATCAATAAAATTAGATCAAATTAATAAATTATTAAAAACATTTAAAAAAATTTTTTATAATTTTAATAGAAAATTTATAAATATTAAAAATATTATTAATTCAATTGATAGTGTTCCTCAATTAACTAAAAAAGAACAACTTGAAGAAGGCAGAAGTATATTATCAAATATTAAAGACTTAAATGATAAAATAGAAGATAATAGTGATAATTTAGAAAATATTAGCAAATATCATAAATCGCGGGAAAATATTAATAAACAAAATAAAAATTTAATTTATTTATCTATATTTATATTAATTTTAACTATATTTATTTATATATTTAATGATCAATTATATGAAAATAGAAAAACTAAAGTATTTATTGGTATTGTTTGCTTAGCTTTATTGGTTTCATTAAATTATTTTATATTAGATAAAAAAATTTATGAAAAATTTGAAGATAGTGTGCCTGATTCTCAAGATGATTTAACATTTGGTCCAAGTCCAGAATTTGAAGATGCAATAGTTGATTTTAATGCAATTATGGATTCAGGTGGTACTCCAATTGTGTTATTAGATAAAGATAAATGGGAGAAGTTTAAAGATGAATTAGTTGCAAATATAGAAAATGATGTATTAACGTCTAGAACATTTGCAAATCCATTAATATGGAATAAAATGACTGAAAATACTAATTCTAATGATATACAAATCGTTCGTATTTCTGGTTTTGGTAATGATAATTTAATATCTAAACTAGAAGAGAAGAAATTAAGTCAACCTACAGATGATACTTCATTAAAATTAAAATTGACATCAACTGAATTTTTAAATATAAGAGAGGATAGTGATATAACAAGCGATCCTAGTAATATATTAACTTCGTATTACAAAGATATAAAAGAAGAGAATACTGCATCTCTATTAAGATATATTTTACCTAATCACTATATTAACTTAGGTGGTAATAATTATAAGCCAGATATTTTTAATTTTAGTGATGAAAAACTTGAAATAGAAGATAAAAATTTTTTAGACAGTTACACAAAAGTTAATTTTGAACAATTAAAAACATCTTTAGGAAATGAAGATTTAGATTTAGACAATCTAATACGTATTTTTGATGATATTCAATATGCTGAAAAAACAATTTCAGAATTAGAGGTTAACTTAGAAAAAGTAATTGAGAACTATAACGATATAAAAAATAAATATGAAGAATTAAAAGTAATAGAAACATCGTTTAAAGAAACTACATTATATTTAGAAGATAAACTAGCAGTGTTTGATGATTATATATCTAAATTAGATAGATATAGAGAGGAATATTTAACTAAAATTAGTTATTTACAACAAGAAAAAGAAAAATTAGAATTAAAATATATAGAATTACAACAAATAATAGAAAATGATATTAAGCCTATTGTTAATATAATAGAAGCGGAAGTTGCTGATTATAATAATAAAAAAACTGAAAAGGATGATGAATTAAAACATATACAGGAAGCAATTACTACAATATCTTCAAACACAGAAAGATTAATAGATGAAAATAGTAAATATCAAATTAAAATTGAAAGTGAACGTGCAGATCAAAGTCTATTTTATCAAAGATTACTAAGTAAATCTCAACAACTTACAGAAGTACTTCTTGAACAACAAAGATTAAGAGACGAAAGAGACTATGGTACAGATCAAGAATCATTACAATTAAAATTCTATAAAGAAAAAGCCAATAAATTAAAAGAAGAAATAACCAGAGAAAAGAGATATTTTGAAAGTACTTTTAGAGAATTAAAAAGAAAATATGAAATATTAAATGCAAAAAATATACAATTTGCAGTTGATCTAAATAATATTAGAGATAAAAATACAAATCCTATTGAAATTAGATTAAAATTTGCATTTAGTAATGATATTATAAAATATTTAGAATATAATAAAGAAACAACAAATTTTGATGAAAACAAAAAAATATTTATTGATGATATAAAATTGGATTTTATTGAATTATTTGAAAATAGTGGGAAAAAAATATATTTAGACAGATTAAATATCAATTATAATAATTTAATAATTGATGATGGAGATAATCCATTATTGGATATCAAAATTTATTCATCTTATAAATTAGAAGATGTTAGTGCAGAAGAAATAGTAAGTACTATTGATGATGTATTAGAAAATAAAGTAAATTTTGATAATTTAATATATATAAAATATGTGGATAATTTACAGTTAAAGTATGAGAAAACTCTTTATACTTTTACTAAAACAAAATTTAGAGAATCTGAAAATCCTCTAGGAACTCAATCAATATATATAACTAAAAACTTTGAATATACACCAATAGATTACAATGCTGATAATATTAAACAACAGAAATATGATAATGATCAAATAATTAACAATGTTTATACACTTATTAGAGATATAAAAGGCATTGAAATATCAAAAAATTCATACTACAATGAAATTAATCCTCATTTAAAAACAGAAAGTAATTCAATACAAAAAACATATGACAATATAAATAAAATACATAATTTAGACAAATCTAAACTAAATTTAATTGAGATGGATACAATTGATTACAATAATTTAAATAAATTGTTGATTTATATTTCAATGATTTTTATTGCAATTATAATATTAAATAATATATTTAATAATTCTATTATATTTACAATTATTTTAATAATCTCTATTTTTGTTTTAATATACTTTTATTTTAAAAACAAATTAAAATTAGTTAGAACAAAATGGCGTAATAAATATTGGGGATTACCAAAAGATAATTCAGATAATATTAATATATTAGAATAGTTAAGCGATTATAAAAATAAACATTTTTTTTATATTATATTAATAAATTATAGAATAATAATAAATGTCTTTTGAACCTAGTACATATATAGATGACGATTCATATAAACTATTACTAGATTATTTTGCAAATAATAATATTGAAAAAAATGATGTACTTGATGAAAATATTATTAAATTGATGGCAAATGATCAATTTGAAAACTATATTAAATATTATAAAATTTCTGATTTAAAAGATGAATCTGATAAATGTAGTAAATTACAAAATTTTTTTGTTAAAGTTCCAAAAACTAATAATAAAAAAATAGATATTGATTTATCGTTTTATGCTAAATCAGCAGTTAAGCAAGAAATATTTAAACTTGATTTTGAAGCCGAATATTTAAGAAATCTTGCTGAATTAAAAAAATGTAGATATGAAATTGATAAAGATACTATATTGACTCATACTTTTGAATTTCATTTTAAATATATTCCTATATATAATTCAAGAATATCAGGATTAAATTGGATAAAAAAAAAATATGATCGAATAGATGATATCAAAGGTACTGAAATAAATTTGGAAAATAAAACTGAAATTTTAAAATTATTAAATAGTCCTTCAAAACTTACAAGCGATCAATGGAAAGATTATGGTTCAAAAGGAGGTGGTTATGTATCAAAAGATCACTATATATTAGGAGAGAATAATACATATTTTATACCAGAAGAAGAATATGTTTATGAAAATATAAATATAAACAATGAAAATATAAGTCATTATAAAGTTACTTTTAAACTAAATATTGAAAATTTAGAAGAATTAAATAAATTAAACGAAGATAATATTTTAGAATTAAAACAAATTTTTTATGACAATGATAATAAAATTGTGGAGAATGTTCCCAATTTTACACTATATAAATATAGTGACGAAGATAATACAGAATCTGATGCAAAAATTAAAAGTCATATTACAAATTTTTTAGTAATGAATTTAAAATATAATAAAGAAAATATAAAAGATAAATCTCAATATAATATTATAGCATTACAATATAGAAGTTTTTATTTAAAAATTTTAATAAATATTTATATTTTATATTCGATATTTAATTATTTTGAAAAATCACATAATAGTCAAATAGTTTATGAAGGATCAAGTGGATCAAGAGTTGTGAAAAGTAATACTATAAAGGAAGAAATAAATAATATAATTAAATATCAATTAAAAATAATTATTGAAAATTTTTATAAATTAGTTGACGATGATAATCAATATTCTATTAAAGCTATTTTAAAGAAAAATAAAGAAATAAAATATGAAAAAATAGAAAAACGGGAAAAAGAAATAGAAAAATTAGAAGAAAAAATAGAAAAAAAACAAAAACAACTAGATAATTATAAGGGAGATAGTAATGATCTTGCTTATTATGGAGAATGGAAAAAAGGTGAAAGAAGTGGAAATAGTGAACTTAAAGGAAACGAAAAAATAAAAGGTTATTTTGAAATTATAATTCAAAGTTCTCAAGGGCCTGAAGATCAAATATATAAAATGGATGAAGTAAGATATAATATGTATAAAGATGATAATAATCCTATTTATTTGTATAATTATATCAAAATTGATAACAATAGATACTATCCTATAAAAAGTAATCATCAATATAAAATTGAAAAAGAATTAGCAGAATTAAGGAAAATTAAAGATGATTTGGAAAAAAGCAGTTATATTAAGGAAGAATCAAAACAAATTTTAGATGCTAAAAAATATAAATCAGAACTAACAGAAATTAATAATTTTATTGAAAAAGAAAAAAAGAAAAATGAAAAATCTAAAAAAGTTTTAGGATATAATAAATCCTATCTAAATAAAGTTGATATTGCATTATATTTTATTATATTTATATTTATAGTAATAATATTTTTATTTGTATTTGATTATGCAGTGTCAGATATAACTATATCAGTGCCTATTATTTTATTTTCAATTATAATTTTAACATTTTTGTTTTTATCATTTATACAAAATAAAAATAATCCAAAGAAGAAAGATTATAATTTCTTAGATATATTATTTAAAAATAAAATTATTGAAGATTTTATTACTTTTAATGGTATTGACAGACCGGATCAATGTAGTGAAAAAATTATTGGTTTAATACAAGATGCTGAATTACAAAGATATTATACGTTAATTAAACATTATTGTGGATTATTTTCAAATGAAAATCAAGAACCTGGTGAAACTCTTGTTGGAATTCATTATAATAAAATAAACAATTATTTACGAACAGACGAAAATAATAGATTACATATAAAATTTGAAAATGATGATATTTATAGTGTATATCCACAGATAAATACAAGTGATGAACAAAGTAATGATAGAAATTTTACAAGTTCAGTCTTTAATAAAGAAACGGATATAACTACTAATATAGATCAAGTTATAAATAACTTTTATGATGGGGTAATCAAAATAGAGAAATATAATCATATAACTGATGCAGATGGTTCTAATAAAATTTATAATGAAACTAGTGATAATATAAATATAGTATATCAAGATGATAGTTATTATTATTTGATATTTATACATAATAATAGTAGCACCGATGATTCAACGGAATATACATTACATTTACCAGTTGATATATCAGGAGCAGATATAATAGCAATTGGGGGAGGTGGCCATGGATACGGATATTCTGTCTCTGGTAGGACATCAAACGGTGGAGGGGGAGAAGGCGCGCCTATAATTGAAAGAACGAATGTAGATTTATCAAAAGGCGATTATACTATTGAAGTTAGTAGGGGAAATAAAAGTGGTGTTAATAATGATTTAGAATCTTTAATTAAATATAAAACTGAAGACTCTGAAGACATAATAATAACTGCACCAAATGCTAAAAATGACGATTCAGAACCAAAACAAAATACAGCTGCTACTGATTATACTATAGAACCAAGTAATGCTCAAAGACGTAAAGGTGGAAGTGGAGGAACAGCTGGTAAAATGGCAATAAAAGATCTATCATCATTTAGTCAAAATTCAGTATATGCTTTAGTAAATGGTGGTAATGATTTAACTACAGCACAATCTCCCACAATAGATAATTATGTTATTAAAGATGAACATGATGCAAATGGCGAAGATAGTACAAAAATAAATAAAATTCCTGATGGATTCAATTATAATAATAGATATACGTTAGGATTTTTTTCTGCAGGAGGTGGTGCAACTAAAAGATGGAATGATACAAATCTCTCACCTAATGATGTTAAAAAATTGGGTAATAATGAATATCTACATTTATCAACAGATGGATCTTCAGATCCTATATATTATATAAGAAGTAATTTACAAAGTGGTAAAGGTGGTAACGGAGACCGCAACAACATAGGTGGTGATGCCGAGGATGCAACCCCTGCAACCCCTGCACAAGGAGGTAAACCTCATACTGGAAGTGGAGGAGGTGGAACTAGTTCGAATACTCTACAAGGAGGAGATGGAGGTTCAGGCATTGTCATTATAAAATTTAACAAAAGTAATTTTCATACTGATATTGATGCCAAACTTCAATTATTATCGTTAAAATTATTAAAAGAATCTTTAGAATATAGTGCAACAGTATTAGATTCTATAAGTGAAACAAGAGATGGTGAAGTAAACGAAATTACAAAAGCGATAAGCGATTTAGAAAATGAAATAAGTACTTTATATAAAGAATTAGATCAAGAACGTTTAAATGAATTATTAGATGATCTCGAAACTAAAAAAAATATACTAATTGGAGAAGCAGAAGATGCTATTTATCATTATCATTATTGGAAAAAAATAGATACAGCACCAGGCAATTATGAAAAAATAAAAAGTTCGTCTCAAGAATCAATCATAGCAGCAATTGATGAATTTGAAACAATATATAATAGTTATGATAGTGCTACTAGTAAAGAAATAATAAGTATACCTCCTAATAGTAAAGATATTATTATTATTGGTATCAATGATTTTAATAATACTCTTCCTTTAGATTTTAATAAGCAAAATATATATTTTGAATTTACTGTTGATGGAAATACAGTTATGTATAGACCAATGATGACTGGAATGAAAAATATTGTAGATGATTTAGCTAATCAAATTGGTATGCTCGAAAGTGCAATATCAAGTAAACAAGGTGATATTAATAATTTAAAAAATACAGTTAATGACTTAGATAGCAGATATAAAATTGCTTTAAATGAAAAATCTAGAAATAAAGCAGATATAGATAAAGCAATACAAGATATTGAAAAAGCAAATATAGATAGAACTGAAATGTTATTGGATTTTCAAAAATTAAAAACAGAATATCATAAAAAAGTTAAACAATTAATTGAATATGAAAGTTGTACAAAAGCATTAGAAATAGCATTGAAAGATGATGATGATGGATTAGAAGGCAAATTAACAAATAACATTGATGTAAATAGAAGAATACGTGACGAGCATACAGCATATATTGAATCAGAAAAAGCAAGAAAAAGAACTGAATTAAGAAAATTATCTAATTTAAGAGATCTTGCAATATCGCAAGTAGTAGAATATGAAACAAAATACAAAGATGCATTAGCTCTATATAGAGAAACATCTGAAGAATATGGAGTTTCATATATTAATTTAAAATTAGCAGTTGATTATAAATTAGCAGGTTTTGATTTTGATTTGGAAGATACTGATCAATCAGAAGATATTAGCAAAATTGTATTAAATGAAAGAGAAAAAAGAAGAAAATTTGTAAATAGAATATTAAGTGATTTAATTAAGGGAACTGAAGAATTAAATGACATAGGAAATAATAAAAAAATAACAAGAAGTAGATTTGAAATATTGAGAATATATCCAGATAATACTCCTGATCAAAATACTGAAACAACTTATGAACCTGAAACATTTGCTAACTTTAAAGTAATGGAACATTTTTACGAAGTTGTTGATGTTAATTGTACTGAATTTATTAGTGAAGAAACTTGCGATGAAGATACTTGTCAATGGTATCCAGAGTATAAGTTATGTGGTAATAAAGGTACTGCAACAGAAACAACAACTTTAGACCAATATGAATCTGCAAATAGATATCAACCACAAAATAAATATACTATTGTTTCAATAAAAATTAATCCACATCAGGAAACATTATTATCAACGCAACAAATTACACCAACATCTGATGATATTGTAGATAAAATAGTTGCAAATGCAGGTAATTTAACATCTAAATTAAGATCAGAAACAAGATATCTTAGATATATTATTGCAACACAAGAATATAATGCAAATACTGGTGAACTTGCAGACTGGAAAAGACAACCTAGTGCAAATATAATAACAATTGATGATGAAAATGCCAAAACAAATAAAGATACATTAGATGATATAATAACAAATATTAATATTTTAATTGATGAAGAAGTTGAAGAAATTCAGGATGTAGACAGTTATTATGATGATGTTCATAAATATGTTAAAAAAGAATATAATGATTATAAAGATAAAGAAGGAAAAATTTTACTAAATAGTAGAATGTACGATGATAAGAAAAATATAGATTACTTAGATATTAGAATTAAAGAGTTATTACATCAATATATACTATCGGTTTCATTAATATTATGTTTATCTATGATTTTAAATAAATTTATATACAGATCAATAATAATAATATTGCTAATAATTACAATAGTTTTAGTTTCAGTTTATTATATTTCGGGAATAATAATAGTAATGAGAACCAAGGCTAAAAATAGTTATTGGAAAAAACCAAAAAAAGAATTATTAGAATAATTATCTGAAACTTGACAATTCATTTTGTTTTGACTTATATAATTCTTTTTGAGAGACATATTCTTTATTTTCTTTAAAATTATTATCAATTAACCATTTTTCTGGAATAATATTATATTTACTTTTTTCATTCATTAAAACATATAGTAAAATATATGCTAATGAAATGATCGCAAAACTTTTCAAAAAACTTTTTGTACTAAATAATAATAAGGAATAAAATATTAAAGCTTGTGTTATTTTATTATCTAATATTTTTTCTTGGACAGGAGTTACTTTAAATTTTAAAAATCTACCACCAATATGCATAAATATTAGCTGAATATATGATATTGGATCAACACCAATCATTTATTGATTATTCTAATAAATAATTATATAAATATTTTTATCAATCATTAGTATAGAAGATTTATAAATTTCATTATAATGGTACAAGATATCCTACAAGATAAATTAGATACTCTTAATTATACAACTGATATTATAACGTTATTAAATTTTATTAATGATGAATATGTATTAGAGACTGATCTTGAAAAAAGTAGTTTTAATAAAGATGATTTTATTCTATTAGGTAAAGATAATGTTAGTTCATCATATGCTAAATATCGACTTGACACCGTCTCAAATGTTTATTGTATAATAAATGAATTAAGTAAAATAAAATATTATGATAAAGATAATTCTATTACCGATAAACGAAAATTAATATACGATATAACTTATGAAAATTTTTATCCACAAATTAATAAGTTGTTATTTATTTTAGATGTAGAAAGGGAAATACTTCTTGAATTACATAATTATGAATTGAAACATAAAAGTATTGGAACTAATATATTTGGACATCGATTTAAAATAAGATGTAAATATATTTGGAATGACAATGATAATGTAATTGTTAAACAATCTGATTCAGGATATTATGAAGTAGAATTAGAATTTGCTAATGTTAAGGATAATTTTGTCAAAATTTATGATCCAATTTTAAATCAAGAAACTACTCAAGAACCAGATAGTAATTATAAAAATATATATTCAGTAGATAAAATTTTAAATATAATAAACAAAAATGAAATATCTTTATTAAATCCACGTAATTTAGAAAGTAATTATGTGTTTAATGCATCTTTAAAAAATATTGTAGAAGATATTAACTTGGGCTCTCGACGAGTAACTGCAATATATCAATATAAAAGAGTTGATTATCTAAAATTAATATTAAATGATATTATTAAAAGAAACATTTATTATCATATTTATACTTATACTAGAGAAACTGGAGCAATACAAGGATGTCAATGGAATGATAATTCAATATTATTAGATAATTTTAAAAAATTTAATTATAATTTTACCAATTATATATATAATAATGCGAACGAATTTGGAACTCTATACGCAAAGTTTATTAATATTATAAATAATAAAAAAAGGACAGGTAAAAATTGGCAAATAGAAGTAGAAGGTACAAAATTGTATCAAGATAGAAATGTCAATAATCCAAATTTATTTATTAATATAACTCAGGAATCTAAATATCAAAAATTAATTGAATATTGTAAAATAAATTATTTAGAAAGTAAAGATAAAGATGAATTTAAAAAGGATCCTGAAACTATAACATTATCATTAAGTCAATATGAAGACTTAAAAGAAACTGAAAAATATACAGGGGATAAATTTCCATACTTAGAAATAGAGCAAGATGGTTCTGATCCAGTAATTTATCATATTAGTATTGATACAACTATGTATAATTATAATTATTCAGAAGAAGATGAAATATATAAAACAGAAAAAATATTTGAAAAAACAACAAAATTAAGAGATATTAATGATGAACTTGAAAAAAAAAATAAATTATTAAAAACAATAAATAGTAATGTAGAATTTGAGAAAAAAAAACTTGATAAAATAAATATTGTTTATATTTTTACTATTTGCTTATTTATATTATTATCTATTATATTAATTTTACTTGGATCGGATAAGATAGATTATAAAAGAGGTAGGAATTTCATTAATACACTTATATTTTTAACATTTATAATATTTTTTGGTTTACATTACTATATTGGTAAAATAAAAGAAACACAAAAAGATAGTATCAAATTAAATAATATATTAGATGACGAAATATTTAAAGTTAAATCTACAATAGAAAAATTTGCATTAGAAGATAAAGAATTTATAAAAGAACGCCTTAATTCTAAAGGATTAGGCGACGGAAATCTAGACGTAATATTTCTTATAAACTTTTTAAATGGTTATGTTGCAATTAGTGAAGAGCAAGAAAAGTATGGAAATCTAATTGATGAAGGTAAAGATCATTTTAATGATATATCATTTATAAATATATTAAATAATCAGTCAGACTTATTAATGGATCAAACAAAATCTTACTATAATGTAGTTGATCCTTTACTAAATAAAGAATTAGAAGATTATGATAAAAGAAATGAAAATACTAAAATGTATAAAAATATTGCTGATTTTAATTTAAATATAAGTAGACGTGATACTAAATTTAGTATTGAAACTATAAATTATTTATTAAATTTATCATTATTATTAGCAATTATATTACTTGTTATTTTTTATAATTCAGATTTTACAGCAATTATAGGTGTCATAGGTATTATAGTTTTTATTATTATATCAATATTATACTTTACAAGAATTTTAAGAATCGTAAGAACTGATAATAAAAAGAAATATTGGCAAAAACCATTAAAATCGGATCTTAAAAAATTATAAATAACTAAAATTTTCAAAAACTTTTAAAACTTCTTTCAATTTTTCCATATAATTTTCTTTTTTATCTCTAAAGTTTTCGATAACTACTTGATTATCAAATTTTTTTATTTTTACAAGATCTTTTTTAATAAATATAAAATAATCAAATACAAGTGATAATATACATACAAAGAATAATGTTCCAATTAGTTTATCCCATAAAAATAGGTAAAAATTAATTAATAATAATATTATAAACATAAAATAATTTTCGAATATTTCAATTATAAAATCAGGATAAGGAACAGATGGTCTTAATGCATAAATAATAACATATGCTACTAGTATACCAGTAATCCCTCCTTTTAAAATATAATTAAATAGACTATTATTTTCGACAGAAGTTATCTCCCTTTTTTTCATTTAATTCTAGTTCTATTAAATAAAATTATTTTTTTATAATTCTTTTCACATTTTATAATAGAGAATATTATAATATTATATACATTTAAGAGATGAATTATGCAACATTATTAGAGGCATATCAAGAAGAATCTTTTTCAAAAAAAGGTAAAAAAAAAACAAATATACCTGTTGAAAATGATAAAATAAATATAGAGGAATATAAAAAAGAATTTAATCATTGTGAACCATTACAACCTCCTCATTATAAACTTCCTTTATCAAATAAAAGTATTGATGAATATAATAGAGCTTATGAAACTTTTTTAAGAGAAAGAAAAATAAATGAATTACATAAAAGTAATAATCAAGAAAATGTAATAATATCAAATCCCAATGATAATAAAACTAATAATAAAAATAATATAAATATTTATGAAAATTATGATAAAATTAAATTAGAACAAATAGACGATATTGAACCTTATATAGATGAAGATTTAGAAAACTATTTGAATATTAATGATTTTAAAAATTCAAGTTATGAAGTAAATGATTATGTATGTGGCGATACTTATAAGCAAGATTTTATGAATAAGGAGTATGACTTGAAAACTCAAGATTCTTTAAAATTTGATAAAAAAGATTATGGTAAAATGCCAAGAAAAAATAAAGTTGAATATAATGAAATAGCTAATTATTCGCCATTATTGGAAACTAGAAACTATCATAGTCCTCCAAGTCAATATAGTCAACCTATGTATAAACAACGTCCACGAACATACGAAAATAGATATCAAGATGATATTACTGAATATCCAATGATGGAACGAGAATTTAATAAAACTTATAAATCGAATAATATAGTAAATGAGTTAAAATATGAAAATGAAATGTTGAAACAAAAGTTAAATCAACAAAATAGTGATGTGAAAATAGATACATTTACAAATTCTGTTAATTTAAATAACAATGAAGTAAATACATTTTACAAAAATTTAATAAATATAGGTATTTTTATATTGATTGGTGTATTTTTAATATTTTTAATAGATTTATTAACAGAATTGGCATTACATAAAGGTATGAAACAAACAGTTGAAATATTGGCTCCATTATTGGAAGAATTAAAAACATTAAGAAATAGATAGTGTTTGTATTTAAAAACATAAATTGAAATAATATTAATAGTTTTATGTCAAATTATACTCATTTGATTATATCAGGTGGTGCTTTGTATGGCGTATGTGTTTTAGGTATATTTAGATATATGTATATAGAAAATTTGTCAAAAAACATTAAAAATATAGCAGGCAATTCAATGGGGGCTTGGTTTGCTTTAGCATTTAGTTTAAATATACCATTAGATATTTTAGAAAATATTATAAAAGAGATAGCAAAAGATAATAATATTTTATTTACTAAAAACAATTTTAATAAACTATTCAAAAATAATGGTATAATGGATTTTAGATGTTTTACAAATCCTATAAAAAAATATATTAAAAATAAATATGATTTAGATGATTTAACTTTTCTAGAATTATCTAAGAAATTTGGAATAAATTTACATATTAGTACCACAAATATAACATACGGTAAAAATAAAATATTTTGTCTTGATGATACACCAAATATAAGCATTTTTGATGCTACTAGAGCATCAATGACATTACCTTTAATAGGTATTCCTGTTTTAATAGAAGATGAACAATATGCAGATGGTATACTTACAAATAATTTTCCAATTAGTGTATTTAGTAATGTATTAAAAGATAATATTTTAGGTATTGCAATAAAAATATCATATAATTTTTGTTTAGAAAAATTAGATAATAAATCAAAATTAATAGATTATAGTAAAAGAATATTAGAAATAATAATAAACGAACATAGTAAACAAACGTATATAAATTATATTAATAATGATCAAGGACATATATTAGTAATAGAAGATTCACCTATAAATAGTTATATACCATTTAATGTTAAAAACAATAAGGTACATTGTAAATTTGTTGATAAAGATGTTGATAATTTAATATTAGATGGTTTTATAAAAATATCAAATTTTATTAAACATATAAAGAAAGAACAAAATATTAATTATAATGATAGAACAATTAATTAATAATAGTATAATTGTTGGTGAATATACAAAAAATGAAAAAAAATTAGTTGATATTCAAAAAACAGATTTAAAAGAAGAAAATAATAATTCATGGTGGTATAAATCTAAAAACAATAAAAAAAGAGTAATGTTATGTGGTACTTATCCGATTGGAACAAGTAATGGATATTCTAAAGTAGTTTATTATATTTGTAAAGAAATGGAAAAATATGATGATATTGAATTAACAATATATGGTTTTCAAGGTATAAATAATACAAACGGAGCAAATATTAGAAATGATATATCTGATAAGATAAAATTACACGATGCAATGGCAACAGAAGATCCAAGAAGAAATGGTTTTGGTGAAAAAGAAATTGGCAATTATTTAAAAGAAAATCCACAAGATATTATAATTATTTTTAATGATAATATTGTCACAACTGCTTTAACACAAACTTTAGTGAAAGAATGTTGGGATGAAAAGAAAAATTTTAAATTAATATCTTATATGGATCAGGTGTATCCTTACCAAAAGAAAAATTATATCACATTATTAAATACATTTTTTGATGGCATTATAACTTTTACTCCATATTGGGAAAATATAGCTAAAAAATTAGGTATTAAATTGAAAAATATTTATTATTTTCCTCACGGATTTGATAAAAATAATTATTTTCCAGTTGATATGAAAATATCACGGATATATTATAATTTACCAGAAAATGACTTTTTAGTATTAAATTTAAATAGAAATCAACCTAGAAAAAGATGGGATATAACAATAATTGCCTGGGCAAAATTTGTAGAAAAACATTATAATTTAAATGTATTAAATAATAATGAAAATGAGATAACAAAACGCAATATAAAACTTGTTGTTGGAACAATGATTAATGGATACTGGGATTTAATGGATATATTTGAAAATGAAATTAATTTTACAAATGTTCCTTGGGAATATGCAAAGGAAACTATTATTTCAATAGAAAAACCACAACAATTGTCCGATAAAGAAATAAATATTTTGTATAATGCTTGTGATATAGGATTAAATACAGCTGATGGCGAAGGTTTTGGATTATGCGGATTTGAAGGTGCGGGTTTAGGAAAAGCACAAGTATCATCTTATGTTGGAGGTATGATTGAATTTTTATCCGAGGAATATTCTTTAATTATTAAACCATCTGTTGCTATTTATTTAGATTGTAAATCAGTTGGTATAGGCGGTAAAGCAGAATTAACACCACCCTCAGAATATTCTGAAGCATTTTGGAAATATTTTAGTAATCCAGAATTAGTAAAAGAACACGGAAAAAAAAGTAGAGAACATATACTAACTCATTATAGATGGGAAACATTAGTAGAATATTTTTATAAAAAAATATTGTTGGATATTTAAAAATAATAATATAGTATATAGTATATATTATAAATGAAACTAGATTGTGTATTAACTGCTGTTAACGAAAATAAATTATATATAGAATTTATAGAATTTTTTATCAAAACTTGGAATAAATTATATCCAAACGTAGATGTTAAAATAGTACTTGTTGCAAAAAAAATACCGGATGAATTTAGTGAATATAAAAATAATATAATTTTATTTGAACCAATAGATAATATATCAACGTCTTCAATATCCCAAATTATTAGATTATTTTATCCTGCTATTTTAAATTATAAGAATGGTGTTTTAATAACAGATATAGATATGATACCTCTAAATAATAAAATGTATTCTGAAAATATTATTAATTATACTAATGATAAATTTATTTATTATTTAGAAAATACAATATTTGATATGAAGCAAATTGCAATATGTTATAATGTTGCGATACCTGAAGTCTGGAAAGATATTTTTAATATAAAATCATTAGATGATATTAAAACTTATTTTATAAAATTGAGTAAAGAAAAAAAAAATATAGAGTGGAACTATGATCAAAAATTATTATATTTGAAAGTAAATGAATGGAATAAAAAAACTAATAATTTTGTATGTTTAAAACTTAAAGACGTAAAGTTTAAAAGACTTAATAGACATAGTTTTAAAACTGTAGATAATAGTATCAAAAACAATATAATAAATGGAGTTTATACAGATTATCATTGTTATAGACCAATGAGTAATTATTCAAAAATAAACTGGGAAATATATAATATTCTTTAAACTAAACTATCACCTCGTAAATTATTAGCATTTAATTCTGCAAATTCTATATCACCATATCCTATTAAGGCATTTGGTAAAGTATATCCTTTTTTCGCACATTGTTGATGCACTTTCTTTTTAATACTATTAGGATAGTTAAAATCCATTACTTGATCTACAATTGCCTCATATTCTTTAATAAAAGATAATACTTTATCACTTGTTAATTCTTCTATATTTGTAGTTAAAGATTCTTCAATTCTATGGTTTAATTTAGTCATTTTTGTTGCTACATTTTGAAATACCGTAGTTTTTTCGTTAATTTTAAAATTACTAACCATCGCCAATGTTAATCCGGTTATACTATTAATTACTATATTTGGTACTTTCATTTGATCTCCAGAAAAATTAGCGCTATTTAAAATAGCTAAGGTGGTACTTGAAAGTATTAATGGAATATTAACAAAACTTTTTATAGTTGAAAAATATTCATATGATCTTTTCGCTAATATAGAAACAACTAAACTTTTATCTTTATATTTTTTCAATAATTCTACTAAATTTTTTTCTGTTTGAATATTTTTCAAATCTTTTATTTCAATAACATCTGAACTTAATAATGCTGCCATTCTATCTATTCTATATAATTATTTTATTTAACAAATATGATTATTAACGCGAATATTAGCGCATTTATACCAATACCTAATATTAACGGATTTCCATTATCATCAATTATATCATTTGTATCTTTTCTGAACATTTTTAGAATTATATCAATTATTTTATATGTATTTTTATTTGATAATATTATAAATAATATTATGCAATATAATGCTATTTTAAATCTATAAACATAATTTAGTTTGTTTGTATTTTCTTCAATAATATTATTATTTTTTTTTTCAATTTTATTAAAATCATAATATAAATCTTTATTATTCATTCTTTTTATATAATATATATATATTAATTATTTCTATTTAACATATCTAAAATAAAATAGAATGTTGCGCTATCTATTATATTATTTAGAGATGCTATATCTTCAATTTGAAAATTATTATTATAATTATTGTAATTTAAATTATTTATATTGTAATTTGTTAAGTTATTACTAGTAAATAATATCGTTATATTAGAATCAATTCTTGAAGAAGACGAAAGATTTGATAACCATTCAGGTAAATTATTGTAAAAATTGTTGGAAACAATTGCTAATGATTTAACAAAATTACAACATAATATAAAATGATCGTTTCCATTTTTAAAAAGATTAATAATTTCTTTTGCAAATATAAATTTGTAATCATTTTTATTATTTTCTATTTTATATAATATATCATCTGTGAAAAACATTGTACCAATTTCAATATTGCTTGTTAAATCATTATAAATACTAATTATATGTATAATATTTTGGTAAGTTAATTCATTAAACCATAATATATTATTATAAAAACCTATTTTTTCCATATAATAAACTACATCTGTATATGCTTGTTCTGGTGTACTCCAATTATTTTCTTCATTTTCAGTTTTAGTTTCTAATTTATTATATTTGATAAATAATAATAATCTATTTATTGTTGATTTATCTATTAAATTTTTAGTATATGGATTGGTTTTGTTTTTTCGCAAATAGTATTCAAATTCTAATGCATCAAAACAATAAATATTATTTAATTCTTTAAAATAAAATTTATTTTCAATTTTATCTATATCTTCAAGACTGAAGGGATCTTCTTTATGTGCTAATATATTATCATTATATCTTAAACATATTTTTTTTACTAATATTTTTTTTATAAAATTTTGTATTTTAATTATTTCATTTAAGTTATTTTTATTTAAATTAAATGAATTTATAAATAAATTAAACAAACTATTTATTTGTTCCTTTTTTGATTTATTTTTAATATTATAAGTTAATAGTAAATCTGCCAAATCGTTTGAATAAAACAAATATGATATTATTTTATTAAAAAGTTTTTTTTTTAAATCATTACTATCATTATTATAATTATTAATTATATATAAAAAAATACTATATATTTTATCTATATTTAATAAATCATAACAATTTGGACAACAATCATTTAAGATATGAAAAAGTTTAATATCATCATATTTTAAATGTTTTAAACAAAATAATTTATTATTATGAGTTATGTTTTCACATTTTGAATTTTTATATTTATATCTATAAATACAATTTGTATTTATAATCTCCATTATACTTTTAAAATATTTTATTTTTATATCTAAATTATAATTGGTAATAATACACCTGCATTTACATAACTATTATAATCATAATATTTATTATCTATTTCTACATATTTGCTATTTCTAATTAAAACTGCTTTACCTTTTGCTTTTTTAAGTTTTGTAAATTTATTATGACGTAATATTTTATAATCTTCATTAATATTTTTAGTATATGACAATTTATTCATATTAACATTAATGGGCCAATTATAACACTTATAACCACTTTCTAATGGTTTATTTTTTTCTGAATTTATTATACAATCAAATGATGCAGACTTTAATAATTTTAAGAAATTATCAATTAAATTTTCTTTTGTTTTTGCCCTTCTATATATAAATTCATCAGATGTTAGTCCACTATCCAATGTCTTTATTGTAAAATTTTTCTTCAATTGTTCATTACTTAATCTCATTATATATAAGAAAACTTCAACATTTCTATCTTGTTTAGGTAATAATTCGTGAGAACAAGTTCTAACTGCTCTACCAATAACTTGATTTATTCTTACAGAATTCCAGAAATATTCCATAACAAGTACTCTTCTTACATTTTTTAATGAAATACCTTCTGCACCAGATTGTGTAATCATCATTATTTTAATAATTCTACCATATAATTGTATATCTTCATTATATTTAATTCTATCTGGTAAGGAATTAAATAAATTATCGTCAAGTAATGATAATTCGCCATTATATAAATGCATTAAATTATTAGTTTTTTCTTTATCATTGCTAAATACTATATATCTTTTGTAATCATATTGTTCATCAAATACAGATAAATCATCAAATACAAATTCATTACCATTTCTACTTATAGTTATTTCCTTATAATTATTATAATTAAGTACACTAGAAAAAATACCTAACCCTTCAACTGTTCTGAACTGAGAATATATTAAAACTTTTCCAGGAGAAACTTCAATATCAATTAACATTTTATAGTATTTAGGACTGTAATATTTTCTTAAATTTTCATTTGATAAATAATCACCAGATTGTAAATCTTTCATAGCTTTATTTAATATATTTTCATATTCAATCATTACTTTTTTATCTCTGTCCTCTTTTTTAACTGGTTTTACTTCTTCATCATCATTATCATTTGTAATATCAATTTCATTTTTTAATGCTTTTCTTATATCTTGAGGGAAAATTCTTTTAATTTCTTGAGGAAATGAAAAATTGCATACCATTCTACTAAATGCTCTATATACATCACTTGGTTCATCTAATGGATTTATTCTTTTAGATAAATCAGCAGCATCTTCAATCTTTCTTTCTTTTTCTCTTACTTCATCATATATTGCTAATTGATGATCTGTCATTTTAAGATATTGAATATTTATTGGTAATAATTCTGGAAATAATTCTGTTCCAGATGTTCTATAATAACTTACTGTTCCTAATATTCTTCTTTGAAATAAATCTTCATTCATTATTTTTAAATTATCTAAATCTGTTTTATCTATAAATAAGTTATTAAACTCTAATTCATTATTTGGTAATGCATAATAATCTTCTTTAGATACTTTTGCTCCTATTAAAATATCTTTTGTTTGATTTAGTTTGCTTTTAATATTTTCAAGTAATTTATCTTCACTATATTCCCATTTTATTTTTTTGATTTTTACAGATTTATCATCTCTTAAATATCCTTCTGGTAATAATATAATTGATATAATTCTATTTTTATAATAAATATAATCAATATATTTTTCGTAATCTTTTAATAATTCTTTTATATTTTCGATTGATGGTTCTTTTGAATTTGATAATAATTTAAAATTATTTACATTCATTGGTCCTCTTAATAAATTAATTAATGTTGCAATTTCATAAGGTTTATTAATAATTGGTGTACCTGATAATAATACTAATTTACAATTTTTTGCTTCCATTAGTTTATTATAAATAGTTCTTGCTAATTTAGAACCATTAACAATTCTACTTATAAAGTTATGTATTTCATCTACAATAACAAATGAATCGTCAAATATTTTATTATCCATTTCAGATAACATTTTTTGTGTTAAACCATTATAACTTATAAAATTGTATCTGTTTTTAATAATATGAAGTATGGTTTCCTCAATTCTATTTTTATCTTCTTTGTCAATTGATTTATATGATACTTTATTTTTGACAATGACAATATCTTCATCAATATCATTTTTGTATAAAGGTATCCAAACTAAATTATCCTTTTTAATAAATTTTTGAGATATACCATAACTTTTTAATTTTTCAATTAATTTTTTACTTTTACCCATACCTGTAATTTTAATTAAAGTCCAGGACTTTTTCATATTTAATCCTAATGTTGAAATTTTCATTAATTCATTTTCATAATTTTTAGCCAATGATGCTGGAGTCATTACAAATATTTTTCTTTTTTCAATAAAACCTTCAGCCGCTGCAATAGAAGCAGCTGATTTGCCCGAACCTAATTCGTGATAAGCTAAAATACCTCTATATGGACTATCAAATTGTATGTAATCTCTTAATATTCTTTGATGTGGAAATAGTTTAATTGTTTTAATATCTTCTTCACAAACATTATCAGTGCAAGAACAACCTACACTTTGTTTTAAATCTGGATATTTTTTTCTATTAAATGTTTCGTATGTATTTTTACTATAACCTATTCTATTATCTAATATCCAGTTATCAGGTTTAACTTCAATATCCATTCTCTATTATTAAAATAGTATTTAAAAAAAATGATTAAAGTTTTTATAATTACACTTATTAACAATGACAGACTTTTTAAAAGAATATTATGATTTAAAAGATAAAAAATTTATGAATATGGCAATTAACGAATCTAATACTAGTTTAGGCGGTCCATTTGGTGCAATTATTGTTAAAGATGATAGTGTAATATCAAAAGGAAATAATATGGTAACAGTAAATAATGATCCAACTGCTCACGCTGAAGTTGTTGCTATTAGAAATGCTTGTAACAATTTAAATACATTTTCATTAGAAAATTGTACATTATATACAAGTTGTGAACCTTGTCCAATGTGTTTATCTGCAATTTATTGGGCTAGAATTGAAAAAGTATTTTATGCAAATACAAGAGATGATGCAGCATCTATAAATTTTGATGATAAAGAAATTTATGATGAAATTGGTAAAGAGATTTCTGATAGAAAAATTAAAATGATTCATATTTCGGATACAAAGGCTTATAATACATTTGAAAATTGGAAAAATAATTGTGATAAAGTTCATTATTAATATTTAGATAATTTATCTAAAAAGTATGTATAAGATTCATCTGTAAATTTATAATTTTTTAAAATATAAAATATAGTTCTATATTCTATTTTTGTTATTGTTGATTTATCACATATTTTTTTAAATAAATTATCACAATCTGCAATAGATATTCTACCATCGCCTTGACCTTTTATTGATTCATCAGTAGTATTTATTAGTGCTTTATCATATTTAATATTATCAATTACTTTATAATAATCAGTATCTTTCATTTTTCTAATTTAAATAAATATAAAAATAAATGATTAAATAAATATATAATGTATTTTGAAAACGAAATAGGATATTTGAATTTACTAGAATATGTTTTAAAAAATGGTTCTATAATTGAAACTAGAAATGGTAAAACGATTAGTTCTTTTGGTTTATTTCTAAAATTTACAGATATTCAAAAATTACCTTTACTTACTACAAAAAAAATTTATGTTAAAGGTGTAATTGAAGAATTATTGTGGTTTCTAAAAGGATCAACAAATGCAAAACTTTTACAAGATAAAAATGTACATATTTGGGATGGTAATTCTTCTAGAGAATATCTTGATAATAATGGATTTTCAAACTATAAAGAAGGGGAACTAGGACCTATTTATGGATGGCAATGGAGAACATTTGGAAAAAAATATAATGAAAAAGGCGATGAAAACGGCATTGATCAAATTAAATATGTTATAACAGAATTAATGAAAGATAATCATAGTAGAAGAGTAGTTTTAAGCGGTTGGAATCCTTTACAATTATCGGAAATGGCATTACCGCCTTGTCATATACTTTATAATTTTTATAAGGATAATGATGGTTTAAGTTGTTTAATGACAATGAGAAGTAGTGATTTATTTTTAGGATTACCATTTAATATTGCTAGTACAGCGATATTAACAACAATTATTGCTAAGTTATTACATTTAAATACTAAATCAATTGCAATTGCATTAACAGATGCACATATTTATGAAGAACATGTTGAATGTATTAATACACAACTAAAAAGAGAAATAATTGATTGCAATATAAAACTAGAAATTGATTTAGAAGTACCAAATTTAAATTCTAGTATTGAAGAAAAATTAGATTGGATAAATAAATTGGAATATAATAATTTTAAAATTACTAACTATGAATGTCATCCAGCATTGAAAACTATTATGAAATAATATATTTTTTAGTTGCATCCTGCTTCAGTCCATGGTATGTCACAAGTCTTTGAATATGCACATCTAAATGTATTTAATTTGTCTGTTTTATGTTCTTTTGCCCATTCAAGATCTTCAATTGCCATATATTTTGGATATACTCTGTCACACATTACAGGTACTTTATGATCAGTGTTTCCACTATCACTATAAAAAATATCAGCATCAAACATTAATGCTTTAGTGTTATTTTTTTCCATTAGAAAATTATCACTAGCATCTACTTCATCTGTTACTAAATTATATCCCGCAGTTCTTGCCATAATTTTTCTAAATTTTTTATATTCTTCTTCATTTAAACCTAATTTAGCTAATTCATCATTTTTACTTTTACTTGGATCTGTATCTAAATTATATATAGAATCTAAATTTTTTACTACATCACTTCTTAAACCACCAGTATTATGTTGATTAATTTCTGATGGACCAGCACGAATGTTTAATGGTCTATATACTGTGTTATCATCTATTTTACATTTAATATTAAATTGATTTTCTTCAATTTCTCCAAATAAATAATCTTCACCCTCTTCTTTTAATGCTTCACCATATTCATTATCCCAATAATCTGGGCAATAATTAGCATCTGATTTAAGTTCTTTTTTAATTTCTGGAAAGTCAAAACTATATATACTCCAAGTTAATAATGATATTATAATAATAGTACCAATTATATAGGTAATAACAAATGCGAATAATTCAGTAAAAAATACACTATTGCCCCATTGAGAAAATATACCTATTAATAATATAACTAATGCAATTAAAGCATAAATAACACATAACCAAAATGTTTTTTTGTAAGTTCTTTGCGTATTTCTATCAAATTTATTTCTTTCATTTTCTGTTAATGTCGAACGATATCTATCTAAATTTTCTTTATAGGTACTTTCATCACTATATTCAAAAACTCCTGAATCATCATTTGAACAAGAATTGGCAAAGCCTTCTTCTTTTTTTTTAAACATTATATATATCTATTAATATAAAAAGATATATTTATTTATATAGTTCTAGTGTTTTTGTTCCCTTGCTTGATAAATTAACGGGTAAATTCATTGTATTTTTCCATTCACTATCTAAATTATTTACATAATGTAAATGTTGTGATATATTTGTTTTTATAATTTTACAACATTCTTGTATTACTAGTTTATTTAAAAATTTAACTTGCTGTAAAACATCTCTATAATCTGTTAATTTACTTCTATTTGTTAGATAAATAGATTTCATTATAATTTTAAGTTCAGTATCACTTTGTCTTCCTATTTTTAAATTGTTATAGGAATTGAAATAAATCCATTTTTGGATATCATTTTGAATTTCATCACGGTTTATGTCTGAAAAATATAAATTTATTAATTCATTTGTGCCATATGTTCTTGAAATTATATTTGCAGGATCTTCTGTATTGTAGCAATATCTATTATTATTATTCATTATTATCTAAAATATGATTATAGATTAATTTTTAAATATTGTATTAGAAATAGAAGAATGAATAATATAAATAAATTTAATAAATATTCGAAAACTTTATTAGCTAAAAATAATCTTGTATGTAAAGATGCCAAAATAATTACATTACTATCGTCTTACATAAATTATATAATATATAATATTACTACTTTAAATTGTATAATACTGTTATTAATATTTGATAGTAATCAATTAAGAGAAAATACCCTTAGTTTAACAAATAATTACTTAAATAAAATGTGTCCTATGGGAAAATCTAAAATGAAGGGTGGAATGTCGATGCCGTCTGAATATTTTGGAGTTAATTCTGGAAGTTATTCTGATATCGAAGGTAAAGATGTTCAAGAAGTAGATTATCTAAATAATATATTAAGACATCAACTGGGTGGTTGTAATGATTGTGGTTTTAATACCTTATTAAAGATATCAGTTTCTAAAGTATTAAAACAACACAAAGTTAAAGCATCACCGGATGTAAAACAAATATTAGTAAATTGTATAAAAAAATACATTTATAGAATGTTTAAAATTATCAAAAGTAAAAAAGAATTAAAATATCAATATGTAAAAACTAAAATAATGAAATCTTGTTTGAAAAAAATTATCAAATAAAAAAATGATATAAATTTATTTTTATTTTATTAATAAATGTCATTAATAACAATTGATGGTAATATTGGATGTGGTAAAACAAGTGTCTTAAATTATTTACATAAATTTTATAAGTATCCTGTTGATTTAGAACCAGTCGAAGAATGGCAACCTTATTTAGATAAAATGTATCAAAATAAAGAAAATACATTTAATTTTCAAATACGTATATGGTTAGATAGATGTTGGATACAAAATAAAAACGACAATAATACAATTATAGTAGAAAGAAGTCCTTTATTTATTAAAAAGGTATTTATTGAATTAGCGCTAAAACAAAATTTAATTACTGAAGATGAATTTAATATTTTAATTAATTTACACAATAAAACTAATGCTTTATGGGATAATAATATTTATATTTACTTAAGATCTAATCCAGATTCTTGTATAAATAGAATTAAAAAGCGAAACAGAAAAAGCGAAGATAATATTAGTTTAGATTATTTACAGAAAATCGATGAATTTAGCGAAAATATTATAAAAACTATTAATAATATTATTATAATTGATGTAGAAGGTAAAACTGTACAAAAAATAGCATCAGAGATTAATGAACAAATTAAAATCTGCGAAAATAAATAGAAATGTTTATTAGAAGATTTTTATTTTATATTTATCTATTTCTAGTTTTGTTATCTTTGATTATTTATTATATTATAAGATGTAAATATAATAATACTATTTTTGATAATTTTTTTTATTTAGATGATACAAATAATTCAATAAAGGATAATATTTATTATTATCTATCGCATTCATTGGTTTATTTTATATATGGTATTATTTTTGGTAAAAGAAATTTTTATTTAATGATATTAAAAATAATAATATTTGAATTTATAATTATATATATTAAAAATTGTAATTTAATAAATTATGATATAGATTATGATAAGTTAATTTATAGTATAGTTATATCAATAATATTTTACTATTTAGGTACTATATTTTCAGATAATTTATACAATAATGTATTTAATTTTAATAATAGATTTAAAATTTCACTAAAATTTAGTAAATAAAAAAATGATATAATAATATAATATAATATATTAAATAAAATAAATATGAGTTCTACTGCTAAAAAGGTTGAAACTAAATATAAAAAATATGAACTTCTAGAGCATATTCAGTCTTTACCAGACACTTATATTGGTTCAACAGAATTAACTAAAATTAGGACTTATATTTACAGTTCAGAAACAAAAAAAATGGTTGAAAAAGAAATCACTTATATTCCCGGTTTATTAAAGATTTTTGATGAAGTTATTGTTAATGCTATTGATCATTCAATGCGTTTAAAATCTGAGTCAAAAGAAAATATTAAACATGTTAAAAATATCAAAATTTCTATTGACAAAGACTCTGGTGAAATAAGTGTTTTTAATGATGGAAATGGTATTGATATTGAAAAACATAGCGAATATAATGATATATGGATTCCAGAATTAATATTTGGAGAATTACTTACCTCAACAAATTATGACAAGACACAGGAAAAAACTTGGGGTGGTAAAAATGGTTTTGGTGCAAAACTAACAAATATCTTTTCCAAAGAATTCATAATTGAAACTGTTGATCACTATACAAAAAAAATATACACGCAAAAGTTTTCAAATAATATGAGAGATCGTAATAAACCCACTATTAAGTCATCGCAAAAACAACCATATACTCAAATTACTTTCAAACCTGATTATGAAAGATTTGGGTTAACTGATGGAATGACAGATGATATATATGATCTATTTATGCGAAGAGTTATCGATGCTTGTGCTACAACAAATAAAGACGTTTCTGTATTTTTCAATAATGAAAAATTAATGATTAAGGATTTTGAAAAATATGCAGAATTATTTGTTGAAAAAACTGAACAACCTTTAGTATATGAAGTATGCAATGATAGATGGGAAATTGTTGCTACTTTATCTAAAACAGGTATTCATGAACAAATTTCATTTGTAAATGGCATTAATACAATTCGTGGAGGTAGACATGTTGATTATGTTACTCAAAATATTATTAAAAGACTAGTTGATTTAGTTCAATCAAAAAAGAAAAAAACTATTAAAGCACAACATATCAAAGATAATCTTATTATATTTGTTAAAAGTATTATTGTTAATCCTTCATTTGATTCACAATCAAAAGAAACATTAACAACTCAAACAAGTAAATTTGGTTCTAAATGTGAACTAAGTGATAAGTTTATTGATAAATTATACAAATCTGGTATTGTTGATAAAGCTTTAAGTTTAACTGAATTTCACGAACAAAAAAAACTAGTCAAAACAGATGGGAAAAAAACTAGTAAACTAATTATTCCCAAGCTAGATGATGCTAATAATGCTGGTACTAAAAATAGTTCTAATTGTACTTTAATTTTAACTGAAGGAGATTCGGCTAAAACTATGGCTATTTCTGGTTTAAGTGTTATTGGAAGAGATAATTATGGTGTTTTCCCACTTCGTGGTAAAGTTATGAATGTTAAAGATGCTAGTTTACAGAAAATTTCAGATAATGCTGAAATTACTGCTCTTAAAAAAATCCTAGGTCTCGAACAAAATAAAAAATATAGTGATGTTTCAAGTCTAAGATATGGTAGTATTATGATTATGACAGATCAGGATCACGATGGCAGTCATATTAAAGGATTATTATTTAATGTATTTCAATCTTTATGGAATACATTATATAAAATTGACGGTTTTATGACTTCAATGCTAACACCTATTATTAAAGCAACAAATACCAGAACTAAAGAAGTTATTCCATTTTACAATATGAGTGATTATGAAAAATGGAACAAATCTAATAGTACTGGTAATTGGAAAATCAAGTATTACAAAGGATTAGGTACTTCAAGTGATGAAGAAGCAAAAGAATATTTCAGAAATATGAAAAAAATCACATATACTCATTCTGATAATTCTGATGAGAAAATTGATTTAGCTTTCAATAAAAAAAGAAGTGATGATCGTAAAACCTGGTTAATTAATTATGATAAAAATGATGTACTTGATTACACAAAAGACAAGGTTAATTATGATACATTTATTAATAAGGAATTTATTCACTATAGTAATAGAGATTTAGAAAGATCAATTAATCATTTATGTGATGGATTAAAGGAAAGTACAAGAAAAATCTTATATGCTTGTTTTAAAAGAAAACTTTACACTAATGAAATCAAAGTTGCTCAACTTGCTGGTAATGTAAGTGAAGTCACTGCATATCATCACGGTGAAAATTCTCTACAACAAGCAATTATTGGTATGGCTCAGATTTACGTTGGTACAAATAATATTAATTTACTATCTCCCAATGGTCAATTTGGTTCTAGAATTCAAGGTGGAAGCGATGCTTCATCGCCAAGATATATTTATACCTTAATTTCTCAATTAACTAAATTAATATTTAAGGAAGAAGATAATTGTATTTTAAATTATTTAAATGAAGATGGACAAGTTATTGAACCAGATTATTATATTCCTATTATTCCTATGATATTAGTTAATGGGGGTGTTGGTATTGGTACTGGATTTTCAACCAATGTTCCATTATTTAATCCATCAAATATTATTGATTCTTGTTTAAATATTTGTTCTGAAATAGAATCAAATAAAGTTATAGTAAAATGTGAGGATGATCTATTTAAAATTTATTCAATTATTGATAATTTAGTTATTAATGATTTTACACCATATTATTTAGGTTTTAATGGTAAAATTGAAAAAAATGAAAAGGGTTTATATGAAAGTAGAGGAGTTTATAATTGGATTGATGATACTACATTACAAATTACTGAATTACCTATTGGTTCTTGGACAGAAGACTATAAGGAGTTTTTAGAAAGTTTAATTTTAAATAATCAATTTAATCTAAAATCATTTGAAAGTCATTATACTGCTAAAAATGTAAACTTTATGTTATATTTTACACCAGGTTCTAGAACTGTTCATAGTAATACTTCTAAATTTGAAAATAATTTTAAATTAGTATCAACTAAAAATTTAAGTATTAATAATATTCATTTATATAGTGAAAAGGGTTCAATTAAAAAATATAACAATACATCTGTTATTATTAAGGAATGGAGTAAGATTAGAATTAATAAATATTATCTTAGAAAAAATCATCAAGTTAAAAACTTAGAAAACGATTATAATATTCTATCTTCTAAAATTAGATTTATATTAGATGTTATTGCTGGTAATATTAAGATTATGAATGTTAAATTAGATGTAATTGCAAACAAATTAGTAGAATTAAAATATCCTAAAATTTATAAAGATTCTGATAATACTACTGATGATAATGAAAGTGATTTAATTAAAGGATATAATTATCTTATTAAAATGCCAATTTCGCAATTAACTCTAGATCGCAAATTAATTCTTGAGAAAGAAGTTGAAGACTTAAAAAATAAATTAGATTTACTTAAAAATATATCAATTAATAAAATTTGGAAAGATGAATTAGAAATATTAAAAAATAAGTGGATTGAGCATCGTGATTATATTTTAAATGATTATTTAAATGACAAAAATAATGTTTCAACTACAAAAGCTACTAAAAAAAAGAAAAAATAATATTGTAAATATATGTTATATAGTCGTGAATTCCATATTTAATTATCTGATTTTTATTATCTAGAGAATAATACCATTTATAAGGCAAAATCAAACTTTGATCTTTTTTAATTTTTATTTCAATTACTATATCATTTTTAGTAGGTTCTTCATATTTTATTTTTTTAGGATTACTTATAAATATAGTCGTATCATTTTTTGCAAAAAACAGTGTATATTTATTATTTGTTCTGTTCCAAATATTATTTTTTTTAATTTTACTAATTAAATTAAACTTAAATATTTTATCAATATATTCTCTATTTATTTTATTTTCAATTATAATAGGTTGTTTTGATAATAAATTATCAATACTTAAATTTTCTTTTTTTACTTGTAATAATACTATTTCTTCTGGAAAAATTAGATAACATAGTGAATATATTATAATAATAATTAATACTATAGCAAGTAAAATTTTTTTCATTCTTTTATAATAATATATTATATATATAATAAATAATTTATAGCGAATTAATAATATAATAATATAGTAATATGAGAAGTATTAATAATTTAAATCTTATTAAAGAATTAGCTGAAAATACTTATAAAGAAGTAAAAAAGAAAAAGAAAAAGAAAAAATACAAATCTAAAGAAAAAGATATTGTATCTGAAAAATTACAAGATAATAAAGATACAATTGAAAAGTCATCATCTTATACTTCGATAAAACCGCCTATTACTCAGAGTGTGCAAACGGGAGGAATGGTACCAGAGGAAAAGCTAATGACAGGGCTACCAATGGGAGGAATGGGAGCGCAACCAATGGGAGGAATGGGAGCGCAACCAATGGGAGGAATGGGAGCGCAACCAATGCAAACAATGCAAATGGGAGCGCAACCAATGCAAACAATGCAAATGGGAGCGCAACCAATGCAAACAATGCAAATGGGAGCACAACAAATGCAAACAATGCCAATGGGAGCGCAACCAATGCAAACAATGCAAACAATGCCAATGGGGATGCCAATGGGGATGCCAATGGGGATGCCAATGGGGATGCCAATGGGGATGCCAATGGGGATGCCAATGGGGATGCCAATGATATCATCTACACCATCTCAAGAAACACCATCTAATGAAAATAAAGAGGGTTTTTTTTCAAAATTAAAAAAAAAATATTATGACAATATAAATAATAATACAACTACAATAACAAAAAATTATACAAAAAGAGTATATGATCCTATAACTAGTACTATTATTAAAACACCAGATTATCCTAGTGATCCACTTCAAATATTGCCTTTATCATTGCCTTTTCATATAACACAAAAAAATTTTGAAACAACTGATGAGTATAGTTATTCAAAATCAGATTTAAAAGATAAAATAAAAGATATTGAAAAAAATTTAGAAAATCAAGGTATTCACGTTGGCAATAGACAAGAGAATTTAAAATTTGATAAAAGAAAAAGATTAGAAAAAAAGGATGAAGAAAAAAAAGGATTGGATAGTCACTGGATCGCAATTGCTAAAACACTTGGTTTATTTATTAGTAAAATGATTGATATTATAGAACGATTAATAAATAGCAGAGGTGTTATATATATATTAGCAATAATATTAATGTTTATTTTAGCAATAATGTTTGTTGTATTTATTGTAAGATTATTTACAGGTGGAGGAGGAGGTAGTGATATGGAAACAATAACATTGTCAAATGAAATAAGTTTATCTAAATATTGTAAAGAAAGTGGAGAACCCATTAATTTAAATTTTTGGGACTATTTATATAATCCAACAAAATCTGCTAAAGCTAAAGCAAAAGAATATTTTGAAAAAAATAAAAATGTTTTTAGACCATTAAGAAATTATTTATATACAGCAAGAGGTACTGTTGATCAATTATTAACATCTACAAACTTTAATAAATTGGATGATCAAAGTTTGAAGATGGCTACTAAGTTTAATCTTGAACCACCTGAACAACCATCTGCTGCTGATGCTCCTGGTGCTACTAGTGCTGCTGATGCTCCTGGTGCTACTAGTGCCGAAAGTAGAATAAATAGATATGATAATATAAAATATATCTATACAAAATATTTTTTTACAGGTAAATACTGGATAAGAAAAAATTATGATTCTACAATTCCTACACCTCAAAATTTAACTACAGCAAATTCATTTTCAATTAATAGTATTACTGATGACATACTCAAAAATAAATTAAAGAATTTTTTTAATCAAAAAGTGGAACACTTTGATTTAGAACAAAATGACATTGACAAATTACAAACAGATTCTGATAAAGATATAAATGAATTAAATTATATATTTTCACAAGATTCTGATAAATGTTATTTAAATTTTAATGAAATATTGTATCATTATTTAAAAAAAAATACTAGTACTCATAAATTAATTGATAAATATATATCTTTAGATAAACCAAAAAATTTTGATATAATAACTATAAATAATGAAGAAGATAACATACCACCTGAAATTAAAAAATATAAACTTGATGGGAAATCATTAGATGATACTAATATTATAACAATTCCATATAAAGTTTTATATGATGGGGATGATCAAAATACAAATAGTGTTTTTAGATATGTAAGCGATTGTGACAATAGTTACTATAAAAATATAGGTAAAGATAGTATAACCAATTTATATGAGAATAACTCGACACAAGGCCAAGAAAATAATTGTGTAGCTAAATAAAAATAAAAATGTAAAATAAAATAGATATTAATAATATTAAATTATATTAAATAGAGAGTATATATCAAAACAATAATGATACTACCAGAAGAATCAACATTTTATTCTAATAAAGAACTTAAACAAGAAGATATTGATATTAGAGATAATTGTTATTATGAATCTAATAAAGAATTAAGTAGTAGACGAATATCAAGTGCTAGTGAAAATACAAAAATTGATGAATGTGATAAACGAATTGCAATTACGTATAATTTATATGATGATATAGAGGGGTGGAATTATAACAAAATTAGTAAAGATACTATAAATTTATTAAATAGTGATACACATAGTTTATGTGTAAGTAGTAATCCAAATTGTAAATTAACAGAAAAAACAAATTGGAAAAAAAAAGATCCTATTACTGGTAGTTGTGTAACTGTAAATATAACTGATACGACAAGTGTTTCTCTTCAAAATGGAAATACTTATGATAATAATTATGACAAAGCTTTTGTAATAAATAAAGAGTCTAAAATTAGTCAAAAATTAGTATGCGAAGAAAGATGGTATGACTGGTTTACTATTCCGGATTATCATTATGGAAACAAATATTCACTTGGTGTTGATCAAAATGGAGAAATATCTTCTTTTAATTATTGTTATCAAGGTTATATTTTAACAGAAAATGGTAAATGTATTAAAAGATCAAAATTTGATTATGGTAAAGTAAAAAATTTCATACATTATACACCTTATGCTCTAATATTTTTATTAGGATTAACAAAAGATGATATTATCGATTTACATAAAAAAGAAATGGAAAAAAATAAAATAAATTCGAACGAAACATTATATGATGAAATATACAATAATAAAGATATATTAAATTTAATTTATTTAGATATAAAAAAAGTAATAAAAAATAGCATAAATAAATTATTAAATGAACCATTAACTTATGTAAATATAGTTCCACCATATAATGATTTTTCTAGTGAAAACGAAATAAATTATAATCCAGAAATTAAATATCTAGATCCTATTTATTTAGAAAAAGCATATAATATTGCTATAAAAATTAAAGATATTAATAATGATATTTTTAAATTAAATGAATATAAAAAACAGTTAGAAGAAGTTTCTGGTTTAAAACAGAATAGCGTAGATTTTAGTAGACAATATGCATTTTTACAAAAAGCCTGCAGTATATGTTTTTCTATTCCTAAAAAAAAAGATAAAATGTATGATATATTTGATAAATATAGTTCAAAAATTATAGAAAATGTTAAAAAAATAAATCAAAATTATAATTATATTGCAGTTCCAAAATTAACTGAAGTACAAATTTTAAAACAGTCTAATCCAAAAGATAATAGAAAAGATAATAGAAAAGATTATACTAATTTCTATCAACGAAATACCTTAACACCTGTGGAAATCGGAGATAATAAGTTACCTTTTAATAGTAAAACAGTTAATATTATTGGTAGAGGCGATAATAGTAATGCATTTGATATAAATAGTGGATTAGCAAATAATCTTAAAACTAAATCAGATATTGGAAACCTAATAAAATTAAAAAAACTTTTTATAGATATTGATTTAATTAATAATTCCCTTTCTAGTGTATTTATTAAAAGTTCTAATTTATTTATTTTAAGTATATTAATGTTAATATGGTTATTTTGTGTAATTTTATTATTGTTAAAAACATGGAAATATTTTGCCTATGTATTTAATTATATTATATATGGTTTTATATTTTGTATTTATGGATTTTTTGCTATATTTGCTTTAATATTTAGATATAAAGCAACAAATTTTAGAGGTGTAATACTAAAAGTACATAAAATGTCTTTACAGTTTCAATTAACAACTTTATATGCTACAAATTTATATAGTCATCATTCAAAAGGTTTTTTTACTAAATTAGTATTAATAATAGGTGCAATTTTGATAATAGTTTTAATAGTTAAAGAACTAATAAAAATTGGTAATATATTAAGTATAAAATCCTATCCACCTGGATATTCTTTACAACCACCTTATATAATTAAAAAAGGTGGCGGTGAAGAAGAACCTTTAGCACCAACAACACCACCAGCATCACCAGCACCAGCACCAGCAGCACCACCAGCAGCACCACCAGCAGCACCACCAGCAGCACCACCAGAATGACAACGCAAAAGCGGATACTCACATCTGTCAGGTGAACAAAGATTATCAACGGAAAAATATTAAGAATCGGGGATTAGAATTTTATAGAAATAAGAGAAGATAATTTTCAATTTAAAAAATGATAAATTTATTTTATTTTTTCTTAATATATGACGACAAATTATATATTTCCATCTGATGATATTTTAGAAGCAGGTATTGATGAATCTAACAGAGGTGGATTAATTGGGGAAGTAGTTAGTGCCTGCGTTGTATTAAAAAAACCAACAACAGATTATGATATTGATATTTATAATCAAATTAAAGATTCCAAGAAATTAACCAAGAAAAAAAGACAATTTTTATCAAACTATATTAAAGAAAATGCTTTGACATATGGTATCGCGAGTGCATCACTAAGTGAAATAAATGATATTAATATTTTAAAAGCAACGTTAAAAGCAATGCATAGAGCAACAGATATTGCTTATAAAAAAAACAAATTTGATAAAATATTAATTGACGGACCTTATTATAATGGTTATATTCCATCCGGTGAAGAATCAGAAATTATTCCACATACTTGTATAAATAAAGGTGATTCATTATATACTTGTATTGCTGCAGCGTCAATATTAGCAAAAGAACAACATACTCAAAATATAATTGATCTTGTTAACGAAAATAAAGAATTAGAAAAATATGATCTCTTAAATAATCAAGGTTATGGAACAAAAAAACATTTATATGCTATAAAAGAATATGGTATAACAAAATGGCATAGAAAAAATTATAAATGTTGTCAGTAAAAATAAAAAAATGATTTATATTATTTTATTTTTAATTAATAAAAATGGTTCAAAAATTAGCAAGAAATTTTAACTATATTGTTTTAAATTTATCTAAATTTGATAAAACAAAAAATTTAAAAAAAAAATTTTTCTGCGATTGTAATGTATATCCTTGTTATTGTTTATCTAATGGAAAATTTGAAAATAAATCATATAATGATTTTACAGAATATCTAGTTCAAAATAATAAAAAAATTACTAAAAATCAAAGCAAAAAAAACTATGAATATCTAATTAATCAATGGTTATTTTAAATTTATTTATATTTATTTGTATGTATAGCAATTGAATTAGGTTTATCAAATAATTTTTGCGTATCATAAAAATCAATTTTATTATAATACATTACGTATGTTGTAGCAACATCTTCAATTAAATAAGGATAGCTTTTGCAAAATTCATCAAAATGAAAAATATCATAATTTATTTTTTCCATTGTGTTAATTAATATATCACAGCATTTCAATGATATAAAATATATAACACCAGCAGGACCCCATATTTTAGGTCTAAATAAATATTTTTTTAATTCTTCTATAGTTAAATTAATACCATGTTTTGGATTAGATAATTCATTTATATTATTTTTATAATAATTTAACATAAAAGGGTCGTATGTTATTGTTTTTAAAAATTCAGTATCATTAATTATATTATTACTTGCAGTTACTGATTGTCCATAAAAATCATATTTATTTGATCTTAAAAAATTAACTAAATTATTTTCATTAAATATTAAATCATCTCCACAACGTAATATACCTTCTTTGATATTAAAACATTCTTTTAGATATTTTAAAGATAAAACTAATTTTTTAAACAAATGTAGATAAGAATCTTCGCATTTTATGTACATAATATTATCAATTAACTTATATTTTTCATCTAAAAATAAATCGCCTATAATATAAATTACTTTCCATTTATCATAGTAATTATGTTTCAGACGAAATTCTTTAAGTCTTGTTAATTTATGTTTTTCACAAGATAGTATTAGTATAATACCATCAACAATTTCCATATTTATTTATTAATAAATTATATTTTTTAAATAAAAAATAGTACATTTCTTTATTTTTATAAAATTTTTAAAAAGCTTTTTAAATTTTTAAATTTTTTAAAGAAATGTACTATTTTTAATAGAATGAGTAATATTATTATAGGTACGGGTATAACTGGATTATATCTTGCTTATAAACTTATAAAAAATAAAAATACTAATTCAGAAGATATTATCTTATTTGAGAAATTAAGTAGAATAGGCGGTCGTATTTATACATATAAACATAAAAATTATAAATATTCTGTTGGGGCTGGTAGATTAGGAAAGAAACATAAATATGTTATGGAATTAATAAAGGATTTTAATCTTAATGATGAAATAATAAATATAAATAAAGATAAAAAATATTTTATAAATGGTAATTTGTTAGATGAAAAAGGTTTATTAAAATATCATAATTCAAAATTTAAAAGTTTAAATGATTTATGGAAATTTGCTATTTATAAAAAAACAAACGTAGATGAAAAAAAATATAATTTACATAACTATTTCTCACTTATTTTAGATTCAAATGAAGTTAATTTATTATATGATTCTCTTGGATATATATCTGAAATGTATGAAATGAATGCATATAATGGTTTATTAACATTACGTAAGGACTTTGATGTCGAAAACAATGATTTTTTTATTTTGAAAAGTGGAATACAAAAATTATGTGATGTTTTATATGACTATTTAAAAGAAAAAAATATTAAAATAATGTTTAATCAATCATTAGAAGATATAGATAATGTAAATAAAATTGCTACTATAAATAATAAAAATTATTCATATAAAAATTTATTTTTAACAATTAAAAGACAAGATTACTTAAATATACCTTATTTTATTAAGTATGAAAAATTATTAAATAATGTTGATGATGGAACATTATTAAGAATTTATGCTAAATATAATGATGTATGGTTTAAAGATTTGCCTAAAATTTTAACGCAAAATAAATTACAATTTATAATACCTATTGATTATAATAGTGGTTTAATACAAATAAGTTATTCTGATAGTTATAATGCTAAATTTTGGAATAATTTTAAAAATAAAAAAGATATTATTAAATATTTGAATAAAATGTTAAAAGAAATGTTTCCTGAAAAAAATATAAAAGATCCAGAATGGATAACATTACATTATTGGGATGCTGGAGTTCATTTTTGGAAAGTAGGTATTAATCCAAAAAAAATGCAAAAAGAAATATTAAATACTTTTTCAAAAGATAAAATATTTATATTAGGTGAAACATATTGTGATAGACAAGCATGGATTGATGGTGCATTAGAAACAGTTGATAAATATCTTAAAAATAATTAAAAATATTTATCATAATTATAATCACCTGGGGAAGACCATCTTCCATATCTACCAATATGATTTATAACAGATTTATTTAAACATAATATTGGATAATTAAGTTTAATCATTTTATGTACAATACCCCAATCAGCTCCTTTATTCCATATTTTAATTACAAAATTTAAAAAAGCTATATCAAAAACCATATTAACACCACCAATTGATTGTTTTCTATAAAATAATTTATTTTTACTATAAATTTTGTTTTTATATGTATTAACGTGTGCATTTGTTGAATTAAATCCAGTTAATATTAATTTATTTGATTTATAATATTTTTTAGCTTTTATAAAAGTTTTTAATAATATATCTATCCAATTTTTTTTCATAATAACATCATTATCAATAGTTATTATCAAAATATTTTTTTTATTTTTATATCTTGATCGAATATTTTTAAGAAAATATACAAATGACTTATTTACACCATAATTCTTTTTTCCTTTTATAACCATAAATAAGTTTTTATCTAAGTTATTTAAAATATTATGCGTTTCCTTATTTTTAGAGTTATCATCGTATACATAAATTTTTTTTACTTTACTTATATCACTATTTAATAATGTTTTAATTGTTTTTGCAAGATATTTTGGTCTTTCATAACTTCTAATTAAAATTATTATTTTCATTACAAATAAAAAATGATATATCTACTTATTTAAAATATTAATAATGTCATTTTATCTGAAAATTATTTTTGCATTAATGGGGTTTTTCATTAGTAGAATATTTTATCATACGCTTGAATTAAGCTAAAAAAAATGATATTATTTATTAGTTTTTTTTATTAAAACAAATATGAGTATTAATAAAGATATTCAATTGGGTTTATGTTGTCTTAACATTGAATTAAGAGAGAAAAAACCTACTATATTTTCATCTAGAAGAGTAACATTAAAAACTCTAGAAGAAAAGGGTATTGATAATTTAAAAAATAAAATTATTAATAATCTTAAAGATGTATTAAAATTAATGGATTGGAATCAAGAAAATGGTATCAAAGTTTTTCGATTAAGTAGTGAAATGTTTCCACATTATTCGAATTCAAAAGCAGAAGATTATACTCTTGATTTTGCAAAAGATTTGTTAAAAGAAATTGGAGATAAATCTAAAAAATTAAATCAAAGATTAACATTTCACCCTGGACCATTTAATTGTTTAGGAAGTCCACATTTAAATGTAATAGAACATACTATATGTGATTTAAAATATCATGCTGATATATTAGATTTAATGGAGTTAGACCAAAATTCTGTAATGGTTATACACGGTGGTGGAATATATGGAAATAAAGAGAAAACCCTAGAAAGATGGTGTGAAAATTATTTGAAATTACCAGAGAATATTAAAAATAGACTAGTTTTAGAAAATTGTGAAAAAAATTTTTCGGTTAAAGATTGTCTAATTGTTTCAGAAAAAGTTAACGTACCTATTGTATTTGATACACATCACTATAGTTGTTATAATAAATTACATCCAGATGAAAAATTTGAAGAACCAGATTATTATATACCTAAGATATTAGAAACTTGGAATAAAAGAAATATTAAAGTTAAATTTCACGTTAGTGAACAAGGAAATGGAAAAATTGGACATCACAGTGATTATATTGAAGTATTACCAGAATATTTATTAGAAATTCCTAAAAAATTTGGACAACCAATTGATATAATGATTGAAGCAAAAATGAAAGAAAAAGCTATTATGAAACTTTATGACAAATATCCTTATTTAAATTGTAAAATTTAAAAATAACAGAAATTTTTTGTTAATTTATAGCAACCAAAATCATAAAATAAATGTAAATCATTATAATCATATAATGATCTATTAGGATAAATAATAGGAATTGGAGCAACATATAATTTTTCTGAAAAAAATCTAAAATGATTAAACATTGCCTTTTTATTTTAATAACACTGATTTTTTAAATAATTTTTAATATTGAATTTAAATATGAGAAGATTATTATTAATATTATTATCACTTAATAGTATTTTATCTTTTAATTTATTTTCAATTATATATCCTATAAAAAATACTTTTAATAAATTAAATAAAGATTGGAACTTTAAAAATAAATTATTTCCTTCAAATAATTTAAATGATTTTTTTATAGGTAAATGGTATTATTATAGTTATATAGATTTTATTGAAAATAAAAATAATATAATAAATAATCCTAATTATTTAGATAATAATATTGTTTTATCATTTTATAAATATTCAAGTGATAATATAAAAACTACTAAAATTTTTAATAAAAGCACTTATTTACTAAATCATTACAAAAAACAAAAAAGATATTATGACAATTATAAGCAATACAGTAAAAATGAAAATGCATATGTTAATAGAATATTAATGTTAAAAAATACAGATAGTAATAAATTATTAGATAGAAATGCAAATATATTAAGAACAATAATTGTGCGTCCTTATTATTGTAGTATTAGTCTAACGCCTTATATACCAAATAATACAATTGTTGATAAATTAAGAGATAAAACTAATCTAAATAATACAAACTACAATATTAGTTTTAATATATGGTTAAAAGAAGAGTTAAACGATACTTTAAGAACAGGTTTATATTTATCTTATGATGGTATAAATGGCAACTTAAAAGATTTTATTTTAAAAAAAGAAAATAAAATTAATAAAACAAATATAAATGATAAAATTAATTTAGACGAGTTGTCTTTAACAAATTATACTAAACCACAAAATATTAAGGACTTTGATAATGATACTACAATTAATTATATAATACTTAGAAATAATTGGTTAGGAAACTATAGAATACAATATTTATTACATAATAATACAGATACAAATCAGATAACTTGGGCCGCAGAACATAATTATTTTATAGCAATATCAAATAATGAAATAAATAAATATTATCAATTAAAATTTGATGATGGTATTTATATAAATGTCCCAAAAAATTTAAATTTATTTTCAGATAAAGATAAAATATATATAGAATTTGTATGTTTTTTTAAAAATGGAACAGGTATACAAAGATTTTTAGCCTGGGGAACTAAAAACGAAGGAGGTTTTAATACATATTGTAGTGATATATGGAATAATAAAAATAATATCTATATTGTTTAGAATCAATAAATAAAATGAATAAACTAGACAGCTTAGACCGCCCTGATTTATATTTTAGTTATTGGATCTTTTTTTGGATATTACTATCTATTTTATTAAAAAATATTCAATTTCCATTTATTGGATCGGTTTTTGCTTTATTGTTTCAATACTTTTATTTAATTAAATATTCTTGTGAAATATTTAATAATAAATATTATGTTATTTTTGGAAATGTAACTATGGTAATTATAAAATATTTATTACTATTATATGGTTTATTATTTCATATTAAAAATTATAATATTATTAATGATATTATAATAGGTTTTATACTATTTTTAATTTTTAATATTTATTATTATATTAATATAGGTGATATCTATTATATATTTAAATTAGATGATGTAAATATTCCTGTTGAAAGTGGTTTGCCTTGTAAAATTTATGAAAAATTATTTGAATTATTAGGATAATTTAATATATTTTGATATTTTATTATTTGTTTTAACAGGGTTATCAGACCAATTAAAATAGCTAATTTTATCATCAACAAATTTTTTTAATTTATTTTTATTAATTTTAAAATTTTGAAAACCTGTTGGTTCATTTAAATAATTATAAGTTTTAATTTTAACATAATTATCTTCTAATTTATTATCTGTTATGATTGCCAATTTAGAATTAAAATTAATATTTCTTTTTAAATCATTTATTATTACAAATGTTCCTTTTTTATAATAATTCATAACTTTATTATTAATATATATAATAATTGTTAAATATATATAAAAATATATTATATATTATTATTTAATTGATATGATTAGATTTTTTACTTTTTTAACGCTATTTTATAGTTCATATTGCTTTACTAATATTAATTATGCACCTGTTCTTAAAAAAAGTATTAGTGTATGTAAAATGCAGGAAAAATTAGAAAATAAACAATTTAATAAAATTGACAAGGATAAATCAGGATATATTGACAAAAATGAACTTGTTAATTTTTTTGGAAATGATAATTTAATTAAAATTGGTGATCTTAATAAAGATAATTTAATAGATTATCCAGAATTTGAAAGACTTGTTAATATTAATAAGTTTGGAATTGAAAATAGTGGTAATTTATTTGTTAGAAATGCAATTAAATTTGGTTTACTCGACAAGAACTCTATTTTAGCAGATGGTAAAGCATCAATCTTTGTAGGAAATAAAGGATTTGATCCTTTAAATTGTGCAACAAATATGAAAACTCTCAAAAAATATAGAGAAGCCGAAATTAAGCATGGGCGTCTTGCAATGTTAGCGAGTATTGGATGGCCCTTTGCAGAATTATATCATCCTTTTATATCCAAACTTACAAAGAATGAATACTTACTATCTAGTAATAACAAAGTTCCTTCACTTCTTAATGGGGGTCTTGGAAAAATTAATCCAATTTTTTTCATGGCAATTATAGTATTTACAGCGACTGTTGAATCGATTGCTCTAAGTAATAACTATAGAGATGATAGAATGCCAGGTGATTTAGGTTTTGATCCTTTAAAACTTTATGTTAATAAGGATCCATATAAAAAAAGAGAATTAGAACTAAAAGAACTTAATAATGGAAGATTAGCAATGCTTGCAATTACTTATTATGCTATTTCTGAATATCTTACAAATACTGCTGTTATTAATAAAACGCCTTATTTATTTAAAAGTTTTCTATAATTTCAACTAAATTTTCATTTTCAAAACAAGATAATAGTTTAATAATTTCTTCAATCCATAATTCAATACGATAATTGTCATTATTATATGATTGTATTAATAATTTGCACATTTCGTATTCATTTTCAATTTCGCTTAAATTTTTAGCATATTTAAGATGCCATTTTTCTAAATAATGATAATAAATTTTTACTAGATTTTTTTCTTCTGTTTTTTCTAATGTTTTTTCAATATAAACTTCTCTAATTTCTTTTAAAAAATCAGATGGTTTTGGATAATAAATTTTAGTATAAATATTATCTAAGACACAATCTGGAAGCGAATCCCAAATAATATAAGGCATTTTAATTATTGGGTTTAAGAGTATAAAAATCATTTTTTTACTTATTTTGAATTATTTTAAAAAATTTTATATTATATATAAATGAAAAAAACGAAGATGGAAATAAAGATTATTAAAATATTTTAAATATATATATTATATTTATATAAATGAGTAAAGAAAATCAAAAAGATTTTGCCAATCTATCTATATATAATAATAATAATAATGATAATTATTCATTATTGAAAATTTTTAATTATATAAAAAAAAATATTATAAAAAAAAATAAAAAAATAAGTTCTAATGATATTAATGATTTAAGAGAACAACATTCGGATAACGAATCAGATAAAACTTTTTATGAAAAAAAATATCCATCTAATTCATCAAGAAAAACCAATTCGGTAATTAGTAATAAGAGTAATCAAAGTAATCAAAGTAATCAAAGTAATCAAAGTACCAATACTGATATTTCTGGACCAATAACAAAATATACACAAGAATCCTTATATCCTAAAAGTAATAATAGTATAAATATAAATATAGATACATATACAAATACAAATACAGATAAAGATAAAGATAAAGATAGTAAATCATCTAATAAATCATCTAATAAATCATCTAATAAATCTGATAATAAATCTGATAATAATCAACAAATGACAAATTATACATCAAAAACCTTATATCGAAAAAGAATTAAAAGCATAGATTATGTTAGAGATAATAATAATGATGAATATAATGTTGTAATGTCTTATCAAAAATATGTACCTAAAAGAACTTTAAGTAGCGGAGCAAGATTTGATGCAAATAGAATTAAAAATAATTCTACTTAATAATAGAATGAAAATATATTTCAAAGATTATCCTGAATTTAAACCAAATATTACTCCAAAAGAAATGTTTGAAATTGGAATAATGGGAGGTAGTTATTTTAGAGAAATAAAATCTCCAAAAACAAAAAAAACTTATAAAAATCATCATAAAAAATTTAAATTTTTAAATAACATATCAAAAGAAAAATTAACAAAACAAACATATGATAAAAATATAAATTTTTACAAAGTTGAAGTTGGAACAAGTTATGAATTTTGGATGAGTAAAAATTGGATAAAAGAAGAATATGATCCCTATGGGTGGATACAGTGGTATTGTAATTTTTATCAAGGTAGAAGAACAGACGATGATTTACGTCAAATAAATAGATGGAAAAAATCTACAGGTCCAAAAGGTAGATTTAGAAATCAATTACAAAGAAAAATAAATGAAGTTGGTTCAAATAATGAAAAAATTTATCCAAGATTAAGACAAACTTTATTACATTGGGGATTTGATAGTCGTAAAATGAAAGTAAATAAGTAATTTATTTATTTTTAGTAATAACTTTAAAAAAATTGATTAATGATTATTATTTTTTTTATAACAATGACCAGTGTTATTTGGGATTATCTTCCTGATTGCCTACTTGAAAATATTTATAGTAAAATTTATTATCCTAAATCATCAGATTTACTAAATGAAATAAAAAAATATGGAGAAATCAGAGAATATATTTACTATATTAGAAAAATTGATGAGACTGATTCTTTTTTAGAATTATACTATGACTTATTAGTTGTATACCTTTCTAATGAAATTGATAAAAAAGAACCTGTATCTGTTGATATAAATAATTTATCAATTGATGCTATTAAAGTATTTAAAGAATATGCAGATGATTTAAAAAATATCAATGAAGAATATATTGATCATACGTTATTTACATATATTGCATCCTTATTATGTAAAATTGATACTTATTATTTAGAAAAAATTGTTGATCCTATTATTTATAGTATAAAAGAAGACGAAATTTATAGACTAGGATATACTACTTATATGGGTGATAACAATATATAAAGACATAATAAATATATTTATGTAAGTATGAAAAAATATCTATTTTACATTTTTTTATTAGTTAATATTTACGAATCCTTATCATTTGTACCATCAAATTTTTATAAAATTACGCAAAAAAGTAAATCTTCTTTAAATTTAAATAAAAATAGAAATAATTTATTTGATTTATGTGAAAACAAAAATGAAAGAGTTTTCAATTATAATATAACTGTATTTAATAAACCAGAAATAGTTTATTATGAATGGTTAAATTTTATATGGTATAATTATTATACATTTGATATTGTTGAAGGCGATTTATATGGTAATAATTCTATTAGACAATTCAGTAATTTAAATCAAAAAATTATTGATGTATCTTATCCAAATTATATTAAATATAAAGAAGTTGAATTATTTAATTTTAAGTATACATATGGAGAAGTTTTTTTTAATAAAACAGAAACAAATGATACTATTATAGAATGGAAAATTAATAGTAATAGTTTTATACCATTTATTGATATTATTTATGATAAATTAATTGATTCACAATTAAAATATTTAAAAAAAATTATTGATAGGAAAAAATATCAAGGTTATTTACAATAAACGAGATAAATAATCTCTTTGTTTAAGTGCTATAGCCATTAATAAACTAATTACACCAATAGTTAAATGTACACCATGATTAAAGCAAGGTTTAATATTTAGCATTTTGCCTAAATCACAATGTTGTTTATGAGTTGCTAAAGACCAAAATAAGCCATTAATTAATAAAATTATTATAAAAAAATTATATAATAGTTCCATATCTATTATTAGTTAATATTATAATTTATATTATGGTTTTTTATTCTATATTACATACTTCTCTACAACGATCAATATATCCATATCCTTCAAGTCTATTTTTTATAATTGTATATTCATCGTCTGTAAGTTTATTTTTCATTGTATTATATGTATCATCTTCTTTTTTCAATATAGAATCTGCAGTATTATAAATATTAAGTATATCTCTACAACTAAATCTATTATTATAACTTTTTGTGTTACAATTTTCTGAATTTTTATCTATCGGATTTTTACCATAATCTCGTATATAAGTAATTTCAAGCGGGTCTGGGTTACAAATATAATCTTTTGTAAGTATATCATATTGACAACTATTTCTTCTTGAACATCTATCATCATTTAGATCATTGCATTTATCTCCTTGTGCTAATATTATTAATCCACAACTGCTATATTTACACTGATGTCCTTTTTGACAATGTCTGGAAGAGTCTATGCAATAGTCTCCATTAGGTCTTCCTTGACAGGTATTATTACATATACCACTATAACACTCGCTATCTTCTGAACATTTATCATCAATAAATTTTGTTGCAGTAGGAGGATCTCGACGAAATGGAAATTTTTTATATAATGCATCTTGAAAAGGGTCATCGGCACAGTAATACCCAGATCCTACGCTTCCTCGTAGTTTGCAATAATAACCTCCCTGACATCGATCATCATTTATACCATCACATTTATACCCAAAGTTTATTGGTCCACAAGTATTAGATCTACACTGATGCCCATATATACAATGTTTGGCATAATCTGTACAAGGTGATCCGAAAGGTCTTCCATCACAAGTTTTCCCTTTTATGTAAGGCCATTCTTCTCCTGTTTTATAAGTACATATTCCACTATAACAGTCACTATTACTCGTGCAGATAACACCCACATTTGCATTTGCTTCCTGTGATGATGTTCCCATACAAGATGAACTATCTCCACCGCATACACCACATTGATCAATTACAGATGTGCCCCCACAAACATCATTACAATCTTTTTCAACTGTATTTCCTGTATCATCACAATTACAACCATTTCCACCTTGACCTTCACAACATCCTGAATCATAATTTTGCAAATGACAATCTCTTCCCGAAACAGTTTTTCCTTCATGAAAAATATAAGTTCTTCTTCGTACACAATCTGAATCAAAATAATAAGAAGCACTATTACAATCTTTATGCCATAATATATCTGTACAATCGTTACCTGTACATACTTGACTTATTTCAGGTATAGGTAAACTTATAGCATCTGTAATTTTATTGTTATCAGTATTTTTAACAACAATAAACTTTTCTAAATTATTATTTGAAATAAATATTATTAGTATAATTATAATAACTAGTAATATACTAATAAAAGTTAAATTTAACTTTAACTTTAACTTCATACTTAATAGATTAAAACAAAATTATTATAAAAAAATTATATAATAGTTCCATATCTATTATTAGTTGATATTATAATTTATATTATGGTTTTTTATTCTATATTACATACTTCTCTACAACGATCAATATATCCATATCCTTCAAGTCTATTTTTTATAATTGTATATTCATCATCTGTAAGTTTATTTATCATTTCATCATATGTAACATCTTTTTTCAATATGGAATCTGCAGTATTATGAATATTAAGTATATCTCTACAACTAAAAGAATTATTATAACTTTCTGTGTCACAATTTTCTGAATTCTTATTTATTGAATCTGGACCATAACTTATCCAAATAGTCTGAATAGGGTCTGCACTACAAATATAATCTTCTATACGTGTATCATATTGACATTTAGTTCCTCCTTGACATCTATCATCATCAAGACCATCACATTTAACTCCTTTTAATAATGAAGGTACTGTAATATCTTTATTTTGATTTCTTGATAATACAACATAAAATGCTTTAATCAAAGGGTCATCACCGCAATAATACGCATCGTCACCCTGTTTGCAAACGTGACCATCTGTACATCGATCATCGTTTATACCATCACATTCATATCCTTTATTTATTGGTCCACAAGTATTAGATCTACACTGATGCCCATATATACAATGTTTGGCATAATCTGTACAAGGTGATCCATAAGGTCTTCCATCACAAGTTTTACCTTTTACAAAAGGCCATTTTTCTCCTGTTTTATAAGTACATATACCACTATAACAGTCACTATTTTCGGAACAGTCATCATTAATATATTTTTTTGATGTAGGAGAATCTACTTCTTGCGATGGTTGTGGTGGTATTTCTATACAAGATAAACCATCTCCACCGCATACACCACAATCATCAATTACAGATGTGCCACCACAAACACCATTACAATCTTTTTCTATTGTATTTCCTGTATCATCACAATTACAACCATTTCCACCTTGACCTTCGCAACATCCTGAATCATAATTTTGCAAATGACAATCTCTTCCCGAAACAGTTTTTCCTTCATGAAAAATATAAGTTCTTCTTCGTACACAATCTGAATCAAAATAATAAGAAGCACTATTACAATCTTTATGCCATAATATATCTGTACAATCGTTACCTGTACATACTTGACTTATTTCAGGTATAGGTAAACTTATAGCATCTGTAATTTTATTGTTATCAGTATTTTTAACAATAATAAACTTTTCTAAATTATTATTTAAAATAAATATTATTAGTATAATTATAATAAATAGTAATATACTAATTAAAGTTAAATTTAACTTTAACTTCATACTTAATAGATTAAAACAAAATTAATTAATAATTTGAATATAAACTATCTTTCCAAACTTTTGTAACTGGTAAATTACTATATTTTTTTATATCCTTAAATTTCAAACCCCAAGGACAATATTTATGAATATTACCAAATAATGTTTTTCTTTTATAATGCATTTGTAATAAACACGCAATAACTCTTTCAAAAGATCCTCTATTATATCTTGTTAAAACTAAATTTAATAATTTACTAATTTTATATTTACTATTTATAAATTTTAAATAATCATATTCAATCATACACATACATCCAAAACAACCCTTCCATAGTTTTTTATTTTTATAAAAATTGTATAATTTTTTATTATTAAATTTTTTTATCATTTTAGTTTCGTCTTTTATTTGATCCCAAGTATGTTCAAATTCCCATAAAAATTTATATTTTTTGAATTTTAAATTTAATTTTTTATTTATAAATACAGAATCGTGTAATATAATAGCTTTGTCAAATAATTTATTCTTTAAATAGTAAAAATAAGGTAGTAACTCTCCTCTTTTAGGATATTTACTTTTAATTATAAAAGTATTATATAATTTTTTTTTTCTAATTAATTTTAACTTACTATTATCGTCTATTATTAGTATTTTATTTTCAGGATAAAATTTACGTATACAATTATAACATTTTATCCAATATTTATTTCTATCAATTGTATCTACATTTCGTAAAATTATAAAACCTATATCAGATGACATTTAGTGTTTTTCTATTTAATAACTATTTAAAAAATAATTTAATTATTATAATATATGAAAGTATTATTATTAGGACACAAAGGTTGGATTGGTAAAAAAATAAGTGAAATTTTCACAGTTAATAAAATAGAATATATCACTACTAGATTAAGAGGTGAAGATCCAGAATTAAATAAATTTATTTTAAATAATAATATAACACATATTTATTGTTGTTTAGGAAGAACCCATGGAACCATAAATGGTAAAACATATACGACTATCGATTATTTAGAAAATAAAGAGACAATAAAAGAAAATATTAATGATAATTTGTATGTTCCTTTACATTTAGCTATGTTTTGTGATAAAAATAATATTCATTTTACTTATATCGGTACTGGATGTATATTTGATGATATAAGCAAAAAATTTATAGAATCAGACTGTCCTAATTTTTTCGGTTCTAATTATAGTATTGTTAAAGGATTTACTGATTTACTAATTAAAAATACAAATGCATTAATATTACGTATTAGAATGCCTATATCAAGTGATAATAGTGATAGAAATTTTATTACTAAAATAACAAAATACGAAAAAATATGTAGTATACCTAATTCAATGACAGTTCTTGATGAGCTTTTACCATTATCTGTTAAAATGATGGAAAATAATGAAAAAGGTTGCTATAATTTTACAAATCCAGGACAAATTAGTCATAATGAAATTTTAGAATTATATAAAGAAATTGTTGATCCTGATTTTAAATGGAATAATATGTCATTAGAAGAACAAAATACTATATTATTATCAAAAAGAAGTAATAATTATTTAGATACAACAAAATTAACAAATAAATATAATGTAAATGATATTAAAACAGGAATAATAACTTGTTTAAAAAATATGTCTAAATTATAGAATTAATAAAAAAAAATTGATTTATGTATAAATAATGATAAATCATAATCATATCTAGTATGATTTGGGATTCGCTTCCAGATTGTCTTCTTGAAACAATTTATAAAAAAATAGTAATATCACAACCAAATAATCTATTGAAGGATATTAAAAGTTATAAAAATACAATTGACTATATAAATGATAATTTGGAACAAAATCAATTTGTAGGAAGATATAATGAATGGTTAATATTGATTTATATACTAAATATATATTTTAAAAAAGAAACTCTAGAATATAGAACAAATAAATTTATAAAATTAGAAATGTTTATTCAAAATACTAACAATTTGCAAATTAAATATCAAGGTGGATTTTATTGGATAAATAGATATGTTGCTAAAATGTCTATTAGTGAAAGAAACTCTTTAGTAAGTTGTTTAAATGGAGATAATTTGTAATTTTTTATATTAAATCATAATATAATTTCATAATTGCTTCCAGTTGTTTAATAATAATGTCTAAATTAATATTGTCTAAACAAGTATTAATTTTTTCACATTCCATATTATCAAGTATATCTTTTTGTTCTTTTGTTAAACGTAAATAATCTCTTTCTTTATATCTAGAAAAACTATTATTAAATTGTTTATACCATCCTTTATATTCAAATATACAATCATAATATTGTATAGTTAATGCATCAATATAATTATCTTTTTGACGACAACAAAATTTGTCATAATATGTTTTAATTTCATTTGCATATATATCAATTTCAGTATAATTACATTTTAATACATTACATAATAGTTTTTGTCTTTCATTATATAAATCATAAATATTTTTAATATTTTTATATTTATCTTTTAAGTATCTGATTTCTTTCTCTAAATAATTAATATTATTAAAATTATTAACAACTAAGTTTATATAATCATCTATTAATATATAATTACATTCGCTTACAAAATGATTTGTACTTCCACATTTATAACATTCATTATTAGAAGTTCTTAATTCATTTTTAAGAAATTTAATAGTATCATTATTTAATATTTCTTGATTGTATGACCCTCCTCTTACATTATCGATACCATAAATAGCCATATATTCTTTAACATATCTATCTTCGTCAAATGGTGAACTATTTTCTATTTTTTTTATAAGATATAAAAGTTTGTATTTTTTAGTCCAAAAAGAACCAACGCCATCAATATGTTCTTGATATCTTTCGTTTACAATTTTATTTGTTTTTCCAACATAATATTTATTATCATTTAGTTTTAAAATGTAAATTGTAGTTGTCATTATTGTAATAATAATTTATAATATATAAATCATTTTTTATTCTATTACGATTTTTGCTTTAATTTCTTTTGACAATTGATCAAATATACTATCTTCTTCTATTATATAATTCCATCTATTATGCCAATGATAACAAAATGCACCTTTAAAATAATTATCTAATGTATATTTTTTGTCTGTTTTTTTAAAAAAAAGATCAAAATTTTCTTTTTCAATTACTGGATTATCTATCCAGGCAGGACTAAACCAACTACAAGGTAATACTAATATATCAATTGGTAATCCATAATTTAAATATGAATTTTGTGATCCCCAACCCCTTTTTCTTTTGATAACATATTCTATAATATATTTTAATTTATCAGATTTTTTTTCAAGCGAAATAATAAAACCATTTGCTGGATAATTTTGTTTTTCCCATTGAAAATAGCATATTTCATTTTCAAATTTAGAAAATAGTGGATCTAAGTTTCTTAAAAAAAAAGTATCTAGATCAAACCAACATCCGCCATAATTATATAATAATACTAATCTATAAAAATTGGATAATTCTTCAACACGTTTATTTGCATAAATAATATTAACATTTTCCATAAAAGTATTTTTCAATTCATTTTTTAAATTAAAATGTCTTATTTCACAATACTTATTTATTTCATTATTAAAATTATTTTCAATATTATTATCTAACCATAATATTATTTTATGTTTTTTATTAAAATAGTAACAAGACATAATTGAATATAAATGTTTTTCGCTTAAAATACCATTCCAATAACAATGAAAGTTAACAATGTTGTTATAATTATCATTCATATTTTTTGCAATATTTATTGTTTTATCATAATCAACAGTATTTTCAAAAAGTTTCATATAAATATTATAAAATTTATATTCTTAAATACTTATACAACATTCTGTATCTTGATCACAACTTTTAAAAGACATACATAAAATAATATAAAGTAGACTTTTATATAAAAAATGATAATTTATTAATTAATTTAAAATATAAAATGCTAAAAGACATTGAAGATATCAAACAAAATAAAGTAATTATTGATAATGATAAATGGAATCAAATAATTGATGAATTTAATAATTCTTATAATAATTTTGAAACTAGAAAAGATGTTATTATGTTTCAAAAAACTTTACAAAGAAAGTATAAGGTTTCGGTATCAAATTGCGATCTAATTAAAATTTATAATACATTAAATTTAGATAATATTAAACTAAAAAATTTAATTACTAAAAAAAAACAAAAATCTAATTCAGGTGTTTTAGTAATAACTGTATTAACATCTGCACATCCAGATTACGTTGATGAAGATGGTACTGTTAAAATTGGTAAATTTTCTTGTAAACACGATTGTGCTTATTGTCCAAATGAAAAAGCACACGAAGGTAATAATTGGGTTGATCAACCAAGAAGCTATTTATTTTCAGAACCAGCTGTTTTAAGAGCAAATGATAATGATTTTGATCCAATAAAACAAATGAATGCAAGACTAACAACTTTAAAAGAAATGGGACACAATTTAGATAAACTAGAAATTATAGTATTAGGAGGAACGTGGAGTGAATATCCTAAACAATATCGCGATAGATTTATTACAGAATTATATTATGCTGCAAATGTATTTAATAATGTATATAAAAGGGATGTATTGTCATTAAAAGAAGAAATTAATTTTAATGAAAATGATAGTTATATACATATAATTGGATTAACATTAGAAACTAGACCTGATACTATTACACTAGATGAAATCAAAGAATTTAGAAGATATAATTGCACAAGAGTACAATTAGGGGTTCAACATACACATAATGATGTTCTTAAAAAAATTAATAGAGGTCATAATATCGAATGTGTATATGATGCTATTAAATTATTAAAAGAAAATTGTTATAAAGTTGATATTCATTTAATGCCTAATCTTCCGGGATCAAGTTATGAAAAAGACGTAGATATGTTAAATTCATCATTATATGACCCGAGAATACAAGCAGATCAATACAAAATTTATCCAACAGCGATTGTTCCTTGGACAAAAATTAAAAAGTGGTTTGATGAAGGAAGTTATGTACCTTATAGCGATTTAGATTTAGTAGAATTAATTAAAAATTTTAAACAAAAAGTACAAAAATGGAAAAGACTTAATAGAATTATTAGGGATATTCCAAGTTCTTATATATCTGGTGGTTATGATAAGAAATATGTAAATATGCGCCAATTATTACAATATGATATGATTAAAAATAATTGGAAATGTAATTGTATTAGATGTAGAGAAATTGGAAATAATATAGTTAATTTTGATGATGTCAAATTAGAAACAATTGAATATGATGCATCTGATGGTAAAGAATATTTTATATCATATGAAACTGATAAATATTTAATTGGTTTTATTAGATTAAGACTTAATGGAGAAAATCCGAATGTATTACCTATATTAAAAGATTGTGCATTAATTAGAGAATTACACGTTTATTCTAATTTAAATAATGTTGGTAATAATTGTGAATTATCAATGCAACATAAAGGTTATGGAAAAAAATTAATTGAAAATGCTGAAAAAATTGCAATTGATAATGGATTTAAAAAAATGGCAATTATAAGTGGAACAGGTGTAAGAAATTATTACAGAAAATTTGGTTATAATCTTGAAGAAACATATATGATTAAAAGTTTAGATAAAAATAAATGTACTATTCAGTAGTTTGTGTATGATTTAAATAGTTTAATATATATGTTAGTTTACTTCCAGTAGGTAAAATTTGTTTATACATATTTTTTATTATTTTAAAAATTGATTTTTTATTTAAATAATTTTAAATAAAAATGATGAATTATGAATTTAATAATTATTATGAAACAGAAAAAATTAAACAAGAAAAATTAAATCCTGAATATTCACGAAAAGATATTATGAATATTGTTAAAAGTAAATGGTATAAAAAAATTAATTTATCTTAATTATTCATCTTCAAATAAATCTTTGGAATAATTTTTGTAAAAATTTTCGCTTTCTAAAAAATCTAATTTTTTTAATTTACAATTAAGATTATCCTTTTTTACTATTTCAATACAGCATTTATTAATATTTTTAAGTAATTCTTTTAAATTATTATCTAATTCCTTCATAATAAAATTAACTTAATATAAAAAATCATTTTTTTTAATAATAAGTTATTTTATCATTCCAAGATATTTTTTTTTTATTTTTGGAAATATTTTCACAATCCTTTAATTTTTCATAAGGAAAATTAATATATTTAAGATTAAATTTATTTAAACTAATATTATCTAATATTTTTTCAATAAATTTGTTTGAATCAAAATTATCCATATTACTATAATAAATTAATAATTTAAATAAGTCAATTTTTTAAATTATTACATAAAAAATAAATAATTATTATTATTAAATATGAAAATATTTATAAAATTATTATTATTATCAAATTGTTTATATTTTTCTAATTGTTTTACACCAAATATTGTACATTCAAAAATGAAATTAAATCTAAATTTTAATATTAATCCAAATAAAAATAAAATAACAAATAGTAATTTTTTAACTAAAAAGAAATTAAAATATTATTATATTTTAAGTCGTCCTAATAGTATTATTTATGAATTTGCATTACCATTAACAGGTTATTATTTAGTAAATAGAAATATAAATTTTATTACAAATCCTACGCTATTATTAGTTGCTATTCTTAGTGTATTAATAGGTAGAAATAGTATGATTATAAATGATTATTTTGATTATAAAAGTGGGGTAGATAAAAATAAAAAAGGTAAAGTATTAAATAAAGGTTTTCTTAAATCTGAAGATGTATTAAATTTTTCAAATTTACTAAATATGTTAAATTTTTATCTTATTTGTTTAATTGATAGTAATATAATAAGATTATTACTAGGTAATGCTATTGTTAAATTATATTTATATACACCACTATTAAAACCATTACCATTTATAAAAAATTTTATATGTGCTTTAACAATATCTCAATCCCTTATTATTGGTGGATTAATAAATTATACAACAAATATAGCAAATTTATTACCGGCTACTATTTATCTTTTTACAATGATAATGTGGCAGGAATTAGTTTTAGATATATTAGATATCAAATATGATAAAGAAAATAATATAAATACAATACCAGTTAAGTATGGTTATGATAACTCTAATAAATTAGCATTATCATATCTATTAATCGCAACATTTGTACCATTAGGTCTTTCAAATTTTTTATTTATTTTATTACAATTTCCTTTAATATCATTAAATATTAAAAGTATCCAAAATAATAAAATATTAAATAAAAATGTATTAAGTCTATCAAAATTTATTATGCTGCTATCTGGTATATTTTTTTGTCTTATTTAAATATAATTACTTGTTAAATCTGCTTTTGGCACTTCAGTAACTTCATAAACATCACTATTTAACATTGGTGAATTAAACTGCAATGTATTTGGAATTGCATAAATATCTCTTACTTTTTCTCCTACTATTATATTATCAGTTAATGGTATTTTAACATCATTATTATTATTAGTTGGTGTCATATAAAATTCCGATCTATGTCTATCTTTTTGTCTTCCAAATAATTTCCAACTATTATTACCAATATCTTTATTGTCTGAATTACTGGTAACATAAGCAACAAGTCTATATGTATCATCTACATTATTCGTCTTAATATACATATTTCTAGTCATTATATTATTAGCTAAATTAGTATGGTTATTTGTATCTGAACGATTTAATGGTGGATATAATTCGTCATATAATACTCTATAATCTCTATTTATTGTATCATTTCTATTACTTTTAAGTTTATTAAATTCTGATACAGACATACAAACTTTATTATCATATTCGCTTTGTAAAGAATTATATCTAGATAATATTTCATCATTTTCTTTTTTGTAATCAAAAATTTGATTATAATAATTTGTGTTATTTTCTTTTTCCATTATTAAGTCATTATTAATTGTACTATTAGATTTTTTAAAAAACTGATTTTCTTTTTTTAATTTATAATTATTGTAAAATAAATAAAATAAAATAATAAAAAATATTATTAAAATTGTTATAATAACATATATATTATAATTTTTGCTTGTTTTTTTAACCATATCTATATTAATAAGATTATTTAATTTACTTTAAAATGAATAAACCAATTTTGTAATTCCCAATATAAACTAAAATTAATATTGCTATTTTTACTATTTATATTATTTGCCAATGCTAATATAGAATCATAATCATGAATATAATAAAATCTTTTAATTGTATTATCTTTTAATTTCCAATCTACTAAATTTGGACCTATATTAAAATTTCTATAATCTTTTTCTGTTTTTTTTAATGTTGTTGTATTAAATGTTTTCTCTTTTGACCAAAATGATACTAATAATTCTCCATTTTGATTTAAACATTCCAATAAATTATTAATAGCTTGTTTTTGCATTTCTTCATTTTCTAAATGATGTAATACCGCAATTGATAATATTTTATCATATTTTAGTGTTTTATCCATATCTAATACATCAGAATAATATACATCAAGATCTTTTTCTTTACATATATCTAATAATTTATTTGAGATATCAAATCCTTTAGTTTTATATCCAAGACTATTTGCAAAAATCATATTTTTGCCATTACCACAACCCGATTCTAATAAGGTTTTATTTTCACAATTATTTGTTAAAAAATTAGTAACAGAATTCCATATTCTAACTCTAGAATTATCAAATGTATTCGAAATAATATCATACTGATTTGCAACTATTAGATTATGTTTATTCATTTAAAAACATAATCTAATAGTTTAATATATCATTTTTTATTAAAGAAGATAATAATGTTTAGTATTAATAAATTTAAATTATGGAGTATTTTTTTCAAGCAAAAAAGATTAATTTATAATAATTGGAAAAAAAAAACTAAAAATCGTGATAAAATTCATTATAATAAGTAATTTTATTATTATTATTTTTTAATTTTAACATTTTATTTTTAACTAATTTACATTTTTTATTATTTATTATATAACCTGATAAATTTTCATCACTACTACAACTACTTATACTATTTTGCAATATGTACATATCATTTTCTACAAAGGAATTATCAGTTCTATGTATTTTTTTTTTAGGTATAAAATTTGTTTTATTATCTAATTTCAAAGAATCAGATAAATAAATACTATTTATAAATATCAATAAACATATAAATTTATTTGACATTTTATATTATAATATTCTAAATTAAATAATATCATTTTTTTTTATGATAAACTAAAGTTATTTATAACGAGATTAAATAACCTTTTTAATAAATGAAATATCTTCATTTAATCTATTACTTGGTTTTTCTAAAATTATAATTGGTTTTTTTTCCAAAGCTAGTAAAAACTTTTTCATATCATTATATGATATTTTTCCTTCTAATATTGTTTCGTGTCTATCTACTTTACTACCTTTATCCATTTTACTATTATTATAATGTATTACCAAAATATCCTTATGATATTTCTTCATATTATTATAATAATCAACTAAATTATAACCGGAAGACCAAATATGTGCAGTATCTAAACAGATACCTAAGTTTTTCTTATCATCATTATCAAATTTGTCATAAAATTTGATAAATTTATCATACCCAACTAATAATTCTGTACCAACTCCGGCTGGTGTTTCAATTATTAGTTTCGAATTATATTTATTTTCTTTTAAATATTTTAATATATATTTAATTGCTAAATACATATTATTAAATCCATCTTCTTCTGTACTTGTAGTATATTTTCCAACGTGTACAACAACTCCTATTCCATTAATAATTTCGCAAGCATCTAGTTCTGCTATTAATAGTTTTATCCACCATCTATCTTGAATTTCTACATATCTTTTATTAATTTTTGTATTTGCTAAATTTATAACATATGATCCGTGAACAACTACTTTAAAATCGTTTTTATTACAGTAATTAATTATTTCTTTACTTTCCTTTTTAAATTTGTCTAGATCAGGTAAACTACTATTCATTGGCGAAGAGGCAAATATTTGAATAGCATTTCCATTATTAGCAGTAATTTTACTAATCGTATTTAATATGCTACCGTCTTTATTTATATGCGCCCCTATATAATTCATATTTATTTTCCTTATATATATTATTTATTATAAAATTAATTAATCATTTTTTATCCGTTATACAAGTACTTGAATCATAATCATTTGGCATATATTTATGAATATTATTATTTAAATCTATAAAACATTCTCTTTGTAATTTTTTTGAATATTTAAATACTGATCGTAAAGTTTTATCTGTTTCTAATAAACTTACAATAAGTGTATGTATTGGTGCATCACCATATCTATAATAAAATATATTACCAGTTTCATTTATTTTATTTAATATATTTTTAACTTTTTCAGTTTTCCAAAATTTGATATCAGTTATAAAAAAGTTGTTATAAAACATTATAGGCATATTTATATTAATTTTATCAGAAGTATATGGTGTATTATTAACTATATTATATAGTTCAGTGAATTTGTCGAATATTTCATGATCTTTTTTTATTTCTGCACTAACAAATAATTTATTTAGTTCTTCTTTTTTATCTGGAAACATTTCTCCAAATAATTCTTTCATATTATAGTTACAAAATCCACAATCTACATGAACAAAATTTGACATATAAATTTTATTTTCTTTTGCCAATAAATTAAATAAGTCATCATTTATTGGTTCTTCAATTATACTATCATCATCTAATCTCATAACATAATCATATTCTTCAATATATTTTGTAAAATGATTTATCCAAAAATTACACATTAGTCTGTATTTTACATTTCTCCAATAAGGAACTAATTGTAAATTTACAGATTTATTTAATTTAGTTATATCAATATTATCTGGTATTTTAAAATCATTATTATCAATCTTTTTAAATGTTATTAAATTTTTATTATCACCTCTAATACCTTCTAATATTTCCTGAATATCTCTATTTGTATAATCGCCTTCGTGTAAAATTATAATAGGGTATTTATATTTTTTATTAAAATTTCTAAATAAAAAGTATAAAGAAGTTTTAAGATATATTTTCCTTTCAATTGTATTTTGAGTTAAAATTAGAATAACACCTTTAACGGCAGTCATATTATATAAATTTATATTAATAAAATATTCTTATATTTATTTCTAATTTATCACTTTTTCTAAGTTTTTTTAATTGATATTATTTATTATTTTTTGGTTCTAATAAAAATAGTACATTTCTGTAAAAATAAAAAAATTTTGAAAACCTTTCAGAAAATTTTAAAAAAATAAAGAAATGTACTATTTTTAAATTCAATTATAAAATTAATTAAAAATTTGGTTTAAAATTAGCAAAAATAGTACATTTTTTTGCCCTTTTTAGTTTTTCCATATGTGAAAAACTTAATTTTTGTCGATAGCTTAATATGTACTATGCATATGTGTATGTGGATGATTTAATAAGTCTTGATATTTCTTTTTATATTCTTCAACTTCTTTTTCTTTTTGAATTAAAGTATATTCTAATGTTTCTTTAATAGAATCATTTTCTAATTTACATTGTTCATATCTATCCATATTATCAATTTTTTCTTTATCACTTTTATTAAGTTTATTTATATAATAACTATTATAATTATTAATTATTTCAAGATCTACATCATTTAAATATGTATTATAATAGGTAAATGAATATAACTGCATATCTAAATTTTTTAAGTAATTTATAATAAATTTACTATCTGAATATTTACTATTAGAAAAATTTGTAGGAGGATCAAATTTTTTATATAATTTGTCTAATGTTAACTTAAATTCATTATTTGTTTTATCATAAGATAAACATATCATTATATTTTTTTTTTCAAGTAAATTTTCATCAATATTATCTAATCTAAAATTATCATCTGGATTATTTCCATCATCTGGATTATTTCCATATTTAATTATAATATTTCTTTTACACGAATCTGGATTTGGATTTTCTAATTTTAATGAAATATGTGTATAACTATTACCATATTTAATTGGTAATTTAAATAATAAATTTTCTGTATTGTATTCAATCTCATTTATAACTATAAAAAATACAAGTGAAAATGATTCTATATTAACTTCGCTATTTGGTGTAGGAGTTTTTGTAAATTTATTTTGTTGTGGACCTTCTAATTGTGGTATTTTAATATTTGTTAGTTTACCATAATAATCTACAAATTGAATTGTATCATTCATTTTGAAATATGATAAATTATTATTTGCATCTGTTTTATCAAAATCTGAATTTTCATATTTTATATAATCAAACCATTTTAATGTATTATTATCAATATTTTTATTTGTATTATTATCTATATAATTAAAATTATTAATTGTCATTAAAATATTTTCTTTTAAAGGAATTTTTTCATTTAAAGTATAACTTGCTGGAATAGTATTATCAGTAGATGATCTAAATTCTGTATGTGGACAAACTGTTGCAGACACAGGATCGCTAATGCCATATGTTTGTTTATATTTTTTATCAATTTGTTCTTTTTGATCAATATACTCAAATGTTTTTTCTAATATCTTATTATATCTTTGTCTCTCTTCTAAACCACTCCATTCTTCTTCAGATATTAATAATGGTGAATTAGTAGTATCAGAATCTGCAAATTGTTCAAAATTTTTTTTTGTTTTTATAAAGTAATTATTATAAATTATAAAGATTAATGTTAAAAATAATCCAATAAATAATGATAATATCCATATTAATAGTTTATCTTTCATTGTAGTTTATATAATCCTCTCTATATTAATTAAATAATAATTTATTTATTAAAAAATATATAAGAATAAATGACAAAAAATAATTAAAATGAGTGAAAAAGTAGTTAAAAACAGTGATCCCGATGAAACTAATAGCATTCAATCAGATGATGATATTAATTCCGAATTACAAAATAATATCAATGGCATTTTAAGCAATTTAAGTAAAATGAATAAAAAAGGAAAAAAAAATAAAAGTGTTAAAATTGAAATGAAAAAAAATAAAAAAGAAGAAGTAGTTGAAGAAGATGATGACGATGATTCGTCTGATGATGATGAAGATACTTCTGGTAGCGAAGAGAACGAAATAATTGAAGAAGATGATGATGACGAAGATGATGACGATGATGACGACGACGATGACGACGATGATGACGAAGATGACGAAGATGATGAAGATGATGAAGATATGTTTGATACATCAGCAATGACATTAGCAGCCTTATTTCAAGAAACTTTTTATGATAGAGATGGTATTTCAATTGCAGATTCACTTTCTGGCATCGAAAAGGTTTTATATAAAATTTATAAATTAGAAAAACTTAAATTAAAATCTAAAAAATAAATTAATTTTTTTATGTTATATAAAAGATAATATAATAATATTTCATAATGGAAGAATTAGAAAAGTTTAAAATTTTTTTAAATGAATCTATAAATAAATATTATAAAAATTATAATATAAGTGATAAAGAAAAAGAAATTATTGAAAATACAAATTTTAAACCAATAATTAATACCAAAATTAATACTAATTCTTATTTTATACTCGAAAATAAAGATATTAATATTAATTTTTCTAAAAATGAAAATTACAATATATCTGATTCAATAATATCTACTAAAATATTTAATGATATAAATAACAATATAACATCTATTAACAAATTAGATTTATATGGGTTTGAATTTAAAACTGACGATAATGCTAATATTATATTTAGCTTAAACAATAATAATTATGATATAAAATATGAGATTAAATTACAAGATAAATATATATATATTGATAATAAAAAATTAGAAAAATTTAATAATAATACTTTATTTTATGTTTATATTGATAAAACAAAAATAATAATGATAATTGATAATAAAATTATATATGAAATACATAAAAAAAATATAGATTTATATCTAGATATTATAATATTATCTGCTTGGACAAAAATATATAATTTAAAAAGAATATTGACATCATTTATTTATTTAAATATAATTAATGATACTCAAATAAAATTATTAAATATTGATGACAATATTTGCTATAATGAAGAAGAAAATTATTTAATTAAAAATACTAATGATAATAATAATGGAATTGCTAGATTAAAAATACAAATATATGATAAAAATATTGGTATAAAATTTAATATCAAAACTGATGATAAAAATATTAAAATTTATATATCTAATTATTTATCAAATAAAAATAATAATAATAATTATTATTTAGAAATTAATAATAAAAAAGAACTTTTATTATATGAAAATTTATTAATAAAATGTATATTAGGTAAATATAATATAAATGACGAAATAATAATTAATATTAATACAAAAAGTCAAATAGAATTTATTAGAAATAATAACTTATTATATAAGTCTGAATGCAATAATATCAATATATATTTAGTTGAATTTTTATTAATTGATTATAATGCTATGATAAGTAATTTATTATGGAGTACAAATATTATTAATTATATTGATTTAAAATATGAAAAATTAATAAAATTTACTGATAACAAAAATTATAAAATAGAAAATAATACTATTAAAAAAAAGAAATATGATAATTTTTCATATGATAATTATATATCATCAGAATCAGTTATAAAATTAAATTATAAGTATAATATTAAAGGTTTTGAATTTAAAATAATTTCAATACACGGCAAGGGTTTAGTAGGATTTACAAAACAAAAAAAATATAATTTGTTTAATAATAATCATAACATAGAATTTGGTTTTTATTTTATTCCTAATATGCGAGTAATGATATATGAATGTAATGGTTTATTTAAAAAACACGTAGGTGGATATAAATTTAATGATAAATTTCAAATAAGATTAAATTCAAATAATGAAATAGAATATATAAAAAATAATATTTTATTACATAAAAGTGATAATTTAATAGTATTTAATTCAAATTATTATGTTAATATTTTTATGAATGATTCAAATTTAGAAATAAAAAATATTAGATGGCTTAATTTAGAATGTTATGAAGCAATTGATAAAAATGTAAATAAATTAATAAATTTAACTAGTTATAATCATAATTATTTAGAAATAATTGAAAATAATGTGAATAAAATTACCTGTGATAAAAATACATTTGTTATATCTGATAATTTTGTTGATTTTAATAACATTAAAGGTATTGAATTTCAAATTTGTTCAGCTTATAAATCAGCTTTTATTGGACTAAATAAAATTGATAATAATAATATAAGAAATATTAACTATATAAATTATTCAATTTATTTAACAAACAATAATAGAATTTTAATATATGAAGATAATGAAAAAATAAAACACGTTGGTGGTTATAATATTAATGATATATTTCAAATTAGATTAAATAATAGAAATTATATTGAATATATTAGAAATAGTACACTATTATATACATCAAAAAAATCTTTTGATATAAATGATCTTTACTTATTTCATTTATTGATTTATGATATTTATTTTAGTATTAAAAATATTAAATGGATAGATAAATACAATTATTTATTAATATGTACACCAATGCCTAATGAAATTATTAATCCAACATCAATGTCTTATGATATTACATATAAAGATAATTGTATTTTCAAAAAAGGAGAATCTAATTGGTATTCAAGTGCAATATCGGAAAAAGGTATATTTTTTAATAATAAAAGTAAAGTTATAGGATTTGAATTTACGATTTTAAATGAATATAAAAATTATATAATTGGATTAACACAAAAACATAAAGACTTTTCTTGTTGTTTTGTTAATATAGATTATAGTTTTTATTTATTAGATAATAATAATATATTAATTTATGAACAAGCAGCAGATAAAGGTAATTATGGTAAATATAAAAAAAACGATACTTTTCAAATAATATATGATTATAATAGTAATACTATAATTTATTTACATAATTATAAAGAAATATATAAAAGTTTTATAAAATGTAATAATGAAATAGAATATTATATTGATATCAGTTTATATAATGATGATTGTTGTATAAAAAATTTAAAATGGATTACTTTAGATAATATTAATTATAAAAAAGGTTTTAGATGTAATTTACAATAAAATAAAAAAGTGATTTTTATCACCTTTTTATTTTTTTTGAGTTATTTTTACTCCTTAGTTGCCTTCCACGCCTCTCCAACCTTCCTCATCAAGTCCTGACGAGAGAGTTCGGGAAACTCTTCCTTGATCAGGGGCATTTGCTCCTTCACAAAGATGTTGTAGGCAGTCGGTTCACGCTTTTTCTTGGGTTCCTTGTCATCTGACTTCTCATTTTTTGCCTTCTTTGGCTTCTTCTCAGTTTTCACCTTCTTATCAGAAGAGATCTCGTGATAAACCTGAGTAAGAATCTTGCCAAGCTCAGCACGAGTGTACTCCTTCTCAGTGTCCACGTTGGTGGTGAACTGGTTGACGATCTGCTGAGTAGTGGTCATTGTTGGTTGTTGTTGGTTGTTGTTGGTTGTTGTTGGTTGTCTGCTTGTCTGCTTGCTAGTGGTTGTTGGTAATAGTAAACTTAAAACTAATAATCAATTTTTTTTTAAAACAGGATTTTTCTGTACAAATTTAGACAAAAAATATTTTATAATTCTAAATTATATAAAAATTGATTATTAAATTTATTATTTTAATTATAAATATGTATATGGAAAAAAAATTTATCTGGGATAATCTTCCTGATTGCTTATTAGATAATATCTATAAAAAAATTGTATATAAGCAACCAAAAAATTTATTAGATGATATAGTTAGTTATACAAATACAATTAAATATATAAAAAATAATTTAGATTTGTATTCAGATTGGTTTATATTATGGTGCATATTATTAATGTATATAAATGATAACAAAGAAATTGAAGAAAAATTTAAAATATTGAAAAATAATGTTAATAAAAATAATAATTTAATGATAAGATATGAAGGCGGTATGTACTGGATAAAAAGATACATAGCTAAATTTTCAGTTAAACAAAGAAATGATTTTATTAAATATATGAATGATAAAGATTATTAAAAATAATTAGGTAATATATTATTTAAGTTAGTTTTCATATATTCTAATTTTTTTGTAAAATTTTGTTGTTTTTTAACTTTTCCTAACTGTCTACCATATTTATTTTTATAATTTTTAGTTATATTATTAAAATTATCTAAAATTTTTTCAATTAAAATAATATGATTTTTATAACAATCATAAAATGTTAAATATTTTTCATTAAATTTATTATATCTATCAATAATAATTAAATAATTTTTTTCTAATATTAGATATTGTGAATTCATTATTATTATTATTTTAATTTAATATCAATTTTTTATATTTATAACTATTAATATGAGCAATATTTGTTATATTTGTTATAATAATAAGTTTTGTAAAAATTTGAAATGTAATAATTGCATTGAAGTAATATGTTTAGATTGTTGTAATAAATTAAAATCAAGAAGAACTATTTACTCAGAAAATAATATAAAAATTAAATTTAAGTGTCCTAATTGTAGAACAAACAATGAGAAAGAAATAGAAACTTTTGATTTAAATGAATTACAGGTAATTTATAAAAATAATTTAATACAATATATTAATGCATATAATAATAATACTTTTTATGAAAAAGAAATAGAAAAACTAAATGAATGTATTCATATTTTAATCAATGAAAATATTAAAATAAAAAAAGAAAATTTAAATTTAATGGAAAATAATATTAATATTATTAACAAAAATAATGATTTAAATGAGCAAAATGATAAGTTAATAGATAATACAAAAAAAATACTTGATATAAATAATAAAAATTTAAAAAATTATTATAATTTACTTGATAGATATAAAAAACATTTAAAAATATCGGTATAATAAATACTTATTCATATAAATTATTTATATATAATAATATAAAAAGAATTATAATTAATGTCTCAAAATATATATACTACAATATGTTATTTTGGAACAAATATTGAAAAAAATGGTATTATAAGTAGAGTATCAAAAACTAATTGGAGATGGTTTGTTAATAAACATATTGTTGATAAAATTAAATCATTTACAATATCATCAAATATTGGTTATTGGAATAGTAAAAAAGAATTAACATATACTTTGACTATAATTCACCCAGAAGATCCTCAAATAATGGATAAATTAATTGAAATAGGCAAAGTATATAAGCAATTATATGATCAAGATGAAGTTATAATAAATACTACTAAAAATTTTAATTTTATAGGAATAAATTAGATAAAATTATCCCATTCTTTTTTATCTAGTTTTAGATTTTTATCATTTTCTTTTAAATATAAACCATATTTTCCTATATGCAATACTTTATTATCTTTTAATTTTAGAGGTAAGGATGCTAAGAATTCTATCTCTTTTTTTTCCAGTTTATCAACATCTTTCTTTTTCCAGGACAAATATGATTCTATGTTTGTATATCTATTTTCTTTTTTATGATAATAACAATAACCATATTTTGTTTTAATAATACCTTCATTTTTGACAATATTTATATTATTAGAATTTATTTGTGATATTATTGGTAATATTTTATTATAAAATTGTTGTAATATATTTTCCTTTGTTATTTCACCTTCAGATATTTTATCTAATGCATTTTCCATTTCCATAGTAAAATTTATATTTAAAATAAATGGTATAACAGTTTTTAGATATTCAATAGATTTAATACCTAACTCAGTTGGTACTAATAAATCAGTGTTTTTACCACCAGTTTTAATTTCGTTAAAAACAATTTTTATTTTTTTGTTGCATTTTTTAACTAAATTATTTATTTTAATTTTATGCGAAGGATTTTTACCTTTAGAAACATATTTTCTTTGAAATAATTTATCAATAATAGATGCATATGTAGATGGTCTTCCAATACCTTCTTTTTCTAATTTTTTTATCAAAGTAATTTCATTATATAATGATTTAGGTTGATTAATGTTACCAATTAATGAGAATGATATTGGATTTATATTTTTACAATTTTTAATTTTATTTAAAAATAGTTTATAATCTTCTAATTCTTTATTATAAATAATTAAATAACCTTTATCTATTAAAAATGATTTATTGCTTTTAAATATATATTCAGAACATTTTGTATTATTTTGACATTTGATTATTAATTCTAAATTTTTATATTTTGCTTCCTTCATTTGGCAAGCAATTGTTCTTTTCCATATCATATTATATAATTTTGAATGATATTCTTTAATATCATCATCTAATGTTATATTTTCAATATCTGGATTTGTAATTCTAATGGCTTCGTGTGCTTCTTGTGAATTAGCAATTTTGTTTTTAAAATTTCTAATAAAAGAGTAATCTTCGCCATATGTTTTTGTAATATAATTTTTTAATTTAAATTTAAAATCTTTAGAAATATTAACAGAATCTGTTCTCATATATGTAATAAATCCTTTTTCATATAATAATTGTGCTAATTCCATTGTTTTTTTTGAACTAAATTTAAAATTATTATACGAATCTTGTTGTAAAGTAGTTGTACAATAAGGTGGTAATGGATATTCATCTTTTATAGATTCATTTAATTCCAAATTGTAAATGTTTGTTTTTTTATCTAATTCTTCTAATATTAATTCTAATTTATTTTCTTCTGTAATTTTAATACTATTACAGTCTATTAATTCTGAATTACAATCAAATTCACCTTTTAAATCATAATATTTATCAATTTGATGATTATTAATTAAATTTAATTGTTCAATACATAATAATAATGCAACACTTTGAACTCTTCCAACACTTAAAAATTTATCATTAAATTTATTCCATAATAAGGGAGATAATTTAAAACCAACTATTCTATCTAAAAATCTTCTTGTTTCTTGTGCTTTAACTAAATTTATATCAATTTCAAGTGGATTATTTATAGCATTTAATATAGCATTTTTTGTAATTTCATTAAATTTAATTCTATAACAATTTTTCTTTTTAATTAAATCATTAATATTTGTTTTAATATGATAAGCAATTGCTTCGCCTTCTGTATCAGGATCTGATGCGATATATATATTATCAACATCTTTAACATATTTTCTAATATTTTTAAGAATATTATCCTTTGTTATAATATATGTTCCTTTCCAATTATCAGTATTAATTCCTAGATCATTTTTAGGTAAATCACAAAAATGTCCTTGAGAAAATGTAACACTAAATTTATTATTGTTACTATTTAAGTATTTAGATATAGTTTTAGTTTTAGTATAACTTTCAACAATAATTAAATTTTTAGTCATATGGGTTTTATTATATGTGAGATATCAATTTTTATATTTTATATTTAATAGAGAATATGACAGATTATAAGTTTTCTAAAAATAAGGTTATAAATGGTAAAAAAAGAAAAATATATAGAAAAAGCGGAAGTAAAAAAGAATATTTAAAATATAAAGGCAAAATGATGAATGTTGTTAAATTTACAAAATTAAAAACAAAAAAAACAGGAGGATCTGGAAGATTTTTTAATAGATTCGGACTAATAGGTCCTCAACGTATTGTTAATACTACTCGTTTAGCACCACCTTTACCTGTTGAAAGAAGACAAAGAAAAATACCACCGATGCCTAGATCTCCAAGTCAGAGTCCTGTATTAAGTAGAACTTCAAACAGTACTTCCAGAAGATCCTCTAGAAGATCCTCTAGAAGATCCTCTAGAAGATCGTCCAGAAAACCAGAAGTAATAAGACTTGGTACAAAATTTATACCAGGATTGATAGAATCTAGTTCAAAATGTAAAAAAAATGGAGATCCAGTACCTTGCATTTATGGAAATAAAATAAGAGATGGTATGTGCTTAAATGGTAGATGTGTTATACCTGAATATCTTTTAGATTCTAGATTAATTAAAGCAACAACAAAATATCCCTCAAATTATCCAAAATATTTACGTATGCCCGGACATAGATAAAAAATTTATTTTTAAGCTTTATTATTTACTATTTTATAATTAGCGTAATTATACATAGATTTTTCTGCTGTTGCAACTGGTAAAACATTATATTTACTATCATAAAAAGATGGATCGTGATATTTATTTCTATTAACTAACGTTTTTAGATTACAACTATCTGGTAATTCAACCATTGCATTTTCGTTATTAGCGTTATCTATAAAGTAAATTGCTGGCGAAACCTTATCACTACAATTAGCAAAATTATAATAACTATTTGGATAATCAAATTCTACATTAAAACTACTACCGTTTATTTTATGAATGTTTTTAGTATTTTCAAATGCAATATCAACACTTGGAAATGGTAAATTTGTACCACTATAATTTCCTAATTTGTCTGGTGGATTAGCTGCAACTATTGTAATTTTATTTGATGTATTTTTAGATGTACCTTTTATAGAAACTTTGTTATCTTTAATACTTATATCGCCTGAAACATATTTATTATCAAATTTCATTTATGTTGTATTCTATATTATTAATATATATAAATAAAAAAAATTATTCAAAATTATTTTCCAAAATTAAAGAAGTATCGCCAGATCTATCATCGCCTAATCCACTTTTATCAAATTCCTTTCTATGACAGGATACAGCATCACAAGATACTAAGTATTTAGCAGGTAATAAAGTTCCATTATCAACATTTTCAGTTGCTTTACAATTGCCAGGGAAAGATAGTAATTTATCCTTAGCTTTTTTTATGTCATTTTCCATTATTGTATCGGCATTTGATTGTAAATACATTCTTGTTTCATAACTGCTACGAACAAGATTTTTTTCAGATATATGTTCCATTAATTCATAATTTACAATACATTTAGGGCGATAATCAGTAATAGAACGTCCATCAGACATTCTTAATGGACAACAAGAAAATTGTTTTTTTGACGGAAAACTGTCTTTATAAGTATCAGGATTAGATATATCAGCCATTTATATATTCCTCTATCTAATAGATAATTAAGAATATTTTTTATTTATATGACCCAGATAAAATTCTGTCAATTAATACATTTTTAGTACCTTCATCCGAACCACCATTTCTAACACATATTTCTTTTAATTTTTCAACATTCAATTTACTTAATTTTGATTTACTATATGTATTTTCAGATACAACTGATATAGAATCCGTAGAATCTACATTATCTATAATATCTGTAACGTCTTCAACTTCTACAATATCAGATACAATTATATCTTCGGGTAAAATAGATTTATTTATTTCTTCAACTATTTCTTCGGGTTCATCATCTAAAGTATCAGATATTATTTTATCTACTATATCAATCTCTGTATTTGCAGATAAGTCTTCTTTTTCAATATTTGTTGTAAAAGTTTGAAAAGCAATTGGAATTTCAGAATTTATACTAAAAGCAATATTATCCATAGTATTAAGATCAATATTATTAAAAATTTCTTGCATTTCATTATCACCTTTCATAAAATCATCTTTATCGACATTATCAAAGTTTTTAGTTGTTTGTTTTTTAAGTTCTTTATATTTTTTTTCTAAAATTATATTTGTAGCACTTAATGAAACTATTTTTCTCCAAAAATATAAAAGTATAAGTATACTTACAAGGCCAAAAAAAGCGAATAAATAGTAATAAATATTTGTTATTTTAAAATTAAACATAAAGTTATTTTATATACTAATAATATCTTTGTAAATTTTTTTTTTAATATTTATCGCACTATTAATAACTGATATAGGAAAATGTTTTTTAGATAATAATTCTATTGCTATACATTGATAAGAACTACCTTTTTTAATTTTATATGGAAAGAAAAATTTATCATCTTTTTCTATTGCTTCTACGTGTAAATTAATGAAATTATCAGGATATGTTTCTTCAAGAGAAGTTAATTTATAAAAATGTGTTGTAATAATTAAATTTATATTATTATTTAATCCAATATTTTCAATTACAGCATATGCAGTCGCTAATCCTTCTGTTGGTGGGGTTGAATGCATTGGTTCATCCATTAAAAATAATGCATTTTTATTTTGTTTTGATAGTTCACTAGCTTTTTTAATCATATTCAAACAATATTCTGCTTCTGCTTCAAAATATGATTTAGTTCCTAATTCGTCTGATATTCTCATAAAAGAATAAATAGAATCATATGGATTTATAATTGCATTTGAACCATAAATAATACCAAAAGTTTGCGCTAATATTATATTTGATAGTATAGATTTAACATAAGTAGTTTTACCAGCAGCATTTGGTCCAGTAATAATTATATTTTTTTCTAAAGATATTGGATTAGATATTTGTGTATCTGATAAAATCGGATTTTTCATATTCCATATTTTAGTTGATAGACTTGTATCGTAAACAGGCAGCGAATAGTTAAATTCATCTTTTAATTTACTAATTGCATTAATTATATCATAGGTGTATATAGTTAATAATAACTTGCTAATATTATTTTTAATATTGTTATCTTTCCATACTGAATAAATATTGGTCATAGTATTATATATAGAAATATCAAATGGTTTATAAGAATTTTTAATAAAAGGTTTTAAAATATTATTACTATTATCAAAATCACTTATTATATAATTTGATTCGTTTACAAAATTGATTAATCCTTGCATTTTTTTGTGTAAATTTTGTTTTGTTTTATATAATAATGCTGAAAATTCAAAAGTTTGATATATATTATATAAATAAAGAAATAGATAGATAAAAAAGAAAATACTTTTAAATAAATTTAACTTAAAGTTCCCGGTATTTTTAAAAAATAAAATAATAAAATTTTTTATTAATGAAAAGTAATAAGTTATTGAAATATTACTAACATATTTTTTTATATAAAAATAAGGAGCAAGTATAGAAGTTAAAGGATATATAAGTGAAGTTAAAGGAATAAAAAATATTTTATATAAATGATAAGAATCTAAAATAGGTTGATACAAATTTATAAATGATATCAAAAATGATGAAGGAAATAAAATATTAATAGCATTATCCTTTGATATTTCATCATTTAATTTATATATCCATAATATATCATCTTCATAATCTTTTAAAATTTTAAAAGATATAACATCATAATCCTTTAAAATAGATTGTTGTCTATCAACTAATTTATTTAAATTAGATATAGGATTATGAATAAGTTTATTAATAAGTTCTTTGCTTCCATCTAATTCGGGTAATTTACTAATCCATTTATCGATTCCTGTATCTTTATAAACGTCATCTGATATATCAATCTTATTTTCATTATCAATAAAAATATCATTATGTGAATCGAGTAATTTATTGATAATATATTTCTTTTTAGTATCATCAAAATTTAAAAGTTCATTAAGATTTTTAATTTCTAATTCTGACATAATATATTTATAAATAGAATATCTTTAAAATAACGTAAATATATCGCACATAAAAAATGATATAAATTTTTGAGTATTTGTTAATATCAAACAATGATTAAAAATAATATAATTGTTATTAATTATAACAATAAATTATATAAAATTGAAAAAGAACCATATGAAACTATAATAGATACATATAAAAGAGGTTGGTTTATTGTTAAAAATTACGGAACAATGGAATATAAAAAATTATATTCATTATCTATAATCAAAAATAATGAAAATAATTATAATATGGATTATTTCTTAAAATGAAAAACTAAAAATACAGCAATAATAGTTGTAATAAAATTAATTAAAACAAATAAGATAACAAATGGTATTATATAATATAATAAATGAATTAATAAAGGTTTTATAATTTCTACTTTAATATTAGGTTTTGATAGTTCGTCTTTTATGTAGGATAAAATAAATATAAAAAAATCATTGTAATTATTTTCATCATTATCTGAATCAATGTCATTAGCACAAATTTTTTCTTGATTATAACTATAATCTTTTTGCGTCATAATTATTTCAAGGTATATCTTATTTAATATCAGAATATATAAATTTAAAAATGAACGATATACATTTTGTGAAACCTAAATTTAAAAAGAAATCATATATTTCAGAAACAAAAAATAAAATTAGTTATAATTTATATGATGTTAAAATAAAAAATTATTATAGAATAACATCTGGTAGTAATGCTCTAAAATTATCTGTAAATATTAATAAAAATGACTATTTAACTTTTTTTAATGATATTGATAATATTGCTTTAAATAATATTATTAATAAAAATAAAAAATGGTTTGATAATGAATTATCGGAAGAAGAATTAAACACTTTTTTTAAATCATCTATATGTTCGCAGAACAAAATATTAGATGTAGTTTTATCATCAACAAGTATTATTAAATATAATAACAATAATATTGATGAATTAGATGCAAATTTACAAAAAATATTATTAAAAAAAAATTGTTTATTTTCAATAAAAGTTGAATTAATAGGAATGTATATTTATAAAGATAAAATACAAAATAAATGGTCAATAAAAGAAATAGAAATTATTGATCAAGAAGATAGTGATAATTTACAGGTATCTATAAAAGAATTAAATGATGAATGGAATACAACTTTAAATGAAACAATAACAGCATTAAACGAAGAATTAGAAGGATATAATAAAAGAAAGAATGATATTGAAACATTTATTAATATTAATAAAAATTTAATTGATGAAATAAATATTTGTAAAAATAAAGATAATATTTGGGAAAATAAAATATCGATATTAAAAAATAATATTAAAAATATAATTAGTTTTTAGAAAATTATTTTATCTATTAATGATAATAGATAGACAATAAATAATTGGTGATGGCTTCAAATAATACTATAGTTATATCTTTTTCTATAGCCCTATTCTTATTACTTATTTTATTATTATTAATAACATATAGTTCTAAATGTCAAATGGATAATGTAGAAACATTTTTAGGTAATCCAGTAGATGGTGCAAATAGAGATTCTGCCTATGTTAATAAAGCAAGATCTGTTGCTGAAAATGCACAAGAAACCAATTTCTCGGCAGAAAATCAAATAGGTGCTGGATCTCAATTCTTTGAAGATTCTAAAGTTTTTCCATCTGATCCAACCGGTAATTCTTTCCCTGAAATGATAAAAAAACCCGAAGTAGCTTATACACAAGCTGCTCAAGTACCTCAAAACTCCGAACCTGTATTTAATCCTAATAGCGATTTACCACAATCTAACTGTTATCCCAGAGACAGATTATCGGCAAATGATCTATTACCACAAGGTGCTAATTCTAAATGGGCAAAAGTTAATCCTGCTGGATCCGGAGATATACAAGATCAAAACTTTTTAACTGCTGGATATCACATAGGCATCAATACTGTTGGTCAATCGTTAAGAAATGCTAATAGACAATTACGCTATGAACCACCTAACCCTCAAATACCAGTAAGTCCCTGGGGTATTAGTACTATTGAACCAGATAATAGAGTTCAAGGATTATTAGACATTGGATCCGTTCCTGACGGAGAATAATTAAATTTTTAACTTATTTTTCTTTGTAATTTATTTAATTATTTTACTTAAAGAAATGAATATAAAAAATATTAATAATGGAAGATAATTGTCAGGAATTACTTTTATGTTCTTTAAATAATTTTTATAAAAATAATTATAAATACAAAACACTATTAAAAGATATTATAAATGGTAATAATAAGTTATCTTTGCGTTTGATAGACTGGTTAGTAACACATTATTCTAGAATAAATAATATATATTATTGGATTAATAATAATAAAGATGACGAAAAAATATATCAGGAATTGCCTGATGAAAAAAATAATAAATATAAAAGAATTAATCTCTATTTTGATTATCGGGCACAATTGAAATCCTATAATAAATTATATTTTGATACTTTTAGAAGACATCAACGCATTAGTTTTTATATAGATGATGATGATGTTATTGAAACAACAGTTGGACAATTAAATTTTTTTAGATGGGCATTTACTAATAATATAATTAATTATGCGATTCAAAATTACGATGAAATTTATAATAGTATGATAAAAAATAATTCATATTCAAAAAAAAAATATAATAAATTAATATTTTATCAACAGATTAATAAAGGAAATTGTATAATTAGTTTTGATTAATTATGCAATTCTTTTAATTGTTAAATGACCTAATTTAATTTCAACAATGCCATCTCCGCCTTCGCGATAAGACCACATACTAATTAAGTCATTTTGATTTAAATTTAAAATAGTTGATCCTCCGTGTGCTCCTGAATTTGGTGATGATGAATTTTTTTTAAATCTTAAATAAGTACTACTTATTGCTTGTTTTACACCATTTGGGTTAGCATTATTTACTCTTATATATACAATTTGAACTTTTCTATCACTTCCGTCAGGTTGGGATTGAACTAACATATTATAACTTACTTCATAAACTCCATTTGCTGGTATTTCAATAGAATTATTTTGTACAATATAACCTCCTACATTTAACGGAACTGAACCTGTATTAAAAAAATTTCCTTGATCTCCCTGTTCATAATTAGTACTTAATGATGAAGTATTTAATAAATTTACTTTTAAATAACTAGGTGTAAATGGTATATTAGTTAAATCATTATAACTACCACTTATTGCTACTGATGATAAAGTTGGTGTATTAAGTAATTCATCATAATCAGTTGTACCTGCAGGTCCTATTGCTCCTTGTGGTCCTGTTGCGCCTTGTGGTCCTGTTGCTCCTCTTGCTCCTGTTGCTCCTCTTGCTCCTGTTTCACCTTTAGCTCCTGTTTCACCTTTAGGTCCTGTTTCACCTTGAGCTCCTGTTTCACTTTGAGGCCCTGTTTCACCTTGAGGTCCAGTTTCACCTTGTATACCTTGTATACCTTGTATACCTTGATCACCTTTTTCTCCCTTATCTCCTTTTTCGCCTTTATCACCTTTAGTTCCTCTAATATCACCTGATGTATAAGTTAAATTTTTAACTGTTCCTTTAAAAGTTAATTGGCCAGTTGTTTTTTCATAGGTAATACTTGTCCAACCATTACCTGCTTTTCCTCTTATGTCTGTTGTATTAAATCCTATTCCATCATCGCTTAAAAAAGATACAACTCCAGTATTTTGATTATATGTACCTCCATTAAATCCCTTGCCATTTATACCATCTTTACCAGGTATTCCTTGCGGGCCCTGTGGTCCAATATCTCCTTTAAATCCGCGCAAACCTTGGGGTCCCTGTAATAACTTAAGATCACTTAATTCTTCGCGGGTAACATAAGAAGATTCGCCAACAATATTAATTTTTTTAACAGTTAATATCCCGTTTATTATTAAATCATTATTTAAAGTATTATTACTTATAAATTTATTAATTGTACCATTTTGAATATCATCTAAATTTAAATTATCAGCACTAGAATTTTCATTCCAATTTAACTTATATTTATTATTTTCTTTTGTAAAACTTAAGAAATATTTTTTATCTGCTAAATCTAAATTATTTGGGTTTGGCAAAATATAAGATATATTTTCTGTTAAATCATTGGGGCATTCAATTGTTATTTTATTATCATTATTATATACAGATATATATTTTGTTATTAATCCATCTTTGATATAAAGATTATGTAATAAATCACTATTTTGTATATCGGTTAAATTATCAAATCCTATAAATACTTTTAAATTACTGTCATAACCTATATAAATATTATTATCATCATTTAATATTATATTATCTATATTTAAATTAAAATTAGTATTGTTTAAATTATTTCCAATTAATATATTATTTTTATTATTATTTTGAATATCATTATCATTACCCAATATTATTGAATAATTAGCATTTATTATATTGTTATTTCCAAGTATTGTATTATAATATAAATTATCATTAATTGTATTATTATTGCCAATTATTGCATTATTATTTATATTTTCAAACTCATAATCATAATTATTTCCTAATATTATATTACTTGTTGAATTTTTTAAATTTTTACTATTATCATATCCAATAAGAATATTTTTTGATATATTTAGAGAAGCAGATGAAACATTATTACCTATTAATACATTAAAATTTTCATCTTCATTTGCTGATTGTTTAATTAAATTTCCAGAATTTTCACCAATTATAACTGAATCTTTAAAATCAAGTGTAATATAATCACTTAAACTTGTTTGCTCATATGGTATTTTACTTCTAGTACTCATATTATTAATAAATCATATAAATAAATTGTTTAAATCCTAATATAATTGTAACTATAAATGCTAAAGGGGTAAATATATATATAAAATTATTTCTAGATTCTGTAATATTCATTTTATTGTAAATATGATAAATGATAATACGATCATTATTAATTTCCTTATTGTTTAATATATATTTATTTTTAAAATAATCAAGATTTTTATTATTAATATTATTATATAAACTTACTAAATCACAAAATTTATACATTTTATATTAATTTATTTTTTTATTGTTTATATATTTTAGAAGATTAATGAAACTAAAAGGTGGATTTATCGAATATAGTTCTTGCAATTCAAATGGGGGTTATTTAAATGATAGTTCTGGATTATGCCACGCTGATACATCTAAACAATGGGATAATTCAAGTTTATTAACAGCATCTGTATTTGGAAGTAGTACAAATACTTCTCAACAATCGGATACTAATTGTGCTAATTGTGTAAAATTAAGTAATTTTGGAGGAGGGGCTTATATTTCTCCAAAAAATAAAAAACTTATAAGCAATATTTTTAATAAAATGAAAAAAAATAAAAAAAATAATTTACGTAAATTAGTTAATAAAGAAAAAAAAAAATCATAAAGACGGTATAATTGGATAACCCAATTCTTCACATATTTTTTTCCATATTTGATCTTGCAAATATAGTTTTTCTCTACTTTTTAATAATGGAAAATATTTAAGGTATTCATTTAATCCTAATATTTGAAAAAACTTATATAAAACATAACTATAAGACAAAAAGTTTTTTCTATCTTTTGGACAATGTTTTAAAAATGGTGCTTGTATATCACGGAACATAATACATAATCTATCTTCTAATTCCGGTGAAAATTGAGGTGTAGGTATTCCATTTATTCTGTTTAAAATATAATTTATATGTTCGTAATATTTATTTATTCGCAATCTTTTCAAAATTTCTCTCATTTTTGTGTATGTAATTGTTTTTGTATCGCTAATTTTTTCTTTTTTAATTTCATTTAAAATTTTCTCAAAAATTTCATCTGGAATATCCGTGCTTTCTTTTCCTTGTACTTGATTACACCATTCTCTAAAATGATTAATACGCTTATAACTAAAATGAGATGTATCTTTTGCATTTTGTTTTAATATAGGTCTATTTTGTTCAACTAGTAGTAATTCTTGATAACCACAATTCTCGCAAATCATTATAGCTTCGTGTTGTAAACAAGTTAAACTACTATTACATTCTTTGCATATTTCGATATCTTCTTTATTTATTTTTTTAATGTATTGTTTATTTGTCAATGATAAATATTCATCTACTAATGAACTTTTATCAGTATTTGCGATATTTTGATTACTATTATTTTTATTATTTAATGCATCTAATACTGTTTTTTTTGTTTTAGTATTATATGTAGCTTCTTTTTCAATCATATCATAATAATTAAACAATATTTCGCTAGTATTTTTATAATAATCAATTTCGCTATAATTTTCGATTTCTTTTATTTTTATATTTAAATCTAATATTTTTTCACTAATATCAATATTACTGTTCCATAATTCATTATATCTATCTGTTTCTAAATTATTTTTGTCTAAAGATAAATTACTTATATTTTGAATTATATTTGTTTTAGAATTGTTTAAATTAACTAAATCTATTTTATATTTGTTATATTTATCTAATTTATTTTCAAATGATTCAATAATATTGTGATGCATTGTATCAAGTGTACAAGTTTCTTTTAATTTATCATTTGTATTATTAATTCTTTTTTTTGATGTTTTATCTTTAAACATAACTCTAATTAAAATATTCGTAAATTTCTTTTAAGTGTTATTTTTTTTTTCTTATCTATTAGTATAAAAAGAATTAATTAATGGGTGGTGGTCTTCTTCAATTAGTTGCTTATGGTGCTCAAGATGTTTATTTAACTGGTAATCCTCAAATTACTTTTTTCAAAGTAGTTTACAGACGTCATACTAATTTTGCAGTAGAATCTATATTACAAACTTTCAATGGAAATGCTTCCTTTGATAATACTATTAATTGCACTATTTCTAGAAATGGTGATTTAATTAATAGAGTTTATGTTGAATTCGATGTTGCTGGTTTAGGTTATACTGGAGCTGGGGCTGGAGATACCACAAAATTTCGTTGGCATGATTATTTAGGTCTTAGATTACTTAAAAATGTAACTTTAGAAATTGGCGGGCAACAAGTTGATAAACATTATTCAGAATGGATGTATATCTGGAATGAATTATCTTTACCAATTGGCAAAAAAGCCGGATATGATAAAATGGTTGGCGCGGCAGGCGAAGAATTATCTGTAGTATCGAATAGTGATAAAACTAAATTATATGTACCATTAGAATTCTGGTTTTGCAGAAATATTGGATTAGCATTACCTTTAATTGCTTTACAATATCACGAAGTTAAACTTAAAATTGAATTTGCTAGTCGCAAAGAATCTATATCTAAATACACTACAGGAACAGGCTGGGCGGAGGTTACTTCAACTGCTCCTTTCCCAACTTGCCAAGTATGGGTAGATTATATCTATTTAGATACTGACGAAAGAAGAAAATTCGCTCAATTATCTCATGAATATTTAATTGAACAATTGCAATTCAGTGGACAAGAAGAATATAAAACCCAATTAAGATTAAATTTCAATCACCCAGTTAAAGAATTAGTTTGGGTTAAAAACAGCTCTCCTGGTTGGGAGTGGAAAGATTTCAGTTTATCCAATGAAAATCCATTTACAACTGCTCATCTAAAATTAAATGGTAATGATCGCTTTGCTAAAAGAGAAGGTAAATATTTTGATGTTGTACAACCTTATCAACATCATTCTAATGTATCTAAAGAGAGAGGTATCAACATATACTCTTTTGCAATTAAACCCGAAGAACATCAACCATCTGGTACATTAAATATGTCTAGAATTGATAGTGCAATATTAGCAAGCACTTCATCTAGTATGACTAGCACTAATATAATAAGTGTATTTGCAGTAAATTATAACGTATTACGTATAATGTCCGGTATGGGCGGTTTAGCTTACTCCAACTAAATTTCTTTAATTTTTTTTTCTTATATTATAGTATAAAAGAATAATTATAACTAATGGGTGGTGGTCTTCTTCAATTAGTCGCTTATGGTGCTCAAGATGTTTATTTAACCGGTAATCCTCAAATTACTTTCTTCAAAGTAGTTTACAGACGTCACACTAATTTTGCTATTGAATCTATTCAACAAACTTTCAATGGTTCCGTAGATTATGGATCTCGTGTTACTAGTACTATTTCTAGAAATGGTGATTTAATTAGCCGTGTATATTTAGTATTAAAAAATCCAACTGGTACTAATTTAGTGCCTTATTATGGCTTAAGAGTAATTGATAATGTAGAAGTTGAAATTGGTGGTCAAAAAATTGATAAACATTATGCGGAATGGATGTATATCTGGAATGAATTATCTTTACCAGAATCCAAAAAAGATGGTTATTTCCAAATGGTTGGAGGTGCTGGTGGTGCTGGCAGTGAGTTAGATACTATGTATGTACCTTTAGAATTCTGGTTTTGCCGCAATATAGGTCTAGCTTTACCATTAATTGGCCTTCAATATCATGAAGTAAAAATCAATATTAATTTCCAAAATTCATCAAAATGTATTACAAGTGGTAGTACGCCAGGAAGTTTAAGTGCTAGTTTATGGGTAGATTATATCTATTTAGACACTGATGAAAGAAGAAAATTCGCTCAATCTTCTCACGAATATTTAATTGAACAATTACAATTCACTGGCAAAGAAACCTTTGGAATGAAAACTAAATTAAATTTCAATCACCCCGTTAAAGAATTAGTATGGTTTTTAACAGAAGATATTACTTATCTTCCAGCTGATTGGTTTAACTTTACTGATACACCCTGTGCTGCAGTAGCGTTCGCTAATTATGATGCAGTTAAAGATAATATTGGTCAAAAACAATCTGCTAAAAAGAATCCAATTGCTCAAGCTAAATTAGTATTAAATGGTAATGACAGATTTTCAGTAAGAGATGGTATGTATTTTAATGTTGTACAACCATATCAACATCACGAAAATATACCACACAATACTGGTATAAACGTATATTCTTTCGCTCTTAAACCGGAAGAACATCAACCTTCGGGTACTTTAAATATGTCTAGAATTGATTCTGCTTCATTAGATTTAACTGCTGCAACTAGTGTAACTTCGGCTAATTACAATTTAAATGTATATGCTATTAATTACAACGTATTGCGTATTTTATCTGGTATGGGTGGCATTGCTTATTCCAACTAGATTATTATTTAATTTTTTTTTCTTATATTATAGTATAAAAGAATAATTATAACTAATGGGTGGTGGTCTTCTTCAATTAGTCGCTTATGGTGCTCAAGATGTTTATTTAACCGGTAATCCTCAAATTACTTTCTTCAAAGTAGTTTACAGACGTCACACTAATTTTGCTATGGAATCTATAGAACAAAGTTTCAATGGCAATCCCTCTTTAGGTTCTCGTGTAAGTGTTTTAATAACCAGAAATGGTGATTTAATTAATCGTGTATATTTCAAAGCAACTTTCCAAGCTAAAACTGAGAATGTTGCATTAGTACCATATGCTGGTTTAAGATTACTTAAAAATGTAGAATTGGAAATTGGTGGTCAAAGAATTGATAAACATTATTCTGAATGGTTATATATCTGGAACGAATTATCAATGCCTGCTGGTAAAAAAGACGGTTATTTAAATATGGTTTGTGGTAATGAACTAAATGCTTGTACTTTATTAGAAGATGGTGCTGAAAATAGTAGAGATATTTATGTGCCATTAGAATTCTGGTTTTGCAGAAATGTAGGTTTAGCTTTACCTTTAATTGCTTTACAATATCACGAAGTTAAAGTAAATATCGAATTTGCAAGCGAAACTGAAATGAAAGATATGAAAGCATATAATTTTACTGCAGAACAAATTGTGGAAGGTACTCCCACAGGGAACGATTCTTATGATGGCACTCTTGAATTAGTACAACCACAATTATGGGTAGACTACATCTTTTTAGATACTGATGAACGTAGACGATTTGCTCAATTATCTCATGAATATTTAATTGAACAATTACAATTTACTGGTTCTGAAAAAATAAGTAAAAGCGCAAGTGTTGATTCTTTAAGATCTGTAAGATTAAATTTCAATCATCCCTGCAAAGAATTAATCTGGGTAATCAGACCAGATCCCGAAACATTTTCTACTACAACCGGTACAGGACCTTTAACTAAACTTGGTGTCGGCGAAGCTGACCCTACAATTGAAAATACATTCTTTAGATCCAATGGTATCGCTTCGGCGCCTTTTTGGAATAACTTTACAGATAATTCATTTAACGAATATGTAAGTTCACCATCAGAATCTACAAAAGAGCTAGCTGCTGACGCCACTGCCGGTGCTCCTGATAAAAAAGGGAGTGTATTTGCTTCCAAGAATCCTTGCCAAAAAGCTAAATTACAACTTAATGGCAATGATCGCTTTTCTGATAGAGAGGGTTCTTATTTCTCTATTGTACAACCATATCAACATCACGAAAATACACCTGTTATTAATGAATCTGCTACCGCATCTGGCATCAATGTATATTCATTTGCACTTAAACCAGAAGAACATCAACCATCTGGAACCTTAAATATGTCCAGAATTGATAGTGCTCATTTACAAATTTCCTCCAAAGTAGATGGCATTATCAGCGTATATGCTGTAAATTACAACGTATTACGTATATTATCTGGTATGGGTGGTCTTGCTTACTCCAACTAAATTAAATTTATTTTCTTTTTTTATTTATATAAATATTATTTACGTTATATAATATAAATGACTATTAAGAAGTTAATTTTCTGTTTATTTATCATATATACTAATGCATTTCATACTTATAATATGTTATCTTTTAGAAAAAATAATTTAAAATTAAGAATGACACCATATAGCAGTGATAATTCTAATTATACAAATTATATTTTTAATTTAAATATTAATTTAAATACAAACAATGATAATGATGATTATTATTATAATAATGATTACAACTATTTAGATTCAATCTCTAATTTAAATATTGTAAACGATGACTTTGCCAATATTAATACTATAAATGATTATTCTTCTTATTTAGATAACTTAAATGTTATTAATTATAACTTTAATACAAGTAATACATATGATAATAAACTAATTAGAAAAATAGATTTTAATGAATTGGTATTATATAATAATTATATTTCCGCAGTTTATTATAGAAATAATAGCAATTCTGATAGAATTATTATTGAATTTAAAAATAATACTAAAAAGGTTTACTATTATGATGATAATTATTATAATGTTAAATTAATTGTTCATTTAATTAAAAATATTACATTAATAAATTTGGAAGATTACCCTTATTATATAATCAACAATCCATTTGGATTTTTATTATGTGAAAACAAATAAAAAAAAATATATATTTATTAAAGAACATATGATTAATAAATATAGTATTTATATGTTATTATTTTTATTATTAATTATGTTAATAAATTTTAGTATTGTTTTATATTATATTTTTAAATCAAAGAAAAAAGAAAAGTTTGCTGCAGGAACAGTAGAAACAGCAATGGATTTTCATAATATTATTCAAAAAATAAATCCAGGTAAATTATCAGAGTTTATTAATGATGAAAAAAATTACGATGATCCACCCGCCTCGACTGAAGAAAAGACATATATAATAACATATATTACAGCACCAACTGCAGAACAACTAGCTTGCCCTGCTCAACAAGAACCTGAAGTATTCCCACCAATACTATTTATTAGACAAGATCAAGGTACAACTCCTCCTGTACTTCCAACTGATTATGGTGATTATGATTTTACTCAAGATTTTGTTCTTGGCAAATATCCACAAAATGATGCAGATTGGGTTATCAAATATAACGCTGCAAAAGCTGCTACTATAAATCCAAATCCAATAGTCATAAATATTCCAGTAATAAATGGTATAGATGGAAATCCTGCTACACCACCAGTATGCCAACAAGGACCTAAAGGCGATCCTGGTCAATCGAGTACTGCAGCATGTTTACCTGGAATTCAAGGACCTCAGGGTTCTCAAGGTCAACCAGGTGAACCAGGTCCTCCTGGTAATGATTGTATTTGTCAACCAGGATTACCTGGTCCTAGAGGTTTAGATGGAATTCCTGGTCAACCTGGAATATGCCCTGGCCCTGGTTCGACACAACCCTGTACTCCAGGTAATCCCGGTAATCCTGGAGTTGCTGGAGATCCTGGAGTAAATGGAAAAAATTGTAAATTCATTCACGAATTAGATAGTTATTTACCAAAACATATACATGATGATGGCACAGGTCCTGTGAGTGCACCTTATATAAAAATGGATACAGGTGCTAATATTTCCACGAATATTATTTCAAATATTCCAACATCAGAATACAATTTAATATATTTCGATTTAGTATCAAAAACTTTTACAGATACTGTAGTAAATAGTGCAGATAATAATTATATAGTTTTCATTACAAACAAATAATAAATTATTATAATATTTATTAATATTAAAATGAAACAAATTTTATTAAGTTTAATAATTTTAATAATTATTATTACAATAATATTATTGTTTTATTCAATTAAATACAAAAAAGAAAAGTTTTTAAATTTTGATTTTGTACCCGAATCAATTGATTTTGTAAAAAAAAATGGTGCTTTTTATGAAAATCAACCTATATATAGTGATGATAATCCTGCTAATAATAATAAAATTGTAATTGAATTACCTCAAGGTTTAGATGGAATTCATGGTCAACCTGCAGTATGTCCTTCAGATTGTTCTAACCCAGATGCCTGTAATGGCAGTAGTTGTAAAGGGCAACCTGGAGATCCAGGTATTCCTAAATGTCTTATAAAAGCAGGGGAACCTGGATTGCAAGGGTTTGCAGGAAGAAAAGGTGATATTGGTGTAAAGGGTCAAGACATACAACCTATTCAAGCACCACGTGGTCGACAAGGTCCACCTGGAAAAACTGGTAATCCGGGAATAAGTTATGCAACACTACACGGACAAAACGGCCAAAAAGGTGCATCAGGTGCAATGGGATTAGATGCTAGACCTCAATATATGGATGATGGAACTGGAACTAAGGTTCAAGAAACTTATCCAGGACAAATATTTGAATCAGAAAATAAAAAACCAATTGATTTTATGTCAAATAGTGTTGAAGGAGCAGATGTTGTGTTAGGATATAATTTAGGTAATGATAATAGACATAATTTTGATGTAGCAAAAGTTGGTTATGTGACTGAAAAAAAAATTAATGATATTGACATAAATTTATCTGTTCCTTATATGCAAAGTTTTGAGTTTGAATTAAGCATTAGTGGTGAAATAAGTCTTTATCAAGGCCATAATTATTTTACAATAAATATTCCTAATTTTAAAAACCCACCTTTTGATAATTATAAAGATATGTTAATATTTTGCAGTTGGAATATAGATGATTCACTAGCAGTATATCATAAAAATAGTAAAAATGAAATTCTAATGATAACCGATATAGTAACTGATAAAGCAACTGATACCCCTAATAGTTATTGGTATAATACAATAGATAAATCTGAAAAATTTACAACAAAAATTATAGATAATAATAAAATATATATATATTATAAAACAGAAAATTTGGCCATAGACAATAAAGCAAAAATAATTTGTTTTTATTTTAACAATGATTAAAAATAATTTATAATAAATCAGATTCTTTCATAACCTTAATTAATCTTGTTAATCCAATGCCACCACCAGATCTTTCAAAGAAATTAAAGCTTAAAAATTCATCTAATTCTTTTTCTACTCTTTCTTTTGTAAAATTACTAAATAAGATATTAGCATAACCACCATCACTGATATTATAAAATTGCTTTCTCATTTCAGCTGGATCGGTTGATCTTTGAGCACTTCCAATTGTTTCAATTCCATTAATAATTACATCAATTTTTTTAGCGTGTCCACCTTCAATTGTGCTATCTTCCGCTTGCTTCATATTCCAGAATGGAGAACTATAGTTAGGAAAATGTTTTAAGAAAAATACAGGACCATAATCTTGTCTTAGTTTTTCTTCGTGTTCGTGTTCAAGTTCTTTAGTACCATATTTTTCCGCAACATCCATATAATCACCTTCGGGATAAGTACCACTAGAATAAAATTTATTGAAACCTAAATGATCTAATAATTCCTCTTCCATTTTTTTCATTTCTTCCATACCACCTTTCATTTCAAATTCAAACATAGGAAAAACTTTATCGTGTCTACCTGGTACAGGATTGGGTTCATTTCTATAACTAGTACTTACACAATAATAACCATTTGCATTTGGATTACTTAATAATTCATATTCTAACCACATTTGACCAGTTTGTGGTAAAGGCCAAACTTGACCAGCATAATTGTATGTAGAAATTGTTTTAGGATCTTCACAAGCAGCTAAAATACTTAAACGTGTTTGGGTATGTACTTCTTCAAACCCTCTAGCATCGAAAAAAGCTCTTAATTTTTTTACAACTTTAGTATAATCAGTAGAATTAATAAAACCAATTTTAGCACTCATAATTAATTCCTATATTTATATATTAAAAATTGTTTTTAAGTAAAAATAAAAAATGATTTTATTAATTATATAGACAAATTAATGATGAAATCTGATTTATTTTATTGGATTAAACAAAATTTAACATATAAAAATGAAAAAATAGTAAAAAATAATTATCAACAAGATACATTTTATTTTAATAAAATAAAAACAGAATCTGTCAATAATAATTTAGATAATTTAGAATGGAAGGAAAAGACTATTGTTGTTAATATGCAAAGTTTTAAGGTATATTTTTCAGAACATAAAGAAAATTTATATCTTAAAAAGAAAATAATATATAATACTGATAAATTTAATGCAATATTTAATAATACAGATATAGTCAAAATTATTTCATATGATTAATGATTATATCTAAATTATTATCAAAATTATCATATTTTAATTGCCACCCTAATTTTTTTAATTTATTACAATCAACTAAATATCTATAATCATTAAAAGGTCTATCTTTAACAAAATTTATTTTACCTTTTCCAATTTTTTTTATAATTAAATTAGCTAAATCTACAATTTTAATTGGATTATCGTTACCAATATTATATATTTCATTTACTTCCCCTTTTTCAATAATAATTTTTAATGCAGATATCACATCATCAATATATATAAAATCTCTTGTTTTGCTTCCATCACCCTGAATATTTAAATCTTTATTATTTAAGGCATTTAATATAAAATTTGGTATAACCTTTTCTGGATACTGATTTAAACCATATACATTATTACATCTAATTATAATAATTGGTAAATTATATGAATATTTATATGTATTTATAACTAATTCTGCTGCGGCTTTTGAGGCTGAATAAGGATTTGTTGGATTAAAATTTGATGTTTCAAAAAAAGGTGCATTATTTTCTGATGGACCATATACTTCATCAGTTGAAAAATGTAAAAATCTTATATTTTTTTCTCTATTTAATAAAGAATTTAATATTTTTTCAACTGTAAGAACATTATTATTAAAAAATAAATTAAAATTATTATAAGAATTATCTACGTGAGTTTCCGCAGCAAAATTAATAATATAATTTATATTGTACATATCATAAATTTTTTCAAAATTAACATTATTAATATCTTCATTTATAAAAATAACATTATTACTATCAATAATATTTTTAATATTATTCATATTACCGGCATAAGTTAATTTATCAATTATAATTAATTTATTAAATATATTAAAAAATTTATTACAAAAATTAGAACCAATAAAACCACAACCTCCTGTTACAAGTAAATTTAAATTGTCCATAATTAAAAAATGATTTATTCTTTTAAATCAATTATGTATATAATAAATAGAGAACTTATATAATTATGGAATTTTCAAAGGACTCAGAATTACTTACAGTTATTAATAACTCAATTGATTTATTAGATGTGGATGATAATAAATTAATTATTAGTTTTAATAATAATGGATTAAATTGGTCTGATATTGAATTTAATAATTTTATAATAGCAAATTCAAATAATAAAAAGTTAAAAGAAGTTATAGAAGAAGAAGTTTTAGAAATTATTAGTGATAATGATGATATTTTAAATATAAAAAATATGTCTAATATTGCATTATATTGTAATTCCGAAAATTATCAAAGCATTAAAAAATTTTATTGGTCTAAAAAAAAATCTATAATAAATAATGAAATTAATAATTTATTTGATTATTCACTTAACTTAAGTTTAGTTGAAAATAAAACATTTAATATTAAACCAGATAACTGGAATATTTCTAGAAAAAAATATATTATTTCTAAAAAAATTAAATATGTAGACGAGATTAATAATATTGAATATATTGTTAAATTAGTAAAAAAAAATAAAGAGAATGATCTATTTAATTCATTAAAAGAATCTAATATTATTAAAGAATCACAAATTTATGAATTTGAAGTTTTAGTTAATAATAATATAGATGCTATTAATATATTACAATCGATAATCAATATGTTAAAATATATTACTTTACATCCAAATATTTTACTTAAAAATGAACAAAATCTGATATTACAGGAATATCATAAACTAGTTAAAGATGATATAAAAATAAATAGTTATAATAAAAAAGATTTTGTACCACTTTTAACTCCAAAACCAATTACATTAGAAAAAAATAATTTGATTGATCCTAAAGAATTTGGCGTTGTTAGTATTTTAAGTGGATATACTGTCACTGAAAAAGCAGATGGTGAAAGACTATTAATGTATGTAAATGATAAAGGTAATATTTATTTAATAAATAATACTTATAATATTATTGATACCGGATTAATATCACAATCTAATTTATATAATAGTTTAATTGATGGAGAATATGTTTCTTGTAATAAAAGAACAGATGATTCTTCAAAAAACTTATTTGCAGCATTTGATATGTATTATATAAAAGGTAAAAATATTACTAATTTACCATTAATTGAAGATAGTGATAAAAAAAATTCACGATATAACTATCTTAAATTTGCTAGCAATTATATTGATTCATCAAAATCAACTATAGAATTTATAGTTAAAAAGTTTTATTATAATGATGATAAATCTTCTATATTATCATATTGTAATCAGATTTTATCAAATCATAAATCATATCCTTACGAAATTGATGGATTAATATTTACACCTAGTAAATTAGCACTTTATTCATATTATAGCAATAAACCAATGCCTTTAACTGATAATGTTAGATGGGATAGATTATTTAAATGGAAACCCCCTGATCAAAATACTATAGACTTTTTAGTAAAATTTGGTAAAGTATTTAATGAAAATGGTCAAAAATATAGAGAAATTAAATTATACGTAGGTTATAATTCTAATCAATGGGAAGATATTGGTCCTTATAAAGGTTTGCGTCTAAGATATGATCATAAATATTCAAAAGAACAAAAAAAGAATTACACATCATATAAACCTACATTATTTAAACCAAATATATATTATGCAAGTGGTGTAGAAATTGCATACGTTAAAATTGACAGAAATGGTAATATTAAAACTAGTGATAATGATAATATTGAAGATAATAGTATTGTTGAATTTAGTTATGATAATAATGATAAGGTATATATTTCACATAGATGGAATCCTTTACGTGTTCGCGATGATAAAACTAGATTATATCGCAAAGGTGAAATTAGTAAAACGATGAATGATTTAAACACTGCAATTAATGTATGGCGTTCTATTCATAATTCTGTAACTTATTCAATGATAATGGGAAATCAAACAATTAATCATAATAATTTATTAGATAGTAATGTTGAAAGAATTTTAGAATCGGGTGATGTTTATTATAGTAGAAATATACCAAGGGAATCTTTACTATCAATTAATATGTTAAATTTCCATAATCAATGTATTAAAAAGAAATTATATGAATTTAGTAAAGATAGAAATTCGCTATTAGAATTATGTGGTGGAGAAGGTGGTGATATGAATAGATGGTTAGATTACCAATATTCCTTTATATTATCTATTGATTTAGTTAAACAAAATATTTATAATCCTAGAAGTGGTGGTTATTCTCGTATGCTTAAAAGAAAAAATCAATATAAAAGGATTAGTTCTAGTGATAAAGCATATTTTCCCGATATGGTATTTGCAGTTGGCGACTGTTCATTACCTATTAATACAGGCGAAGCAGCTAAAGTTGCAGGAGATGAAGAAAGTGAAAATATATTAAAAATAATTATGAATAGAAATTATAATAATCAACATCATTTAAGGCATATTGCTGGTAAAGGTGCTAATAAATTTTCAGTATGTAGTTGTCAATTTGCTATTCACTATTTCTTTCAAACAGAAGAAAAATTAAATGGATTCTTTAGTAATGTATCAACTAACCTAAAAAAAGATGGTATATTTTTCGCAACATTTATGGATGGAACAATTGTACTAAATGAATTAAATAGCAATGGTGGTGATATTATTAAAGGAACTAGAATAATGAATGACAATACTGAAGTAAATACTTGGGCAATTATAAGAAGATTTGAAATAAAAAATTTAGACAAATATGGAAAACAAATTGGTGTATTTATTGAAAATACACAAAGAGTAATTCCGGAATTCTTAGTTGACTTAGAATTATTAATCAATAAAGCAAAAGAATTTAATTTAGAATTAATTGAAACAAATACATTTGAAACTGATTTCAATAGTTATAAAGAAAATATTGATTTAGAGAAAGATAGTGATACTTTAACAAGAATTGAAAAAGATATTATAGAATTAGATGCTAATCCTGTACAAAAAAAATTCTCATTCTTTAACCGATATGTTATTATGAAAAAAATATAAACAATAATTATAATTATTATTTATGAGTTATATATCTATTTTATTGCCTTTATATAATGGCATTGAATTTCTAAATGAATCTTTAGAATCTATTTTTTTACAAACATATACAAATTATGAAATTATAATTGGTATTAATGGACATTATAATGACACTGATTTTTTTAATAATGTTAGTAATATTGTTAATAGTTTAAAATTAAAATATAAAAATAATAATTATGACATTGTAATTTTTGATTTTGATTTCAAATCAAAGTCAAAAACTCTTAATAATTTGGTTAAAAAAGCTAAATATGATTATATTGCATTAATTGACGTAGATGATAAATGGGTTAATAATAAATTGGAATTACAGATGAAATATCTTGAAAATTATGATGTAATTGGTACATCTTGTTCATATTTTGGTGATATTGAAAATTATATCCCTACTATTCCTTATGGAGATATAACAAATCATAATTTTTTAGATTATAATCCTATAATAAATTCTTCTGTTTTATTAAAAAAAAATTGCGCTTATTGGACTGAAGATGATAATATCCAGTTAGAAGATTACGATTTATGGCTAAGACTTAAATTTGAAAACAAAAAATTTTATAATATAGATAAAATATTATGTTATCATAGAATACATAGAAAATCTTTTTTTAATAACACAAATAGTAATAATATTTCTATTTTAAAAAATAAGTGGCATAATTTATTTAATCTAATTTAATAGTCTATTAAGAATTACTAGACATAACATAGATCTTTCTGAAATTTCAAATCCACTTGATGTTGTTAGTAATTGAATAATTTGTTTGATATCATTTAGTCTTAAACAATGACATAAATAATAATATACATCTCTTGCTGTAATCATACTTGTATAAATTGTAATTTGTCTTTTTCTAAGTTTTGCTAAATGAAATCTTAGAATTGGCGCAAGTTGTTTATCAAGTTCTTTATTCATCTTAAAAATATTTCTTTTTGGATTATATGTTGTTGTTGCCATATATAATTTATAAATAATATCTTTGATTGTACAAATAGATGTATGAATTAGATATGTTGGATCAATATCCCTTCCATTATTATCTGTAATTTTTTCAATATTTGGTTTATAATCATTAATATAATTATTAATATGATAATCCTGCTTATTTTTCATATAGGTTGCTAAAATATTATACCAAGGATTTGGATGACAAGGATCTGTTTCTTCTCTATATGAAACTACATCTGAAGAAATTTTAGCCAGATAATATTTATTGTTAATATATCTTTTCACAATATATCCATAACTATTATTTTCAGGATTCATTACATAATTATATGCTTCTTGATTATTTGAAAATTCTTTTGGATAAATTACATTAAGATGACTTAGTGGTTTATTTTCAATACTTACATCTTCATTTGTATGAATATTTTTGGAATCAATATGAATAATTTCTCCATAATTTTCACCTAGTACACCAGTATAATCAATAATGTGTTTATTTTCTGAATGTACCAGTACAAATATATAAGTATTATTTTTATCTAAATGTTCTGTAAGTCTTTCTCTACCATTTACTACTTGATTATTATCAAGTTTGCTAAATAGTTTATTTAGTACTTCATCGAGCATTACACCGTGTGTTTTTGTCGGATGAGAAAACCAAGAACTATTTACATCTGGGCAACTAGTTGTACCAAAATGCCACTTATTATTATAATAATAGCAGGTAATTGTTGTTCCATCATATGCTTCTCTGTAAACATCATTATCTTTTACTTCATTATTATAATCATTAATATTCATTCTTACAGGAATACTATTTGCATAAGAAACTACAACTTTTTCATTTCCCTCAAAATCTAGAATAACACTACGACATTCCTCGTATAAATTTTTAAATTCATTGATATCTTCTCTTAAATATGTGTTATGTAGTAAAACAAGATTTTTTTGACCTTTAAACTTTTTTACTTGAAGTGCAGGCCAAAGATTATAATTTTTTAGTACACTAATTAATGTTTTGGAATATTCATCATCAGTTTTATAATTTTGAAATGTTTCACTAACAATATCATCTAGAGTTAAATTTTGAACTTGATTATTTTGCATATTTGGGAACTTATTTGTCTATAATAATAATTATAAATTATATTTATATCATTTTTTTTTTAATGAACAAGGGCACGTACCACCTTTTTTCTTTAATTTTTTTTTTAAAGCATTATCTTTATTTTTTAATTCTTTATTTTTTGATTTATATTCATCTGATATTTTTTTCATTTCCTTTTTTTTATTAACTTTATTAATTTTTTCTTTTTCAATAGATTTAATAATCTTATCAATTTGATTTTTTAATGTTTTAGTTTTATTTTTTTTATATTGTTTACCTAGTTCCTTTCGTTTTTTATCTAATTCTTTTAATTTAGTATCTATTTTTTTGATTTTTTCTTTAACTAATTCTTTCTTTTTAAATAAACTTAATGCTTTTTTATTTAATTTCTTTACTTCTTGTTCTAAATCTTTTATACTATTACGTTTTTTAGAAAGTTTACCGCCAGTTCTTAAACCCCCCCCAGGACGTTGTTGTGGTATAAAATTTTGATTAAAATTTGTAATTATTTGTAAAGTATTTTGTTTATTATAAGTTCCTGTGTCTTTCACACAAGTAAATATTAAAAGAGCAAAAATAATCATATATCTAATAAGTCTATTTGTAATATTACCATTTGAATCACTATTTACATATATAAAATTGTATACACATTCTAATATTTTAAAAATATCTTCCCGAGTAAATTTACCGGCAAAATATTCAAGTAAATTATCTACTAAGGTTTCGTTTATTTCTTTAAATAATGGTGTAAAAGTATCTAAAATATTTATTTCCTTAGGCCAGGCAACGTGAGGTTGAACTGTTGATAATTCTGCGATTTGTTCCCATAACGGTAATAATTTATCTTTTATAAAATCATAAATTTTATCTGCCTTTTTTTGCTTTAGTGTCTTTAGTGCCTTTATCTCTCCCTCTCTTCCTCTCTTTCTTCCTAAGGTATTTGCTCTTATTACTAATTCATCTATTACTTTAAAACCATAAACATTAGTAGAATGTTCTACATCTTCAACCACGGTTAAATGATCTAATAACATTAAGCACAAAAAATAAACTAGTTGCTTTTTTAATTGTTCATAACGGTCTTTGTCTGCTTTATTTAAAGCAATATAAGAAAACATTATATCAATTGCATCAAGAGAATCTTTTGCATATTTTCTATATTTATTACGTATTTCATCAAACGGCGCACCCCCACTCTTTTTGCGTTTGCATTTGACAGTTATTTTTTTTCTTCCTCCATTATGTCCCACACCCCCTCTCCCTTGCCTCTCTTTCCATTTCTGAATTCGGGCTTCACGGCCTTCCTCTGTTTGAAATAATGTATTAACTACAAATTCTTCTAATATTCGTATAGTGTCCACATCTTCGTCGCCTTGTTTAGAAATAATATCACCAATGTCAATTCCATAATCATTATTAAATTGTATAAATAAATTTAATATATTTTCTAACATTTTTGTATATCGTAATTTAAAATATGCTCTAAAATTTACAACAATTGCTTGAAATAACTTATTAAACTTATTATAACTATCACTACTGAGGTGTCTTTGTCCTTCGCGTGATTTTTTCCATTCTTCGTATTGTTTATTTAATAATTTCATTAAGTATTTTATATGCTCATCATCATTATATTGACTTTGTAAATCATCGTCCCACACTTTCTCTCCATTTATCAATTGTGCCATCACGTCCTCTGATATTGTCCCCTCCAGTTTTCCCAATTCGCTGGGAGAAGGGAAGGGTGAATTAGAAGTATTGTTAACTTGCTTAATTTTTATTGTTTGGCCAAGTACTGGGGTTTGTTCATCTCCTTGCGATTCATCATCATTACCAACATCATCTATTATTTGTTTTTCTTGTATTGTGATTTGTGGATATGTTATCTCGTTTTGTGCTCTTCTTGGAGACCCCGCAACTCCTTCTGCCAATCTTTTAGGAGATAATGCATATTGTACATTATTTTCACTATTTTTACGATAATCCACTACTGTTGCCTGTTTCAGCAGAGAGTTAGGCAACATATCATTAATTTCTGGTGGTGGTATTTGAAGATCCAGTACTTTCGCAGGTGCTCTCGATCCAGGTACAAACGATCCAGGTACAAACGATCCAGGTACAAACGATCCAGGTGCTTGCGGTGGTGTCAATGCAGATACGCCTGCGCTATCGCTATCTCTAGTTCTTGCCGGAGGAAGGTGAAGCCGGGGATCATGAGATGCCATAACTACTATTTCTTTTTATCTATAAAATAAAAAGATATAAAAATTAATTAATATTATAATGTAAATAATGACTGATACTAAAGAAAATACTGATTCCACTTATAAACTACCCAATCTTGTTCTTACACCATTTTTTGAAAATGGTTCATCTTGGCCATCTTATTATATTAAACCAATTTATAACAGTGATCCATCTGTAGAAAATTATCCACTTTATACAGCCTATTATAATACTGCTAATAATATTGCCAATACTATCCAATCCCAAAGTCATACTTCTCATACAAATAATTATCAAACACAAATGTATCCTGCTATGCCATATTATATCCCTGCACAAAAAGTTGGAGAAGTTGTACCGCCTGTTATTACACCTCCATCCGATAATCTAAGACAACAACAACTATGGTATTATCAACAATATATTCCACAAATGCACAATATTTCCTGTTAATTAATTATTTTTCTTAAATTATATTAGATAAAATGACAAAATATAAATTTTTATGTAAAAAAATTATAAATGGTAAAAAAAGAAACATATATTTAAGCGATAAAACAAAAAAACAATATCTAAAGTATAAAAATAAATTTATGCAAGTTAGTAAATACAAAAAATTAAAAAATGCAAAAATGGCTAAAAAAACTAAAATGAAAGGAGGTTTTTCACAAAGTGATACAGCAGTTGCCGCAAGTGTATGTCGAAATTTAGATGGTAGTGGACTTCCTGCAGATTTAGTTAGTCGAATTCAAACTGATGCAGGAAGATTACAAGTTGAAAGATGTGGACAGACTACGGGTGATACTGGTGATTGTGCTGAAGCAACAGATTTATTTAATAAATTGCAAAATGGAGGAAGTAGAAAGAAAAAGAAAAATAAAAAGAAAAGGAAATATTAATTATTTGAACAATAACATTTACCAACTTCTATATCTGACCAACTAATTGTTTTATTATTATCACAATCAAATGTACCTAGTTTATTTTTTCTACACTTATAACAAATATATAAACCTTTATCATCTGGTTTTTTACTAGGTACAACAATATATAATTTTCTTTTATTCATTTAATAAAAAATGATTTTATTATTTTATATATTTTTAAATAAAAATGTTTCCTGATAATCATAACAAACTATGGTCTCCCGATGATATTAAATTTCTTGATAAAAAAATCAAAAATAATAAATGTATATCGGAAAGTTTAATTGAAAAAATTGCAAATAGTTTAAAAAGAACAAAAGATAGTATTAAATATAAAATTATTTTTACACATATTATTAATGAATTTGATGTTAATAAGGACAGTTCAGATATTTTAGATAAATATGAATTTATTCAATCAGAAGATCTAGTTAACAAAATTTTAACTAAAAAAAAAGATAAAATATTATTTTATGCAAATGATAGTATATTTCAACTTAATAAAAAAAAAATAGATGTAGATAAGGTAGTTTTAAATATTAATAAAATTAAAACTTTATTATGATTCTTCATTACTATTTCCAAAAAAGAAATTTCCAATACCAGAAGCAGCATTTACTGCGGTGTCAACTTTAGTTGCAGAACTGCTAGTATTCATAGTAAGACTTCTTACTTCATTTATAAAATGATTGTAATTTTTAGTTTGTATATATAGTTTTTTACTTTTTGTTCCAGATCCTACAAATCTCATACCAAAACCTTCTCCTCCTAATAAAGTTCCTGTAATTCCTTTACCTAAAGATTCTAAAGTATAATCTAGATCATTAGGTGCAGCTAAAAAACTACCATTATCTACAATTATAGTTTCACCTGGTTTTAAATCTATTTCTTTAATAGCACCATAAGCAGATAACCATACTTCACCATTTGTATTATTAGATTTAATCAATGGTAAAATGAAACCTTCACTTGTACCTATACCAAATAAATTTTTAGCTATAAATTTAGAAGATATTGTTATATTATCAGTTCCACATAAAAAAGTATTTCTTGAAGTATAATATTCTTCTTCTGCATTTAATTTAATTTTAATAATTGTTCCAGATAAACTTGTGCTAAGACCAATAGAACCACCATTTATACCAGATGAATATTTTGTAATTAATAAATCTTCACCACCTAAACCTCTCCATAATGCCTTTCCAATTCCATCAAATTTAACTTCTCCCTTTTGTATATCACCCATCATATAAATCAACACACCGGGTGATGTCAAAATACTTTGTGTATTTTTTAAATTAACAATTAAATAATTAGAATCTCCATATCCTTCAATTTTAGAATCAAGTGTATATTTAGCTTTTTTATTGCTTTTATTATTTTGTATAAGTTGTCCTTCTTGTTGTAACGGTAGTCCCTGTACTGGTTGTCCAACTTGAACTGGTTGTCCTTGAACTGGTTGTCCTTGTACTGGTTGTCCTTGAACTGGTTGTCCTTGTACTGGTTGTACAGCTTGAACTGGTTGTACCGGTTGAACTGGTTGTACCGGTTGAACTGGATCATCTCCTCCTTTTTTCATTTTAGTTTTTTTTCGTTTCTCTTTACTTTTCTCTTTAGCTTTTTCTTTAGTTTTCTCTTTAGCTTTTTTAATGTTAATTATATTAACCATATTCTATTCTAAATTAAGTAAATAATTTAAATATAATTGAATAAATTAAAATTATAGTTTGTTTTATTATAATTAATATCAAATATATTATATTTAAATTCATTTTTAAATTGCCATATAATTGAAATTTTGTAATATTCTTCAAAATTAATTTTTTTAGGAATATATACTTTGATATTATCTGGTAAGTTTAGTAAAATATTATTATATAAATTAAAATCATTATAATTTCTAAAATAATCATATAAATAGGGGTATTTAATATCAAATAAAGTTAATTTATTTTTATATTTAGTATATTTTAAAGGATATTTAATGTTATAATTTCTACCAAATAGATAAGCACTCGTATTGAATGTTTCTTTGTAATTAATTGCAATATCATTTTTATTCCAATAAAAATCATCATATTTATCCATTCTTTCTAAAGAAATTTGTCTCAGTGTTTTATTTTCGGAAAAATATAGTAATTTTAAATTAAATAAACTATTATTATTGTAAGGGTGATTAATATTAATATCATATAACAATTTTGTGTTATTTTTTTCTGGCACATTTAAATTAATTCTAAATTCATTATGATTTAAATGTAAATGGGTATTATTATATTTATCAAAAATTGTAGTTTTATAAAATAAAAGTTTTTCATTTTTAAGATATAATTTTTTATTTACAATATTTTCATTATTTGCATATCTATATTTATTTAAAGTTTTTAAAATCTTATTTGCATTATTTTGATAATTAGTCCAGTTATTTGTTTTCCAAATACATAATATTCCTTTATAGTTATTATTTTTATTATATCTAAATATATCATTCCAATTATATTCGTTAGGACTTAAATAATTACAATTAAGAGAACGAGACAATTTAAAATTATAATTAAATTTAAAAGCATTTGATGATAAAATAATTATAAATAATAGTAAAAATGATTTCATTTTATTTTATAAATAAAATTAATATTCATTTTTTTATATAAGGTTAATAATATAAATAAATAAATGAAAAGATTTATAACACCGCATATTTATAATTATGCAAAAAAAATAATGCCAAAAATATCAGAAACAGAAGCGGCTGCTTTAAATTCTGGATCAGTTTCTATTGAAGGCAAAATTTTTGAAGGTAAATTAAAAACAACTGATTTAGTTAAAAATTACGATATAAAATTAAATAATAGTGAAAAAAAATTTATTGAAACTGAAACTAATAATTTATGTTCAATGTTAGATAATCATAAAATAGAAGAAAATCAAAATTTATCAAATGAAAATTGGAACTATATTAGATCAAATAAATTTATGGGTTTAGTAATATCTAAACAATATGGTGGTTTAGAATTTAGTGCTCACGCACACGCTAAAGTTGTTGAAAAAATTGCTACAAGAAATGGGGCTGCTGCCGTATCTGTTATGGTACCAAATTCATTAGGACCAGGTGAATTATTATATGATTATGGAACTAAAGAGCAAAAAGACTATTATTTACCAAGATTAGCAAATGGTATAGATGTACCTTGTTTTGGTTTAACAACTGAACATTCTGGTTCAGATGCAGCATCAATGTTTGATGTTGGTGTAGTTGTAAAAGAAAATGACGTATTAGGTATTAGAGTATCTTTTTCCAAAAGATATATAACACTGGCACCTATTGCAACATTAATTGGTCTAGCATTTAAGTTAAAAGATCCTGATAATTTATTAACAAAAGGAAAAGAAGGCATTACTTTAGCATTAATACCTAAAGAAAAAAACAATATATTTCCATATAACACAAATGGTATTTCTATTGGAGAAAGACATAATCCTCTTAATGTAGGTTTTATGAATGGCATAATAGTTGGAGAATCTGTATTTATTCCAATGTCATCTGTTATTGGAGGCGAAGAAAAATGTGGTTTTGGATGGAATATGTTAATGGAATCACTTGGTGAAGGCAGGGGCATATCATTACCTGCATTAGCAGTTGCTACTTCAAAACTATCAACTTTTGGTGTAGGTGGTTATGCCCGCATTAGAAAACAATTTAATATACCAATTGCTGAAATGGAAGGTGTCAAGGAAAAATTAGCAGTTATTGCTAAGAAAAATTATCAACTAGTTGCTGCACAAATGTTATTTAATTCTATATTAGCAAATAAAGAAAAACCTCCTGTATTATCTGCTATAATGAAATATCAATGTACTGAATACGGTAGAGTTAGCATTAATAATGGTATGGACATATTAGGTGGTGCTGCAATATGCAAAGGTCCAATGAATTTCTTAGCATCATCATATACAGCAATACCTATTGCAATTACAGTAGAAGGTTCAAATACATTAACAAGATCATTAATAATATTTGGACAGGGATTAAATAGATCACACCCTTATTTACTTAATTTAATTAAAACAATTCAAGATAAAAATGACTTAGATAATTTCCATAAATATTTAGTAAAATTAATAAATCATACTAAAACTAATTTTGTAAATTCAATTTATAATTCAATAACCGTTAAATTTAAAACAAAAAATGATAATAAAATAGATTATTATCAAAAACATTTAGATCGTGTTGTTTCAAATTTTGCTTTATCTACTAATATGATATTACTAATGGGTGGTAAAATTAAAACTGCGGAATATATATCTGGTAGATATGCTGATATGTTATCTAATATTTATATGGCATATGCTTGCTTATGGTATTATGAAAAAAACAAACATATTAAAGATCTAGATATAATTTTAGATGGTTGTATGAATGAACATTTCATTAACATTCAAAATGCATTACACGAATTGTCAAATAATATACCATTACCATTAGTTGGTAAAATAATTAGATATAGTACCTATCCATTTGGCAAAGATTATTATACCCATAATGATGTTCTAACAACAAAGATATCTAATTTAATTACAAAAAATACTGAAGTAAGAGATTTATTAACAGAAAATGTCTATATATCTAATGATTTAGATGATCGTTTAAATCAAATAATGAGAGGATTACCATTATGTAGTAAGGCAGACTATATAAAAAAAATAAGTGATAATAAAGTTATATCTTATGAGGATAATTTAATAATTAAAGAAGCTGAAAAACTAAAAAATGAAATTATTAAAGTTGATAAATTTAGTAAATTAGTTAATACTCATTAACTGATTTTTCATGATTTTCAATAAAATCGATTCTTTCGTCAATTGTTAAATTAGCAATATATCTATTTATTTTACCAACAATGTTTATATTATTATTTAAATGATAATTATAGATTGCATTTTTTTCTTCAATATTTTTTTTTATATTATAGATTAATTGCCTTGACATTTTATTTTTGTTATTATCAGTAATTATATCCATATAAGCTTTGCTATCATTATAATATGACATTAGATCATTTTCAACCCAGGCATATATATTATTATCATCTGTAAAATCTAAATTATAAATGAAACCATTTTTTGAATATAGATCATATATTTCTTCTTTTTGTTTTTTATATTGAATAATATCTTTTAGTAATTTATTTTTATTTTCAGAAAATATACAATGTGATGTAATTTTATATTGTAAATCTTCGGGTAAATTGTTGTAAATATTCATTTTGTATAATATATTTTTTATTAAAAATAATAATCATTTTTTTTAAGAATAAAAAAGTGATTTTTATCACCTTTTTATTTTGTTTTTTTAGATTTTTTACTCCTTGCTAGCCTTCCATGCCTCTCCAACCTTCCTCATCAAGTCCTGACGAGAAAGTTCAGGGAACTCCTCCTTGATCAGAGGCATTTGCTCCTTCACAAAGAGGTTGTAGGCAGTCGGTTCACGCTTTTTCTTGGGTTCCTCGTCATCTGACTTCTCCTTCTTCGACTTCTTCGGCTTCTTCTCAGTCTTCACCTTCTTGTCAGAAGTGATCTCGTGATAAACCTGAGTAAGAATCTTACCAAGCTCGGCGCGAGTGTAGTCCTTCTCAGTGTCCACGTTGGTGGTGAACTGGTTGATGATCTGCTGAGTAGTGGTCATTGTTTGTTGTTGGTTGTTGTTGGTTGTCTGCTTGTTGCTTGCCAGTGGTTGTTGGTGATAGTAAGATTAAATCTAAGAATCAATTTTTTTTTAAATCAGGATTTTTCTGTACAAATCCAGACAAAAAAATGAAAGAGAAAATAAAAAAGTGATTTTGTTCACCTTTTTATTTTGTTTTTTTAGATTTTTTACTCCTTGCTAGCCTTCCACGCCTCTCCAACCTTCCTCATCAAGTCCTGACGAGAAAGTTCCGGGAACTCCTCCTTGATCAGAGGCATTTGCTCCTTCACAAAGAGGTTGTAGGCAGTCGGTTCACGCTTTTTCTTGGGTTCCTCGTCATCTGACTTCTCCTTCTTTGACTTCTTCGGCTTCTTCTCAGTCTTTACCTTCTTGTCAGAAGTAATCTCGTGATAAACCTGAGTAAGAATCTTACCAAGCTCGGCGCGAGTGTAGTCCTTCTCAGTGTCCACGTTGGTGGTGAACTGGTTGATGATCTGCTGAGTAGTGGTCATTGTTGCTTGTTGGTTGTTGTTGGTTGTCTGCTTGTTGCTTGCCAGTGGTTGTTGGTGATAGTAAACTTAAAACAAATAATCATTTTTTTTTCAAATCAGGATTTTTCTGAACAAATTTAGTTTTAATATTTTTTAAGTCTTTAAAACTAAATTCTATATTTTTATTAAATATAGAATTTAATTTTTCTAATAAACTATAGATATTATTATCAATATTTATATTATTATCTATATTGAAATTTGATAAATCTGCTATTATTATTTTATAATAACATTTTTCTAAATATTTCTTATTATTATTGATTATATATTTATATTTTTTGGGATAATTATTTTTAACAATATAAATAAAATTTATATCAATATCATTAAAATAAATATTATGTGAAAAATAAGAACTATATAATGCTAGTATAAATTGTGTATAAATATTGCTAATATTTTTTTCGCTAATATTTTTAATTTTATTATAATTATGCATAAATAATATAGACTGTTCATAGTTTAAATTATCAGATTCAATTATTTCTTCACAATCTGATTCGGCATTAATATAATCTATAAAATCTAGTTCATATTCAAAATAACAAATATAATCAATAAAATTAATAATATTTTTTAATTTCAAAGAAATATCATATTCATTTTTCAAATAATTATAATCCCAATTATGCATTTTAATTAAAAAACCGCTTTCATATGATTTAAGTAAAGTTTTATAAAGATTTTTATCACATTTTAAAAAACGTAGATCTTTATTTTTACTAAAATTATATAGTTTGTTTTTACTTAAATCAGTTATCATAAATGATTTAATTTTAAAATTATTATAAAATAACATTAATAAAATAAATATAATTAGTTTTTATATAACAAAAACTTAATTACCATAGCAGGCCAAGTTATAGTTAACAACACCAGCAGGATTTCCTGGAGCAAAACTATGAGTAGCATTACCTTTTGCCCAATTATCAATAGTACTAGAAGGATCAATATCTAAATTTTTGCTATCTGGTTCAACAGTATTTTCAAGAGGTTTTTCAATTAAAGGAACGTGATTATCTTTTGCTAACATTCTATAATTAACAGGAATTCTATCAAAAGTTTCTAATGCATAATCTTGTGGATTACAATGTAACCATTGCCATCTGTTTACACCAGTACATCTTAATGTATTAGAAGGATTAGATAGTCTTGTAGATTCTTGTGGTGTAAAACAATCTCTTGGATTTGTATTTCCTGGTAAACTGCATTTACTTTTTTTTTCATATGTATTAGGAATATAACTATCTTCGTTGCATTTAGAATTTTTATAGTTCAATCCTTTTAATTCATTAGAATCATCAACTGAATCAGTTAAATTACATAAATTTTTATTATATTGTTGATATCTTAGTGCAGGATCAGGAGGAATATCTTTACCACAATCAGTGCAGTCATTATTAGGAACATTTAGTGTGTATAAACCTGGTCCAATACTTCTTTTTAATTTTTCTTCATAACTACATTGATCATATATTAATCTAGTATCATTGGGGTTGCCAGTATTCATTAATTAATATCTCTAATAAAATAAAAATATTTTTATTATAAATAAAAAAAAATTTAACAACTACTTATTTTCATCTTTGGTGGTAAAGGAATAGATCTATACATAATTGATTGACAAGGCGATAAGTGTTTCATTGTTGTATCAATTGGTTCTGTTTTATCATTTTTAATCATATTATCATTTGTTGGAATATAATAATTTGTTCCACATTTTGAAATAAATCTAGTTTGACCTCTTAATTCACTTTCAAGATCTACCATATTTCCTTGAATATGGGAAACGGATGTACCACCTATAAATCCTAATTGATGTCTGCATTTATCTTTGTGTTCATATCTGAAAGGTGTTAAAATATATCCTAATGTATTGACACTTTCTTCTAAATTTTGCTTATATGAACAGGTATCATATTTTGTTCTATTAAAACTCATATCTATTTTAACATAATAAAATATTTAAAAATATTTACATTTTTTGTTAAATTCACTTCTATTTTTATACGAACGAGTATCTTCTCCACCATTTACCCATTCTGGTACAATATTATCCGGATTTTGCATTTCCTTCATAAAATCCAATAATGGATAACCCATATTAAATTGTTTTTCCATAATACTTTTTTTACATTTAAAAGGATTAGTATCATTTCCAGCCAATACTTCTAATTCTTTATCAATATTACCTTGAGCTCCTTTTAGTAAAGGAGGTGCTTGGAATACTCTTTCAAATAATTGTATTTGACATCTATCGTGTGTTAATGATTTTGGATCATTTCTTAAAGAAGAATAATTATCAATTAGATAATCATCGGCCAAACCATAACCTGCTTTACCTCTTAAATTAGCGTGATCTAATCTAAAATCAGGTAAAGATCCATATTCTTTATCACCATTATAAAATGAATGATAATCATATAAGTTATAATCAGATATTTCTTTATTATTATTTTCTTTAGCATTTTTCCAACAAGTATCAGAACAAATATTTGTTCCCATTTGATATTCTTTAACCTTTGACATTATTGATCTTTCTATATAAATAATTTATAAAAAAATAAAAATAATTTATAATTGTTTATTGAATCTTGATTACTCTATTAGTATTTGAACATCTTACAAAATTATTTTTATCAAGTACTACAATTCCATCATTATATCTTTCAAATTTTTCTAAATCATTAATAACTTTATTTGTACCAAAATAATTATGAGATACTACAAAATTTTCTGAAATATTGTGTCCTAATGTTACACAAATTGTTGAGTCAATATTAACAGTATGATTACTGTCTAATACTAAATTATATACATATTCGCATTCATATTCAGTAATTTTCCCTAAACTCATTGGAAATACCCATTCATTATTTTCTAAAATTGGATGATATGGTGTAATAATTAATTCATTATTTATTTTTACCATATCACTTTTATTATTATTACATTTATATTTTACAACACATACAACTTTACTTTTACAATTATTTTTTCCAATAACATAATCACCTTTAGAAATATCTTTAATTTTTTTAGTTTTATTATTATCGGTTAATACATTCGCAGACTCGTGAAAACATCCATTATTACAATTATTAAAACTTTGAGCAAATGTTTGTTGTCTATTATAACTTTTAGTATTATCTACATATTGATCATTATAACTATTTGATGGTGTAGGAGCAGGTAGATTTGTAAATATATCATCAATTTCATCTTTAATTTTATTAAATAATTTGCCTCCATAATTTTGAACACTTGTATCTTTAAAATTATTACATCTTTCATTATAATGTGCCGAAATAAATGACTTAATATAATTTTTACCCCATTTACTATAATAGTTATTATTAATTGCTAAAATAATTTGACTATTAAAATCTTGCATAATATCGTTATCAATATTACAATACTTCATTTTGAAATTATTTATATCAGTTTTAATTTTATCATAATCATTATTATCTAGTAAATTAATTAGTTCTAATCTTGTTAATTCTCTAAATAGTAAATTGTTATCGTAATTAATTGTAATATTTTTGTCAAAACCTTTTTGGCATATTCTATTTTCATTTGTAATTGTATTATAAATTAGTGAAATACAAATAATATTATCATTAATTAGATTTAGATCATTTTCATTAATTTTAAATACTAATTTTTTATTTAAACCATAATGCATAGATGATAATTTAATTTTATCATTTTCTAATTTATATCCAATAAATTCGATTTTGTTTTTAATATTTCCCGAAAGATAACTTAAATCGATGTATAAATTATTAGCAATTTGTGTTTTAATATATGCAAGAGAATGCATAAATATTGTTCCAACAAATCCACTATCTGGAATATATGAAAAGTTTCCATTTCCAATTTTTGCAATATTTACAAGTACATCTGTATCTAAATTTTGACCAAATCCATATGTATAAATATTGGGAGAAACTAGATTTATTTCTTTAATTTGATCAATTTTTCTTTCTAGAGTATTAATTAAACCTCTAGGTGGTAGCATATGTGTTGTTGGAATTCCATCAGTTAAGAACATAATATTTTTTAAAGAATTATTATCTTCGCTAATTTGTTGTAAAGCTAAATTTAGTCCAGCCCACATATTAGTAGCACCTTTTGTTCTTAAATTGGATACAAGAGTTTTAATATATCCTTTATTAGTATTTGTAATATTAACTAAAGGTGTTAAAACTTCTGCATCATTTGAGAATGTAATAATAGAGATTTTATCATCAGGATTCATTGATTCAATAATAGTAAGTAAAGCGTGTTTAGTAATATCTAAAATTGTAAATCCTACATCTTTTTGTTTACCATCCTGTTGGATATAAGCAGGACTATCCATTGAACCGGAAATATCAATTACACAAATAATATCAACAGGTGGTATATTATTTCCTTCAATTGGTTTAATATCTAATTCAAAATAAATATCATTATTAAATTTGAATTTATTAAGATTCATATCAACAATAATATCTTCAAGATTAAATCTATTAACGTTTGTTTGAACAATATCTTGAACTTCTGATACATTTGTAACATAACCTTGATTATATTCTGTAATGGCTTCTAATAATGATCTATTTGGTGCTAAATTGCTAATAGTTAAATAACTTCTTGTAATAGGTGAAGTATTATTTCTAGTTAACCATTCGTAAATAGCAGAATATTCATATGTATTTCCTTCATGATCAACATAAGGATTTGTCATAATATTGTGAGTAATAGGACATAAAAATGAAGGCGGAATAGCAGTAGTCATTATTGGGATATACTTAATAATTAATTATATAAATCATTTTTTTTTTATAGATAAAGAATAATTATCATCTTCCACTTTAATATCAAGCAAATTATTTTCACTTTTTGCCCTTATTTTGTTATTTTTTTTTGTATCTACTTCATTATAATTTTTATTAATATTTTCAATTAAACATTTTATTAATATATCATTGAAATTATTGTTATTATAATCATCTATATAATGTTTTTCTTGTTTAGTATTTAAAAATTCTTTAATTTCCCAAGAATTTTTATTTTGACTTGTACCAACTTTTTCTAAAATATGTTCATCGCCGTTTTTATATAATTTATTGAAAGTTTCAGTGATTCCAGAATTATCAATTTTATTATTATAAGATGTAAACCAAGTTTCATTACCAGATAAAACAGTATATTTATATTCGACCTTTTTAATTCCATTATTATTATTAATATTGTCGAATGAAAAGGTTATAGATGAGGAAGAAGAATTAGCCATATGTCTACTTTAATAAGTTTTTTATTTTTTATATATTCTATAAATTATCTCTAAGATCATTGTGTAAATTATTATAACAAGCAATACCACCTTCCTCTTTACAAGATTCTGGATCTCTATATAACCATTTCATAAATAAATCTCTATTATTTGGATTATTATTATTTGGTACATTATAAAGAATATGGAATAAATTATTTTTACCATAAATATTATAAGTATCGTTTGATAAACTATGATTTAATATTTTATCAATTTTATTTTTTACTTTTTTATTTGATATTGTACAAGTTTCAATATCATTTTTACAATTATTATCTAATACATTACGATTCATTAGTGGATTATTTTTAGTTGGTGCAATACATAATTTATTATTAATAATATCTAAATTGTTTGTATTTAAAAAAGATTCTTTGTTATCTTTATTTTTAATATAATAATTATAAACTATAATTGATAATAGTAATAATATTATAATAAATGCAACAATTTTAGTATTATTGAATAATAATGCTATTAATATTCCACTAAATAATATAAATCTATTAATTGTATTAAGTTTTTCTTCCATATTCATATTATTTTGGATAATCAATATTGGTTTAAATAATTCATATATATTTGATGTCCAATACATTTTATTATAGTAATTATATCTCTATATTATTATTGTATTTTTTTATTACTCTTTTTCTTGTTTTCGTGCTTCTAATTTTCTTTTTAGTTTTTTCTGTGCTGCAATTTTTTTATATCCCGCTTCATTAAAAGCATTTTTTGTTCCTTTTTTATTTCCCATATTTTTTGCCATATTTCTCATTGTATTTAAATCTGGCATATCATTATCGTTTTTATTACTCATTAAATCTGCAAACATACTCATCATATCTCCCATATTTTTTTGATTTGGTTTGTTATTATTTTGCTGATTACCAAACATTCCAGGCATCATTGATGCAAATTTCATAGCATCTTGCATCAAATTTTGCTGATTTAACTCACCATTAGATATTTTAGTTGCCATTTTTTGACTAACAGAAGATATAATATCCCCGAAACCACTATCGGGATTTCCTATACTCTTTAGAATATCTCCATCTTCACCAATACTTTTTTGTAATTTATTAATATCTACTTCTTCTAATATTTCTTTTGCAAGATTTCCTAAAGTAGTATCTTCCATTCCGCCTAAATTCATATCAATAGATTTTTTTATTTTTTTATGTTTAATTTGTAATAAATTTTTTAATACTGTTTTAAAATTATCAGATTCATCTTCCATATTTTCTAATTCTTCGTCATAATCGTTCTTTTGAAGCATATTTACAATATTTACTACTAAATCATCAGGAATATCTCTAGATAATATAAAAAACATAGATATGTAATGATGACAAACATATTCGTCTCGTAATATTTTTTTGATTTCTCCTAAAGTTATACCATTAAATATATTTAATTCACTATTATCATCTAACCACTTATTAGCCAAATCGTTATAGTCTTTGTCTTCTTCATCGGAACCTTCTTCTTTTTTTAATTTTATATTTTTATAAGAGTCGAAAAGTTCTCGAGTTAATATAGAATTGATATATATTGTATATTCGTCGCTATTTTTATCAAGAGTTAGATAATTTTCTTTAATTGTATTAAATGTTTTTTTTGCTGTTTTACTTTTATCTTTATGTTTTTTGGTAATTGTTTTTAATTTTTTTAATAAATCAATATAATATTGATTAAATATATTTATTCTAGTCATATCTATTACTATTTTTTTATAATATTCTTATATCATTTATAAAAAGTCTTTAGATCGTTGGTTCATTAATTCTTCAAGTGAAGGTAATTTTTTATCTATTTTATCATTAATTGATGATACTGGATTTAAATTAATTTCATTATTTTCAGAAGTATTATTTAAATTATCAACTAAATCCCAATTATATGTTTTATCTTTTAAAATTTCTTGATTATCGTCTACAAATGAAAAATTATCAGATAATGAAGTACCAAGAGTAAATGCTGATGGACCATTATTTTTAATATCATCATCTATATTAACATTTGATACAGAATCTTTTGATTCCTTATTTAATCTAGTATTATTTGTTGTAAATAATACTCCTCTATTTGGTAATAATAAATGATCAAATACTTGTTTTCCATATAATATATTTTCTTCATTAATTGTATCATTTAAAATTAAAGCAGGTACAGAATGTATAATTTCTTCTACTTTATAGTTATTAGCTTTTAGAGTATCAACAGATATTATTTTAATTATTTTTTCTTTATCGTGCTTTTCAATAGTTTCAAGTAATATATTACAATGTTTACAATTATTACTATATATTAAAATCATATATATTCTAGTTAATTTTATTTTAAATATTCTTAAATAAAATTTAATTATAATATAATGTATTATTTCAATAGAGATACTTTAAATGGAGCTACAAAGAGGTGATATTCCATCTGGATATTTTAATTCAACTAATTGGGAAAAGATTAAAAACAAGGATTTATTAGTTAATAAACGTTCTTCTTTATCTAATTTAAATTCTAATTATTCATTTTCTAGTGATTATGCAACTATTTCTGATAATACATTACTAAATAATAATACTGAGGAAAAATTAACTCATAATAATATGCAAAGATTTTTAAAAAAATGTGTAACACAAAATGTAAATACAGATAATTATATAGCTGATAATAATAATTATAAATTTCATAGGGAAAAAGAGGAAGTTTTAAAAGAAGAATTTTTTCAACCGCAAAAAAATTTAGAAATAATTAATGGTTCAACTTTTAATTCCAATTTGTATAATAATAGAATTCAAAATTCTTTAACACAAATTAACAATAATGTAAACCCTATTGAACCTATAAGAGTTGGTCCAGGTTTAGACAATGGTTTTAATAATTTGGGTTCTGGAGGTTTTCATAATTATAATTCTCAAGTTTATTCAAAACCTAGAAATATTGATGATTTAAGAACAAAAACCAATCAAAAAGAAAGACATTTTAATGTAGATTATCGTGCTCCAGCAAAATCATTTGAAAAAAGAGGAGTTGCTAATTCATTTGATAAAAATAGACCTGAAAAAGTATATGAACAATCTGAAAATAACTGGTTTAAAACAACTGGTGCTAACTTAAAACAAACTAATAGAAGTATTGAAAATGTTAAAGCGACAAATAAACAAGATTCACATGTAGATTATCAAGGTTCAATTAAATATACTGATCCAGGCATTGGCGATGATGATAATTATGGCAAAGAAAATATTATGGTATATGATAATGAACGTCAAACAACTGAACAATGCAATGAAATATCTAATTTAACATCAATAGTTAAAGCAATTGTTGCACCTGTAATAGATGGTATTAAATTTACAAATAAAGAATATACTATTAATGCTGCTAGAGAAACCGGAAATATTAAAGGACACGTTAGTAAGCCAACAACTTACGATCCTGTTAATCACGTAACTAAAACAACTGTTAAAGAAACAACTATTCATGATTCTCAAAATACTAATTTAACTGGTGCAAAAGAAACTTATTCTGCTTCGCAAGATGATGCTAAAACAACAGTTAAAGAAACTACTATTCACGATTCGCAAAATAGTAATTTAACAGGAGCAAAAGAGACTTATTCTGCTTCGCAAGATGATGCTAAAACAACAGTTAAAGAAACTACTATTCACGATGCACAAATATCTAATATTAAAGGGGAAAAACAAAACGTATATGTTGAATATGATGATAAAATGAAAACAACTGTTAAAGAAACTACACCAAATATATCAAATGTTAGAAATATTGGCAATGTTAAATATGTGACATATGTTTATGATCCTGATTCAATTGTTAAAACAACAGTTAAAGAAACTACTATTAAAGGCAAATCAGAATTTGGTTTCCTTGGTGGTTTATTAAATAAATTAGTAGGTGGATACTTTAATAAAAATATAGAATTAAATAATACTAATAAACAATTCACTTCTGAATACTCGACAATTGGTCATTTCTCTTCTATAAATGATCATAAACAAACAAACAGAGATGCATATGAAAATGCTGAAATTGACGATACAAGAGAAAAAATATTAATTGCAGCAGGATATACACCAAATCCAGGTAATATGAATGTAGGTCTTGATTCTAAAAATATTAAACTTGATACAAATAAAAATATATTAGATAAGAGCGAATATAAAACAATTTCTAAAGTTTATCCATCAAATAATAACTATTCTGAATTAAAATCTAAAATTACAAAAACAAATCATTATGACAATGCTTACAAAGATAGATTAGATAGTAATATAATGAATTCTCTTAAAACAAATGAATTAAATATTCAAATTAATCCAATTGTTTAATTTTTTATATAAAGATATTAATTAATATTATTAATAAATGCAAGGATTAGTTGATACTAAAAAAGAATATATAAAAAAAATTCAAGATACAATTTCAATACCTATTGCTGAAAAAATAAACAGTTTATTTCAATTATCAGTTGAAAATAAAACTGGTTTAAAAGGATTTCAAAACGAATTAAATTTAATAAAAGATTGGAATAATTTTATTATTGATAATGAATATAATGATATCTTGAAAAAATCAAAAGTAAAAAAATTAGATATTATTTATAAACATACTATAATTAATAGTATTAAAATTAAAATTTATGAGTATAGAAATTATATAGATAGTGTGGATATAAAAATTAAACCAATAAAAGATTTTATTCATTTGTGTTTTATAAATGTTGCAGTATGGGTATGGAAAAATCCATATTTATATGTGGTTAAAAATCTAAAAAAAACAGAAATTCAAAATAATTACAATATAATTGAAAAAAATATTCAAAAAATAGTTAAAGATACTATAAGACAATGTACACCAATAGATGATATAATTGAACAAATAGAAGAAAAATATAATTTAAATAATTCAGAAAATTTAATAACACAATTCAAAGATGATGAAAAAGGATTAACTGGAAAAATTGGTGATGTTTTAGCAAAAAATGCTCAACGTTTTAACAATTTTATAAATAAAAAAGATAATAATGTTAAAATTGAAAAAAAAGAAGGATTTCAAGAACCGGTTGAAAAAGAAGTTAAGGTAGAAAATATATCTCAAAAAGAAGGCAATATAGAAAAAGAGAGAGATAGTGAAGAAGGTAGTGAAGAAGGTAGTGAAGAAGGTAGTGAAGAAGGTAGTGAAGAAGGTAGTGAAGAAGGTAGTGAAGAAGGTAGTGAAGAAGGTAGTGAAGATGGGGATAAAGAAGTAGGCGGAGATGGGGATAAAGAAGTAGGCGAAGATGGGGATAAAGAAGTAGGCGGAGATGGAAGTGAAGAAGGCAGCGAAGAAGGTAGTGAAGAAGAGAGCGAAGAAGGCAGTGAAGAAGAGAGCGAAGAAGGCAGTGAAGAAGGGAGCGAAAGAGAGAGCGAAGAAGGGGGTAAAGAGGAGGGCGTAGAAGGGGGGGATAATAAAAACAAAGAAAATGATAAATTTAATAGTGAAGTAATTGTTGTAAATAATGATAATAATACTAATAGTTTTAAATCAGATAATTCATATGATAGTTCATCACAATCTTCAGAGTATTCAGATAGTTCAAATAATTCGGATGATAATATTGATGTAAAAAAATTAGAAATTAAAACAAGAAAAAAAATATATTAAAAATATCGGTAAAATGCGAAATTTTAAAATAAATTAATATTTAAATATATAATAGGTGTAAATGTTGCGTAATTATTTATCATTAATAATTGCAGTATTAATATTTTCAATTATTCAATATTTAGAATATAAAAAATATTCTAAAAAAAATAAAAAATATAATTTATTAAATTTATCTAATTTTGGTATATTTATATTAATATATATACTAACAACAATTGTAATTTTTTTATTAATTGAAGGAAAAAATATAAATAAGATTGAAAAAAATATAGAATTAAAGGATATTAATGTTAAAGATAATCTAGAAATAGATACTAATATATTAAAAAAAATACCGGATAACATTAACACTGGTTTTACTCCTTATAGTGAAAATACCTAAATGAGTATAAAATACTTTTTTTTATTTATTTTAATTAGTTAATACTATGAAATTAGAATTAAAAAAATTTGATCCTGCTAAAATTGCTGGCGATTCCGTGGTTGTGTTTATCGGTAAAAGAAACACTGGGAAATCATATTGTATGAAGGATATTCTAAGTCATCATCGTACTATTCCTATTGGTATAGTTGTTAGTCCTACAGAAAAAGCAAATGGATATTTTGAAAAATTTATACCAAAAATGTTATTATACGATGAACCTGATGATAAAATAATAAAAACATTTCTTGATAGACAGCAAAATATATCTGCACAGAAAAAACAAGAGGTTGCTAAATATGGAAAAACTAGTATAGATAATAGAGCTTTTTTAATATTGGATGATTGTTTATATGACAAAAAATGGATTAATGATAAAAGTATTAGATCTATTTTTATGAATGGCAGGCATTATAAAATATTTTTTTTAATTACTATGCAACACGCAATGGGTTTGCCTCCTGTTTTAAGAAATAATTTAGATTATGTATTTATATTTAGAAATAACATTATGAAAGAAAGACAAAAAATTTATGATAATTATGCTGGTATGTTTGCCAATTTTGAAGTGTTTAATCAAGTTATGAATCAGTGTACAGAAAATTATGAATGTTTAGTAATTGATTGTAAAACACAAAGTAATAAATTAGAGGATCAAGTATTTTGGTACAAGGCAAAGGAAGCACATTTTAAAATGTGTAGTACTGAAATGTGGAATATGCAAACATTAGAAGATCAACGTAGAGAATCTATTGGTACTGAAAAAGATTATGATGATGAAGAAACATTTGATGCAGGTGTATTTGCAAAAAAGAAAAATAATCCTAAAATTAATGTTAAAAAAAGTAATTATTGAGAAGGATCAACTAATGGATAATAAGCATCTTTAAAAGTACTATTAACCCAATATCCAGGTACATAGTAGTATCCAGTAGCACCTACAATATAATGTGTATTATTAAGAGTATTCTTATTAACTGGTTTATAGTATTTAGAATTACTTCCTATTATATAGTGATTTTCAGTTAAACCTATATCAATTGCTAAACCATCCCATTCAGATTTAGTAATTGTCTTAACTGAATCTACTTCTCCATTTCCATCTAATAATGAGGTTAAACCACTATCTGTGAATAATATTCCTGAAGATGGCAGAGTATTAACTCCTTTCCAATTTAATCCTGATGAATATGCAGATACAATACCTAATTCATCTAATCTATCTAATGTAAATGATAATATTCCTTTGTCAAGTTCTCCTTTCAAATCGGCTGAAGTATATGCATTTCCATCAGTTGGTATTTTATCAACTTTAAGCCATACTCTTCCTAATATATTATTTAGTACATTACTTGGATATTGTAAATTCTTATAATTTTGATTGATATGATAAGAAGGTATGAAATAACCACTATTTCTTGGCGCAGTAGTTGCAGTATTTCTAACCCAATAAGTCGAGTCAATAGTATTTAATCCATATTGATCCAATTCTTCACTAGTGTATATTAATTTACCTGGAACTGGTTTATAATAATTTGTTGCATCGGTTTCTACTACCGCTACGTAGTGATTAACTGTTAGACCAGATATACTAAATGAATTCCATTCAGATGGCGTGAAATCTTGCCTTAATGCTAATGCAGTCGCTAATTCACTTTTTTCTAATAATACTTGTGTATTATTTGTTTTACAAGAAACAGTTACATTTGCACTATATCCTGAACCATTATTGGTTATTTGAACAGCATTTATAGTTCCATCAAAGTTAACTGTTACTCTAGCAGATGCTCCATTTCCTTCATTATCTGTAATAACTAATGTTGCATCAGTACCTGCAACATTAGTATATCCACTTCCAGCTTGATCTACTGTAATTGCAGTAATATCACCATTTGTTACTGTTACATTAAATGAAACTTCTGTTCCGTTAAAAGGATCAGGTTTATCTAAACTAACGCTTACATTTTCACTATATCCCGTACCATTTGTAACAGTAATGACAGCATCAGCACTTATACTTCCATCAGCAGCAACGGGGACGGTTGCCGAAGCTCCTGTTCCGCCTGTATCAGTAATTGTAAGATCAATAATTTCTCCTGGAGTATATCCACTTCCTTCTTGACTTACTGTAATTCCATCAATACCACCATTTGCTACTGTTGCATTATTAAATAAAACAGCTACACCGGTTGGGGCTCCGTCTCCATTATATCTATACCAAGAATAACCCGATGGTACTCCATATATTAAAGAATTAGGGAAACCTGGATAATCGTAATCCGTGATTTCTTTATCAGTTGATGGGAAATTATCATCTGATACATATATCCATATTCTTCCAATTCTATTTTCAGGATCCCACGCTTCTAAATTATTTAATAAACTAATACCTTCTTGTAATCTATACATTTCCCTAGCTGCTTCACGTGATACTTCAATAGATTTCATATATTCTCTCATAACTTCCGTGGATCTAGATACAACAAATCTATCAGTTCGCGCTGTTTCAGTAACAATAAATTCTAGTGGGGTTCCAGGTGTTGCGAAGAGTGTTGCTGATACATTCGGTGTATATCCTGCGCCTTGATTGATGATATTATCACTGCCTATACTACCTACATCAATTATTCCTGTTTCGGGAACATTCACTTTCGCTTGAGCTGTTATTGTAGGTGTATTATCACTATCTGTAATAGTTAGATTTAATTCCCCATCTGCATATCCAACACCTTGTTGAGATACAATAATATCAATGATTTTACCCGCAGCGTCCCCTTCTCCTACGATTACATTAAATTGAGCAGCTTGCGATGATATAACTGTTGCTGTTGTATCACCACCATATCCGACCCCCCCTTCTGTAATACTTACTGGAGTAGTATTATTAATTCCACCCACAGGAACAGTAATTGTTACTGATGCAGTAATTATTGGAGTAATACCATTAGGGGGTGTAATAACAAGACTAATAGTCTGACCTTCTTTATAATCTAAGGCAGTATTAATCACTGTTATTTCACTTATACTATTCCCTAATTTGACATAATTACCATAGTCAAGAGTTGTATTAAAACTACTTAATTCTGGCATTGTCATATTATTAAATACGTATGTAATACCACTTGGTGAGTTTCTAACAACATAGTCATGTTCCGAATCAATATGCGAATCAACAACAAAGAATTGACGATAATAATCGTGTCCCAGAGCGAATACAGAAGATTTATTTGCAAATATTTCTTTTAATTTAGCATCTATCGAAATCTCACTATATTTATAACCTTGTATTTCAACAGCATCAACAGGTTCTTTAACCCATATTTGACCAATTGTTGTACTATTTTCTCTATGTCTTATGCAACTTCTTCTTAATTCTTTAACTTCTTTTTCAATAACTCTTTGATATTCTCTTTCATCTTCTGTACTACGCGATACAACCCATACAAATCCATTATCATTCGTTGAATCTGGATCATAGTAATCACCGTATGCAAGTGTAACTCCTAATATAGTTGGAACATTTCCTTCATCAAATACATATTCAAAACCGGTTGGTGAATCTCTGTCAACATAATTGTGTTCTGAATCAATTTTGGAATCTACTACAAAGAATTTGCCATAATATGTATGTCCACTAGTTACATCAAATACATTAGGATCATTTTCTAATACATTTATTGTATTATTATCTAGTGTAACTTCATTTCCAATATTAACAGTATCTGTCCTTCTTGGATCATATTTTTTCATTTTAATCCATATTTGACCAACAGTTGAACTTTTTTCTCTAATACGAATACATCTTCTTCTTAACTCTCTTACATTTTTTTCAATATCTCTTTGATATTGTCTTTCATCTTCAGTACTTCTTGATACAACCCATACAAATCCTTCAGAATCCGATGTATTTGGATCATAGTAATCACCATAATTATATGTATTAAAAGTAACATCAAATGTTGCAGCGGATCCTGGATTTACACTAACACTAAATGCTGCTGTTACATCCGCTGTATATCCTGCGCCTTGATTGATGATATTATCACTGCCTATACTACCTACATCAATTATTCCTGTTGAAGGAACGGTCACTTTTGCTACAGCCGCTACAGTAGGTGTATTATCACTATCACTATCAGTAATTGTTAGAGTTAATTCACCTTCTGCATATCCAATACCTTGTCGAGATACAATAATATCAATGATTTTACCCGCAGCGTCCCCTTCTCCTACGATTACATTAAATTGAGCAACTTGCGATGATATAACTGTTGTTGTTGTATCATCACCATATCCTAAACCATTTTCTGTTATATTAAAAGCAGAACTATTAGTTATTGCTCCTGTACCATCAGCAGTAACGGTTGCTACTGCAGAAATTATTGGATTAATACCATCACTGCGTGTAATAACAAGACCAACATTCTGATTAATACCATAACCAGTACCTCCACCTCCACTAGACACTGTAATTTGACCAATAGTAGTACCAAGTAAATTAAAATCATTATCAAATACATATTCAGTTCCTGTTGGATTATTTCTAACAACGTAATTATGTTCAGAATCAATATCAGAATCTACTACAAAATATTTACCAAAATATGTATGATTTGTAAGAAATACATTCGCATCATTTTGTAATACTTCTGTAATTTTTGTATGTGGCGTAACATCATCACCAATATTAACAGTATCTGTTCTTCTTGGATCGTATTTTTTCATTTTAATCCATATTTGACCAATTTTACTACTGTCTGTTTTTTTTTCTCTAATACGAATACATCTTCTTCTTAGCTCTCTTACATCTTTTTCATTATCTCTTTGATATTGTCTTTCATCTTCTGTACTACGCGATACAACCCATACAAATCCATTATCATTCGTTGAATCTGGATCATAGTAATCACCGTATGCAAGTGTAACTCCTAATATAGTTGGAACATTTCCTTCATCAAATACATATTCAAAACCGGTTGGTGAATCTCTGTCAACATAATTGTGTTCTGAATCAATTTTGGAATCTACTACAAAGAATTTGCCATAATATGCGTGTTCACTAGTTTCATCAAATACATCAGGATCATTTTCTAATACATTTATTGTATTACTATCTGGTGTAACTTCATTTCCAATATTAACAGTATCTGTCCTTCTTGGATCGTATTTTTTCATTTTAATCCATATTTGACCAATTTTACTACTGTCTGTTTTTTTTTCTCTAATACGAATACATCTTCTTCTTAGCTCTCTTACATCTTTTTCATTATCTCTTTGATATTGTCTTTCATCTTCTGTACTTCTTGACAATACCCATACATAATTACCATCAGAAAACCAATCACCATAGTTTAAATCTGACAAACCTTCAATATCTTTATCTAGATCTTTGGCAATATTTGGATCTCCAACAGTATCATCACCAACTAATACATATTCAGTTCCAATATTTGCAATTTGATTATAATTTTCATCAACATCCCCATCTACTATATGATATCTATTTATTGAATGTGCTTTTGTTGCTTTAGGTTGTAATGGTTGATATTTATCACCATCAACTATTACATAATGATCATATGTTAAACCTGTTATTTGATATTTTGCCCATTCTTCAGCTGTAAAATCGAATTCATGTGTAGATAAATCAGCAGTTGGGTTATTATTAATAATAGTTTCTCTTTTTGCTCGAATATCAGCTTGTAAAGCAGCATTATTAAGTACAGTAGTAAAATCTGTTCCTTCTTTTGCGGAATCATTTGAATTAATCCATTGTAAACCAGATGGACCAGTACCTCCTGTTCCTTTAGTAATTATATAACTTGTTTTTAAACTATCGCTATTACCAGTAGTTAAAAATTCGAATATATTAGGGTGTTGAGTATCAAAATTTGTTAATTCAGTGCCAATATTAACTGTTTCTGTTCTTCTTGGATCAGTTGGAGACATTTTAATCCAGTTAGCACCTTTATCATTACTACTTTCTCTTATTTTGATAGCTCTTCTTCTTACATTTTTAGTATCTTCAGATGCTTGTCTTTCAGCAGCAGCAGTATTTTGTTTAGCTAAAGAAGAAATTCTATTTCCAAAAGTTTTATCATTACCTGCTAGAGGTGTTCCATCCTCTCCAAAACCTCGTCTTTCTAAAACTTGTGGTGTTAATATTTTACTTCTAATACTATCAGCTGTTATCCACGACATTTATTATCTTTCTAATTAATATAAATAAAAAAATGATTATTATTTAAATTTATTTTTTTAATAAATAATGCAAAAGTTTGTATCTAAAGATTTTTCGAATGTTTATGAAGATATTGAAAATTGTGTTAAAATTAATAATAAATATAAATACATTTTAAACAAAAATGATAAATCTAGTAAAAAACAATTTCTAAGAGATAAAGATTCATATCATTCTAAAAAAAATATGAGAAAAACATCGAAATCTTGGAAAGATTTTAACCAATTTAATAATTTATCTTAATATTTATTAAATGAAGGAAAAATATATAGATGAAGGTTCCTATGGTTGTGTTTTATATCCGGGAAAAAGATGTAAAGATAACAAAAAAATAAGAAAAAGTATTGTAAAAATTTTTAAAAGTAAAAGAATTTACGAAGAAGAACTAGTATTACATAAAAAAATAGAAAATATATTTGAAAAAAATAAAAAATGTATTGTTAACATTATAGATAATTGTGAAAAAAGTATAAATACATACGAAAAAGAAAATTATTCCAAATGCAAATCAACATATAAATATGATGAACAAATAATATATCAAATAATATATCAATATGGTGGTAAAGATTTAATTTTTGTTTCTGAAACAAGAAATACTAAATTTACTAAACTATTTTTTTCTTTATCAAATATATTTGAAGCTATTATTATATTAAATAAAAGTGAGTATGTTCATTTTGATATAAGATTACCAAATATATTATATGATAAAAATTCAACAAAATTAATAGATTTTGGTTTATTATTAAAATATAGTCAAGTTAAATATCAATATTTTGATGATGAAGGAAGATTTGAATATCCACCCGAATTTCAAAAAAATAATTATAAAGATTTATATGAATTTTTTATAAATAATATTAATATAATATTAATAAATGGTAAAAATAAAAATAATAAATTATTACTTGAATTTTTAAATTTTTTCGAAAAATTGAAAACTAATTTTAAAAAATCAAATTATGTTGAAAAAGAGATTATCAATAATAAAGTTGATATTTATATGCTTGGCACAGTTATATTACATTTTATATTATATATGTTCCAAAATAATAATATTATAGATTTAAATATTATTGAATTTCAGCATATATTAAAATTAGCATATAGTATGGCATATTATGATAATGTTATAAGATTAACTCCAGAAAATGCATTTACTAAATATAAAGAGTTAGTTTATAAAATTAAAAATAAATTAAGTTTAAATACTTCTAAAATAAGGCAAAGTAAAAAATCTAATTCACTATTATCAAATAATACATTAAAATATGAAACAAAAGAAATTTAAGTTTTCTATAAAAAAATAATACCCCTTGAGAGGCTTGAACTCTCAACCTTTGGCTTAGAAGGCCAACGCTCTATCCAATTGAGCTAAAAGGGCCAAGTAATATAAATTTATTTTGTAAAAAATACAAAATAAAAGTTTTAAATAGTTTATTTAATTCGATTATTTAAGATTGCTGTACATTAGGTAAAACACCTAATATTAATGTCAATATCGTTTTTTTAAATTGCTGGATGCTAGATAAATACATCTAACGCTAGTTTTGATTATTTTTTTATAACATAAAAAAAACTTATGCTCTCGGGGAGGCTTGAACTCCCAATCTTTGGCTCATAAGACCAACGCTTTAACCAATTAAGCTACGAGAGCAGGTGATTCCCTTCACATATATATATATAAATTAATCTTTATATACTTTTAAGATATATCATTGGATTTAATTATAGAATAATCATAATATTCTTTTTCATCTTTTTTCAAATATTTAAAAATATTGTCATAATTATCACCTGAAATTTCACTTCCGGATGGAAATATTGTTCCTTTAATTGGTTCCTTCATTAATTTATCAATTGATAAAGGTTCATTGCTATTATAATTTTCTCCGAAAAAACATTCTTTAACACTTTTACCCATTTCTTTACAAGTTTTCAAAGACTTATACATATCTATAGGTTGTGCTGTGTCCTTATAATAAACTTCAAAAGTTTTTTTTCCAGAATCATTACTTTCGGCAGCATTAACTAATACATCTGCTAAATCTAATCTAGATATAATTCCACTTTTAGATAATCCTTGATTAAATTCAATTTCTTTTAAACCTCTCATTTCACCAGGCGAAAGTAGTCCTGGTCTAACTATTGTATAACTTAACTTATCAATATTGCTATATAAATTTTTTATTTTTTCTTCACCAATTTGTTTTCTATAACATTCATCACAACTATCATCTACTGATATGTAATTTGGATCATCCTTTTTACATTTTGCACAAATAGACGATACAATAATTAATTTTTTAACATCATTTTTAATAACTTCTTTTGCAACATTTAATAAACCTATATCTTCTACATTAGAACTTTCCTCTACTAAATCTTTACCTTCTTCCTTATCTTTTAATTTAATTTTTCTGGATGCTGCACAATAAATTACTGCATCGACATCTTTCATTATATTTTTTAATGTTTCTGGTTTTAATACATCACCCACTATTGATACAACATTATCTTTATCTTTTAAATTATCAATTACGAGTGTATTTTTATCAGCATTTTCTCTGTTTACAATTTTAACTGGTCTTCTTGTAAATGCTTTAACCTTAATATTTTTGCTTAATAAAGTTCTAACTGTATCACCACCTGTATAACCAGATGCACCAAATACTAAAACATTTTTTATTTTTTTATTATCAATATTACTAGCATAAACAATATCAGGTATAGTTGTTAATGGTAGTAAAGGAACTGTTTGTAGTAAACTCCTTCTACTAACATTATTCATAAATCTAGCATAAATAACATTTGTTCTACGTCGTTGATTAAAAAGTTTATTTGCATATATTTTATTAACATTATTGTGATAAAATTTGATATTATATATTGTTGGAGAAGTTGTAAAAGAAAAAACTGCATTTATTAATAAACCAAATAATAATAAAAACCTCATTTATTAATTAATATAAATAAAATAAATTTTATATAAGTTATAAAAATAGTACATTTCTTTAAAAAATAAAAAATTTTAAAAAGCTTTTTAAAAATTTTAAAAAAATAAAGAAATGTACTATTTTTGTTATTCATATAAATATTAAATTAATATAAGTAAATAAATATGCCTAGAAAGAAAAAAGTTCAAGATATAAGTGAAAAAGAAATTCCAAAAAAAAATAAAAAAAATATAATGACAACTATGGTTATAGAAGAAAATAAAGACGACGAACATATAATATTACAACTTCCTTTAAATGAAAATAAATTAGATAGTATAATAAATAAAGACAAAAATAGATCAGAACCTATACCATATGAAAAAGATTCTATATTTGATTCTGATAATAAAGTTATAGAAAAAACTTATTATGAAATTAATGCCAATAAATTAGAAGAAAACAAAAATGAATATACAAATAATGAATCTAGTAAAACAGTATGTTTTTGGTGTGTTTTTCTGTGTGATTACAAAGTTTATGGAATGCCAGTCAATTATGACATTTCATCAAATACATATATATGTTATGGATCTTTTTGTTCATTACAGTGTGCAAATGCCTACAATTTTTCAACAAATAGCGGTAGTGACAAAGTATGGGAAATTAATAGTTTAATACAAATGATGGGAAAAATTTATAATTATGAATTACCAATACGTCCGGCCCCGAGTAAATACTTATTAAATATTTTTAGTGGAGGTAAATTAACTATTGAAGAATATAGAAATTTACATAAGAATAGTGATACATCACACGTGTTAAATTTGCCACCTATGATCAATATATCATCAACATATGAAGTTATTAATACATCTTATATTAAAACATTATCAGATAATATGAAAAATTCTGTTATAACATCACAATTAAATCAGATAGATGCTGAAAAGAAAGATAATGTTTTTGATAAATTAATAAAATAAAAAAAATGATATAAAAAGAAAAAGTATATAAAAATATGAATAAATGAGTGAAATTTATTTTACACCTTATAAAGTGTCAACAATTACTTGTAATGCAAATATTGGAGAAAATTTAAGTATAGATTTATCAATTTTATATGATAATATTGATCCAAAAGACGAGAATAATTCAATTATGTGGATACAAAATTTAAAAGATAATAATGAGTTTGTAAAGGGTTATTATCCAAAGAAAATTAGAAAATCGAAAAAAAAAAATAATAAAAAGAAAAATAGATTTGATAATCAAATTACAATTATTTTTAAAATTAATTCTGAATATAAACCGAATATCAAAATATTCAAAAATGGAAATATACAACTAACAGGAATTAAAAATGTAAAAGACACAGAAATGATTGCAAATATTATTATTGATATTATTAAAGATGTATATTCAAATGATAAAAAAATAGACTTATCAGAAAATAACGATTTTATTAAAAATTTAAAATATTGCAATTTCAAAATTAGAATGATTAATACAGATTTTAAAACTTATACTGATAAAGATTTAACAGAAAAATTTTCAATTAAAAGAAAAGAATTACATAATATATTAGTAAGTGAAAAGTATAATAATAAAAGTAGTTTTCAACCAGGTATTTATCAAGGTGTTAAATTAGAATATTACTATAATAATACAAATAATTGCGGTATTTGCAATTGTAATACTCATATATTTAATAAAAATAACTTAATAGATGATATAAATTATTGTAAAAAAGTAACAGTTGCTATTTTTGAAAGTGGTAGTATATTAATAACAGGAGGGGTGTCATTTGATCAGGTCGATAAAGCTTATAATTATATAACAAATGTTATAAAAGATAATTCTAAAAATATAAAAAAACCTAAAATTTGTATTCCTGATTAAAGATTATAGCATTGTACATTTAATTTTTCAGTATTAATATAATCATAAATATGAGGTTTAGGATTATTACCTGGTCTTAAAGAACTAGGTATATGATTTTTTGCATAAAATTTAGCAGCATATGCTTCGGCAGTTGGTTCAACTTTTTCTACATAATCATTTCCCCAAGGTTTTCCTGAAAAATTGTCAGTATCATTATATAATCCGGCATTTGGAACAGAAGGGAATATAACTTTATTTTTACTTGTATCTATAAAACTATAAGTAGATGACATAATATTATTTTTTTTAATTTATAATATCTATAAATTAAATATATTTTTTTTATTTAAAAGGACTACCTTTAACTATATCATTTAAATCTTCATCAAATATTCCAATATTTGATACAGGATACAAAAATTTATTATTCGATTTATTTACAAAACTGTAAATTGAAGAATTTATATAATTATTATTTGCCCAAGGTTTTTCATAAAATGCATCAGAATCAAAATCTCTATTTAACGCTTTATTTTTATCAATAAAACTATATTCTAGTGTCATAAATTCTATTACAATATAATATTTTTATTTTTTCATAAAATGCATCAGAATCAAAATCTCTATTTAACGCTTTATTTTTATCAATAAAACTATATTCTAGTGTCATAAATTCTATTACAATATAATATTTTTATTTTTTCATATAAGTATCATACATTTCTTGACCAATTTTAATAGATGCTTTTTCTTGTGTTATATTATTATTAATTATTTTTTCTCTCATACTTAAAAAATAATCTAATCTTTCTTTATCAAAATCTTTTTTAATAATCATTTCAAATAAAAAAGGATATCTTTCTTCAAAAAATTTATATTCTTTTTTTATTTTTTCTTTTAATTCATTGCTAGCAGGTTCTGTTAATTTTTCTATTTCATATTTTTCTCTTATTTCTAAAATTTTTTGATTTAATTCTTCTGTTGTATAACCATCTGTTAAAAAATCAGTATTACTTGAATCTCTTTTATTTTTTGGCATATTCCTATTTATTTATTTCCTATTTATTTTATATATATTTTTAATTTTGATTTATTGATACCCAATCTCGCGGATTTAAATCTTTTATACTATTATTTTCATAAAATTTACCAAACCAAGTTTCTGGATAACAAACTAGTTTCTTATTTTTTGAAAAATAAGCACCAAACCAAGAAAAAGTACTATTTGCAATTATTATAATATCACATAATGAAATTGATAACATTTGCTGCCATTCTTCTATACTATCATTAATTTTGATAAAATTTAACTTGTTATCATAAATAATATTTAATCTACTAATATACTTGTTTACTATATTATTGTCGCATTCATTGCAAAAAAATAATATATTATAATTTAATATATTATCATTGTTATTTTTCAAATAATTTATTATATAATTAATCGCATTATAGTAATATTTTATAGTTAAAATAGGATGTAGATTTTGCAAATAGAAATAATCACCTATTCTAAAATGTATTGCTATATTTTTCTTTTGATAAATATAATTATATGTATTTTTTATGCAATTTTGCTTATTTTCTAATACAATTAACTTTGTAATATGATCAAAATTATCTTCAAAATATTTATAACTTTGATAAAAACCTTCTAATAAATAATTTTTATCCTTATCAATTATTATTTCATTATAACTATATTCTTTTTCTTCAATTAGTATTAAATCTTTTTTTAATTCTTCATATTCATTTTTATCAATAAATATTATATTATCCTTAATATTTTCTAGAAAACTATTAAAATAAGTTTTTTTTTCTTCAAATAAAGTTTTTTCATTTTTGTTGCAAATAATTTTATATTCTACATCGTATTTTTTTGCTAATGATATTGTATTAAAAATAATAAATAATTGATTACCTAATTGTGCTTTTAATAATGTATAAATCATAAATATATATAAATATTATTATTTATATATTTATAAATGAAACATTTTTGGATCAATACAGATAATAATTTAAAAAGAAGAAATTTTATGACTGAACAATTTAAAAAATATAATATTGAAAATTATAGAATTTCTGCTATAACTCCAAAAGATTTTGATAATGTTTTAGAACAAAAAAGACCATTAACTTGTAAACATCCTGGTTGCACTAGTTGTGAATATGAATATGGATGTTTATCAAGTCATATTAAAGCAATGAAAGAGTGTTTAAAATATGATGACCCATATTATGTTATAATTGAAGATGATATCTATTTACCTTTTAAAATTGATTATGATAATCTTATTAAATCCTATTCTAATAATTTTGATATTATTCAATTATTAATTTTATATAATAATACAATTGACACTTTACGAAATCATTTTATAAATACAGGTAATTTATTTATAAAATGGCAATATCTATTACCATCAACAGGAATGTATATTATATCTAAACAAGGAGCACAAAAAATGGTTGATTTATATGTTAATAAAAATAATAAATATGATTTTTCACAATCAAAATGTCAAAATGTAGCCGATGTTTTAATTTATTCTTCAATACCAACAATTGCTACAACATTGCCATATTGCTATCCAAATGTTGATATGGGAAGTGAAATACACCCAGATCATTTAGAAGCACACAAAAATGCTGTTGATAGTATTAAAAATACTATTAATATTATCAAAAACTATCCATTTGTAAATTAAATTTTATATTTGTCTCCATAAAAATATACAGCAATTAGTTTTTTTCTTATATTTCTTAATTCAGAGCATATTTCTAAACAAGTAGAATCTTTTTCTAACCATTTTTTAAATAAATTATTATAAAAATCTGGCAATTCCAACATATAAGGATAGTTTTTCGCATTTTCACAAGCTAACATAACAGCTTCTTCTGCTAATCCAATTATATGTGAAAAGTGTTTTGTTATACAATCTCTACATCTTTTACTTTTATTAGCTAAATGTTCTTCTAATAATATAGATTGTTTAACTATTTGATGCATATTATAAACAGGATTACTAACAGGATCAATAGAATCACAAGTACTTTTTGTACACATTGAATCGCCTTTATCACTTATTGTTTTTTTATGTATTACTGTATTTTTATTAGTTTTATTTTTAACAATCTTATTTTTTTTCTTTATTTCAATATCTATATAAATAAATATAACTATTACTATAGTTAATAATAACATCAATATCAATAAATATTCACTTGACATTAATTTATTTTTATTTCTATCTATATTATATTCTTATTATTTTTTTATTGGTATATAATAGGAATTAGAATAATGGTTAAAGGGGGTGAAAATTTACAATTACATAATGTTGCATTAACTGGTGGTGCTAAAAAGAAAAAAGCTAAAGCAAAAGCTAAAAGAAAACCAACTGCGTATAATACTTTTATGAAAAATGAAATTAAAAAGGTAAAAAAAGCAAATCCAACAATATCTCATACCGAAGCTTTTAAAAGAGCTGCCGCTAATTGGAATCCTAAAAAATAAATTTTATTTTTATATTATATTTAAAAAAATGAATATTATATTATATATAAATAATTATGTCTGATAATGCTGAATTAGCTAATAAAATTAATAATTTAGATAGTATTGTATTTAAAGTAATTAATAAAATTGTTGATAGAGCCGATATTGGTTTTAGAAAATATAAAACAAATATGGATCGCAAGGATCTAACTATTATTCAATGGATTGATCATTCCATTGAAGAAAAAATGGATGATATTATCTATATGGAAAAAATAAAAAAGGAATTAATTGATAATAATATATCAAATATTACATATGATAATAATAAAGATTATGATTTTGATAATGATTATAAAAATGATTTTACAAAATATTTAATTTATATGATATTATTTATGCCTGTTTATATTGATTTATTTTATAAACTATTTATATCATAACCTAAATTTTGTAATATACTTAATATTTTATCATATTTTGTTGTTAAAGTATCTAATTTATTATTTAACCTATTAATTTCCATAACTTGTACATTTGATGACATCTCATCCGGATGATATTGTGTTATAAAATTATATATATCATTTATATTATGATTTATTTTTGTAGTTTCATTTGTAAAATATTTAGACATTCTAATATAATTTTCAAATAATGTTAATGAATTATCTCTTACATCAATGTTTGAATTAATTAATGTTTCATTATATACCTTATTATAAGTATCTGATAATTCTTCTTCTATTTTAACATCTATTAATTTAGTTATTAAATTTCCATTAATAACTAAATTATCATTATATATATCATTGACTATATATTTATTTTTATCACCTTGATATATTTGATCTAATGATAAATTATCTATTCTATCTAATACTTTTTTGTTTAGCATAAGAATATAATTTGATATATTATAATTTGTAATATCTATTGTATCATTGATATCAACAATATAATTTGACATATTATTATCAACTCCGCTACTTATTCTTTTTCTTAAATAATCACTATCTGCAACATTGTGATTTGTAATATCATTTATATATATATTACTATATATTGTACTCATTGTTTCATCAATTTTAACATCAATTAATTTTGTAATAACATTTCCATTTATAACCATATCATCATTATATATATTATTTACAATATATTTATTAATACTGCCTTGTATTACATTATCAAGTGATATAGTTTTTATTTTATTATCAACGTGTAAATCTATTACTCTAAACTGATTTGACATATTCTCATCTACAATTCCATTAATTCTATCTTTAAGATATTCTTCATTGCCAGAAAATGCATTTGATGCAGCGTGATTATACATATCATCATAAACTCTTTCTAGTTCTTCCTCAATTTTAACATCTATTAATTTCGTTATTATTGTACCATTTACAACTAAGTCATCGTTATAAATATTACTTATGATATACTTATTAATATCACCTTGTTGTATATCGTCTAATGTCATTTCATTAATTTTATTATTAAATAATTCATTTATCAAATACATATAATTAGACATATTACTATCAATCAAAAAACTTATACGATTCTCTAAATTTTTATTATTACCCAGTGTAGGATCTTCTATTATGACATTTCTAATTATATTTGATATATTTGCATATGTATCTCTTTCATCATGGAATGGATTAACAAATAAATTACTATAGTATAAATCTGTATAGTATTCTGTATCTAATTCTAATAAATTAATACTTTTTGCAGATAAATTACCTAAAATTACTAAATCATCATTATATATATTATTTACAATATATTTATTACTATGACCTTGCTCAACTCTGTCTAAATTATGAAGTCCCATAACGTGTTTAATTTCTTGAACATTATTCAATATATTTGTAAATTGTGCATTTGATAAAAGTAAATTTGAATTACTATAAAAATCATATAATCTTTCTTCTGTATAATATAAATTTGAACCTTCATTAATAAAAGATGTAGATTTATCACTTAAATTAATATTATGTATATTTGCACCATCTCCTTTTAATTTAGTAGCATTTATTGTTCCATCTATATCTATATTATATTGTACTTCATTTTTATTACCAATATAACCATTACTTGTTATTCTTAATACATTATCATAATTATCTACTATATTTATAGCATCACCATCACCAATTTGTTGTATTTTAATAGAATGATTTATACCATAATTAACTATATCCATACATCCAGAATTATAAATTGATGAATTAATAATAGTTGCATTATTATTTAATATTGTATTATCAGCACTTAGCGTACCATCTACTATTAAACTATTATCATACTTATTATCAATTATAAATTTATTTATTGTACCTTGTTGAAGATCATCTAAATCAATATTTATTAAATCTAAATCTAGTAAATTTGATAATGATAAATTAGAATTCAATATATTTTCTAAACTATTTTCTAATAAATCTAACCGTAATTGATGTTCATTCGAAGTTAAAATTATTTTTTCATTTAGTAAATTTGATGCCTGATAAAGATTTACAATATTAGAATCAGTATCTATGTTTGTTAAAACATTGGATACTGAAAAGGTTTTATTATTAATATAGTCTATAAGACTGTTTGAAGTTAAAATTATTTTTTCATTTAGTAAATTTGATGCCTCATAAAGATTTACGATATTAGAATCATTATCTATGTTTGTTAAAACATTGGATACTGAAAAGGTTTTATTATTAATATAGTCTATAAGACTGTTTGAAGTTAAAATTATTTTTTCATTTAGTAAATTTGATGCCTCATAAAGATTTACGATATTAGAATCATTATCTATGTTTGTTAAAATATTAGATACTAAAAAGGTTTTATTATTAATAAAGTCTATCAGACTATTTGAAGTTAAAATTATTTTTTCATTTAGTAAATTTGATGCCTCATAAAGATTTACGATATTAGAATCATTATCTATGTTTGTTAAAACATTGGATACTGAAAATGTTTTATTATTAATATAGTCTATAAGACTGTTTGAAGTTAAAATTATTTTTTCATTTAGCAAATTTGATGCCTCATAAAGATTTACGATATTAGAATCATTATCTATGTTTGAATAACCAAATGATTTACTATTAATATAATCTACAATATAATCATTATTATATTTAATTAATTCAACTAAATCGTTAGAAGTTTCATTTACATATGTTGTTATAATTATATTTGATTCTATAAATAAATTACTTGATATACTGTCTTTTTCATAATTAGAACTAATAATTTTATTTAATTTAAATATTTCATTCAGTAATATATTAGATGTTAAAAGTAAATTACTATTCAAACTTATGATATTTGAATCATTATCTATGTTACCTACTAAAATATTTGATGTTGAAAAACTTTTATTGTTTATATAATCAATTAAAGTATTTGATGATAATTTGATATCATTTAAAATTAAATTAGTCTCTTCATTAAATGTTATAATATCTAAGTAGTTATCTTTAACAAAATCGGTTATTTGGTTTGATGTAAATGTTATATCACTTAAAATTAAATTAGACTCTTCATTAAATGTTTCTAAATCTAAATAATTGTTTTTAACGAAATCGGTTATTTGGTTTGATGATAATTTGATATCATTTAAAATTAAATTAGTCTCTTCATTAAATGTTATAATATCTAAGTAGTTATCTTTAACAAAATCGGTTATTTGGTTTGATGTAAATGTTATATCACTTAAAATTAAATTAGACTCTTCATTAAATGTTTCTAAATCTAAATAATTGTTTTTAACGAAATCGGTTATTTGGTTTGATGTAAATGTTATATCACTTAAAATTAAATTAGACTCTTCATTAAATGTTTCTAAATCTAAATAATTGTTTTTAACAAAATCGGTTACTTGGTTTGATGTAAATGTTATATCATTTAAAATTATATTAGACTCTTCATTAAATGTTTCTAAATCTAAATAATTGTTTTTAACAAAATCGGTTATTTGGTTTGATGAGAATGTAATATCATTTAAAATTAAATTAGACTCTTCATTAAATGTTATAATATCTAAGTAGTTATCTTTAACAAAATCGGTTATTTGGTTTGATGTAAATGTTATATCACTTAAAATTAAATTAGACTCTTCATTAAATGTTTCTAAATCTAAATAATTGTTTTTAACAAAATCGGTTATTTGGTTTGATGTAAATGTTATATCACTTAAAATTAAATTAGACTCTTCATTAAATGTTTCTAAATCTAAATAATTGTCTTTAACAAAATCGGTTACTAGGTTTGATGTAAATGTTATATCATTTAAAATTAAATTAGACTCTTCATTAAATTTTATAATATCTAAGTAGTTATCTTTAACAAAATCGGTTACTTGGTTTGATGTAAATGTTATATCACTTAAAATTAAATTAGACTCTTCATTAAATTTTATAATATCTAAGTAGTTATCTTTAACAAAATCGGTTACTTGGTTTGATGATAATATTATTTTATATTCAATATTATCAATATTCTTAATTTTATTAAGTTCACCTTTTGTAATATTATTTATAGATCCTGAAAAATTTATACTACCTAAAATATCTAATTCAACAGTTGGTATTTTTTTTATTCCCAAATTAGCATCTTTATCTATTATAATAAAATCGTCATCCTGATTAACTGCTTCAAAAATATTTTGATTATTATTATGACTAATTTTTAAAGATGTATTAGCACCAACATTATTTGTTAATATATGTAAATCTTCTGTCTGATAGGAATCTATATCAATAATTGTACTATCTCCCAATACATTCAAATCTGCATTTATATTAACAGTTTTATCAATAGTTATAGATGTATCATTTACACTAAATTCATCTGTAATTAATTTTATCAAATTAACTTTTTCTTCAATATTTGATATATAATTACAAGTATTATTTGAATTTATATTATATGTTATTATATCTAAGTAATTATCTTTAACAAAATCTGTTATTTGATTTGATGCTAAAGTAATATTACTTAAAATTAAATTAGATTCTTTGTTAAATGTTATTATATCTAAGTAATTATCTTTAACAAAATCTGTTATTTGATTTGATGCTAAAGTAATATCACTTAAAATTAAATTAGATTCTTTGTTAAATGTTATTATATCTAAGTAATTATCTTTAACAAAACTAGTTACTTCGTTTGATGCTAAAGTAATATCACTTAAAATTAAATTAGACTCTTCATTAAATGTTGTTATATCTAAATAATTATCTTTAACAAAATATGTTATTTGGTTTGATGCTAAAGTAATATCACTTAAAATTAAATTAGACTCTTCATTAAATGTTGTTATATCTAAGTAATTATCTTTAACAAATTCTGTTATTTGGTTTGATGCTAAAGTAATATCACTTAAAATTAAATTAGACTTTTCATTAAATGTTGTTATATCTAAGTAATTATCTTTAACAAATTCTGTTATTTGGTCTGATGCTAAAGTAATATCACTTAAAATTAAATTAGACTCTTCATTAAATGTTGTTATATCTAAGTAATTATCTTTAACAAATTCTGTTATTTGGTTTGATGCTAAAGTAATATCACTTAAAATTAAATTAGACTCTTCATTAAATGTTATAATATCTAAGTAATTATCTTTAACAAATTCTGTTATTTGGTTTGATGCTAAAGTAATATCACTTAAAATTAAATTAGACTCTTCATTAAATGTTATAATATCTAAGTAATTATCTTTAACAAAATCGGTTATTTGATTTGACGTTGTTTCTATTTTTTCATTTAATAAATTCGATGATTTTAGTAAATATATTATATTAGAATCATTATCTATATTTGTTAATTTATTAGAATTATTATAATCAATTAAATTAATATAATTTGAAAGATAATTACAGGTTATGTCTATTTTTTCATTTAAAATAGAATTAATTTCATATATATATTCAACTGTACTATCATTATTATTATTTATTAAATCAATAATATTATTTGATGTATTATTGATATAAGTTGTAATAATAATATTTGAATTTATAAATAAATTTGATCTTGATATATCTTTTAAAGTATTACTATTAATTTTATTTTCTAAATTCAAAATTAAGTTAACTAACTCATTTGATGATAAATTAATTTTACTATCTAGTTTATTAGATGTGCTATAATGTGTTTCTAAATTAATATAATTATTATTAACTAAATTAATTATATTATTTGATGAATTATTAACATAATTTGAAACATTATATAAATATAAATCAATATAATTAATTTTATTTAGATCATTACTTGATATATTATTAATGGAACCCGTAAATTGAATATCGCCTAAAATATCTAATTCTACTTCTGGATTTTTATTAATTCCTAAATTAGCTTTGTTATTTATTACAAAAAAATCTAAATTATTCGTACTTGCATTTAATATATCACCTTCGTTATTATGATTAATTTTTAATGAAGTATCATCTGAATCTTCTGATGATATTATATGTAAATTTTCAGATTGATATATATTTGTATTAATAATTGTTGAATTTCCAATTACATCTAGATTGCCATCAATTATTATATTTTTATTAAAAATAGCTTTATTATCGTCAACACTTTCAATAAAATTAGTTTTATTATTAATTAAATTTGGCAAATAAGTATTAGTATTATATTTTAATGATACAATATCATTGTTAATTGTGGAAATATTATCAGATATTTCTTCTAATTCATTATTAACATTTAAAATAAGCGAATCAATATAATTTGAAGTATTTGAATTTGAACTATTAATGTCGATATAAAGTTTCGTATTAATTTGATAATCAATTTCAGTAATATTCAAATCATTTATAGTATCTATAATAGATTGAAAATCTGTATTAGTTATTAAATTTATTTTTTCTTCTAAAATAATATTATTAATTTCAATATTTGATATTCTATCTTCATTAATATTAATAATCTTATCTTCAATATATTCAACCCTATTATAGATTTTATCTGATACTATCCATTCATCATTATTATAAACTAAAACACCATTGGTTATATTTTTAGTATTATTATTTGGAGTTGATAATTCAGTATAACTTAGTTTATAATTTTGATTAAGTTCATTTGATTTATATAATATAATAACAAGACCATTACCTCCATAACCACCATTATTAATCCCACCTTTTCCAACAGTATTTACATAATATTTATTATCACTATTAACCGGTTCAATTGGTATATCATCGTAAATAACGTTTTGTGATGATTGTAATACAGCATTTTTAACATATCTATCATTTTTATAACCACTACCACCACCACCAGCACCAGAACAATCAAATTCTATATTTCTACCACCACCCCCGCCCCCCCAATATCCTGAACCTCCGCCACCAGAATGCGAACTATCTCCACCATTACTTCTTGAACCATTAAGTGATTGTAAGTCTCCTTTTCCAGATAAACCATAATTATTATAATTTGCTCCTTTGGCAATAGTATTTACAAATGATTCGTTAATGCCTTCAATATTTGTTATAATTGCATCATTGCCTTGATACCCCCCACCGGCGCCACCATTACAATAATGTATATTACCATTTAATGTTTTCATTCCACCGGCACCACCACCACCCCCGGCAATTAATATTTCATTGCCGTCGGAAATTGAATTAATATAAATACCTGATTTACCACCACCGGCACCTTTTTCTATACCACCTTCTCCCCCATATAAATACCCTCCATCAGAAGTACTATTTATATAACATTTTCCACCACTACCAACATGAATATACAATCGATTAATATCACTTACATTTATAATACCTTCAGCATATCCACCAGAACCACCGCAACCACCATTTTCATATTTACTACCAGCACCGCCCGCTCCCCAAATATATACTTGTATTTCATTTACATTACTTGGTATATCAAAATATTGTTCTGAATCAGTATAATAAAATTTATTAATATTAAATTTATATTCATAATGTAATTTGCCAACGTTTATTTTATTAAACCCATTTGTGTCTTCAACTATAGATATATTTTCACCTTCATTATTTATTGATAAAATATTACTATCTATAATATCTAATTTATTATCATATATATGTAGTTTACCAGTATTTAACGGTATATTATCAATTGTAAGATAATTTTTATTACTTAAAATATTTTCAACATTATCGTCAGTATATTGTGTAATTGTATTTATATATTTATTTAAAACACTATCCCATATAATTCCATCATTACCAGATACAGTATTAGGAATAATATTATCAATTACATAATCGGATATATAATTATCAATATCATCTGTAAATTCCTCAAGAATTTTTATTTTTGAATTATTATCTTTAACATTAATTTCTATTAAATTAGAAAAAAATTCTAAATTATAAATTTTATTACTGTTTAAATTTGAGTTTATTTCTAACTTATTTATTTTATCACTATTCTCATATATTATTTCTAATTCCTCTTTTATATTTTTATCAATATTTTTCAATTTACTTAATTCAGATGATGATATATTATTTATTGATCCAGTAAAATTTATATCACCTATAATATCTAATTCTGTTGTTGGATCTTTATTTATACCTAATTTTCCATCTTTATTTATAACTATAAAGTTGTCGTCTTTATTAGTAGCTTTAAATATATCATTATTATTATTATGTGTAATTTTCAAAGATATGTCATCTGATGTATCTGATGTTAATATATGTAAGTCTTCTGTCCTATAAGTTTCAGTTTCAATTATAGTTTGACTACCAAGAACATTTAAGTCTGCATTAATTATTAAATTTTTATTAATTTTAATTGTATTTTCATCTATTGTAAAATCATCTGTTTTACTTTTGATTAGATTAACTTTACTATCTAAAGTATTAATTAAATTATTATTTCCAATAGAAAAATCTCTAACATCAGTAATATAATTAGATGTATTATTAATTATACTAATTAAATTATTACTGGTATCATTAGTATAATTAATTAGATTATTTGAAGTATCTATATTAAAACTGATTAAATTATTAGATGTTTCATTAATATAACTAATTAAGTTATTTGAATTATCTAAATTGAATTCAATTAGATTATTTGAAGTTTCGTCTATTAAGTTATATAAATTGACTTCTTTATCTGATATTTTATTAAATAAAATATTAGAATGTAAATCTATCTGATCAACTAAATTATTTGAACTAATTACCAAATTATTACTTAAATTTTTAATTTTACTAAATTCTTCTCGTGATATATTATTTATTGATCCGGTAAAAATTATATCACCTAATATATCTAATTCTGTTGTTGGATCTTTATTTATACCTAATTTTCCATCTTTATTTATAACTATAAAGTTGTCGTCTTTATTAGTAGCTTTAAATATATCATTATTATTATTATGTGTAATTTTCAAAGATATGTCATCTGATGTATCTGATGTTAATATATGCAAATCTTCAGTCCTATAAGTTTCAGTTTCAATTATAGTTTGACTACCAAGAACATTTAAGTCTGCATTAATTATTAAATTTTTATTAATTTTAATTGTATTTTCATCTATTGTAAAATCATCTGTTTTACTTTTAATTTGATTAACTTTACTATCTAAAGTATTAATTAAATTATTATTTCCAATAGAAAAATCTCTAACATCTGTAATATAATTAGATGTATTATTAATTATACTAATTAAATTATTACTGGTATCATTAGTATAATTAATTAGATTATTAGATGTTTCTAAATTAAAGTTAATTAAGTTATTAGAAGTATCTAAATTAAAGTTGATAATATTATTAGACGTGTCCAAATTAAAATTTATTAAGTTATTCGAATTATATTGATTAAAATTAATTAGATTATTTGATGTGTCTAAGTTAAAATTAATAAGATTATTAGACGAATCAATATTATAATATATAAGATTATTAGAAGTTTCATCAGTATAGATAGTCAAATTATTAGAAGTTTCATCAGTATAGATAGTCAAATTATTAGAAGTATCTAAATTAAATTTAATAAGATTATTAGAAGTATCTAAATTAAATTTAATAAGATTATTAGATGAATCAATATTATAATTAATAAGATTATTAGATGTTTTATCTGTATAATTAATAAGACTATTGGAAGTTTCTAAATTAAAGTTAATAAGATTATTTGAATTAAGTATATCAAAATAGATTAAGTTATTAGATGCATTATCTATATAATTAATAAGACTATTAGATGTTTCTAAGTTAAAATTAATAAGATTATTAGACGTTTCTAAATTAAAGTTAATTAAATTATTTGAATTAAGTATATCAAAATAGATTAAATTATTAGAAGTATCTAAATTATAGTTAATTAAATTATTAGATATGTTATTGTTATAATTAATAAGATTATTAGAAGTTTTGCTAATATAATTACAAGTATTTATAAAATGTGTATTAATATTTTGATCAGTATCTTTAAGATAGCTTAGTTCTAGTGAAGAAATCTCATTAATAAAATTTGCAAAATTAATATTTGTATAATTTACATCTTTATTTAATATTAAATCACCATTTAATTCTAAATTTCCATCAATATTCAAATTTCCTTTAATTATTTGATTTAAATCGATTAAATTATTTTCACTATCTTTTGCTTCAATTGATAAATTATTTCCATCAAAATTAAAAACAGTTTTATTGGTGTTATTTATTAAACTAATATCTGAAACATTAATACCAATATTACCTTCATTATTTCGAAAAGAAACAGCATTATCATATGAAGATATTATTGTATCTCCTAAATAAATTGTAGAACCCGATAAGTATATAGATTTCCATCTATTTTCATTATTACCAATGCTGTGAATATTATTATTTATTGGTATTATATCACCTTCAACCTGAATATTAGAAAATTTAGCTAAATTATTAACTATTAAATTAGAATTTATAATAATATTACTTTCAATATAAACACTACCTAAAACATCTAAATCTGTTGTTGGATCTTTATTTATACCTAATTTTCCATCTTTATTTATAACTATAAAGTTGTCATCTTTATTAGTAGCTTTAAATATATCATTATTATTATTATGTGTAATTTTCAAAGATATGTCATCTGATGTATCTGATGTTAATATATGTAAGTCTTCTGTCCTATAAGTTTCAGTTTCAATTATAGTTTGACTACCAAGAACATTTAAGTCTGCATTAATTATTAAATTTTTATTAATTTTAATTGTATTTTCATCTATTGTAAAATCATCTGTTTTACTTTTGATTAGATTAACTTTACTATCTAAAGTATTAATTAAATTATTATTTCCAATAGAAAAATCTCTAACATCAGTAATATAATTAGATGTATTATTAATTATACTAATTAAATTATTACTGGTATCATTAGTATAATTTATAAGACTATTTGATGTTATATCAATAAAGTTAATTAAGTTATTAGACGTATCTAAATTAAAGTTTATTAAGTTATTTGATGTAGTATCGATATAGTTTATTAAGTTATTTGATGTGGTATCGATATAGTTTATTAAGTTATTTGATGTGTCTAAATTAAAATTTATTAAGTTATTTGAATTATCTAAATTAAAATTTATTAAGTTATTTGAACTATCTAAATTAAAATTTATTAAGTTATTTGATGTGGTATCGATATAGTTTATTAAGTTATTAGAACTATCTAAATTAAAATTTATTAAGTTATTAGAATTTAGTATATCAAAATAAATTAAGTTATTAGATGTTTCATTGGTATAGTTAATAAGATTATTAGAAGTATTTAAATTAAAGTTAATAAGATTATTTGAATTTAGTATATCAAAATAAATTAAATTATTTGAAGTTTCATCAGTATAGTTAATAAGATTATTAGAAGTATCTAAATTAAAGTTAATTAAATTATTTGATGCTATATCAATATAGTTAATTAAGTTATTAGAATTTAGTATATCAAAATAAATTAAATTATTTGAAGTTTCATCAGTATAGTTAATAAGATTATTGGATGTATCTAAATTAAAGTTAATAAGATTATTTGAACTATCTAAATTAAATTTAATTAAATTATTAGAACTATCTAAATTAAAGTTAATAAGATTATTAGAACTATCTAAGTTAAATTTAATTAAATTATTAGAACTATCTAAATTAAAGTTAATTAAATTATTAGAAGTTTCATCAGTATAGATAATTAAATTATTAGAAGTATCTAGATTAAAATTAATTAAATTATTTGAAGTTGCATCAGTATAGTTAATAAGATTATTTGATGTTTCATCAGTATAGTTAATAAGATTATTAGATGTTTCATCTGTATAGTTAATAAGATTATTAGATGTTTCATCAGTATAGTTAATGAGATTATTAGATGTTTCCAAATTAAAGTTAATTATATTATTAGAAGTTTCATCAGTATAGATAATTAAATTATTAGAAGTATCTAAATTAAAGTTAATAAGATTATTAGATGTTTCATCAGTATAGTTAATAAGATTATTAGAAGTATTTAAATTAAAGTTAATAAGATTATTAGACGATTTTATATTATAATTAATAAGATTATTAGAACTATCTAAGCTAAAGTTAATAAGATTATTAGATGATTCTATATTATAATTAATAAGATTATTAGAACTATCTAAGCTAAAGTTAATAAGATTATTAGAAGTATTTAAATTAAAGTTAATAAGATTATTAGAAGTATTTAAATTAAAATTAATAAGATTATTAGAAGTATCTAAATTAAAGTTAATAAGATTATTAGATGATTCTATATTATAATTAATTAAATTATTGGAAGTATCTAAATTAAAGTTAATTAAATTATTTGAACTAGTAGAACTAAAAGATAAAATATCTTTTACATAATTTGATAAATTTAAAGTATTTGTATTAATAAGTGTAGTATTATCCTCTGTTATATTAATCAAATCTTTATAATTTTCATTTAAATCATTCTCAACATTTTTAATATAATTTGATATATTTGATTTAGCTATATTAATTTTTGTATCTAATAAAGCAATTTTTGAATTATTATTAATTGTCCGACTACTAATATTGATAATTTCATTAGATACATTTTTAACATAGTTTGAAGTATCTAATACATTATTATAAACAGAGTCGATATAATTAGAAGTATCATTTGTAATATTAAAAATATCATTAATATAATTTGATGTATCAAAAATTTTACGCAATAATATATTTGATGTATAATTTGTATAATTAGATGATATATCTTGAGAATAATTTACATAGTTTATTAAATTATTTGATGTTAAATCAATAAAATTTGATATATTATTTGTATAATCTATCAAATTATTAGAAGTTTGAACAATATAATTACAAGTATCATGTATATTTAAATCAACATAGTTAGATGTGTCTACAATATTATTTAAATTTTCTAATATATTTTCAGCATTTTCTGCAATAGAAGTATATATAATCTTATCGATATTGTTTTTAAGATTATCTAATTTATTATCAACACCTAGAATATAATTACTTGAATCTAAATTAGAAGAAATAATATTATTATTAAATTGTTCTAATGTGTTTTCAAATAAATCAAACTTACTATTAAAAACAACATTAGAATAATTAAAATTTTCGAATATAGTATTTGAACTTGTATCCCAATCTGTTTTTAATAAAATATAATTTTCATAATTTTTTTCTTTAGAAGTATTTAAATTTGCATTTAAAGAACTAATATTTCCGTTTATAACATTAATTTTGTTATCTAATATATTTGTTGCAATATCAATGTCATTTTGTGATATATCAGGTATTAATTCTATAATTTCATTTTTTAATTCACTATTTGATTTTTCAACGATTGTATTAACTCTTTCATCTGTATAAAATAAATTTTTAGTTCCTTCAGTTAATTGATCTGTAGAAGCAATATCAATATTATATTCTATATGAAATCCTGTTGTAGTATCTGGGTCATAATTATTAACAATTATATTATCTACTGTTAATGTTCCTTTATAAAAACCATTTTCAATACTTTTATTAATTGTTCCTTGTTGTATATTATCAAGTGTAATTACATCATTATTTTGCTCACGATTAATTAAATAACTATTTAAATCATTATCAAAATATTCTTTTTTATAATATTTATTGCTGGTACCTTCTATAAGTTCATCTGCAGTTTTATCTTCCAAATTTATATTATTAATAAATGATCCATCTGCTATAATATTATCTGCATAAATTGTTCCCCATTTTTTTTCATCTGATCCAATATTAGTATTATTATTAGAAGGAATAATATTGTTATCAAAAATTGCTTCAACTTTAAAAAGAATATTTTGATTATTAAATTTTGCAACAATGTTATTATTATTACCTTCGCGGACACCAATATATGCTTCGTGATCATCACTTTCATTAATAACATTTGCACCAAATACTACAGCATTATTTACATTTTTATTATCAATTTCATCGTTACTATCATTTGCAATTAATAATATATATGTTTCTTCATTTGTTGATGAGAAATTAGCAATATTTGAGTTTTGTGCCTTTAAATTTAAATATGGATTATAGGACATTTGTGTCTAACTCTAATAATTTTAGTTATTTTTATTTTAAATTAAAAATATATATAAAAAATAAATTATTATTAATATCAATAATGGAAGAAACAAATAATTTAGATGTTAAAATCACTAAAAAGAATATGATTAAAGTTATTGTTGATACATTTAATAGTAATATTGATCTAACAAAAGAAGATTATACTTTAAATGATCTTAAAAATATTTTAACAGATGCTTTCAAATCTGTTAAAGACAAAAAAAAAGAAGCAGCTGTTAAAAAAAATCCAAGCGCGTATAATATTTTTGTTAAACAAGAGATGCAAAAGATTAAATCAGAAAACCCTGATCTAGGAAATAAAGAAATTTTAGCATTAGCAGCCAAAAAATGGCAAGAACAAAAAGCTAAAAAATAAAAAATATATAAAATTATTTTTATTTGTAATTATTAATGTATAATTATACTATAGTTACGGCATATATTGAAATTCCTAAGAAAAAATTTCCTTCATACATATATTATAAATGGATCAATAACTATATGTTATTAATTAAAGATACACCTTTAATAATTTATACAAATTCTCAACAAATTAAAGAGATAATTTTAAATTTAAGAAAAGATTATTTAAATACAACAAAAATTATAGATGTATCTATTCAAGATTTGTATTGTTATAAATATATAGATTATTTTAATAAAGATTTTGAAAGAGATTTAGAAAGATATCATGACCCTTTACTATATTTAATATGGAATAATAAAACGGCTTTTATTTATGATGCATATAAAAAAAATTTATTTAATAGTAATTTCTACTTATGGACAGATATTGGTATGATAAGAGATGAATTAACTTATAATACTTTGGAAAATATATTTTTAAGTTCTGATATAGATAAAATAGAAAAAGATAAAATTTACTTATTAGAAGTTGAAAAATTTAATTTAAATGAATTAAATTATACATTAGATGAACCATATAAATTTAAAGAAAATAGATGTGGCGGTGGTGTAATACTTTGTAATAAAGATAATATTGAAAACTGGTTTAATAAATATTATGAAATGTTGGAAAAATTTATCAAATATGATATTTTTGCAGGTAAAGATCAAAATATATTAAACAATTTATATATTAAAAATAAAAATTTTATTAGATTAGTTGAACCAATTAATACTCCATTTGACAAGTGGTTTTATATGTTATATTTTATTAGTATTTAAAAATATTTACAATAAATAGAAATGGCAAAAAAATTTAGTATAAAATCTAAAACGTTGGCACCTATATTATTAGTTGTTTTATTTGTATTATTAGCAATTTCGATATATTATTTAGTTTACAAAAGAAATTGTAATTGCACTGAAAAATTCACAGGTACATTAGTATTAGAAATATATACAGCACCTTGGTGTGGACATTGTAAAAAATTTGAAGAAAACGATAAAATACAACAAATTAAAAATGAATTAGGTACTAGTAATGTTAAACATTATCAAGATAACGATGAAGGTTGTGCTGAAAATATGGCTAAACACGATTTAAATGGATTTCCAAGTATAATTTTAACTAGAAATGACGTAAAAGAACAAACATATTCGGGTGAAAGAACAGCAGAAGGAGTTTGTAATTTTTATAGACAATATTCATAAATTAATTTATTTTTTTTATAATAAATGAAGAAAAATATATTAGCAATTTTTATATTAGTTGCTATTATTATTATTTTAATTGGTTATTTAAATTGTAATAAAACAGCAAATGATTATAATATATTTAGTAAAAACTATAATTTTACTAAGTATAAACTTTTAGACAATTATTTAAATGGTTGGGAATTGGCCCATTTTATATTATATGGTATACTAACCTATATATATCCTAAAGAATGGTTTTTTATATTTATGATCGGTATTTTATGGGAATTTATTGAAGAATTTTTTTCACAATTAGATTTGAAATATTGTTTTCATAAAAACTATGAATATTGGTATTCAAGATATGAAGATATAATTATGAATAGTTTAGGAATTGGTACTGCTTTAATTATAAAAAAATTTATTTAAATAGATGAATTATTATTAGTATAATGATTTATATAAGTTTTGATATTGGTATTAAAAATTTAGCTTTATGTATTTTAGAAAATAAAGATAATAATATAACTATAATTGACTGGCGGGTGATTACATTGGCTGATAAGAAAAAAGATGTTAATGGATTAAATTTAATATCAGAAATATTATTTTATGAACTTGATAATATTATTGGTTGTATTGAAGAATTAAATTATGATACTATAGATTATGTAATTATTGAAAATCAACCATCAAATCTAAATGGTATTATGAAAAGCATTCAATTATTAATATTTTCTTATTTTAGTTTATTAAAACACTGGGATAAATTTATAGGACAGGTTTTATTAATTAATGCATCATTAAAATTACAATATCATTCTTATAAACCAGAACCACTAATTAAAATAGATCCAAATAGAACAAAAAAAGAACAAAAAAGAGATAAATATAGAAATAATAAAAATGATGGAATAGAAATAACTAAATATTATATTAAAGATAATGAAATTTTAAATAATTATTTTATAAAATATAAAAAGAAAGATGATTTAGCTGATACATTATTGCAAACTGTTTCATATATAAAAAAACATAATAGTAATAGTAATATAGAAAAGGTTAATATAGCAGATAAAAATCTACTTGAATTATAAAAATAGTACATTTCTTTATTTTTTTATAAATTTTAAAAAGCTTTTTAAAAATTTTAATAATTTTAAGAAATGTACTATTTTTGATTTCAAGCTAAAAAAGGCCATTTTTTACAATTTTTTAGTGAATTTTAGTAATATGTTTATTATGATAAATGATAATAAAAATTAAGGCTAAAAATGGCAAAAAAAACTTTTAAAAAAATCTGAAAAAAAATTTAGGAAAAAATTTTGCCGTGAGTAAATTACTCATTTTTTGAAAATTCTGATAATGATTTTTGTATATAAAAATAAAATGTCTTACTTATTATAGTAATGGCTCAAAATTACTCAAAAAATATCTATAATTGTTGTATATGTAATTATGTTTCTAATAGGAAATATAATATTAATAGACACCATATTAGTAAACATAATAATATAAAATGTAAAAATATAGATACTTTGAAAAATGAAAAAAATGTCAGCCCAAATGAAAAAAAAGTCAGCCCAAATGAAAAAAAAGTCAGCCCATGTGAAAAAAAAGTCAGCCCATGCGAAAATAACGATAATATTTGTATAAAATGCAATAAGTTTTATAAAACTAAGAAAAGTTTATTAGAACATGAAAAAAAATGTAAAGGTATAGATGAATTAACTTGTCCAAGATGTATGACTAATTTTACAACAAAACAAGCAAAATCAAAACATATTAAAAGAAATAATTGTAAACCAAGAAGTATTATATATGCTAAAACACCAAATTATGAAAATATAGAAAGACAAAATATTAATACTTTTAATAATATTGAAAATCAAACTAATAATTATATTACAAATTATAATAATATATATATTAATAATTATGGAAACGAAAGACAAGATTATTTAAGTTTTGATAAAATGTTAGAAATTTTTAAAAAGGTGTATGATATACCTAGACTTTTAACAGAAGAAATACATTTTAATAAAGAATTTCCTGAAAATAATAATATCCAATATAAAAATGATTCTAATGCATTAATTAAAAAAGACGATGAATTTATATTAAAAGATTTAAATATTTTAGCGGAGGAATTAGTTAAGGAAAAAACAGTTCAAATGCAAAAGTTTGCATTAGAAAATAAAAATAACATATGTACAAATATAGAAACACAAAAATATCAAGATATTGTCGATTTATTACTACATTTTATATTATTAAAAGAACCACAAGAACATTATAAAAAACAAATTAAAAATATAAGAGATCTAATTAAGAATAATAATTAGAGATTATTTTAATCTAGAAGCATAAATTGGATACTCTTTATTATAAGGATATGTCTCATCTTTTAAAATAATAGTTGCATTATTGTATTTATAAAATACACTTGATATACTTTGATCGTGTCTATTATCTTTGAAATTTTTATTTTTTTGTATTTTATTATAAGTATCAGTAATTAACAAATTATTATTATCAATAATATTGTATAATTCATTAATTAAGTTTAAAGAATTATCTGTTTTTTTGAAAAAACGTATACCACCTATAAGTTGTTTTGAATTATATATTTTGTTTGAATTTGATATATCAAATAACTTAAATATTTTATCTATTGTCCAATTATTTTCTATTTGATTTAATTCAAAAGATAAAATATCTTTATTGCTTTTATTTATTTGTTCTATATATTCAAAAAATCTATTTTTAGCATATTTATTAATTGTACATCCACAATCTAAATATAATAATATATCATTATCCTTTATTTCATTTAATCTTTTTCTAATAAAATAATTTTTCCATATCCAGTATCCATACCCTTTTTCGTAATTAAAAATATTTTTATGTTTATTTTTAAATTGAAAATCAATATTTTCTGGTGTATATATTGTAATACTATTAAACCATTTAGAATCGTTGGCTTCATTATATAATCTTTTTATTGAATTTTTATATTTATCACAACCAAATGATATTAAATGAATATTATTCATATCAATTATTATAAAATAATACTTTATATATGTTTTTGCAAATAATAAATAGTATCTCTATTAAATTTAGTAAAATTATTACTAATTAATAAATCTGTTATTTTTTTCCAAAAAATATCTTTAGAAGCAGAATTATTTACTTTATTAATTTTTTTTATTTTTTTGTATTTCCATTTATAGATTTGTTCTAATTTTTTATCAGATGTATTAGGATTAATAGATTCTTTAAATATTTTATTATTATTTATTAAATTTGTTATAAAATAATTTAGATCATTATATTTATAATAATCTAAATTTATACAATCCCACATATCAAAAAATAGTACATAATCATATGTTTTACATAGCAAAAAATTACTATTATAATCTAAAAAAGTATTATTATTATCAATAATAATAATATTATCTTTATAATTGAAATTTTTATCCTTAATAATCTTATTAATTTTTGGTATAATTTTAGATATTGATTTTTTATATTCACCATTACTGCTTAAAATACAATCATCTCTTGTAAAAAAAGGTCTATTAAATTTAATATTATTACCTTTTTCAATATATTCAATTTCTTTTTTTGCCCAAGATGCATCAGAAGCAGTATAAATAAAAATATAAGATTCTGGATAATATTTCTTTATTTTATTATAAAAATAACTGAAAAATGGTCTTATTAATTTTGAATTATTTTTATAAGATGATATCATATTATTATTATTAATAATTTTAACACTATTTTTTTTTTGTAAATTTTGCAAATTATATAAATCTGCCTGATATGAGCAATTACCTATAATAGTGCCATCTAAATCTAATATGAATATTTTTTTATTATTCATAATATTTAATTCTATACTAATAATAGATTTATAAAAAATGTCAATATTAGTGCATTTACTATTAGTATTTTTAGTAATATTTTTTACAATAATTTATCCAATTATATTTATTAAAAGTAAAATTAATTTATTTGTTAAAATATTAAATTTAATAATGTTATTTGTTATTATCAATTTAATGTTTACTATAATTAACAAAAATTTAAAAGTTTATAAAAGTAAAATATGTGAATTAATAAATAATGATAATACTTATAATATAATTAAAAATGATTATTATCTTTAAAAATTATATAAAGATAAATTTCCTATAATAAATAGGTGCTCTCATAGCTCAGTCGGCAGAGCGCAAGGCTTTTAACCTTGTGGTCGTGGGTTCGAGCCCCACTGAGAGTACTAACATTTTTTTTTTAAAGTATATAAAGATTAAAATATATATATATATGGGAAGTAATCCCCGCCCTCATAGCTCAGTTGGTTAGAGCGAACGGCTGTTAACCGTTAGGTCACAGGTTCGAACCCTGTTGGGGGCGTAAATTATTTTTACTTAAATAACTAAAATTATTTTTAATTTACTTTAAATATAAAAAAAATGATTTTTAAATTTTAAAAACAAATTATCTTAAAAGAATGGACTATTCAAGGTTTACAAAAGTTTTTCATAATTCTGATAAGCAAATTCAAGCTTACAAATATAATGTGGATTTAGAAGAAAATACTAAAAAACATTTTCAAAAATGTTTTGATAACTGGACTACAGTATCTGATGAAGATATTATGGTATGTAAGGAAATGATTTCTAAACTGACTGATAATAATATTAATATTAGGGGATCAACTACAAATGATACAATTTCACTAAATAATGATAATCATAGTATTCATTATTATGTAAGATTTAATAAAAAAAATGTTGAATTATGGTATATTAAAGGTATTTATGAAGAATGTTTTAATGATTCGTTTGATATTCTATTGATGATGATTTCTTAATAATAAATTTTTATATTTTTTATTTAAAGACATAATAATATATAGGATATATAAATTTATATATCTCGCTCTTTTAGCACAGTTGGTAGTGCGTGGCTCTGATAAGGCCAAGGTCATTGGTTCGAACCCGGTAAAGAGCATTTTTTTTATTTAAATTAAACAATATTAGTTATATCTTTATGATAAATTTCGCTTATTGGACCTAATTTCGCAAAATTAAAATCTATTTTTTGTTTTTCTGAAAACCAATCTTTGGGAGCAATAATAATTTTTTTTGTATCATAATAACTAATATATGATGCCATTAGACTAAAAGTCGAATTTGCTATAATATTATGTTTAAATAAACTTAGTAAAATAAATTCTACTTCAACACAATTAATATCTACAAAATATAAATTTGTATTATTTGAAAATAATTCACTTTTAATATTATTTTTACACCATTCTATATCATCAGAAAAAATAACAACATTATTTTTATCTGCTATATTGTAAGCTTTTATATAATAATCTAAATTTAAATTATTGTGCTCATTATTTGGTGTTAAAATATAATCTGTTCTTCTAAAATGCATTGTTACCATATCATTATCTGTACATTCAGTATTATTAATTTTTGTAAAATAATTTTTAATTGTATTATATAAGTTATAGGCAATATACATATAATTTTCAGACGAATAAACTAAATGTCTTAAAAAAATTCTAGAATTAAATTTATCGTCAAAATATTTAAATGATTGAAAATATCCAACTAATTCATAATTATCATCATTTTCTAAATTAAATTCTATACTTCTATGATTATAAGGTTCATAAACTCGTTTAAATTTAATATCCTTATAATCTGTTTCTGATAATACATTTAATTTATTTGAAAATAAATCTTTCCAGAAACTTTTACGTGTTAAATTATAATTGTTAAAAAGTTTATCTGATGTTTTAAATACTAATTTTTTATTATGTTTTAAAGAATTAACATAAGCGGTTGCAATTTGAAATAATTGATTACCTAACCCACCACATATTTGTACTGATAAATATTTTTGTTTATCATTATTGAAATTAAAATCAAAACTGGTAAATTCTGACATTATATATATAAATTAGTTAAATTTTTATATAAATATGATTTTTATTTAAACATAATAAATTAAAAGAATATAGAAATGAATTTTAGAGATAATTCACACGATGAAATATTCAATCTAAATAAAAATAATTTTAATAATAATCCATCATCATTGAGAGCCGGAGATGATATGATTTTTAATAAAAAAAAAATAAGTCATGATATAGTATCTTCTTCATCTGCATCCTCAAATAGTTCTGTATCTTCATTAAGTGATAGTTCTTCAAACTCGTCTAGAAGTTCTGGACCTAAGATTAAGAAAAAAAAATATCAATCATCTGATGATGGTTCATCTTCTGCAGGTGGAAGTACAGCATCTGGTTCATCTGAAGATTCATCTTCTGTTGCTAATAGTGATATAAGTACACCTGTTAAAAGAAAAAAAGATAGTGTAATGGTTGATAATTTAAGAGAAAAAAAAGAAATTATATATCAACTTGAAAGATTGGAAGCAAGAGGTTATAAAATTCCATTTAAATTTAATTTAAATTCAGATCTTGAAGAAATGCGTCTTGAATATAATAAATTATTAAAAGAAAAAGAAATTGACAGTAGTGTTCGTTTTCAAAGAAAAATGTTAATGGCATTTGTAACCGGTTCGGAATATCTTAACAACAGATATGATCCTTTTGCTGTACAATTAGATGGATGGTCTGAACAAGTTCACGATAATATAAATGATTATGATGATATTTTTGAAGAATTACATGAAAAGTATAAATCAACAGGTAAAAAAATGGCACCCGAATTAAGATTATTTATTAGTTTATCTGGTAGTGCATTTATGTTTCATTTAACTAATAGAATGTTTAAAGAACAACCTTTGCCAAATGTTGAAAATGTCTTAAAATCTAATCCAGAATTAATGAAAGAATTTCAAAAAGCAGCCGCAAAAGAATATGTAATGCCAAGTCAAGGTATTAATAATCAGCAAAAAAATCAAGGTAATAATGCAAATGGGCCGGGAATTTTTGGAATGGTAAGTGGATTATTTAACAATATAGGTAATGGTTCAATGAGAAATAATATTAGCAAAAATAATGATATGGATAATGATTCAATAAGTGAAATAGATTCTATAATTGATGATGTACATAAAAATATATCTGTAAATAATTTTAATTCAAATTCTAATAATATAGAAACTTTATCTGTTAGTGATGAAGAAATAACATCAATAATTGAAGATAATGCTGATATTAAAATTTTAAATAAAAACAAAAATAATAACAAAAGAAGATCGCTAAATATTTAATTTATTTTTTAGAAAGTTTTTTAACACCTTTTAAGCTTTTTCTAGCAATTGATTTAGCGCCTTTAAAAACACCAACAGCATTTTTAGGAACTTCTTTAATACCTTTTACGGGATTTTTTAAATTAGATTCAATTTTAGAACTAACATCGCCTATATTTTCGAAAAATATAGTAATAGTCGATAATATTATAGGTATTATAATTACAGTTAATATTACTAATACTAATAATATCATTTCAATTGTTGCCCCTGCAAATATTAATTCTCTTCTAATATCTTCAGAACATTTGCATTTTTCTGTTATTAATAATCTAGTATAAGTCATAGTCATCCATAAATATAAACCAAATACTAAATAGAACATAACAATAACAAATGTGTACACAGTTGTTATTTTAGGTCCAAATATATCGGCTAAGATAGTTCCAGGGGGTACTAACATAACAAATAATATAAATCCTAATGCAAAAATACTAAATTGTTTAATAAATTTAACATAAGGATATTTTACATCACATTCAACCATACATCCAGATTTTTCAAGTTTTTGGATATATGTATATACCGAAATTAATAAAATAAACATAAATAAATGTATAATGAAATTTCCAATGTATCCGGGTGTTAACATATTTTTCATTTATAACTATATCTATACTTATATAGGAAAAAAAGTTTTTTAATTTTCTAAAATATTTAATATTAAAAATTTTGTTGAATTATCAATAGTATCTAAATTTATATTTTTAAGATTGTCTATTATTTTTTCATTTTTCTTATATTTTAATATAATATTCATTAATTCTAATAAATAATCTAATATATATTTTTTTTCTATATTATTCATATAATTATCAAAAGTATCATAAATATCAATTAATAATTTATCAATAATTGTATCTTCAAATTCATTAAATATTATTTTACAATATATTTTAATAACATTTATATGTTTATTTTTCCATTTTACATAATGACAATAATCATTATAGTATTTGTCATCTAAAATATTATTTTTTAATATAAAATCATATGGAACCCATAATTTTTCTTCATAAAATTTTGTAATATAATTTAAAAATATATTTTTATCATAATTAATAAAAATTTTAATTATATTTTCATAAACATTGTCGTTATTTTTTCCAATATAAACCAACAATATATTATATAATTCATCTAGTATAACTTTATCATCTTTTACACTATCAATTAATTTGGTAATATTTTCTAGTATACTTTCCTTATTATTATTAGTTATTTTATTTAAATAACCAATCATATTTTTTTTTACAATATTATTATCAGACAATGATGTAAAAGTATATATCCTATTTTTATTTGTATTAAAATTATTGTTTGTAAATTTTTTAAATTTTTTCTTTTCCCAAATACTTTTTGCATCATATCTATTAGTAAAACAACTATAACTTTTTATTAATTCACAATATTTTTTTTTTATATTTTCTGGTATATTATTATCATATTCATTTAATTTATTTTTAAATTCTTTTAAATCAATTTTAATTATATCTTCTTCTAATTCATTAGCATTCATATATAATAATTATTTACTATATTTTTATATAAGAATATTATATTATTATATTATATTATTTAATTTATGAAATTAGCAAATTTTATAAATTTATTAGATGACTATTATAATAATTATAGCATAGAAAGATCTATTATTGTTGTTCCTAATGATGATAATTTATATAAAATAAATGAAAAATTAATTAAAAAAGACTATTCAATTTTAGAAATAAATAATAAAAATATTAATAATGCTAATTATTCTTCTTTAAATTACAGAATTATTTTGATAAAATATAAATATATTCATAAAATTATTAATATATTATCAAACTTAAATTTATTAAAATGTTTTAATTTAATTTTATTTTATAATATCAATAATACTCTTAAAAATTATACATATAATTACATTAAAATAATATCTTCTATTTAAAATATAGAGATAATGGCTAAAAAAAACAATAATAATAATTTAATAATTGGATTATTTATATTTTTTATTATTATTTTATTATTTATTATATTTAATCGCACTAACAGTGATAATAAATCAAATAATAATTATATGATTGAATATTATTCAATGAATGGATGTACACATTGTTCACATTTTGAAAATGAATGGAAGAAAATTGAAAAATATTTACCATATAATACAAAAAAATATAATGAAAATACGAAAGAGTATGATAATAGAATTGAAAAATTTAATATAGAAGGGTTTCCACATATACAATTAACAAAAAATAATATGATAGTTGATGAATTTAGAGGCACAAGAACATTAGATGAAATTTTAAAATGGTATAAAAATAATAGTAGTTAAATATAAATAAATGGAAATCAAAGAAGAGTTTGAAAGTCAAAATGCTACATATATAATTTTATCAAAATCTAAATGTAAATATTGTGATTTAAGTAAAGATTTATTAAAAGAAAAAGAATTAGAATTTACAACAATTGATTGTGATAAATATATAACAACACAACGTGATAAAAATAAGTTTTTAGAAGATATTTGTGAAATTATTGGACACGAATATATGATGTTTCCAATGATTTTTAAGGATAAAAAGTTTGTAGGAGGATTTAATGAACTAAATGAATCGCTTAAAAATTAAATTTTTTTTTATATATTTATTTATTAATATATATGCCTCCGCAAATATCTCTTAGTAATTTATATGAAATTAAAAATAAAAGAGATAATTATAAAAATAAAACTTTTGATGAAATAATAAAAAAATGCCACGAAAAAATAAAATCTATTGCACATCAAGGTGGTATGAATACTTTTTTTGAAGTACCATTTATTGTAATTGGAAAACCATTATATAAAATTAATGATTGTATAGAATATGTTATAAAAGCTTTACAAAAAAATGGTTTACTTGTTAGATTAATTGAAAAAAATATGATTTATATATCTTGGAATCCGGTTGATATTAATAAAAGAAAATTAATTAAATAAAAAAAATGAATATTTAATATATAATAAATATAATATTATGATTAATGTATATACAGATGGTTCTTGTATTAATAATGGTTTACCAGATGCTATAAGTGGATATGGTGTTTATTTTAGTGAAAATGATCTAAGAAATGAATCGAAAAAAATAGAAGGAAAAAAACATACAAATAATATAGCAGAATTAACTGGATTTATAAGAGCATTAGAAATATTAAATGAAGAAATAATAAAAGGTACCCATATAAATGTATATACAGATTCGGAATATGTAATTAAATGTGCTAGTAATTATGGTGAAAAATTAGAAAGGAATAATTGGAAAACTAGTAATAATAAAGATCCACCTAATGTAGAATTAGTTAAAAAAGCACATAATTTATTTAAAAATTTATTTAATGTTAGATTAATACATATTAATTCACATACTAATAAACAGGATATCCATTCGATAGGAAATGAAATGGCCGATAAACTAGCAAATGAAGCAATTGGTATTAATAGTTGTCCTTACAATGATAAAAAAAAATTTATTAATATTTCTTTTGGCAATAAGGATATGGCTAAAGAATTAGGTGCTAAGTGGGATAAAAATAAAAAATCTTGGTATTATGATGATAAAATATCAGAAGAAAATATAAATAAATTAAAAGATTTAGAATCTAATAATAGTAATTGTATCCGAACTGATGTATCAAATGATAAAAAAAATTATATTAAGATATCATTTGCGAAAAAAAATTTAGCAAAATCTTATGGAGCAAAATGGGATCCTATAACAAAATCTTGGTATTACTTAGATAATTTAGATAGTGAAAAAATTACTAAGTTAAAAGAACTACAAAATTAAGGAGTTATTTCTATTAAATTTTGTAAATCATAGTTTTCTTTTTCTAAATTAAAATTTTCATTTTCTAATTCTATATTTTCAATTTCTAATCTAATTATTTTTGTTTCTAAAATTAAATAATCATCTTGTAAATTATTAATTTTTTGTTGTAATAATTGATTATCTATTAATAAGTTTAAAATTTCTTTATAATTTTTAATTGCATCAATATACTTATCAAATGTATTATCCATATACATTAATAATATATATTATTTTTTTGGATAAGGATATTGTACTGTTCTTACACTCAAACCAAATTCCAATTGCTCATTAATTTTATTTAATGCATTAGTAATTTTTGTTAATTGAATAACAATGTCTTCATTATCGCTAAAATTCTCAATATTTTTTTTTCTTATTAAATAAGCCGAAAATAATATAACAATTAATAATACTAATATTATTAAATAAGTATATAGTAAAGATTTTTTACTTTTCATTTATTTAATATCTAATATTTTTATTTAAAAAATGATTTATTAATTAAATAACAATAAAATTAAATGTCTAAAAATGAGTTAGGTCAGTTTTATACAACTAATTATGAATATATACTAACAAATATGTTTATTCCAGAAAATATAAAAACTATTATTGAACCTTTTGCAGGTAAAGGAAATTTATTAGATTTTATTGATAACAAGGAAATATATAATATTGAATTATATGATATTGATCCTAAATGTGAAAATACAATTAAAAAAGATACTTTAAAATATCCACCATCTTATAAAGATAAATTTGTATTAACAAATCCTCCTTATCTTGCAAGAAATAAAAGTAAAAATAAAGAATTATATGACACTTATAATACAAATGATTTATATAAATGTTTTATTATTAATTTAATTAATGATGAATGTTTAGGTGGTATAATTATTATTCCTCTTAACTTTATATCATCAGTTAGAAAATCAGATATTAAATTGCGAAAAAATTTTATAGATAAATATTCTATTAAGATTATAAATATATTTGAAGAACAAGTATTTGATGATACAACGTATACAATATGTGCATTATATTTTACAAAAAAAGAAATAAATAATTTAACAACTATTAATATTTATCCAAATTTTAAAACATTTAGTCTAGAATTTACAAATTACAATAATTATACAATAGGTGGTGAAATATATAATTTGCCAATAAACAAAGAGTATGTAATAAGTAGGGCAACTAAAAAAAATAAAAATAATATTACAAATATATTATTAAAATGTATAGACGATAATGAAAATAGTAAATTAGGATTTAAATTAGTTGAAGATGAAAAATTATTTATTGATAATACACCTAATTTATCAGCAAGAAGTTATGCTACACTTTGTATTAATAAAAAACTAACACTAGATAAACAAAAAATATTAGTTGAAAAAATGAATAATTATATAAATAATTTAAGAGAAAAAAATAATTCATTATTTTTAACTAATTATAGAGAAAGCAATACAATATCCAGAAAAAGAATTTCATTTGATTTAGCATTTAATATTTGCAATTATATACTAAATTCATATTAAATTTTTTATATATTCAATATTAATTCGCGGTAGAATAGGAGAGCATTCCCATAAATGTGTTTTTAAATATGTTATGATTTTATATTTTTCAGGAAATATATGATATAATCCATTGTCAATAGATTCTGTATATTTAATTAATTTTTGATTCATTAAATTTGCACTACTTTTTGGAAGAACTATTAATAATTGAATATCACTGGAAATAAATCCACCATTTTGTTTTATTTCAGGTACTGAATTACCAATAGAATGATTTGTAATATCTTTTAATGTAGGAGGATATTCATATGGATAATACCATTCATTATCAATAATACCAAATTTATAATAATTAAATGTCCAATAAATACCTTTAATATAATTTTCACAAGCGTTGAAAATTATAGATGAATTTACTAATATATTTGTGTTAAACATATATTTATAATAAATAAGTTTCCAATTTTTAAAATTAGAATATATTTCTTTAGCAATCGGGTCCTTATTTTTAATAGCATAATAATCACTATTAGTTTTGGATCTATCTTCGTTTTTATTTAAATAAATTTCAGTTAATTTATATAAATCTGTATCTTCTGTATTTGCTAATTGAGAAAATATATCTGTTAAACATTTATGATTTATTTTATCTTCAATAACAAGAAAATCATTTGTATTAATAGAATTTTTTGTATAATTTAATATTAATTCTAAACCATTATTTTTCAAATTTAATGTAAGTAAATGCGGAATGAAATCATTTCCTAATAAAGAACACATTACACAATAATTATCAATAAGATTATTAGATTTATCAGAAAATATATTATCATATTCTTCTAACTTTTCTAGATTCCATTTACTAATTAATTCAGAAATAATTGCTTTTCTTAAATTATTAATATTAAGATAATTATAAACTATATTATTATTTTTATCGGTAGTTTCTCTCATTAAATAAATATTATTTTTATGGGACATTAATGATAATATAATTAAGTCAGCATCTAAACCATTAACAACAATATTATTATCATAATCAGAATTTTTTATAATATTTAATATTTTATGTTCACCTTCTCCAACTTCATTACTACCGCTATAATATATAATTGTATTGGTATTAGAATGATATCTAACTTTATCAGTCATATAATTATTTAGTTTTTTCATAAAATTTGTCCCCGGTGTAATAGCATTACTATCCCAATTATTATTTTCATTATCTAATTTTTTTCTTAAAGTTGATAAATACCTTCTTTTTCTTTGTTGAATAACTTTGGCCAATGGCGCAATGCCATCTGTGCATATATGTAATTTTTTCGGATTATACAACTTGATATATTCTAATACTTTATTCCATAAAGCTTCAAATATTAATTCATCATTTTGATACTTAGATGATACTGGATGAATAATACCATTAAAATCTAAAAATAAGAAATCAATAGGAATATTATTAATTGAATTAATTAAAATTGATTTATAACTTTTAGTTAATGTATAAAAATAATAAGGAATTCCCATAATAATTATTAATAATATATATTTATATATTTTAATCAATTTTTTATTTTTCTTGTGTTTTAATTAGATAGAAAGTAATTATATTTATAAATGGCTGGTACAATGAAAACTATTATGAATGCTATTATAGGTAGTGATCAATCTAAATATGCTGCAATAGCTATTTTAATTACAGTAACAATATTATGTTTAGCTATATTATTTATGGAATCGGATATATCTATTGGTAAAAGATTTATGGGTGTATTATTTGTCATATTAATGGCATTGCCTGGTACTGTTTTATCACTTGTTGAATTAACCTGTATAGTAACTGGTGGTAGATATGATAGCAAAAGATGGTGGTGTTCTATATTAGCCTGGGTAATTGCTGTAATTGTAATAATATATTGCGCAACTATTATAATAGCTATTATTAATTCTTTAATGACTTATAAAGAAGCTTCTGTTAAAGTAGAAGAACATGAGTTTAATAAAAAAGCAACTGAAAAAGAAGCGAATGTTATAGCCGAAAATATATTAGGAGAAAATAAAGACAGTGAAGCAAAAATGGTTGAAAAAGAATTAAACAATGTAATTAAAAAACAAGAAATGAACGAAATGGCAAAACCTGTAAAAATAATAGAACAGCCCGTACAACCAATGCAACAACCAATGCAACAACCAATGCAACAACCAATGCAACAACCAATGCAACAACCAATGCAACAACCAATGCAAAAACCAATGCAACAACCAATGATGGATGGATTTAATCAAGGTTCATTCGCTGGAACAGAAGCTACTAGTTATAATTTATTAGAACAATTTAAAAATAAAAAAGAAAACTTTGGTTCTTGTGGTGGTGCAGACAAAATAATGGAAGGTTTCGGTGGCTGTGGACGCCGTCGGGAAGAAATGTTCAAAAACAAAATGAAAAAATAAATTATTTTTAGAAAGTTTTATATCTTCTTATTGCATTTAGTAAATCAACTTTATGTAATAAATGAGTTATTAAATAATTAATTGGCCAGAAAAATGCAAAAAATGCAAATACAAATTTAGAAAAATTATCCCATTCAATTAAAGAATTTGATGTCCAACTATAATAAACAGCAACTATAGAAAATGGCAACATAAATATGAATAATATAAATAATATCCATAATTGTAATGTATTATCCTCCTCTTTATTTTTATCAGTTTTAAAAGATTCTTTTTTTACTTTATCGTATTTTGATAACTTAAGATTTTTATACAAATCACTTAAACCTTTTATTGCTAAGATTTCTAACATAAATTCTCTAATATATAATAATAATTTTTTTTAAGGTTTAAGAAATTATTACATAAATATAATCAAATGAAAAAAAAAGAAAAAAATGAATCTACTGGTTATATAAGACCACAAACTTGCAGAAATTGTGGAATAAATGGTCATTTATACAAAGATTGTATTCATCCAATAATGAGTTATGGTATAATATGTTACAAAAATGATAATAATACTATAAAATATTTAATGATTCAAAGAAAAGATAGTTTATCTTTTATGGAATTTATAAGAGGAAAATATAATATATCAAATCAGGAATATCTTTTAGAATTATTTAGTTATATGACAAATGATGAAAAAAAATTAATGCTAAATAATGATTTTGATACAATATGGAATTATGCATGGTCTCAACCAAGTAATGCAAATATAAAAAATACAAGTGAATATTTAGAATCTAAAAGAAAATTTAATTATCTGTCAAGTGATAAAAATTTAGAATATTTAATTATAAATAGTTGTAATAATTTATATGAACAAGAATGGGGGTTTCCAAAAGGTAGAAGAAAGTTAAAAGAAACTAATAAAGATTGTGCAGTAAGAGAATTTTGCGAAGAGACCAGATTAACAAAAAATGATATAGATTTAAAAAATAATCTAAATAATTTTGAAGAAATTTTTTATGGCACTAACAATATACTATATAGACATGTATATTATATTGGTAAGATTAATAAAAATGTTAAATTAGAACTGGATAATAGTTGTTTAGAACAAGTAAGAGAAATTAGAGCATTAGAATGGTTTACGTATGATGAAGTATTATTAAAAATAAGAGATAAAAATATAGAAAGAATTGAAATATTTAAATTAACAGATAAACTTATTAAAAAAGAAGAAAATATATTATAAAAAATAATTATAATTTATAGAGATAATGAGTAGTTATAAATTTAGTAAAGAAGATTGTAAAAAATGGATAGAAAGTACAAATAAGTTTATAAATCCTCAAACTGGAAGAAAATTGAAAGAAGATAGTGTTGTATTAAAAGAATTAAAAAAACAATGTGAAAAATATAAAGATTCCGATATTAAAGATACTAAATCACCAGAAATAAAGAAAAAATCTCCTAAAAAAGATAGAGTTATTGTTAAATCAATATTAGAAGAAAGATTATCAAAAGACGAGTGTTTGAAATGGCAAAATGATAAAACTAGAAATCCTAGAACAAATATTTTAATAGAAAAAAATGGAAAATTATATAATAAAATTGAAGAACAATGTAAAATATTTTTAGAAGAAAAAAAAGAACCAAAAAAAAGTAAAGAATCAAATAGTGATAAAATAAAAGAATATAAACGAATTATTAGAGAAGAAATATTAACTGATGATGAAGAAAGGGATTTAAAACTAAAAATTAAAAAATTAGAAGAAGAAAAAGAAGATAGAAAAGAAAAGGAAAAGGAAGATAGAAAAGAAGATAGAAAAGAAAAAGAAGATAGAAAAGAAAAAGAAGATAGAAAAGAAAAAGATATTATACAAAAATTAGAAAACGGTGAATTATATTATCCAGATATAAATGATGATGATTTTAAAAATAAAATTAACAATTTATATGAATTTAATATTCATAAAATAGATAAATTTCAAAAAATTAATAGTATTGAAGAATTTAACAAAAATACATTAAAAATGTGTGGAGAATTTGAAAAAACTTATTACCAATTATTTATTAGTCATTATATATCTACGCGCACCCCATATAATAATTTACTATTATATCATGGTGTTGGTGTTGGTAAAACTTGTTCGGCAATAACACTTGCTGAAAATTTTTTAATATCACATTCTCAACATAATGATCCTAAAATATGGGTTATAATGCCCAGTGCTTTAAGAGGAAGTTTTAAAGAACAAATATTTAGTTTATCAAATTATGACGATTACAAAGTATTATCAAATCAATGCACTGGCGATACTTATATTAAATTAACACAAATATTAAAAAAAGGGGATAAAGATAAAGCATTATTTAAACTTAAAAAATTTATAAATTCTAGATATAAATTATTTACATATGATGAATTTGCAAAACTTATTGAAAATGAATATAATAACAAAATTGTTAAAGATAAAGTTATAATTATAGATGAAGCGCATAATATTAGAAATAGTACTAAAAATGAAGATAAAAGAGTTTATACAGCAATAACTAATGCATTAATGAATGGTAATAATAATAAATTAGTTCTTTTATCGGCTACACCTATGTATAATGAACCAAATGATATAATAGATTTATTATATTTATTTTTATTAAATGATAAAAGAGATGATTTATTAAAAATAGTTAATCATCCATTCCCAAATATATTCGACAAAAATGACGATATAAAAGATAATATGAAAATAATATTAGAAAAATTATCTAATACATATATATCATATTTGAGAGGTAAAAATCCTTTTACATTTGCTATTAAATTAACTGCAAAACAAAATGGATTTAAAGTTTTAGATAAAGTAATCGAAAATGATCCAAATAATAATCCTATACCAAAAAATGATGAAAAATGGTTAGAAAAAATAGAAGATGATATCGTATTATCAGATATTTCTGAAAAACAAAAAAAATTAATTATTGATAAAAAAGAATTTAATGAAACAAACGTACTGGCAAACTTACAACCAATGAATATTGTATATGATACATTAACAGGCAGTAGTGGATTTTCTCTATTTTTTAATAGAAATGAAACTACAGGATCTTTAAATGTAAGTTATAGCAAAAAGTATGAAAATGCTTTGTTTCCTGATAAAGAAAATTTAGGTAAATATTCAAGTAAATTTTTAACAATAGCTAATTTTGTTAAAAATGCAAAAGGTGTAGTGGTTATTTATTCACGATTTATTGAAGGAGGAGTTTTGCCTTTAGCAATTATATTGGAACATATGGGATATAACAGAGAAGGTGAAAAAAATATTTTATACAAACCTAAAATTATTAATAATCCGCCAAAATATGGATTTGTACCAAAATACTGTATAATGACATCACATTCTGATATAAATAATGTTATGGGTGGTACTAGTATTGATAAATTATTGCCAATAATTAATAACCCTAAAAATTTAAATGGTGAATTAGTTAAAGTTATACTAATGACACCTGTAGCAAGTGAAGGTTTAAGTTTTTATAATACAAGAGAAATGCATATAGTAGAACCTTGGTATCATTTTAATAAAGTTAAACAAATTATAGGAAGAGGAATTAGAAATTGTAGACATAATAGTTTACCATTAGAAGAAAGAAATATGACAGTATTTATGCACGCAACATTTGATAATTATAAAACAGAAACACCTGATATACATGCATATAGAATTTCATCTAAAAAATTGATACAAAGTACACAAATAGATACAATTATTAGAAATAATGCTATAGATTGTGATTTAATGAAAAATATTAATTATTTCCCTAAAGATATTTTCAATTTTGATATTAAACTAATATCTTCACAAAACAAAAAGATAGATTATAAATTTGGAGATGATGAAATATTAAATCCTAAATGTAATATTGATAAAAGAAATAAAAATAAATTAGGTTTTAGAAAAGAAACATATAAGCATTTTATATTTAGTGTTTCTAAAAATATAAAAAAATTATTATTAGATAAAATACAAAATGGTAATGCATTTTTATCATTTAAAGAAATATTTGATATAATAAATGTTGATGAAAAAATCATATTTGAATCTATAAATAGTATTATTTATCCAAATAAACTAATAGAAAATTATATATTAGTATCACACAATAATGGTATACATATAATAGATATAACAGAAAATAAACCCATTAAATTAAGAATCATAAATGAGAAAAAAGAAACTACAGAAAAAATATCAGAAGAGCAAGAATTTAAATATGATTTTGAAATTGATATTAAAGATGATAGTAAATTATTATCAAATACTATATTAATTTATCTATCATTTAATTCAGAAACATATACTAAATTTGTAAATAACATTATTAAAACTAATTATAATTTGCTAAAAGAAGAAGATAAATATATTGCAAAATGTTTTTTTAATCAAGGAGCATTAATACATAAAAATGAATTAAAATTATATAGCAAATATTCTGATAATATTGAATATATAGGTTATTTTGATATATTTGATATAAATTCTGATATTAATTTATATGATTTTGATCAAGAAAGATTTAAATCTTTATCAAAAAGTGATAAAGAATTTTTAACAATAACATCGAATAGAAAAGAATATATTATTCCAGATATGGATAAAGAATCTATAAGTTATGGTTTGATATATCCAAAAAAAGAAAAGAAATTAAATATAAATAATTTTAAAATATTAACAAGTGGAGAATCACAAGGTAAAAAAACAGGTATTGTTTGCGAATCTTTATTAAAACCACAACAAGAAATTATACTAAAAGAATATAATATAGAAATAGTTAAAGAAAAAAAGAAAAAAACAAAAAAGGAAATATGTAATATAATAGCGGAAAAAATGTTAAAAATAGAAAAATTAATAATATATCCTTTATATAAACCTAAAATCAAATAGTTAATATTTGAATATTTGTTAATTCTTTATTAAATAATAATTCTTTTTTATCATAAAATATTTTTTTATCAAATAAGAAAGATAAGAATAATACAAGAGACATATTCCATCTATTATTTATAATTGCACTCATAATTTCTGATGATTTTTTAACACCAAATACTTTAATATAATTTTTATTTGATATTCTATCAACTAATTTATTTTTAATATATTGTATATTTGTATCATCTTCCATAATATTTAAGTTATCACAAATAAATGTGAATGGTTTAATTTTTATTTCTTTTTTTGTATCTTTCTTACTTTCTTTTTTACAATCAATTTTTGTTTTTGTTTTATCAATTTGAACATCTTGTTTATCTATTTGAACATCTTGTTTATCAATTTGAATATCTTGTTTATCAATTTGAATATCTTGTTTATCAATTTGAACAGCTTGTTTATCTATTTGAATATCTTTATTTTCAATATTTTCTTTATTATATTGAACAAATTTGTTATAAATTTTTTCATCTTTATGTTTCCAAAAAATTTCTGTAATATTTGTAAAATCACTTTTATTCATATAATCAATTAAATCAATATTATTTGTCATTAATAATTAAATAAAAATAAACTATAAATCATTTTTTATTAAATATTCCTCGTGAGTTAATATATTATATATATTATTTGAAACTTGAATTGCATTTTTTTTTATAAATTTTTTTTTAAATAAATAAAATTTCATACTTGATGAAATTTTCAAAGATTTAGTAATATTTATATCTTCTGATTTATTATTTTTAGATTCATTTATATCATTATTTAATATAGTTTTATTATAAATTTCATTAGTATCTATTTTTGATTTATTAATAGAATCATTATACATTTTTTTCATAATTTCGTGTTTTTTAATTTCTTTATGAGATTTAATACAAAAAATAATATAATTGTTTATTTGATTTAATATATCAATATTTAACCAATTTAAATTTACAAATATACCATTGTTATTTTTAGTATAATTGCTATTATTATCATATAATATTTTAAAAATTTCGTATAATTCTGTTTGTGATAAAGAACTAATATGCCATTGTATTTTTTTACATAATTCTATTTTATCATTTTCAATTTTTTTTTGATTTTCTTTTTTAGATTTTTTTTGATTAACCATTTCATAATTATTATACTAAATATAATTTTATATAATTAATTATCATCAAATATTATTTCATCTAATTCTTCGTCCATTTCTTCTACTTCTTCCGAATAATCATCATCATCTTCTTCAGGTTCTAATTCTACTTCATCTTCACTATCATTATCTTGTTTTTTTTCATCATCATTTTCTTCATCCTCATCATCTACATTTTCATCTTGTGAAAAATCATCAAAATTTTCATCTACATAATCTTCATCAACTTCATCATCTTCATCAAGATTACTATCTAATTTTGATTTTATATTTTGATTTTTAGATTTTATAATTCTACCAATAATTGAAATAAATTTTTCATATAATACTAATTTTTTACCACATATTTCAACAAAAACTTCATCGCCAATGTTTATTTTCTCAAGATCAACTTCTGATTTTATACCTGCAGAAATTTTAGGTATAATAATTTCTAAGACAGGATAATTATCATAAAATCCTTGTGCTAAAAGCCCCATTGAATTTTTATTTTTTATTTTACATTTTGTTACTGAACCATTAACAGGGTTGCAAATTTCTGCTATACATTGTATATTATAATATACATTTCCATTAAAATGTTGCTTAATTATATTACCTATTGATTTTTTTACTATTTTTATACTATCTTTTTTTATATACCCATGTTTACTACATATACCTTCAAGTTTATCTTTTAATTTTTTATTAATTTTATTATCATAATCCTTATTTAATTCGTGTGGTTTTAAATATAATGATGTTGTGAATTTAATAGGTATAAATAATTCATTTGACATATTATATACTCTATATTATAATGCAATATCATTTTTTTTTATATAATTAATTATTTAATTTGAATAAATCATATTCATTTGTATCTACAAAGACATTATTAATATATTTACTTAATATACCTTCTAATACCATTTCTGGTGTAATATCATCATTTTCCATAAAAATTTTTAATAATTGTTCAGAAAACCCAGAAATAATTGCAGTCCCTTCAATATCACAAGTTATAGGAAATGTTTTCGTATAATCTGAATTTAAATTCCAATAAATTAACTTTGGTACACTTAAATTTTTTTCTTTAAAAGTATCAACAAATTTTTGATATAGTAATTCACTTGTTTCAATTTGATCATAATCTTTTGTCGCTTGATCAAATTGCATATCAGATAATATAACTATTTTATCTGGAACATTTTCATTATTTGTTAAACTATAATTACATACTAATTTCGATATTAGTTCAAAATTTGTATTATATCCCCAATCTGCTTTTCTTATAGATTCTACTTGATCTTTTAATGATTCTCCCTCTATTTGATGAAAATTTGGTTCAGAGTGAAAAGTTATTACCTTTTTATTATAAATTCCCTTTGAACAATTTGCAATTAACAATCCCATTGCAATTGCAACTTGAGCAGGTATACTCCCATTACAAGCACTAAACATTGATCCTGAAACATCTACAACAGCAAGTAAATTATCAAACAAGGTACTATTTTTCATATTTTCAATAATTGTATTCCATTGTGCTTCAATTGTACTATCTAGTTCATTATTATCAATAAGATAATATTTTACTAATTCGTGTGGTAAAATACCAGTTACGTTTATTTTTGCATCACCACTAAATACTTTAGTTAAATATTCATTATATCTTTCAGAATCGTGTTTTTGAAATGCATTTTTTAATCTTTTTGATGCAACTCCTGGAACAGTTTCATATTGCACATCAGACCATTTATTTTTGCAAATTAAACTTTCAACAATATTAATTTTATTTCTTAAAGGTACTAAATATTCTTTTCTATAAAATTGTAGACTTTTTAAATCCTTATCATTATTGCCTAACTTATCTAATATTTTATTTACAATAATTTGCGAACTATAATATTTCTTATTATGATAACCACCTTCTGATGGTGCCCATTTAGCACATAATGAAACATTTTTATTATCATTTAATGAATTTTTATCTTTAATAAGCTGTTCGGCAAATAAATCATATTCAATGTCATTTGAATTATATTTTGTTGCTAAAAATAATGCATCCTTCCAACAACCATAATCTGAAATATAAGTTTTTAGATTTTTGGTATATGTATTCATAAAATTATTTTTCTTTAACCACATTAGTGCTAAATTACTAATTTTTTTCTCTTTTTTACCATTCTTTCTATCTCTTGCATTAAAAATAATCGCAATGGTTTTATAAGGATCTTCCAACATACATTTATTTAGATGATTATCAAGTTCATTTAATTTTAAATTTCTTTCTAATTCTACAAATAAATCTAAATGAAAATTTGTTGTTGATTCAAAACTTAATGCATTATTTTCTGTTCTTGAAAAATTAGTATAATATAATTTTTCGTCTGTAAAATATTTTGCAAATAAATTATTATTATTTATAATTTTATTATAATTAAAATTATAAAAATTTTGTCTCAAAGTTTTTACAAACACAGTAAAAGAATTTAAAAAATAACTGATAATAAACATTTTTAAATATTTAATATTATTAAATAAATATCATTTTTTTTTTATATCTATTTTCTTTAGTAATGGCATTTCATGTGTTAAATGATATGTTATTTTTTTTTTTGAAAAATAATTACTATTATATGCTGATTGTAAAATTTGCTTTAACTCTGTAATTTTATAAGTTTTATCATATGAAATGTTTTTTTTTAGATTACTAATTAAGTTATTATTAAAATTACTATTATTGTTCATTTTAGTAATAAAATTGTTAAATTATAATATCATTTTTTTATTTATTTAAAAAAATGATATTTATTTTATATATCATTATTTTAAAAGATGTTTAAAAACTATACTTTTGATAGTAGTTTGCCTATTAACAGATATTCATTTGAAATATTTGATATTGATATTGCTGTTATTAATTCTATTAGAAGAGTTATTTTATCTGATATAGAAATTCCTGGAATGATTGGAGAAGGAAATGATGTTTCAATAAATATAATTGCTAATAATGGCCCATTACATAATGAATATTTAATTCATAGAATTGGTTTAATTCCTATTTGTTTAAAGGAAAGTGAAATAGATAGTTATGAAGATAATTCAATTGAATTAGAACTTAATATGGAAAATACTGTAAATAATACAATAAATGTAACAACAGAAAATATTACAGCTACAAGAAATGGAATTAATGTAGATAAAAAAGAATTATCAACTATATTTTATCCGAATAAAGTATCTAATGATTATATATTAATTACAAGACTGCGTAATGGAGAAAAATTACATTTTAAAGGAAAAGTTGTAAAAAAAAATGGAAAATATAATGCATCATTTAATCCTGTTTGTCTTGCAAATTTCTCTTATATGATTGATAAAACTAAAATCAATAAAGATACAAATATTCTTGATAAAGAAAGACAATATTTTACAAATGAATATGGAGATGCTAATTATGTTAAATTTGAATTAGAACCAATAAATAAATATTTAACACCAAAATATCTTATAAATAAAGCAATCGAAGTAATTATTGAAAAATTAAATAATTTAATCAAAGAAATTAAAACAGAAAATATCGAAATCAAAAAATATTTGGATAAAGATAATACATATGAATTTAATATTAACAATGAGAATGATACAGTTGGTAATTTAGTTCAATCATATATTCATAATAAATTTATTAGAAAAAAAGAAAAATTTAAAGAAAATACAGAATGTCTTTATTGTGGTTATATTTGTCCACATCCTTTAAAAGATTTATTAATTATACGTATCACATTAAATGAAGAAAAAGATAAAAAAGTATTTGCTAATTTTCTTGAATATAATTTATTAGGACTAATAGATAATTTACATTCAATTAAAAGCGAATGGAATTTATTTATGAATAAAGATTAATAAGTTATAATAGTTTATTATTTTTTTCATTTAATCTATTAAGATTAATACTTTAATTTATGGATATAGATACTGAAATAAATGATTCTCCAGAAATTAATGATGAAATTATTTATTTAGAGGAAGAATTGCCAGATATTGAATATTATGAAATAATGAGTTTTGATGAAATATCTAAAGAAAATCCTTCATTTATTGCATTTTCAAAAAAAGAAATTTATAATGAATTATATGATTTTTTTGAAAATGCAAATAAAACAAACAATTTTATAGACCTTTTTTATAATGTTGTTGAAAAAAAAAAAATTAATACAAATAATTATGTATTAGTATCTGATGCTGAAAGAAAAAAATTTTATGAAAATGATGATGAAGAAGAAGATGGTTTATTTGAATTTATTAATAGTTTTAAAAAAATTAATAAATATAAAGATAATATTTTTTCAAAAAATGAAAAAAATAAATTATTTTTTACAATTAATTATAATGAAAATTCTGATTTAGTAAGATTTAAACCATTTTACAAAACTAATTTAGAAATTAATAATACAGATGAAAAATATGTATTACTTGAAACAGATGATACAAATGTACCAATTAAAGAAATATATTATTCAACACCGAAATCAATAGAAAATGATTACTTATCTGATAAAGTATTATCTTATTTAAAACATAAAAAAAATATTAATAAAATAGAAGTATCTAGTGATAGCATTTTAGAAGAATTAAACAATGCAAAACCATCAATCGATATTATTATTGAAAATCTTAAATCAGAAGAGTTATTAGAATATGATAATTTAGATTACACAACTTTATTATTACTTTTAGAAAAATATGATTTTAATTTTAATAATATTGATCAAAATGAGCAAGATAAATTAGTTTTTATTCTAACTAATATTTTAAATAAATTAAAAGAAGAAAAATATGATTTTAAATCTGTTAAAAGTAAATTAATCAATATTGTAAATCATAAATATTTATTTTATGATAAAGTAAATAATATATTTAAATTATTGAAATTTACAGATGATACTATTATAGAAAATGAGAATATAATTGATAAACTAGAAGATGAAAAAAATAGTTTAGATAATCCAGATTTACTATTTAATAATATTTATGATATTTCTAAAGCAATTTATAATGAAGATATTGATATTAATTTAATTATTGAAAATATAAAAAATATTATGAATAGACAAATATTAGAAAATGTTATAATTAATATTAAAAATTATAATACAAATAATATAGATGATGTCGAAGCAATATATAATAAAATAAAATCAGATTTTGATAATATGAAATTTTTCAAAGATAATAATAATCTTGAAACATCAAAATTTATAGATTTTTCAAGCGAAATAATTGAAGTTAAAGAAGCAAATGAATTATCAAATTATATTCATAATCCAACATATAATATAAATGAAATAACCGAAGATTATGTTGATTTGGATAATAAGGAAGATTTAGATGAAGTTGAAAACATTGACTTAAATATGACACAATATACTGTGAATTTATTTGATAAATATATAAATATTTATAAATTTCAGGATGCAATAGGATTTAAAGAGTTATTAAAAATAATTTTACCAATATTATCTAATTTACACGATAAATCTAAATTAGATATAGATTATAATTATATTTCAAATGAACTTTTTCAATATTTTGCAGGTGTACCTACAAAATGTTTTATGATAAAAGAAAAATTTAAAGAAAATAATATTGAAATAGGAGATGAATTAATAAAAAATATATCTAACATAAGTTTTAAAACTGTTTTAAATGATTTAGATAATATTAAAGTAAGTATATCATATTTTGTTTCAGATAATTTAAATAAAATTACTGATATTGTTATATCAATTAATACAGAATATTTAACAATAATTAAAGATGCTATTTATAATTCTATTGCAATCTGGATTTTAAATATACAAAATGCTATTTTAGATGGTACACATTTACATAATTATAATTATAATCATATTCATTTATGGTCTGATAATGGATATCCAATCGATAAAAGCAAAAAAATAGGAGTAACAATATATTTATGTGATATAATAACAAATTTTTTTGAAAGTCAAGAAGAACTTAATTTCTTTAAAATAGATATTAAAATTATAGATATTATAACAAATATAATCGAAAAAAAATACAAAGATATTTTAGATAATTTAATAAAAATCGCTGAAGTTAATGATTTTAGTAAAATTAATAAAAATAAAGGCAAATCATACCAAGTTGATCTTGTAGATAATTTAAATAAATTTAAAACAAATAAAACACTATTATTAAAAGATAAGATGTTGTATAACTATGTAAATGCTCTTGTTTATATGCCTGGAATTAATTATAATAAAATACATAAATATTTATTAGGTTGTTGTTTGCAAAAGATAGATGTAGATTTTTTACCCGATAGTGATCTTAAAAATAAAAGAAATGATTTAATTGCGGCTAAAAATTATTTTTCGAAAAACAGAGTTAATTATAAAAAATTAGAATATATGTTTATGCCTATTAAGGAAGATATCGAAGATAGTGATGATGAAAATATTGATATTGATGATTATTATGAATTAAATAAATTAACATATAATATTCATAATAATGATGAAATTATTAGTACATATGATCAATGGTTTGAAAATATTAATAAAAAAGAAAATAATAAAATATTTACAGAAAATAATTATTTAAATATATATAAAAATGGCAGTTCAGAATATATAAAAATTATTAAAAATTATATACAAATTATGCAAAAAACTATTAATAGTAAAAAAAATCAATTTAGTAATAATTATATTGATAATATTGATAGTGTTAATTTTAAACAATTAATAAATAATACATCACAAATATTATCTAAATATTATTATAGTAATTTAAAGGATAACCCTAATTATGAAGATAAAATAATTCAGAATTGCTTATCAGATATAAAAGTTTTTTCAAATGAATATAATAATTTAAATAAAATTTATACAGAAAATAATAAAACTGATATCATAAGAGCAAAAGCTTATATAACTATTAAAATTATGTGTTTACCATTTAATCCAGATATAATTCTTGGTGAAAAAATGTATATACAAAATGATGATGTAGAACAAAAAAATTATTTAGATATATTTAAAAATATATTTGATATTTCTAATAAGATTTTAATAAATTGTAAAATACCAACTTTTGAAGAAAATCTAAATTTTATTAATAGAATGAGAGAAGAATTTAAAAACAAAAAATTAGACGTTTTTGATAAACAAACAGAAGAACAAAGAAAAGTTTTTAACGAACTAAATAAAATAGGAATAAGAGTTGAAAATTTAGAAATAGATTATGATGAAACAAACCAAGTAAATCCAGAAATTAATAATGATGATAATTTCTTTGTTTTAAATGGAGAAAACGAATTTATGTCAAAAGAATCAGATAACTATAATGATGATTATCTTGATAATTATGAAAATGGACATATATATTCTTAAATTATTTCAAAAGACTATTAATAATTGATAACTGATTTTCAAATAAATAATCACTTCTAAACATTTGTCTAATATTATCGTTAGAATCCCCCCATCTATCAATCCGAATAATTTTTTTTTCTAATTCACTTAAATATTCAGTATGTGATGCTATTTCTAAATTAATTTTATTAATATTGCTTTCAACAATAGTAATATCATTTTTAAACTTATTTTTTTCTAAAAATAAATTATCTAGTTCTGTTTTTTTTTCTTTAACTAAACTATAAATTAACATATTATCAAAATTAACATCATAATTTTTATTTATAAAAGAATAGTTCAAAGAATCATATTCAGTTTTTTTAATTGAATAATTAATTTCTAGTTGAATATAATGATTACTAAGTTGTTCTAATTTTTCTAAAAATAAATTATATTCTTCGTATTTATAAGTAATAATTTTTTTGATATTATTTATTTCATCATAAACAACTTCTTTATTCATTTTTGTTTATAGTTATTAAAATAAATAATCATTTTTTTAATTTTTACCTTTAATAAAAAAAAAATGATTATTTAATTGATATATTTAATTACTAAACGAATATGGCATCAATCAGCTACGATAACAAAATCTCAATCAACTACGAGACTAACAATTATAATATTTCATTTGATATCAAATTTGGCGAAGGAAAAGACAGTCTTATTTGTGAAAATGAAAAAATGAGAAAGGAATACACAGATGACTATCCTGTAGAAATTTTCGAATTTGGTTCAGAAGAAAATCTACAAAAGGGATATCGTGTTGTAGGAAATGAAGGTCCAATTGTTGTTAATCTATCAAATATTTATGTTAAAAATAATAATGAATCAAACTATAAATATGCTTTAGGATTTGCTATTGATAATAAAGAACCCAAATATTATAGTGAAAGCGATACAATGCCCTATAATATTGAAAGAGACGGAACTTTATGGACAATTCATGCTAATGATAATCAATCATATAAATTTGATCAAAATCCAAAAGCAGAATATCAATGGGTAGTAAAAAGAGCATTAGATAAAGATTATGAACCAACTGAAGAAGAAAAAGAATTAGGAATGGAAAAAACTTCAGATACTACAGGATTATTTTATATCACATTTATGGTATATAAAAAAGAAATTTACGAAGAACCTACAAGAGGAATTACACGCGGAATTACACGTGGAGCAACTAGAGGTGCAACGCGTGGTGGAATTGAAAGTGATGCAGGGCGCTTTGGATATGGAAATAGTGCATCATCAAGTAGTGTTAAATCTGAATATAAATTTGCTATTAATACAGAAAAGTATATCCTACCAATTAGAACAAGAATTCGTAAAGAAAGTGAAAAAAAAATGTTTAATTGTTCTGAAACAATTAGAGGAGCAAGTCTTAATAAACTAAAACAACAAACTATTGCAGTGCCTTTCTAATGTTTTAATCTGTTTAATAATATTTTCTTTAATTTATCTTGATTAAAATAATATTTATTATTTTTATTTATAGAATTTAATTCATTTTTTGTATAATAGTCGGAATCTAATTTATTAATTAATATTTTTTCTATTTCACTATTAACATAATTATCTTTAATTGTATATTCTGTATCACAATTATTACAACTTATTTTTGGAACAATATATTTATTTTTATGATTAACATAATTATCTAAGTTAATGTCTTTTAAATATTCATTATTCATTATATTATATTCTTGAACATTCCCAATTATATCTAAATTTATTATATAAAAATTATCGTTATTATAATAAACTATTAAATTAATATGTTTACCATAAATTTTACAATCCCTGTAAAGTAATATATCTATATTAAATAATAGATTATTTTGATTATTTAAATTATATTTAAAATACTTAAATATAGAATATATATTTTTAATATCATATTGTTGTATTGTTTTATTAAAATATATTAAAAATTTTTTATATAAATTATATATTTTTCCTGTAGGATCAATCCATTCGGACCATTTAATTAAATCGGTTATTTTTAAAAGAACATCAATATTATTAAATATATTTAAAATATTATACATTTTTTTTTTATATTCTATATCATTATACTCAGCATTATACATACTATCATTATGATATGTTAAATCATTTGACGGTATTGAATCTATGAAATATAAAGGCTTATAATTTTGATCACTAATACCATTATAATATATACAATTATTTGAAAACTTTTCTAATAAACAATTATTATCAAAAAATATTTTAATTGTTATAATAAATAATAATATAATTGATATTAATATTAATATGCCTTTCATTAAATAAAAGTACCTCCTTATAATATTATAAATATAATATTATAATATTTTAGAAAATATACATAATGTATTCAAGAAAATATATTATTATACTTATATATATAATATTAATTTTATTTATATTTTTAAATAAACCATCAATAATGTTCGATCACAATGGTAATATTAAACATTTTGGTTATAGTAACGATAATGATATGTTAAAATCATTATTAAGTATCGAAATAGTTATACCAATAGTTGTAATATTATCTTATATTATTTATTTAAGTATTCAATTAATAACATAATTAAATGGAAAATTATGATTTTATAAAAGAAAAAATTATTAATTTGATAAATAATCCGGATGTAAAAATATCATTTAAAAGTTGTATTATTATTTACGGAAAACCAGGAATAGGTAAAACATACACAATTGATAAAATATGTTCTGAATTAGAATTAAAAGTTGTAAAATTTACATTAAATAATTGTCCAACATCGGATAATTTCGAAGATTTATTATATAAAAGTATTACTATTAAAAATAATTTTCTAGAATTAGTTTCAAATAAAATTGAGAAAAAAATTATTATTATTGATAATTATGAAATATTATTATCAGTCGACAGAACAATAAATAACACATTATACAATATATTAAATAATAAAAAATTTAAAAATATTAGTATTGTATGTATATGTAGCAACGATTTATTAAAAAAAATTGGAAATATAAAGAAAAAATGTAGTATATATGATTTTAAAACACCAACCCCGGAATATATTTATGAGATATTAAGAAAAAAATATAATTATACTAAAGAAAAAGAATTAAAAGAAATTATAAAAAAATCACATAATAATATTGAACAATGCTTTTTTTTAATTGAAAATAGAAATAATATGAAACTTAATAAAATAGATAGTATTGATAAAACTTTATCAATAGAATATTTATATGGAAATAATTATAATAGAGAAAAAGTTTCAAAAATATTATATTCAGAATCTTGGTTAATACCTTTAAGATTTCACGAAAATTTAGTTATTGAACTTAAAAATAGAAAAACAACTATGATACAAAAAAATAAATTATATAAAAAATTTATATATGATATATGTCTTTATGATTTATTAATGAATAATAATTGCATTAATGGTGGGATTGATATTATTTGTTCGTATGTTGCATTTTTATCCGAATTAGGAAAAAAAAAAAATTATGAATCAAATTTAGATAATTTTACAAAACTATTAAGTTATTTATCTTTACAAAAAAAATACGTTAAAAAAAGTTATTTATTTAATGAAAATTTTTTTCAAATTGGTAATTATCATATAAATTCATTAAACATAAATTTATATTCTTAAAATAGATAGATACATAATAATAATATGAATACACCTGAAACTCCGGTTAGCAATACTTTAAATTCTATACGTCAAAAATCTTCAAGAGTTTTTGAAGAAATGCAAAGTTTAGGAAATAGTACACAAGCTATTATTGGATTAGTATTATTAATTGCTTTTTCTGTTATAATAGCGTATTTAATGTATAGTTATATATCCAAAGTTGTATTTAATAAATACAAAATAATTGTTCCCAAAACGAAATTGCCATTAATAGGAAATGTCAAAAATGAAATAAGTTTAGATGATGATTTACCTGTTTCCGAGGGAGGTAATGGTATAAGAAGATCTTATACTTTTTGGATATATATAAAAGACAATGATCATTCTCATTTTAGAAATATATTATATCTTTCTAAAAATGGTGAAAATGAGATAATAAATACATCCCCTCATATATTTATGGATAAATCAAATAATAAAATGTATATTAGATTTAAAAAACAAAACAAAGACTCTAATAAATTAGATGCAGCCTGTGACGCAGATACTAAAAAAAATATACATGACTGGGCAAGAAGTCAATTTGATGATGGTACTAATGAACCTAAAGAATGTTTCAGAAAATATATGAAACAAGGAATAGTTATAGATTATGTACCTATGCAAAGATGGGTACATATTGGTATTGTTATAAATGACCATACATCAAATTCGAATGGTGGATACGGTGCAAGTATATCCGCATATGTTGATGGTGAATTAGTAGCTGTAGCAAATCATGAAGAACCATTAAGAGGTTTAGGCAGTTCAAGCGAGCAATATACATATAATATAAATAACCTAGATTTAGATAATTTTACTAAATTAGTTGTTGGTGGAGAGCAAAGTTCGGGTATATCACCTGGATTTTCAGGTTTATTATGTAAATTTGCAGTATTCAATTATGACTTGAATGATAGAGATATACATAATGATTATAATAAAGGTCCTGTTGATAATTTAATGGCTAAACTTGGAATTGGAACATATGGTGTTCGTTCCCCGGTTTATAGAATATCATAAACAAAAAACAATTTATTTTTATAATATATTATTAATAGAGTAATTATAAATTTAAAATGATATCAAATATTATTCAAATAATTTTAGCATTATTTATTATAATAATATTATATATTATTGCTTATTATACTTTTAATTATGAATCGATGAGTATTGTAAAAGTAATGGGAGGAAGTAAAGCAAAAAAAATAGAATTATTTAAAGGTATATATGATTATTCTTTAGAAAAAGAATTAATCTATAATACTTATAGTAATAATACAACTCAAGGAGCATTCAGAGAATTAATACCATCAATAAATCAATATGGTGGTGCAGAATATTCTTATAGTTTTTGGTTAAAAGTTGATCCTCAAAAATTAAAAACTGTAAATCATAATGATGAAAATATAATATTATTTTTTAGAGGTAGCAAACATTACATAAAATATAATACACCAAATCAGAAAAATTGTTTAATGGAACATAATAATAAATATATTTTAGTTAAGAATCCATTAATTAGAATGAAAAAAGATGGAACATCTATTATTGTAGAATATAATAGTGTTTCTAACCCCGATACTTTTAGAGAAGATGGTATTGAAAAAATAGATTGTAATGGTGATTGGAATTCAAAAAATAAAGGATTATTAGGAATATATAATATGACTGATAATGAATATAAAAATAAATGGTTTATGTTTACTGTTGTTTTACAAGAAATTACACCCGAAGATGACATATTACATAGATTTAAGACAAGATGTAAAATATATTTAAATGGTGTTAATATGTTAAATAGAATAGTTGAAGCACCATTTAATGGTCAAGACAATACAAGTTACGGTTCCGCCGCAATGAAACATAATAGAGGCCAATTATATATAAATCCCGGCAATATACTAGGAGATAATAGAGCAATATTTTCTAATACAGCAAACGGAGAAGGTGGATTACAAATAGCTGATTTATCATATTTTAATTATGCATTAGACCAAGATGAAATAATTAAAATATTTAAAAAAGGATTTAATAAAGAAAGATATACAGTACCAGAAGAAGAGTTAAATGAAATAGATTATACTATTACAAAAATAGATTTAGAAAATATCAAAAAATTCCCAGATGGTTATTAATTATATTATTTAAAAATATATATATTAAATATAATAATGGGAGGTGGTTTACTACAACTTGTTTGCAGAGGTCAACAAGACTATTATTTATGCAAAAATCCAGATTTTAGTTTATTTAAATATGTATATAAAAAACATACTAATTTTGCTATGGAAACAGTGCGTTTGGATTTTAATAATACGCCTTTATTTGAACCAAATATATATAATGGAGAATATAAATGTAAAATCTTAAGATATGGCGATTTACTTAAAAATCTGTATTTTTGCTGTACATTACCGGATATCTATTCTTCAAGTACATTAGCATTTAAATGGGTAAAAAATATAGGAAATATATTAGTCAAAACTGCAATAGTTAAAGTAGATGGAAACACAATAGATACTTTAACTAGTGATTGGTTAAATATTTGGAATGAATTAACAATGGGTTGCGACGATGATAACTTGGGTAAATTAATTGGAAATGTTCAGGAATTAAATAATCCAATTGTTATTAATTCTAGAAAAGTAATTTTAAGTAATAATAAATTTGCTTATAATTACTATCCTGCGTCATCAAAAAATAATAGTATACCATCAATAAAATCGCATAAATTGGTTGTTCCTTTATCTTTTTGGTTTACAAGAAATCCATCTTTAGCACTACCACTACTAAGATTACAAGGAAATGAAATAACATTAACAATCAGATTAGAAAATACAGAAAGATTATATACTGTATATTCATATGATATTAATGAAAATGTAAGTCCTTTATTTTATAATGAATTATATAGTAAAGATTTAAGTAGTGGAATCAAAAAAAGAGAATCAATTAATATAAAAACTTTTACTAAATCATTAAATATAGATCCTTATATAGAAGCAACATATGTATTTTTAGATAATGTAGAAAGAAATATGATTTTCAAAAAAACAATTATAAATTATCTTGTTGAACAACTAGAAATAACAAGTCAAAATAGTTTCAACGTAAACAATTTAATTGGTAATATAAATGTTAATACAAATAAACCAACTAAAGAAATTATTTGGATAACAAGAAGAAACGATTATATCAATAAATTTAATTCTCATCAGAATTTTACAGCATCTATTAGACAAAATAATAACTATCCTATACTAAATAAAGCTAGTATTATATGGGATAAAACAAAAATTATAGTAGATGATAAAAACAATATATTTTATAACAGAATACAACCATATCAGTGTCATAGTAATGTTCCAAATGAAGGAATATATTTATATTCTTTTGCAATTAATCCAGAAAAAAATAATCCATCAGGATATTATAATGCTGCACTAGTTGAAACTAAATTGAGACTAGAATTTAATAAATATAATGAATTTGATGAAAATTATAACTTAAATTTAGCATTAAATAGACATAATAAATTTAAAGATGCTGGTATTAATGCTAGTTTAGATAATTATTTGGTAGATGTTTACTCTATAACTTATAATATATTTGAAATAATTGGTAGAAGTGTAGGTATGAAATTTGCTTAATATTATTTTTATATTTCATTTTATTAGATATAAAATGGACTTAACATTTTTTATTATTTGCGTAATTCTTATTTACTTAATCTATTATCTAATATCTTGCATTCAATCTCTTAATAAAGAATTGAAAGAAGTAAAAACAAAATGTATTAAAACTGATCAACCTTTAACAGTTGATACTCCAGATGTGACAGAAAAATTAAAAGATGAAACGATTTCAGGATTTGATTTTCTTAAAAAACTTTTTAATAAGTAAAATTGTTATTAATATAAATAATATAAATATCAAAATATAATTTATATTTTCTTTAAATATAAATCTTCTAATTCGTTTATTATCATATTTAGTATTAGTGTTTCCAAAAGGAAAAGAAACAAAAATAGAATTTATATTATTTTTATTTTTAATATAATCATTATATTTAGTATTAATAAATATCTTATTTTCTGTATCAATTTTAATATTACTATTATAGCATTTATTTAAAGCTTTTTGATCATCTTCATTATTTTGTTTAATCATACAATTAAATAATAATTTTAAATATTTTACATATCCCATAAACATACCCATATTCGGCAAAATGTCATTTTCATATTTTCCAAAATTTATATTATATAATTCTTTTCCAATTGATTTATTATCTATTAATAACAGATTAATAGGATCTTTTGAAATTAGAATATTTGTTTTATATGATAAAAATAATTTCTTTAATTCATTATCAGTAAAATTTATATTTATTAATGAATCAAAACCATCTAAATATACAATAATATCATTATCATTTTTAGTGTTTATATATTTAATTAATTCATTAATTTTATCAAAATAATCGCGAAATTTAGTATTCCAACCAACAACATCTATTTTTTTATTAAACTCATTTTTAGTTAACTTGTCAAATAATCCTTCCGAATGTGTTGCATAAGTAACTAAATAAATTTTTTCCATATGTTAATAATTATATAAATTAATATACCTAATAATATCAAACTTAATATATATGATAATAAATACATTAACTTAAATAATAATGCAGGTTTATTGTTGCTATTTGTAAATTTAGCAATTTTTAACCATAATAATCTTATTATTTCAGGCACTGGCCAATTTTTCGAATTTTCAGTATCTTCAATTGGTTGATAAACTAATGGAATATTATAAAAATATCTATTATTATTGAAATAATTTTGAAAAATATCCCAGCAATATATTTTTTTATAATTATAATTTAAAACTTTTTCCCTATATTTTTTGGAATAAATAACTGAATGTGTATATATATTTAAAATTCCTCTATTTATATTTAAATTATATGGAATAAATAAAAATGGAATAGTTCCTAAATAAAAAGAAAAACTTGTATTTTTATTTTTTATTAAAAAATTATCTATTTTATCAATTACATTTTTTTCTAAAATTTTTTCACTTAATATAAAATCGTCCTCTAATATTAATATATTATCATAATTATTTTTTTTTGAATGATTAAATATTTTTATATTACAATCAACTAGGTCTTTTGCTGTTGTTGTTATATATTCTTTTTTTTTTGATTTTTTAAAACCTTTATTATATAAAATATAAACTTTTTTTGTTAAATAAATTTTTTTTATTTGATCCATTATATTTTTCAATCTTTTTTCATTACCTTCTAAATAAATTATATATGTTGCATCTATTGAATTATCAAATAAACCAGTTTTATTTTCATATAATACTAATTTATAACTCGTATCCATTATATCTAATAAATATTTAAAATAAATTCGTTATGATGCACTTTATAAATAACATAAATTAGTAAAATTAACATTGATAATAATAAATCACATATCATTCTGTATATATATCTAAATAATAATACATTATAAACCAAGGAATATAGACTAATTCTGGTGTTATAATTGAAGAATTTGTTGCATATTCATAATAAGCAAACCAAGTTGATAATAACATAAAAAATCTACATAAATATACTTCTAATTTTTTCAATTTATTTTTTTCTGAACTATTTTTATATATATTTAAAAAATCATAATCAATTTTATAATTATCATTTTTATCTTTTTTCATTTTTGTTAAATCAATCACATCACCCAATTCTAACATTAGAACATAAATAAATGTTAAAACATAAAATAAAGGTTCTATTTTATCTAAACCACCGTTAATTAATGATGGAACAATTTGCTGCTTAACAAGTAAATTTTCGTTATTTAACATAAATGATAAATCAGGATGTAAAGTTTCTGCAAAAATTCTACCAATAACAGACAATGTTGCTATACGCCCATGTTTTAGTTCTGATGTTTTTAAATTGAAATTTGATAAATAAATTTTAGCACAATTTGGTAAATTATTATTATTTTTTATTTTTAAGAAATTTTTTTTAATTTTATAATTAAGTAAACTTGGATTAAACGTATAAATTTCTGTTATATTCATTATAAATAAAAATATAATTAATAATTTTTTCATATTATTTTTATTTATTTTAATATTTTTAAATAATATTTAATGTTGATATATTAACATTAAAATGTTTTAATGCTTCTAACGCCGCATTATTTTCTGCATCTTTTTTTGAATTACCAGTTGCTGTTGAAATTACAGCATTATTTTTATCTTTAACACAATATTTAAAAACTTTAACAGAATCTTTTGTTGATACATTAATTTCTAAAAATTTTGGAATATCTTGTAAATGATGTTGCATATAATAAATAAGCATATCTTTATAATTAGTTTTATTTGCTATTAATTCACTAAAATCTATATTATTTTCCACAACATTAATAATCCAATTATAAACTAAGTCATAATTTGAATTAGAATCAAGAAAAAGTGCAGCAATAAATGCTTCAAATATATCCTCCATTATTTTATAATTATTTCTACCATTTGATTCCTCTACTTGTTTAGAAATAATTGCATATTTATTAAAACCTATTTTATTTGAAAGAAAACCTAACATTTTACCATTAACTATTTTTGTTCTTATTTTAGATAAAAATCCTTCATTCTGATCTGGATATCTTTCGAATATGTAAGCAGATATTACCATATCTAATATTGAATCTCCTAAAAATTCAAGTCTTTCATATGACATATCCTGTAGTGGTAAGCAATTTTCAGGACATTTTGTATTACTATTAATAAAATCGTGATTTTTCATTGTGCAATAAGATTGATGTACGAATGCAGTTCTGTATAAATTAATATCATCAATCTCATAATTATTTAAACCATTATTTGATAAAATTATTTTTAATGTATCAATATCTAATAAACAATTTTTATCATTATAAGGCATTTCAAGAACATCAATCTCTTTTGTTTTATTATGTAAAGAACTAATTTTATTCATATTGATTGCATAAAAATTATAATAAATCATTTTTTTAAATGTTATTAATACATAAGGAATTAATATATTTTTTATCTAAATGACTATTACTGATTATGCACCATCTGAAATAGAAATTAAGTCAATAGGTATTGGATTGATAGATAGCCAATATCTTGATTTAACATCTAGGGAATATCTTGTTGTTGGAGATATGTATAGTAATATTGAAACAGGACTTAATATTGGAGAACAACATAGTTATTATTGGTCTGATACTTGTAATATGTTGCCACAAAATATTTTATATAAAATGATTGTTAATAATAATGGAATAGGAATTAATACAACTAGAAATCAATTTAACAAAAATTTTTTAAATAATAGTTTAAATGGTATTTATATTGAAAATGGGGATATTTTCTGTGATGGTACTATTTCTGCAAGAAATATTAGAATTATAAATGAAGATGGAATGCCATATGTATTTAATGATTATATATTAAATAATAGTGAATATATTGTAAATAATTTAATTACTGCTATTAATTCAAATATTACATTAGCTAATTTTTATCAAGGATGGAACAAATCTTACTTATATAATGAAAAATTAATAAATAAAAATAATATATTTACAAACTCTTTTATAAATATTGGTGCAGGAGATGTTGATACAATTGATAACCTACACGCTATAAATGTTGTTTCTCCTGCTCAGACTAATACTATTGAAAATATACAACTTGCTATTAAAAATAGAACTTTATCACAACCAATTACATATCGTAATAGTGCTGGAGAACAAGTTTTAGTAAAAGAACCTGCTGGTTTACGAATGGGTATAATTGGAATGAATAATGAATCACCAGCAATTATATCCACAACATATGGTATGCCTCTTGAATTTCACGTTGGAAAATCATCTTTTGATATTAATAAACTATATCAAAATAGCGATGATACTACTATTAAAAAAGATATACCAGAATATGACAATTTAGAAAGTTATCCAGCAATGTCAATTACATCTAATGGAAATATATTAATTGGTAATGTAAATAATAATGAAGAATTTAATACAAAATTTCAAGTTTCTGGAAGTTCATTATTTGATAAGATCTATAAAAATGATGAAATTTCTGGAGAAACTTTAGAATTAGATGATATATATTTAAGAAAATTTGGAAATATATTTAAAGCATCAAATATTGAAGCTGGAAATTTTGGAGATGGTGATTATAAATTTATTTGCAATTTAAATATTGGTAAAAATTTAAATGTAGATGGTAATTTTAACGTTAATAATTTAGAAACAGATCAAATTAATACATATAATATCAATACTAAAATTATAACAACTGATACATCTGATGAAATATCACAATTTAATAACCCTTCTATTTTTACAAATAGTGTAGACTATTCAGATAATGTAAATGTATCTGGTACATTATTTTATAATAATTATAGATTAAATGCTCTTAGTGTTGAAAAAATAGAAAATGTAATAACAGATGGAGATGGTAATATAATACCACAATTTGCAGATTTAACTCAAGATGATTTAAGTGATCCAAATAATATTATTTTATATTATGGTTTTAATTCTAATAATAATATTTATCCAAGTGGAAGTAATTTAGCAGTAGGAGGTAGATTAGGAATTGGTATAGTTGAAACAGATGGTTATAATAATCATAAATTAATTCTAAAAAATGATACCAACGCAGATTTTGAAATATTAATAGAAGATTCTGAAAAATTAGAACAAGATACTATTAATAAAACTTATATTGGTCATATTAATTATAATTCTTTGGAAATAAATGATAGAAGTTTAATATTTAATACAAATTCAAATCCAACTGAAAAAAGAAATATATATTTTTATACTGGTATAGAAAAAAATAGTGTTATTAATAATGAAATATCACCAGCATTATCAATATGTGAAAATAATAAAATTGGAATAAATGTTGATATTAATAATAATATTGAACATACATTAGAAATAAATGGTACTTTACTAGTTAATGATATTTATGTTAATAATAATGGAAATGTAGGAAAAATTTACAGTTTTTTAGAAAACACAATAGGAAATACTAATTATCTTTTAATAAACAATGATAATATTAATAGTAAATATTTTTTCAATTATAAAAATTCTGATATAAATCAAAATATAGTTTCTAGAAGCAAAGGTTTAAATATACAAGGTGGTATTAATTCTAAATCTGATTCTATTGATTCTTTAAATGGTGGTTATTTTGAAAATAATGTTAAATTAGCATCATTTAAATATATAAATGCTAATGATTTTAGTTTAAAAAATCATCCAAAAACTTCATATATTAATACAAATATAATAATTGGTATACAAGATTTATCGGATGAAAGCAAAGAATCGCTTGTTAAAAATACAGATACATCAAAACCTTTAGTTATTAGAAATATTTCAGAAAAAGATTATAATGATACTATAATTAGATTGTATCGTGGAATTATCAATAGAACTGAAAATTTAAATGAATATAATTCTTCAAAATATACTGGTATAGATTTTTGTGAATGGGTTCCTTCAACAGGTAATAGAGATAAAGATAGATGGTATATATATAGAAATCATGATAACTTAGTTCAAACAATTGATAATTATCCAGGAATATTTGAAATAGGATATTCTGATAATGAATTTCATACAAATAAATCTGGTTTAGAAATATTTTATAGAAGAAATAATAATTCAATTGTATCTTCATCGCAACCCGCAAATCCAGAAGATCCACAAAACTACTATTTTGTTTTTAATAGACCTAAAACGGAAATAATTGATCCTGATTATATCAATAATATAAAAAATAAAAAAACTGTTGAAATTTACGGAGATTTAGATGTTAAAGGAAGAATATTTATTAATGGTGTTGAACTAGATAATATTGGCGAACATTCACATTCAATAGGAGATACAATTGTTCCTGGTACTACTACAAATGTTTATCACGATCCCAATGAAATAACTGATGATATTGAAATAACAGGTAAAAATATAGGTATTTTTCAAAAAATAAGAACAGTAATAGGTGATTATGATATAAATAGTGTTGATATAATGAATAATGTAAATGAAAATGAAAATAATAATGTAATATTTTATACGGCAGATGATAAATGTGTTTCAAGTTTTATTTCAACATACGAAAAGCATACTTTTGAAAAACAAAATGCAAATAGAGTTAAATTTGATCTAAAATTATCTAATTTTTACAAAGATAATTATGATGATGATAAGGAAAGATTTAAAACATTTGATACTAATGTTATTAATTTTGTTTTAAGTGCAGAAAATAATGATCAAGATGTAGTTAAAAATGCTAATTTTAACTATGAATCTCTATTTTCAATCGAAAATAAAAAAAAGAAAATGATATCATTTTATAATAATACTGAAAATATATATGTTAATATTGGAAATCATAACTCTTATTCATATTTAAATAAACTTAACAATATATGTTTACATATTGAAGATAATTCAGAATATTTGTTACAATTAACAAATAACGAACTTGCAAAAAATTCTAAAATAGTTTTTCATAATAAATCGGAAACAAATAAAAATCATTTCTGGACAATTGATGGTCCAAATGTTAATACAAATAATTTTAATATTAAATATACTTTTAATGATAATGTAAATGATTTAGATGCTAATTATAATTTAAATACATCTACTAATTTAACATTAACAAATGATAATAAAATTGGCATAAACAACTCTATTCCCTTGTCTACTGTTGATATTAATTCTTCAAATAATAATATTTTAAATCTAAGAAATTATTATTTACAAGATAATAATTTAGAATTAGATACTTCTAAATATAATGTAATTGAAGTTAATAATGATGATTTTGAATATGATTTGTCATTTAATAATACAAATAATTTATCAATTTTTAATTTTAATTATAATGTAAATATAATTCCTGCAAATATACCAAATGAAACAATTGATGGTAAATTTATTTATTCTATTTTTAAAGAAACGGATGGTTATATTAAAATAACAAATAAATCAAATACATTTAGTAATAAACTTAATATTATTATTTATAAAACTAATTTAACTTTTTCTTTTGACGATTATAGTGATGTCGAATTAGACAAATTTTGGAAGTTTGATACAAATATTCATTTAAATGATAATTATATATTAGTAATAAATAATAATATTACATTACCTTCTCTTGAAAATTTTTCGCATATATTAGATAGTGATAAATGGAATTTTCAATTTAGCGAAGATTTACATAATAATTTTAATATAAAAACTGATAATTCTAATTTTGATATAACATATGATGATATTTTAAATACAAAAATTGATTTTCTTATTAATAATCATTATAAGTATATAGATTCTAGTAAATTAAACATCCAGTTTAAGTTAGTAAATATAGGCAAAAATTATGATTTTCTAGATGATAAATATAATTTACATTGTACTTTTCAAAATAAAATTTTTAATGAAGGTAATGCTTCTACTTATTATAAAACTTATGTTAATGAAAATTACAATAACGAATTAAAAATTAATATTCATACTTCAAATGAATTATATATTGATAAAACTATTAGAAATTCTAATTATAATATTGATGTTTTATATGAAATTGATAACGATTTTAACTTTAATTTATCAGGACCATCAACTATTATAAATAACAATCCTATAAATACAAACTTAATTAGTTACTCATATAATTATGATACATTAACAAATATTTATAATTTTGAAACTACTAATATATTAAATAGTACTCCAGATGGCATTAATGTGGTTGAGATACCAATTAGATCTGAACCACCCATAACAAAAGATATATTATATGAATATAATAATACAAATCAAACAATAAATTTATTAGGTAATGATATAGATATATCATCTGTTATTGATCAAAATATCAATATAAAAATAAATAATAAATATGATAAGTACATTGGAAATGAAGATATAACTCACTATATTATTACTAATGTAGTTAAAGATAAAGCACATATTATATTTGAAAATGAAATATTAGGACAACCATCAATAATCAATAATGAAATTTATAGTACATTTGATGGAAATTTAATTATAAAATCTTATGATACTGAAAATAAAGAGCAAAATGATCTAATAGAATTTAAAAATGACAAGAGCATTAACGCAGAAAATAGTACTTTATATATCAAAAATATTACAGTTGATAATATTTTTGATAGAGCATCTGGAAATTCTATTATAAATTTATTAGAAAAAAAAGAATTAACAGAAACACATACTGCTGATAATTTTACAATGAAAACTATTAATCAAGATTTCATAACAAGTAATAAATTAATACATTTAACTAATCATCAACATACTTCTTTTGGTGCTGCTAGTACTGATATCTTAAAAATAAAAAAAACAGCCGATTATGATAGTTTACAGGTAAATGGAGATACTATTTATAATGATGTTCTTAAAATTACTGCTAATAATAGTTTGGATATAATTGAAAAGAATATGTTATCTTTGTCCTTATTAAATAGTACTTCAATTGCTAATTTTGGTTCTGCAAATAATCCTGCTAAAATTGGTATTGGTATGGATAAAGAAAATATTGATCATTATTTAGATGTAAATGGTGATTTACGATTAACTACTAATAATATATCTGAATTAGAAAACCCACATATAACTTTAAATTCTCATAGAAATAATGCTTTATTAGATTATTATGAAGATAATAAATATAATCATAATTTAATTTATTCAACTGATGGTGAATTAAAAATAACTGCATATAATGATTTAAATAGTAAAACTAAAGATTTAATTAAATTAAATGATGGTAAAGTTGAATTTGATGAATTAGAAACAACTAAAATAATTGCAAATGAAATTTATGATAATTTAGGTAATTCATATTTTCCAGATTTTCATAACTTAAATAATAGTGAATTTTTATATAATATATCTAACTTACATATAATAAGCAGTAATGTTCAATTTACAACATCTAATATTAATATTGCTTTAGAAGATATAAAAAATAATTATTTTAGTATTAACAAAGTTAGATCAATTGAATTAGATACTGTTCTAAATAATAATATATCTTTTGAAAATATTGAAGATATAAGCTTAAAATACAATAAAGAATATAATTATGTATATAGTTCAATAGTACAAAAAGCGGAAAATCAATTTTATTCATCTTCTTTAACTCATCATACAATTAATTACTTGACAGCTAGTTCAGATAGTATTATTGCAGGTATAAGCGAAACAAGTGGATTGGCAGATGGTCAAAATGGATCTGATGACCTTCCCGACCCATTATTTAATTATATTACTTCAATTATTTATTCCGATAATTACATTTATATTGCAGATAAAGGAAATAGTAAAATCAGATTTTTAGATTTAGATAGTGATAATGTTGTTAGATCTTTTGTTTTTGATTCCCAAACAGACGACATAGAACATCCAACGTGTTTAGTTAAAAATAGTAATACATTATATGTTTCAAATGATAAATATATTTATGAAATTGATATAACAAACATTGATAGTAATTATGAAACATTAACTTATAATCGAATTGTAGGAAGTGATGAATTAGGTTATAAAGACGGTAGTTTAGATGAATCTAAATTTAAAAATATAAATGCAATGTGTTATGATAATAATAAAAATGTACTATATATATCTGATGATAATTATTCAATTAGAAAAGTAGATTTAAGTAATGAAATTGTTTTGACAATTGCAGGATATTTACCAAATAATATTGATGATTTATCGTTTAGTGGATCAACTGTAGGCGATGGTATTGATGCGCGTTTTAATAATATTAAAAAATTAATTAAAGTTCCAGGTGAGGAATATTTAATCATCTTAGATAATGATTCTAATAATTCAAGAATATTAGCATATGATATAGAAAATAGTTTTGTATCATTGATTTATAATTATAATGGAGAAGTAAGTGATTTATTATTAGATATTGAAAATAATAAAATACTATATTTAATTACTAGATCAAGTTATTTTATCAAAATAACAATACAAGATGATTATGGTATTTATAATAAAACAAATATAACTTTCCACGAATCAGATACAAATATTTTTAGAATTACATCAATACCACACGATAGTATTAACTATCCTTATTATACTTTAGAAAAAGACTATAATCCTGAACAACTTGTTGATTCAATGACTGTTAAAACAAATTATAAAAATACTTTTGTTAAATTTGGTTCTGATGATACTTATAAAAAGGCTTTTATTGGTATTTCTAAAGAACCTGTTTACGGGACTGAATTAGATGTTAATGGTTTAATTAATACTAGCAATTTAAATGTTAATAATTTAATAAAATCTCTTAATATTGAGACAAATAATCTTAAAGTTAAATATTTAGAAAATTACGATGCATATAATACAGATATTATATTAAAATCTTCTATTAAAACCGATGGTAATAATTTATCACTTGGTGATTTTGCAGATCGCGATAAAAGATTTGAAAATATTTATATTAGAAATAATTTTGATATTGAAAGATATAGATTATCTGTAGATACAACTTCTCATTATCTTAAATTTACAAATACTTTAGATAATGATAATTTTATTAGAACAAAACAAAGTGGAGTTATATTACATAACAATACAGATAGTTCAAGATCTGAAATTAAGTATATTAACAACAAACTAAATGTTACTAATTATAATAGCGGCGGAGATTTACTATTTAGAAATGAAGATTTTTCAGGAACAATTACAACTTCAAATATTGATATTCAAAATACTTTACATTCATTTGAAGGTATTATTAGTAATTTAACAGTTTATGAAGATACCCATTTAAATTCTAATGTTTATATTTACAACGCATTAAATGTAAATAGTAATATTATTGCAAATAATGATATTATATGTAATGGCGTATCTTATTTTAATGATGATATAATTGTTCAAAATAGAATATCTACAAATGATTTATACGTTTCATCAAATATTTTAGTAGACGATTCCATAAATTTGAATGGACTATTAACAACTCAAGATATACATACAGATGATATTTATATAGATAATAACGCTGTTGTTAATAATGATTTAGAAATTATGCAAAAATTATTTACAAGTAATGAAGTATATTTTTATAGTAACTTAAATGTTCAGAATAATTTAATTGTGAAAGATACATTAACAACTTGTAATTTAGAAATTATAGGTAATTTAACTTATGTTGAAACAACACAATATCAAACAGAAAACTTGCATATTATAAATGATCAGGGTGATGGACCATCTTTAAAAATTACTCATAAGAAAAAAGACGATATAAGCGATGATAACAATATTGTAGTTATTAATAATATTGAAGATTCTGATTCTGATAATAAAAATATAATCATTAATGATAATTGTTATCTAGGTATACATAAAAGTCCAGAAGTTGAATTAGATATTTTAGGCAATATTCAATTTACAAACAGTATTAATAGTGTTTCTAGAGATGCACTAAATCGTATTCAATTATTAGATGAACCTATTTTAAATAAATTTGAAGATACATCAAACTATATTGGCAGAGTTGATAATGCATCTTCTAATTTTACACATCAAGTATATGATTATCTTAAATATGTTTCTAATCTCGATGTATTAAATGATTGGCATCATCCTATTGTGAAGGAATTTGATAATGCTGGTAATTTAATTGATAATTACAATATAAAAACAATTAATAATAATATTTATGTTAATTCAACAATAAATTCAGATGAATATTATATAGTATTAAAGAACGATACAGAATTTTCACAAAAACATTATCAATTATCTCTTGTTAATAATACACTTGCTGATGTATTACTTGTTGGAGGGGGGGGATTAGGAATAAATTCAATTTATAATGATATTTATTTAAATAATCGTTTTAAAACAATTTCAAAATTAAAAACAATTAATTTTAACAACTATTATTTATTTGATATTTCAGAAGATTATATGTATTATTATAATGATGATGATACATCAATATATAAATGTAATTTAAATGATTTAACAGATGAAACTCCACTTTTTAGTGTTATTAGTTTTGATTTAACAGATTCTATTATGAAAGTTAGCAAAAATAATGAATTACTTATATTAAATAAAGAGAATTCAATATTAATTAATAATTTGCATAAATCGACTAATATTGAAATTGGTAATGATATATCAGGAAACAATGATGGTAATTTCGAAGATGCTAGATTTAATAAAATAAAAGATTTTGCTATTAATAGTAAAAACAATATAATATATGTTGCAGAAAACAAAAAGATAAGAAAAATAGATTTAAAAAATGAAAAAGTATCAACTGTTATTACATTTGTGAATGATATAAGTTATATAGATATAACTAACGATGATAATTTTATATATATATCACAAATAAATTCTTCAAATCCAGTTTTATCTTATTCTATTATTAAACTAAATCTAAAAAATCTAGAAGTTATACCAATAATTGAAAATATCGCATTAGAAATAAATTATTTATCACTTGATAAAATAAATAATAAATATTTATTATATAATGATCAATATAATATTCATTATTATGATTTAATAAATAATACATCTTCACAAATTACAAAATATGATGATGATAATATTTATAAATATTTCAAAATTACTTACGATAATAATAGTATTATTTTTATAAAAAATGAATTATATATTTATTACTATAATTTTAATTATGAAAATACATTACCATTAAATTTACCTGCACCAGGTGGTGCAGGATCATTACTATTTAGAAAAGATTTAATATTAAATAAAGGAATATATGATTTATATGTTGCTAATAATTTATCAAGTAGTTATAAAATAGATGATGATGATTATTATCCTAATAATTATTCATTAAATGATAATTTTGATTCACAATTATTAGTGTGGTTAGATGCAAATAATGCTTCAAATAAAGCCAATCTATCAACAAATACAAGTAAATTACAGAGTACAATTACTATATCTGATGATCAATTTTATAATGATTCAGAAAGTGGTTTAAATTATTATAATTTTTTAAATTCTTTAATAATTCAATTTACTCAAAATAAACCTGAGAATAATTTAAATTATTTTATAGTTTTTAAAAATACAAATATTGATAATGCATCAAATACTAATATTTTTAATATTAAATTACAAGATATAACAATAGAAACAACAGAAACAACATCAAAAACATCAACAAGAGAATTTAGTTTTAATACAAATAATGATGGCAAATTAACAAACTATCAATATAATACGAATATTAACATTGGTGGAAATATAACTAAACAAACAAAACATACTATTCAACATAGTATTAATGAAATTAATATATTAAATATTCAAATATCTGAAAATTCTAGCGAAACAACTAAATTTTTTATGAATAATGTAATATTTTATGATGATAATAATACTACTCCAAACCAATATACTGAAAATTATAATTCAATATTAACTATAACTCAGAAAGATACTAATAATATTCAAATATATGAAATTATAATAATTAATAGAAATTTAGATGAAAATGAAAGAGACTCTTTATATAATTATTTATATTATGAAAATAACGATATTCAAATACCTAAAATTATAAAAACAATTAACGAAGATGGTTATAATACAATTGGTTTTGGTGCTATAGTTAATGGTGGAACATCTGCCAAAGAAAATTATAATAATATTAATTTACCTGGATTATATAAAGGATATGAAGTTTCGAACGATTATGTATTAATCAATGATCAATATAATAATAAAGAAATTGTATCTGATATTACAAATGGAGGTACAGGATATTCTGGATTAAATTATGATAATAATATATATAATGGTCAAAAAGGATTTCAATCAGACTCAATAATAAATCAAGGTGATTTATCTAGCTTACCAACAGAATATAGTTATGGTGCACCATCTTATGATATTAATAAAGAGTCAATAACTTATGGTAAAAATGGCAATGGAACTGATATTAGTACATTAATATCAGAAAATTATAGTGGCTCAGGATCTGTTGGGGGAATAAATAATATATTTTCTAAATATCCTATAATTAATAATTCTATTAATAAAAATATTTTAAGACTTTCAACAACTTCAGATACATATGATATAAATATATATGATACTATAATTAAAATAGATATCGCGTCAGAATTTAATGTTATAATGATAGATAGTAATACTACTACTGGTAAATATATTGATGCAACAATCAATTTAAATCCGGGAAATTATAAAATTATTATTAATAATAATGATAATCATATTAAATTTTGTAATAATGATGGTATAACTTTATTAGTAGATTCTAAAAAATTAGATACAGAAGATATGACAGGTTGGTCAAATATAGATACTTTACAAAATAATTATATATCGAGTTATGATCAATTTTATTGTAAATTAATTAAATTAACATTAATTGAAAAAGAAGAAGATGAAGAAGATTTAACATTTGATGATTCTGATACTAATTTTTATTATAATTTTGATGAAACAAAGAGTGGTTCTGGTATAATTATTCTAAAATATAATATTAAAAAAGATGTTGTTAATACAATTGAAGATAAATTTGATAAAAGATTGAAATTACTTGAAGAAGCATTATTGTTTTCTAGAATAAATACTTATAGTGATAATAAAGAATCTATTATGTTTTTCAAAAATAATGAAATAACAAAATATTATAATAATATGTTTATTGATCAATCATATACGGGTATTTTTGTTGATTTAACAGATAAAAATGAATATAATACTGTTGAAGAAAATTTTATATTTAAATGGTCAATTAAATATAATTTAGAAGATAATTATAGAGATTATGTACCTAATACAAATTCTAAGAATATTAATTTTATAACTAATACACATTTAATTAAATTTAATGATTATTTACATATACCAGTAAACAAATATGTATATATTGATAATGTAAATTTAGAAATTAATGATACAATTTATAATTATAATAATAATGCCTATGTATCAAAAATTGAATATAAAAATATAAATATTACACCAATTAAAACTGATATATTCCCAATTAATAATTTCAAATATAAATCAGATGATTTATTAACGCAAACCGAAATAACAATTGATAATAATTTAATTAAATGGTCTTCTCATAATGAATCATATGATGCTCAATCTGATAAATACTATCCTTTGAATATATTTAATCACAATATTAAATATGGAGAATGGGATATAGATAATTATAATGATTCTGATGGATCTTATATACCTTCTTCTGCAAGTTTTAAAATCGATAACTTAGATAAAGTAGGCGAGTGGATTTTAATAAATTTTGATAAAGAAATAACTTTAACAAGCATTGATTTAATATTAGAAGACAATATTAAATTAATGGAATGGTATTTAGGCGGTAGAAATGATATAACTTCAACTAATTTTGATAATATAATTGAAGGGGATGTATCCGATTCAGGAAACATTAGTATCGATAATGCCAATACATATACAAGCTTTATATTAATTGTTTCCAAAATTAATGTAAGAAATACCCAATTAAAAATCAAAAATATTAAATTATATGGTAATTATAAGGATTGGGATATTTAAACTATGAATAATACCATTTTTGTTTCTATTGCAAGTTATAGAGATAAATCTTGTAATGAAACAATTAAAAATTTATTAAAAATGGCAAAATATCCAGATAATATTTACATTGGCATTTGTCAACAAAATAAAGAAGGTGATCAAGATGCTTTATATAATATTGATAATAAAAACATAAATATAATTAGAATATCATATAAAGATGCAAAAGGTCCTGTTTATGCTAGATATTTATGCTCACAACTTTATAATAATGAAAAATATTTTATGCAAATTGATAGTCATTCAATGTTTATTAAACATTGGGATATAAAATGCATTTATGCAATAAAAAACATAAAAAAATTTAATTTAAGTCAAAAACCTGTTTTAAGTCATTATCCAAGAAGTATGAAAGATTATGATAGTTTTTCAGAATTAAAAAAAAATAAAATTACTTATGTAAAAGATTATTCGATAAATAGTTATAATGTTATAAAGTTTAATGGTGCTAAATTTATTGAAACAAATAATTCGTTTATAAAAACACCTTATGTTACAGGTGGATTTATTTTTACAGAAGGATCATTTTTAAAAGAAATTCCATATGACGATAAATTAGAATACTTATTTACAGGCGAAGAAATACTTAATTCAATTAGATTTTATACATATGGATACGATATATTTATTCCCAATGAGAATATAATTTTTCATAATTATATTAGAAATGATGAACCTAAATTATGGGATGATATTGATTATATCGATAAAAAAAAAATAATTAATAAAAAAATAGCAGATGTTTTAAAATGTAAAACAAATACTGATATTAATAAAATTATAAATAAAGGCGTTGGTTTTAATAGAGATATTAAGGATTACTATAAATTAATTAATTATATCAATTAATAATTTTCTTAATTCATCTATTTTTTCTTTGTTTTTAATTTTTTTACTTTCAATACTAAAACTAATAAATAAATTACCTTTTCTAGAATTATTATTGAAAATAGGTAGTCCTTTGTTTTCTATTAGATAATCTTTATTATTTAATATTACACCTAAATCTTGCGTATTTATTTTAATTTTTTCATCATTAAAAAATGGAATTTCTATTATTTTGCCAACTATAGAATCTACTAAACCTATTTGTGTTTTATAGTACAAATTATTTTCTTTTCTAACAAATTTAGTATCATCTATTATTTTTAAAATTATAACTAGATCTCCAGGAGTATCATTATTTTTTTGTGGTTGTTCTCCAAAACCTTTGAAAATAGTTTTATAATTATCTGGGAAACCTGCATTAACAACAAGATTAGCCATACTTTCTTTACTATATGAACCTTCACCTTTACAATCTTTACAACTTTTGTTTAATTTTAATATTTCACCTTTTGCACCACATTTTGAACAAGGTCCTTGATGTATTTGTGTTAAAAATCCCATATTTTTCATTTGTTTATATACACCTGTTCCACCACATTTATCACAAGTCGAACGACAATTTAAACAATATTTCTTTGTAGAAATTTTCATTTTATTATTAATTCCATTATACACATCTTCTAGAGATACCTTGATAATTTTTTCTATATTATCACATTTGCTATTTCTTTTCATATTTCTATTAAAATTAAATCCGAAATGATCTTCTCTTCCAAATCCATTAAATCCACCATCATTAAAAAATGCTGAAAATATATCTTCAGGATTAAAATTATTCATACCACCTTCTTCATAATTATTATCACCTAATCTATCATATTTGTTTTTTTTATCTTCATCAGATAAAATAGAATACGCATTAGATATTTCTTTAAATAAATCAGCTGTTTTTTGATCATTTGGATTTTTATCAGGATGATGTTTCATAGCCAATTTATGATATGCCATTTTAATTTCTTTTTGCGATGGATTATTATCTTTATTTAATCCCAATAAATCATAATATTTATATGTCATTTTATGTTTATAATTTTTAATATATTATTATTCTTAAATCTTATTTTATATATTTATATATATTAAGAAGATTTATTATGAAAATTATAAATTATAATGATATAAATAATAATGAAATTAATACTTTAGTTATTGAACAATTATTATTTAAAAATAGTAAGATATTAGATGATAATTTAGATAAATATTATTTAATTGAATATCCTGTTATAAATTTTAATAAAAATAAATATGATAATGATATATTTTTCAATATTTTAAATCAAAAAAAATTTGAAAATATAAATATAACAATACCCAAATTAATACTTACTAAAATAATTTTTTGTAAAGTAAATAATTCCAATTTTTTAATTAAAAGTAATAATTATGAAGTCGCGGATACTAGTAATATTTTAACTTTATTTATAAAATATACAAATACAATATTTAATGATTTAAATATATTTCTTAATATTATTAGTAAAATTAGTGATTTAAAAACAAATATTTCTTATTTTAATTCATATTATTTAGTTGAAGCAATTGATTTATTACAAACATATTTATTTTATTATCAAGAAAATATAAATCAATTTAAAAATATTTCTAACATTTTTTCAGATAAAAATGAAATCAATATCAAATTTATTGAAAATCTTAACTTAACCTATAAAAAATATATTACTATTTATAATTTATTAAATGACAACAGGCATTCTGTTATGCAAAGAATTGCATATTTAGAAACTGGAATGTCAAGATTATTAACAATTGTTGCAACAATATTTTTACCAATGACATTTATTGTTTCATTCTTTTCAATGCCTTTTAAAAATATGCCATTTAAAAATAATAAATATGGTATTTTATATGTTATATTTATAATTATTATACTAATGATTATAATACTTAATTATTTATTTGAAGATATATATCAAAACTTTTTTAGATTTTTTAATTAACTTTACAACACTTATTATTTTTGCACTTAAAATTAATACCACATTCTAAATCGCTATTGCATTTTATATATTTACTACAATTATTATTATAGTATTTTTCAACTAAACTATAATTATTATTAATTATTATTACAATAATTAATATAAATAATAATATACTTATTATATTTATATATAAAATATTATTTTTGTTCATTCTAAACTAATTAAAGATTATTAATAATTAATATATATTGATGGAATATATTTTAATAACTGGTTCAAAAGGTTTTATTGGTAAATATTTATATAATTATATAAAAAAAAATTATTCACAATATGAAGTTTTATCATTTGATATTCTTGATAATTATAATTTATGTAATTTAGATGATATTGAATTTTTCTTTAAAAATTATAATATAAAATACGTTTTTCACTTAGCTGCTTTTAAAAGTATAAATGAATCTATTGGAAAATCATTACTATATTATAATAATAATTTAATATCAACACTTAATTTGCTTACAATTATGGAAAAATATAATTGTTATAATCTAATTTTTTCATCTTCAGGATCTATTTATGGTAATTTAGAAAAACATCCCTTATCCGAATCAGATGCTTTTAATTGTATACAAACTAATCCTTATTCTAAAACTAAATACTATACAGAAAATATATTAGAAGATTTAACTAAATCTTCTGACAAATGGAATATAGTTATTTTAAGATATTTTAATCCTATTAGTATAAATAACAATTTTGGTCTATTTAATAATATATTATTATGTTATATGAATGATAAACCTTTGGAAATATATGGAAATAATTATAATACACCCGATGGTACTTGTATAAGAGACTTTATACATATTAATGATGTAATATTAGCACACATTTGCGTTTTTGAATTTATGAAAATAAATAATAATATATTTAAAATATACAATATAGGAACTGGTAAGGGATATTCTATATTAGAAATTATAAATAAATTTAATAATAAATTAAATAATAAGTTAAAATATAATTTTGTTTCTAATAGAAAAGGTGATATACCTATTTCTTATGCTAATGTTGACTTAATTAATAAAGAATTAAACTGGAAATCACAAAAAACTATTAATGAATCAATAGACGAATTTATTGATTATTTTAATTTAAAAAAATAATATTATTTATTATTAACTTTATTTATGTATAAAATTTGTGATAGATTTTATATAACAATATTCGAAAATGAAGATGAAACAAGAAAAATGATTGAAAAATCAAAACAATTTATAACATCAACTGATTATCATGATTCATATAATAGTTTAGATAAAGATTACGGACCTATAAATATTTCAGACATTATAAACTTTAGTAATTATATAAATACATTAATAAATTTTGAAAAAACAAGTGATAGAGATATAGTTTATTATACTTATAAATCAAAAAACAATGTTGATCTTTTAAATTTGGTTTTACTTTCTGGTTGTTATTTAATATTTTATAAAAAATATACACCAGAAAATGTTATATATAATTTGCATAATATATTTAACTATTTTCCAAATTACTATGATGATTGTATATCAAATTTTGGTGGTTATAAGACATCTTTGATTGATTGCTGGTTTTCATTATATCATGCAATTAATATAGAATTAATTAATATTAATACATTTGATCACAATGATTTTGAATATCTAACAAATTATTGCGAAAGAGATATGAATATTATTGGAAATAAATTTATTGCAATGTCTTGTCCTTCAAAAAAATTAGATTCTGTAAAAGATGATTTAATAAATATAAATATTAATTTAGTATTTCGTTTAAATGGTAGTGATAAATATGATACTACTCTATTTGAAATAAATAAAATTAAAGTAATTGATTTATATTTTCAAAATTATTCAACTCCTAGTATAAAATTAGTAAAAAAATTTATGAATTTAGTTAATAATACTGAATATAATAAATTAGTTGCGATACATTGTACAGCAGGATTAGGTAGAACAGGATTGTTAATTTGTATTTGGTTAATAATTAAATTAAATTTTACACCAAAAAATGCAATAGCATATATTAGAATGATTAGACCTGGATCTATAATGGGATATCAGGGAGTTTTCTTAGAATCAATTGAACATTTTAGAAAAATTATTTAATATAATAATTTGATATTATTTTTGTAATGTTTTGTTCATAATTATATTTGATATTAAAACTAGTATTTGAAACTAACATTACATTATTAATTTTTTTCTTCTATTAAGTTTTCTACCTTTAATAATATTATTATTTTCATTAAATATATTCGTTATCTTTTATTTAACAATTTAATATATTTTTTTTATCATCCATTGATTATATATTATGTAATATCTTTTATATCATAATAATATAATTACATTAATAATTATTATGACAATAGTATATCCATTTATTATTGTTAATGCAATAAAATTACTATAATATTTAAATAAAATATTACCTATTATTCCACCTAAAATACCAAATGCACCAGCTATACCTATACTTGCACCTATATTATCATTAAAATGTGGAATTAAACCGATAATACTACCTTGTAAAAAATTATTTATTATACTTATAAATATTTTTATTATTAATATATTAATAAATAATTCATTTATTAAATCGTTATTATTATTTATATAATATTGTAGATATATATTATTTATTAATAATAACAATTGAAATATAATATATGTTTTGATTTTACCAATAATTTTAAATTTACTATAATTAATATCTGATATATATCCACCAATAGGTCTTGCTATCAAATTAATAATTGAAAATACAAATAGTATTTGTATTTTCCTTTCTAATGTCAATTTATGTTTAATTGTACCATTTTTTTGAAAATTAGTATATAATGTAATTTCAAGACCAAAACTTAATAGATATGTAAATATTATAGATAATATTTTGACATTTTTAATTATACTAATTATATTTTCTTTTTTAAAATGTAAATCATTTTGCATTCTTTGAATATTAATATTATTATCATTTGTATAATAACTATATATAGTATTATCTAAATCATCTACAAATATATTGACATCTATATCATTATCATTATCATTATCATTATCATTATCATTATCATTATCATTATCATTATCATTATCATTATCATTATCATTATCATTATCATTATCATTTTGGTTTTCGTTTTCACTTTTCAAATTATTCAAATATAGTTTTTTTAATTTACTAATATTTCCATATGGTGTATCATCTGTAAAATAATATATTAAGAATGTATTTATTATCAATAATATATATGGAAAATATATAACGACAATATAATCTATTTTATTTGTATGAATCAAATAATTAATATAATATATTAATCCAATACCAAAGTTACCAATACCGCCTATTAAACTAGTTGTTAATCCGAGTATATTTTTATCAAACATTGTTATAACCCATATTTCAGATATAGTAAAACCAGCAGATAAAATACCTAAAAAGAAACATAATACATATATCTTTAATTCATAGATAATATTTAATATCCCAAATAAACTACCAAACAATATTATAAATATATATGTTAATCTACAACCTATTTTATCACAAATTATGCCAAATAATATTCTAAAAAATGCACTACCAGATAACTGAATAATTAATATTATAGTAGTATTTGCAAAATCAAAATTATTTTTAATTAAATAATATGAAATTGGATGAAACAATCCCATAAATGTTAATATAATATTTAATAATGAATAATAAAGAGCTCGAGAATGTGGTCTTTTAAATGATAATATAGGACTTACTATATTTGTGGTTTCTTCATAAATAAATTTATTAGTATTGTTCCATTTAAACAATGCTTTACATCTACCATTACTAGAATTATAACAGGGTTCTTGCCAATCCTTTAATTCCCATATCATTGCATATGATTTGATATATAATATATATCAAATCATTTTTTATATAAATATTATTTATATTTATTATTTAATATGATAAAATATATATTTCATCTTTCTGATATTCACATCAGAAATGGTGATATAAATATCAGTAGATATAAAGAATATAAAAATGTATTTGAAAATTTATTTATATCAATTAAAAATAATATAATTAATTTAGGACTAAATAATAACGATTTTTTAATAATTATTACAGGCGACATATTTCATAATAAAAATAATATAGGAAATTATGGTTTGATGTTATATAAAATTTTAATTGAAAATCTAACTGATATTGGTTTAACAATTATTTTAGAAGGTAATCATGATAGTATACAACACGAATTATCACAACCATCTCTTGTTACTTCAACTATAAATATAAAAAACTTAATTGTTCTAAGAGAATCAAAATCTTTTGTTATTGATAATTTGGGATTCTCATATGTTAACATTCGAGATACATTAGATAATTATTCAACATCTGGACGTAAAAATGTATTAGAACCTTTTCCAAATATTAATGAAAAAGTAAAATATAAAATAGCTTTATTTCATGGTACCTTTGCAAATGCAAAATTATTTAATGGTTCTAATATAACAAGTAGTCATAATCCATATCCATTTGAATGGATTAAAGATTTTGATTATGCTTTATTAGGAGATATACATTTAAGACAATTTAATTACTATAAAAAAAAATTATTATGGTGTTATTCAGGATCTTTAGTTCAACAAAATTTTGGCGAGGATATTGTTGATCATGGGTATGTTATTTGGAACTTAAATAATAATTATATTATTGAAAAAAATGTTTTAAATGATTATGGTAAAATTGTTTTAAAAGAAATTAATAATAAAATATTTTTTAGAAAAACAAACAATTATATTGAATTAGATGATTATATTTATAATAATATAGACTATTTTCCTAAAAATTTAGAAATAAAATTTTTAACTAATTATAATTTTGATAGTTTTAATAATTTAATGAAAAAATATTCAATTTCATATAATATTATTTCAAGTTGTTCTAACAATATTGATAACAAAAATAAATTTAATGGCAATTTAGATAATAGTTATAATTATTTTGATAAAGAAAATTTTATTAGTTTTTTTAAAGACCATTTAGATAATAATCAATATTTATTATTAAATGAAATCATAAAAAATTATGATAAGTTATTATTTAATATTGAAGATTATCCTGAAGAATTACATAGCGATTGTTTAAAAAAAAATAAAGAGTTGTCTTTACTAATTAATAATTGCCTATTAAATGAAGATACAGTTAATAAAAATAATAAATTTACTATTAAATATTTAGAATGGAATAATCTTTTTTGTTATAGTAATAAAAGTTGGATTGATTTTTGTGATTTATCTAACTCTACATTTATAATTTCTGGTAAAAATGGCACTGGTAAATCTGCAATCTATGATATTTTAACTTTATCTATATGGAATGATATAACTAAAACTAAACAAAATGAAATACAATCTGGAATTATAAATTTTACATCAAATTCTGCTTATACAATTGTTGATATAGAAACTAATAATATAACTTATAGAATTAGAAAAATATTTACTAGAAAAAAAGAAAATAATCATCTTATTAAAATATCAACAGAAATATATCAGAACATTGATAATAAATTTATTTTACAAAAAAAAGATAATGCATCAAAGCAATTAATCAATGAATTATTTGGTTCACTTGATCAATTTTTATCATCATCGATGATAACGCAAAATTTTGATTATAATATTTTAAAAATGAATTATAAGGACTGTACAGAATTAATTGATAAAGCAACTAATATACAATATATCTATAATCTCTATAATTTATTTAAAAATTCACTAAATAAATATAAAGATTTTATTAAAATTATTACTGCTAAGAAAAATGTTTATAATAACTTAATTAATAATTATAATTATGATAACGATAATATTAATATTATTGAATATAAGGAAAAATTAGAGATTTTATTAAATGAAAAAAATAAATTAAATAATCAATTAAATAAAATTAGTGTTAATATTGATAAAGATATTATATTTATTGATTACAATAATTTAATAAATAAATTAGGAAAAATTGTTATTAATTCTGATACAGAATATAAACATAATTTAGATTTATTTAATAATTTGCATTTTTTCTTTAAAAATAATAATATAAATGATAATGATATTTTAAAATTTAATAATTTATTTAATGATAACATTACATATGATGATACTATAAAAGAACCTTGTTATTTAGAATTTATTGAAAATGAAAAAAAACAATTAGAAGAATATTTTAATTTTATAAACAGTTATGATAACAAGTTTACTATTTTAGATTTTGAGAAAAAACTAGATAGTCTTAATTTAGAACTTAATTTTCTTAAAAATAAAATTAATAAAATTAGTCAAAATAAAATCCAAGAAAAAAAACCAGAATATCATTATAATGATATTATAAATTCTATATTAACTATTTTTATCGATATTGATACATTTACTAACTTTTATAATGATAATAATGTAGTTGATATTATTCATTATAATGAATATAATTGTAATTTAAGTTTTAAAGAGTTTCAAAAAAATAAAGAAAAAATTAGATCATCTCTTGATAAAATTGATTCACTTAATAATAAAATAAATATTATTAATGAAAATAATTGTGAATTATTTAAACTTAATAATTTTTCTATTAATAAACCAGAAACAGATATTAAACTTAAAACAAGTAAAACTGTAAAAAATTATTTAAATACTTTTACAAATATTAATTTACTTATTAAATTTAATTTAGATAATTCAAATATATTTAGATCTTATCAAAATGATATAAATGAAATACAAAATTTAGAAAATAATATTAAATATTGTACAAATGAATTAGAATTATTTGCAAATAATGATGAATATAATTATGATCCTAATTGTAAATTTTGCTGCAATAGACCGTGGGTTATTAAAATAAATAAATTAAAAGAAGATATTAAAATAAAAAATAGTGAAATTATAAATCTTAAAAAGAAAATTAAAAATATAGATAATATTATCAAAAAATATACTAAAAATGAAGTTAATATTAATAAATATAATTTATATACTTCTTGGTATAATTACTATCAATATATTGAAAATAAAAATAAAATAGATATTAATTTAAAAACTATTGATACATATAAAAATTTAATTACCAATTTTAAAAAACAAAAAAATGAATTAGAATTAATTAATAATAGATTCTTAAATTATTCAAATAATCTTTATAAAAAATATATTAATTTTAATAACTATTTTAACTATATAGAAATAAACAAATTAAATGAAAATATTAATGCAATTAGTAGTGAAATTTCTTTAGTTGAATATCATATTAATTATTTTAAAAATATTAAACCAAGAATAGATTATTATAATAAAATTAAAGTTGATTATGATTTATGGAAGGATAATTTTAATAATTTAATTATTATAAATGCAAATAAATATTTATCTTTAAAGAGAAAAATTTCACAATATGAAAGTTATCTTGATTATGTAAATAAAAAAATTATGCAAAATAATATGTTAAATAAAATTAAATTAAATGAAGAAATTGCTAAAATTGATAATGAAATTATAGAAATTAATAACAAAATTACTAAATATGATATTGCTAATAATTATAACAATACAAACTTAAATCATTATAATAAATTACTAAATATTGAAAATAATATTCTTAATATAATTAAAATTGTATCAACTATAATAGATAAATTTAAAGATTATAAAAAATGGTTATATAATAATCATATCTTAAAAAAAATAATATATAATACAAATAATTTTATTAAATTTTTATGTCATTCTGATACTAAAAAATTTGAATTAGATTATATTTTAACAGAAAATAAGGATATTATTCATATTAATTGGTTAATTAAAAATAAAACAAATAATAATCAATCACAAACTATATCTATAAATCAAGCATCTGGATTTCAACATTTTGTTATATCAGTTGCATTAAGATTAAGTTTATTTAATAATAAATTTTGTAAACAACTATTTATTGATGAAGGTTTTACTGCTTGTGATAAATATAATTTATCTATTGTACCAGATTTTCTTAAAAATTTATTAAAACTTTTTAATACTATTATTTTAGTTTCACATATAGATTTAATTCAAGATAGTATAGAAGATAAGATTTATATTAAATATAATGATATTGATAAATCATCAACTATAACTTATGGAAATTGTTTGTAAATGTAAAATAGTACATTTCTTTATTTTTATAAATTTTTTAAAAAGTATTTGGAAATTTTTTTATTTTTAAAGAAATGTACTATTTTGTGATTATTAACTTAGGTGTTTTTCACATTAAAAAATAGATTTTTTATAATAATTATTATTAACATTGTAATTTAATTTATTTTATAAAAAAATAGCAAAAAAAAAAAATCGATTTTTTGGCAAAAAAATTTCCACAAAATTTTTCATTTTGAGTAATGAGTAAAAAATTAAAATTCTGATAACAAATTAACCCATTATTTTTTTTTACACAAATCACATATAGTCTATGCTCATTTTACTCATTTTTTTATAGATTTTTTTTTGCTATATTTTTAATATTTTTTTTGATATTATTATTAATATAATGTTATATTATATAATTTTCAAAAATATTTTAATTTTTTTTGATTGGACAGGATGTACATCCTCCGAGACAGAATGTACATCCTCCGAGACAGAATGTACATCCTCCGAGACAGAATGTACATCATTTGGATAAATATAATATTTTTACTTATAAATTATAATAAATTAATATTTTGAGTTAAAATGAGTAGTTTAATAATATGATAACAAAAATCTTATATAAAAATAAATATATACATTATAATAAGTAATGACTCAAAATTACTCATTTAAGTCATATAATTGCGAGTATTGCAAATACACTACAAAAAGAAATTATAACTTAATACGTCATCTAAATGCTAAACATAATAATAATATTAATCAAAATAATAAAATAATTAATAACGAACAAAATGTACATCCGGGTGGACAAAATGTACATCAGAAAGGACAAAATGTACACTTAGAAGAAAACTTATTTAAGTGTAAAAAATGTAATAAAACTTATAAAACAAAAAAAAACTTATTAATACACGAAAAAAAATGTAATGGAGTTGATGAATTAACTTGTCCAAAATGTATGATAAGTTTTACAACAAGACAGGGAAAATCAAATCATATAAAAAAAAATAATTGTAAAGCAAGAAGTGTAGTTTATGCTAGAAAAAATAATCTAGAAAATGCAAAAACAAATATTGAAAATATTGAAAATATTGAAAATCAAAATAATTATAATATACAAAATCAAAATATTATTGAATCACAAAATATAACAAATAATGTATATATTAATAATTATGGAAATGAAAGATTAGATTATTTAAATTATGAGAAAATGATTGAAATATTTAAAAAAGCTTATGATATTCCAAGTTTGTTAACAAAAGAAATACACTTTAATATTGAATTTCCAGAAAATAATAATATTAAAGATTCCGATAAGCAAAATTATTCTTTGGTTAAAATAAACGATGAATATATTTATAAAAATTTAAATAATTTAGTTCAAGAACTTATAAATGAAAAAGCTGAAATAATGCAACGTTTTGCAGTAGAAAACAAAGAAGACATTTGTTTAAAGATTGATACATATAAATATGAAAATATTATTGAATTATTATTAAAATTAGTTTTATTAAAAGAACCATCGGAACATTATAAAAATCAAGTAGGTAATATTAGGGATATGATAAGAAATAGCAATAATATATCATAATTTATAAATATATATATATAATAGATGCTATGGTTTTAAAAAAATATAAATGTAGTAATGGTGATATAACTGTAAAAAAATCTGAATTAGATAAACAAGTTGGAGAATTTCAAGATGTATTATGTGTTGCAAATAATAAGAAAAAATTAGCAGCTTTAGATTTTTCGACTTATGGTATAAGTAAATATAGAAAAAACAATAAAAAATTAATAAATAAAATTATTGATTATGCAAATACAAATAATGTAAAGTATTTAAATATTAATAAAAAAGGAGGTGTTTATCTTAAAACAGTATTTTTTAAAGAAAAAAATTATAAAGATGCTTTAAAATTAATTAATTTGATATGGAATCCTAAAATTGAATTATATTTTCCTTTAGTTTCTAATAATATTTTACCTTTAGTACTACAAGTTGCTATTGGTATTTTAAGTGGTTATGAAAAAAAAATTATATTTGAAAATATAATTAGAATTTATAATTTTAAATTTTATAATGAAAAATTAGTTTATAATAACGTTAAAAATGCATTAAAAACAATGAAAATTACACTAGATGATATAAATAAATTTGAAAAATGTACTAAATTTGATAAAATAAAAAATATTTAATTAATAGGAAATGAATAAAGATATTTTAAAATATAAAGAAGATATTTCACTTATTTTTAAAAATGTTATTGATAATAAAAATTGTACCGATATAAAATGTAAAAATATAATGAAAGAATGGAATATTAGAAACAAAGAATATATAGATAAACTTGTAAAAATTACCCAAGAAAATAATGCTTTAGAACCTTATAAAGAATTTAATAAAACTAATGCAGAATTATATTTCAATTTTAACAAAAATCAAATAGTAATAGATTATAGAACTAAAAGTAATAATGCAAGTTTAAAGAAAAAATATGATTTATTACTTAAAAAATTGACTAAAGATACAAGTAATAATTTAAAAAAATTAAAAAAAACAATTGAATATAAAAATGCAGTAAAAAAAATAAAGAAAGTAAAAGAAGATTTTATTAACTCAAAAATAAATAAAGAATTAAAAGAATGTTCTTTTAAAAATTGTAAAGATTTTCATATTAAAAGTTGTGAAATGTTAAAAAAATTTACTTATAAATTATGTAAAAATGAAAAGAAAAAATATTGTAAAATTTATAAAATTGTTTCTAATATTGATTGTGCCAATCTTGATTATAAACAATATTTGAAAGTAGTTAAAAATATAAAAGATTTAAATATATAATTTATTTATAATATAATGGAAGATAATTTAAATTTTGAATCATTATCACTTTACAATTGTAATATCTGTAAAAAAAATAATAGAATTATTAATAATAAAAATATATGCAAGGATTGTTTAAAAATATTAACACCGCATTTTGATAACTGTCAATGTATATATTGTAAAATATAAAAAATATATAAACACGCAACAAATATTTGATTTTTTAGATTTAATCTAAGTCGAATGGCGAAGAGTCGTAGTCGCTGTAATCCACTACACAGTCTTCGTAATCGGACAGATATTGGTCAGCCATAATATCATTATCAGATGAGGTGTCTGAATAATTACTAGTTATAATTTTTTTATCTTTTTTAACTTGTTTTTTTGTGTATACAATATCTTGTTTTTTCTTTTTAGAATTATCTTCCAATTTTTTTGCAAACCATTTGCGGTTAGTTTTCTTGTTGGGATAGATAGAACTAATGGCGAAATTGTTGGTGAACTGAAAATCAAAGTTGACAATAGTCATCTTTTGTTTGATACCTTGTAGTAAGTGTTTTAGACTTCTTTGACTTCTTTGACTTCTTGTACTGTAGTTGTTTGTTAATACTAAATAAAAAGAATCATTTTTTTTCATTTTTTGAATTTTTCTGCACAAATTTAATTTAGACTAAAATAAGTATTAGATCAATAAAAAGCATATGAACCATTATGTAGATACACTTGGAGATTCTATTGATTAAACTATGATATCTAGATCATCATATCTCATATGGATAATCTTCAGCACCGATAAGAGCTCTAATAGCTGCTGCAGGTTCGCCACCAACTGCTTCTGTTCCTCTTGTTCCTCCTCCTCCTCCTGCTCCTCCTGCTCCTCCTCCTCCTCCTGCTCCTCCTGTTCCTCCTCCTGTTCCTCCTCCTGTCCCTCCTCCTGTTCCTCCTCCTGTTCCTCCTCCTGTTCCTCCTCCTGCTCCTCCTCCTGTTCCTCCTCCTGCTCCTCCTGTTTCTGTCCCTCCTCCTGTCCCTCCTCCTGTTCCTCCTCCTGTCCCTCCTCCTGTCCCTCCTCCTGTTCCTCCTCCTGTGCTCTCGGTTCCTCCTGTTTCTGTTCCTCCTCCTGTTCCTCCTCCTGTGCTCTCGGTTCCTCCTCCTGTGCTCTCGGTTCCTCCTGTTTCTGTCCCTCCTCCTGTGCTCTCGGTTCCTCCTGTTTCACTTGGTTCTTCAGTTGTATCAACTTGTACTGGATCCGTCACATCATTATGAAAATCATTTTCAGGTGTTATATAATATGTACTTTCATTATGTCTAATAGCAACATAATCATCCATATATAAATTATCATACGATTCAAGCGTACCTTCATCTACATAACCTTGCCATTCACTTTCTAATATCACTATTTTTCTATCTACCCTATAGTTATTTAATTGATTAATACAAAAATCAACAAATTTTTGAATTCTATTATTTAAAAATCTTCCATTAGGTTTTTGCTCAATTACAATCCAGCCTTTATGATCTGCTTTATGTTTATTTTTAATTATTTCATATTCATCTTTTGCAAATAAAGGTCTATAATATTTAGGGGTACGACTATTTGTATTACTAACTTCAATAATATCAACCATTTTTATATTTAGCGGCATACCAATTACTGTCATTAGTTTATTGTCGAAAATTGTACTATCTGAATTAATTATAGCTGATAAATTTGGTATATCTTTAACTCTATTTCCATCTTTTTCTTCAAAATAATAATTCATAAGTACCCAGTATATTGGTGATGCTAATATATCACTATCTCCTTCACAATCTGAATTAATGTACCGAATATTATGTTGATTTAGTAAATTTATCCATTGAAAATTATAACAATGTTTTAAATTTTCATTTTCATAAAAACCATCATTGTTAATTTCATAATAACATTTTGATGCTAATAGACTTGTATATGGTCTTAAATTAAAACTTGAATCTATATTAGATCCTTGTATTAAATCATCTCGAATTTCAGGATTAATTAATGTTAAATCATAATATTTATTTAATTTATAATCATATTTTAATTGACATTTATTTCTAGTCGGTTCTTCTAATGTTGATATTTGACTATTTTCAAGTTCATAAAGAGTGTAATTCTTTTTTAAATTTCTTATTAAATCATTTTTTTGACCTTTACACATTGTATCTGCGCTAATACCATAAATATCACATTTATTATAATACGTAGCATCTTCTTCTGGAGAATAAGTAATATCATCATCAATATAGGGACAATTATCCTTATAATATTGAATTTCGTCTATTTTATTATCAAGATCGCTTTTTAATTCTTCTTTACTTGCATTACACTCTTTTAATTTATCTGACTTATTTTCAATTGTTTTTAATGTACTTCGTGTTGTTGCTAAATCACTCTCTGCTTTCTTTAAATCGCTTTCTTTTTGACTTAATCTGTTATCTATACTTTTTATATAACAAAATATTCTTTTTAAAAAACAAATATATTCATTAGTTTCATCAATATCAGAACAGAAAGTATCTTCTCCTCCATCATTATTATTCCAACCTTTACAACTTGTACTAAATTTTTCAATATTATTATTTTTTTGTGATCTAATTATAAATAAAAATAGTATTATTATAATTAAAATTAATATTAAAAATATAATTAATTTATAATTAGTATTCATACACTCTATTTTATTAATATATTATTTTAATAAAATAGATTATGAAGAAAGAATGTCCAGAGGGTAAAATACTAAATTTAAAAACTAATAGATGTAATAAAATTAAAACAAAAAAGGAATGTCCTAAAGGTTCAAAACTAAATTTAAAAACAAATAGATGTAATAAAATAAAAAATGATATTAAAATAAAAAAAAAAAATTTAAATATGAAAAACGATATTATTAATAATCTAAAAATTATTCTAGATTATGAAAAAATTCAAGGAAATACTTTTAAAATTAACTCATATAATAAAGCTATTGGAATTTTAGAATTATATGATAAAGAAATAACCTTGGTAGAAGATATAAAAGAATTAAAAGGAATTGGTGATAAAACAAAAGAAAAAATTAAAGAATTTATTCAAACAGGTAAAATGAAAATAATTGATGAAATTCAAAAAGATGAAAAATATATATTAAATAAAAAATTAAATAATGTATATGGAATTGGTCCTGCTAAAATGAAAGAACTTGTAAAAGTAATTAATAATTTTGATGAATTATTACTAGAAGAAAATAGTCATTTATTAAATGATAAACAAAAGATAGGTATTAAATATTATGATGATTTAGAAAAAAGAATACCATATTCCGAAGGTGTTAAACATTATAATATTATTAATAGTATTATTAAAGAAATTAGTTCAAATATTGAGTTTGAAATGGTTGGAAGTTATAGAAGAAAAAATAAAGATATGGGAGATATTGATATTTTAATTAAAGAAAATGATAGTTTTCAACTAAAAGAATTAATTAATAAATTAATAGAAAAAAAATATATTGTTGAAACTTTAGCAAATGGTAAGAAAAAATTTATGGGAATTTGTAAATTATCTCAAGAAAGCACTGGAAGAAGAATCGATATAATTGTATGTGAGAAAAAACATTACTATTTTACACTTTTATATTTTACAGGTTCTTATCAATTTAATATTATTATGAGAAGAAAAGCTTTACAAATGGGTTTATCATTATCAGAATATGGATTAACTGATGTAAAAACAAATAAATTTATTGACACTTCTGATATAAAATCAGAAGAAGATATATTTAAAAAATTAGAAATGGAATATGTTAAACCAGAAAACAGAATTTAAAAAATATTATTTATTAGATAATAATGAATGAAAATATATTGTATTTACTACATATGACTGACAAAAATATAGAACATTCTTATGAATTAAAAAAATCATCAAATAACGATGACCAGTTTCCGGGTGTTTATTTTACTTTAATAACAAAAGATAATTTAAAATATGAAAAGTTATTTCCTGCAAAAAATTATTAGAACAACAAAACTACCATATTAATTTTATAGATTATAATGGATTTATAAATGAATATAATACATATTTTCCTTGGGAATTAGATAAAGTAGTTAAAAAAATAAAATCAAATAGAGGTGTTTTTTTAAATGAAGTAGTTTTTCACGACAATATACTATTAAGATATTTATGCCTTAATATTAAAATAGCAGACAATATAATGTCAAGTATTACTAATTTTAATGAATTGTTACTTCCTAAATATGAAATTTATAATGATATTGAACCAAATATAGATATTTTACCTTTTTTTTGCCATGCTAAGGAAATATATTATAGTGGAATATACCCGCAAAAAAAAAGTTCTGATAAATTTTATAAAAATATGGCAATAATGTGTAATATAGATACAAAATTAACTACAGATGAAATAATACAAAAAATAAATGAAAAAATATATGAATTAAATAATAATCGCGAAAAACAAAAAATAAAAGACTTTAAATATTTAATAGAATCAAATAAAAATAAAAAAAGTGGATTTTTTACATTGTCTAAAAGAAAAAAGGTAATAATTTAACAAGAATTTATAATATAGTTAACCACAATGATAAGTACAACCAACAAATGCAATTTTAAATACTGGTTTATTTTTCCATAAACAAGAAAAGTTATTTTCTAGATAAACTAAATTTTCTACTAAAAATTCCATATTATAATTTTTATTATTATTTGTTTTTTCATATAAATAGGATTGTAAATTTATATTAGAAGAACTTTCGTCTAAAATTAGTTCTGATAAATTATCACTAAAGTTAGTATTTGATACATTTTCAAAAATTATATTAGAAGTTAAATAATCAAAATTTTCTAAAATATCACTAAAATATTCAGACAAATTAGAAGGTATTAAATGTTCTTTATAAACATTATTATTTACTAAATAACTTTTTAATCTGGTATCATTATCTGCTATACGTAATATATGTTCAATTAATAAATTATTATACTCATTTTCTGATATTATTGTTCCATCATTTTTAATATATTTTATTTGATATTCTGTTTCATAAATAATATTATTGTCTATATCGTATTCGTATTCAAGTAAATAGTCACCATTATTATCTAATTGTATTTCTCCATTTAAATAAACATATTTTTGTAAAGGTATTTTTCTTGGATTGAAATCACAATCCATTGTAATTTTGGCAACTGTATAATTATGCAATAAATCACCATCTTGTTTCATACCAATTCCTTGTATATCTGATGTTGTAATATAATCGCCATTTGATAAATCTCTATTATAATTAGATACCCAGATTGCACCTTCCCCCAATGAATTAATAATTATTTGATTATTTAATGAATTATTATTAATTTCTATAGTATTATCAAAAATTAGTTTTTGTTGTTTATTAGATATTACACCTATTACTGATTTTTGATTTTTTTTATCAGATAGTTTAACATATGGCAAAGATTCAATAATATCAATATTTTTACTTAAATTATTTTTACTATATTTCCAATTTGAATCGTGATATGTATTATCTGAACATACTATATACCCAACTTTTGTTTTTAATGTTTTATCATTTGTCATTGTTATGTGCTGGCCTGTAAAATTATTTACAGGTGTTGATAATATATTTTTAGTTTCCCATAATGAATTAACAAAGTTGTACCTTAAAAATACAGGATATTGATTTTCATCTTCTGGTTTTGGTATTGGTAAACTAGATAATGGAATATTTTCACTTATGTTCCACTTATTATTATTATCATAATTTAAAAATCCAGATTTTATTTTTTTAGTAACTTGTGTGTCTGTTAGTGTATATTTAATAATAACTACACCATTTGCTCCATTTGTGCCTTCGCTTATTTTATTTCCACCTCCACCACCCCCGCCAGAATTTGGAACAGGATCAGTTGCCGCTATTACATATGTACTATCATTTGATACTCCACCATTACCACCACTTTCATAACCACCATGGCTAGCAATGCCTATTATTGGATATTGAAAATAACTGCCTCCACCACCACCACCGCCATAAAATCTAATATTATTTGTTATATTTATTTCAACACTATCTCCACCATCGCCTCCTAATTTAATATTATTATAATCATTTGATATAAATACTGCATCTTTACCAATAGAATTTGCACCACCTCCGCCACCACCGGAAACATTAATTAAGTTGCCTATTTGTAATATAGTTCCTTTCCCACCACTATTTCCAGTCTTTACTTCTGAATTTAATGAAGGTGATCCAATTTCATTAACATTATCTATAATGAAACTATTATTACTTATATTAGTATCTCCACCTGTACTATTTAGTGGTCTTTTATCAGTTGTAGTAGTATATTTATATTTTATAACTACAATGCCACTACCACCTTTACCACCCCTATTATTTCCAGAATAATGCGAACCACCCCCGCCCCCACTGCCTGTATGTTGCCCCCCATCTCCACCTGGTTTATTTGTCTGGGAATTAACACCTCCACCACCACCATTTTGACCATCATTGTATCCTCCAATACCACCATATGTTGTATTAACAGCGCCACCACCACCACCACCTAAACCACCATTACCACCAGTTGTACTATAACCACTACCACCTCCGCCGCCTGCCCAATAATAATTTGGACCTAATATATCACAATGTATACCATCCCCACCATGTCCTCTTGAAGATCTAAAGTCAGGGTCTCTATTTCTGTTACCGTATCCAATTGTTCCAGCACCACCACCACCACCCGGATAATGACTACTTGCCGTATGACCTCCATGATTACCATACATATATACACCATTGCATATTTGTTGTTTGCCTCCAATTAATTCTTTTGTTTTTAAACTAAATAGTTTTCCTACTTCTGGTTGCGTTAATGCTTTGCTATAAATTCTTAAATCATCCATATTACCCGACCATTCTTGATCTGCGGCGTAAGCAGATTTGTTTATATATCCAATCGTATAAGTTATATTAGGAATTTGACAAGTTTTAGATATATTCTGATTAACACCATCTAAATATAAAGTCCAATCACCATTTGTATCTACAGTAAAAGCTAAATGATGCCAAAATCTATCATAATGCGTATGAACATCAATAATTTGTGTTGTTCCATTTACACTATCATCCATTGATATGAAAAACTGAGAATTATTAGAACTATTTTTACCTATGCGAAAACCAGTATTTAATTCAGGACCTGCTTGGAAATCTAAAAATCTCCACCAATTTCCACTATTTTCTTTTATTTTATACCAAAAACTAAATGTTATACCATTGCCATCCCATATATTATAAATATTAAAACCACTTGGGAATTCTAAATAAGTTGTGTAATTTGTATGGAAATAAACTGAACTATATTCAACAGCATATGTAGGTGTTAATTCTGTGCCGTGATTTATTAAGTCATTGCCATTGTCATATGCATCTCTAATACTATCATATCCTACATTTGAATAGTCATTAAATTTGTAATGCGCATATAATCCTTGATCTATATTATTTACATTTGTATAAATATTTGGTATTGTTGATATACTTGAATTATCTTGGTATCCATAAAATCTTAAACTAGATAATGCTACATCTGTAGGAATATCTATTTTTGAAATAATTAGTCTATAATATTTATAAGCATCTGGTTTAGGGAAATTAGAAAAATGCTCTGGATATTTATTGTTAGGTATATCTCTTAATACATCTGGATATGACACACTTCCTTCAACGCGATGTATTTCAGTCCATGGACCTAATCTTTCATTTGTACCACAAACTAACCATTCTTCAAGAGCTCTTTGATTTCTATTAGCATCGCTGTCTGAATATGAGAATGAATAACCAGATAATATAAATTTATCATTATTATTGTCATTATTTCGTCCAACTTCTATCCATACTCCTTTATATTTTGTTCCATCTGATAATTCAACTGTATCATGTCCCCCTAACACGTTTACATTATATCGACCTGTACTATCTGATAAATCACCAAATTTTATATAATAATTATTTTCTAAATTATTAGAATCAAATGAATTACTATAATTTTTATATTCATCAAATAATTCATAAAATTTACCATTTGTTGCACCAGAATAATTAGTTCTAAATTCATATAAGTCTCCATTAATTAATTGTGAAAATCCTACTATTGTATTATTTGCTTCATATTCTGCTCTTGTTATATATTTCATCCAATTTACTAGTGGGTCTCCCCTTAAATTAAATACAGATGATGAAGTATTTGATGCATCATCTGCAGCAGTAGGCATACCACTAACGCCACTTGGGGGATGTACATAATTATATTGTGATACTGCCATACCATGTAATGTAGCAGCATCTGCACCACTATAACCACCGGTACCACCACCTGAACCACCATCGCCTGCTGCACCTAAATCTGGTTTATGCCCGCGTGGAGCAGATGATCCATATCCTCCACCACTTGCAATAAATGATATAGAATTATCATCAATTTTTTTTATATATGAATCAAAACCATTATAAGCAGAATATTGATATTGATGTGAAGTTCTTCCTTGATATCCATCATCATTATTACCAACAGGCAATTGAGTACTATTTCCCCCTGCACTTGGACCACCTCTGCCTCCATTTCCTACTACTATTTTATAATTACCAGCTGTAAAATTGAATTCTTTTCCAATTATTACACCACCACCACCTCCACCACCACCCATATCCATTCCTCCACCACCTCCACCAGCTACAATTAATAAATCTGCAGATACATTAGATGATATGTTAAAATTAAATTCAGTATCATTTTCATTGTTACTATTATGTTGAAACATAACATATTCTGTAATAGTATATTCACTAGCATTATCATATATTGAATTTAATTCCTTATAAAATACATAATTTAGATTATCTTCATTTAGTGATGATAAATTATTGATAGGTCTATCTGATAAGTCTAAATTTAATATACCACCCGCTCCACTACCACTTACCCCTTGTTTTCCGTCATAAAATGTTAAATCAAGATTAGAAACTGTTTTTTCTTTAAATTTAATAATTACAACTCCCGAACCACCATTGCCACCTGGTCTATTATCAATGCCTCTATCATTGCCTGCACCACCACCACCGCCTCCTGTATGTGATTGTGCGTGTCCACCATTACCCCATCTAGCACCATTACCGCCGCCACCTAAACCACCCGAACCACCGCTACCCGTATATCCACCTACTGGCCAACTATAATTTCCTCCTCCTCCTCCGCCTGCATAATATGTGTTAACACCTGTTATATTAACTTGTGGACCATTTTGTCCAGGTCCAGATGTACCTGTTGTTTTATAACCATCCCCACCACCACTAAGATTTGTACCTTCACCATTTAATACATTTCCTATATTTTCCGGCCTTGTACCTCCTGAAGGATTTATATTGCCTTGGACATTCCAATTGTTGCTTGGTTTAGCACCCATTGCTTTTAATATAAATTCTCCAGTATAATTGTTTTTAATACCACTAAATTGCGTTATTGGTTCATCTTCCCAACTAGTTCCTGTATAAGTATCTAATAAATAATTTCTAGCAGATATTAATTTACCAGTACCCGCTACATATATAGTATAACTACCTGATGTTATTTTATAATTTTTTTCATAAATAACTGCACCCCCAGCACCACCATCTTGAATGCCTCTATGTCCCGTGCAACCTCCACCAACTAATAATATATCACATTCAAATTCCCCCAATAGCTCGGGAACATTAAAAGTATATTCGGTTTGGTTTTCGCCATTATCATTATTACTTTCATAAATAAGATATAAATATTTATGTACATTATCAGAATGTATATTTGCAAAATATAAAGAATTATCAGATAAATATTCATATTCTTGTGATGTTATATTATATAAATCCTCTAAATTAATTATTGTATTGTTCATTATAATTGAAGGACTAGTTCCTGGATTACTCATATTTCCTGCGCCACCTCCCGCTTTAATATTGAGTGTGTTTATTCCATTTGTAATAGTATCTATATATTTAATTTGACTATAACTACCATAATTATTATCATTATTGCCACCTTTTCCAATTTCAATATTGTAAATTATATTTTTTTTAAAAGTATAATCTTTATTATAATAAACAGAACCACCTCCTCCTCCTCCTCCTATATATCCACCACCATTACCTCCACCACCTACAACTAATATATCAGATACTGAATCATTCATAAATTCAATATCATAGTTAATATGTAAATTACCTAAATTGTAATAAAGAAATTCCATATAATATGTATTTAATGTATTATCAATTTTAACTGGTTCAATTTGATAATATAATTTTGTTTTTGGATTTTGTGAATTTCTAACATATACATCATATGTATAATTTAATCCTGTTGTATATTTCCAATTACTATTATTTTCAACATAAATAACATTTGTTTGTTCTTGATCATTTGTTCCTATTGTAAAAAAAGGAGATTCATTGTCATTATATAAGTATCTATATTGAGTTTTACTGCCTAAATGTGTTGCTATTGATATTTTTGTAACCCAACTTGAATTCCAATTTCTATCATGATCACTCTTATTAATATATAACCATTTTTCAAAATTATTTTTAACGAATAATATTTCGTCAAATTCATTAAATGGAACTGTCCAATTATCATAATAATCTAAATGATTACCATATGTATAATTGCCAAATAAATCATCGTTATATGGATACCAAGATGTATTTGTTGGTGGTAAATGTTTAACGTGATTCCATCCAGATACACCTGTTATTTTTTCTGCTTCATTTTCGTAATAGGATATTCTTTGTAGTATTTGATCTCCATTAATTTTCCATTCTAAGAAACTTAAAGATTCCATTCCACTACCAATGGCATTACAGCATAAACAGAAATTATTATAATATTCATTTGTTGATATTGTATCAGTGTATGTGTAATTATTATTAATATAGTTAGAAGTTGATATATCTTTTTCTAATAGTTCTTTCCATATATTTGTTTCATTTGAACCAAAAATTTTATACTTGAGTGGTGAACTATCTAATAGCGCATTATTAGTTATAAATATTGAAGAAGTAATTTTAATTTTATAAGGCATTTCAATTTTAATCCAGTCGCCTTTATAGTTATTAATTTGATTAATGCCAATATAATATGAATAAATATCTCCCTTTTTATATTCAGCATTTCCAAAACTAGCTATTTTTTCTACATCACTATTAAATAAGTATATCGGATTATAATTATTTAAAAAGTTATTATAACTTGTACTATATGTTATAAAATATGTACCATTATCATATATAGAAGATGTATATAATATTTTATCAGTTGCATTTCTATTTGACGGATATATATTTTCTTTTATATTAACAATTGGATGTTGAATTGTGGTTTCGTCTTCTTCATAAGGTGTATTGAAATAATTATAATCAATTTTATAAATATTTTTTTTATACGATTCTATTTTATATTTAATTATAACAAGACCTGATCCTCCCTTTCCTCCGTATGTTGTTGTCCCCCCCCCATCACCCCCTCCTCCTCCGCCACTACCTGTGTTATCAATGCCATCACTACCAACAGCATTTACATCTCCACCATTGCCACCGCCACCAATACCACCATAACCCCATTTTTGTTCAGTATTAAGAGGATTATGCCAGAAAGCACCACCGCCGCCGCCTGCAAAATAAATTTCATTTTTATGAGAAATGCCAATTGAATTATCTGTTAGCAATTTAAAATGATTCTTAAATTTATATTCAATATTGTTTATTACAACCGAATAAATGCCAATTCCTCCATTTGCAGGACTATTTATTGCATAAGCATTTTCGCCATTATTTCCTGCACCTCCACCACCACCTCCTCCACCTGCTGTTCCACCATCTGTAGTATTTTTTGCAATAAAAGCATCACCGCCTTTATTCCCATATTTTACTCCGTATTTGCCATTAAATAATGGTACATTATTACTTGCATTACCACCATATTTAAATTGATTATTTCTATATATTGCATCAGAACCTTGACCATATGCATTTGCACCACCGCCACTTCCGCCTACAGCACCATTAAAATCATCGCCACCCGCACCACCACCCCCATCTGCAATCAAAATTTCATTATTTTCAATATTAATAATTTCTGATGATTTACCATTTAAACCTATTCCAGAATTTTTATCAATTGGATCACTTTGACAATAACCACCACTACCAACCTTTATTTTATAATTATTATGTAAAGTAACATTATTTATAAATACAACAGAACCGGCACCACCTCCACCACCGTGGCATTCTCCACCAGCACCCCCGCCACCAATTAATAATATATCAGCATTTACCGGATTATTAAATGTAATATTGAATTCAGTATGTTCACTAATTTTATCATTTTTGAAAACTAATATTTTATACATATCATTATTATCATCAATTGATTCAGAAATACTTACTAAATTTTCAGTATTAGGTACTGGAATATCTTCACTTTCCTTAATATAGACTTCGCAGTCTACTGGCGGTCGACCATTCCATCCAGTTGTACTATCCTCAGCATATACATAATAATCTAAAGAATAACCAATATCTGTTTTGTTTGTAAATAATTCACCAGATTTTTTGATATAATATTGTCTACCTATTAAAGGATCAGTGGTAGTACCTGTTCTATTATAATAAATTGCTCCACTTTTACCATTGGGATATCCTGTTTCATTGTATGAATTTCTTGCAGAATTATTTAAATTAGTTGTCAATACTTCTGTATCAAATACAACAAATCTATCTTGATATTCATTATTATATATACTATCTTTTGATGTAAATAAATAATATTTAACTGCAATTGGGTTGAATGGGATAGACCATTGTTCATTAGAATTGTTATTATTTCCATAAGATATTGTGCCATCTATACGATCTCCACCAAATGTATTACCATAATACCATCTTAAATCACCATCATTATTCCAAGGTAAATTTTTAATTTTTTTCCAACCATACATACCCGTTAAAGTATTAACATGATTATTATTTTTATAAATAGTATTTTCTATATATTGATATGATACATTATCATCTAAACTAATAACATCAGTATATGTACCACCATATAATAATAATTCATCATTATCCAATTTATAAGTTGTTATAAAATTAGATATATCAAATTTAAATATAACAATTGACTTATACGTTTCATCTATACCCGTAATATCATTTGTAAAATTAGGATCATAGGAGGATGTTGAATCCATATTTGTAGAATAAACTGGTATACCTGATTGTGTAATCTTTGTGTGGTTGGAATCTTTTGATACATATACTCCATATTCACCATTTAATTTGCATTGATTTAATACTTTATATTTATTATTGTTTGCAAACAGTATATCTACATTTGTTTCTTTATCAAAATTAATGGAATATTCTGAATATGCATATAAATTATCTAAGTCACTAATAAATTTAACATAACAAGTATTTTCATTAATTAGATTAATTTTGGGATTTTCTTTTAATAATGAATAATTTATTATTGTTATTCCATCTCCTCCTTTTCCAGATACTGGATTAACATTTCTTATCCATCTTGGCCATCCAGCACCACCCCCTCCTTCTCCATAATTTACTGCATCATCAAAATATATTCTCATATCTAAATTATTATAATCTGTTCTTCCTTTTCCGCCTAATCCTAGAGTTAATTTATCACCTATAATATTTGTTTCATAATATTCACCACCACCTTTTCCAGAAGAAGTAGCAACTGATTTACTTCCATAATATGATAAATATTTTTCATTATAAATATTATTTATTATATCACTATAATGTGGTTTAAATATATTACCGCCTTTTTTAATATTATATCCCCCGCCCCCACCTGAACCACCATCCAATCCATTATATCCATAACTTCCTCCCCCACCACCTCCTCTTAAAATTGTATTAAATATTTCAGTATTACCACCTGTTTGTCCTTGTAATTTGCCTGTATTATTATTGCTAATAACTCTATCTCCGCCTTTTCCTACCTTAATAGTATATAAATCTGTATTTTTTTGAATATTTTTATTATAAATTTCTATTAATCCACCTGATCCACCTCCGCCGCCATAATCTGCGCCACCACTTCCACCACCGGCGACTCCTAATAAATTTATTAGTGAATTCTCTTTAAATTCAACATTATAAATAGTTTGAGAATAAATATTATAAATCTGATCTATTTCATTATGATTTAACATTTTATCATAAATTCTAAAATCTAAAAATTCCTGTGTTCCATCGGAATTAATTGTTATTCCATCTGTTGTATATGTACCTCCTAAAATAAAATTATTATTTGTTGATAAAAAATCAACTGGGTTTTCAAATTGTTGCGTTCCTTCACTTGCAATATTAACACTTTGTTCAATATTATTTATAAATATTCTACTATAAATATTATTATTTTCCCACCCAGATAATAATACTATATGTATCCATTCATTATTTGTTATATAATCTACATATACATCTATGCCAGAAAATGTTGTTCCAGAAGTTATATTATTTTGTCGAGTCCAATATAATTTATTATTAGTATAATATTGTATTATCTGTCTATCATAAGAATTATCACTATTTACATAGCAACTTCCAAATAAAAATTCTGTATCTGGTGTAAATTTACACCAAAATGCTATGGAATATGTTGTATATTTTGCATAATCAATTGTTTCATCAATATGACCTATAAATTCATTAATTGACAAAGGTAATTTAACATATACATTATTAATAGTTTTTAATCTTTTAATATTTTTAAATTTACTATCATATAGATCTGTAAATAAGTTATTTATATCTGCATTATCTGACACTTCTCTAATATGATTATTTGATATACTATCATTTAAATTTTCATTGAATTTATACCAAAGTTTTAAATGATTATAATCAAAATTTAATAATGTATTTTTAACATAATCCTCATTGTATTTATATTCAATATATTTTTTACAATTATATCTGATAATTACAACAGGTGATGTATAATTTTCATTTGTTCCTGTTATATCATCATAAAAATTTGAACTTAGAATACCAATTGATGTATTTAATACTAAATTATTATTTTTATATATTCTAGTTTCACTATTATACCCAACAATTATTTTATAATCATTCTCAAGTATTATATTATCATATCTAATATATTTTTGATTATTTGATAATAATATATCACAATTTAATTTTTCTGGTAATTTAATATGATATTCAACATCATTTAGGCTATTATTACGTAAAATTACATATTTTTTACTTAAATCATTAAAAACATTTTTCTCTTCCGCATCTGAACTTTCTGGTATTTTCTTATATCTTATTATAACAACTCCTGAACCACCATTACCACCATTTTTAACATCATTTGCATCACCACCGCCACCCCCTCCTGTGCCATCTATACCATCATGTGCATATGTAGAATTCATTCCACTTCTACCACCACCACCCAAACCACCTTCATTATAATTATTATAATTTGTATAATTTCCACCACCACCGCCTCCAGCATAATAAATATTTTCACCTGTTATAGCACACAATTTACCTATACCACCAAAACCTTTATTATTATTTTCGCTTGTGCTTGCACAATTATATGTATCGCCACCTGGTCCACCTGCACCACCTCCTCCACCGCCATGATATGGATTAGAATTTTTACCATCACCGCCTCTATTTCCAAAACATTTATCACTATCGTAGTATGGTAAATATTCTAATTTCGTAAAAGTATTATTTATAACCTTAATTTTTTCACCACGTACAATATTATTTTCACTTAATAATCCACCAAAACAATATTTGCCTGCACCCCCGCCACCACCACTACCTCCTTTCAATACTAAATTTTTAGATGGATAAAAATCATCATTAGAACCACCTATTCCACCACTTCCGCCATCTGCATAATAATATACCTCATCATCTTTAATAATTTGACTTGCAATACCACTTCTCCCTCTTTTAATATCAACACGTTCTCCAATATTACTAATACCATCTTTTGCTATATTTCCTGATACATAAGATCCTTCGCCACCTTTTCCAACTCTAATTTTATATTTACCTGCTAATAATTTAACATCTTTATCATATATCATTGTGCCAGCACCCCCGCCACCTGCCATTCTTCTTGCACCACCACCACCTCCACCAATAAGTAAAATATCAACTATTGTATCATGTGCAAATTCTATTGTATATTCAGTATAATCATTATTATTATCATTATCATAAACAAATTTAAGATAATATGTATATAATTCGTTTTCAATTTTAATAGGTTTTGGAACAATATTTGTATAATAATTTTCGTTAGAATCTGATTCTCTTATATAAACATTATATTCTCTGTTATATGGTTGTGTATCATATCCACCACTGTTTTCTTGATAAACTAGATTTTTTCCATTACTTGTTCCAAGTCTAATAAATGGTGCATTATCATAACTTGTTAAAACGCTATAATGACTGAAATCAAAATCATAATTTATACCCTCTCTTTGTGAATAATACATTATGGCTTTTTCAGTTGTCCAATCTTTGTTTGTTTCGGTTTTTAAATGTTGTAAATTACTTGGTGAAATTATTAACATTTGTAATTCATCTTCGGCAGATTCTTCCATTGTAAATAAGTATTGATATACCTTATCATTATCCCAAGGTATTGCCCAAGTATTATATTTATTATTTGTTTCGCCATATAATACATTTCCTTGTAAATTATCATTATCTGGGTACCAAGTTGTTGCTATTTTATCAATATGCTTAACATGCTTCCAATTACAACCAGTTATATCTTTAATTATATTATAATTATAATTATAAGCTTCTGACAATTCTTCAATTTCTAGTTCTTCCTTACCATATAAATACCATCCTTCCATTTCTAAATGAGAACCTGTTCCAGTCAATTTATTAACAACTAATGCAAAATATTTATATTTATTATTACAATTTTCCACCTTATCTTCAATAAATCTATTATCATTTAAACTAAATCCAAATGATGTTTTCATTCTATAATAATTACTACTTCCAACATTTTGCATAAAACCATGATTTTTCTTTAAATTTTCATATTCTGAACTACCTTTAATTGGTACTTTTGATCTATCAACAATTATATCCCAATTTAAATTATCATTGGAACCATATATTTTATATGTTCCTGGTAATCTATTTGTATTACTACTATGTGTTTCAAATTTATATCGTGTTAAATAAATTTGTAAAGGCAATTCTATTTTTATCCATTCGCCAAAATAAGTTCCATCTATTGTATGTTTTCCTTCATAGCAATAATTTCCTACATCATATACTGCAGGACTCAAATATCTTTGCGAACCCGTTTTATTAAATACTTTATATCCAAAATAATTAGTTGCATCATATGTTGGTAAAGATTCTGTTACTTTATATGTACCATTACCATATGGATAACCAGTTAATATCATTATAGAATTATCAAAATTTCTATTAGGGGGATACATTCTTTCCATATACTTTTGTTTAATTATATAGATATCAGGATCTTGTAATGTTGGTTTATAAATATCAATTTTAAAAGCATTTGATTCTAATAATTCCTTTCCATTTATTTCAAAATTATCAATTTTCAAATAGTTTGTTGAAGTGTTTTTAACAATAAGTAAATAATTTTTATAAGATATATTTTCACTACTAATAATGAAGTCTTCTTTATAAATTCCAGTTTTTTCATCAAAATTATCAGAAGTATCTAATACTTTATCAATGAGCAAACCATCTGCAAAATCATCATTATTGCTTCCATATATTCTAAATTCAATAGGATTAGATTTTAATAAATAATCATAATAATTAATTAAATTAAGTTTTTGTTTAATAATACATATCGGATGTTTATATGTTATATTATATCCAGTTATATCACTTGTTAAACTATAATTATAACTTTGATTATTTGATGATATATTAATACCGTCTTGTGTCGTAAAAACATTATTATTTTCTTCTAATAGTCTTGTTACTGATTCGCTTATTTCTACTTTGTATGTATTATCGGGAATTTCAATGTTTTCAAGTAAGCTATATTGATATCTTCCTATAAGTAAAATATCATAAGTGCCATTTAATTTAACATTATTATGTATTTTATTTGTAAAGCTTTTTGAAAAAATATTAGATACATTAGATGTAGATATACCTTTATTATAAATTCTAATATCATCTAAATAACCATTAAATTTATAGTCAGACCAACTACCTAAATTGCCACCTCCTATTTGTTTTCTAGAATCAAATGCAATAAATTGAGCTTGGCTTATTGGATATGTACCCCCACTATAATAAGAAATTGTACCTTCTCCATCACTTGAATTTACAATTTGAGAAGGAACCCATTCAACATTATCAAAATACAATTGCCACTCTCCATTTTTATTCCATATAAATGCCAAATGATGCCATTCTTCATCATTAACATCTATTCCATTTGTATGAATATATGTTTCACCTGTACCATTTGTGTTTAATACGTGGATATAATTGTCTGCATGTAAAACAATAAAAAATTCATTTGAAGCAAATAAACAATCATGTGTAAAAACACCATCGACTTTTAATCTTTTATACCAAGTACAAAAACTAAAACCATTTTCTTGATAAAATCTAAGATGTGATTTACTTGCATATTCAGAAATAGTTAAATAACCATTATTATCTAGTAATAAAGATCCAGAACCTATTTTTTTTTCATCATTTGATATTACACCAGTACCATTATTATTAAAATGATATTTAACTCCAAATGAACATGTATCTTTATATAAATCGTCTGGATCATCAAAAATATAGTGAGCAACTAAATGATTTTTATCAATAGAAATTTGATATGGAAAATTTTCATATTTTAGATATTTACAATCAATAAATGTGTCATTTTGAATTTTAATATTTGCTAAATGTTTATATGTACTTATTTCAAATGAAGTTGGTATAATTTCTTTTTCTAAATTAATTTTTAACCATTCGCCATCATAATCTGATATTGGATTATTATTTGTAGTATTTATTAATTCAAAATTATCATTATCATTATTATATTTATATTTAATATCATTATTATTATAATGAAATAATACAAAATGGTTTTCTATATTTAAATAATTAAATATAGAATCTGTATCTGATGATGTTGCCTGAATATCAATATTATATAGGGGATTTATACCACTGTATTTAGATATTAATTTAGAGGAATTAGTATCTAAGTTAAATTCATATACACCATATAAATTTTTATTTTGATGTTTTTTTATTTTAACTCCATTATATACTGTTTTGAAACCAATATATATATCTGCATTTATAGGTTCTGAAAAATCTATTTCATATTTATTATAGTTGTATAAAGTTTTAGCATGATTTAAATTTAATACTTTATTATAAATTCTAAATCCATCTATATTTCCTTCGAAATTTTCACATAATATATTATAATTCCAATTAATATTATCAATACCTCTTATTTTTTCTAAATTCATTACATTTTTACCATCAATATAAATTGACCAATATCCAAGTTCTTTATCTATAGACCATACAATATGGTGCCAATTTGTATCAAAAATATCAAAATAATTATTAAACCTTTCTTCATTATGATAATCTGATATATTATTGTCTACATATTCAAAAATTGTATTTGCAATATTAAAAATTAATTTGTTATTATCCCAATCAATACTTAAAGATATACCAGATGTACCCGCTTCTGTTTCTTGAAAATTTATTAATTTTGATATACCTGTTGCTGTTGGATTTGTATTTTTATACCATAATACAAATGAAATACCTTGATAATAGTTATAAGAAAAATCACTAAAATAAAATATATTATATGGATTCAAATTAGGTATTGTTATATTACCATCTATGTTTGCATCAACTGTTGTTAAAGAACTATTGCCTTCTATTTTTGCAAAGGTATCATAAAAGTTGTCTCCTTCGTCAATTCTAACTACAAAATAATTCCAAAAACCAGAATTATCATTTGGAACATTATTCCACTTAAAGTAATCCCATTCTTTTAATGTTGTTGTATCAAAACCATAATTTTGTGATAAAGATAATTCTGTCATATCATATTCTAAAGAATAATTGCGAACTTGATATTGATAAGAATATTCAAAGCTAAAAGTAAATCCATTATAATAATAACTTTCATTATTTTGTACAAATGTGCCTAAATTATAAAAATTAGCACCAGATTGTTCACTATTACTATTTAAAGATTGTATAACAATGCCTGTATTATTTAGATGATAATTTAAGTAATTATTTTCAAATGTTGTTACACCCGCACTATCTTCGATATAATAACTCCATTTCAGTCCAGAAGGTTTTATTTTTGCATTAACATTAATACTATTTGTTATTGAATCAATTAAACTATTATTAAATTTCCAATGATGAATTAAATATTTACTATCTAATTCTAGCTCTTTGCAATAATCTTTATTTTCAAAAAATATTATTTTTTTATTATTATCATCTTTATCTTTAATTATATTTGGATTTTTTGAACTATCTAAAAATTTAGGTTCAATTTTACTTTCCTTAAATTTTATTATGACTGCACCTGAACCACCTGCTCCACAATTTACATCAGCATCACCACCGCCTCCTCCACCACCCGTATGTGGCAATCCATCTAAACCATATCGTTGTTCAATACCCCCGGTTTCACCTATATTACTTTTACCTCCACCACCCTTACCTCCACTAGTTCTTTTTATATTATCAAAAGTATTTGCTAAATTTGTACCACCTGCACCTCCTCCTCCAAAATAAACCCCTTCATCTTCGATATATTCGCCAATATTTTTTGTAAATACATCTTCAAAATTATATTCATATCCGTTATAAATATATTTATTAATACCATCACCGCCCTTACCACCATGTGTTCTATATTGAGTATTTCCTGTATCTGACCATAAGTTAAAATCTTCATTATAAGTATTTTTAAATTTAATTGAACCTTTGCCAAATAAATAATTATCAATATTAGTATCTATAATTCTATAATCTGACGCTTTTGCATCTAATTTGCTACCATATTTTGAACTATTTTTACCTAAATTTGAACCATCATCAAATTTGTACCAAACAATTAAATTATCTTCACTATCTACAAGTTCATTATATGTTTCAGATTTTCCTTGTAAATATATATTAACATCATTGTTATTATCATATTTAATAATAACAATTCCAGAACCACCTTTCCCGCCATTACCATGTGTGCTACCATTATAGTATCCTGCACCACCACCACCGCCCGTATTTTGTTGTGCATTAAATCCTGAGTTTAAACTACTACTTAAACCACCTGCGCCCCCGCCACCCAATCCACCTCTATTGCTTTTTTCAGTATTACCATTTACAATAACATTCATAGAACCTGTGCTATTTGCACCAGCACCTCCTCCTCCTCCGCCAAAATATACATATGTGTCTTTATGATGTCCTATTGTTGCATCATTTAATGCGAAATAATTTTTTATATTATGAGTACTAACATAATTTATACCATCTCCACCTCTTCCACCATAGCCCGAATGATGTGCATTAAATCCTGCATTTTTACCAAATTCTCCACTACCACCACCGCCACCACCACCTTTATCATTGCTAGTACCTCCGTCTCCACCATTATTACCATAACTTATAAAATCTGTATCTGTATAACTACTTTGTATAGTTATCCCTCCTTTTTTATTATTAATATTGCCACCTTCGCCCGCACCTCCACCACCACTACCACCATCTGTTCCAGTATTATCTCCTGGTGCAGATGGACTACCTAAACCACAACCACCTGCTCCTCCTCCGTTTGCTTCATATTTAATTGTATTACTATTATCATCAATATAACTTATATAACTAGAAAAACCATTTGATCCTTTTTGTGTAGGTGTTCCTCCAATACCACCATTACCAATACAAATACTAACATCACCACTTAATGACATATTTTGACAAAAAAGTAATTCCCCTGCACCACCACCTCCACCATTATCACTTCCTCCCCCCCCTCCCCCGCCCAAAATCAAAATACTACAGTTTGTTGAAATATTAAAATTAATATTATAAATAGTTTGATTTTCATCATTATTTTTAAATATTATAACATTACTTGAACCAGTACTTTTAACAATATTATCATTATTATAGTTTAATATATTAGTTATTTGAGCAGGTATACTATATAATTCTTGTATTTCACTATCTGTTAGTAATTTATTATATATTCTGAAATCTTCAATATTTCCATTAAATTTTCTAGCATTTTGCAAGTATCCATTAGCACCCGATGACCATCTTCCTATTGTAAAATTATATGATTCGTTTATATAAGGTATATATTGATTTTCATATGTTTGATTAATAATTATACTTTGACTTAAATTATCATAAACAATTATTTTCCACGTATGTAACTGATCATCAAATTTTTTATTAGGTTTATATTCAAAACCCCAATATATATAATACCAATTTCCAAAAGTTACTGCAGTAGATTCTATATAACTATATGTTGTAGTATCTTTTTTTGTTACTCTAAATCTAAAATTATTACCTCGCATATGTATTGCCATTCCAGAGTTTCCAGTACTTAATAATCCTTGTTCTGCTTTTCCTTTTTGTGCACCATATATTAAATGGCCTTCTCCAGATTCCCCATTATCAAGTGGTTTTGCCCAAAATGATATTGAGAAATTTTTATTATTTAGATGTTCGTATAATTTACCAGTACTACTATCAATCCATAATCCTTCATCTGTCCAAGGATTATTACCATTTTCTCCAAAACCACCACCTCCACCTCCGCTACCATGATTCGTTCTTATTGTTTCTCCACCAATTGAAGGATAACCATCATATTTGATTGATTTGATGTAATTAAAATAATATGAATTATTTGGAAATTCTTGATCATCGTAACCACATCCCCCGCCACAACCAACTGCTTGCATATAGTTTGCTGCTCTTGTTCCGCCACCACCACCAAGTGCTTTTATTTTGCCAAATTGAGAATATAATCCATGATATCCTAAATCATGAGAAGTAGTTGTTTGACCACCTTTACCAACTTTAATTATTTTATTACCTTTTTCTAGTGTCTCTTTTAAAAATAATACTTCACCTGCTCCGCCACCGCTTGAATCAGCACCACTACCTCCACCCCCAACTATTAAAACATATGCTTCAACATTATTTTCAAAATATACATTGTAAATAGTATGATCATTTATACTTTGATCGTGATAATAAACAAAATATGTATAACCTTCGTTGTCTACCCATGATTTAGTTGGATTTGAATAAATTGGTGTAAGTTCTTGTAATAAGTTTTGTTGTAATTTAATATTTTGATATTTAATATTATATAATGCACATACATCTGAATAGTTTATTACTTTATTATATATTCTAAAGTCGTCTATATTACCATACCAAGATGCAGAAGTGCTATCACAAGCTTTTCCAATATAAAGTCTGTTAAAATGTTTTTTTAATATAGGTTCACTAATTTGAACATTTCTTGTAGTAGCACTATGATAATATCTACTTTCTTTTAGATTTTGATTTTTACCATTTAAATATACTGTCCATATACCTAGTTTATCTATTGTCCAGACAATATGATGCCATTCTGGTGTATGATTATTTGTAATTAATTCTTCATAACCAAATCTTGCACTCATTTCGTTATTATTTCTCATTATTCTTACTTCAAAATAACTTGTACTTGAATATCTTGATAATACAATTCTATCTTGTGGCAAATCATCAATTGAAAATTCATATATTCTTGCCCAATTTGGTAAACTACTATAATCTTCAACATATACCCAAGTTGAAATAGATATACCATTATCATCCCATAATTTATGCAAATCAAAATTACTATTTATTTTAAGATATTCAGTTGATAATTCATCTCTTTTAAATTTAGCAGATTTGCCATAAATAGCATTATTACTAAAAGAAACAGACCCAGAATATTCTATATCATATTTTTCATTTGAAGGATTTTTATCTTTGAAATCTCCATTAAAATCATACCATAACTTTAAAAAATCTTTATCAATATCTAATACTAATCCTTTACCACCTTTCTTTTTATATTCATACGGTTTAATAATATCATCTGTTTTAATAAAAACACAGGAACCTTCGTTAAATACATATTTATATCTATTTGTACTTGAATGAAAACTATTCCAAGCATTCGCAAAATATAACCAAATATTATCAAAACCATCTTGATGATCTCTAAGTGCAATAAAAGGATCGTGATTATCCCATACTCTTTGATATGTTCCAGTAAACAAAAACTGATCTGTATAATCACTTAGACTCGATTTTAATAGTTTGGCGTCGTGATTATGTAAGTTTCTTGTTAAATCTTCTTTTTCAAATATACCCCAATAATACATATTACCAGTTGCAAACAAATATTGATCAGTTCTGCCTAAATGTAAAGACCAAGGATCGTCATAATCATTGGGTGTTCCATATACACTATTTTCATACCAACCAAGTTGATCACGTGTTGGATGCCCACAAGGTAATTTATTATTATGATGATCAGTTTTTGGCAAAGGTGGATTCCATCTAACTAATTTCCAATTTTCTAAATTTGTAGCACTATTTGCCAAATATTCATAATCAATAACATTTCTTATATATACATAATTTTCATAACCACTTGTCATTTCTATGCCATTATTATTATATTCAACATAAAGGATATTATCATTGGTAATAGAGTCATTAATACTTATAATTGGTTTATAAATTTTATCATAAGTATTTACAGTTTGTTCATATGTTTGCCAATTAACATAATATGGAGTATTACTTATTGACGATTTTTTAATTTTTACATTTGTCCAATCTAATTCATTTGGTTGATAATAAAAATTACCTGATTTAATATAATCAGAACCTAGTAAGTTTGTAATTCCAAAATTTGTCCATTCGGATAAAGTAAAATTTAACTCTTGGTTTTTTGTGCGTTTATCAAATAATTTATCTGATAAGGATTTATTATAAATTTCTTTTCCATAATCTGGTTTATTAACACCTATTTCTTTCCATTTTAATCCGGTTGCTTTTCTATCTAATATTTCTTTTTTATCACATATTAACCATTTGTATACTACTGTGATGTTATTATTACTTGTTATTTCTCCTTTTCTTAAAAATAAATATTCAGTGAAATCATTATTATTAAATTTTTCAGAAAAAACAGTAGTTTTATAAGTACCATTTTCTTGACTATTACTTATCAACTCAGTAGTATTTATATTATACGAATATGTTTGCATTTGATTAAATTTCATTTTACGCCAACCATCTTCTTTTAGTTCTGCTAATAAATTAGCATCAGTATTATATATTTTAATTGGATATTCTTCCTTACCATATAAATAAAAATCAGATATATATAAAGTATTTTCATATCCCATTAATTTATTAACAACAAGACCAAAATGTTTATATTTATCATTAATATTTAATGTTTTTTCATAAATATTACTAGAATATGTGATATTATCTACTTCGGATACTGTGTCTATTTCAGTCCAAATTATTCCATCATTGGATGCATATAATTTAAAATCTTTCGGGGCATTTCCTGTATAACTTGTATTTTGCTTAATTATATATTTTGTTAGATATATTTCATAAGGGAATTCAATTGTTATCCAATCACCTTTATAATCATCATTAAGATATTCACTCTTATTATATTCGCCTGATAGATAGTTATTTTCTAACCAATAAGCACCTAAATTACTATCATTGAATATATTATGTGGTAAAGTATTAAAATCTGTTCTTCTTGCTGTATTTATAGATGATTTTACAAAATCATTTTGCTGAGAATAATTAATTTTATATACACCTTTGCCATATGATATCCGTTTAGAATATGTAGTTCTATTTATACATATATTATCTACAAGTTGTTCATTATTTACAAATTCTTTAACAGGTGGATATTCTCTTTCTACACTATATACCTTAGGATGATCTATACCTATATATTTTATAATAACTATACCTGATCCACCATCACCTGACCAATATGCATTATTTTGTGAACCACCACCACCACCACCTGTGCCTCTTTTTCCATTACTTATATGGGCCGATCTATATAAACTTATTCCAGCGTGCCCCCCCCCACCTGCACCACCTGGTGATAATGCACCACCATTCCCACTGCTTCCTCCTCCGCCTGCATAATATTTTAATTGCCCGGTTATATCTAATTCAATGCCATTTCCACCACAACCAGAGTCATAACAATTAGTATTACTTACATATTGAGAATCAAAACCGGCTTGTCCTGCACCACCACCACCCCCCCCTTTAGCATCCCAATAACTATTTGCAATCACATTATCATTTGGAGAACCCTTGCCGCCAGCATTGCCATAATAAGCAGAATTGCTTGATGTTATTGTAGATCCATATACAATATCTGTTCTTGCTGTACCTCCTAAATTACCTGGACCACCACCACCACCACCCGAACCACCAATTATTGATGTTGCACTTTCTATATTAGTATCAGATGCTACGTTCCAATAACTTCCGCCGCCACCGCCGTATATTTTTGTTCCATCAAATTCTGTATCAAAACCCTTTTCACCTTTACTAGTATCTCCTGATCCATATCCTCCTCGACCAACTTTAACATTATATGTACCATTTAGCAGTGTTATTGTTATATTATCTTGAGTACATAGTAGACCCCCTGCGCCACCACCACCGCCATCTAAATTCCCACCTGCACCACCACCAGCAATCATTAATATTTTTACACCAGTTAAATCTGTATTAACATCTATATTATATTCTGTTTGCTCATCACTCGATGTGTCGTGATGTAATTCAAGATAATATGTATCATTGTCAATTTCATTATAAATAACATTTTTATCATCTAAATGTCTCACATCAGATTTAGTTTTTGGACCAAAAAATCGTGTTAAACCAATTTGTAATTCTGTATCATTTAAACTTTCTAAAATTATAAATTTATAGTATCTATATGGTTTTGTATTAGTAAAATTAGTTCCAGCATTATTATTATATTCATGATATCTAGAAATGTCTTTATAACCACATAACTCAATATTTTCACATATTACTTCCCATGAATCATAAATGGCTTCTGATACTAATTGTTGTCCATTTGTATCATAAATAAAATTTATTTCTGTATTGATATCATTATCTGGATCACTAGGATCATAAGGACCATTTGATCCTTCAATCCTAACTCTTGTTGGATCTCTTCCTATTACATCGTTTGCTGATGTATTTATAAAATTATTTATAATGGTTGGTTGTTCAAATTTTATCCAAAATCCACTTTTATCTATTAATTCATTTGTATGATATGGTAGTTTATCATTATAATATTTTAAAGAATTTCTTGTTAAATTTGCTAAAAATATATTAGAAACTGGCCACTGTGCGTGTGATGAAAATCCATATAAACCAAATCTTGTTGGTATCTTAATTTCTTTATTATGTAAGTCAAATGGATCTGTAAAATAATGACATTCATTTTCTGAATAATATTTGATAATTACAACACCTGATCCACCATTACCTCCCTGTGCTTGATTTATATTACTTCCTCCTCCGCCACCTCCTCCTGTATTTGGAATTCCATCTTGTCCTCTTTTTTGGCGAAATCTACCAGCACTACCACCGCCCCCTTTTCCACCATTTGAAGAAGTTGGTGCACATTCTCCATTAAATTGATCAAAATGAACACTACCACCGCCACCACCCGAAAACCATCCTTCGTCTCCTACATTTGTACCAAAATACTTTGATAGATCTATACCTATACCACCATTACATCTATATGCTGGATTATCTGAACCCGTATCATCACCATATCCAATGCCACCTGCACCACCACCCCCACTTGCATTTAGACTATTATAATTTCCACCTAAATGACCTTGATTAACCATGCCCATACCAGCATTACCACCACCTGAACCACCAGCACCAACCTTTTTATCTCCAGCATTTCCAAGTTTATTTTTTGTTCTAGACCATTGCTGTCCAGGAAGACGTCCTCCGCCACCACCATAAGCAATCGATTCTGGTAATGATTCAAAATAACTATTTTCACCACGTTCTCCATGATTATTTGAAACCAAGTTACCTCCTTTTCCAACTCTAATAATATAAGGTCTCTTTTCTAAATCATAATTTTCATAAAAAATTAAACCACCTCCCCCACCACCACTACCTCTATTATAAGCACCAGCGCCTCCACCGCCAACAACCAAAATATCTGCTTTTACTTCTTGTCTAAAATTAATTATATATTCTGTATTTGTTGATTGTCCCTTTTCATCATAATCTATTTCATCTTTACCTTCATAAGTAAAAACTATAAAATGTTCATTTGTATTTGTAATTTCCTCTTTATAAAAACTATTATCCTCTAAAATTTTTTTATATGTTTTTTCATTTGTATATGACAAAGGTTCTTTATTATAACTTTTAAGTGTTTTAATAATCGGTAAACCAACAGATTGTAATTCAGTACTTGTTATATTATTTTTTATAGTATCTCTATTTTCAATGTTTATACCAGAACTATTTTTTAAGGAAATGTTATTTTCACTATCAACTACAAAATCTTCTGAAAATTTAATTTTATTTTCTAAATCATTATATGATCCTGTAAATTCCGTAGATGTATTGGTAAAAGTAACTTTCTTTGTTTTTAAATTTTCGATACTACTTTTAATGTCCATATCTGATAATTATATAGATATAAAAAAATAATTTTAATATTCATTTAATATTATAAATCAATATCGATATTACCATTGCTTAATTTATAATTACTTTCAAAAGTAATTTCATCGTTTTCTTTCAATTTTATTTTAAAGGATGCATTAACAGAAGATGAAAAATTATGATATAATGGTGCAATTGAAGGACTATAAAATGTTCTAACATATGAATTTTTTCCGTCTCTTTTTAAATTAACATATAATACGGAATATGAAGTTCCGTATGTTAAATCAAAATTAACGTTTATGTTAAATGTATATATATCATTTTCTGGTATAGTAACCTTCGTATAATTAATATTATTTTCATGAATATGTGTTACATTAAAAGAAGATTGATCATATACACTTAAATTATTAAATAATAATTTATAATTAACCTTAATATATTTTGTATAATTATATGTATTCGTTGTTAACTCTGTTGTAGTATTATCTAATGTAATAGGATCTTCAATATTTAAATCATCACTACTATCATATATAGTAAAATAATGCAAATCGTTTTCATCTATTAATGTATTGTATACTCTTTTATAATATGTACTAATTTCATCAGTTAATTTAATAATATCACCTTTAAAGAGTATATTTGTATTTATAAAATCATCATAATATATCCTATTTGATGAAGTTTCTGTTCTAATATTATATTCATCTGATATTATATCTGTGTATACATTAGTTGAAGAATTATTATAACTTCCTATAAAATTTTGTCTATTTAAACTTCTAACATTAATTATACCTTTCATAGATGAGTGAGAAACACAATAATATTCGAATTTGCCTTTTTTGATAGCTTCAAAACGAATAGTTTTGTTTGATATATTTTCATTTGAAATTACTTGTGATGTTGATAAGTCTTTAATTTCTAATACATGTCCACCTGTTGTATTTTTTAATATGATATTATCTCCTAATAATAAATTAATAGTTGGATTATTACCATCCACATTTCCATTTCTATCCAGAGATTCGTCAAATGTATAATATGATATATTACTTAAAGTATTTAGTCTTAATATATATTCAAATTTAATAGTTGGATCTGAAACATTTATATATCCATTTAAGTTTGTAGGATTATTTATATAATAATAAAAATATTTTCCAATAATATTTGGAGTCCATTTAATACATTTAGTTATATCATCTTCTTGTATAATTTCATTATCACCAGAATTTAATTGTAATTTTAAAGTATCTAAATTTAATTGATTATTAGTTAAGTTTTCAATTATAATGGTATCACCTATATAAATATTTATAGTTGGATTATGGCTTTCAATAATACCTTTTCTATCTGTAGATTGTTTGAATATATATTCATTTAGAGTTGAATCTATAATTTCAAATTTGAAATTTGAAAATATAGAATTATTAATTTCGTTTTTTGTATAATAATTATTTAAATTTATATTTTCAACTTTCCATAAAGAACCATCGTATGTTAAATAACCTTTATTTGGTATTTCATTATTAGCAGTACTATATTTAATAATTATAATTCCGGATCCACCATTACCCCCTATATTATTAAATGCACCACCTCCGCCTCCTCCTGTTGAAGTACCGCCAAAAGTTCCAATAGAACCAGATCCATTAATATCACTTCCTGAATTATCAAGACTAGTATTATATCCAGAACCACTCGTTGTATTGCTATAATTATCATCGTTTAGAAATCCACCTGCGCCTCCTCCACCATCACCACCATTACCATTATAATTATTTTTACCACCACCACCACCACCACCCCCCCATTTATATTGATTTATTAACGTATCAATTATAGAAATACTTGTTCCGTCAGTGCCATTTTGCGTATGAAGTGTTGCATAGTTGGGTGCTGTACCTTCTTGACCATATAAATATATTTCATCAATATGTACTGCATCATAATAAGAAGTATAGCCATTACTATATTGAGATCCTACTTGTCCTTGAATAACAAAAGTATATGCACTGTATGAACCAGGAACTGTAGTTAGAATATCTGTATATGAATTATTAACATATGATGGGTTGGAATAATTATTTGTTAAAGCATTTGATCCAGATCTATCAACTACTATATACCAATTAACATCGTCGTTAGATCCATAAATTTTATAATTACCAGGAGCACCCCTTGCATAACCACTCCCCCTTGTCAGTGTATATTTTGTTAATGTAATTTGAACAGGCATTTTAATTCTTATCCATTCTCCTTGATAATTATTATCACTTATTCCAGAAGGAGTTAAACTTTGCCAACTATATTGCAATCCAAATACACCATTGCTTGTATTATATCTAACACCAGATGAAATCCAACTTTTGTCATCAGACGCAGTTGTAAAAGATTTCCAACCCGGACCCGGTGGTCTACCAGCATTACCACCATGATAAGAAGATTCTGATACTATATACTCGCCATAACCATAATCTACTCCATCAGAAGATGATATATTTAAAGTATTTGATGTAAATTCTCTTAATGGCGGATATTGACGTTCTGGACCCAGGCTGACACCACCAGATGGTTCCATTGTTCCTGTACCACCTCTTGCACCTTGATATGATAACCAAGTACTTGAATATTCGATGTCAGTAATATTTACAATACCTCCTAAACCTCCTGCGTGTGTTTCTAAATTAACAACAGATTCTCCTTTACTACCCCCATTTGCTATTACATTAAATGCTTGACTTGCATATCCATTTTCATTATTATTTCCTCCCTTACCTACTAAAAATGTATAAATATTATTTGCAGAAACACTTACGTTTTCATTATAAATTATCCCCCCCCCTCCTCCTCCTCCTCCACTACCTATATATGATGTATTATTATATATACCACCCATACCTCCTCCTCCTCCCCCAACAATCAAAATATCAATTAATCCATTTTCAGTAAAACTTAAATTATATTCTTTTTGATTTATTTCATCTGTATTATTCAAAATTAAAATAGAACTATTTTCATCAAATGCAGAAGTATATATATTATCATTTGATTCTATACTAAATGTATTTGGAATAGTCTGTATTATATTATTTGGTTTTTTTAATTCTTCATATGGATATCTATGTTTATCTTCTTCTGTTATATATTCACCTACATGTATTTTACCAAATTCATCAATAATTATATTATCTCCTTGATTATTAATTGATAATCCAGCAATTGCTCCCGCATTTAATGAAATTGAATTATTATTATTTATAAAATAATCAGTTGAAAATACTAATTTATTATTTAAATCATTATAAGACCCTTTAAAATCTACTTTATTATATAATAATGATATTTCAGTAATTGTTAAGGCTTTATCGTATATACGTAGATTGTCTAAATATCCTTCAAAATATTTATTATCTTGTGTCCAATTACCAATAACAATATCAGCATTATTTGTATTTAAAAATGAACCATTCGTATCATTTGCTATCATTACGCCATTTCGCCAAATCTCTTTGTATCCATTTGAATTAATTTGAAAAACTATATGAACCCATTTATTCAGGTCATCGTATCCACTTGAACTATTTAAATCATTTGCCCAAAAAGCCATTGTATATTTTATAGATGTATTACTCTGTTTATTGACTCTAATATGTAAGTTTTGATTTGTTGCTTCAGCATAATTCTGTGATATTAAATTATACAATCTATTTGAAGAACCTGTTGTGAATATCCATACAGAAATAGAAAATACTTTGTTATGAAAAGTGAAATCATTAGTTTTTAAACTTGATGATATTAGATAAGCAGATTGACCAAACTTAAACTGTGTTATTGATGTAGTAGGATTTCCACTATATGTTGTTAAATCATTACCATTACCACTACTATCTGTAAAATCCCCATCAAACTTATACCAAGCAGTTAAATTTTGATTATCACATTCAAGAGTTCTATATTGATTATTAATAATTAAACTGTCTTTTAATTTTATTTTTCCATCAACTTCTAATTTTTCAGTTGGTTCTGTTGTTCCTATACCTACATTGCCGCCATTTTTTATGTAAAATGAAGATACATCATCATCTTGTATATCTATAATTGCATTTTCGCCTTTTTGATTTATTTTAACTGCGGGACCTGTTCCGGTATTTGTAACTATTAATTGATCTGATATTTGTACTTCTGTTTGTGTATTAATAATATCTCCTTCTAAATTTAAAGTTCCTTTTATAGTTAAATCATTATTTACTACTAAATTATTACCAATTATATCTGCTGAGGTTTGTATATTTGTATTAATACCAGATTCTAATAAATCTTTTACATTACTGTCTCCATATTGTGCTGCTCCACTTATTACACCATCATTTATTAATATTGTCGTATTATCTACTTTAACACCTCCTAAATCTGTTTGCGATGCTGTTGGTAATCTGGCTGACAATATTGTTCCAGTAGTTATTTTGTCTGCATCCAGGTTTGTTATTTGAGACCCATTGCCAATTATATCTGCTGAGGTTTGTATATTTGTATTAATACCAGATTCTAATAAATCTTTTACATTACTGTCTCCATATTGTGCTGCTCCACTTATTACACCATCATTTATTAATATTGTCGTATTATCTACTTTAACACCTCCTAAATCTGTTTGCGATGCTGTTGGTAATCTGGCTGACAATATTGTTCCAGTAGTTATTTTGTCTGCATCCAGGTTTGTTATTTGTGATCCATTACCAATTATATTTGCTGCGGTTTGTATATTTGTACTTATATTACCAGATGCTAATAAATCTGTTACATTAAGGTTTCCATATTGTGCTACTATTGCACCATCAATATTAATTTTTATTGTTGAATTATCTACTTTTACACCTCCTAAAATTAAATCACTTGCAATTGGTAATCTAGCTGGCAATATTGTTCCAGTAGTTATTTTTGTCGCATCTAATTCTGTAATATTTGTTCCTATTCCATTATATGTTGTATAATCAGATGTACCTATAGATTGTGGAAGTCTTAAATTATTAATAGTTCCAGTTGTTATTTGATTTGCATTTAATGAAGTTATAGCGGAACCATCTCCAATATATGAAGTAGCCGTAATATTACCATCAATATCAATTTTGACATCAGCATTATTTCTAATATAAAATGAACCATCGTTTCTATTAAGAAATAAATATGTATTATATATATTTGATAACAAATCTGATTGTAAATGTAATATTGGATTATAATCATTTCGATATATTTTAATTATACCATTATATAATTCGAGTTTTTCACTTGGATTAGTTGTTCCAATACCAACATTACCACCGTCTTTTATGTAAAAAGAAGATACACCATTATCTTGGATATCAATAATTGCATTTTCACCTTTTTGATTAATTATGACTGCTGTTCCATTTCCTAAATTTGTAACTAATAATTCGTCTGATATTTGTACTTCTGTTTGTGTATTAATAATATCTCCTTCTAAATTTAAAGTTCCTTTTATAGTTAAATTACGATTTACTACTAAATCTTGACTAATTATAATATCATTGGGTAATCTAGCATTATTTATAGTTCCTGATTCTATATTATTTGCATTTATACTTGTTATTTGAGACCCATTTCCAATTATATTTGCAGAGGTTTGTATATTTGCAGAGGTTTGTATATTTGTATCTATATTACCAGATGCTAATAATGTTATTACATCACTGTTTCCATATTGTGCTACTATTGTACCATCAATATTAATTTTTATTGTTGAATTATCTACTTTTACACCTCCTAAATCTGTTTGTGACGCTGTTGGTAATCTAGCTGGCAATATTGTTCCAGTAGTTATTTTTGCCGCATCTAATTGTGTAATATTTGTTCCTATTCCTTCATATATTGTTATATTGACCTTACCTATAGATGTTGGTAATCTTTCATTATCTATTGTTCCACTAGTTATTTTTGCCGCATCTAATTCTGTAATATTTGTTCCTATTCCTTCATATATTGTTATATTGACCTTACCTATAGATGTAGGTAATCTTTCATTATCTATTGTTCCTGTTAAATTAGTTGCTGTTAATGATGTTATAGTAGAACCATCCCCTATATATTTTGTATCAGATTTACCAATATCACTAGGTAATCTTTCATTATCTATAGTTCCTGTTGTTATTTTTGTTGCATCCAAATGTGTTATAGTAGAACCATCCCCTATATATTTTGTATCAGATTTACCAATATCACTAGGTAATCTTTCATTATCTATAGTTCCTGTTGTTATTTTTGTTGCATCCAAATGTGTTATAGTAGAACCATCCCCTATATATTTTGTATTAGATTTACCAATATCACTAGGTAATCTTTCATTATCTATAGTTCCTGTTGTTATTTTTGTTGCATCCAAATGTGTTATATTTGTACCATTACCAATATAGGCAGATGCTGAAACATCACCATTAATTAAAAGTTTATGTGTAATACTTGCTTCTATATTTATACCAATATTACCAGAATCATTAATTACTAAACTCTTTTCTGGTGCATTATAATTGATTTTAATTTGATCTTTATTACCATTATCACTTAAACAAAAATTATTATTATCATCATATTTGAATTGAATTGATCTTAAGTTATCTGATGCAATTCTTTTATTAATTATAAGGGTTCCATCGCTGCCATCAACTGTTGATGATCCTATACCAATTTTATTATTAACGTGTAAATCATATGATGGGTTGTTATTCTTTATTCCAACATTTCCATCATCTTTTACATAAAGAATAGATGAATTATTATCTTGTATATCTACAATTGCCCCAATACCAGTTTGATTTACTATGAGTGCTGGACCTATACTACTATTGTTAACTATAAGTTTTTTTGATATTTCAACATTGCTATCACTTGATACTATTTTTCCTGTTAAAGTTAAATTACCTTCAATTTGCAAATCATTACCAATAGCAATATCACTAGGTAATCTTTCATTATCTATAGTTCCTGTTAAATTAGTTGCATCCAAATCTGTTATTTGTGACCCATTTCCTATAAAAGATGTTGCTTTAACATTTCCATTTACATCTAATTTCTGACTTGGAGATGTTGTGTTTATTCCAATATTGCCTGTATTATCTATAATCATTCTTGGTACACTATCTGATAAAGTTTTATTTGTATAAAATTTTAATTTATCTTCGTCATTATTCTCTTCTGCTGTTATATACGTATCATTATCAATATCTTTAACACCACCAAGAGATCCCCAAACATATCCCTCTCCAAAGCCTTCAAATTGCTTTAGACTTGTATTATATCTAATAGAACCATAATAAGAATCATCTACAACACCATCATTGATGGGTCTTTCTCCTGTACTACCTTTTGGTATTTTTATAGCATCTGTTTTATTTATATCTAAACTAACTAAAGGATTTTGTGTTCCAATTCCTATTTTACTATAATTTGCCATATATATATTTGTATCGTTTGTTAACCACGCATCTGTAGATATTTCTTCATCATAATCATCCGGATTATCTCTAAATAATTCTTGTACAGAAATTCCTCTATTTGCAGTATTGTTGTCTGGTTTAATGTTTGCATAAAATTTCATCCAATGATTTAGTTTTACATCGGCTAAATTAGTTATACTTGTACCTAATGAAGTATTAAGATATTCTAATATTTGCGAATCTTCAGCACCTTGATATAAATCTGTTATTGCACTTGGTACATAGTTTGTTTTTCTTTTTCTAAATTTTAATTTTCCATCTGAATGTGAAATTTTATGTTTATCTCCTATCCATATTGAATTATCTGATACATATAAATCTCTTATTTTCTTTTCAGATGATCCAATATCATATTCACTATCAATATCAGGTACTATATCTGTTGATATTACTAGTTGATTATCTGAATTAGTTTCTATTCCTGATATTCCTAAATTAGTTCTTGCACCGGCTGCATTATTTGCCCCAGTGCCACCATTTGCAAGTGTTAATATACCTGTTATACTTGATGCACTTAAATCAACTGCTAGTTTTCCACCTTCAATCACAATACCTCCTTGTGTTTTTGAATCTATACTTATTTCATTACCATTCTTAACTAATCCATTTCCCGCGGTTATTTGTCCAGCACCTGAAAATTGTGAAAATTCTAATTCAGTTGTTCCCAATGATATACTTCCTGATGTTTTACATACATAACCACTATTAGCATAATCACCTTCTTCAACAAAAGTAAAGGAACCTTTTATTTCATTATCATCATTAAAATCATTACTTCTTACCCAGTCTTCTTGTTTGCATATATAAATACCATTTTCTTCTTTTGAATTTTGTGATTTGACTAAAACTCTGTCACCATCTGACAATATTACACCTTGTATGTTTTGCGGTTCTGGTATACCTGATAAAGTTATATTTTGATGTGTAGCAACTTTAACAGAATCTTTAATATCTAATCCCTGTATTGCATTCTCAATCTCCGTATCAACATATGATTTAGTTGTTAATGTATCATTAGTTGAAGAACTTGATACATTATTTGAAGCCTTAAATGTACCACCTTGAATTGTTCCTGTTGTTGTAATTGATGAACTTCCTGTATCAATATCTCCAAAACCAGAAGTAATTGAACCCGAATTTAATGCTCCTGTTTCGACTAAGTTTGGCATATTTGTAATTTTATTATCCATATAATCAGCTAAAGTTGACATTGTAATTTGCTTCATTGATGTATTATCATTTACGATTAATTGATCGTTATCTTCTAAATTTATATTTTCAGCAGAAGTATTTCCATCTAATATATTTAAT